>Ga0335077_10000009_pt1 | contig 262863 bp, 224 predicted proteins | sample Lox_Sample_31_FD_207151 | JGI IMG/M metagenome (GOLD analysis project Ga0335077, IMG submission 207151) | Soil microbial communities from Loxahatchee National Wildlife Refuge, Florida, United States - Lox_Sample_3.1 | ecosystem: Environmental > Terrestrial > Soil > Wetlands | place: USA... | reverse complement strand
CGCTCGCTGCGCTCGCGCGGGAGTGTAAAGGATGTCCCGAGACGTTTTGGAAAGGATGTCATGAGACTGAACACAAACAACGCAAGAGCGGGGCACCCACTGTTGTGGTCGCGTCGGCTTTCAAAGGCTGGGCCACCCGCCCGCAGTGTCATCCCCATCGGGTTGGAATGCGCTCTATGCGAAAGACGTTCGTTAAGGGGAGGACGACTTCCGGCTGCAGAGCCATAGACCAGTGGTGGCATTCCACTCAAAGACTTCTTTCCAAGGTTCAGACAAACAGCGACGAATCGCGTTTGTCGGCCTGATGGCGCCGCTGTGATCCGGCCTTTCCGCGCGCGGCGCCGTCATGCGTGCGAGATTCATCTTCCGCAACAAGACGTTGCGCGCCAAGTCCGTTGCCAACCGGCATAGCAAGCCTCAAGAATAAGCGTAGCTAGTCCCAATTCTTGACTCGTGGCCAGATCTCTTCGAGATTCGCCTTGAGCCTGTAGCACACAAGAACAGGTCTGTTCTCAAACTTGATCGCGTAAGAATGATAGAGTTCTGCGGCGACCTCAAGGCGATCGCAACGCTGTTCCCATTGGTCCGGGCGATTTCCAATCAGAATCAGAACCTTCCCGGTGCAGTTGCGGGGACCCCAGAGGAAGTAATTTTGATGTCCGCTGATCGCATTTGGCAATCCATATTTCGGACCGAAAAAATCGATCGCTCCTGCTTCCCCATAATTGCCGGCGCCAATGCATACCTGGCTCCGCTGCTCTGGCGGTAGGGAGTTGTACACTCGAGCCACCGTCGCAGTCATCTCCGCCCACCCAAACTGATCGGAATAATATTGCGGCATTGCCGCTCCGAGGTGACCTTTCTCACTGACCGGTAAGGCAAACGGGAGCTTCATTTCGTAGTGCAGGAAAGCCTCTGCCGATAGAATCGGGACTCCTAGCGGAAGTGCGGCCAAAAGCGTCACGAGCATCAGAGTGACAATTGCCGGCTTGAGCCACACCCAATGCCCACGCTGTGTGAAGCGTTCAATCGCCACTGCACCCGCAGCAAGAAGCATGGGATAAGCGGGAACGATATAGTAATTTTTGCCCTTCATCGCGACGACGATGGCGAGCGTCACAAGAAAAGCCCAGGCCAAAGCGCGATAGTGCCTTGCCTGCCGGCTGAGAAATAGATAAAGAAGACCAATCACCGCCACGAGCAGCGGGAGCGGCGTAACCAAAAAAATTTGCTCAGCCAGATATTTCAGCACGCCTAGGTCCACGTCACGGCCACTCGCCTTGATGTTGCGCATCAGTTCCACAAACGGCCAGTGATGTTCGACATTCCAAACCAGATTCGGAAAGAAAATCAGAAGGGCCACCATTCCGCCAATCCAAATCCATCGTCCGGCCAGCGCTTTTCGGTGCGTTGTAAGCAGCAGGCCAACGATTACGCCAAAGCCAAAAATTCCCATCGAGTACTTATTCTCCAGGCCGATGCCCGCCAACAGGCCAAACCACACCCAAAGCCGCTGGTTGCCGGTGTTGATAAGGCGCACCAAGATGTACGCACAGCCTGTCCAGAACAGGGGCTCGAAGGCATTCATCGTTAGCAGATAGTGCATGACGAAGAGGACCCCAATCGAGGCCGTAGCCAGGGAAGCAAACCAGATCCCGAACTTTCTTGCGCCCATTTCTCGAGCCAGAAAGGCAACCAACACGGCGAGAGCCGCGCCTGCAATTGCGGGCAGGAAGCGCAACGAATGCAGCGACGAACCTATAACGTGCAGTTCCAGCCAGGTTACCAGGGCGATCAGCGGCGGCTGATCTACGTATCCCCAATCCAGGTGGCGGCTGCACGCAATGTAGTAGAGTTCATCGCGAAAATAGCCGTAACGCCCATCCGTGACGAGATGCAGGATGAGTTTAGCGATGGCGATCAGCGCCACAAGCACCGCGGCAGTACGAGGTAACCTTGGGGTGTGGGAGGTAGTTCGCGGAGTATTCCCAGCATCTAGGTCAGTCATAGACGTCCTTTACGCTCCCTACGCCAACGCTTCCTGAAAGCGTCGGTCCCGTTTGCCTCTTGCAACTCATGCCTCGTGCTTTCAAATTCCGAGACCGGTTCACTCGCAAGCGTTTCTTCGACTGCTTCACTTCGTGAGAGAGTTGATGGTCTGTCCGACGAGCCGATCAAATTCTTGCGGCTGTTCGAGCATCGGGTAGTGACCTACATGACTCATGAGAAGGACATCAAAATCGGGTGCTATCTTGCGGACCGACTCAGTATCGGTTGGAAAGAGATCACCGTTGATGGCACGAACAGGAACTCTCAGAAGACTGGCAGATTCACTTGGCTTATATCCCGCGATGCATAGGAACATGCTGTAGGCCGCCATGGGGGAAGTGTGAGCCATTCGCCGCTCGGCATCGGCAACGATCGCTGGATCGGCGTCATTATGAAAGAGCTGCCGTACCATTTTTCGAAGACTGTCAGCGTAGTCATTGCGGAACGCATCCGCCATCCTTGTAGCCTCCTCTTGACTCACGCTGTATGTCAGACTGTGGAACGTGTCCACGCCAACGACGCCGAGAACCCTTTCAGGAATCAGAAGCGCCGCTTCAATAGCGACTGCGCCCCCGAGTGAATTTCCGAACAGGATCACTTTTTCGGCATGCTCAGCTTCAATGACCGCGCGAATGTCGGCACCGAACTCCGGTATGCCCCACTTCTGGCGGTTCGTTCCCGACTCCCCGTGACCCGGCAAGTCGGGCGCCATCACGTGATGCCGCGATGCAAAAGTCTCCACTTCACCATCCCAGAAGCTTCGGTTCGCGAGGCCACCATGGATGAAAACAAGGGCTGGCTCGCCGGAACCAGCAGCCGAATACACGATCTCAACCCCATCTGGAGCTGCACAGGCCTTTCGTTCGTTCGCCGATTCCATATTCACCTCCTCCGCTTAGTAGTGGTTGGCTTGACGTGAAGACGCCCGGTTCATAGGCAACGTCTCCATCCATCTGAATGGGGGGTGGCCCGGCCTTTTAACTCCGCGGGAGCAACCATAAACGGGGTGCCCCACTCTTCGCGATTTTTGCGAAGGGTGGGAACAGCGCTGCCGAGAGCTCTAGGTTTTGAATCGGGCCGAAATCCCATGGCACAGGTAGCCCCCCCTTGCACAAACGCAACGTGGCACCCATCTCCGTGCCGCAAATAACGATGGCCCCGAGTGTTCGGGGCCATCGTTAGAATCCGTAGTGTAAGCACTCGGTCTATCTCAGTATTGGTCAAGCCCAAATCAGTGTCAAGTTACTTGAGGAGATTATCTCTGCGTTTCCGCTCGTAGAGAAACTCCTCCACATACGGGAGAGTGGACATGGCGGGATTCGAAAAAGCCGCTCCGGCTTGTGTCGAGGATATAAGAAACGATCTAATCAATGAATCGAACGTGACATTGCGCGTGCCCTCAGGGGCTAAAGCCCAGATTGCTTTGTGGGGCGATGTAACGCGGCCCTGAAGGGCCGCTCTTCCACGGAGATCGAGGGGCCGGTTCTGTCCGACTGGTTCTGTATGGCTTGTGCTCACACGCGCTCTAGGTCTCGCGTCAACTTCAGCGCCATCAGAGGGCAGGGATCCCTTCGACAAGCTCAGGGCAGGCTCTTCGACTGCGGTTGTGCTCCGGCTTTGCCGGAGCACAATCCTCGCTCAGGATGACAAAGCTGTGTAGGGTGCCAGACTCTCCCTGGGGCGCCGGCGCGCGGCCCGTTCTAACTTATCTGCGTAGTTCCGCGTGGATCTGCGGCGAGGAAGTTACGCCTTGGCTGGTTCTGCTGCAGCGCTTGCCTCCGCGTGCTTCTTGACCAGTTTGTTTCTGGCGGAGCGGAGCTTCCAGAAGGTTTTGGCTTCTTTGTAGAGGCGCTTGCGTTCCTGGCTGTCGAAGACGGCTTTTTTCACGATGCGCCACGCGGCCTTGGGGCGGAAATAGTATTCGTCGTAGAAGCGGTGCACGGCGGAAAGAATGTCGTCGGCGGGGAGGCCGGGGTATTGGATGTGGGCGAGCTGGTGTCCGCCTTCGTCGACCATTTTGTTGTCGCCGACGATGAATCCGTTTTTCACCGCGTGATCGTAGAGCTCGGTGCCGGGATAGGCGTGCGCGACGGAAACCTGGATGGTTTCGACGTCGAGTTCTTTGGCGAAGGCGATGGTGCGGTTGATGGTTTCGTGCGTCTCGCCGGGCAGGCCCATGATGAAGTCGCCGTGAATGACGAGTCCGAGCTTGTGGCAATCTTTGGTGAACTGGCGCGCGCGCTCGACGGTCGCGCCCTTTTTGATGTTCTTGAGAATCTGCTGGTCGCCCGATTCGTAGCCGACGATGAGCAGGCGGCATCCAGCTTCTTTCATGGCCTTGAGAGTTTCGTAGTCGGTGGTGACGCGCGAGGTGCACGACCACGTCAGGCCGAGCGGCTTGAGCTTGGCGCAGAGTTCGATGGTGCGTGCTTTCTGGATGTTGAAGGTGTCGTCGTCGAAGAAAAATTCTTTTACGTCGGGCCACAAGGCTTTGACCTTCGACATTTCGGCGGCCACGTCGTCGGTGGAGCGCTTGCGCCAGGGATGTCCGCTGAGCGTTTGCGGCCACAGGCAGAAGGTGCACTGCGCGGGGCATCCGCGCGTGGTGTAGAGCGAGACGTAGGGATTGAGAAGGAATGGCACGTTGTAGCGGGTGACGTCCAGGTCGCGCTTGTAGACGTCGGTGACGTGCGGGAGTGCGTCGAGATCCTGAATTTGGGGCGCGTCGGGATTGTGGACGCAGTTGCCGTCTTTTAAGAAAGAAACGCCGGGGATTTCTTCCAGAGGCTTGCCTTTGGCGTAGTCAACGATCGCGTAGTCGAATTCTTTGCGGCAGACGAAATCGATAACCGGATTATCGCGTAAAGATTTTTCGGGCAGCACGCTCACGTGCGGACCAACGAATGCAATTTTGATAGTCGGATGCGCCTGCTTGATGGCCTGCGAAATGCGCACGTCGCCGGGAAATCCTGGAGTGGACGTGAACAGCACAAGGAACTCGTAACCCTTGGCGATTTCAATCGTCTCTTGGGCGCTGATGTGATGCGGCGGCGCGTCGAGCAGCCGCGAGCCTTCGAGCATGCCGGCGGGATAGGCGAGCCACACCGGGTACCAGAAACTTTCGATCTCGCGGGTGGCGGGCCAGCGGGAGCCGGCGCCTCCGTCGAAATTCTCGAAGGACGGGGGGTTTAGGAACAGTGTTTTTAAGGGCATAGTCAGTGTTTCTTATTTTAGCATTTTGGGCGGCGGGGGCTTGGTGGTTTGGGTGGTTCGTGGGGTAAGTGGTTGATTCGGGCGGACGTTTTGATTCTTTTCGGCAGCAGCGACGATGGCGGCGGACGTTAGGTCCCTCGCAGCGGCTTTGCCGCTGCTCAGGATGACATCGTAGGGACCAGTGACGGCGGCGGTTAACCGCACAAGCTATTGGGCTACGTGGTTGACTGGGATGCGGAAGGTGATGCCTTGGTCGTCGTTGGCTTCGGCGGTGGCGGTTAGGTCGAGATCGGCCAGCGGGATTCTTTGGGTGTGCGGGGAGAAGCTCCAGAGAGTTTGGCCTACTATGGCGTAGTTCTGGACTTCCTGCTTGTGCTGATCGCGGAAGACCAGGACCGTCGCGGGCATGATGGGCGCGCCGGGTTGGTCGTTATTGTTATTGCGATTGCTTGCGCTGCGCGATGGCGCGTAGGCGTCCTGATCGCCGTCGGCTTCTTCCTGACGGAGCATGCGCTGCTCTTCGAGATTCTCGGCGTTCATCTGCGCGGCGGTTGCACGATCGCGCTCGTAATCTTCGTCGTAGTTCGAGCCGGAATCCCACCACCAGTAGGGATCGTAGTATCCCCAAGCTGGGTAGCCGAAGCCCCAGCGGCGCAAGCCGCGCCCAAAGCGATTGAAACGGTTAAAGCGATTGAAGCCGTTGGTGATGATGGGTCCGCGGAAGCTGCGAGTGGAGAATCCGGGATGGCTGAAGCTGCGCGTGCCGCTGTGCATTCCGCTGGAGACGTGGCCTCCGGAAAAGTGTCCGCCGGAGGCGTGGCCGCCGCTGAAGCCTGCATGGCCGCCTGAAAATCCTCCGCCAGCATGACCGCCGCCGGAGTGGCCTCCGCCGTGTTGCGCCCAGAGAGGGACTGCCAGGAAGAGACCGAACGCCGCGATGGTGGCCCAGCGCCGCATGACTACATTATAGGCTTGTTTTGGAAGGGTGATTCAAGAATAAAAAAACCTTTTCACCACAGAGGGCACAGAGGAGCACAGAGGTGAGGGACACAGTCAGATTGGATGCGGTTCTCCCACACAGTATCCATGCTGCCGGCGGGTTGCATAGGTCCTTCGGCGGCAAAGGACGCCGCCTCAGGATGACATCTTGATCGACGTTAGTTCTGGTAATCGAAATTAGTTTGTCATCGAACTTAGTTTTGGTCGCCGGCGCCGTGCTTCTGTTTGCAGAGTTTGCAGTATGTTGGCGGCAGGGTGTTGTCGACTCGGTGTTTGACTGGAGTTAGCGTGCGCAGGTAGGCGAAGATCGCTTTCAGGTCGTCGTCGGTGAGATTTTTAATTTGGATGAAGGGCATGATCGAATTCAGCTTGCGGGCGCCGACGTATCCGGTGCGCATGGCGCTGATGAAGGTGCCTTCACTGTAGTAGCTGATGCCGGAGGGATCGGGGGTAAGGTTCGCGCTGACCACATCTCCCCAAGGACCTTGCAGGCGCTCGCCGCCGGCGTAAGGAAGTTTGTCGACGGTATTGTGGCAGCCGCAGCCCATGCTGACGTAGTACTTTCCGCGCGCGACGGGATCGGACATATTCGGGCCGGGCACGGGCTGGGTGATAGGCTCAGGAACTCCGCGCACCAGATAGTTCACCGGGAAATTGATCTTCATCGGCGGCAGTGGATGCTTCACCGGAGGAATGGAACGCAGATACACCACAATCGAAGCCACGTCCTCGTCGGACATGTTCTTGAAGGCCTCGTAGGGCATCATGGGGAACAAAGTGGTGTCGTCGTGCTTGATGCCTTCGCGGATGGCACGGGCAATCTGATCGTCGGTCCATTTGCCCGAGCCAGTTTCCGGATCAGGAGTGATGTTCGGGATGACGAGGTTGCCGGGAAAGCCGGGAAGATCGGCGGTCTGGCCTGAAAGCTCCATTCCTGGGGGAATGGGGCCACCATGCTGCGTCCAGTCTTTGGGCGAGTGACAGGATTCGCAGTCGAGGGCTGCGTAAACAAGATAGCGGCCGCGGGCAACGCGTTCGGGAGTGCGCTCAAATTGGCGATTGGTGGTGGCACGCTTCCTCGGGCCGAGGAACGGACGCCAGCCGATCGTGGAATTGATCGCGAAGAGGAGCGCGAGAAAAAATACACAGAGAGAAATCAGCAGGATTTTTCTGAATCTGCTCATTTGTTTAATGTTCCCAAGTTCAGGGTGAGTTGTGCCGGGGGGCGGGAGCCATGATACGGGGTGAGCGCAGCGATGGCAAGAAAGTGGATGCGGAATCGAGTTGGTTGCTGCTACACGCGAGAAGCAGGTTCCTCCACTCCGCTCCCTGCGCAGCGCTACGGTCGGAATGACAAGGCTTTGGGAGGGATCGGCGTCGCGTGCGCAATCGGCATTCTAGTCCCTAAGGCGCCGACTATCTCAACGTGAATTCGCCGTTGAATTGCTGGATCAGGTTGTAGCATTCCTATACAGTTTTTTCCCGATATGAGTGGCCCGGCAAATGTGAGTTAATCGATTTAATTGCAGGGCATCACACAAACGGCGCCAGTGTGGCATGCGCCAACTTCGCAGCCTAATTTTTCCTGCTTTTTCTGCATGTCGATCCGCATTCTGATTGCCGACGATAACGCGCTGGTGCGCAGGGCGCTGCACGATGTTCTGGAAGCTTCCGGCGACTGGGAAGTGATTGAGGCAGCGAATGGCAAAGAAGCGATCGAACGGGCTGAGGAAGCGCAGCCGGCCTTGATCATCCTCGACCTGGCGATGCCATTGATGGACGGCTTTCGCACGGCGCGCGAGTTAAGGCAGAGCAAGCCGGAGATTCCGGTTTTGATTCACACACTGTATTGGTCTCCGCGGGTGGAGATACAGGCAATGCGGCTCGGGGTGAGGAAAGTGATTTCGAAATCGGAGAGCACGACGCTGATCGCGGCAGTAAAAGAAGTTCTCGCGGCTGGAGCGACGAAGCCGGATCCGATTCAGTTGGACGCGATTGCGGAGAATGGAGTAGAGAATTTTTCTCCGAATATCGTGATCGTCAAGAGTCGCGGATTGAAAGCAGATAAAAATCCGCCGCGCGGCGCAGACGGAAAACAGGCTAGCTAGATTCTTTCTGGGCGCTGGTCTTGCGCGACATACCTTCAGGAAAAATTAAGCGTGCAGTTTTGGCTTGCGCGTTGGGCCAGTTGCGCGGGAGATCCTTCGCTACGCCTGAAGAACGGCTTCGCTCAGGATGACAGAGCAGCGTAAGTGCCAGAGCGGCGTGAGTGCCACTGATCCACTAGCGAAAATCTATTTCTTCTTTTTCTTTTGGGGCTTTGCCGGCTTTGGGGCAGGTTTGTGCGCTGCTTTGTGCGCTGCTTTGTGCGCAGCCTTGGGAGCGGCTTTGGTTGCTGGCTTAACGGCCGCTGGCTTAGCTGCCGTGGGCTTGTGCTCGGGTTTGGCGGGCTTGGTTTTTTCTGCGGCTTTCGGCGTGGGGGCTGGCGGCGGCGGTGCAACCGCGGCGGCTTTTCCCCTCTTGCCCTTCCCTTTTCCCGGTGCGGCGGCAGCAGCTGCGGCGGCCGCGGCTTCGGCGGCAGCTTTGGCAGCGCGTCCACGGCGCGGCGCGGGCGGAGGAGGAGGCGGCGGCGGCGCGAGAGGCTTCAAGAATTTCAGGCGCTCGGTGCGCGAGCGCATCTTTCCGTCGAGCAACAGCATGAAAACATCTTTCGCGATTTTTGGATACTCGGGCAGTTGCGGCGTGATCAGCAACTCCGTCATTTCTGGCAGCGGCAGCGATTGCTGTACCTGGCGCCACTTTGTCAGGTAGTTCTTTATTTTTTGTTCGACCGCTTGTTGCTTCGCGGTTACAGCGAGGAATAACACCATTTCCGGACGCGACTCCTGTAACAGGTTCCAAGTGCGGGAGGGCGTCGCGGCTTCTTTTCCAGTGAGACGCTTGGCCAAATCCTTGGCGTGATCTTCGATGTCGCGCCAGGCTTCGACGAGATCTTTGCGCGGGATAAGCTTCTGCAGTTCGGAGATATCTTTGTCGGGCAGACGACCGGTGAGGAAGTACATCACGGCGGGTCCGGCGTCGGGCGTGTAGCCGAGATCGACCATCTGCTGACGCGTTTTCATCAGCGCGGAAATGCCGTTGGTATCGACCTTGGCGGTGGTCCAGTGGGAATGCAGGACCTCGAGCCAGCCTTCTTTCTCGAGCATCTTGACGACGTGGAGCGGATCATCTTCGTGGGCGAGCGCGGCGATTTCGTGACCGATGGAAGTGCGGAGGATGTGATCGATGTATTTGCCTTCGCGGGCGGCGTCGTAGCGGGCTTGCGTACGCTCTTCGAGCGGCCAGTGGAAGCGCGCGGCAAAACGCGTGGCGCGGATGAGGCGCGAAGGATCTTCGAGGAACGAATAGTTATGCAGAATGCGAATTAATTTCGCTTCGATATCGGCGACGCCGTTGAAGGGATCGAGGAGGAGGCCGCGCGATCCTTCATTGAGCGAGAGCGCCATAGCGTTGACGGTGAAGTCGCGGCGGCGGAGATCCTCATGGATGGTTGCCGGAGTAACGATGGGCGGCTTGCCGGTCTTTTCGTAGCGCTCGGTGCGTGCCATGCTGATTTCGGCGCGCGCGTTGCCGGGCATCGATATGAAAATCGTCCGCGCATCTTCGTCGATGGCAGTGATGCGGGCGCCGGCTTTCTCGAGTTCCTTTTGCAGCTTGAGTGGATTGCCCTGGATGGTGAAATCGAGATCGCGGATGGTGCCGCCGCTGATGATGTCGCGGATGGCACCGCCGGTGAGATAAAGATTGAGGCCTGCGGCTCGGGCTACGTCCTGAATCAGGTTGACGCCCTTGAGTTGATCCGGCGTCAACCGGAGTTCCATCGTGTAAATGTAATCAGCCATTCGGTCTTAGGCGGCCAACGGAGGCCATGTTCTTGGCACGACTGCGCAAACCACCACAGGTACGGCCCTCAGGGGCTAAAGCCCACGCGGAGTAGGGCTTCCGGCGGCAAGGCTGAAGCCGTGCCCTTCCCAACTCGCTTGCGTGCATCACGATGCTTTCCACAGGTTTTCCACAGGCTTGGTCCCGAAGCTACGTGCCAGCGCGGGACACAAGCGCAAGTCACTTACTACAAAGTACTTAGGCAAAGTGGAAAGCTCGTAGCAAGCTTAAGAAAATAACACAACGTTTATATTTTGGCTACTGCATAGGCGGATTCCGCGAAGATGGGGAGGAAAAGTGGGAAAATGCAGTGGCCAGTGGTCGGTGGCCAGTGGTCAGCATTTACTGGCCACCGGGCACTGATCACTGGCCACTGCTTCTTATGCCTTCTACGCATAAAAAAGTGATTGTCCGGAAGATGGACCGGGATTCGGTATCGGGATACGTGTCTCCGGCGCAGTTTGTGAATGAGGGCAAGCTGGAGTTGCTGAATACTTCGGGGACGGTGATCGCGATTGATCTGCGAGAGATCAAGGGCGTTTATTTTGTGCGGGAGTTTGGCGACTCGGAGTCGCTGGTGCGGAAGACGTTTACGTCGCGGCCGCGGTCGGAAGGTTTGTGGGTACGGCTGCGATTTAAAGACAGCGAAATTCTTGAAGGATTGATGCCGGCCGATCTGATGCAGACGATGGCGGAGGGATTTCTGGTGAGCCCTCCGGATCAGCGGTCGAATACACAGCGCATTTTTGTGCCACGCACGGCGCTGGAGTCGCTGACGGTGCTGGCGGTAATTGGTGCAGCGCGGCGGCAGCGGCGCGGCCCGCAGGATCAGCGGCAGGTGCCGATGTTTGAGGAGTAGACGAAGGCGTTCGCGTCGCAACTTTCCTCGCAACTTCTTAACACATCCCACCAAATAGAGAAGCTTTTCTCGCAGGGATTCCAAGTTCACCTTGTCTACGGAATACTCCGTCTTGACGAGCGAAGCTTCGCGGAGGATACTTCCTCACCCTGGCTTCTACCCCACACCTTGAGCCGGATAGTGCCACTCGTTCTGCTGTATCAATCTTGATCGCGAGGATGCCTATGACTGCAGTCGTTCGCTCCGGTAAGCAGCGCGCAACCGTTCACATCAATTCCAAACTTGAAAAACAACTGCTCGGCTACGCTGTGGTGGCTGGGGCTGCCGGGGTCGGGTTGCTGGCCGTCGCGCAATCGGCGGAGGCCAAGATTGTTTACACGCCGCTGGCGAATGTGCCGATCAAGAATCTGGCGATTGATTTCAACGGGGATGGAGTTACCGATGTTCACTTCAAGATTTCTTACACTTATCATGGCGCGTTTTCGAATGCGTATCCGGGCACGGGTGGTGGAGTTGCGTTCGGCAATAACGGTCACACTTCGGGAGCGCTACCCTTGCCTTTTCTCTCGCGGATTGGGTGGAAGTTGGAGTTCAAGTCGTACCGCGCGTTTATCACCGGAGTGGCCGGCTGCCACTCGTACTGTCTCGACTTCGGCCTGTGGCAGAACCAGACGAATAAGTATTTAGGCGTGAAGTTTCTGATCAATGGGAAGCCGCACTTCGGGTGGGTGCGCATGACTGTGGGCACGCCGCTTACGGGAACTGCTAGCGGTTATGCGTATGAGGATCTGCCGAACAAGCCGATTCTGGCGGGAAAGACTACCGGACCGGACGTGTTGGTGAGAAACGTGTCGGCGAGTGCTCCTCTGAAAGTGCCGGGGAGATTGTTGCAGACGCTTGGTGTGTTGGCTCGGGGATCTGAGACTATGGCGATCTGGCGGCGAGAGGAAGAATTGGCGGCGTAGACGAAAGGTTTGATGTTTTGCGAGGACAGCGGACGCCGACGGGACTCACCCTGTAGGGCTTCTGTCCTCGATGTTTTAGCTTCGATGTTTTTAGCCTCGATTTTTTACCCGCTTTTCAACAACTGCAGTCTTGGCCTGTCGCAGCGCAGACGATTGAAGCGAGCAGCATCAGCGGCAGAAGCACGGGAAGTGAGATGACTCGCAGAAACACGCCTACGCCGTCGGTTCTATCCAAGGCAGTCCGGGATGGGTAGTGCCTGTTACGAACCGCTTTCTGGCTGCGACCGACGATCGTAACTGGGATTTGCACCTGTACTTGCCGCACGGGCGAGACTCCCGCGTCAGTGATGGTCTGAAAGATCAAGCGTCCGGTCAGAATGTGCGTTCCTATTGGCGCGTCCTCCGATGCACCCAGCTTGAACTCCAACTCGTGCCGCTGGGCGACTGGTGTCATTCCAGTCCGGAATGAAAATTTTCGCTGAACTGTGCGAGGATATTGGACGGCACCGATAACGAAACCCTCCACGGAATCGAGTTGAAGAGTCAGAGGAATCACACCTTGCACGGGTGAACGCTGGGTAGTTAGAGATGCTGCGCCTATCAGGAGAACGGTTATCTTTTCGTCGCTTCCCTGCCGCAGCAGTTCCCACGATTGAGCGGTTTCCACCCATAGGTTGTCTCTATGTTGAGATTGCCGAGGGGTGTCGCCGTCGCCTCGCTGTGGCGCTACATCCATGACTTGTGCCGACGCGATTGCGGGCAATAGAACCAGTGCAAGCATTACTCGCCACATATTTGGCGACACGTATCGCCGATTGCTTTTGTTGGCGGCAATGCATTGCGGCTCAAGTGAATGTCAGGAGGTAAGTGCATGAGTGGGCAGGGATTAGTTGTTTGAGTCAACTCCTCACTTGACTTATTTCCTAGCGTGAGTCCCGCACGTGAGTCTCGCCGACTGCACCAGCGATTCATGCGGTCGTAAGGTCCCTCGCACCGGCTTCGCCGCTACTCAGGATGACAAGATCGAGTAACGATTGGCGTTTTGTCGGGCGTCGCTATACCAGACAACCGAGGCAGCTGTACATAGATGGCCTCGGGCGTGATGTGATTTCACGCATTGCAATGGCCTGGCATTATGGGATACTGTAACGCCCGTACGGGGTAACTTTGTCCCGCAGAGACCTAATCGGACTCCCACCTTCCTCCTCCCGGTATCGGTCTCCAACTCGAATTTCGAGGTAACCCGCCATGCGCCTGGCGTCTGCTTCGTTCCAGCCTTCGTCTGTCCTGCGGTCTGCGTTGTTGGTTTCGGCCGTTGCCGCGCTCCTTTTGAGTAGTCTCACTCTTGCCGCCGGGGCACAGGATGCCACGGGCGCTGAGACGCAGATTCGCCAACCGCTGATTCGGCAACCCATCGACGAGTCGCAACTTACCACGCTGAAAGGCAATACGCATCCGCTGGCGCGGCCGGAGTTCGACCTGGGTACGGCTTCGGCGGACCTGCCGACGAAGCGGATGCTGCTGGTGCTGACGCGGAGCCCTGAGCAGGAAGCCGAACTCGCGAAATTGCTCGACGATCAGCAGGACAAGTCGTCGCCGAATTATCACAAGTGGCTGACGCCGGAGCAGTTTGGAAAACAGTTTGGCCCGGGCGACGCCGATCTGCAGACGATTACGGCGTGGCTGCAGTCGCATGGGTTTGAAGTTGGGTCGACCAAGGGCAGAACCGTGCTGGAATTTTCCGGCACGGCTGGGCAGGTGCAGGAAGCGTTCCACACTTCGATTCACCAATATCTGGTGAGTGGCGAGCAGCATTGGGCGAACGCGAGCGACCCACAGATTCCTACGGCGCTAGCTGGGGCGGTGGCGGGCGTGGATTCGCTGAATAACTTTCCGAGAAAGGCGATGAACGTTCCGGGCGGCACATATGAGCGCGATGAGAAAACCGGAAGGATTCACGCGGTGCGGCCGCTTCTCACTTTTCCAGGGAACTGTAATCAGATTCAGGAATGCTACGGAGTTACGCCTTACGACTTCGCGACCATCTACAACGAGTTGCCGTTGTGGAATGCGGGCATTACCGGCGCGGGCGTGACGATTGCGATTGTCGGCGAGACGGACATTCAACTTTCCGACGTGCAGTCATTTCGCAGCTATTTTGGACTACCGGCGAACGATCCGACTTTCATCTGGAATGGCCCGGATCCCGGAATTCAGGGTGACGAATCGGAAGCTGACATCGACGTGCAGTGGTCAGGGGGCGCTGCGCCTGGGGCGAGCATCGATTTCGTGATCTCAGAGTCGACGGAAACAACCGCGGGCATCGATCTCTCGGCGGTTTATATCGTGGAACAAAATCTCGCGCCGATCATGAGCGAGAGCTACGGCCTTTGCGAACTGGGGTTGGGGACAGCCGGGAATGCGTTTTATAACGCGCTGTGGCAGCAGGCGTCAGCACAAGGCATCACGGTATTTATCTCTGCGGGAGACAACGGATCGGCGGGCTGCGACGACTTTAACGCATATCGGCCGGCTGCGGCGAAGTATGGGCTGCAAGTGAGCGGATTTGCCTCAACGCCGTACAACGTGGCGGTGGGTGGAACCGACTTCAACGACTTCACGACTTCCAGCAATTACTGGAATACGACGAATAATCCGACCACGCAGCAGTCGGCGAAAAGCTACATTCCGGAGACGACGTGGAACGATTCCTGCACGAATGCGATCTTCGGCACGATTGGATTCAGCACCAACGCGGAAACAAACTGCAACAACTCGCAACTTGTAGGGTTCGTCATACCCGAGGGCGGATCGGGCGGATCGAGCACATGTACGACGAACAGTCAGCAATTGGGTACTTGTTCTGGAGGGTATCCGAGACCCTCGTGGCAAACGGGCAGCGGCACGTTTTCGACGGACGGAAAGCGCGACATTCCCGACGTTTCCTTGTTTGCCAGTAATGGATTTGTGGGCAATGCGTATCTGATTTGCGAAGCTGACCAGCCGGATGGCGACTGTCCTTATGGTTTTTTGGGATTCGGTGGTACGTCCGTTTCGTCGCCGGCGTTTGCGGGAATCATGGCGCTGGTGGTACAGAAGACCGGCGAGCGGCAAGGGAATGCGAATTACGTTTTTTATAAGCTGGCGGCGAAATCGGGTGCGAGTTGCACGTCGAGCAGCACAGAGGCGAGCAGCTGCATTTTCAACGACGTGAACACTGGCACGATTGCCATGCCCTGCAAAAAGGGCAGTCCGAACTGCACAACGAATACCAGCAGCGATACCTATGGCGTGATGACCGGCTACAGCGCTGGCGCGGGATATGACTTGGCAACCGGACTGGGCTCAGTGAACGTGAACAATCTGGTGAACCAGTGGACAACCGTCTCATCGTTGCCGACGACTACGACGCTGAATAGCTTGAACCCGACAACGATCACGCACGGTCAGGCGGTGAACTTTACCGTGACGGTGAAACCGGAAAGCGGAAGCGGGACGCCGACGGGACAGATTTCGCTGGAAGGAAGCCCGACGAGCGACACCCAAGGAATCGCGGGTTTCAACTTGAGCAGTGGAACGGCAACAGGAAGTACGGAGTTGTTGCCCGGCGGCAGCTACTCGGTGATTGCGCACTATGCGGGCGATTCGACATACGGCCCGAGCGACTCGAGCCCGATCAGCGTGACCGTGGGAAAAGAGAACAGCCAGAGCCAGGTGTTTCTGGTGACGTTCAACACGAGCGGGCAGCTGCTAAGCAATAACGCGACGACGGCGATGTATGCGTCGCCGTATCTGTTACGCGTAAACGTGGAGAATTCGGCAGGCGCGCTGTGCTCGCCGACTGGTTCAACTGCGACCGGATGCCCGAGTGGAAACATCACGCTTACCGACAATGGCAGTGCGCTCGATCTGGGAACGTATTCGTTGAACAGCTTCGGATATTTCGAGGACCAGCTGATTCAGCTCACCGGCGGCACGCACGCGGTGAAGGCCGCGTACCCGGGGGATAACAGCTTTAATTCCAGCGTCGCGACGAATACGATCACCATCACGCCGGCGCCGACATCGATCACAAATCTGTTTGTTGGACCTGCCGCGGTCGGCCAACCGGTGTCCATTACGGCTTACGTGAATACCACGAGTTATGGCGCGGCTCCGTCGGGCACGGTCAGTTTCTACGCAAATGGCACCGCTCTCAACGGCACGGTAAGCTATAACCGATTGGCGGGCTTTCCGGGATTCTACGCGTACACTCAAGCCACGCTCACGTCCGACAGCAACGCATTTCCTGCGGCTGGGACTTACAACATCACGGCAACCTACAACGCCGACGCCAACTACAGCACGTCGACATCGGGTGCAGACACAATATCGGTGATCTATCCCCGGCCGACCGTGAACGTGACTCCGTATTCGCAGACCGTTTCCTACGGAAACACCGCCAACGTAACGGCGCTGATCGATACGGCCAATAAGACGGTCTATCCGACGGGTACCGTAACTTTTGTTGACGGGGCAACCAATGCAACTCTGGCCGGCCCGATCGCGTGCGCCAATGCGAAGGATTCGTCTGGCTACTATGCGTGCCAGGCGGTCGCGACATTTACAGTCACGTCTAACGGTTCGTTCAACGTGATGTACAGCGGAGACAGCAACTTTCCGGCTGCGACCAACTATGGATATATCGTGATGCCCGATTTCAATTTCAGCGCTTCGGGCTGGGTGCAGGTAACGGCCGGGCAGTCGCAGAACCTGACCATTACCTTCAACAGCGTAAACGGGCTCAGCGGGACCGCGGCAAATTTCAGTTGCTCCAATTTGCCGGCGGAAACGACGTGCAGCTTTAATCCCAGCCAAGTTACGCTTCCGAGCAATGGCAGCGTTTCAACGACGCTGACGGTTACGACCACTGCGATTGGGCAGTCACAAAAGGGGTTGAACGGTCTGCGCGCCACGAACTGGGGAATCGCGGGGTCGATGATGTTGCTGGCTTGTTGCCTGATTGCAACACCGTTCTCGCGGGGCCGTGCCGGGCGAGGCGCAGTTGCGTTGATGTTGGTGGCGGCTATTGCGGTCTTGCCAGGTTGCGGAGGCGGCGGGTCGGGCGGCGGTGGTGGACCCAAGAATCCCGTGCCCTCTATTACCTCGCTGAACCCGACCCAGGTAGCAGCAGGATCGCAAATAAACAGTCTGTACGTGAACGGTACAAATTTCATGGGCACTTCGACCGTGACCTACAACGGAACTCTGCATAACAGTTCGCTGCAAAGTTCGACGCAGATCCAAATCGCGCTGGGGCCGGACGATGTGGCCTCAACGGGTTCGTATCCGGTCGTGGTTTCGAATCCGGCTCCGGGCGGAGGGCCGTCAGCTCCCATGAACTTCGCGGTTGTGACTGGCACGCCCACGGGATACTTTACGGCCAATATGAACGCGACGATTGGTCCGATTACGCACAGCGCTCAACTGTCGATGAACATTCAATAGCACACACCATCCGATCTGAGCTGACGGCCAGCCACCGGTCTGACCCAGGCCGGAGCACGCGCTGGTGTACGATCATTTCTCATGAAACTTTCTGCGATTGCATCTGAGCTACATCTGCGTCTGGAGAACGGCTCGCCGGAGACGGAGATTACCGGGCTCAATGGAATTGAGCAGGCCGGACCGGGCGAGCTGACTTTTGTTTCCAATCCGAAGTATGCGGCGGCGGCTCGGACTACGCGGGCTGCGGCCGTGATTGTGGCGGAGGACTTCCCTGCTATTTCGGCGGCGATGTTGCGGGCGAAGGATCCGTATTTGAGTTTTGCTCGGGCTTTGGAGCTGTTTCATCCGGCGGCGCGGTATGAGGCTGGGGTGCATGCGACTGCGGTGGTGGATTCGTCCGCGAAGATCGGGGCTGGTGCGCATATTGGGCCTTATGTGGTGATTGGGCCGGAGGTGCAGATTGGCGCGAATGCGGTGCTGCTGGCGCATGTGGTGATTTATCGCGGGGCGAAGATTGGCGATAATTTTCTTGCACATGCGCATTCCGTGGTGCGCGAGAACTGTCGCTTGGGGAACAACGTGATTTTGCAGAACGGCGTGGTGATTGGCGCGGACGGATTTGGATTTGCCAAGACTGCCGAGGGGCGCTGGCACAAGATTCCGCAGCCGGCACCGGTGGTGATTGAGGATGATGTGGAAGTGCAGGCGAATTCGTGCATCGACCGGGCGAGCGTGGGCGAAACGCATGTTGGGCGCGGGGTGAAGATCGACAACCTGGCGCAGGTGGGGCATGGATCGCAGGTGGGAGCGGACTCGCTGATTTGCGCGCAGGTTGGCCTGGCAGGGTCAACGGTGATTGGCAATCGGGTGATTCTTACCGGGCAGGTGGGAGTGGTTGGTCACTGTACGGTTGGCGACAACGCGATTGTGACTCCGCAGAGCGGCGTGGCGCATGACATTCCCGCGGGCGCGTTCGTGAGCGGATCGCCGGCAGTGGACCACCGGGCTTGGCTGAAGTATTCGGCGATTCTGCCGAAGCTGCCTGAGTTGGTGCGGGGGCTGCGGAAGAAAGAGTAGGGTCAGTCGAGCGTGTTTTTTTGAAGTGCATTTCCAGATATACGGGGACTTTATTGCTTGGGCTCAAGACGCTCGGATGCATTGTGATCCTCACGGCGGTCACCGGCATGGCGCAAGAGCATGCACACGGCAGCGGCGAGAAGCTGGGAACTGTTCACTTCTCCACGTCGTGCAACGAAGCAGCACAGAAGGAATTCGACCGCGCGGTAGCGCTGCTGCATTCCTTTGAGTTCAGCCGCGCGATTGATGGATTCAACGCAGTGCTGAAGAGCGACGGGAGTTGCGGAATCGCACATTGGGGCATCGCGCTCAGCCAGTGGAGTAATCCGTTTGCGCCAGGGAAAAAGGATTCCCGGCAACTTGCCGCAGGCCGGGCGAGCGCGGAACTCGGCCAGACTGAGGGCGCGAAGACCGAGCGCGAGCGCGCCTACATTTCGGCGGTCGCGAATCTATACAACGACTTTGAAAACAAGCCTCAGTCCGCGCGCCTGCTGGCGTATCGCGACGCAATGGGAAATTTAGCCGCGAACAATCCCTCAGACCACGAGGCACAAATTTTTTACGCGCTCGCAATTGCCGAATCGGAAGATTCTGCGGACAAGACATACGCTGGACGGCTGAAGGCCGGGGCGATCCTGGAGAAATTGTTTGAGCAGGAGCCGAATCATCCGGGGCTGGCGCACTACATCATTCACACCTACGACGTGCCTCCGCTGGCGGGTCGTGCGCTGGAGGCGGCACGGCGTTATGCCGAGATTGCTCCGGACGCTCCCCATGCTCTGCATATGCCGTCTCACACCTTTACGCGGACCGGAGACTGGCAGGCATCGATCAAGAGCAATGTGGCAGCGGCCGCAGCCGCCAGGCGAGAGGGAGAAACGGCCGAGGAGCTGCACGCCAGCGACTACGAAATCTATGCATATCTGCAAAGCGGGCAGGATGCTGCGGCACAGCGGATACGGAATTCGCTGCCGGAGATCGGGCAGCGTTTCGATCCGGACAAAGTGGTCGGCGGCGCGGCAGGCCCTTCCGTGGCGTACTTTGCGCTGGCGGCGATCCCTGCGAGATACGCGCTGGAACGGGGGGATTGGAAACAGGCAGCAGAGCTTATCCCACGGGCGACGCCATTTCCGCATACCGAAGCGATTACATGGTTCGCGCGAGGCCTGGGCGCGGCGCGGCTTGGGCAGACGAAGTCGGCGTATGAATCGGAGGCAGCGTTGAGACGAATTCGCGAGCGGCTGTCGGATTCCGGCGAGACGTATTGGGCACTTCAGGTGCAAATCGAAGAGACCGAGGTTGCTGCTTGGGCAACCTTCGCAGATGGAAAGCGAGAAGAAGGGCTGAGTCAGATGAAGTCCGCGGCGGAACTTGAGGATGGAACCGAGAAGAGTGCTGTTACGCCGGGGCCTATCGCCCCAGCACGAGAGTTGCTTGGCGAGATGCTGCTGGAAACGAATCAGCCCGCCGCGGCGCTGGCGCAGTTTGAAGCCACACTGCAAAAAGAGCCGGAACGGTTCCGCGCGCTGTATGGAGCAGGACACGCGGCCCGGCTCAGCGGAGACACCGTTGCGAGCCAGAAGTATTTTCGCGAGCTGGTGAAAGGTTGCGAGCATCCCGACAAGCCGTATAGAAAAGAACTTGAGGAAGCGGAGAAGTTTTTCTCAGAGAAGAACTGAGGCTGCCTCAACGATGTACCTGGGTCGGCCCTGGACAGTGCGGAAGAAAAAAGCATTGACCACAGAGGGCACAGAGTCGCACAGAGCGAATTCTAAGCAGTTCCTCTGCGGACCTCAGTGCCCTCTGTGGTGAAGGCGTTTTGGCGATACTCTTCCGGCAAGCCACTCTCGATCACCGCACGTACTTTTTCCATCAACTCCTCGCGGCCGCCGAAATCTTTGGGCTCGATGGGTGCGTGGAAGATCACCTGCACGCGGCCAGGTTTGATGGAGAAGCGTCCCTTGGGCCAGGCGTGGTGTGTGCCGACAATCGTCACGGGGACGACGGGGATTCCGCATTCCATCGCTAGATAGAACGGGCCTTTTTTGAAGGGCAGGAGTTTGCCGTCGAAGGAGCGGTGGCCTTCGACGTAGATCGTCATGTTCATGCCTTGTTCGACGACGGCCTTGGCAGCGCGGACAGCCTCGATTCCGGCTTCGCGGTTGCCGCGATCGACGGGGACGAGCATGCCCATGCGCATGGCCTGCCCGAGGATCGGAACCTTGAAGAGTTCTTTTTTCACCATCACGGAAGTGCGCTTGGGCAGCGCGGGAATCTGGATGGGCGGATCGAGATTGGAGACGTGATTCGACATGAAGATGTAACTGCGGGAGAAGTCGAGGCGGTCGAGGCCGACGCTTTCGACGCGCACTCCGGCGAGCCGGATGCCGGCGCGCGCGCCCCACATGAAAAGCTGATAGAGCACGCGAATGTCGCCCATGATGTAGGCCGCGGGAAATCCGATGAGCGCGGCGATGGGCGCGGAGAGGCTCCAGAACGTCAGCATGACGAGGGTGCGGATCATTCGTTCGACACCCCGGATTTCGAAGCCCCGTTTTCTTTCGGAGATGCTAATCCGGCTTCGCCCTTGAGCCATGCGGCGCGGCGGGCGCGCTGTTCGGAAGTTACCTGATCCAGGTCTTTGATTTCGTATGCTATTTCGGGGCGGCTGCCGGCCTTCCATTTCAGTTCGCGCTGGGCTGCGCCACGGCTGCGAACTTTCATAGTGATTTCATCGCCGGGACTCATGCGGTTGAGGTCTTGTCGCGAATCCTGCCCGGCGGGCTTGCCCTGCAATTCGAGAATGGTGTCGCCGACTTTCAGTCCGGCGCGCTCGGCTTCGCTGCCGGGAGTAACAGCGGTCGCGACCATGGGTCCATCGAAACTACGGGACGCAACGAAGCCCGGATCGGCGACCTCGTTGCGAATTTCTTCGACGCGCAGGCCAACGGAACGAAAGAAATCGTTCCACGGAATTTCTTCGGTGCCGGCGATGTACTTGGTGAAGAACCATCCGAGATCGGCGTGGCTGACGGCTTCGGCCGCGGCGCGCACGCCGTTGGAGTCGTCAAAGAAGCGGCCTTGCTTGGCGTAGTTCGTATTCATCCATTCGAGGACTTCGCGCAGCGATGCGCGATCGCGACTGGCCTGGCGCACGGCGAGATCGAGCGTGACGCCTAGCAACTCGCCCTTGTTGTAATAGGACACGCTGCGCTCGGGGCGGCGATAGTAAGGGTTGCCTTCAAGCCAGGCGTCGAGGCTCGAGTCTTCCGCAGACTGGGTGAGATGCGCCGGGCGCCGCTGCAACTCGCCGATTTCGTCGGCCAGGCCGGAGAGATAACGCTTTTCGTCGATCAATCCGGCACGCAATTGGATGATGCCTTCGGCGGTGCTGGTCACGCCTTCGCTGAACCACAGGGCGCGCGTGAAGTTCTCTTTCGTGTAGTCGATCGGCTCGAGCGTTTGAGGACGGATGCGCTTGACGTTCCACAGATGAAAGAATTCGTGAGACGTGACTACGTTCAAAGGGAAAAGAGTCTGCTTGATCGAATTGGCGCTGATCCCGATCGCGGTGGAGTAAGCGTGCTCCATGCCACCGCCGGCCGGCCCGCGGGGAAAGTGATAGAGGAACATGTAGGAATCGAAGGGGCGGTCGCTCATCCAGGTGGTGGCGGCGACGACGATTTTGCGCAGCGACTCGACGATCTTCGCCATGTCGTAGTCGGCGGGATCGGCGTCGACGACGACGCGATAGTGGCCGCCGGCTTCGTCGAAGTCGGATTCGCGAAACTCTCCCAGTTCGACGGGCGAGTCGACCATGCGGTCGTAGTCGGGCGCGGTGAAATCTTCGCCGGAGGAAGTGAGCGGTGTGGCGATGCGCCACCCTTGCGGTACTTGGTTGAAGTGCACGCGCACTGGCGCGGCGCGGGCGTCGACGGGGTACATCAGGATTTCGGCGAGATTGAAGAATGCGTGCTCCGGGTTGAGTTGCGCTCCGAAGGGCGCGGCGGAGTCGGCGTACAGCTGGTAGTCGATGATTGCACCTTTATCCGCGCCTTGAATTTGCCAGCGGCTCTTGTCGACCGCGTGGACTGCAAGCGGCTTGCCGGCAGAATCCGTGGCTTTCACGAATTGGACGTATTGTGCGAAGTCGCGAATCTGGTAGAGAGCGTTCCAGACGGGAAGTTGCAAATCCCGCTGCGCGGCGCCCGGCGGGATGGCTATTTGTATGTGGACCAGATGATCGGCCGGGGACGAGAGCGCAACAGTGTAGGAAATCTCCTGCGATTGCGCGCGCGCGCATGCCGCGAGCAAAAGACACCATGCAATTTGATGAACAAGAGCGCGACGGCCGAATTTCATTTCGATAGCGCACGCAGGCGCTCTGGCAGTTTCTCATAAATTCCGCCGAAGCCGCCGTTGGAGAGGATGGCGACGACATCGCCACTGCGCATTTCGGGAGCTACATTTTCAACGATGGCGTCGGCGTCGGCGAGAAGGCGCGCGCGGCGGCCGTTTTGCTGGATTTCTTCGGCGAGCGCAGGCAATTCCAGGCGCTCTTTTTCCGGGACTGCCTCGGAGCGGAAGACTCCGGCAACCACAATCTCATCGGCAGCGGCGAGGCTGCGCGCGAGGTCGCTTTGCAGCACGCGGCGGCGAAGCGTGTTGGAGCGGGGCTCGAGAATCGCCCACAGACGGGAGCCGGGATAGCGGGCGCGCAGTGCGCGCAGCGTCCCGGCAATGGCGGTGGGATGATGGGCGAAGTCATCGATGATAGTGATGCCATTCACCTGCGCCCGGACTTCGAGGCGGCGCTTTACGCTCTTGAAGGTTTTCAGCGCGGCGGCGATCGCTTCTTTGGGGATGTCACAGGATGTGGCCAGCGCTGCAGCAGCGGTTGCATTCCAGACGTTGTAGTCGCCAGCGAGGGGAAACTCGAAGTCGGCCCAGTGGTGACCGTCGTGGAAAACCTTCCAGGTGGTACGGCCGGGATCGAGGCGAAGGTTGGTTACTTGCCAATTCGAGTGCAGGCCCGCGCCATAGCGTTCGACTGGGCAAAATGGCTTGCTCAGGCAACGCTCCAGGCTTGCGCTTCCGGTGGCCTCGCCTACGATGCCGTCGAAGGCAATGATGCGGCCGCGCCCGGGCACAAGATTCACCAGGCGCTTGAACGCGGTTTCCACCGCGTCGAGATCTTTATAGATGTCGGCGTGGTCGAACTCGACCGAGGTCAGAATGACGGAGTCGGGAAAGTAATGCAGGAACTTCGGGCCTTTGTCGAAGAACGCGGTGTCGTATTCGTCGCCTTCGATGATGAAGTGCTTGCCCTGGCCGAGATGAAAACTGGAACCGAAATTTTCTGCAATGCCGCCGATCAGGAACGACGGCTGCATGCCGGAGGAATGGAAAATCCAGGAGAGCATCGAGGTCGTTGTTGTTTTGCCGTGAGTTCCGGCAACCACGAGGACTTCTTTGCCGCGGAGAAACTCGTCATGCAGAAGTTGCGGCAGGGAGCAGAACGGGATGCGGCGATCGAGGATGTGTTCGAGTTCGACGTTACCGCGCGAGAAGGCGTTGCCGACTATGACTAGATCAGGCGCGGGTTCGAGATTCTTCTGGGCAAACGGTTGCGACACGAGGATGCCAAGGTCGCTCAGGAAATCGGACATCGGCGGATAGGCGGCGGCATCGGAGCCGGTGACGCGAAAGCCGCGCTGCTTGAGCATTCCGGCGAGCGAGGCCATGGCCGTGCCGCAGATGCCGATGAGATGGATGTGTTTGGAGACGGTCATCGTGATCCCGAGATTGCACTGTTGAAGCGAGGCCAGTAATTGCGCCGATTCGATTGCCCTCAGCGGCTAAAGCCGCGCGTTTTTCGCCGCGGTTACGGCACGACTGAAGTCGTGCCCTTCCCGTTTCGTTTCGGACGATTCGCACAACTGACTGAACCTGTCCGGTTTAGCTTTGTTCCCCGCATCCATCTATCCGCTGACTGCTGCTTCCAGAATTTGCAGTTTCACTTGTCCACTCTTCACAGCGAGCTTCGCCTGCACTCCAAACGGAAGCGTGATGTTGCCGGAGGTGACGTGGCCGGAGCGGACGCCATAAGCGACGGGCACGCCGAGGTCGCCGACGATGCGGGTGACGACTTCCTGCAGAGTGTACCCCTGGCTTGCCGTCTGAACGCAATCCAGCATCTCGCCGAACACTATGCCTCGGACATCGGCAAAAAAGCCGCACAGCTTCAACTGCATCAACATGCGGTCGATCTGGTAGGGCTTGGCCGCGAGATCCTCGAGAAACAAAATGGTGCCCGCGGTTTTGATTTGATACGGCGTTCCGAGCGACGCGACGAGGATAGAAAGGCACCCGCCGTAGAGAACGCCTTCGGCTTCGCCGTCGGCCAGTCCAACAACATCGCTGGCCATCGCCACCTCCCATGCGGGCGTTCCGGTCACAGACGCTTGCCACGATGAGAGATCGACTCCGCCATCGTCCAGCCAGTCCTTTGCGACCATGGGCCCGTGAAAGGTGATGAGGCCTGCAGCGTCGAGAAAATGGGTCAGCAGGCAGGTGGGGTCACTGTAGCCGACGAATATCTTGGGATGCGCAGCCACCTTTTCCAGATCGAATTGCGAAAGTAGATAGTTCGCGCCATAGCCGCCGCGCGCGCAAATGATGGCGCGGACATCGTCGCGGGTGAACATTTCTTCCAGTTCTCGGACGCGACGGTCGAGCGCTCCAGCGAAAAATAAATCGCGGTCGAAAATAGATTCGAAGTAGAAGGGGCGATATCCGGCGCGGCGCAGCGCTTCGCATCCGGCGAGAAAGTCGGCGCGATTGACGCTGCTCGCTGGCGCGACGATGCCAACCGTATCGCCGGGGCGAAGCGCGGGAGGCTTGACGCGTTGGGAAGGGTTCGAGGGCATGGTTTGCAGACATCGCGGGCGCGCCGCGATAGCTCAACTCAAAAAGAATTCTCCCTTGCAGACTAGGTGCGCCGGGCCACGCAAAAAAACCTTGCCGCTCTCGACGCGCACGGTTTGCGTGCCTCCGGGCGCGTGCACTTTCACTGGAGATGCGGCCCGGCCAGTTGCGACCGCCGCCACGGCCGAGGCGCACGATCCTGTGCCCGAAGAGCGGGTTTCACCGACGCCGCGCTCAAAGAACATGACTTTCACATCGTGCTTGCCGGCCAGGGAAACATATTCGACGTTTACTCCTTCGGGAAATGAACCCGAGCGCTGAATTCTTTCCGCCTGCGACTGCCAATCGGCGGGAAACTGCGACACAAAGACGACATAGTGCGGATTACCCATGGAGACCGGGATGCCACGCACTTCCCTGCTCTCAGCATGTACGACTAGTTCCTCGCCCACCGTGGCTTCGCCCATCTCCATTTCGAATTCGAATTCAGAGTCGCTACGGCTGATGAGCGCACAGATTTTCGTACCGGCACCGGTAAGAATGGAGATGCGCTCTTTCTTTTGCTGCGAACATACATAAGCCGCGACGCAGCGGGTGCCGTTGCCGGAAATCTCTGCGCCAGAGCCGTCGGCGTTGATCAGGCGAATTTCAACGTCGGCGCTGAAGTGCGGCAGCATCCACTCGACGCCATCGGCGCCGACTCCATCGTGACGATCACAGACGCGGCGGGTGAAGGCAGAAACATCCGGCGGAGCCAGCGCGCCGTCGATCAAGAGAAAGTCGTTGCCGCAGGCGCTGGCTTTCACAAAAGGGATGGAAAGGCCGCTCACTCGCGCTCCACCCGGCCGAGCGAAACGGCGGATTCGAGCACGCTTGAGCCCTTCAAGTGCTTCAACAATTCCCGCTGCTCGCGATTGCAGCCTTCGACATCAAACTGCAGGCGGACGTGCTGGCCGGTGTTGCCGCTGGCGACATTCTGCATCAGCCGATGATTACCCTCGAGGATGCGGTTGACCTCGTTGCTGACTTCTTCAATATTGGCGCCGGTAACCTCGTAAGTGTTCAGGAGAAGCTTGAGGTTGAAGGTTTCTTCCAAGTGACCGAGAAGAAACAATCCCAGCAAAACGAGAGCGGTGGCAAACATCGCGGTGGCGTAAAGCCCGCCGCCAGCGGCCATTCCTACGGAGGCTACGACGAAGAGCGTGGCGGCTGACGTGAGGCCAGTCGTCAATCCACGGGTGTGGAGGATCGAACCGGCTCCGATGAATCCGATGCCGGGAATAATTTGCGCCGCGATGCGCGTGTAGTCGGAAGGCTCAGCGGCGAGGGCACGCGAAAGTAACGTGAACAATGCCGCGCCGAAGCAGATGAACATGTTGGTGCGCAGGCCGGCGGCGCGGTGTTTCCATTCCCGCTCCAGGCCGATCAGACCGCCGAGCACCGCTGCCAGCGTGAGCCGCAATATAGAAGTCGCGACCAGGCCGCTGGTCATTTCTCCGCGTAGCAGATCGACAAAACGGTGCCAGTTCATCGCGACGTGTGCCTGTTCGAAAAATCCATCGGATGGCCGGATTTTAACATCGCCAGCGCGCGCTGCCGCGTTACCGGAGTGATTACCGCAGGCGATAGAGGACGACACGCGCCTGCCCGGTCACGTGGAGTTCGACGATCTCGGGCAGGCTGCGCTCATGGAGGGATTGCCAGACGGGATCGCCTTCCGCGGCAACGGCGTAGTCGGCGTATTTTGCGGGATTGGCGAGCGCGCGCTCCCATAAGCCATCGGGGTCGGAGGGCTGCATCCAGACGCGATGGTTGCCCTCATTGATGGTGCGTTTGAGCGGGACGCCCGCTTGCTGCAGCGCGCCGACGTGGTCGCCTAGGTACATGAGGAGCGTGGAGTCCGACGGCAGTTTCTGGAGCCAGGCGGCGACTTGCGCCTCGAGGATGTTGCGCGTGCGCATGTTGAGTTGCGCTTCTTTCAGCGAAATTGGTGTCGTTTGCCATACCGATGCGTAGCTGGCGATGAGGAGCGCAAACATTGCGAGGAACGCGGCCACGCGCAGCTTTCGATCGTCTGCGTCGCGGCGAATCAGAAAAACAAGGACGGCGAAGCTGGCCGCAAGCGCAGGGAGCAGCTGCAATCCGTAGCGGACGTTGTAATGGCTGAAGGGCCACCAGGGCGGGAGAAAGATGGGAACACCGCCATAGGCGATTGAGAGCGCGTAGAAAGCGATGGGGATCAGGAAGAAGATCAGCGGTGCGTACGCAGCTAATTGTGGCGACGAATCCAAGCGAAAACCTAGAGCCAGAGCGGCGCCAACCGCTGCAACAGTGAGCAACAGCCATCCGCGTTGCAGCCACTCGTTGTGGGCCATGTTCAATTCGGCGGCTTTCAGAAAGTAAGAGCTGGAAACAAACACGTTTCCGCTGCCGGGGTGGCCGGGATTGCCGGCGATCTGCGTTCTGCGCTCGATGGCTTTAGCCGAGTACGGACCGTTTTCGAATTCGAGCGGATTGCGGTAGACGAGTCCGTTGTAGGCGAGCCAGAGAATCGGAGCGGCGGCGCTGATCAGCAGGAACTTGGCAATGGCTGCGCGTGAGATGGCAGCGGTGTTTTGCGCGTTTTTTTTGAAGAACGCTAGCAGCAAGACTGCGCCTGACATGACGACGGCGAGAAACCATCCGTCGTAGCGGGTGAGGCAGGCGGCGGCTAGACAGAGTCCACATATCGTGAGGCCTTTGGAATCACCTCGGACCGCTTCGCTGAAAAAGACGACCGCCCAGATGAAGCATGCGAGATAGAGCGACTCGCCCATGGCGGTGGCTTGCATGTAGATGAGATTGGGATTGGCCGCGAAGACCAGAGCCGCACTCCACGCGGCTGCTCGCGCTGCGGTTTCGTATTTGGCGTCACCAGAAAACATTGCGCGCACGAGGCGAAACATCCCCACCACGGCGAGCACATATCCAGCCATGGATGGAAATGAGCCGCCGAGACCCGTGCGCCAGAGTGAATCCGAGAGAAGAAACGGAATCATTAGCAGATGCGGAAGCGGCAGCCAGACAGTGCCGAGTTGCAGCAGGCCGGGAGTCCTGGAGTCGAAGACACGGCGCGCGATGTTGATGTGCGCGATCGCGTCTCCGTAGAGAAGCACTTCGTTGCGCTGAAAGTAGAAGAGCGCGGAAATGACCGAGATGCACGTCGCGAGCCAGAGGACGAATTGCGTCTCGGAATCCCAGCGGGAAACGGCGGGCGGCGCCTTCGTTTTCTGTTTTCTGGGCATCGCGGCTCGAACGATGAGTTTGTCAGATTCGCGGGCGGAAGACTAGCGGCAGTCGAGGCGTGAACCTACTCGAGGTGCGTCAGTTCACGGAAAATCTGGAAGCGGGCGTCGATCTCCTCGCGGGTGAGCGACTGCAGGCGCTCGGTGCCGAAACGCTCGACCGCGAACGAACCCATCACGCCGCCGTAGAAGAGAGCGCGCTTGAGCACTTCGCGGTTTAACTCAGGTTGCGACGCAAGATATCCCATGAAGCCTCCGGCAAACGAGTCGCCGGCGCCGGTCGGGTCTTTGACCTCGTCGATGGGAAGCGTGGGGGCGCGGAAGGGATGGCGGCCGACGCCGAATGCGCCCTCGCGAAAAAAAATGGTGGCGCCGTATTCTCCGTGCTTGATGACCAGCGCCTTGGGACCCATGGCTAGAACTTTATTGGCGGCGCGCGGAAGATTGGTTTCATGGGCGAGCATCTTGGTTTCTGTGTCGTTGATGAGGAGCACGTCGACGAGCCTCAGCGTTTCGGCGAGTTCGGTGGGCGTGCGGTTGATCCAGTAATTCATGGTGTCGCAACCGGTGAGGCGCACGCGTTTCATCGATCGGCGCACGTTGGCTTGCAGCGTGGGCTGGATGTTGGCTAGGAAAAGAAACTCGGTGTCTTCGTATTCTTTGGGAATTTGCGGATGGAATTTTTCGAAGACGTTCAGGTCGGTGTAATCGGTCTTGGCTTCGTTGAGATTGTCGGTGTAGGAGCCGCCCCAGCGAAACGTCTTTCCCTTAGCTCGTTCGATGCCGCGGGTGTCGATGCGGTGCTGATGGAAGACTCGCTCCTGCTCCGGGCCGAAGTCGTCGCCTACCACGGCTACTACTCGCACGTCGGTGAAGTAGCTGGCGGCCAGAGAAAAATAAGTGGCCGCGCCACCTAGAATATTTATTACGCTGCCCGAGGGCGAGGTTACGTCATCGAATGCGACCGAACCGACTACCAGGATGCTCATGAGGCCTTTCTATTCTTCTGCTACTTCGGTGGTATCGGCAAAAAGCTTTCACCACAGAGGGCACAGAGGAACACAGAGGAAAATCACTTTACGTATTTGCCGAGAATCAGCTTTAGTTTCTTCTTCGTCGGCGCGGGAATTTTCTTGAGGTCGGTCAGGATGGCGTGGGCCAGGGCCGATCCGCATTTGCAGGAACGATCGCGCGGCATGGCGGCCACCATGGCGCGAATTACCTTCGTGGCATTTTCGGCGTTCTTGAGCAGAACAGTGACGATTTGATCGACCGTGACCGAGTCGTGATGCGGATGCCAGCAGTCGTAGTCGGTGACCATGGCGACAGTGACGTAGCAGAGCTCCGCTTCGCGCGCGAGTTTAGCTTCCTGCAGGTTGGTCATGCCAATCACGTCCATGCCCCAGCTACGGTAGACGTTGGACTCGGCCTTCGTGGAAAACTGGGGCCCTTCCATGCAGAGATACGTTCCGCCGCGCTTTCCGACGACGCCGGCTCGCCGGCACGCCATTGCGACCACGCTCGCCAATTCTCCGCAGACGGGATCGGCAAAAGAAATGTGCGCGACCGCTCCCCCGCCGAAAAATGTATCGACGCGATGGCGTGTGCGGTCGAAGAATTGATCGGGAATCACGAACTCCAGCGGCTTATGTTCTTCTTTCAAGGAGCCTACCGCGGAAATCGAAACGATGCGCTCCACGCCGAGCTGCTTGAAGCCGTGAATGTTCGCGCGGAAATTCAGCTCGCTGGGCAGGAGGCGATGGCCGCGGCCGTGGCGGGCGAGAAATGCAACCTTGCGCCCCTCGAGCGTGCCGCAAACGTAGGCGTCAGAGGGCGCGCCGAACGGAGTCTTGACACGCGCCTCTTTTACTTTCGCGAGACCGGGCATGGAATACAAGCCGCTGCCGCCGATGATGCCGATTTCCGCCTGTGGCAATGCTCCCTCCAGAGCCCGCGAAGCCATCGAGTCAAACGTGTGATTATACAGGACGAATTTTTCAGGCTGGAGACATGCATACGTTCGCCGAACCCGGCGATACAATTTGAGCAGCATGAAGTTTTTCTCATTTAGTGGCGTCATTCTCTTGGTGTGTGGACTCGCTAGCGCACAAGACAAGGCTAGCAACTCTGCAGTCACTGTCCCGGCGAACATTGATCACAACCGCGTCGTGATCGATGCGGAACTGCCGCTTCCTGACGGATCTGCGCAACGGGTTCATGCCTGGATCGACAATGGCAACGCCGAACTCGAGATGTCGCGTCATCTTGCGACTGTGTTGGGCCTTTCCGTTTCGTGCAGCGAGCACGAATGCTCGTCGCCAGCGCCGCGCGAGATTGTCGTGGGCGGCATGAAGATTCCTTTGGCCGCGGCGAAAGAAGCGAAGATTCCACTGAAACCGGTGAGTGCGGCTGCGGTGATGGCGCCGGGGATGAATGCCGAGATCAATATTCCCTCCATCGTCTTGCGCAACTACGACGTGCTGATCGATTTTCCCGAGCACAAATTTTCCATCGGGCCGCCGGGGAGCATTCATTTTCTCGGATCGAGCAGCAAAGTGCTGGTCAACGCCGAGAATGGACTCATCCAGGTTCCGAGCCGGATTGAAAATAAAAAATACAATCTGGCGCTGGACGTCGGGGCCAGCATCAGTTTTCTTTCGGAAGATCTGTTCGATGCGCTGGCTGCGACGCATGCTGACTGGCCACATATGACCGGAGCCGAGGGTCCCGCGAACATGTGGGGGGTTGACGAGGAACCGAAGTGGAAGTTGCTGCGCGTGGACCGCGTGCAGTATGGACCGCTTTATCTTACGAACGTTGCGGTCGTTGATTTTCCAAAAGACCGGATGGAATTCTTCAGCAAGCGGGCCGGAGTGCCCACGGCTGGTTTGCTGGGCGCGCAGGTGTTTCTCAACTATCGCATTGGCCTCGACTACGCGCACTCGACGGTCTACTTCGATATTGGCCGGCTGTTCAACTTCCCTGATTTCGATGTGATCGGCCTGGTCTTGCGCCCGGAGGACGATGGGCGATTCGCGGTGCTCGGCCTTGTTGACTTCGACGGCAAGCCATCGCTACCGACGGGCGCGGATGGAGTGCAGGCGGGAGATCATCTGATCGCGGTCGATGGGCTTCCAGTGCAAGGGTCATCCATGGGGCAAGTTTGGAAGTCGCTCGGCGGCACGCCGGGGCAGGAGCGCAAGTTGACACTCGAACGAGCGGGCAAAGAATTCGTTGTGCCGGCGACAGTGCGGCATTTTTTGGGTGAGGCGGAGGAGGGTACGAAAAAGGAAAAGAAGAAGTAGTAGTAGGCGCCGAAGAGTGGCTTATTGGAGATCCCTCTCTCCGCCTGAAAAACGGCTCCGCTCGGGATGACGCCCTTGTCGAACGTATGACATGAGCAGCCGTGCGCCGCTTACCCGCCCGGGCGGACGAAGGCGTCCGCCGCTCCACTTATTATTTCGCGAACACTTCTTTTTCGAGCGCGCCCGTTGTGGCCGCATCCAGGCTTTCTGTGACCAGCACTGTGTCTCCCTGCTCGTCGATCACGATTTCGCCTTCTTCTGTCTTCCAGGAGTGGCGACCTTTCAGTTCGTTGGTTGGCAGCGACGAGTCAGCGTCCGGTCGCGGAGCGGGGTCGTTGTCTTCTTTAACTTTCTTGTAACGTTGTTTGAGTGACTCCGCGTAGATGTGCGCAAACTCCGCCGCCTTGTCCGCGCCAGACCAGCGCGAGACATAGAACAGCGCGAGCGGGTTATTGGCGGCAGCATCGGAGCCCGCATCCTGCTTGTGTTTCGCCGCGTAGTAATATCCGCCGCGCCATTCCGGATACAGCCGGCGCGAAGCCGTCTTGCCTGCATACTGCTCGACCAGCACCGCGACGTCGAACTCGCCGATCGCGCCGATGTCGAACTTCTGGTAGTCCTTGAAGTCGTGCTTGAAGTCGGGCAGGCGCATGGGTTCAATGCGCTCACCGGACATATATTTATCCGGCTCCATGATCTGCCGCGTGGTGTGCGGAGGATTCTGCAGCACCGCGGCAAATGCTTTTTCCTTGCCGTTTTTTTGCATCAGCTTGACCACGAACTCCATGCCGTAGCTGTAAGGGAACGTCAGCGATTCCTTCATGAAGATGGGCGCCTCGTTGAACACTTTCGTTCCAGACGTGCCAGTGAGAGTTTCCTCTTCCATCATTTGGACCAGTTGAGGCGAGGTGGTGATCGACTTGCCCGCCGGAGAGATGGCGTATTGAATCATCATGGCCTGCGCCTGGCCTTCGAGCACCGCTTCTCGCGCGTTGTCGATTTCGTCGTTTTCAATGTCCGCCGGCGTCGGGTCTTTTTTGATCTCGCCGAGATCCTTATCGCCCTTGCGCATCCACTTTTGCAGGTTGACGGTCTGATCTTGTAACGCGTGCGTCAACTCGTGAGCCATGACCGGCTCCTGCTCTTCCATCGGCACCCAGTCGAGCAGATTTACAGTCTTGGTTTTCGGATCGTAGTAGCCGGCGACTTCTTCACGCAGCAATGCAACCAGAAATTTTTCCAGATCGAAATCTCGTGGCAGCAGGCCGAATTTTTTTAGAACAAGTTCCGAGCGGCGCAGGCGCTGCGTGTCTTCGTCGTTCACATGCTTGGTGAGATAGGAAACAACTTCATCGCGGCTGGTCAGCTTGCGCTTCACCTCGCGCTTGATGGGAAGCCCGGTTTCGCGGCTGTCGAACTGCAGGATCTCGTCGACCGAGTGAAAGAGTTCCTCGGCCTGACGCGGCGTGATCTTGACTTCGTCTTTGTCTTTGTTGTCCTGGTCTTTTTCCTGCTGCGGCTCTTGCTGCGTTGGAGCAGGCTTGGGCGCTTCTTGAGCAGATGCGGGTGGAGAGTTCTCGTCCGGGTTCTGGTCTTGAGCTTGCGCCGGCCAATACAAACAGAAGGCCAGCACAACCGCGAAAATCGCCCGTACGACGCCCCAGGAATACAACTCGGCTTTATTCATTTAAGACGATTATACGTTTCCTGTATTTTTCTCTGATGACCACAAGTAACCCAGTCAACCTGTGGCGATCCGCGGACCATGTCCGCGACTACCTGGAGCGGGCCGACCTCATTTCGCATCGCGCCGAGGGAGAAGCAGCCCTGCTGGAATTCATTCCCGCGAACACGCTCCGCATTCTTGATCTCGGAACCGGCGATGGCCGCTTGCTTTCGATCGTGCGGATGGCGCACCCGAATACCGATGCAGTGGCGCTGGATTTTTCTCCAGCCATGCTGGAAGCGGCGCGACAGCGCTTTGTAGGCGATTCCCGCGTTTCGGTCGTAGCCCACAATCTTGACGATCCACTGCCGTCTCTAGGGAAGTTTGATGCTGTGATCTCGAGTTTTGCCATCCATCATCTGGTGCATGAGCGCAAGCGGGCCCTGTATGCGGAGATTTTTCGGCTGCTGAATCCCGGAGGCGTCTTCTGCAATTTGGAGCACGTGGCGTCAGTTTCGCCCCGGTTGCATCAGGAATTTCTGGAGCGAATCGGCTTTACGGTCGAGAGCGAGGACCCATCCAACAAACTGCTGGATGTGGAAACGCAGCTCGGCTGGTTGCGCGAGCTTGGATTCGTAGATGTCGACTGCCACTGGAAGTGGCGGGAGTTGGCGCTGCTGGCTGGAGTACGGCGGTAGTTACATCACGGGTATCGCCCCTTCTCCAATGTCATCCTGAGCGAGAAGCAAGTAGTTCACGAAGTGAACTACTTCGCTTAGTCGATGGATCCCTGCATTTACCGCGGCTGAGGAGTTGCTTCTTACATTCCGTTGAGAGAACCCCTTGCAACGCCGCCTGCATGAAAGGGATCCTTCGACTGCGGGCAGGATGATAAGACTAATAGCGTCCGACTCGGGTCGTGATCCATTCGCCCGCCTCCCTCGTTCCGAGCGAACCGCCGATGTCCTCGGTGGTCTTCTTCTGGCGCACGGCTTCGAGCACTGCCGCTTCGATCTTCACTGACTCGTTCGTGAATCCCAAATGCGCCAGCATCATCGCAGCGGTCAGAATCGCTCCGAAGGGGTTGGCCACGTTCTTTCCTGCGATCGGTGGAGCGGAGCCGTGGACGGGCTCGAACATGCTCGTCTTGCCGGGATGAATGTTGCCGCTGGCGGCCATGCCCAGGCCGCCCTGCAGTCCGGCGGCGAGGTCGGTGATGATGTCGCCGAACATATTATTGGTGACGATGACGTCGAACTGGCGCGGGTCGCGAACCGTCTGCATGCAGAGTGCGTCGACGTACATGTGCTGCGCGGTGATTTTGGGATACTCGGCGCTGACTTCTTTGAAAACGCGCTGCCACAGGCCGCCGGCGTGGGTCATGGCGTTGGACTTATCGCACATCAGCACTCTGCTTCGCGGCGAGCCATCGAGTTTGGTGTGCTGTGCGCAATATTCGAAAGCATAGCGGATGATGCGCTCCACGCCTTTGCGTGTGTTGATGTCTTCCTGGGTGGCGATTTCGTCGGGAGTTCCCTGCTTGAAGACGCCGCCCGCATCGGTGTAAACGCCTTCGGTGTTCTCGCGGAGAACGACGAAGTCGACATCCTTCGGCTCGACGCCTTTCAGCGGGCAGAGCGCCGTGTCGAGCAAGCGAACGGGGCGCACGTTGGCGTAGAGGTCCATTTTGAAGCGCATGCCCAGCAGAATCTCTTTCGCATGAATGTTCGTTTTCACGCGAGGATCGCCGAAGGCTCCGACGAAGATTGCATCGAAATCGCGGGCCAGCATGGCGAAGCCGTCGGGCGGTACGGTGGTTCCATCGCGGAGATAGCGGTCCGCGCCCCAGTCGAAATCGGTTAGATCTACATCGGCGCCGGACGCTTGAATGACCTTCACCGCCTGCGGAATCACTTCCTGACCTATACCGTCGCCGGGGATGACGGCGATGCGCTTTTTCTTGCCTGCGTTTTTTGGGTCCACGGCAGGAACGTTAACACAATCGTTATAATCGAACTACAGGTATGAACACGGCATTACAGGCGAGCGGCGCCGGGTTGGGCGCGAAACTCAACCAGTACACGACCGGCGAGTACCGCGGAGCTACCACGGCGGCTCGCTTTAGCGACCCGCAGGCCGAGTTCGATGAGTTTCGCACTGGATGCGGCGTCTACGACCTCGGCTACCGCGCCAAGATTCAGCTCACCGGCAGCGACCGCGTGCGCTGGCTGAATGGGATGGTCACGAACAATATTCGAGATCTCGCGGCCGCACACGGCGTCTATGCCTTCCTGCTCAATCCGCAGGGGCATATTCTGGGCGATCTGTACGCCTACAATCGCGGCGACTCGATCCTGATCGATACGGACCAGTCCCAACGGGAGAAGATTCTCGCAACCTTCGACCACTACATCATCATGGATGATGTGGAGGTTGCAGATCTAAGCGGGAAGATGACTGCTATTGGTGTGGCTGGCCCAAGATCGCGGGAAGCGATGGCTGCAACCGGGATCAAAGTCGGGTACCTTGAGCCGCTTCAATTGCAGGCGACGACCTGGTCCGGCGGCGAATGTTGCCTGGTGCGCGCCGAGGACGAAGGAGTGCCGCGTTTCGAGATCTGGATTGATTCTGGCAACGTGCGTCCGCTATGGGATGCTTTGATCGGAGCAGGAGCGACGCATATAGGCTCCGAAGCACTGGAACTCCTGCGCATCGCCTCAGGGATTCCGCAATACGGGGTCGACATCCGTGAGCGCGACTTGCCGCAGGAGACGGAGCAGGCGCGCGCGCTCAATTTCAACAAGGGCTGCTACATTGGCCAGGAGATCGTCGAGCGGATTCGTTCGCGGGGCGCGGTGCATCGAAAGTTCACGGGATTTGTGGCGGAAGGAAAGGTGCAGTTTGCCGCGGATATGAGAATCGTTTCTGGCGAGAAGGAGGTCGGCGAAGTGACCAGCGCCGCTTCCCTTACTCTAGGCGGCGCGGAAAAGACGATCGCGCTGGGTTACATCCGGCGCGAAGCTGGCGTGCCCGGAAGCGAGGTTTCGATCGCAGGCATCAATGCGATTGTGGCGCCATTGCCCGCGGAGGTGGCCCCTCGCCGGCAAGAGGATCAGCTACTGGAACATCGGCGCGCGTAGTTTGGTCGGCTTGGACTGGTCGATCGTAAAGTATTTTCGAACTCATAGATTGGTTTGGAAAAGGAAGATTTATGGCTGAGAAGAAGCAGGAGCAATCCAGCTTTAAAGTGACGGACCGGCGGCTGTTCACATCCGAAGGAGACTTGCGTATGGATGTTGCGGAAGAAGTGGAGACGCCGAAGCCACCAGATACCGCCCCAAAACAAGCAGCACCGGTCGAACAGATGCCGACGCCAGTTGCCGCGGGTAACGCAGACCGCGAGATGCCCGTCCCACCAACGAGCGCCGAGCAGGATGCGCAGGCAGCCGCTTACAAGCAATCGTCAAAGGATCTCGACGCCGAAGTCGAACTGAGCGGCCACTCCGCCAAAGATTTCGAAATGACCTTCGAGCGCTTCATGGCCTCCTTGTATATGACCGCGATGCTCCAGCTTGGCCTCATGCGGCAGCGGGACGAAGAACCGCGGGTTGACATCATTGGCGCGCGCCAGACCATCGACACGCTCAGCCTGATCGGCGAGAAGACCAAGGGTAACTTAACTCCCACGGAACAAAATTTCCTGCAAAACAGCCTCTACGAGCTACGCATGGCCTATGTTGAGGTGACCAACGCGCTGGCACGGCCGCCGCAGCCCGGCCCCGCCACCGGAACACGGGGAAAATGAAAGCGACCCTTACGGTGCTGGGCAGCGGGACGTCGATGGGCGTACCCACGTTGGGTTGCGACTGCGCCGTCTGCCATTCGGACGATCCGCATGACCGGCGCACGCGGCCCTCGATCATGATCCGGTATGGCGGCAAGGTCGTGCTCATCGACACGACACCCGACTTTTATGCACAGGCGATTCGCGAAAAGATCACTCAGGTCGACGCGGTCTTCTACACCCATACGCATGCCGACCATATCCTGGGGATCGACGACCTGCGGCCCTTGAGCTACGCGCACAAGCCAAATAGACTTCCGCTCTACGCGCGTCCGGAGGCGGCGGCGTTCCTGCGGAAGATGTTCGCGTATATCTTCGACGCCGACTACAAGTTTGGCGGCTTGCCTCTGCTCGAACTAAGGCCGATCGACGGTCCGGTTGATGTGTTCGGAGTGCAATTCGAGCCGATCGTCCTGATTCATGGCGAGACGCAGATTTACGGATATCGATTTGGCTCGGCAGCCTACCTGACCGATCATAGCGAGATTCCGGGGTCGTCGCTGCACCAGCTGGAAGGTCTGGACATTCTGTTTCTCGACGCGTTGCGGCACAAGCCGCATCCTACGCACTCAACCGTAAAGAATTCCTTGAGCATCGTGGAGCGGCTGAAACCGAGACGCGCGTTTTTTACGCACATCTGCCACGATCTGCCGCATGAGGAGACGAACGCGACGTTGCCGCGGAACGTGCGATTAGCGTTTGACGGAATGAAGCTGGAGTTTGAAATCTGAGATCAGGCGGCTGGCGTCAGGCATCAGGCCTCCGCACACGGCTGCTCGGCCGAAATAGGCACTAGTTTAGGTCTATGCAAGTATTCCACAGCCTGGACGCAGTTCCGGCAGATTTCGGGCCCACGCTCGTGAGTGTCGGAAATTTTGACGGCGTTCATCGCGCTCATGCGCATGTACTCGGTGAAATTGTTTCGCGGGCGCGGGCGCACGGCGCCAAGGCGGTAGGGGTAACTTTCGAGCCGCATCCGGCGCGGATTCTGCGCCCTGAGTCAAACCTAAAGCTGCTCACGCCGACGCAAGAAAAGCTTCGCCTGCTGGCGGAAACCGGCGTCGACGCAGTGCTTCTGCTTCCTTTCAATCGCGATCTCTCGTTAATGACTCCGCGACAGTTTGCCGAGCGCATTCTGAAAAAAAAGCTGCACGCGCGCGAGGTGCACGAAGGCTATAACTTTCGCTTTGGACACAAAGCCGCCGGCGATACACAGATGCTCACCGAATTCGGCCGCGAGATGGGATTCGAAGTCATCACTTATCCGGAGATGAAGTTGCGCGGCGAATCGGTTTCGAGCAGCGCGATCCGCAAACTGGTGAGCGCCGGCCGTGTGAGCCGCGCGCGACATCTGTTGGCACGGCCTTTCTGCATCCTGGGAGTTCCCGGTCGCGGGCGTGGATATGGTTCGAAGTACACCGTGCCGACCATCAATCTGGCGCGCTACGAAGAACTGGTCCCGCAAGACGGGGTTTACATCACGTGGACGCGGGTCGGCACTGAGCGGTTCGAGTCGGTCACGAATGTCGGCAATCGTCCCACATTCGGGGCGGAGCTCTTCGCCATCGAAACGCACCTGCTGAATTTTCACCCAATCGAACTGACGCCGGAAACAGAAGTGGAGATTTGCTTCCTCGACCGCCTGCGCGACGAGATCAAGTTCCCGTCAGTGGATGCGCTCCGCGAGCAAATTGCACGCGACGTGAGAAAGGCGCGGAGGTACTTCCACCTGCTGCGCCTCGAGAGTGGAATGCCCGCCTCTCAGTGAGGGAGGTAACCGAGTTCCATCGGCAGCTTGCCGTCCACGTGCACCACGTTGACGCTGTTGTCGATGGAATGGACCTCAATCAACCCTACAGCACCCGGTTCAGCCTGCACAGCTTTCAAGACGTCGGCGTCGGTATCGACGAACTGGATCGACTCCTGGTGCGCCGCTACGAAAGCGTGCCACTCGCCGGCTGTCATCTTGTTCAGCCGCTGCAGGGTTTCGGCTTCTCCGGCTGAGTCCTTGTGCAAGATCAGCAGGATGTTCTTTCCGTCCGGCCAATATTTGATTTCCCCACGAATAATCTTGGCCAGATGAGCGGAGCTGACATTCTCGACCGTGTTGCCTTTGTTTACAACGACCGCGGTGTGATGGGCAAAGCACGGAGCCAGGCACGCCAACAGAAACGCGCACACGAAGACTGTGGACCGAACTCTCATGGACCTATCCTCAAATCGTTCTGCGGGGGATAGTAGAAGCGTACCCAATCGCAACCGCCTTGTTGTTAAAACCGTGTCAACAAGGGCAAACCAAAGTAACCGGTCACAACCCGCCGTTTCTCTCATTGCACGGTTACTTTTCCGAGCTCGTTTTCAAATTCTTTTCGAAAACGCGCTCAACCGATACAATCCGCCAGACTCACGGCGAGTTCATGACGATCGGCCCCATTCAATTGATCCGGCAGGCGACATCCGGCCAGCGGCGAACCCTCCTGGCGGCGGGGATGGGCTGGGCGCTCGACGCCTTCGATGCCATGCTCTACTCGCTGGTCCTCGCGCTGCTCATGCGCGACCTGGGGATGAGTAAAACGGTCGCAGGGTCGCTGGGGACGCTGACGTTGTTAGCCTCGGGCATCGGCGGTGTACTGTTTGGCTTTCTCGCCGACCGCATCGGGCGCAAGCATGCACTGATGGCGAGCATTCTGACGTATTCCGTGTGCTCGTTCGCCTCCGGCCTCGCAACTAGCATCACTATGCTAGCCGTCGCGCGGTTTGTGCTCGGCTTGGGAATGGGCGGCGAATGGAACACTGGCGCGACGCTGGTTGCCGAAACCTGGCCGACGGAGTTCCGCGCCAAGGCAATTTCCATTGTGCAAAGTTCCTGGGCGCTGGGATTCGCCGCCGCGGCGCTCGTGGCCGGACCCGTGGCGCGGATATGGGGATGGCGCGCGGTTTTCTTCGTAGGAATTTTACCGGCGGTGATCACGCTCTGGATTCAGCACAGCGTGCCGGAATCAGAAATGTGGCGAGCACGAAGAGTGGGTGAACCTGTAGTGCTTGAGCCAACGACCGAAACAGGCCCGCGTACGCGCTTTCGCGATATCTTCCTTCCGCCGTACGGCAAGCACACGATCGCACTGCTGCTATTCAATTTTTTCGGGATGTTCGCCTGGTGGGGACTCTTCACCTGGCTGCCACCGTATCTGTCGCTGCCGGTGGAGCAGGGCGGGCGAGGCTTCGGCGTCCTCGGCATGACCGCGTTAATGGTCGTGCTAAACATCGCAGGCATGTTTCCCGGATACGCCAGCTTTGGCTGGGTGGCCGATCACCTGGGGCGGCGACGGGCTTTTCTGGTCTATACGTTAGTGGCAGCTTTTCTGATTCCACTTTATGCCATGGCGCGGTCGCAGGCGGTGCTGCTCGTGCTGGGTACCCTGGTCGCATTCTTTGGGACGGGAATTTTTTCTGGCTCCGGGATCATGGGCAGCGAAATTTTCCCAACCGCGGTGCGCGCTCGGGCGCTCGGCTTCACGTACAACGGCGCGCGAACGATGAGTTCCCTCGCCCCTCTTGTGATTGGCCGCCTCGGTCAGGCAAAGGGGCTGAGTTGGGCGTTTTACCTGTGCGCGGCATCGTATCTGCTAGCAGCGCTGATGACTACCCAGTTGCCAGAAACTAAAGGGAAACACCTGGAGTGATTGTTTAGGGGGATCGATTTTCGTCCGTCCGGTGTCTGTGAATTCAGAGCGCGTCTATGACTCTCGTGCAATTTGCCGCACGGAATGTCTGGCGAAACAAACGCAGGAGTGTTCTCACCATCCTGAGCCTCGGTTTTTCTTTTCTTCTGCTCACGCTCATGATGACGATTTGGAGAACGTTTTACATCGATCCCTGGAGCATGGTTTCCGCAGAACACATTGTATGCCGGCACCGCGCGTCTCTGGCGGTGCCATTGCCCGCTTATTATCGTGACAAGATTCGCGCAATTCCCGGTGTGAGGGATGTAATTCCGCTAAATCTCTTTGACGCAGAATATATAGGCGCATCTCCCGACAACTTTTCCAAGATAGGCACTGATTCGAACGAATATCTGAACGCTTACCCTGAATATCAGATTGCTCCGGAGCAAGTGGTGGCTTGGAAAAAAGATCCGGCTGGCGCCATTGCGGGCAGCGAGCTGGCCTTGGAACATAAGTGGAAGCTGGGTGAGCGCCTCACAATTCAAGGTGGGCAATTGCCGGTCCATCTCGAACTGAACCTGCGGGGAATATTCAAATCTCCTTTTCCGGTTCGGGCGATTTATTTCAATTGGGCTTACGTGCAGAGTGCCGCTCACTATCAGAAAGATCAACTCTATTTGATTCAGGCGGACTCGCCGCAGAGTGTCAGCCGAATTTCTAACGCCGTGGATCGGATGTTCCACAATGCTCCCGAGCAGACGCGAACAGAGGCCGAGCAAGCCTTTGACATCGGCCTCATCGCAATGTTTGGAAATGTGAAGGCATTCATTCTGAGCATCTGCGTGGCAGTGCTGTTTACTTCGCTTCTGGTTTGCGGCAATACGATGGCGATCTCGATTCGCGAGCGAACCCGCGAGGTCGCAATGATGCGGTCGTTGGGGTTTGCACCCCGATTACTCCAGGCGCTGTTTCTAGTCGAGACAATCACGCTGGCCATGTGCGCCTGGCTTCTTGGAACGCTGGCTGCATACGGTCTTGTCTTTGCTCTGGTTCACTCACGCGCCGGGGGACCTTTTGCGGTGCTGCTGAAGATTCCCCTCACCACTCTGGCGGTGTCGCTGCCCGTGGCTGGTCTTGTTGGGGTGCTGAGCGCGGCAGTTCCCGCCTGCCGCTCTTCGCGCATCAACATCGTGCAGGGACTACGGCACGTTGGATGAACCCAGGTTATTTATTCGATCGGATCAACCACAACCGATTCCTGATCCGTCGCGCCCCGTCCCGGCAATTGCACAATCACGATAGCCGCCAGCACCAACACAATCCCCAAAGTCTGTATCGGCTGCACGCCCTCACCGAGAAACGCCGCTGCCAGCAGAATGGAGAACACCGGTTCGAGGCAACTGGCAATGATGGCACGCGTGGGTTCGAGGTGTTGCAGTCCGAGGAAGTAGAGCGAGAACGATCCCAGAACCGAGATCATCGAGAAGACAAACAGAAAAGCCCACTGCGCGGGCATGTAGTGCGCCGACGCAACCTTCCACGGAGGATTCACGACCAGCCAGAACACTGCGGCGGATGTCAGCGTCCACGTCAGCACCCGCCAGCGATCATAGCGGGCCAACACACGGTGGCCTCCGACGTTGTAGAAGGCGAACGAAAACGAGGCCAGCAGCGCGGCCAGGAAACCGTAGGAATCGAGACGCAACGAAGACGACTTGCCGCCGACGAGGCCGATCGTCAGCGCGATGCCGGTGATCGCCACGCCGACGGCGGCAATTTTCTGCAGAGATAATTTCTGCTGCCGGCGCGCGACTACGTAGAGCAGCACCCAGACCGGCGCCGTGTATTGCACAACGATCGCGATTGCGACGCTCGTTTTCTGAATTGCGACGTAATAGAAATAATTCGAAGCGGCCACGCCCAGCATACCGAGCACCAGGCATTGAATCAGATCGCGCGTGGGCATCTTGATGCGCTGCCATCCGCTCCGCCCGACCAATACAGGAAGCAAAACCAGCAAGGAGAACGACGTTCTGGTCTGGGACAAAATCAGCGGGTCGATGGGATGCTGCACTTCCCCGTTCAGTGGCAACTTACCGGTAAACACGGCGCGGCCCAGCGCCGCGGAGACACCCCACAGAAACGCCGCCAACGCGATGAAGAAATATCCGCGTAGCGGGTGCAGGTTTTTACTGGGAGTGGGCGAGGTCAGTTTCGGTCACCGCACTCGATCATCAAGCCGCATGCAGCAACTGGTCAAGGCGCGTCGGATCAAAGCCGACCACGACTTCGAGGGATTTCTCGAACACGAAGACAACCGTCGGTGTCTCGGTGCTGCCATGATCGTCGATCATTTCGCGGCGGGCGTCCATGTCTCGGCTAATGTCGTGCTCTTCGATGGCAACTTCGTTCGCCTCAAAAAAAAGCCGGGTGAGTTCGCACGAGATGCAGCCAGGTTGGGTGAACATGATAATGCGCGTGGTCATGGCGAAGCGGCGCTAGCCGTGAATTTCAATTTCGTACGAAATCCTGGCGGTCTTGCTCAACATAGCCGATACCGAGCAATATTTCTCTTTCGACAAACGCACGGCGTCTTCCACCGCCTTGCGCGACACTTTACCACCAATGCGGTAGACCAGCTTGATTTCCGTATAAACCGCCGGGTAGTCGGCGGAGCGTTCTCCATTCGCACTCACTTCGATGCTGGTAAACGGCTCACGCTTCTTTTTCAGAATGCCCACCACATCGGCCGCGGTGCAGCCGCACAGCGCGATCAGCACGAGTTCCATAGGAGTGCTGGCCGTTTTCTCTTTGGCCGTGTCCATCACCAGTGCGTGCCGTGAATCGGCCTCGCCGATGTAGCGTTCGTTGTCAGTCCAGATAGCTTTTGCTGAAATCATGACGCTTTCTTTTCGGGAATTGTTGATTTTTGATTGTTGATTGTTGATTGAGAACCCTTTTTGGCCGTGAACCGGGAAGCGTTGAAGATTGCCACAAGCTGGCTCGCTTCGGACTTTAGCTCCTTAAGCTTCGTCTCTGGAATCAGGCCCGCATCGACGAGTAGCTCGAGCCAGAACGAGGACTCATCTGCTTCTTCGATGACAATCGACATCTTTGCCAGAAACTCCGCCCGGGAACGAGCTCGGCAAACAGCCCTGTAATTCGCCGCGACCGACATCCCGGAACGCAGTAATTGTTGGCCAATCTGTCGCCCTTCAGAGTTGTTGGGCAGAGATCGGACAACGCGCATCACGCGCAGTGCGAACTTCTTGGTGCGCTCTTTCAACTCAAGTGATGGATGGTCCACAGTGTCCCTCCATTCAACAATCAAAAATCAACAATCAACAATTCCTGCTATCTGCGGTTATCGGTGCTCGGCTCCGGGTGGATTAACACGCGAAACAACTCCGGCGCATCAAGCTTGAAGCGAATCTCGAGCTCCGTCTGAATATCGTGGACACGAGCCAGCGACAAGTCGTCCGGCAGAGTGCAGTGGCATGAAATAAAAAGCCGCCCCCGCACTCGCTTGATAACAAAATCGTGCACGTCGAGAACCTCGGGAAACTGCGACGCAACTGCTCTAAGGCGGTGCTCGAGTTCCGCGTCCGTGACCACTTCTTCCGGCTTCTCGATCGTCGCCGGCTCGCTCTCGATATGCGTCAGAATCTCTGAAATCTCAGGCACATCGCGGCGCATATCAGCTTCGAGTTCGGTGACCTGATCGTGAGCATCTTTGAGCGACATGCGCTCATCGAGTTCGACATGCTGCTCCACGTGCAACTGCCCGTGGAGGTCTTGCACGCTAACGTCGTGAAGGTTGAGATTTCTCTGCGTGGCCGCGGCACGAATCCGGTCGAAAACGTTCTCAGAGTGTTGCGCACGTGGCAAGGATGCGACCGTTACGTCGGCGTCGGGAAGGATACGGTGTACCGCGGCGGAAACAGCTTCGGTCAGCTGCCCGGATCGTTGAAAGGTCACAGTGCGAGCAAGCCCGACGGCAAGATCGGCGAAATAACGATTCCCGGCGCGGCGAATGCGCACGCGATCGACTTCCAGCACGCCATCCAGATGAGACACTGCATCGTAAATCTGCGAGCGCACGCCAGGAGGAGCCGCGTCGAGAAGAGCATCGACGGTGCGGCGCGCCAGGCGCCAACTCACCGAAATCACCACCCCGGCGACGAACAACGCGGCCAGCGGATCGGAATCGCGCAGCCAGTCGATGTGATAGTTGCGCCCGAGCATAACCAATAGAAGACCGAGCACGACCACTCCGGCCGACCATATGTCGGTGGAAAAATGCAGTGCATCCGCCTCCAGCGCCTGGCTGTCGTATTTGCTGGCAATCCTGCCCAGCGCCCGCGAACGCCACCAGTCCACGCCCATCGAGAAGATCATTACAGCAAAGGCGGCGATCGATGGCTCGATTTCTATGTGGCGAAAGAAGAGCCGCAAAACGGCTTCGTAGATGATCCATGCGCAGGTGACAAGGAGCAGTCCGGTCTCCACGAAGGCGGAAAAATTCTCCACCTTGCCGTGGCCGTATTGATGGTCGGCGTCGGCGGGCTTGTCGGCAACGCCAACCGAAAAATAGGTGAGTACCGCGGCAATCAGGTCCAGCCCAGAGTGCGCCGCCTCCGAGAGAATGCCGAGGCTGCCCGTTGTCACTCCAACCACGATCTTCAATCCAGTGATCACGACCGCAGCGACCACGGAATTCCCCGCCGCCGAACGTTTCTCGGCGCGCATCAACTCGGAAGAAGACACAGCGGGGCTCCCCGACATGCTGGCATTATCGCCGTTGCGCGCAAAATGCGACAAGCACTCCCGGCCATGGAGGGCGGACGCGGCTTGCCCTGAAGCGTAGCTGAAGGTTCCGCCCAGGGAACCCAGGAACTTGCGGGTCGACAGTGGTTGCGCTTCCTCCCCGGACGAATGCGTCCGGGTCTCCATTCCAGCGCTTCGTATGCTACGATTTCTTGCTTGGCATTTTTCAACTTCTGATGGACCAATCCTGGAGGATATTGTTTATGCGCAAGAGTTGGCTGGTGTGTGCTTTGTTGGGAACGCTGGCTTGGGGACAAGCCGCTCCGGGCACGCCTCCCCCGGGGCAAGCGGCTCCGACACCGGGACGGATGGCGCCGCAAGCGGCTGCGCCCGATACATCGGCTTCGGTTCCTGCCGATGCTCCCGTGATCACCGTGAATGGAGTTTGCTCCCCGCAGCCGAAACCTGCCGCAGCTAAGACCGCCGCTGCAGCCGCCAAGCCGGTGGCCAAGGCTCCGGCTGCCGATTGCAAAACGGTAATCACCAAGGCCGAGTTCGAGAAACTCGCCGCCGGAATAGCGCCCACCGTCACTCCGCAATTGAAGCGGCAACTGGCCAGCGTTCTGCCGCGTTTTATCGCTATGTCGGCGGAGGCCAAGAAGCGGGGACTGGATAAGACTCCGCGCTTCGAAGAGACCGTCAAGTTCGCCAAGATGCAGATCCTGACCCAGGAATTGCAGCGCAGCATCCAGGAGCAGGCCGCTAAGATTTCCGACGCGGACCTGGAAAAGCATTACAAAGACAATCCTGAAGCCTTCGAGCAATACAATCTCGATCGCCTCTTTGTGCCGCGCACCAAGCAGAATGACGAAGCAGAAAAAGACGAGAGCGAGAAGGACGAAAAAGATCAGAAGCTGACCGAAGAACAACAAAAAGCCAAAGAGGCGGAAGAGAAAACCAAGACCGAGGCTGCAGAGCAGGAGATGACCAAGCTGGCCGAGTCGCTTCACACTCGCGCTGCCGCCGGCGAGGACTTCCCCAAACTGCAGAAAGAGGCCTTTGAAGCCGCCGGGATGAAGATTGACTCTCCAACCGTGAATCTCCCCACCGTTCGCCGCACCGGTCTGCCACCGGGACATGCTGCGATTTTCGAATTGAAGGCAGGCCAGGTCTCGGAAGTGATCAACGATTCGGGCGGGCACTACATCTACAAGGTCAACAGCAAACAAGTGCTGCCTTTCGATCAGGTGAAGACGGAAATTCACAGCACGCTGCAAAATCAGCGCACGCGTGAAATGATGGACAAGGTGAACAATTCCTTCAAATCGGAGACCAACGAAGCGTACTTTGGCCCGGGCGGTCCGCAGATGCAACCGCCGCCACATCTGCCCAATCCTCGCTTGGCTCCGGCGCCTACATCGCCGCAGGCAAAGCCGCAAGCTGCACCGCCGGCGCAAGCTCCGGCTGAAAAACCGAACTAATGCCCAAGCCTGTTGTAGTTGTGACCGGTGTGTCCGGCAATCTGGGCTCCAGGCTCTTGCCGCTGCTGGGGAGTTATTCGGTGATCGGGGTGGACGTAAGTCCACCCTCAACCGACTCCGAGATGCAGTTCGAGAAGCTGGACCTCGGCGAAGAATCCTCTACCCGGCCGCTCTACGAACTGCTGCGCGATACCCATGCGCATGCGGTCGCACACCTGGCGTTCGTGATTGATCCGGTACGGAACGGAGTCCTCGATGTCGATCGCATGTGGCAGATCAACGTCGCCGGCACTGCGCGCGTGATGGAGGCGGTGACCGAGGCAAACCGCAGCACCGACGATGGTGTGAAGCAGTTCATCTTTCCCAGCAGTGTTTCGGTCTACGGCCCTGACCTGCCGGCGCCCGCGACCGAGGAGTCGCCGATGGGCGCTCATACGCTGCCCTACGCCATTCACAAGCAGGAGTCCGATCAGGTGGTGCAGCAGCGCTCACCGGCGCTCCGCGGATGCAGCGTGTATATTCTGCGCCCGCATATTTTTACTGGCGCCAGCGTCCAGAATTACCTGATGGGCGCCTTCCATGGCACGCCCAACGGCAAGGGCCCGCGGGCCCAGAAAATGCGCGCCGCCGGCAAGCGGCTGCCCGCCATGTTTCCTCGCGGGCAGAAATATCTCGACAACAAGATTCAGTTCATTCACGTCGACGACATGGCACGGCTCCTGCAGCACATTCTGCAGCGTGAACCGGAGACGCAGCGGCTCACCGTGCTCAACGTCGCCGGGCGCGGCGAGCCCCTGACCTTTGGCCGTTGTGTCGAGATGGCCAACGCGAAGGTGATTCGCGTACCCAGCCCGTGGTTCATGAAACAGGTCCTCCGACTGCTGTGGAACCGCCAGGTCTCGGCGATTCCGCCAGAGGCTCTGCCCTACATGACCGGCCAGTACATCATGAACACCGATCGTTTGCGCCGCTTCCTAGGCCCCGAATACGAACACGTCATCCGCTACACCATCGCCGACGCCTTCGCGGACTCCTTCCGCGCCAGAGCCGCCACAGCATGAGCTGGTCGGTATTCCGTCGTCTTCTTTCTCTTTAACAGAGCATCCAGCGACCACTTTCCCGGCCCATTGATCAGCAAGAACACCGATGTCATGATTTGGGCGTAATCTGACCGTACTTCATGCAGCACGGCCCACATCCCGACTTTGGGAGGCGCCGGCGGCAAAGGCAGAGGCGACGTACCGAGGTAAAGCGAAATTTTCGTGGAAAGAATCGCCACGATCATTTCGATAATGAATGGCGCCGCGATCAACCGCGTCATCAGTCCGCTCAGCAATAGCAAGCCGCCGACAATCTCGAAACAAGCCACGAAGTTCGCGGTGAAATGCGGAAACGGCATGCCCAACTTAGTGAATCGCCCGATTCCCTGGTTGGTGTAAACGTACTTCAGAATTCCCTCCCAGAAAAATACGCCTCCCGCCATGAGGCGCAGATAGATCGTTGACGCAGGGCCATCGGTCGGCGGATTGGCCAGCCAATGAAATATGTTTTTCATGTTCGAAGTCCCTTTCTTAGTGATTCGCTGAGATTGATCGCGGATGATCTGGCGCCTTCGAGCCCGCTCGTCATCCGCGTGCTGGGATAACTGGAAGGGCGCACGAAAATTCCCGTCCCCTCGAAAAGAATATTTCTCGTGACTGAGGGAATAAAACTGGAGCGCGGTGAGTTTATGCTAGGAAGGTGCCCGACCAGCGCTTGACCGCATCGACGTTCGAAGATCTGGCCCTCCCTTTGCTCGATCAGCTGTATAACTTCGCTCGCTGGCTCACGCAGGACGCGAGCGAGGCCGACGACCTGGTGCAGGAAACGTATGTCAAAGCGCTGCGCGGATTTTCTTCCTTCCAGGCAGGCACGAACTTTCGCGCCTGGATGTATCGCATCCTGCGGAATTCATTTTTGAGTTCGCGCACCGGAATGAAGACGATGGTTGTATTCGACGAAGAAGATTCAAACACTGTGCCTGCGACGGCAAGCGCGAGTCCCGAGAGCGTTTTGCTGGCCCAGGCAAACCGTCAACTCGTGCAGGAAGCGCTGGAGCAACTGCCGGTGCACCACCGTGAGATTCTCCTGCTCTGCGAGGTGGAGGAGATGTCATATCAGGATATTTCCGAGGCGCTGGCAGTGCCGATCGGGACGGTGATGTCGCGGCTGTTCCGTGCGCGTAAGGCGCTGCGCGAAATATTGCAGGCAAAGCTTAAAGGAGACCGGCATGGCCTGTGATCAGTGGCGAGGCAAGCTCGATGCCTATCTCGACGGCGAACTTGCTCCTGCCGAAGCCGGCGCAATCGGCGCCCACATGCCTGGTTGCGCCTCGTGTGCCGCGGACGCCTTGCGGCGCGTTCAACTGAAACGATCCATCGCTGCTGCGGGCAAACGGTACGAGCCCAGCGCGCAGCTGCGTGTGAAGATCGCAAAGACAATCGCTGCGAAGCCGCAAGAAACGCCGCGATGGGGGTGGCGCATCCTGATTGCGCCCGCCCTCGCAGTCCTCGTCATTTCACTTGGTGTGAACTGGTACTCCGGCCGCGAGACATCCCGCCGGCAGCGCCTTTACGGTGAACTCGCCGATCTCCACGTCGGTGCGCTGGCGAGCACCTCGCCGGTCGATGTAGTTTCGACCGATCGTCATACCGTGAAGCCCTGGTTTCAGGGAAAGATCCCCTTCAGCTTCAATCTGCCCGAGCTGCAAGGGACAGAATTCACTCTTCTGGGCGGCCGGGTCACCTACCTGAGGCAGACACCGGGAGCGCACTTGATCTATCAACTCCGCAAGCATGAGATTTCGGTTTTCATCTTCGCAGACAGCGGTGATGCGACCACCGCAGCCGCATCCAACGGCACGCGCGCCCAGTCATTCAACATGGAGAACTGGAGCCAGAATGGCCTGCGCTACTTTGTTGTGGGGGACGTCAGCGCCGAAGATATTCAAGCACTGGGTAGATTGCTGCGCGATGCCGGCTAGTGTGAGAAGCGTCCTGCCCATTGACGGTGTCATCCTGAGCGAAGTGCCTTTTGTGGAGCGAAGAGCCTATGCAACTCGCCGGTAGCGGCAACACTTTCGACAACTCCATAGATCGCCTCGGCGCGCACAATGCGCGCGCCTCAGCCACTACTTTTTCCCGCGATACAAACCCGCAATGCCAAATGTATAGGGAGTCCACGACGCCTCGGTAAATCCTGCTGCCTTCATCCGTTTCAGCATCTCGTCTGCCGCGGGAAAGCGCTCCACCGAAGCCGGCAGATAAGCATAAGGCCCGCGCACGCCAGAAATCAGCGTGCCCACACGAGGCAGAACCTGCTTGAAGTAAATGCGGTAAAAAGCACCCATCACTCCCGAAGGCTCGCCGAAATCGAGGATGCCACATTCGCCGCCCGGCGCCAGCACGCGCGCGATCTCGCGCAGCCCCGCATCGTAGTCGGAGAGATTGCGAAATCCGAAGGCCGATGTGACCAGGTCGAAATGCTCAGCGGAGAAAGGAAGATTTAGCGCGTCGGCTTCAATCCAACTAGGAGCGCGAGGTCCTGCCGACGCAGACTTCCCCACTGCCCGCTGAAGCATGGCATGGGAGAAATCGGCGCCAACGATTTGCGGAGCGCCCTGTCGAGCCTGACGCCGCAGAGCAAAGGTCATGTCGCCGGTGCCGCAGCACAGGTCCAGCACCCGCGCGTCCGGCCGCGCCAGAATTTCTCGGAAAGCACGCGCCGTCCGCCGCCACCACATGCGGTCGACGTTGAATGAAAGCAGATGATTGAGCAGGTCGTAGCGCGGCGCGATCGAGGTAAACATCTCGCGCACGGCGCGCGCCGCAGATTGCCGGTCCCGCGCGCCTTCCGGCGCGGCCCCAACGGCACTCGCTTTGCTGGTCCCCGGCAATCGAGGCTACTTCCGCTTCTTCTTCAATTGCGCGGCGATCTCCTCAACTTGCCGCACATGGTTCACGTCATGGCCTGCGAACATGCGCACGATGTGGGCGAGGGTTTCCTTCCCGCGCTCAAGATGCATGCCGTGCGTGTCCCAAGCTTCCTGCGGCAGCGACTTCAGCATGGCAACATTGTTCTCGCGCAGCACACGGAATAATTCGAGCGATTGCTTCGCCTCGCGCTTGCCGTATTGAAATGCCGCCGCCCAGGAGTCCTGATCGTAAGGCTGAAGCGTCGTCCCGCTGGCGCACACCACCGAGCGCATGCGCCAGCTGCCGACAATTTCGGCGTCGGCGAGATGCGCTAGAACTTCTGCGATCGACCACTTCTCCGGCGCCGGCTTCCAACGCAATTGTTTCGGGGTGAGCCGCGCCGTGGCCTTTTTCAATCTTGCGGGCGTCGATTTCTGCACTGCCAAGGCATCCTGGCCTTCAACATTGCCAAGAATGCGCGAGATATACTGCTGAGCTGTTTCCTGCATGATTGCTTCTCCTTACGACCTTCCCCACATTTTTCCGCCGCGCGAGAGACGGCGCAACTCTTCCACCGAATCGAGAACGGCCTTCACCGGCACATCGGCCGAAACCTCGACTTTGCCGATCTCGCGCGGCAGGATGAAATGCACCACGCCATTCTGCGTTTTCTTATCCGTCTGCAGCCGCGCCAGAACCTTTCTCGGATTCACGTTCACTTCCGGCAACCGGCCCATGCTGAAGACCGCATCGGCGATGCGTCCCGCCGTGACGCTGTCGGTGCGGCCAACATTGAGTGCGATGTTGGTGGCCGCGATCATGCCCCACGCCACCGCTTCGCCATGCAGCAGGCGCCGGTAGCCCGTTTCCGCTTCGAGCGCGTGTCCGATGGTGTGGCCGAGGTTCAGCACCCGCCGCAAGCCACCCTCGCGTTCGTCAGCAGAAACAACTTCCGCCTTCAGGCGCACCGACTGCCCAATGAGCCATTCCAATTCCGCTGGATCGCGCTTCAGGATCCGGTCTCGATTCTGCTCGAAGCGCAGGAACAGCTCCACGTTGCCGATCACGCCACACTTCAGCGCTTCATACAATCCGGCGCGAAATTCGCGGTCGGGCAGCGTCTTCAATACTGTTGGATCAATCAGCACCACCCGCGGATGATAAAAAGTTCCGACCAGATTCTTTCCAGCAACCAGGTTCACGCCGGTCTTCCCACCAATCGATGCGTCCACCTGCGCCAGCACCGTGGTGGGAACCTGCACCAGTTCCACGCCGCGCATGTAGAGCGATGCCAACAATCCGCCCACATCGCCCGCCACGCCGCCGCCAAGCGCCAGAATCACCGCTTTGCGGTCCGCGCCAAGTTTAGCCAGCTTTTCCGCCATCGTCTCCACGGTGGCCAGGCGCTTGGCAGGTTCGCCGTCGGGCATGAGCAGAACCTGCGGCTCGAATCCCTCAGTCCGGAGCGACTTGATCAGCTTGGCTCCCCAGCGCTTACGCACCGGGGCCACCGTGACCACGAAAAGGCGGCTCGCCTGCGGCAGCAATTCGGCAAGCACGGAGCCCGCGCGCAGCAGCACACCGTTCTCAATGATGGCCTGATAGGGCCGGGGCAAAACGTGAACCGTCACCTGCGGCATGCCGCTCCATGATAGCGTAAGCCCCCGAGTGACTGCCCGACCTTACGGTGGTAACATTTCCCCGTTTATGAAGGGTCTTCCAGCCGAGACGGACTTCGTCATCATTGGCGCCGGTGTCGCCGGACTGCGCGCCGCCATCGACCTGGCCGGCGCCGGACGGGTTCTCGTCCTGGCAAAAAAAGAAGTCGCCAAACCACAATCAGCCGCGGGCCTCGCCTCGGTGTTGAGCGACGAAGATGAAATCACCCTCCACTTGCAGGACACGCTCACATCGGGCGACGGCCTGTGCACTCCCGCCGCGGTCAAGCTACTGGTGGAAGAAGGCGCCGGGCGCATCGAGGAACTGATTGCGTGGGGGCAACCAGCAACCAAGCTGGTGTTCGGCCCAGAGAGCGGACACAGCAAGGGCCGCGTGCTGCACTCTTCGGGCGACTCCACCGGCATGGAGATTCTTCGCGTCCTGAATACGAAGGCTCACACGCTAAAAAACATTTCGTTCGCTGAGCACGTATTCACTACCGAACTGACCGTGCAAGATGGCCGCGTGACGGGCGTCTCTGTGCTCGACGACAAAGGTACACCGCACGAGATCGCCTGCGCCGCGGTTCTACTCGCCACCGGAGCCATCGGACAGATTTACCGCAACACTACAAATCTCGAGGCCGCCACGGGAGACGGGATTGCGCTGGCTTACCACGCCGGAGCCGAAATCAGCGACATGGAGTTTGTGCAGTTTCATCCCACGGTGCTCTACCAGAAAAAGGCGCCGCGCTTTTTGCTTTCGGAGTCGCTCCGTGCCGAAGGCGGGCATCTACGCAACATTGAACTTGACCGTTTCATGGGCAAGTACCATCCCCTCGGAGAACTCGCGCCGCGCGATCTGGTGGCACGCGCGATTATCCACGAAATGGAGGTCAGCCGCGCCAAGGAACCGATCGTCTATCTCGACGTCACCCATCTCAACGCCTCCAAAGTGCAGAAGCGGTTCCCGCGTATCTACAAGACCTTCATGGAGCACAACATCGACATCACGGAGGACCTCATTCCGGTGCGACCGGCTGCGCACTATTCGGTCGGCGGCGTGCGCACGAGTCTCGATGGCAAAACGAGCGTGGCAGGGCTCTACGCTGCCGGTGAATCCGCGGCGACGGGAGTTCACGGCGCGAATCGCCTGCCGAGCAATTCTCTGCTCGAAAGCCTCGTTTTTGGCGCGCGCGCAGGAAAGGCGATGCGTGACGAGGCGAAATCGGCTTCGCGGCCGGTTTCGGAGCCGAAAGCCGTCTACTCCAACGGCCCGGTCGATGCCGGAGTCGATCAACTCATCGGTCAGATTCAGGACTTGATGTGGAACGAGGTTGGAATCGTCCGCATGCGGCCCAACATGCAGAAAGCGGTAAACACTCTGCAGGAGATGGCCGCGAAGCTGGCGCATCCCAAAACCCGCCGCGGATACGAAGCCCTGCACATCCACACCGCAGCGCTGCTGGTCGCCCGATCAGCTCTAGCGCGCGAAGAGAGCCGCGGCGCACATTATCGCATCGACTACCCCGATCATGATGACCGCAAGTTCCTCAAGCACTCGATTGTCCGCGGGGAAAAAGTTCTCTTCCCGCCCCTGGCCGAGCCTACGAAGTTTTCGGCGCTGGAAACGCAATTGAGACCGTAAGCGAAATCGCGAGAATCCCTGCAACGACACCTAACGTCGCTCCAATCGGGATGTGAACATAATCGGCGCCGATCATCTTGGCACCCACCAGAATCAAAATTACCGCCAAACCATAGTGCAGGAAGCGGAAAATCTTGATTAACTCCGCCACGGCAAAGTACATCGAGCGCAAGCCGAGAATCGCGAAGACGTTCGCGGTGTAAACGATGAAGGCGTTCAGCGTGATGGCCAGCACCGCAGGAATGGAATCGACCGCGAACAAAACATCGGTCGTTTCGATGATCAGCAGCACGGCCAACAGTGGAGTCGCATAGAGGCCGGGATTCCCTTTCCATCCGCGCACGAAGAACTTGCCGCCCTGGTACGCGTCGGTCATTGGGACCCAGCGCCGCAGCGCCTTGACCAGCGGATTCTTCTGCGGATCGACCTTCTGCTCCCCGCGCAGAAACTTCAGCCCGCTGATGATCAGCAGCGCGCCGAAAATATAAAGCACCCAGTGGAAGCGCTCGATCAAACCGACACCCGCGAGGATGAAAATTCCGCGCAGAATCAGCGCCCCGATCACTCCCCAGAACAGCACGCCATGCTGCTGCTCTTCGGGCACGGCAAAATAGCGGAAGATCAACAGAAAAACGAAAAGATTATCGACGCTCAGGGAAAGTTCAAGAACGTATCCGGTTACAAACTCGAGCGCCGTCTGATGCCCTTGCCAGAAATAGACAATCGCAGCAAACGCTGCGGCCAGGCCGATCCACAGGGCGCTCCAACCCAGCGCTTCACGTGGCGAAACCTTGCGGCCCGCGCGATGAAAGACGCGCAAGTCCAGCAACAGCATACCCAGCGCGAACGCGTTAAAGAGGACCCAGAAATAGAGCAAATTGCGATCTCGTGATCAACAGAAATTGTTGATTCTTGATTGTTGATTGTTGAATAAAAAAACGAACTGCCAGCCGCCGCAACTAAACTCGAAGCAATCAACAATCAACAATCAACAATTTCCTACTTCTGCCTTCCCCGCTTCCCATTCACCCAATCGTCCCAAAGGCCGAAGTTCTTGAACATCTCCACGCTGTTGCTGTCGCGAATCGTCTGGTCGATCTGCTCGTGAGTCAGGCGCGGACCAATCTTTTCCGGCAAGTTTGCCAGGCCGATCGTCAAGGCCGCAGCTTCGGCGACATGTTTTTTGAGTTGTGCGAAGTCGACCTTGTCGTAGGTATCGGAGACGGCGTGATAATTCTCTAAATAGTTCGCCTCCTGCTGATCGGCGACAAATGTCGGCACACCCTCCAGCATGAAGTCAAAGTGATCCGTTCCCCACTCCATGTCCGTCTTCAACTCTTTCATATCGAATTGCGCCAGCGGCACAATCAACTGCCGCGCCTTGTCCAATATGTCTTTGCGACCTCCGACGGCAAAGTCGGTCGTCTTCCCAGTGCCCGAGTCGAAGATGACCACTCCGGCGGCCTTGTCGAGTTGCGCACGATGGTTAAACGCATAGGCTCGCGAGCCGACCAGACCCTGCTCTTCGCCGGAAAAAAGAATGAAGCGAAGCGTGCGCTTGGGCTGCACGCCCGATGCCTTGATCGCCCGCAGCGCATCTATCACCAGCGCCGCATTGCATCCGTTATCGAGCGCGCCAGTACCAAGTTCCCATGAATCCAGGTGCGCGCCCAGAATCACAAACTCGTCCGGCTTCTCGCTGCCTTTGATCTCTCCCACCACATTCGAGGCTCGAATCGGCCCACCAATTTGATTCGGAATCGACAAATCAGCCCAGACGGAATGATGCGACGCAAGCAGCCGCGCCAGCCGTTCTCCATCCTCGCGCGCGACTATCACCATGGGCAGCTTGTCGATCTCTCCCGTTGAAGAATTCGAATGCCGGTAAAGAATGTCGTGCTCACGCGTGGCCAGGAAAGCGATCGCCTTCGCCTTCCCCTTCACCGCGCGGTCAACAATAGGGGGAGTATTCGTGTATTCGGCGAATAGATCTTCCCAGGTCTTGAGGACCGTCGTGTGAACCAACAGAACCTTTCCCGCAACTTCGCCTGCTTTCTGAAAATCGGCTTCCGTCCCTTCGCCCACATCGACGACGGGAACATGCTTCACCGGAGCGAGCGCCGGAGCCCACGCCATCGAGACCGCGTGCACTTTGAAAACCGAGAGTGCCGTTCCGCCCACCTTGCTCGCTCCGATTTCATAGGAAGACGTCGCCACAAATTCCGTCGCGCCCTCAGCCCACGAATTCGGAATCGCGAATCCCTCCAGATGCACGCTGTCCGCTCCGGCCGCGGTCAAAGCTTGCATGCCCCACTCGACCGCATGCTGCATAGCGAGCGAGCCGGGCACGCGTCCGCCGATGTCGTCCGTCAAATGCCGAAGGTTGTCTTCCAGCGGAGAAGGCTGCAGAGCCGCCTGAATGACCTGATTCTCGGAGTTGATGTCGACCTGGGAAAATGCGGCGAGAGAAAAGAGCCCCATGCAAAAGAAGAACAAAGTCTTCACGATTCGCATATGGGCTGCATTAGAAATGAAATTCTAAAAAATCGCAAAACAGGCTCAGAATTCCTCTGTGGTCCTCTGTGTCCTCTGTAGTGAAAGATTTTCTGTTCGGAGTGAAAGTCACTTCGGAGGCAAAGGCTCCATCCTATCCAGCATGCGCACAGACTCCAGAATCACGCTCCCCACAATCTGCATGCTCTTCGGACTAATCTTGTCGACGGTGTCCTGTGGCGTGTGCCAGAAGACGTTGTTGTATCCGTAAGTGAAGTCGATGAGATCGGCGCATGGCACGCCGCGTTTCACAAACGGCAAGTGATCATCAGAGACCTGATTATTGCGCGTGAAAAAGTGCGACTGGTATCCGAGCCGCGTGGCGGCCTCGTACACGACGCCTTCCAACCACACCGTGGAATTCGAATCGCGCTCGACTTCGAGATCGGCATCGCCGATCATGTCGGCCAGCAGAAATGCCTTCACTTTTTTCAGCGTCCCGTCCGCCTGCCACTTCTCCGCCAGATGGCTGATGCCGTACAAGCTGTCATCCATAAACGGCATCTCGGTGTCGGGCTTCATAGCCTCTTCCGCATCGTCCCACACCAGCCAAACGCTGTAACCGTCGCGAGGTTTGCCCCGTAACTGATTGGCGAGTTCAAGCAGCACCGCGCTCGACGACCCTCCGTCATTCGCGCCCACATACGACGTGTCGCGCAGCGGATAGTTCGTGTCGTAGTGGCTGGCGACGATGATGATGCCGTCTTTCGTACCCGGAAACTTGGCGATGATGTTGTGAACGGGAAACTTCCCCACCGGCGTATCGGCGGTAAAAACGTCGTCTTCCACCTGATCGCCCTTCAGGCGTCCACCGAGATATTCCTCGACTTTTTTGTGATTCGCCGTGCCCAGCGGCCGAGGCCCGAATTTCACGATTTCTTTCACGTACTGCATGGCGCGGTCGCCATCGAAAGCAGGAGGCGGGCCGTTATCGGCGGGGAAATTCAGCTGCGGCTTGGCAGGCTCAGCCGTGGACGCGGCAGCCGAAGGCGCCGTCTGTTTCACTGCCGCATCGTTATCCCGATCGCATGCCAGCACAACCAGGGCCAGGGCCAGCACCACCCACCAAAACAATCTCAACCTCATGATGCTTGCGCCTTCTCTTTTTCCTTGCGCGCGTTGCGCTGCTTCGGATGGACCAGCCACGCCACTCCAATGCTTAGCGCGTATAGCCCCAGCATGGGCGCCGCGAACACGCACATGTTCACGATGTCAGGCGTAGGCGTAACGATTGCCGCAATAATAAAAATCACCAGAATCGCATAGCGGAAATTCTTGATCATGAACGATGGCGACATGATGCCGAGGAACGCCAGGAAGAAGACCAGAATCGGCATCTCGAAGATCAGCCCCATGCCCAGCACGATGCTCAGAAAGAGCTGCGTGTACTCGCTGATCGTGATCATCGGCTGGAACTGACCATTGAACTTTATGACGAAGAAATCCAGCGCCCTCGGATAGGCGATGCTGTAGCCAAAGTAACCGCCCAGTGCGAAGAGGGTGATGGTCGATGCCATGAAAGGCAGAAGGTAGCGCTTTTCGTTTCGATAGAGTCCCGGCGAAATGAACATCCACACTTGATAAAGCACAAAAGGCGACGTCAGGAACAAACCGGCTAACATCGCGATCTTCAAGTACAAGTTGAAGGGATCAACCGGGTTCAGATAAACGAGCTTCTCGGGCAGATGCTTTTCGTGTAGCACCTGCACAATGGGCCTCTGCATCAAGTCGTAAATACGCTCGCGGAAAAACCAGCACGCCCCCGTGCCGACCGCCACCGCGATGATCGAGCGCACGATCCGCTTCCGCAGCTCCTCGAGGTGTTCGAGGAAGCCCATCGTCGGCATGGACTCCGATTCGCCCTGGCCGCCACTTAGCGCGGCCCACCAGTTAGGCATGCGATTCCTGCGACACAGCGGAGGTAACTGCTTCGGGCGTCAAAGCTTCGGTGGCCTGCTCCGCGGGGACGGCTGTGGCGCCGGGGGTTTCGGCCGAAGGGGTTTCGGTCGATGAGCTTTCGGTCGAAGAGCTTTCGGTCGAAGAAGGACTCACATTATTCTCAGTAGCAGCCAAAGTTGCCGGCGAAGTCGAAGCCTCCGAAGCAGTAGCTTCGACACTCGCAGATTCAGTCGTTCCCAAACTCAGTGTGCGGCTCGCCGTGCCTTCCGGCGCCTGGCTCGGCGCAAGGATCGTTTTCTTCTTCTCTTCGACTTCCAGGTGCGCGATTTCCTGCTCAATCTGCGACTTAAACTCGTTCGAGGCACGGCGGAATTCGTTGAGCACCTTGCCTACCTGGCGTGCGATCTCCGGCAACTTCTTGGGCCCAAAAATCACCAGGGCCAGGAAGAACAGGAAGATCGTCTCGGAAAAGCTCATGGGCTTCATCATACTGCCGCAGCGGGAAAAGCGGCAACGCGTTACGAGACATCTTCGTGACACGTACACAACGCTCCGCTCCCCAGAGCTCGCGTATCGGAATAGGCATAAGCTGCCGAGTCGTTCGGCAAAATTCGAAAGCAACACGCGCCTCTTCAGGCTCGGCGGACATATTTCCCTTCACCCAGCGCATGGAAACTATCTTCTCTTGCTCAAGATGCCAAGGCCCCAAACGAATGGCCGATCCCAACGCTCTACGGCACGCGACGTGCCCCCATCTCAGTGAAGCTCCTGGGGCGTGAGCTCCAACTTACAAGGAGGCACCATGTCCACTTCCGCAATCTCCAACTTGGTTAATAATCCGCTCCCGCAGTTTCAACAGCAACTCCCGCTGCTGACCACCAATCTGCAATCCGGCAACAGCAACGCCGCTCAGCCCGACCTGGTCGAACTGCACTCGATCGCGCTGCAACCGCCGTTGGCGTCACCGATTCAAGGCATTAAAACCCTCAAGCAGGAGTTCAACCAGCTGGGGCAAGATCTCCAGTCCGGCAACATCTCAGCCGCGCAGCAGGATTACACCAAGCTGCAGCAGGACCTTCAGACGCAATCCCCCCAGAGCCCCGCCAGCCACGGCCATCACCACCACGAATCCAGCTTCGCCTCGAATCAATTCGGCTCAAGCCAATCCGATTCGCAGTCGCATCCAGTCAGCGATCTCTTCGATCAGCTAGGCCGGCAGATTCAATCCGGCAGCCTGACACAAGCCCAACAAACCTTCGCCATGCTGCAACAAAATCTGGAAAGCTTCGACCTAAGCCCAAGCCAAGGCGACGCGCTCTCCCCAGCGATAGCAGCGGTTTCAGTAAGCGTTTAAAAGCTCAACGTTTGCGAAATTTGAAGCCGAACTGGCCAGCACCATCGATCCAGAGATTCATCCAAGCCAGTTCGAGCTTCGTTTTTCTAAGAAGCTAAAAGTCGACGCCAGGACTGGCCACTGCCCACCGACCACTGCCCACTGTTTTAAGATGTTGCCGCCATGCAACTCTGGTTTGCCCGCGGCAGTGACGTCTCTATTCGCGAACAACTGGTTACGCAGATCGTTCTTGGAATCTTGAGCGACGATCTCGCGCCTGGTCAACGCCTCCCCTCCACGCGCGAACTCGCGCGCCGCTTCCATTTGCACCCCAACACTGTCAGCGCGGGCTACCGCCAGCTGCAGCGCGACCGCTGGGTCGAGTTCCGCCGCGGCAGCGGCGTCTATGTGCGCTCCACAAAACCCGACATCGCCCTCGCCCCAGCGTTCGCGCTCGACCAGATGATCGCGCAGCTTTTCCGCTCGGCACAACAGCTCGGCATTTCGCGCACGCAATTGCAATCGCACCTGCGCCGCTGGATCGACCTTCAACCCCCTGATCACTTTCTGCTCATTGAACCCGACGAGGAATTGCGCCGGATTCTGTCTGCCGAGATTTCGAAGGCAGTCGCCTTCCCGGTGAAATCCTGCGGCACCGAACAGCGCATCGCCGGACTGGAAGGCGGCATTCCGGTTGCCCTCGTCAATCGCGAAGCGGCCGCCCGCAAATTGCTGTCTCCAGAAACCGATCTGCTGACGCTGCAATTGCGCTCGGTTCCAGCATCGCTCGCCGCCTATCTTCCGGCTCCGGCAGGCGCTCTGGTCGGAGTGGCCTCGCGCTGCGCCGAATTCCTGAAACTGGCGCGTACCGTACTTAATGCCGCCGGGTTTCATCCTGACTCGCTGGTCTTTCGCGACGCCCGCATCGCGAACTGGCAACGTGGGTTGAAACAAACGGCGGCTGTCGTGTGCGATACGCTCACCGCCGCCGAACTCCCCCAAGGCTGCCGCGTGCTCGCCTTCTCGCTGGTCGCCGAGTCGTCGATCGCCGAACTTCGCCATTACGTCGACTTCATCCGCCGCCCGCTTGAGTCATGATGGATTTTTGTGACCGATCGCCATGGCCAAGCGTCCAATTGGCGGGCAAGCAGACGAAGGACGCGGCCTGGAAGGAAAAACATTCTTCATCAAGCGGTCAAGTTTTTCTCCGCGAACTCCGCGGCTTTTCTCTGCGCCCTCTGCGGTAAAAAGCTTTTCAGTAAAAATCGCCACCGCTCCCGGCTCGAATGAATGCCAGAAGCAGGAAGTGAACCACCCCCATGATCTCAACCGGGCAAAAGGACGTTCCTGTCAGCGAGTTTCTAGCCGAAACCGCAAACCGCGCCGCTCGCTATCTCAGCCAACTGGACGAGCGTTCCGTAGTCCCGAGCGCCGAAGCGCTCGCTAATCTCGACCGCCTGGGCGGCTCGTTACCCGAAGCCGCAACAGACCCCGCCGAAGTTCTCGCGCTGCTCGACGATATCGCCTCGCCCGCAACCGTCGCCACAACCGGCGGCCGCTATTTCGGATTCGTCATCGGCGGCACGCTTCCCGCATCGCTCGCCGCCAACTGGCTCGCCGCCGCATGGGATCAAAACGCCGCCATGCGAGTCATGGCTCCCGGCGCAGCAAAGCTCGAAGACGTCGTTCGCGAATGGTCGCTCGATCTCCTCGGTCTGCCCGCAAGTAGCGGTATCGGTTTCGTCACTTGCACGACTATGGCGAACTTCTCCGGCCTCGCCGCCGCGCGCTCAGCGATACTCCAAGGCGCTGGATGGAACGTCGAAGAAGACGGGCTCTTCGGCGCGCCGCCGATTCGCGTAATCGTTGGCGGAGAGGTCCACGTTTCGTTGCTGCGCGCGCTCACCATGCTAGGCCTCGGCCGCTCGCGCGTGGTCACCGTTCCCGCCGATGGCCAGGGCCGCATGCGCGCCGATCAACTCCCCGCGCTCGACGATCGCACGGTCATCTGCCTGCAAGCTGGCAACGTCAACACCGGCGCCTTCGACCCGGCAAAAGAAATCTGCCAGCGAGCCCGTGAAGCCGGAGCCTGGGTGCACGTCGACGGCGCATTCGGACTATGGGGCGCAGTCTCGCCGGAATTTGCTGCGCTTCTTGATGGCTTCAATCTTGCCGACTCCTGGGCCATCGACTGCCACAAGTGGCTTAACGTTCCCTATGACTCAGGAATGGTCGTCGTGCGCGATCCCGAGCATTTGAGCCGCGCGCTCTCCGCCGGAAACGCCGCGTACCTCACGCAGAGCAGCGAGCGCGAACCGTGGCAGTTCACTCCCGATGCCTCCCGCCGCGCTCGCGGCGTAGAACTCTGGGCCGCCATGCGGTCACTAGGCCGCAAAGGCCTGCGCGAAATGATCGAGCGCAACTGCCGCCAGGCCCGCCGCTTCGCCGAAGGCCTCCGCGCCGCCGGATTCACAATCCTCAACGACGTTGTCCTGAACCAAGTGCTAGTTTCCTTCGGCACGCCGGAAGAAACCCGCGCCACCATCGCCGCCATTCAAACCGACGGTACCTGCTGGTGCGGCGGCACTGTCTGGCAAGGTCACACCGCCATGCGCATCTCAGTCTCCAGCTGGGCCACAACCGACGATGACGTCGAGAAAAGCCTGGCAGCGATGATCCGCATCGCGAACTCCGCGAAATCAGATCATGCGAGGTGACGAACCGACGAAACTCAGCGAGCGTCTACCCGGTCGACCAGAAATAAGTCGGAGGTGATGCGCGCGTATCCGTAGATGTAAGTTTTTTCGTCTCGCCCGACAATGATCGCGTCCACCGCCAGCAATCCCGCCTGATCGGCAGGTGCGATGGCCTGCACCAGTATTTTCTTACCTGTCGCGAGATCCCATCGATAAATCTCGGCACGCAGATCTCCGCGGCGCAGATACAGAGACTTTCCATCTGCGCTCCACTGCATCGGCACCTCGTCTGCTCCAATCGAAAGATGTTTGGGATTTCGTCCATCAATCGAATACAAATCCCAGCCTCCGTCAGTCGCTTCGGCGAGAAAATATTTTTCATCAGGCGAGATCAGAACAGCGACCACTCCTTCCGGCGTGAAAGGCTTGGGAGTAGGATCGTCCATCGCTTGCACATACGACCGCAATTGCTTACCCGGTTCCTTGCCCGTGATCAGAATTCGGTTCGTGCGTGGAAACCAACTTCCCCAGCGCTGCTGGATTCCTTTACTCACTACGCTTATGGGCTGTCCAGCGCCAGTCGGTAACAATTCGATACGCCCAACTCTCCCCGAAGAATCCGGCAGAACCGACGTGACCCATTTTCCATCCGGAGAAATGCTGGTGGGCATGCCTTCTCCCAAACGCACGGCGGGTGTGCCGTCCAGCTTTCGGATGCAAGCCGAATAATTCGGGCCAGCGCCTTCGCCTTGTTCGCTGAAAAGAATCGAGTTCCCATCCGGCGAAAGATCGCCGGTCAGGAACGAATAGTCGAGCCAGCTCAAGTCGCGCTGACCCGCATCGGACTGAGCGATGATTCCGAAACGCTCGTTCTCTTCGGTGAGCAGAACCTGACCGCGCGCAGAAATATCCTGCAGCACCAACCGAATTCCCGCCCGCAGGATCGCTCGCACATGCCCATTCAAATCCACCGCCAGAAGATCGTTACCGCTTCCCACTGAAGCGGCAGTGAACCAGATTTCTTTTCCATCAGCGGACCAAGCCAGCCCGTTCGCTCCTCCCATCCATAGACCAGTCAGTGCTCGCGCCTTGCCCGCTGCATCGATCAACATGACCGCGCCGCGGTCGTCGCCGCTTTGCGGATGGTCCAGAAATGCAACCAACTTTCCATTCTGAGAAATGCGAGGGTTGCTGATGTAACCGATGCTGCGATACAGAACTTTGCCGGCAGGAAATTCCAGTTGATATGAATCGCTCTCGATGCGTACCAGCGCCATTCTTGCGCCGTCCGGCGTCCAGTCCCCGCACACGACGCTGCCCTGCACGTCCCGCGCAGAGCCACCAGCGAGCGGCGCAAGGGCTAATGTCCCCACAAAATTGCCGACATGTGCCGAGCCAGTGATGGCCCGCGTCAAGGCGATTTGCCCAGTCGACGACAGCGCAATCAGATTTGCATCGCTCAGCCCAAGGCTCCGATATCCCGGATAATCCGGACGCGTCGAAAGCAGCTCCGGTTTCCCACCCTCCCACGCCGCGCTGTAAACGATCGTTTCTCCGTCGGAAGAAAACCTCGCGGCAGGAATGTAACCACGCTGAAAGGTCAAACGGTGAAACTCAGGCGGTTTCTGTTGCCAGATTTTGCGTCCCGCCAGAAGTCCGGCGCCGCCGGAAATAAGAACAGCCAGCGCGACGGCTAAAACCGCCATTCGAGGCCGCTTCAGTCGCGCGCCCGAGTCGGCTCGCAAATTCGATGGAGAGATCTGGCCAGACGCAGCCTGCTCGGATGAAGCAGGTTTCTGCTCTGTCTGAACTGACTCTTGCGGGTCGCGCTCCCAGCCGACCGTCGCAATCCATCGGTATCCCCTGCGCGGCAGCGTCTCGATGAACTTCGGCTCGCCGGCATCGTCCTCCAGCGATTCGCGCAGGCGGTTGATGGCTTTGTTGAGTCCCTGATCGAACTCTACAAATGTATCGAGCGGCCAAAGCTCTTTTTTCAGCTCCTCGCGCGTCACCAACTGCCCGGATCGCTCCAGCAGCGTAGTGAGCACGCGAAAAGGCTGGCCCGGCAGGACGATCCTCTTCCCATCGTTGCGCAGTTCGCCGGTTTGCAGATCGAGTTCGAAGCTGCCGAAGCGAGCCACTCCCGCAGATCTGACTTGTCGATTCATGCGAGCACACCCGAGAGGTGGCAGCAGTGTAGCACCGCGCATGCCGACAGACCGATCGATGTTGCGCGTAAGTAATTCACTTATCGAGGGAACTTTGAGGGAAGAAACAGGTCAGGAGAAAGTCAGCAGTCCGCCATTGCGGCCAAAAGCGGCGTATCCCAAAGTGAGAGCCGTTCGCCAGCGCTTCCCCTCACGAAAAACAACTCTGGAGATATTTGTTATGCAAACCAAGAGATTCACCGCAAGACTTTCGTTCGCGCTGCTCTCGTCCGCCCTGATCGTGATGGCGTTGGCCATCGCTTCCGTCGGACAGCAGTCCAAAACTAAACCTCACCGGTTCCGTTACGTCGACCTGGGAACGCTCGGCGGACCGACGAGTTCCATCGATGGCGGCGGCGGAACCGCCAACAACCGGGGAATGTTCATCCCAAACGCTGACTTGTCCATCCAGAACCCGAACTTCAACAACTTCAACCCGTACCTTGGCCAGGACGCGTATGTGAACCACGCAGCGCTCTGGAGTCACGGCGTCCTCACCGATCTCGGAGCGCTTCCCGGCGGATTCAATTCGTTTCCGGTCTGGATCGATGCCGCCGGCACTATCTCAGGGTTTTCAGAAAACGGAGATCTCGATCCCATCGCAGGCGTTCCCGCCATTCGCGCCGTCCTTTGGAAAAACGGCAAAATGATTGACCTCGGCACTCTCGGCGGCTACGAGAGCTTGGCCCTGGAAACCAACTCGCACGGCCAGATCATCGGCATGGCCGCCAATTCCGAACCAGATTCGTTTCCCGATCCCGGCTTTTGTGCCTCGTTTGGCACCCAGACCCGGGCCTTTGCCCAGAACGGAGGCGCAATGCAGGACTTAGGGACTCTTGGCGGCCCCGACGCCTTCGCCTTTTACAACAACGAAGCCAACCAGGTCATCGGAGTTTCCTACACCAGCTTCACTCCGGGGCCCGCCGGCTTATGGTGCGATGGCTCCGTGCCGCCAGTTCACCCATTCCTCTGGCAGCGCGGACACATGCGCGACCTCGGCACTCTCGGCGGCGACTATGCCGCGCCCTTCATCCTCAATCAACGTGGTCAAGTCGTCGGCTTCTCACTTCTGAACGGCAACTCGACCGCCCACCCATTCCTCTGGCCCGGTCCCCACGGTGCAATGGTCGACCTGGGAACTCTCGGTGGCGATAACGGCCAGGCGGGCTGGATCAACGATAGTGGCGTCATCGTCGGCGAAGCAGATCTGCCGGGTAGTCAAGTTCACCACGCTACAGTCTGGAAAGATGGCAGGGTCTTCGATCTCGGCACGGTGGATGGCGATCCCTGCAGCTCCGCGTTCATCGTCAACTCAATAGGACAGGTCATAGGCGGCTCCGGCCCCTGCGGCGTGGGCGGCCACTCCTGGTTTTGGGACGGTCGCGGCCCCATCATCGATCTGGCCCGCTTCCTCCCGCCGAACTCCGGCATCATCCTGCAGGAGCCGAATTTCATCAACGATCGCGGAGAAATCGTGGGCCGCGCCATCCTTCCCAATGGCGACGAGCACGCTTTCGCGATGATTCCCTGCGATCAATCCGATGGCAATCCAGACTGCCGGGAAGCCGACCCTCTGGCTCCGGCAACCTCCATTCAGCCGACTTCGGAACGATCTCATCAACAGCCGGAGCTCCCGCATACGCCTCGCCGTCCGAAAAGAAAATAGCCCTGAAACGCGAGATCGTGCATCTTAGAAACTGTTGGGATTGGGGTAGTTACCCTTGGTGACTATCCCGGTCCGGGGCAGTCTAAAGTGGTGATATACTGCGTTTATTCAGCGCGGTAGCTGGGGTGAAAGCAACCCTGAACCAAAGGAAATCTCAAGATGGCACGTAGTTCTCGCCGATCACTCTTCCTCGTACTCTTTTTCCTCGTGTCCTGCGGATTCCTGGGCATCCTCTTCGCCCAGCGCTCCGGCCAGCAGTCGTCCATGACCGGCGACTCCGAGGTCAAAGACAGCCTCAAGCAATTCACCGACGTGTACTCGCTCATCGAAGAGAACTACGCAGAGCCGGTGAATGCCGACAAGGCGATCTACAACGGCGCCATCCCGGGCATGCTGCACGCGCTCGATCCGCACTCCAATTTCTTCGATCCCAAATCTTACGCGCTCATGCGCGAAGATCAGCGCGGCAAATACTACGGCGTGGGTATGACCGTCGGCCCGCGCAACAACAAAGTCATCGTCATCTACCCATTCGTCGGAACGCCCGCATATAAAGCCGGCATTCATCCCGGCGACGTGATTATCGCCGTAGACGGCAAGTCCACTGAGAACATGAGCACCGGCGACGTCGCCGATCTGCTCAAGGGACCCAAGGGCACAACCGTTCACATCAGCATCGCGCGTGAAGGCGTCGAGAAGCCCATGGAGTTCACGCTCGTCCGCGACGAAATCCCGCGCTACTCGGTCGACGTGCACTTCATCATCAAGCCCGGCGTCGGCTACATGCACGTGAACGGATTCAACGAGACCACCGAGCACGAGGTCTCCGAAGCGCTAGATTCCTTCGGCGACCTGAAGGGCCTCATTCTCGATCTCCGCGGCAACCCCGGCGGACTGCTAAGCGAAGGCGTAGGCGTAGCCGACAAATTCCTGAAGAAAGGCCAGCTAATCGTTTCGCATCACGGCCGATCTTCACCAGAAAAGCGTTACGTAGCGCAGCACGGCAACGGCGGCAAAGATTATCCCATCGTAGTTCTGGTAAATCGCCTCACCGCGTCAGCAGCTGAGATCGTCTCCGGCGCGATTCAGGATCACGATCGCGGCCTGATCGTAGGCGAAGTCACCTTCGGCAAAGGCCTCGTACAGACGGTTTATCCGTTGTCAGAAAACACCGGCCTCGCGCTCACCACGGCGCACTACTACACGCCCAGCGGACGCCTAATCCAGCGCGACTACTCAAACATCTCGCTCTACGACTACTATTACAACCGCGACCAAGCCGATAATCCAAACCTGGCCAACCGCGAAGTGAAACTCACTGACAGCGGACGAACCGTCTACGGCGGCGGCGGCATCACGCCCGACGTCAACATTCCGCCCGTCAAGACCAACCACTTCCAGGACACGCTCCTGCAGCACTACGCGTTCTTCAACTTCGCCAAGCGCTACGTGGTCGATCATCACCCGACCAAGAGCTTCGAAGTCGACGACGCAACCGTCGCCGAGTTCCGCAAGTCGCTCGACGAAGCCAACATCGCCTACACCCAATCCGATCTCATCGACAACGCCGACTGGATCAAGTCCAACATCAAGTCGGAGATTTTCGTCGACGCTTTCGGCCAGGATGAAGGCATGAAAGTCCGCGCCGAATCCGACCCAGAAGTAGTAAAGGGCCTGGAGCTTCTCCCCCAAGCCAAAGCCCTAGCCGAAAACGCAAAAAAGATAGTAGCCGAGCACAACACAGCCCCAGCCTTCAATCGCTAGTTAGGTGTTGGGTCGTAGGCGTTAGGTCTTAGGCGGCGTAAGTGTAGGCCTCATATCCAAGCGATTGGAGTCCCACACTAAACCAAGGCGTCATCCTGACGACCCGCGTTCTATCCAGCGGGTCGGAAGGATCTCCCGCGACAATGCACTCCGGGTGTAAACAAAGTTTTCCTCTGTGCCCCTCTGTGCCCTCTGTGGTGAAAGATTTTAAAAAGCCACAAACCACAAAGAAACAAGAAGGCATAAGAAGGCCTCGACCCAACACCCACCACCCAAGCCCCAACACCCAATCCGTTGACTTCCCCCCAACTCCATGCCAAAATCCGCCCCAGGAGTTACTTTCTCCTCCCCCAGACGTTCAAAACCGTCACAATTGAGCTCTTTTTCAATATCATGGATACGTCGCTGGAGCACGAACGGCAAGGGCACGACTTCAGAGGCTGCGGAAAAACTCGATTTCGAACGGTTTCGGGAAGGGCACGAGTTCCACTCGTGCCGCAAAACGCGGCAAAGAATTCGCGGCTTCAGCCGCTGGGGTAACGGGATCGACTCGGCCAACGTGAAGCCCATCATTCTAGCGGGAGCAGTACTGCTGGCAGCCATCGCAGGATGGACCGATTTTCGCAGCCGCCGCATCCCCAACTGGCTAACGGTTCCAGCCGCAGCAATAGGCGTAGCAGTGAACGTAGCCCTAAGCGGCCTGCACGGACTGAAAGATTCCCTGCTAGGCGTGGGACTAGGCTTGGCACTACTGCTCCCGTTCGTCTTGCTGCGAAGCTTGGGCGCAGGCGACTGGAAACTGGCCGGGGCCCTAGGCGCATTCACCGGCCCCGGCCTGCTGACCGATCTGCTGCTGGGCTCGGTCTTCGTAGCCGGAGTAATGGCTCTAGCTCTGGTAATTTACAAAGGACGCTTGCGGCAAACGCTACGCAATATCGGCCACATCATCATTTCGCTGGTAACCTTCCGCCTGCCGGGCGAGCGAGTAACGCTAGACAACCCCGACTCGCTCAAGGTTCCCTACGGAGTGGCGCTGGCGTGTACGGTAGTTCTCTACGCCGCCGCCCACGCGCGGGGAGTCGCATAACGTGAAACGAAACCATATCCCGCGCGCCGCGAAAAAAATCGTCGGGACCTTAGCCCGCGACACCCACGGACAGGAAATCGCCGAAGCCGCCGCCGTCCTGCCCCTCATGTTCATGGTCCTGCTCGGCATCTTCTGGTTCGGACAAGCCTTCAGCATCTACGGCACCATCACCCGCGCCGCGCAAGAAGGCGCAACGGCAGCCTCACAGCAGACTTGCACCACGTGCCCTGCCGGGCAAACCCGCTCCCAAAACGCGTTTAACACAATTCAGACCGTGATGTCAGCGTCAAACCTCAGCACAGGCAATCTTCAAAATCCCGCCGTGGCCATCCCCTCACTCACCTCCTGCACTTCGCTATCGGCCCCAGTGGACTGCGACAACGCCAATACCGGCGTCTGTGTGCAAGAGGGAGTGGCTCTTTCAAGCAACGTGCAGACGGGCGGAAATACCGCCGGTGCAGGTGTGTGTGGTGTCTCGGTACACTTTCAATATCGGTATCAGTTCTGGCTACCGTTCGCATCGTTGAACAAACAGACCATTCTCATCAACGCCTCAGCGCAGGCCCCGATGGAGACGAGGTAACCAATGTCGCCAGCTGCCGCACTCAAACAACTGGCTCGCGCCGACAGCGCCGCACAGATGGTCGAATTTGCCGTCTCGCTGCCCCTGCTGATGGTCTTCGTGATCGGAATTTTCGACTTCAGCGGTGCCTTCACGCTGAAGCAAAAACTCACGAATGTGGCGCGCGAGGCGGCGCGCGCGTCTGCCGCCGACCCTGCAACCGACATCGCTAACGCCACGGTCCCGGCTTCTGTTGCGGACGCCTTTCAGGTCGTCAGCAACTATCTGGATGCAAATCATCTCAGCAGTTGCGGGATTACTCAGAGCAACCTCGCGGCCGCGAATCTCGTCTGGTCTGCGACTGCTCCCGGATGCCCACCAGCTGCGGGCCTCTCCCAGATTTCAATCAATCGAGCTCTTGCTACGACACAGGTCATCTCAGGCACTCAGACAAAAATCATCTCGACCAAAGTCACTCTGCAATACACATACGCCTGGCACTTTAATCGCATTATTTCCGTGCTTGTAAGTAACGCCACTTATGCCAGCATGACAACTTTGAGCGCATCGGCGACTGCAATTAACGAGAACTGAAAGTCCATGAAGACTCCTTTTCTTTCGAGATCGTCGCGTTCTGCCGGGCAGCGGTGTCCGGAGAATCAAGAACGCGGGGTCACCATGGTGTTGGTCGCGGTTTCGATGATTGCCATTCTCGGCATCGCAGCGCTTTCCATCGATGCTGTGACTCTCTACCTGGCTCGAGAAGAAGCACAACGTACGGCGGACACGGCCGCCCTGGCAGCAGCCCGAGTGCTGTCCATTTCCGGCATCACTGGAGATCCACAGAACGCAACCAGCAGTTGGAGCGCCGCGTGTACAACCGCGACGGAGATTGCCACAGTAATCGCACAACAAAACACGATTGCAGGTCAAGCGCTACCCCCTGCGCAGATAACGGTGACGTTTCCCAATAACCCCGGTTGCGGGTCGGCCCCCGTGTTCGGCGTGAACCCCGAGGTGACCGTAAGGGTACAACGCACCAACCTGCCCAGCTTTTTCGCCCGAATCTGGGGAAGAAGCAGCAATTCGGTCAGCGCCAGCGCCACTGCAGAAGCATATAACTCATCGAACTCCGGTGCGTTTGCCGCTAACGGCATGATTCCCATCCAACCACGCTGCGTAAAGCCTTGGCTGATACCCAACCGGGATCCCACTGGTGCCGGTGGCGTTTTTGTCGACCCGAGTACCGGCGACATCAACAAGAAAGGAGTCTTACAACTCGGAGGCGGCGTCATCGGAGAGAGCTTCACGATCACTTCCGCGTGCAAGCCGGGAGCAGCCGACTGTACCATCGCTACCGGCAATCTGGTGGATAACCCTCCTAATTCCACTGGCGGCAACATCGACTACGTTCCAGCGGACATCCAAGCGTCTCCCTACACCGCCGTCCCAACAACCACTTCGACTTGTCCCAATACAAACGACTTTCAGAAGGCAATCGATGGCTGCGATCAGCAGACTCAGTACCAGTGCGGAGTACCGAACGGAGCCAACATTGATCTGGCAGACTGGGCGCCAGTGACGCCCACAGTCCTCACTGGCGACACAGGCACTGCCGTCCAATGCCTCATACATAGCTCTACCGGGGGGCAGGACGTTCTACGGCTCACGAGTGGGCCCAGCGCCGTTTTCCCGTTCCAAATCCAGGCTGGCCTCGACAATCCAATCGTCAAGCTCGGTACCGGTGTCAACAACGACGACATCATCACGAGCAGCAGCTCAATCGTTAACATTCCGATTTATGACAGCGCCGCCGCCTCGACTTTCGCGACCGATCACCAACAAGTCACAATCCTCGGCTTCCTTCAGGTCTTCATCAATCGACTTGACGTGGCTGGAAATCCGAATGTGACAGTCCTTAACGTCTCCGGATGCTCGAATAATGCACCCGGGGCGTCCGTCTCCGGCACTTCTCCCGTACCCGTGCGTTTGATCACCCCTCCCTAACTTTTGCAAAATTTCCACAATCTGATGTGACGCATGTCCTAGACGTCCACAGCCCAAACATCGGAAACTGGAAGGGCCTCAGGGTGCTTGGATCGGCAAAAGTCGAATCAGCCAAGTTGCTCTTTCTCAATATTTTGGCTGTAAGTTGCGCTGGCTCAAGACTTTGCCGATAGCAACATAACTCGAAAACCCGCAAGTCCTTTCAGCAGAGTATTTTGGGCGAAGTGATCCAGAATAAATTTTCGCGTTTAATCCGCACAAGCGACACTAGGCGGTATGAAAACCCCGCACAAGATTCCGCTGGAGTCGCAAACGCGACGGATTCATTAGCCCAGCTCGTGTAAGTGCGGGGAAGGCAAAAGTGGAAAGAATCGAGTCCGCTTCAACGGACGCCGCGGGTTTCGTAGCGGACTCGAATGGATAGCGTCGCTGATCGACTCGGTTATTCCTACTGCTCGGGATCCCCGTCGTTTTTAATCTCCGGCTGGGTGGGCGGCAGCTGCGCGGGATTCGGCATCTGCGGAGGAGGCAGCTGCGCTTTGGGTGCAACCTGCACCGGCGCCGGAGGTGGCTGCACCGGTTCCTGCGACGAGTCATCGTCGCTGTCATCCGGAGGCATCATCGGAGGCAGCGGCGCGTTGGCCACGTAACCCTCCTGCCGCGGGGTCAGAATCACGCGATCCAGTTTCCGCGGATCGTTCACAGAACTTAAAATCAGAAAATTGAAATGCGATCCGTTCAGCAGCTGCGCCAAAACTTCGGGCGCCGGCGCCGGCCCCAGATCGACAACTACTTTTTCCTGCTCCGCCCCCGCTGCAATGCCAATTTCAGCACCGGTGCGCTGCTGCACCGCATACAAAACGTCGGAGAGCGTCGCTTTGTTGGCGACAATCGTCAGCATTCCGTTGCGGAAGGAAACATCGAGTGGCTTCGGAACCGGTGCGTCGAGTTTCGGCGCATCGACGCTCACCCGTTCGCGCCCCGTAATGTAGTTGGTCGTAACCAGCCCCGGCCGAGTCTGCGGCTCGGGATAATCTTCCACTTGCGACACCGTCCCCGGCGTCGAACCCAGCACTTTGATGATGACGGTTCGCCCCGGAAACACCTGGTAATTCTGCGCGCTGTTCAAATCAAGCACCAGCCGCGTCACCGGAGGCTTCGACTGAAATAGTCCGATCCGCAGGTCTTTCACCTGTCCGCGATACACCGATTGGCTGCGCAGATCGCCACCGGGAGTGGCATTGGGAAAATCGACGACGAGCCGATCCGGCCCGGTCAAAACTTGTGTCTGTGGCGTGATGCGGTCACTCGCTTCCACTTCAATCTCGACCGCGTCTTTTCCGCCCAGCACATGCACCTTCTTCACCGAGACTTGCGCGCAAAGACACGAAGCCGCCAGCGGGACAAAAAGTCCCACCCGCAGCATTCTGTTCGCAAAAATTCCGGAAACGCCGCGCATGAACACCTACGCCTGGGCAGTGTCTAAAGTGCTAGGCCGATTCTAGCAGCGATTGACCTGTGCAGCGCTTACTTTGGTAGTAGCCCCCCAGATTCGCACTACCGTTTTTGGGAAACGTTACGGAAAGCGCACGGCTAGAGGTGGCGGAACAACTCTGGAGTCGGGCACGAAACGGGAAGGGCACGAGTTCCACTCGTGCCGCTAAGCGTTCCCAATGTGCGGGCGCTTCAGCGCCTGGGGTGTGCTTTTCGCCCCTGAGGGCCTACCGGCTCAACGGCTGCAGCATCTCGGTCAGCACATCCGGCTGGTCCGAAACCCGCTCCAGGTGCGGATTCCTCTCGCCCTCCCGGTAATCGATCCTGTATGTTTTAAAGAACTGCGCATTCTCCACCAGCAGATCAATCGGCTGGCCATTTCCCTGCGCCGCCTTGATCGCGGCATGCAATAACGGCGGAGAGAGCTCGCGACCGTTCACCGCAATCAGCTTCATCCCGGGCCCGAGGCCCGCTTTGTACGCCGGCGAATCGACAACGATGTCATCGATCTTGCCGCCGTCACGCAAGGTGAATCCCAGTGAGTAAGAAAAATCCGACGCATGGAACATCTTCTCGATGGCCTGCGAAAAAACATTGGGCTTGTCGTTGTAGACCAGCTTCCATCCATCGCGTTCAATGCCGCCCAGCGGCGCATGCGTGCTGGTCGCGCCCACGCGCTCGCGAAGCAGCGCGGCCCAGTCATATGGAGTCACGTCGTTGAGCGTGCGCACTACATCGTCAAAAGTGTAAGGAACAACTTTCGGCGGCCCGCTCTCGCCCCCATGAAATTTGCGGCAGAAATCAGTCAGCGATTTCTGCCCATGCGTCTGCTGCCGGATGATCGCATCCACTTCCAGCCAGATCAGTTCGCCTTCGGGATAGTAGTCAAGCGAGCGCCGCCAGTTCGTCCACGCAGAGCCTATCATGCGCAGCGTTTGCACCGAGCGCGCCGTATCTTCCAGCGGACGCCATTCGCGGCCGGTGCGGTGGTCGAGATTCGCCGCCGTCTCCGCCAGCGCTTCGCGATACTGCTCGTCAGTCCACAGTCCGCTGCGCGCGGCGAGCGTGTTGCCCAGATACTCCGTCAGCCCTTCATACACCCACAGCAGATCGCCGATCATCGGCTCCTGATAATTCGGCGTCGCCAGCCCCGCTGGCCGCCGATATTTTCCGTTCCACGAGTGCGCGAATTCGTGCGGCACCAGTGCGGCATCGAGCATGTGCACATCCGGATCGAGCAGCATGCGCTCGCTGGCGGCGCTGTCATTCGATTCGTGATGCTCCAGCCCGTGACCGCCTACTTGTCCGCTCAGCGTGAGCAGAAAGTGGTAGTTGCGATAATGCCGTGCTCCGAATAGCGCGCCCGTTTCAGCCACCAGCTTCTGATACGCGGCAACGTCCTTGTCCGACATCGCCAGATCCTGTTCGTCGTCGGCCACCAGGTCCATTACATGAACGGGCGATTCTCCCGGCTTCGTCAGTTCCACTTTCTTATAGTGAGCGCCCGCGATCAGCGGCGAATCGACTAGCGTAGTCAGCGACACCTCTGAGAACTCCACTTCGTCGCCGTTGGCGCGCTCGATTGGCAGCGCCGTACCGAATTTCCATCCCGCAGGCAAGGTGACCGACGCGGCAAATGTCACATCGTCGGATCGCACGCCCTTGGGATAAAGCAGCACCGCATTCCAGTTCAGATCGAGAATGTCGCTGGAGGCTGCCGGCCCTCCGCCGCCGGCGCTGTCGTTCAGGGTGATCGCATCCAGTGACACATCCATACGATCGACGCCCACCGGAACATCGACATGAAATTCATACATCTCGACGTCGTCGCGGCGCCAGGCGATGGTCTTCCCTGCCGCTTCCATGCGAATTCCCGTCAGCCCTGCGATCGGCCCGCTCGGCCGATGATTTCCCGGAATCCATTTGGGAAACACCAGCGACATTTCGCCAGCGTGTGTCGGAATCTGCAATTTCGCGTGATAAATGTTTCGCGGCGCATCTGTCAGATCGACATGCAGCCGGATGACCTGCGCATTCGAAAATTCAGAAAAAGTCAGCAGTAATAGCGACAGGAGACACGCATAGCGCCGGCAAAAGAAAACAGGGTGCACAGAACCTCCACAGGTAGATTCGCCGCAAGTCTGTTCAGAGCAAACGAGAAGGCTATCGGAAGAAGTTAGAGGTGCGCAAGAAGTGCGTGTTAGCTCACACCGAACATGTGATAACTAGCCCCAAAAGCGATGTCATCCTGAGCAGCGGCGAAGCCGGTGCGAGGGACCTTACGTCATTTTCTGCGACGATGCAGCCGGCAGGATCACAAGGTACCGGTGCGATGCACGCGCTCGTAAACTGCATCGGATCATCGGCCGTCGTAAGGTCCTTCACCCGGCGTACCGCCGCGTTCAGGATGACATAAGCTTTGAATGTTCGTTTGTTGCGAGAAAATACTTAGCGCCGGAAGACTACGCTCGCACAAACCGTCCGCGCATCATCCAGGCCATTGCGGCCACTCCGGAGATCATCATGACCCAAGTTCCGGGCTCGGGAACTTCCCCACCGCCGCCACCGTTCCCGCACGGATTGCCGCTTTTCTTTTTCTTTCCCGTGCCGGTTCCGGTGCCCGTCCCGGTGCCGTTCTTTTTCTTGCCGCCGACTCCGCACACGCCGGGCAGCGGTGGCGGAGACATCGGCGTCCACAAGCCATTTCCAATCGGATCGTACAAACTGAGTGGCGGCGCTGGACCCAGTCCCGGCACCGGCGGACGATTCATCAGCGCCGACTGGAACGCAACCGGAGGATTCGAAGCCGCAGGACCGGGCTGAACCGGCATGGGCTGATCGAATTTGAAGGCCGGTGGCTCTGAAGTCGAAGTCGCCTGCTGCGGCATCTCTTCCACACGATTGCCGCACTTCGTGCGCGCCGTGATCTTGCCGTCGGTGAGCACCGTCTCACCCTTCTTGAGCGTCACCCGGTGCCGCGTCCAATACACCTTCTTGCCGATGCGGTATGAGAGATACACCGTCTGCGCCAGCACCAGCTTCACCACGCGCGCGTGTTCGAAATCAAAGCCTCTGTAATGCTCGCGGACTACCGGATCATGATCTGCAGCCCACTTCAACTCGCTCGCATCTTTCACGCCGCCGGGCACGATCGAATAGGGATAGACCGGCCGGGTTTCCATGTCGCGCAGCGCATCCTGCTGCACCTGGACAAAGTCATCGTGGCTGATCTGATCGGCTTGCCGGTCCGGCTGGACCGACTGCGAGGCACGAAATAGCGAAGGACTGAGAAATCGGAGAGTAACTGCGGCAGAAGCCAGCGTCAGGCAGGTCAGGGCCAGAACAATCCACAAGCGCCGGACCATCCGGTTCCGGCGATGACGGCGACTCCGGCGCCGCCGCACAACCCTTACCACATTCTCTTCCGGTTGAGTCGACAACTCCTACCTACCTTAACCCGGCCCACAGGGCCTGCTGGAGACACACGGACACGCAGCCTGTATGTTGCAGTTCTGGTTCCAACGGCGCGCGCGCAACCTGCCGGAAACACAGGGGCTCACCGATCCGATGGGCAACATGCTACACCAAACAGTGCATCCCGTTGCACAAAATATGTCCGACAGCGAACCTGCACGGGACGCTGCGCCGGAACATTCGTCGCCCCGAGTTGCCTCCGCGTTTCCTCTGAATCTGTCTACCCAGCGTTTCCTTCGACACTAGCAGCCAAAAATAACTTCTGTAACGCCACCAACGGGCCATTTTGTCCCTCCGCCGCCGTTGGTACCATGGCTATGGTTACTGGAGTCAACAGTTCTCGCCGGTTTCCCGGCGCTACCAGCTGGACCTACCCCCCTCAGGTTTTCAGCGTATACCCCCGGTAGAAAAAGCAGTTATGCCGCGCGGTTCGCGGCAACCAGACTTTCGGGGTTGGGAGCAAACAATGCGCTTTCGCCGCCTCTCTCTCGTCTTGTTCGTGGCTCTGGCCACGCTGGTTCTGGCGCACACCGCCTTCGCCAACTCCGTGACCATGACCTACCAGGGTCATCAGGGCGTGGTTGCGCAGAATGGTTCGCCCTTCATCGGATATCCCTACTATTACTCGATCAACGGCAGCTCCACGCTCACGCCCCTGCTTTGCGATAGCTTCGACAACAACGTCACCCTGGGCCAGACCTTCAAGGCCACCGTCTCTCCCTTTCTGAAAGGGATCGCCAACAGCATGTTCGGGCCTTCGATGACGCTCGACTACAAAGCTGCGGGCCTGATCTTCAAAAGCATGTTGGCGGGAAACCTGACGACCACACAGGCGCAGTGGGCTGTGTGGGGCCTGTTCTCGGCTAACGCGCAGAACAATCCTTACTTCACGACGATCGGCGGAGCCGCCATCGACGCCCAGTATCTAACGCTGGCGCAGAACGCGCCCAACAGCGCGTATGCAGGATTGCTGCTGTATACGCCGATCGGCGCCAAGGCTGGCATGGGACCGCAGGAGTACATCGGTTACGGCACCGTTCCTGAGCCGACTACATTGACCTTACTCGGCGCCGGACTGATCGCTGTAGCCACTGCCGCGCGCCGCAAGTTTTCGAAGACCTAGACTTCTCGTTCGGTATTACCCTCGCACGCATCTCACCCTTGCCGCACAGCTCACCACTGTGCGGCTTTTTTCTTCCCCGGCTTTCCTCTGTGCCCCTCTGTGTCCTCTGTTGTGAAGGTTTTGGCTTTTTCTGCGCTTCAAGCGAATCTGCTATAGTTGTTTCGTTTTTTATTCGCCATGAACTTTTCTGCCCCGCTGCGCCGCGAGCTCGCCGACCTGGCACTCAAGTTCGCCCGGAAGTACTCTCTATCACACAACTTCAGCCTCGCCGAAAAACCCATCGTCTGCTTCACCGATGACAACTCAGCCCATGGCAACTTTCATCCCACCAGCTATAGAGCGATCCTTTCCAATCCCTCCTGGCGAAGGCGCCTCACTAAAGCGCATACGTCCCGCCGCTCGCTTCCCTCATTTGGACATCGTGGCTGGAGAGAACTCGACGCCTGCACCAGTTCCGACGCGCTGCTGATGAATATCTTCTGCCACCCTATGACTCTGCGAAGTTCAAATATTGCAGCCCTGCTTGGTGCCGAACCGGGCGACTCGCCGCGCTTCGGCATCCCGGCGCGCGTGCCTCTGCTGGATGGCGGCTGCGACCGCACCGAAATCGACATGCGCCTGGGAGATTTTCTAGTCGAGGCCAAACTAACGGAAGGAAATTTTCAGAAGGCGAAGAGATCCGTGCTCGCCGTCTATCGCGATTTCGCCGAGGTTTTCACCACGGAGGATCTGCCGCAGACCGAAACCCACTATCTCTCCTACCAACTGCTCCGCAATGTGCTGGCGGCGCACGCCACCGGACGCCGCTTCTGCGTCCTGCTCGATGCCCGCCGCCCCGATCTCATCGAAGCCTGGTTCGGCGTGATGAAGTGCGTGAAAGATGCTTCCCTGCGCACACGCCTCCGCGTCATGACCTGGCAGGAACTTGCTACCGCGCTCCCATCTTCCTTGCGGAATTTCCTCAGCGCGAAGTACGGCATCGATCCTGCCAGGTAGTCGACTATGTCACCGGATCGCCGTGCACCTCAATCTCGTCCATCTCCACGCCGGCGCGCTCCGGCATCGGCAGGCGTCCGGTCCAGTTTGCCAATCCCCAGAAAAGTGCCGTCGAAGAACTCAGCAGTCCCGCCACCGTCCCAATCACGCGCGGGCTGTAGTGCGTCGACCCAATTCCCGCGCCCATCATGGAGAGCATCATCGTTGTCCACGTCAGCGTCTCCATCGTGGCGAAGACGCGCCCGCGAAACTGGTTGGAAACCGTGCGCAGCAAGTACGAGTAGTTCAGGATTGAATTCACCGCGATCGCCGCCCGCGACAGCGCGATGAAGAACAACGCCTGATCGAATCGCGGAGCCAGGCTGAACAGCACATAAGCCCCGCCATGAATCACATAGTTCACAAATACCGCTCGTTTGTAAGCCGCAAATGACAGCTTCTTGCCAATCGTATTTCCGATCACGCCGCCCACGAGCAGCCCGATCCCGGCGCATCCCCACAGCGCGCCAATCCCCGCCGCGCCGGCATTGAAGACAATGCCGCCGAACAGTGCGAACAGAATCTGCGCCGCGCCTCCGCCCGTAGCCCATCCCACCGCCAGCAGCACAATCGCCATCACCAGCGGCACTGACCGGATATACTGCAACCCCTCGCGGTACTCGTGCCACGGCCGCACGACCTCCGTCTCGGTGAGATTCTTTCGCTCCACGCGAAATCCTGCGCTGCCGGCCGCCCGCAAATGCCAGATCGCCCACGCCGAAAACAAAAACGATAACGCGTTGAACACAAACGCAAGCGTGTAGCCCACAGTCACGACCGTCGAACCCAGAAAAGCTCCAATCGTCAGAGTCATCCATTGTGTGGTCTGGGTCAGTGAATTCGCCGTGTGGATCTCAGCTTCATTGGCAATGGTCGGCAGAATGGATGACCGCCCCGCCGTGAAAAACGGCGAAGCGACCATTAGCAGCGCGCTGAACACATAAAGCACCCACGTCCGCGGATGCCGCACCGTCAGAATGAATCCCAGGGCAAATACCGCGCGCAGCAGATCGCTGGCGATCATGATCCGCTTGCGGTCGAAGCGGTCGAGCACGACTCCCGCCAGCGGTCCCACGAACATCGCCGGAATCGCGCGCGCCAGCATGATGCCCGTCACCACCAGCCCCGAGTGCGTCAGCGCGAGCCCCAGCGCGAACACGGCGACATTATTGAAATGATCGCCGACCTCGCTCACCACCTGCCCCATCCAGGTATAGCGGTAGTTCCGGTTGCGTTGCAGCAGTTGGAGAAAGTCGCGCATGATGATCGCCGTCGCTTCGGCACGAAGCCCGAGCACACGTACGCCCACACCAAACTCACAAGGGGAAACTACAAATTTACCAGCTTCGCGATGGGAAGAAAACGCGAAACAAGGCAGAGAGAATCACGAAGGTATTTATCTGGGATATTCATTCGAAGGTCCGATCGACCCTTTGCTTGCGCGCCCTACCGCCCGGTGTGGAAATCGTGAGCACAGCGAGCGGTCATTTTTCGGCGAACCTTTGGTGGACCTGGCCGGGATCGAACCGGCGACCTCATCGTTGCGAACGATGCGCTCTCCCAGCTGAGCTACAGGCCCTTTTTGAGGTGGGATGGTTGCAGTGCTCGTCTATCTTAACAGCCTTCTCAGATCAGCACCAAACTGCCGTTACACCGCCAAATACATGCACCACAAGGGTCACGACGTTACACGAAGAAAGTCCTAAAAAAGCCCTCCTTCGTGGCCTCCGTGTCCTCTGTGGTCATGCTCTTCCGTCTTTCACACCGGTGCAAAAAGGCCTTGACGAAGGCGCTCGCCATACGTCTAACTGTCTCGTAGGGGAACCCCGCGTTTCTACGAGATGTTCACGCAACTCAATCCGCAACGGGACCGCCGCCAGAACTGGCTGCGCTGGGGTTCGCTCGGCTTCCACGGACTCCTTCTCGCCTGGCTCCTGCACGAGCCCGAACCGATGTTGCTGAACCTGAACGCGATCGCCCGTGGCGAAAACGGCAAGTCGGTCACGCGACTTTACTGGCGGGCAAAGTCGCCCGACGACAGCTCTTCGAGTTCCTCCGACAAAGCCACCGAGCGCTACCGTCATCAACACATGGGCCACGAGAAGCTGACCTGGAAAGCGCCCCCGAAGCTCGCCAAACTCGCGCCGCAGAATCCGCTGGCACGCGAGGGCGCGGAGGATAAATCTGAAACACAAACGCTCTCTGCCCAAGGCCACGGAGCGCAGGCCGGCGCAACTTACGGCACGCTCACCCACGGCCCTTTCTACGGAGATGAAGTCCGCCCCGCGCTGCCCATCGCAACTTCCGATCCGGTCGTCTGGCCCTGGCAGTTGCCGACTTCTCCCGGCAATGAAGTCATCGAAATCACCATCGACGAGCGCGGCGAGATCGTGAAGAAAACTGTTCTAGTCAGCCTCGGACCCGACATCGATACGAAATGCCTGGCGGCCCTCGAGGGATGGCACTTTCATCCCGCCACCCGCAACGGCGCGCCCATCCCTTCTAAACAGGATGCGGTCTTCCCCTTCCACGCCCGCGGATAAATCGGTACTGCATGTGGAGCGGCTGGCGCCCTCGCCCGCCGTTGCTGATCCCGCCGAAACTGCAGTTGTCAAAACCCTGTCAACGCACGGCACCGCCCCATTTCCCCGATATAATTGGAAACGTGAGCAAGAAGGAAGTTGCAGACAAGAGTAGAGTCGAGCAGGTAGCCTCGGCCTACTTCCCCACGCGTTGGGGCCAGTTCCGCATCTACGGCTTTCGCGGAAGCATCGGCTCCGACGGCAGTCACCGCGTGGAAGAAGCCGTCGCGTTGGTCATGGGCGATGTAAAATCCGCGCCGCCGCTGGTGCGCGTGCATTCACAATGCCTCACCGGCGACGTCTTTCATTCCCTGCGCTGCGACTGCCGCCAGCAACTCGAACTGTCTCTGTCGCTGATCGCCGACGAAGGCGCCGGCATTCTGATCTACGAACAGCAGGAAGGCCGCGGCATAGGTCTCATGGCCAAACTCCAGGCCTATGAGTTGCAAGACGCCGGACTCGACACCGTCGAAGCCAATGTTCAACTCGGCTTCAAGGCCGACCTTCGCGACTTCACCCTCCCCGGTGAAATTCTCAAGGCGCTGGGCGTAACCAGCGTGCGCCTGCTCTCCAATAATCCGGAAAAGGTCGAGGCGCTTGAGCGCGCCGGAGTCCGCGTCGCCGAACGCGTCCCCTGCGAAGTCACCCCCAGCCCCCACGCCGAAGAATATCTCCGCACCAAGAAAGAAAAACTCGGCCACCTGTTCACGTCAGGCTAGCTCTGCCCGAAGACGAAGCCCTCGCAGGACTCGAATCACAAAAAAACCAAGCAGCACCAGAATCAGAAACGGCAGCGGCGCAGCCATACGCGTCGGAAACACCAGCACCGCGGGCGTGCGAGCCCAGCGCGACGCGGCAATCGATGCCATCGCCACGGCGCACGCGAAAACCCACTGCCAGCACAACACTCCCGCCGCGATTATCCCGATGACGCGTATGGCGACCTTCCCGGCAAGGACTTCTTTTTTTCGGCACGCCAGCCAAAGCACCGCCGGGATCAAGATGACCTGGTCATAGACCGCTCCCCCGGTCGGCGCGAGCAGAACAGTAATCGCAAGCGCGAAGCTGGTCGCCAGCGTAAACCTCTCCGAATCCGCGGGATCGCGCCGTACCTTCCACGCCATCCACATACCCAGCGCCAGCGTCGCAACTCCGGCAGCCGCTCCCGGATATTTCCCCAGCACCAACTGAGTGAGTGGCGGCAACGTATAGTGCGAATACCCTGTCAACGCTCTCCACCAGCCGAAGAACCATCCGGGCAGAAGCAACTCGCTGGCGAGCAGCAATGCAGACATCGCGGCAGCGAAGCCGAAGATCAAGTTCTTGCGCTGAGCCCAATCGCTGGCCGCCCAGACCATCAGCCAAAGCACGCCCAGCCAGACCAGTTGCGGCTTCACCGACGCACAAGCCAGCAGCGCCCCTGCCGCAAACATGCGTCCGCGCGCCAGCAGCAACGCCGAACCCGCCAGAGCAATTCCGCACATCAGTCCGGCTTGCTGCGCGTAGAGCCCTTCCAGCACGGGATAGCTGACCAGCAGCAGAACGATCGCAATCGCCGCCGCGGTTCCCGAAACCTGCAATCCGAAAGCGCGCAGCCACCACAGCAAACTTGCGCCGGTCAGCACAGGAAGAAGCACGCTCAGAATCACGCGCACGGCATCAAAGCGCAGCGGCAGCAGTGGCGCAGCCAGCAGATCGGCATAGAGGGGATACGAGAACGCGCGAAACTCCACCGGCGGATCGTATGGCCGTTTAGGATCCATCGGGCGTCCGAAAAGCCCGGTCTGAATCTCCCGCGTCATCTCCGGTGTGTAAGGATCGGTGCGGTTCTGAAATACTGCGCGTCCCGTGAGCCAGATGGGATAGAAATCTCCGCCGAAACCGTACCGGCCAATCATCTGGTTGGCGACGCCCACCCGCGCAGCGCCAGGGAGCAGCAGCGCGAAGTAGAAATAGCTCGTCCCCAGCGCCACGACGAAGACAAGAGCGAGCAGCGCGCGTTTGGGGAACCGTGCCACTTCACCTGTTTCTTTTTCTTCGATCGATGCTTCGCTCAAGACTTCAGTCGATAAGTTTCTCAAGGGCCCGCCGGTTCTTGGTCGGCAGCAGACGGATTGCGCTCGCAGCCAGCGCCGCATACACATCGCGCGCCTTTCTCTCGCCGCGCAACGCCCGCAGATGCTTCTTCACCGTCTTCACGTCGCCGCGGACGATTGGCCCGCTGAAAGCGCCCGCCGCCCCAAAGGACGCGTAATTCGCCAGCGTTTGCATCAGGATCGGAATCATGCGTTGCCGCGCTGCCGTCGCGGAAACTCCCGCCAATCCCGCGACCTGCTCCGTCGTCGCCAGCAACGCAGTCAGCAGCGGCGACGCGAACGTTCCCCAGGCGTGATAAGCCACTTTATCCTTCTTGCTGATCGGAAAGCATTGCCCACGCAGGTTCTTCACGATGCCGCGTGCCGCACGCACCGCAACCGCATCCCCCTCTACCACAAATGGCACGCCCGCAAGCGACGGCCGCGACGCGCGCACAAAAGTCATCAGCGGGTGCACAGACGCCACTGCTGCCCCCGGCTCGCGCAGCGCGGCAAGTTCATCGCTGGTCAACGCGCCGCTGGAATGCAGCGCAACTATGCCTCGCCAGTCATTGCGCTTTGCCAAATTTCGGGCAGCCGCCTCGATCTTGCCGTCGGGCACGCAGAACCACACGACTTTCGCGCGCGATGCCTTCGGCAGATCAACGCTCGCTCGCGCTCGCACTTCCTTCGCTAGCCGCTGCGCCTTTTGGAGCGATGCACCCTGCGATCGAGCGACAATCGTCTCGACCGCGTATCCCGCGCGAAAGAGCGACACCGCCAGCGCCGCGCCCAGATTCCCGGCGCCCACGATCGCGATTCGCGGCTTCTCCGCCATCTGAGGAGAATAGCAGGAAAACCTGCGTCAGACGCGGACTTCGGACTTCAGACGTCGGACCCGAAACCAAAGAGCATTCAACTTACCCCGTGTTGTCATCCTGAGCGCCGGCAACACCGCCGCGAGAGACCTTAGATCAGTCAGCGGCCCCGATGCAGACAGAGAAGAGCCTTCTGCATTCCAGACTCCACCATCGCGCATCACCAACTCCCAACTGCTAAACCTGAGTCTGCACAGCCATCGGGAATCATCGCCCGACGCCCGGGGTCTGATGCCCAAAGCCCGAAGTCCGAAGCCCAACACCAACCACCCATCACCCGTGCTTTATATTGTCTTGATGCCCAAATCCTTCGCTCGCAAGTCCTCTCCAAAGACTTCCCGTAACAAAAGAGCCCAACTCATCTCATCCCACGTCGCCTATCGCGGACCGGTGTTCACCGTCACCACCGATCACGTCCGCGAACCCGGCGGTATCACTACCCGCCGCGACATCATTCACCACACGGGCTCGATCGTCGTCCTCGCTGTCGACGACTCCCGCGCCACGCCGCGCGTGCTGCTCGAACGCCAGTATCGCCACGCTGCTAACGATTTTCTCTGGGAACTTCCCGCCGGACGCATCGAACCCGGCGAACCCGAACTCAAAGCCGCCCAGCGCGAACTTCTCGAAGAAACTGGATACTGCGCCAAAAAATGGAAGCGCATTCTCAAGTTCTACGCCAGCCCCGGCTTCGTCGCCGAAACTATGTCGGTCTATCTTGCCACCGCACTGACTGCCGGCGAAGCGCAACCGGAAGCCGACGAACACATCGCGACCCGCCTCGTTCCCCTGCCGCAAGCCGTGCGCATGGCGCTGAACGGCACGATCCGCGACGCGAAAACTATCTCGTCGATCCTCTGGCTCGCCCACGCCTGGAAAAAGCGATAGAGCACGCGAGGAACCCGCCTCTCACTGGCCACTGATGGCTGACCACTGGCCACTTCTTCTTCTCTTGACAGCCTACCCCCCTCGCCGGAAAATGCATCCTATTGAAATGCGGGCACGTCCTTGGGCCCCCTATGAGGGACGTGCAGAAGGTGGGGGTTACGTGGAACGACTGAAAGGAACCGTCAAGTGGTTCAATAACGCCAAAGGATACGGGTTCATCGGGCGCGCGGATGGCCCGGATGTGTTTGTTCACTACAGCGCAATCACTTCGGAAGGATATAAAAGCCTGCAGGAAGGCGACCAGGTGGAGTTCGAAATCACCGAAGGTCAAAAAGGCCCGCAGGCGGCCAACGTGACCAAGGCCTCGTAAGAAGTTCCGCCGCTACGTACGACGCGCTCGCTTAATCTGTCCGTCGCTGGCCATGAGTGTAGCCTGAGGCGGAAGCTGTCCCGACTTTCACACAGACCCGCTCTCAATCGTGACAGCGAGGTCTTCTCAGCGATCTCTGCGGCCGTTCTCTGCGAACTCTGCGGTAAAAAGCTTTGACAATCGAACCCAGAAACAGCCTTTGACCGCCGACGGCGCAGAGAAAATCCGCAGAGAACGCAAAGAAAACATCTGAGAGCGAGGTCTTCTCAGCGATCTCTGCGGCCGTTCTCTGCGAGCTCTGCGGTAAAAAGCTTTGACAATCGAACCCAGAAACACCCTTTGACCGCCGAGGGCGCAGAGAAAATCCGCAGAGAACGCAAAGAAAACATCTGAGAGCGAGGTCTTCTCAGCGATCTCTGCGGCCGTTCTCTGCGAACTCTGCGGTAAAAAGCTTTTCGCAGCCAGTTCCACGACTATTTCCGTGCGTCGACTCTAGCCCGGACGCGCAGGTCATTCCCCCGCGGGACCCAGCTCACTGGCCCTTCGCCCGCGATTTGTTTAATCTATTTTTTGTCTTTGCAGCACGATCATGGACAACAAATCCATCGCCAACGTTCTCTTCGAGACGGCCGACCTGCTCGAAATCGACGGACAGGATTCCTTTCGCATCCGCTCCTACCGCAACGCCGCGCAGGCCATCGAGAATCACTCGCAGCAGATCAAAGATCTCATCGCCGACCCCAAGCAAGTGCTCGCGATCCCCGGCATCGGCAAGAGCATGCTGCGCAACCTACAGGAGCTTCTCACCGAGGGCAAGCTCAGCACACAAAAAGAACTGCTGGAGAAATACCATCCGTCGATGCTCCAGCTGCTCAAGATTCAAGGTCTCGGCCCCAAGACGATCAAGCTCATCTGGGACGCGTACCAGGTCTGTGACGTCGACGGCGTCGAAAAACTCGCCCGCGAAGGCAAAATCCGCGAACTGCCGCGTATGGGCGAGAAGCACGAAGCCAAGCTGCTCAAGGCCATCGCCGATTATCGCCGCATTGGAGGACGATTCAACATCGACATCGCCGAAGAGCAGGCCGAAAAGCTCATCGCGTACATCGAAAACTTTCCCGGCGTCGACAAGATCACGCCCGCCGGCTCGCTGCGCCGCGGCCGCGAGAGCGTTGGCGATCTCGACATTCTCGTGACCGGAAAAATCTGCTCGACCGAAGAAGGCCGGCAGAAAGCCATCGACCACGTCGCCAAATATCCTCCACTCATGGACGTGATCGCGCGCGGCGACAACAAGATCAGCTTTCACTTGCGCGACGGCATGCAGGTCGATGTACGCCTGCTGCCGCCGGAATCCTTCGGCGCGGCCATGCAATATTTCACCGGATCGAAAGCGCACAACGTCGCCCTGCGCATGCGCGCGCTCAAAATGGGATACACGCTCAACGAATACAGCCTGGCCACGCTCGAAGGCGAAAAACCGGTCGCCGGAAAAACCGAGGAAGAAATCTACTCGAAGCTCAAGCTCGACTACATTCCGCCCGAGATGCGCGAGAACCTCGGCGAGATCGACCTCGCGGAAAAGCACGCGCTGCCCAATCTCATCACGCAAGAAGATATTCAAGGCGACGTCCACATGCACACCGTCGAAACCGACGGCAAAAATACGATCGAAGAAATGGCCGAAGCCGCCAAGGCGCGTGGCTACAAGTACATGGCCATCACCGACCACTCCAAGAATCTAGCCTTCGCCAACGGTCTCGACGACCAACGCGCCGTTGAGCACATCGCCCGCATTCGCGAGGCCGGCAAGAAGATCGACGGCATCACCGTCCTCGCCGGAATCGAAGTCGACATTCTTGCCGACGGCGACCTCGATCTCTCCGACGACGTGCTCGCGCAAATGGATATCGTCATCGCCAGCGTCCACTCCGTTTTCAATCAGGAAGCGGCCAAGATGACCGATCGTCTGATTAAAGCCGTTTCCAATCCCAACACTTCACTCCTCGGCCATCCCACCGGCCGCATGCAGGGCCGCCGCGACGCGTATCCCTTCGATTTCGGCGCGGTCGTCGCCGTCGCCGCGAAAAACAAAGTCGCGATGGAACTCAACGCCTATCCAGACCGCCTCGATCTCAATGACGTACACCTGCGCCAGGCCAAGCAACAGGGCGTGAAAATCGTCATCAACACCGACTCCCACCACACCTCGCACATGGAAAAAATCCGCTTCGGCATTTTGCAAGCGCGACGTGCCTGGCTCACCAAAGACGACGTGCTCAACACGCTTCCACCGCAAAAATTCGCCAAAGCGATGAAGCACGGGTGGTGATTAAGCACGGGTGGTGATGCAATCGCTCTTAAAGTGATGTCATCCTGAACCCGGCTGAAAGCCGGGTGAGGGACCGTACGACGGCATGAAGCGGCGATGCGGCGGAAAAGGCTCCCTGTATGCCATGGAGCAACGCAGATCTCTCAAACAGCACACTTACTGCCCGCCGACGTAAGGTCCCTCGCGCCGGCTTTGCCGCCGCTCAGGATGACATCTGATCTAAGCTACCCGCCCCACGCCATCTTGTCGCTCCCCACCGAACGCGCTATAGTCCTCAACCACCAGGGCCCTGCTCTTCATTTCTCGGAGCGTGGAGTACCCAGCCTCAGCATTGTGTGGTCAATACTGTGCGGTCAATGGACTGAGTTGGCTCCAGGCAGACTGTCGAGGCTGACTATGTGGACGTACATCCAAGTCAACGGCCAACTTCTGGACGATGACGGAACCGTCGTCGACACCGGCTACTCCGGATGCGACGAAGGCAAAAATAATCCTTCCATGCAGGCCGTGCACGACATGGGTCCGATCCCGCAAGGCCGCTGGACCATCTTCGGACCTCCCTTCAACACGCCCGATCACGGACCGAACGTGCTGCGGCTTGAACCGGTGAACGGAACCAACACCTTCGGCCGCGATGGATTCCTTATGCACGGCGACAACAAGGACTTTCCCGGCACTGCGTCGAAGGGCTGCATCATCATGGGACCGAGCACGCGTCCGAGAGTCTGGGCCAGCGGCGACCATGATCTGAACGTGGTAGCGGCGCCAGAGGCCCCGGGCGACGACGAAACCGCAGCATAAGCGTAGAATCGGGGGCATGCTATTTCACCACGATGTCATCCTGAACCCGTCGGCACGACGGGTGAGGGACCTTACGACAGCGGATGTCACGGTGCGGTAAGCGAGTTCATCTTGATCGCTGGCAGTGTCGGTGGTCTTTTTCGGCGGCGCCGACGCTGTGTGCCGCCGTAAGGTCCTTCGCGCCGGCTTCGCCGCCGCTCAGGATGACATCACGGACTTGCCCAAACATTGATTTCGTCATTACCACTTTATGAGCGAACCCACGCCCCCGACACCCGCGGCACCGCAGCCTCCGGCGACTGCCTCGCAGCCGCCGGCAACGCCAGTCCCCGCACCGACTGCCTCCGGCCCGACCATCCGCATTGGCGAGGAGTTCGGCACGGCGAAAAAAAACCTTCCGCCGGCAAAGATGTTGCTCATCGCCATCGCCGCCGTGTTGGTCGTCGTTGTCATCGCGTCGTTTGTGAAGCGCGCCAAGCCGCAGGCCTCCGGTTCGCTCGACAACGTCGTCGCGGTCGAGATCCCCGGCCAGAACTCCACCATGGCCGCCTTGACTTTCACCCTGCGTAATACCAGCGACACGATTCTCTACGTGCGCACTCTGCAAGGAAAAATCAAAACATCGAACGGCGAAACCTCGGCCGACGCCGTTTCCGCCATCGACTTCGACCGCTACTTCCAGGCGTTCCCTACGCTGAAAGCCGGAGCCCAGCCCGCGCTCACCCCCGAAACGAAAATTCAGCCGGGCGAAACCGCAGCGCGCACCATCATCGTGGCCTTTCCCGTCACGCTCGATGCATTCAATGCACGGCAATCGACCAGCGTAGTCGTGCAGCCCTACGATCAAACCGTTCCGGTAGTGATGACGAAGTAATAATTTCCAAAAGTGTTGTCATCCTGAGCGGCGGCGAAGCCGGCGCGAGGGGCCTACGTCTGCAGACAGCACCGCTACCGCCAAAAAGACCAACGTCGCTGCCGACGACCAGAGCGAATCTCCTCTACCGCATTGTGATATCAGTCGTCATACGGTCCCTCACCCGCCGTTCCGGCGGGTTCAGGATGACATCCCCTTTGATTCTTGACAGCATCGCGTGCCAGCTTGCGCGAATTCGCCAAATGCGTTTCCATAGCGGGATGAAAATTCTCCGCCTTCTTGTCATCCCTGTGTTCGTTCTGCTCGCCACGCTCGCGTTCGCCGCCGACACCAGCAAATACCTCTTCTTCGTCGGCACCTACACCAACGACGAAGGCAAAGCCACCAGCAGCAAAGGCATCTACGCCTACTACTATGATCCCGCCGCAGGAAAGATGGACTCGCTTGGCGTGGCCGCGGAGACAACCAACCCCTCGTGGCTGGCGATCAGCCCGAACGGCAAGTTTCTCTATGCGGTCAACGAGGTGCCCAACTACAAAGGCCCGAACAGCGGCGGCTTGAGCGCATTTGCGATTGATCGCGACAAGAACGACCGCCCCAATGGCAAGCTGACGTTTCTAAATGAAGTCGCCACGCGCGGCGCCGACCCTTGTTACGTCACCATCGACAAGACGGGCAAGTGGGCGCTGGTGGCGAACTATACCGGCGGCAGCGTCGCGGTCTTCCCTATCGGCGACGATGGCAAGCTGGGCGAGGCGTCGGACTTCATCCAGCACAAAGGCCATGGCGCGAATCCCAAGCGGCAGGAAGGTCCGCACGCGCACTCGATCGATCTGTCGCATGACAATCGCTTCGCCTACGTCGACGACCTCGGTCTCGATGAAGTGCTCGTCTACAAATTCGATGAGAAGAACGGCAAGCTCACGCCCAACGATCCGCCATTTGCTAAGGTTGACGCGGGAGCGGGGCCGCGGCACATTGCGTTTTCGCCCGATGAGAGCCATGCGTTCGTGCTCACCGAGATACAAGGTACCGTGAACGCCTTTTCGAACTCGCCTGCCAAAGGCGAGATGCACTTTCTGCAGAAAATCACGACGCTGCCGAAAGATTACTCTGGCGAGATCGAGGACGCCGAGATTCGCATGCATCCTTCGGGTAAGTTTGTTTATGCCTCGAGCCGAGGGGACGCGAATAGCATTTCGGTATATGCCGTCGATGAAAAAGCGAGTGCGGAACCGCTGAAGCTGGTCGAGATGGTATCGACGGCCGGAAAAACTCCACGCAGCTTCGAGATCGATACGACCGGGACGCTCCTCGTTGCCGAGAACGAGAAGTCGGACACTCTGCTCTTCTTCGGTATTGATGAGGCTACAGGGAAGCTTCACAGCACCGGCACCGTGCTGCATGTGCCGTCGCCGGTCTGCGTGAAGTTCTTGGTTTTGAAGTGGAAGTAAAAACGGTTGTCATCCTGAACCCGGCTGAAAGCCGGGTGAGGGACCGTACGATGGCGTCGATCGTTGATGCTGTAGGCGAGGGCTAGACAGCCGCGGCCGACGCGAGGCTCTCGACAACTACACCGAAGCTATTGTCTGACGTAAGGTCCCTCGCGCCGGCTTCGCCACCGCTCAGGATGACAATCGTGTCGGATGTTTTTTGCTTGGTGAGGAAGCTGGGCGCTCTCTGCGATGGCCGTTGCCGCGATTTGCGGCCTCGCATTTTGACGATCTCAGTCGCAGTCGACCTTGGGGCCGCGGGAATTTTCGGCTCACGCAGCCGCTTGTTAAATCGGTTTAACTTGCGAATTTAAGTGATTGATTTTACTGCACTTACACTCATTTATTTCAACAGTGCTTATCGCGCCCAATTCCCTTCCGTTCATCGGCTTGCGATGAATTGCTCCCGTTTCGGTGCAATCGAGTTGGACGTTGCCCGGGCCTCGAAGTTTTTCTCGCTTGCTCGAGTCGCCGAGGGGCGTCCTTTCACCCAACGTGCATATGCGCGGGAGATCCTTCGCTCCGCCTGAAATGCGGCTCCGCTCAGGATGACACCGCTACCTGGGGCTCCGCTATTCACGGCGTGGCTGAGCGTGTCTCTGCCTACGATTTTTTCTGGATTCCCTTGCGGCGGGCTAGATGCGTATTGGCGTTGGGAGTGATCTCGTCGTATTTGAGGCAGCTGATCGAGCCATCGACTTCGAGGACAGCTAACGCGACCTGATCGCTGCGCTCGATGCCGTGCTCGCGCAGTGCGCGGTGCAGTTGATCAACGCTTACGTGCTCTTTCGCCATGTGCGCTTCGATCGTTTGGCCATCGTGGATGAGCAGCGTGGGTTGGCCTTCGATCACGCGGCGGAAGCGGCGGTTGATGCCGGTAAGGTTGGCGACGAAATGATTCAGGATCAGCAGCGTGCAGGCTGCGATCACGCCGCCTGACAGTGACGTGTCGGGGCCGGTCATCGCGTTTTGCACGGAGTTCGAGAGCAGGAGCAGCAGCGTGAGGTCAAACGGGGTCATCTGTCCGACCTCGCGCTTGCCGCTTAAACGGACGCCGATCAGCACGAGAAGGTAAATCACTCCGGTGCGCAATACGATCTGCAACAACACGTGCGCGCCGGGAAAAAATGCCGGAGGCATTTTAGTTGGCCGTCACCGGTACCGGCGCGTTTTTGGGCGTGCTCAGATATCCCGTGGCTTTGTTCTTGTCGACGGTCCACACGACGAGCTCAAACAACAAGTGGTCGCGGCCGGAGTAGAACTGAATCGGCTCGGAGATGTTGCGGTCTTTCTTCTCGATCGTCTTGTCGTCGGCGGTGACGTTCAGCGTGAACTTGCCGCGTTTCGAGTCGGCCTTCTTCAACTGCAGGCTCACGGTTGAAACCGGCTGCGGCTTGGCTCCGCGCAGCAGGGTGAACTCGTAGTAATTGCGGTCGCCCTTGTGCTTGAGCACTTCGAGATCGGAGCGCGTGTTGGCGATAAGGCCGCTCTGCACGCCGAGATCCCCGACAGCGCTTTGCAGCTTGGCCTTGGTGGCTTCGAGGTCGGCCTTGGTGGAGGCGACATCGGTTTTTACGCCGCCAACATCAGTTTTGACGCCTTCGATCTGGCCGTTCACCTGGCCGATCTGCTCTTTCTGTTCTTTCTCCAAACGACTTTCGGCGGCCTTCTGCGCAGAGATCAGGTCCGCGGTGCGCTGGGCAAGTTCTTTCTTGGTCATGCCGGCCTGACGCGCGAGGGTTTCCTCCTGCGCCTCGGCTGTCTGCATGCGGTTCTGCAGTTCCTTCACTTGCGCCTGACTGCCGCTTAAGTCGGCCTTAAGGCCTTCGATGGCGGTATGCGTGGCATAGTGGGCATAGCCGAAGCCCGCCACGACTAGAATTGCAAGCACGGTCAGAATCCATTTGCCAGCCGTCGATTGTGTTTCCATTGGGATTTGATCGCCTTCAGCCATACACTCTTCCCTCCTGAGGAAGCATAACGATTGGGTTAGTAAGAATACTTAATTGTTCTGCAGGGAGTACGACAGTGTCAATTAGCTGCTAGGATGCGGCGTTCGACGCGAAACGATGCTTTTGGCAACGCGGCGCGGACCGGGCTCTGCAGCCGACGATGAGGTCGAGGCGGGGTTGTAGATCCAGAGGCTGGCGTGCGGGCGAGGAGGGCGGCAGTGGTCATCCTCTTCGCGGCATTGAAGCTGGAGATTGTTGAAAGATCCCTCGGAGGGCTTGCGCCCTCCGAGGGATGACCGTGCCTTTAATTCACGCGCTGGGTTCGGAGTTGTCTTCTTCGAACTGAACCCAGGCTTTACTCCGAATCCCAGGTGACGGTGAAGCTGGTGCCGTCGCCGGTAAGAGCGGACGGGACGGCCTCGTTGGCTCCGGTCGAACCGTTGACCATAATCGATTCGAACACGTTGCTGCCGTAGGCGCCGATCGCACCTGAGACGCCGGAACTGGTGGCGTCGTTGGTGCTGCTTACGCCGGAGTAGTCCTGGCCGAAGTCGACGGTGCCGAAGTCGGCCAGAGGCAGGATGCCGCCGCGCCGTGTGCAGCAGGGCGCTTCGGCGATCCACTCCGCCGAGGTACGCTTCGCTCCAGAGACGTTGCCCGTTTTGGTGAACGTTCTGCCGGTGGTGTGATTGGTGAGCGTCAGCGTGAATGACGAACCGCTGTTCCACTTCACCGTGGCCGAAATGACATTGCCGGGCGAAACGGGAACGCTCGAGATCAGAACGGAGGCCGCCGGATAGAACTCGTACCATGCGTAATACGAGGGCGTGCGGCCGTTGCAGTCGGAGTCGGTTCCGGTCTGCTCGACAGTGCTGGAGGTCCATCCGTCGATGCCGACCCAGAAGGACGAGTAGGTATTGGGCGTCGTGGAGCAGTTCACGCTGGGAACGATCCAGGAACCGAGCGCCTGGGTGAAGGCCGTGCCTTCGACGGCGTAGCCGCTCCAGTTGGTGCTGTCTTCCACGGTAACGTTGTCGACGATGCGCGGCGCAGTTCCATAGCGTTGCCGGGGATAGTGCTGCCGCGGAGTCACGGATGTGCCGGTTATTGAAGCGCTCTGGTCGGGGGGGTTTGGATTCTGAACATTGGAACTTTGAACCTGGGCCATCGCCGGTACCACGGCGAGAGCTAGAACAAGTCCCAGTCTCTTCGATGTCATCTTGATTCGTCCTTTCGCTCTGAAATTTCAACCTGCTTTAGCCAGAGGGGCGCTATTGTACGCAGGAAGAGAGAGGAAATCCGTTACATGGTGGGCTTTGTCCGGAAATTGGAACAGAGTCGTCCGGGGACAGAGGAGAGTGCGATGGGCAAGAGGTGGGTGAGGATACGAACGGGATGGGAAATGGCAGTGATGCTGTGCCTCATGGGGTGCCTGGGTTCGGCTCCCGGAAGCAGTGCGGACGAAATCACGGCGTTCAACAAACAATTTGCCGCTCTGCATTTGAAGATGGATCACGCCGGCATTCTGGCCATGTGGGCCGAGGATGGCGTGGACCTGATGCCGGGCGAGGCTCCGCTGATCGGAAAGAAAGCGATCGCGGCCTGGCTGGGGGAGGTGCAAAAGGAAATCGCCGGTCACAAGGTGACCACTGAGGACCTGGAGTTTCACGACATCGCGGTGTCAGGGGACTGGGCGTCAGAGTGGGCGACCGAACATCAGGTAGTGGAGATTCCCGGCAAGCCTGCGCACGATGGCTACGGCAAGCTGGCGCTGGTGCTGCATCGGGAAAATGGCGAGTGGAAGATCAAGCAGGAGATGTGGAACGACGCGCCGAAGGAGTGAAGCTTGGGGTGCAAAGCGCTCGCGGTTTTATCCAAATGTAACGAAGTTAATGCTGTTTCCGTCTGGATCTCGGACGATGAAATCGGTTCCGCCCCACGCCTGCTTCTTAAGCTTCTGAGCGAACTCGACGCCCCGGGCCTTGAATTCTTCGAACAGAGCTTGAACATTCGTGACCTGGATGGAGGCCACGAGCAACGATTTTTCGTGAACGGCTGCCTGCGCAAAAAAGGGCTCGCGTACGAAGCGGAGATGCAGGCAGACGCCGTCACGCGATACCGATCCGTAAAACGGGGGCGAACCGTGGAGGAAGTCGGTGGCAAAGCCAAGCTTCTCCCGGAAGAACGACGCGGCAGCTTCGACATCACGCACGAGCAGTATCGGGACCGCGAGCTTGAGTGACGGTGGCGCTGAAAGAGCGCGCGGCGTTTTGGGCACACCGGGGGCGGCGGTTTTCAGTTCGGCCCAACTGCGGCGGCCGGCCTCCACGGCGACGATCTCCTGCGCCAGGGCGAGAGTGAATTTGAGCGCCAGCACCTGGCGATCGCTCAACGTGCGATAGCGTTCGAGTTGACGAACCTTTCCGCCGATGGAGTAGTCGCCTTCGCGATGCCAGCGCAGCAACAACTTTGCTTGTTTGCGGTAAGTTTCGAGGGTAGGCATGTGCACACTCCTGCTGAGATTTTTCAGCGGGCGGGCCTAGCCCTTTCGGCGGAAGTGCCGGAGTGCCCCACGGGAACGGCTTCGAGCCTAAGGGGGAAGGCGAGGTGGTGTCAAGCTTTGTGGTCGTTCGGGAAGGGATCCGTTCACTTCTTGCTTTTTCCACTACTCGAACTTCCAGCGCGTGGATTTGTTTTGGAAATGTTTTTCCCACATGGCGAAGACCACGCGGGGGCGCACGGCGAAGACTGGCTCTTTCATGTTGAGCATGTCTTCTTTCATCTTCGATAAATCGAATTTGTACTTGCGCTCGTAGGCGGGAATCATTTTGCGGCGGGCGGCTACGCCGGCGATTTCGGCGACGCCTTCTACGATGATGGCTTCGTGGGCATGCTCAGTACAGATGATGCAGTTGGGGTTGGCCGCGAGGTTGCGCGCTTTGCGCGATGTGGCGCCGGTGCTCACGAGAATGCGTCCGTCTTGCCAGAGGCCCCAGACGACCATCACGTGCGGGGAGCCGTCGGGCTTGGTAGTTGCGGGCTTTATCGTGCATATCCAGTAATTGTGCGATTTTTTCAGGCGCTGCTCGGCCCAGCTCCAGGGGAGCAGGCCTTTTTTACTTTTGGGGAATCCGTAGCCGGGGGCGTGGGGGCGGGAGGAGGCGGGACTTTTGGATTTGGTCGGCATCTTTGGTCGGCACCTGTCGTCGCTGTCTGGGCACGGAGGAGTATTCGATTAACGTCCGTGCCTTTCAACCATTCTCTCACTCCAGGTCTCTCACCCCAGGCGAAGGGGCGTGCACTCCGTACCGTTCGCGGGAACAAGTGCGGCAAAGGCCCGGCCAGACGCCGGGTTCGGCTAGTCAGATATATGCTAGAAGCTATTGACAGTACAGGCTTCTACGCCTAATATCACGCTCGAGGATTTCCGCCTCCCTGCAGCAGTTCCTTCCCCGAGACATCCCCCGAGGCGAAGATCTCCGACTCGCCGACATCAGGAGGTACCGATATGTTCCGGACATTTGCAATGGCAACTTTGCTGCTCGCCGCCAGTTGGGCTACAGCGGATCCGGTCGCAATCACTGTGGATTGCGGCGCGGGCCGGTCGCTCAGCGCCGCGCTGGCGAAGCTAGACAAATCTGCACCGGCAACCGTGACAGTCAAAGGAACGTGCACCGAGTTTGTGCAAGTCGAGGGATTCAACGGCTTAACGCTGAATGGCCTGCCGGGAGCAGCCTTGCAGCAGCCCGCTTCGAATCCGCAGGGCAATGCGTATGTCCTGTCCATTTACGACTCGCAAGCCATTACCGTCAACGGGCTTGCCGTGAACTCGCTCTCCACCATCTTTTCCGGCATCGGAATTGGCGGGGGCAGCCATGGTATTCGCCTGCAAAATGTGGCTACCGACGGCTCCTGGGGAATCGTGGTGTACGAGGCCTGCCAGGTGTGGCTGGTGAACGTCACAGTCAACATTACATCCGGTTATGCAGGCATCGCGGCCTACGACAAGTCCGACGTCCACATTGTGAACGGATCGATCGGACGCCCCGCGGACTCTAACTTCTACGCGGGCATCGCCGTCGGTTCAGGCCATATCACCATGCAGGGGACAACCATTCGCGACATGCAGCAAGGCATCAGCATTGATGGCAGCGGAAGCGTCGATCTGGTTTATTTTGACAGCATCGTCGCAGCCCATGACGTGATCATCAACAATCCCGCAGGTACGAACCTAAACGGGGTGATCGTCTCGGATGCATCGTCGCTCAACCTGGGCAACATCAAGTTGCGCATCGCGCATGCCGGGCAGTCCTATGGTTCGGATACTGGGGCGGTGCTGGTTACCAACGGCTCGACGATGAACGCCGGCGCGAATCTCATTGTGTCAGGCAGCCAGGGGCAGGGCGTGATGGTGGCCAACAATTCTCACGCGACTTTGGCCGGCTCCAGCATCACTGGCGGCGCACATGGAGGGTTGGTCGTGGTCAACCTGTCGACGGCCGGAGCAACGGAGGGCAGTGCTCTGACGACGATTAGCGGGAACGCTGCGGACTTGTTCTGCGATTCCAAATCGCAGATTGCGGGCACCGCGAACATTGCGAACGCAACCAGCGTGCAGTGCGCCAATCTATTGTCCGGGGACTACGAAGCTCTGCCGTGAGAGAACTGCGGATTTTCTGACGACTTTGTTGGCATCGATCTCTCTTCTTTCTGTAATTGCGGAAGTGATCGGCTCAAAGGCAATGTCATCCTAAGCGGCGGCGAAGCCGTCGCGAGGGACCTTACGTCAGCCCTACGCCGGGTTGTGACATCAATGGGGTCCTGCATGCGGCCGGCAGTGCGGTGGGACCTTTTCAACTGCACTGGCACTTCATGCTGCCGTATGGTCCTTCACCCGGCGTTCCGCCGGGTTCAGGATGACATCGGACAGAGTTCAATTGATCCTACAAGTTTTTCTTCGTCCACTGGTCGATGCGGTCCAGGGCCTGCTGCAGGTTTTCAAGCGAGTTGGCTACGCTGAAGCGCAGGTAGCCTTCACCGAATTCGCCGAATGACGTTCCTGACAATGCCGCTACTCCCGCTTGCTCCAACAGCGCGTCGGCTAGTGGCTTCGATTTCCATCCCGTGGCTTTGATGTTGGGGAAAACGTAGAACGCGCCTTTGGGCATGCGGCAGGAGAAGCCTTTGATCTTGTTGAGTCCAGCGACGAAGACGTCGCGGCGGCGCTGGAATTCGTCGCGCATGTGGTCGACCGAACTCTGGTCGCCGCGGATAGCTTCGACTCCGGCGACCTGGGTGAAGCTGGCGGTGCAGGAGTTGGAGTTGGTCATCAGGCGCGTCATGTGCGCGGCTAGATCGGGGCGCATGACGCCGTAGCCCATGCGCCATCCGGTCATGGCGTAGGTTTTGGAGAAGCCGTCGAGCAGGATGGTGCGTTCCTGCATGCCGGGCACCGACATGATGGAAAAATGCTGGCCACCGTCGAAGAGCAGGCGACTGTAGATTTCGTCGGAGAGGACGAGGATGTTGCGGTCGCCGATAGCGCGGGCGATCTGCTCGATGTCGTGGCGTTCGAGAACACCGCCGGTGGGATTCTGCGGCGAGTTGATGATGATTAGCTTGGTGCGGTCGTTGATGAGCGAGGCGAGTTCGTCGACGTCGAGCGAGAAATCGCGCTCTTCACGCAGTTGGATGGGAACGGCGCGGCCACCGACGTAGTGGATCATCGACTCATAGATTGGGAAGCCGGGGTTCGGGTAGATGACCTCGTCGCCTTCATCAATGAGCGAGAGAATGGTGAAGAAAATAATTGGCTTGCCGCCGGGGACGACCACTACTTCTTCAGGCGTTACTTTCACACCGCGAGTGCGGCTGACATATTCAGCTAGCGCCTGGCGCAGCTCGGGCTGGCCGGCGGAAGGGCCGTAGTGGGTCCATCCCTGGCGCAAGGCGTTGACGCCGGCTTCGATTACGTTGGCAGGCGTGTCAAAATCGGGCTCGCCGATTTCGAGGTGGATGACGCTTTTGCCCTGGCGCTCGAGGGCGCGGGCTTTGTTCAGAACTTCGAAAGCGGTTTCGGTGCCCAGGCGCGACGTGCGGCGGGCGAGTTGCAGTTCGTGTTGGGTGGCTCTGGACATTGCAATACTCCGGCAAAAGGCAAACGGAGAATTATACGCCGGGGTTAAGTTCAGTCTTGGCGAGAAAGGGTTTCACCACAGAGGGCACAGAGGATCACAGAGGAACACTGACAACAGATAGAATCCTGCCATGACATATCTTGACGAGCTTATCGCACATCAGGAGTGGGCTGATGCGGAGCACTGGCGGGCCTTGAAGGCGCACGGTGCGGCCTTGAGCGACGATACGATCCGAAAGCGCCTGACGCATATTCACCAGGTGCAGCATGCGTTCTTGTGGGTGGCGGGCCCGCGCAAGACGGAGTTCGTTTTCCGGGAGGACTTCGCGGATTCCAAAGAACTTGAAGACTATGCGCGGCGCGGGCATCTTGGTTTGCGGGAGCTCCTGCCGTATGCGGCGCCGGAGTGGCTGGAAGAGATCGTCGATATTCCGTGGTCGAAGCGGCTGACAAGTCTCAGCCGGCGGCACGCGCTCACGCAGGCGGTCATGCACAGCCAATATCATCGTGCGCAGAATGCGACGCGGCTGCGCGAGATGGGCGGCGCGCCGCCGACTACAGATTTCATTTTGTGGGTAAGCCAGGAGCAACCGGCCGCAGGGTGGGAGTAAGCGGAGACACCACGATCAGCGGCTGGCTGGAAGCCTGATCTCGAAAGCGGAGAACCATGGACACACTTGGTCAATTCAAGGAAATGCAAAAAGAGGGGTGGAAGAGTTTTGCTCCGCTGGAAACGATCACTGTTGCGGCGGCGGCGCGGCTGGTGCAATTCGCTGGAGTCAGCAAAGGAATGCGGGTGCTCGATGTGGGTTGCGGGACTGGTGTCGTGGCTCTTACCGCGGCGCGCGCCGGTGCGCAGGTAGAAGCGATCGATCTGACGCCCGAACTGCTGGAGCGGGCGCGGGCCAACGGAATCACGGCCGGAGTGAGCGTGCAGTGGCAGGAAGGAGATGCTGAGCAACTGCCATTTGGCGATGGAGAATTCGATGTTGTGTTGAGCCAGTTCGCGCACATTTTTGCGCCGCGTCCTCAGGTGGTTACGGGCGAAATGCTGCGCGTACTGCGGTCTGGGGGAACGATCGCCTTTGCCACCTGGCCGCCGGACTTGCTGGTGGGAAAGTCCATGGCGCTGGGAGCACAGTACCTGCCGCCATTGCCTCCCGGAGTATCGCCGCCGAGCCTGTGGGGAGAAACGCATTTCGTACAAACGCAGCTGGGCGACCGGGTGAAGGATCTCGCATTTGAGCGAGCGGCTTTGCTGGTCCCGGCGCTTTCCGTGAGGCATTACCGTGCACACGCCGAGCGTACTGTCGGTTCGGTGCGGAAGATGGTGGAGACTTTGAGCGTCAGCGCACCGGAGCGCCTTGAAGAATACCGCAGGCAGTTCGATGACATCGTCGAGCAGTATTATCGCGACAATCTGGTGCGGCAGGATTATTTGCTGGCGCGGGCGCGGAAGATTTGAGGGCTTTTGAGGGCAGCTAAGCACAGGTTGCCCCCAGCTCGCTTGGCAAAATGACAAGAAAATCTTTGGTGCATTTGCTGTCGAGCTGTGCTCAACTCGGCGGACGAATGCGTCCGCCGCTCCAAAGAAATTTGGATTATTCCGAGACGCTGTGTTCTTCGCTTTGGGCGCGGAGGATGCGGTCGACGGAGTAGGGGGCGCGGCGGCTGGGTTCGTGGTAGTGGCGGACTTGCATTTCGCCGAGCAGGCCGATGGCTAGAAGGTTGAGGCCGCCGAGGAGCAGGCCTAGAGACGCCATCATGAGTGGGCCGTGGCTGGCCATGACCGGGACGTGGCGCAGGAATTTTTCGACTCCCAACCAGAGCACAACAGCGCTGCCGGCCATGATGCTCATCATGCCGAATCCACCGAAGAAGTGCAGCGGGCGGGAGAGGTAGCGCAGCAGGAAGCGGATCGTGAGTAAGTCGAAGAAGACGCGGAAGGTGCGTCCGATGCCGTAGTGCGAAACGCCGCGCTCTCGGTTCACGTTGCGGATGGGCACTTCGCAGATCGATGCGCCATGCCATGATGCGAGCGCCGGAATGAAGCGGTGGAGTTCACCGTACAACGGAACCTGCTCGAGAATGTCGCGACGATAGGCTTTGAACGTAGTGCCGAAGTCGTGGATGTCGACGCCGGAAATTTTCGCCATCATCCAGTTGGCGATGCGCGAGGGGATGCGGCGCATCCAAAAATTGTCGATGCGATTCTTGCGCCAGCCGCTGACGATGTCGTAACCGGCGGCGATGCGCTCGATAAACAGTGGAATGTCGTTGGGATCGTGCTGCAGATCGCCATCCATGGCGATGATGTACTCGCCGCGCGCGTGGTCGAATCCCGCGGCGAGGCCGGCGGTCTGGCCGAAGTTGCGGCGCAGCTTCACGACCGTTACGCGGCTGTCGACCGCGGCGATTTCGCGCAGCATGGCGAAGGTGTGGTCGCTCGAGCCATCGTCCACTAAAACGAGTTCGAAGGATTCGCCGGCGGCCTCCATGACGACCTTGAGACGGTCGTAGAGGTCGGTGACGTTCTCCTGCTCGTTGTGGAGCGGGACCACAATGGAGTACTTAGGCACGGTTTTTTGATTATACGGAAAAGCGGTGCTCAGTGGCCAGTGGTCAGTGGTCAGTTCTCAGATTGGTACGTCCGGTGAGCGGGAGATGGCGCCCGTCGGGCGGCATAGGACCGCCAAAACACAACTTCAACGTTCTTTTCCGTTTTCTCCATCGTCACCGGGCTCGGCGGCCAACTGGAAGTTCTCGCCAAGATTTCTGGCCATGGCGCTCAAACTACCGGCCAGCCGCGTTCGCCAGCGTTCGACGGAAAGCTGCGCCAGTTCTTCGATCGAGCGCTGGACGGTGTCCAGGGTATTCGCCGATTGGGCCTTGAGCGACTCGGAGACTGAGGCAATGATTCCTCTCTGAAGAATCTTCATGTTCTCGTTCGCCGTGTCCAGTTGAGTTCCCAGCGCTTTGTCGCTGCGGGCCGTGAGTTCCTCAAAAACGGCGCCGGCTGCATTCTCCAGCTGCCCGCGAGTCTCCCTTACGGTGTTGCTGGACATTTGCCCCAGACGCTGGTCGAGGCCAGATTCGAGGGCTCGGACGGATTTGTCCAGTTGGGCGATGCGCCGATCCAGGTGCTCGATCTGTTCTTGCATGCGAGACGACTCCGACGAGACTGCAGCGCGCAGTTGCTCCAGGTCTCCACGGCGGGCGTCGTGCTCGGCGTTCAGACTTTGCCGGAGGAACTCCAACAGCTCTTCACTTAAGCGCTGGAGCGAACTGCCGCCCTCCAGCAGGCGCTGGTGAAAGTCTTCCAGGCCGCGTTGCATGGTCGCCTGCGCGTGAGCGGAGATGTCGACCGAAATTGCGCGGGCTCGTTGGTCGACAGCTTTCAATTCGTCGGCAACGCGGCCCACAAAGGTCTCGTAACTTTCACTGGTTCTCTGGTCAATCGTCGACTTGGCGCTTTCGAGCAACTGCGCGTATTGCTGACGCGCTTCCTCCAGGGCTTTGGGCCCGAGGTCCTGTTGCAGGCGCAATCCGAGTTGTTGTTCCAGCTCAGGAGGAAGCCCAAGAACCGATACTTCAAAGCGGCTGGGATTCGCTTCGCGGTGCGCCAGCTTCTCTTTTAAGGCGATAACTTCGGCCTGGAGCGGGCGCATGGCGTCGGCGATGATCCGGCGCACTGGCGCTTCCAGTTGCCGCACCACCATATCGACTGGCGGGATCACTTGGGCGGCCGGCTTCTGCGAAGCCGGCCCGCTGGCTGAGACGCGCTTGGTCGACGGCGGGACTGGAGTGAGTGTCCAATCCTCGGGACAATCGCTCAGGCCCCAGAAGTTCTGCGGCCGGTCGAGCCGCGCTCCCAGCATCCAGCTGGCATTGTCGGAGGCGTAGGGCTGACAGGAAACGACATGGGCTGTGGTCTCGCGGCCATCTTTGCTGTGAAAACGCAGCGGGACGCCGTTCTCCAGCTTTGTGGGCGACACCAGGGCGCAGCCGTGCGCGTTGACGACCAGGGTTTGGCACACTTCCGAAAAGTGGGTTCCGGTCAGGCTGGTGACGAGGATCGGCAGTTCGGTCGGCACCCGGGAACTGCGCCGGAGGGTTGGAACATTTTCAATCAGCATGGCACGCGGCCTCCTGTTGCGAGGAGTTAGTTGGACTGAAGGGGCGGAGCGGCACGTAGAACTACCATAGCTCGACATGCGCCCGCGGAGACGGCTCAGAAGTATCGTGAGCGGGGTGACCATTAGTACAGCAGCGGAGCCGGCAACTGGCCAAACTCAGGCACGGAAGTTCTCCGACGGCAGCCAATCCTGCACAGCCCGCCGAGAGTGATAGCCTGTTTTCGTGGCAAAAGAACCGGCAAGCGAGTCGCTTTTCATCGAGGGGCGGGAGGTCCGGGTTACGAATCCGGAGAAAGTCTATTTTTCGCAGGCGAAGATCTCGAAGCTTGATTTGGTGCGTTATTACCTTTCTGTTGCGCCTGGGGCTTTGGGTGGGATTCGGGACCGGCCGATTGTTTTGAAGCGATTTGTGAATGGCGCGGAGGGCGAGGCGTTTTATCAGAAGCGTGCGCCGGAGCAGCGGCCGGAGTGGCTGCGGACGGTGACGCTGTCGTTTCCTTCGGGACGAACGGCTGAGGAGATTGTGGTGGACGATGCGGCCGGGCTCGCATGGATCGTGAATTTGGGATGCATTGAGCTGCATCCGCACGCGGTGCGGGCTGAGGATCTCGATCATCCGAATGAGCTGCGGATTGATCTTGATCCGATTCCCGGCGTGAAGTGGGACGATGTGAGGCGTGTGGCTTTGGAAGTGAAGGCGCTGCTCGAAGAGCTTGGGTTGCGCGGCTGGCCTAAGACAAGCGGATCGCGCGGCATGCATGTCAACGTGAGGATCGAGCCGCGCTGGACGTTTACTGAGGTGCGGCGGGCGGCGGTGGCGTTGTCGCGGGAAGTGGAGCGGTGGGCGCCGTCGCTGGCGAGTTCAAAGTGGTGGAAAGAAGAGCGGCACGGCGTGTTTCTCGACTACAACCAGAATGCGAAGGACCGGACGACTTGTTCGGCGTACTCGGTGCGTCCGCTGCCCGATGCGCGGGTTTCTACGCCGCTGACTTGGGATGAAGTGCCGGAGTGCGATCCGGCGGAGTTTACTTTGTTTACGGTGCCGGGGCGCTTTGCGAAGATTGGCGATCCGCATTCTGAAATGGATGCTGCTGCGGGGTCGCTCGAGAAATTGCTGGAGTTGGCGGACCGGGATGAGGCGGCTGGGTTGAAGGATGCGCCTTGGCCTCCGCATTTTCGCAAGATGGAGGGTGAGGCTCCGCGGGTTGTGCCTTCGCGGGCTAAGGGGTCGAAGACGGCGGCCAAGAAATCTCGTGTGAAGATGCCGTTGATTACGGTGGCGAATTCTCCGGACAAGGCTGCGGCTTTGGCTGGCTTGGAGCGGTGGAAGGTTAAGCATGCAGCCGCCGCTGAGCATTTGGCGGTTGATGATGTGCTTGTCGATTCGATGCGGGGGCGGTCTTCGACGTGGACGCGGATCCGGGTGAATTTGCGGCATGTGCCCGAGGAGATGCGTCCGGCGCAGGAGACGCCTGATCCGGATGATGATCCGACTCGGGAGTGGCGTCGGAAGCGGTGAAAAACCTTTCACCACAGAGGACACAGAGGAGCACAGAGGATGTTTTTTCTGTGTTCCTCTGTGATCCCTGTGGTTGCCCGTTTTTCTTGCCGCGTCCTAGCGGCCTTGGGGGAAGATTTCGGCTAGTTCTTGCGGGGCTACTACTTCGAGTTGTTCGTAGGTGCAGTCTTTGGGCTTCTTGTCGTCGCGCCAGCGGCGGAATTGGGCGGTGTGGCGGAAGCGTGTGCCTTGCATGTGGTCGTAGGCGACTTCGACTACTAGTTCGGGGCGGAGCGGCTCCCAGGAGAGATCTTTGCCTTGGCTCCAGCGGCTTTGGCCGCCGGGCATGCGTTTTGGGGCTTCGCCGGCTTCGGTGGGCGCTTCGGCTTCGGCCCACGCTTTCCAGGGATGATTTGTCAGCGCGTCGTTTCGGAACGGCGCTAGAAACTCAACTAGCTCTTTGCGCTTTGCTGTGCTGAAGCTGGCGCTGACGCCTACGTGCTGCAGCGCGCCTGCGTCGTCGAATAGGCCCAGCAGGAGCGAACCGACCAGATCGTGATTGCCTTTTTTGTGCCAGCGAAAACCTGCGACTACGCAGTCGCAGTCGCGTTCGTGCTTGATCTTTAGCATGACGCGCTTGTTGGGTTCGTAGGTTCCAGTCGGGGACTTGGCGATCACGCCATCGAAGCCTGCGCCTTCGAAGCGGCGAAACCAGTCGGCGGCCACTTTGCGGTCGCGCGTTGCGGGCGTCAGATGGATGGGCGCGTGAGTGGAGGACAGAAGTGATTCGAGTTCGGTGCGGCGAGTTGCGAATGGACTGGAGCAGAGATCGTGATCGCCGATGCATAGCAGATCGAAGAAGACGAATGACGCGGGGATCTGTCCGGAGAGCAACTTCACGCGCGAGGCTGCAGGATGGAGGCGGAGTTGGAGTGAGTTGAAGTCGAGTTCGTTGTTGCGGACGATGACGATTTCGCCGTCGAGCACGCAGCGTGTAGGCAGAGTCTTCTGCAAGGGTTCAAGCAGCTCGGGGAAATAGCGGTTGAGGGGTTTTTCGTCGCGGCTCTGGATGAAGATTTCGTCCCCGTCGCGGAAGATGAGAGAGCGAAAGCCGTCCCATTTGGGCTCGAAGATCCAGTCGTCGCCGGGAGGGAGATCGTCGACGCGCTTGGCCAGCATGGGAAGGAGAGGAGGGTTGACGGGGAGGTTCACTTCTTCATGGTATATCGCGGCGGCGCATTCGGCAGGGTTGGAAAACCGCCGGGGAAATTCTTCGTTCTGTGTTCTCTGTGCCCTCTGTGGTGAGAAAAAACCTTTTACCACAGGGGGCACAGAGGGAAGCTCGGCAACTTACTCTTTCAGTTTGAGCTTTGACTTGTTTTCTTCGAGGAATTTCTTGATGTCTTCGGCGGCGCCCAGCAGGCGGTTCCACTGCTCGTAGTAGAGAGTGACCGGGAAGCGGCCGAGGCCGTAGACGCTGACTCCGCCTTTTTCGCCGACTTTGAAGATCAGGTCGCCGCTGCGTTTCTTGGTTTCGACTTCTTTTTCGAGCTGAGCCAGTTTGGCCTTCAGTTCCTCGTAGGTCGGTTCCGGCATAGTTTCCCTCTCGTCGTAAGATTGCTGGACGTGTGTGCGGCTAAAGCTGCGGAAGCCCGGGTTAACAGCCCTGCTCCTACAAAATGTGAAACTCTCTTCTAGGTGTGATCATCCTATCGTAACTTGCAGATGATTGTCTGGAGCCGGATAACCGTTATAGGCTTGAATGAGTCTAATTTGCAAAGCAGGATGGGTTTGGGGTGGATTACTGGGACGATAAGGCAGGTTCCTCACTGGCGCTTTGCGCCGATTCGGAATGACATCCCTTTAGATTGACATCCTTTGGCCAGATCAAATGCGGCTGTGGACGAAAGTTTCGACTTGGGTTTGCCTGTCGCTGATGCTGTGGACGGCGGCGGCGGAGTCTGCTCACGTTCATCCCAGCCCGGCGGATTCGGCTTCGTGTTCGATTTGCGTGGTGGCGCACAGCTCGCGGCCTGTTGTGACTTCCGCACATGTGGCGCCGGTGTTTGGCACGATCGGCCTGCTGCACGAAAAAGAAGTTCTTCTCCTCGCCCGGCTGGATTTTTCTGATGCCGGCATTCGCGGTCCTCCAGTCCTCTAGAGAAATCCTTAGCAATTGAATGTTGCGGATCGAGGCGCGCGCGTTGCGCCCTGGACCCGGCAATTTTCTCTGGTGCTTTCTCTGTTCTTTCAGGAGGATTTATGCGTTTCTTATTTCATTTCTTCAGAGCGCAACGTGTGGGCTTGCTCACGTTGGCCGCGTTGTCAGTTGGTGCGGTTCATGGGCAGTCAGTGGGTAACTCCGGATCGGTGAACGGCACCGTCGTGGACGTGACGGGAGCGGTCGTTCCCAAGGCGCGGGTGGAGATCAGGAATCCGGTGAGCGGATTTGACCGGATAATTACGACGGATAGCGCCGGGCGATTCGAGTTCACCAATATTCCCTTCAATCCTTATTACTTGACGGTGGCGGCGGCGGGATTTATGAGCTTCGCGCAGGATGTGGAGCCGCGGTCGTCGGTGCCGGTGAGCGTGGCGGTGAAGCTGCAGGTGGCGGGCTCGACGACGGCGGTCACGGTTGAGGCCGAGGGCGGCGACCTGGTGGAGACCGATTCAACATTTCACACCGACGTGGACAAGAATCTGTTTGACAAGTTGCCGCTGGAGAGCAAGTCATCCTCGGTGAGCTCGTTGGTGACGCTTTCCACGCCGGGAATTACAGCGGATTCGAATGGTCTGTTTCACGGACTAGGAGATCACGCCGAGAATTCGTTTTCAGTGGATGGGCAGCCGATTACCGATCAGCAGAGCAAGATTTTCTCCAATCAGATTCCGCTCGATGCGGTGCAGTCGATGGAAGTGATCTCGGGGGCGCCTCCGGCCGAGTACGGCGACAAGACGAGCGTGGTGATCAATGTGACCACGCAGTCGGGCCAGGGCGTGACCACGCCGCACGGGAGCGTAACGGCTTCGTACGGATCGTTCGGGACGTCGAATGTGGGGCTCAATCTTGCGTACGGCGGGAAGAACTGGGGAAATTTTATTTCGGCGAGCGGGCTGGATAGCGGACGGTTTCTCGATCCTCCGGAGTTTGTTGTGATGCACGACAAGGGGAATGAAGAAAATCTGTTCGACCGCATCGACTACCAGCTTTCACAGTCGGATTCGATTCACCTGAATCTGGGATACACGCGATCATGGTTTCAGACTCCGAACTCCTACGACGCGCAGAATGCTACGGCGTGGAATGGCGTCACGGTCGACAACGGCGGCCTGGATCCGAACGGGAACGTAGTGGGTCCAGCAGATCAGCGATCTCAGATCAAGACCTTCAATCTCGCCCCGACGTGGACGCGTCTGATCAATTCCACCACAGTCTTTACGCTGGGTGGTTTCGTGCGCCGGGATCACTATGACTACTATCCGAGTGCGAATCCGTTTGCCGATCTGTCACCAGATTTACAAACCGAAACTGTCGGTCAGGACCGAACGCTGACGAATACCGGAGTGCGGTCGAATCTGTCCTATGTGAAGGGCATCCACAATCTTAAGGCGGGAGTAACGTACCAGCAGACTTTCCTTCGCGAGAACGACTCGCTGGAGATTGTCGATCCTACGTTTCTTCCATCGCTCACCGACGCTAATGGCCTTGCCTGCTATGACACGGTAAACAACGTCGCGCTGGACTCGCCGTGCACTAATTTGTTGCCTTATGACCTGACGCGCAGCGGAGGGCTTTATGGGTTTAACGGAAGAACAGACGTAAAAGAGCTCTCACTGTACTTGCAAGACGCGATCACAAAAGGAAACTGGGCGTTGAATCTCGGGCTTCGAGGCGACTTCTACGATGGCCTCACTACTCACCGCGAAGCCGAACCCCGGCTGGGTGTGGCCTACAACATCAAGAAGACGAACACGGTACTGCGCGCATCCTATGCGCGCGTGCTGGAAACTCCTTTCAATGAGAATTTGGTACTGGCGAGCGTCGGCTGTGGGGACGCGGTGCTGAATCCGTTGCTGGGGTGCGCGACCTCGGGACAGAATCCGCTGACGCCCGGGTGGCGCAACGAGTTCCATGCCGGCATTCAGCAGGCATTCGGACGCTATCTCGTATTCTCCGGCGAGTACATCTGGAAGTACACGCATGGCGCGTACGACTTCAGCATCCTGGGAGCAACACCCATCACCTTCCCCATCGAGTGGGAACGATCGAAAATCCCGGGATTTGCGGGACGCGTGAGCGTGCCGAACTACCATGGATTCTCGGCATTGATGGTTTTTTCCAGCGTCGCAGCCCGTTTCTTTGAGCCGCAACTGGGTGGTGCGGGAGCGACGCCGTCTGGTGGCGGCGGAGTCTTCCGCATCGACCACGACGAGAAGTTCAACATGACCACCCATTTTCAATACCAGCCCTGGAACCGGGGCCCATGGATGGGATTCAACTGGCGATACGACAGCGGGCTTGTGGCGGGGGCCGTGCCGTTCGCGGATTCCAGCAGTATTGTCGACCTGGCCGGCAGCGGGTTTACGGCAGATCAGGAGTTCCAGGCCGGCCTGGTCTGCGCCGGCGTGCGCGCGACTCCGACGACGCCGTTACCGGACTCCTGCGCGGCCTCCCAGTTCACCTCGAGTCTGGTGCGGATACCCGCGGCAGGTACGGAAAACGACGACCACAATCCGCCGCGCATCGCGCCGCGCAACCTGTTTGATATAGCCGTCGGACACGACAATGTGTTCCGTGGCGACAAGTACAAGGTCAGCCTGCAGTTGACGGCGATCAACATCACAAACAAGTACGCGCTTTACAACTTCCTTTCTACTTTCAGCGGCACGCACTATGTGACGCCGCGCGCGCTGACCGCGGAGATTGGCTTCCACTTTTAGCACGCGGAGTACAACGTCGAAGGTTTGATTGGATGCCTGCCAGCGCTTCGTAAAAGAGTCTAAAAGACGGCGGGCCGCTAACCGTGCGCCGGAGGGACTGTTAGAATGGCAACAATTTCCTTCGGACATTCATCAACCTCTGTGCATGGGGGAATTCTTGTCTAGTCGGTTCACCGCAAAGATGTGGGCTTGCGTTGCGCTAACTGTTTTGTCGTCCGTGCTCGGCGCGGCGCAGGAGCAGGCGTCGTCGCCGTCGGCCCCGGACGCCACCAACCCATCTCCGCCGCAGGCTCCGTCAACTAGTCAGAACCCTTCCGACGCTTCGCCGAAGCCAGACGCCGCGAAACCCTCGATCCAGGAGGTTCCTGTTTCGAAGCAGCAACCGAAGCGGATTCTAGGCATCATGCCGAACTACCGTGCCGTCAGCGCCGGGGCAATTCCCCCGCCGCCGACGCCGAAGCAGGCATTCATCATCGCGACCAAAAACAGCTTCGACTACTCCTCGTTCATCTTCGTGGGCATCACTTCGGGTTTGGCTGAGGCGTCGAACGCTCACCCACAGTTGGGCAAAGGGATAGGGGGATACGGCAGGTACTACTGGCGGGGATATCTCGACAAGACGGATGGAAACTATTTAGTCATCTTTGCCCTGCCCACGGTGTTTCATCAGGACGAACGTTACTTCGCCAAGGGCGAGGGCGAGTTCTTCAAACGCGGCATCTACGCAGCATCCCGGATTCTCATCACCCCCAACTACCACGGGCATGACAGCTTCAACGCATCCGAAGTGTTCGGGCGCGCTATCGCCCAGGGTGTCTCCTTGAGTTACTACCCGAGCCACGATCGCACCGCCGGCGCCCTCGCCGTAAAGTACGGCTGGGCGATGGGTCGCGATGCGCTGACCAACGTTTTTCGTGAGTTCTGGCCCGATATCGCTACGCACGTACTGCATCGCCACCCGTGAACTGCAGTAGTAAGGTGGTTTCGTTTGGGAGCAGTATATGAATTTGCTCCGCCCGATTGAGAGACGAATTCGGTTCAAGGAGAGGCAATTTGCCTGCGAGATATGTAACGCGGTTTTTGGTTGTCCCAGTGCTTGCGATGCTTTTTGCCTTTCCGTCTTGGGCTCAACAGACTCCGCCGTCCGCGAGTCCTGCGCCTTCGGCTCCGCTGCCTCAAACTCAGACCGATCCCAAAGCCAAGTCAGAGGAAGAAAAGCAAATCGAGAAGCAAGAGCAGTCCCAACGCGTGCTTGGAGTACTGCCGCAATTCGCGGTTACCAGCCGGCAGGATGCTTCGCCACTGACTTCGGGAGAAAAGTTCCACCTGTTTGCCAAAGCAACCATGGATCCGGTCACCCTGGGGATTATCGGGCTGCAAGCGGGCCTGAGCCAGGCAAATAACGAATTCCCTGCCTACGGTCAAGGCGCGGCCGGTTACGGCAAGCGCTACGGCGCGTCGCTGGCGGACAGCGCCTCCAGCGGATTTTTTAGCAACTATTTCTATCCGAGCCTTCTCAAGCAGGATCCGCGCTACTTTCGCCTGGGGGAAGGCCACAGCGTCGCACACCGCTTGTTCTTTGGAGCAAGGCAGGAGTTCTGGTGCCACGACGACAAGGGCAAACACGTTGTTAACTGGAGCAGCATCCTGGGCTCCTTTACCAGCGGAGCCATATCGAACCTGTACTATCCCGGCAGGACCCTAATCTCGACTACGCCGGCGACGGCCACGACTCCCGCGATTCCGAATTATGAGGACGATCGTGGGATCGGCCTCACTCTCAGCCGATCCACGATTGCTTTGGCGTATGGCATGGCCGGTGGCGTGTTCGACGAGTTCTGGCCGGATATCCATCGCAAGCTATTCGGCAGGAAAAAGCACGAGGCGGGCGCTAGCGTAGAAGAACCCTAATCGCCGAGTCCAAGCAGGATTCGGTTTGCTCAATCTGAGCTTGTCTTCAGACTGACAATGCGCGCTAGCGGACGCGCTTCAGTTCCGGTTCCCGATTGACCACCAACTCGGGATGCAAGCGGCGGAACGTCTCGGTGACGTGGCAGTTCCAGCACACGGGGCGGTGGGTCGCGAAAATTTCCGGCAGATCCTGCGGACGAACTCGCTTCCACTCGAGCGTGGTGTGCTCCGGAGTGAGGAGCGCGGGCGCATGATCCAGATGGCGTAGCGGATCGAATTGTTTGCGACAGAACACACAGACCTTTCCTTCGTACCACTTGGCAACCATGTTCCAGACCAGACAGTTTTGCGGATCGATCTCGACTTGCTTCAGGCACTCCTGGCCGCAGTCCTCGCGCTCTGGCCAACGCGAGCAGTCGCGCAGGCGAAACGTCGGCTCGTAGAGAAAAGTGCCCACGGCGGCTTCCTTCGCGTTGACCTCGACGGCTTCGGGGCGGTGCGTCTCCGGGCAGGTGACAATTCGCTTGCCGCGATAGCTGAAGTAGTCGCGAACGGCGGGTACAGCGCGCCAGACGAAAAACGCCGCTGCGAGAACAAGCGTGGCGAGGGCGATCATGATCGTAGCGGACATGAAGTCACCTCCCAGTCGAGAGGAATCACAGGCTTACGGGCTGATTCAGTGTGGCGCGAATGGTCGAAAAAGACGGTGCGAGGCGTCACGAAAACGTGTGCGCGAGATCACACGTTGCGCTGTGGAAGGGTCCAGAACCAGTTGTGCTGCCGACCGACTAGCTAGGTGACGACGAAAAGCGGAATCCCCCGATTGCGGTTTTCCTTCGGCTAGGCCGGGGCAGAAACCTCTCAGGGTGATAGAAGTGTTTGGATACTCTCTCACGCGGCGCGCGGCAGGTGCTGTGCCGCTCTCGGCACCATGGTTGCGGGCAGCTGGAGTATCCGAGTCACCGCGGTTTTCCGCGAGCGCACGTGCACGGCTACGCCCTCACCCATTGCGAACGGGTCGGACAGTACTTCAAATTCTTCGCCATAAATCCTGACTCTTGCCGACGCGGAGAAACCGACTTTCTTGAAATGGGTGCAGCATTCCTGGATCGATTTGCTGGTAGTCACTGGGACCTCGATAATGCATTGGGGCCAGAAATGCCCCCTAACGGCATTTCAACCTTTGTTGCGGGATCGCGCCGTGATGGTGGTCACCGATTTTGTGCCTGTGGATGCAGCAAGTTAGCCACAGTTAACGATCGATTCCCGCGGCCTGCGCCAGTAGCTGAAGTGTCCTAGCGCAAAGCGTGGGTGCGGAGCTGTGTCTTTACGGCGATGGAGAGGCGGCGAATGCCCTCGCGAATCTGATCCGGGTGCGAGTGCGAGAAGTTCAACCGCATGTGGCGGCTCCCTTCAGCGCCGTTGTTGGCGTAGAAACTGTCGCCCGGGACAAAGGCTACATTCTGAGCCAGCGCTGTCCGCAGCAGCGACTCCGAGTCGGTTCCTTCCGGCATGGTGACCCAGAGGAAGAGGCCGCCCTTGGGATGAGTCCAGGTGACTTCGGGCGGGAAATGTTCTTCCAGAGCCCGCAGCATGGCGTCGCGCCGCTCGCGATAAACCTGGCGAATCAGCTTAACGTGCTGGTCGAGAAAACCGTCGCGCGCGACTTCATAGGCGACGTACTGGGCAAAAGTCGAAGTGTGCAGGTCGGTGGCCTGCTTGAGTTGTACGAGCTTGCTGATCACGTCTTCAGGAGCCACCATCCAGGCGAGACGGATGCCGGGAGCGAGCGTCTTCGAGAAGGTGCTCAGGTAGATTACGTTGCCCAGCGTGAATCCGTTGTCGCGGCGCAGATTGTCACGGTCGAGCACAACCAGCGGCGTGAGATGCTCGCCTTCGTAGCGAAGCTGGCCGTAGGGATCGTCTTCGACGATCGGGATGCCGTATTTGTCAGCAAGAAGGATCAATTCATGGCGGCGTCCTTCAGAGAGCGTGACGCCGGCGGGATTCTGGAAGTTTGGCAAGACATACATGAACTTCGGACCGGCACGCAGGCTGGAATCGAGTTGCTCGGTGCGCATCCCATCTTCGTCAACAGGAATGGGAACGTATTGTGCGCCGTAAACATTGAAAGCCTGAAGCGCGCCGAGATAGGTAGGAGCTTCGCACAGAATGCGGTCGCCGCGATTAATGAGCAGCTTGCCGATGAGATCGAGAGCCTGTTGCGAACCGGCGGTGATGAGGACGTTGTCGGCTTTGGCGCGAATGCCATAGCGTGCGATGTTGCGGGCGATCATCTCGCGCAATGGCTCGTAGCCCTCGGTGGTTCCGTACTGCAGCGCCTGCGCGCCATGTTCGGAGAGAACTTTGTGGCAGGCTTCTTCAAAGCGCTGCACCGGGAATACATCGGGCGCGGGAAGGCCGCCGCCGAACGAGATAATTTCGGGCCGTTGGGTGACCTTGAGCAGTTCGCGGATCGCGGAGCTTTTGACTCCGAGCGTGCGTTGCGCGTAGCGCGAGTTCCAGAGTGTGGACATGGATGCGTGCCTCCGGCACGCGAACGTCGGGCGTCGGACCTCAGACCTTGGACCTCAGACAGTGAACCAAGCGAGGAACAATCCCGTGTACAGATTACCAACCAGAGCAGCGAGTTTTGTCACGGGTGCGTCTTGAATTTATCAGTCTTCTCCGACTAATTCCGGTTCTGTCGATACATGAACACTCGTGTGATGGTATGTGTCGTTCTCCTGCGCATCCACCACCGCGATGGCAGCGACGTTCACGATCTCTTCCACGGTCGCCGTCCGCTGCAGGACGTGCACGGGGCGGCTCATCCCCATCAGGATCGGGCCAATCAATTCCGCACCGCTGATCTTCGCGGCAAACTTGCAGGCAATGTTGGCGGACGCGAGATCGGGGAAGATGAGGACGTTGGCGCCGCCTTTGAGCGCACTGAAGGGATAAAGCTCTGCGATTAAATCCGGTGACAATGCTTCGTCGGCCATGATTTCACCGTCGACGATGAGAGTTGGATCGGCATACTTGACCGCCTCGACAGCCTTGCGCACTTTGGTGCAGATGGGATGATCGACGGCGCCGAAGCTGGAGAAGGAGAGGAATGCGACGCGCGGAACCACGTCGAAGCGTCGAGCCATGTGCGCGGTGCAGAGCGCGATTTCAACGAGGTCGGCGGCTGTGGGCTCTATGTTCACGCTGGTATCGGCGAGAAAGAAGACGTCGCCTTTCCGCGTGATGACCGCATAGCAGCCGGAGACGCGGTGCAGGCCCTCGCGCATGCGCACGATCTGCAGCGCCGGACGAATCGTATCGGGAAAGTGCTGGGTCACGCCGGAGACGAGAGCATCGGCATCGCCCATATGAACCATCATGGAGCCGAAGACGTTGCGGTTCTGCATGAGTGTCTGGGCTTCGCGCAGAGTCACGCCGCGGCGCTGCCGCAGGCGAAAGAGTTCGTCGACGTAGGCTTCGCGATGCGCGGAGGCGGCGGGATCAACGATCTGCATGCCTTCGAGATCGACGCCGAACTCGCGCGCGCGCGTCTGAATCTCCGTGGCATCGCCGAGAAGAATCGGCTTGCCGATGCGTTCATCCACCACGGCACGGCAGGCACGCAGGATTTTTTCGTTGTCACCCTCGGGAAAGACAACCTGGCGCGGATTGGCCTGCGCCTTGTGGATCATGGTGCGTGAGACTTCGTAAGCCTTGCCCAGGCGGCGCTCGAGTTGCGCGCGGTAACTGACCAGGTCGACGGGCTCCTGCGCAACTCCCGAGCGCATGGCGGCTTCCGCAACGGCGGAAGCCTCCCACATCAAGACTCGCGGATCGAAAGGCTTGGGAATGAGATATTCGCGGCCGAAGTTCAGACGCGGCACACCGTAAGCCCGGCAGACGGAGTCGGGAACATCTTCTTTGGCAAGGGCGGCGAGGGCACGGGTGGCGGCAAGCTCCATTTCTTGGTTGATGGCAGTGGCGCGGACGTCGAGCGCTCCGCGGAAGATAAATGGGAACCCGAGAACGTTGTTGACCTGGTTGGGATAATCGGAGCGGCCGGTGGCGATGATCACATCCGGACGGGCAGCCTTGGCTTCGTCATAGGTGATTTCCGGATCCGGATTCGCCATGGCGAAGACGATGGGATTAGGCGCCATGGAGCGGACCATATCCTGCGTGATCGCGCCTTTGACCGAGAGTCCGGCGAAGACGTCGGCGTTAACCAGCGCTTCCGCGAGTGTGCGCAGCGGAGTGTTCTGGGCAAAGCGCTCTTTGTAGGGATTCATCCCGCTGGCGCGGCCTTTGAAAACTACCCCTTTGGTGTCGCAGAGAATGATGTTCTCGCGTTTGACACCCAGGCGCACGTAGTGTTCGGCGCAGGCGATGCCTGCGGCTCCGGCTCCGTTGAAGACCACGCGGACTTTGGAAATATCTTTGCCTGCCACTTCGAGCGCGTTGAGCAGGGCCGCGCCGGAGATAATGGCGGTGCCGTGCTGGTCATCGTGGAAGACGGGAATCTTCATCGTCTGGCGCAGTGTCGCTTCGATCTCGAAGCAGTCGGGAGCCTTGATGTCTTCGAGATTGATTCCGCCGAAAGTGGGCTCGAGTAACTGGCACAGTTTGATGATCTCTTTGGGATCTTTGCTGTTGACTTCGATGTCGAAGACATCGACATCGGCAAAGCGCTTGAAGAGCACGGCCTTGCCTTCCATAACCGGCTTGCCCGCGAGAGCACCGATATCGCCGAGACCGAGTACGGCAGTGCCGTTACTCAGGACTGCGACCAGATTGCCGCGGCCGGTGTATTTGTAGGCGTCGTGCGGGTTCTTTTCGATTTCGAGACAGGGCTCTGCCACGCCGGGCGTATAGGCGAGGCTGAGGTCGCGCTGCGTGCGGCAAGGCTTGGTGGGAGTAACTTCGATTTTGCCGGGGCGCTGGCCCTGGTGATAGTCAAGAGCCTGTTGCTTGGTAATTGTCATGGCGTCCTCCGCTTATCTCTCTACCTGAAACCCCGCCGGAAACCCTACCGGAAGCCAGCAAACTGGCGAGGCCCGAGTGCCTGCTTCGACCTTGCTTAGGAACGCCAGGTCTTCCGTGTCACTCCTTGGGACTCCTACGCCACATCGGCACCAAAGGGTTCCAACTGTGGACGTCTTTCTGAAAATTGCGCGTGGCGTTTGCGGCGCCGGCTACTGCCGGTTCGAGTGGAGTCTTCAGCAACTCCACTACGAAGGCTTCTACCTGTTCGCGCACTTGGGGATGGTGCAGGGCCGCCAGCAGTTCAGGGTTCTGTATGTGTGTAAAGCCTTGGCAAAGCGGGCATTTCACAACGTCGTCGTTAATCATCGCCGGCCTCTTTGTCGTGGGGATCGGGTAGCAAGGGCGCCGCTTAGCATCCTTTCTGCCGCTACCCTATTAAAGGAGAACTGTGATCTGGGGTCGGTGACAATGATCGCTGGGGAGTGTGATTGCGGTCACAGGAATCGTGCGCAGACGTATTCAACATGATTTGGGAGGGGCAGATATAGATCGTCCGCGGAACGGCAGGCATCTTTACGTTGAAACTTGTGGTGATGTCGCACGCGACATACTTGACTCCTCCCCGGACGAGGCGTCCGGGGCTCCGCTTGTTTGGTGTGGGATTCCGTGATTGGAACTCTGCGACTGAACGAAGGTGCTGCATTCATTTACGGCGATTCCACTTCCCTGCTAACATCATTGGTTTACCACTCAACCGTCAACCTAATCTGAGTATGGCCTCATAAATCTCTGGAGGAAACATGGCAATCAAAGTCGGTATCAATGGATTCGGACGCATCGGCCGCAACGTGCTGCGGGCCTCGCTTAAGGATCCCAACCTGGAGTTCGTAGCGGTCAATGATCTGACAGAGCCCAAGACTCTGGCCCACCTGCTGAAGTATGACTCCGTGCTGGGCAATCTGCCGAACCAGGTAACGGCCGGACCGGACAGCATTACCGTCGACGGCAAGACCATCAAAGTCTTCAAGGAAAAAGATCCGGCGGCACTGCCCTGGGAGTCGGTCGGCGCGCAGATCGTGATCGAGTCCACTGGACGCTTCACCGATGCGAACGATGCCAAGAAGCACCTGCGTGGACCGGTGAAGAAGGTCATCATCTCAGCTCCGGCGAAAAATGAAGACGTGACGGTCGTGCTTGGCGTGAATCACGAAAAGTATGACGCGGCGAAGCATCATGTAATTTCGAACGCTTCCTGCACGACGAACTGCCTGGCGCCAGTGGCGAAGGTGATTAACGATGAGTTCAAGATCGTCAGCGGCACCATGACGACGATTCACTCCTACACCAACGACCAGGTAATTTTGGACTTCCCGCACAAGGATTTGCGGCGGGCACGGGCAGCGGCGCTCAACATGATTCCGACTTCGACCGGAGCGGCCAAGGCGTTGAAGCTGGTGATTCCGGAATTGGCGGGCAAGCTCGATGGATTCTCGATGCGCGTGCCCACGCCAAACGTTTCCGTCGTCGACATGGTGGTGTGGGTCGAGAAGAAGACGAGCAAGGAAGAAGTGAATGCGGCTTTGAAAAAAGCAGCAGAGGGTGGGCCGTTGAAGGGCTACCTGGGTTATGAGGAGCACGAACTGGTCTCGTCGGATTTCAAGGGCGACAGCCGCTCTTCGATCGTGGACGCGCCCAGCACGATGGTAGTGGGCGGCAACTGCGTGAAGGTGATCTCCTGGTATGACAATGAATGGGGATACTCCAGCCGCGTGCGCGATTTACTCAACTACATGATCGGTAAGGGCCTGTAATTCGATGGAGCGCGGGCGCCCTCGCTCGCGCGGGCTTTCAACCAAGCTTCATACTTGCGCGGGCGAGGGCGCCCGCGCCACATACCTTATCTCCCTGCTAGAGGACTCCAGCCATGTCCAAGCTTTCGATTCGTGATTTACCCCTCAACGGGAACCGCATTTTCATGCGGGTCGACTTCAACGTGCCGCTCGAAGATGGGCGGGTGATGGACGACACGCGCATTCGCGAGACGCTGCCCACCATTGAATATGCATTGCGCCACGGAGCGCGTCTGATTCTGGCCTCGCACCTGGGGCGGCCGAAGGGCAAGCCCAATCCGAAAATGAGCCTTAAGCCTGTGGCCGAGCGGCTGCGCATGCTGCTCGACAAGGAACTGGCGCGCGGTGAAAACGTCGGCTTCTGCCCCGATTGCGTTGGGCCCGAAGCGGAAGAGGTCGCGACGCAACTGGAGAAAGGGCAGACGCTGCTGCTCGAGAACTTGCGCTTTCACGCCGAAGAGGAAGCAAACAACGAGAGCTTCTCGAAGCAATTGGCGAAGCTGGCCGAGTACTACGTGAATGACGCGTTCGGGTCGGCGCATCGTGCGCACGCATCGACCGCGGGCATCACCAACTTCGTGAAAGAATCCGCCGCCGGATTGCTGATGGAAAAGGAGCTCAAGTATCTGGGCAAGGCGCTGGAGCATCCCGAGAAACCGTTCGTGGCGATTCTGGGCGGCGCGAAGGTCAGCGACAAGATTGGCGTGATCGAGAACCTGATGGACAAAGTGGATGCGCTGATCATCGGCGGAGGCATGGCTTACACGTTCCTGAAGGCGCAAGGCCAGGAGATAGGCAAGTCGCTGCTGGAAGCCGACAAGATTGATCTCGCCAAGAATCTGCTGGCCGAGGCGAAGAAGCGCAACCTGAAATTCCTGCTGCCGGTCGATCATGTGGTTGCGACCAAACCGGACCCGAACGCTGTGATTCAACAGGTCGGCGAAGGTTGGCCGATTCCAGCCGACAAGATGGCGCTCGACATCGGGCCGAAAACCGTCGAGTTGTTCTCGGAGGAAATATCGACCGCGCGCACTATCGTGTGGAATGGGCCAATGGGCGTGTTCGAAGTTCCGGGCTTCTCAAAAGGAACTTTCAAGGTTGCCAACGCGGTGGCCGACAATGGCGGCGCGGTTTCGATCGTCGGCGGGGGCGATTCGGTTGCGGCTGTCCATGCCGCGAATGTGGCCGACAAGATCACGCACATCTCAACCGGCGGCGGGGCATCGTTGGAATTCCTGGAAGGGAAAAAACTACCGGGAGTCGAGGCGCTGACGAACAAGAAGTAGCGCCGCGCTCGGTGGGCAGTTGCCAGTCCTGGATTGATCCGTAATTGGAGTTATTACAAATTGACAGTTACGCCATGCGACTCTTGTTGGGCGATCAACAGATCATCGAAATTCACGGGCCAGCTGACATCACTGGGGAGACAACGGATGCGATCGTGAACGCCGCCAACTCTTCTCTGCTCGGCGGAGGCGGTGTGGATGGCGCCATTCATCGCGCGGGTGGTCCCGCGATCCTGGACGAATGCCGGAAGATTGTTGGAAGAGTCGGGAGATTGCCTGCGGGCGAGGCAGTCATCACCACCGGTGGACAATTGGCGGCGCGATTTGTGATTCATACCGTCGGTCCGATTTACCGCGACGGAAAACATGGCGAGGCGGAGAAGTTGGCGAGTTGCCATCGGGAATCGATCCGGCTGGCGGACGAACACTCGCTCGCGTCGCTTGCATTCCCAGCGATCTCGACTGGGGCCTATGGATATCCGGTGAGCGCAGCGGCGCCGGTGGCGATTGCCGCCGCGATCGAAGCGCTGAAATCATCGACGCATGTAAAGCTCGTGCGCTTCGTCCTGTTCGACTCATCCACGGTGCGCTCCTACGGGCGTGCCGCCGAAAAGCTGGCAAAAGGCGATACTTCATTCCGCATTGAAAAGGCTCATTCATGAGAAAAAAAATGATGGCGGCAAACTGGAAGATGTACAAGACTCCCGATGAAACTGGAGCGTATTTCCGAGAGTTCTTGCCCCTGGTAAAGAGTCATGACCGCGACGAGATCGTGGTTTGCCCGCCCTACACAGACGTAGCCGCGGCCCTGGATGCAGCGAAGGGATCGAGCGTGGCCGTGGGCGTGCAGAACGTCCACTGGAAGGCCGACGGAGCGTACACGGGCGAAATTTCTGCGCCTATGCTGCTTTGTCTGGGAGTGACCCACGTGATCGTGGGCCACTCGGAGCGGCGGCAGTATTTCGGCGAGACCGACGACACGGTCAATCTGCGGTTGAAGACCGCTCTGGAAAGCGGTTTGACAGCGATCTGCTGCGTGGGTGAAGTGCTGGAAGAACGCGAAGCGGGGTTGACTGATGATGTTCTGCGCCGGCAATGTGTGCGCGCCTTTCATGCCATCTCCGCCAAGAAAGCTGCGAAGCTGGTGGTCGCTTACGAGCCGGTGTGGGCTATCGGCACGGGAAAGACGGCGACGCCGGAGCTGGCGGCCGAGGCGCATGCAGTCATCCGTCGCGAGGCGAAGGGAATTTTCGGCGAGGAGTTTGCCGGGCAGCTGCGAATTCTCTATGGCGGATCGGTGAAACCGGAGAATGCGTCCGCGCTTATGGCGCAGGAAGAAATCGACGGGGCCCTGGTCGGCGGCGCGTCGCTCGATCCCAAATCATTCGCCGCGATCGTTAAGTACTAGGTGGCCTGCGCTAAATCGAGCCCCGGACGCAGCCTGCCCCTCCACCCCGCGTGATTATCTGAGCCACGACTGGCGCGGCATTTAATCGTTGACAGCGTGCACGTAATCGATTAACGTGATCCCGGCCTTTCTCACGCCGTTTTGAGACTCTTGCAGACGCCGGGTTTACACGGCTCAACATCCGCAGAGGAAACGGCCCATCCAAAAAATCTGCCCGGGATCGTACGCCGGGCTTGCTCCGGGGAAAATTCGATTATGAAAAAGTGGCTGGTAAGACTGGCGTCAATGGCACTGGTATGCGTTGCCGCTTCTGCCGAGGCTCAGGTGAAGTTCGAGTTGATCGCAAGTCCAGTCGCGCCGACCTGGGTGAACCTCGCACTCTCGAAGAACGGCAAGGCGATGGCGGCGAATTATGGCGGCGAGATCTTCCGCTGGACTGCCACCGGCGGATTCGTCGACCTGGGCACCAGCGATTTGTTCAACTCTTCAATTGGAATTTCCGCCGATGGGAACACCATTGTGACCGGGCGCACCGGCGACGACGGCAATGCGAACCCGGCGATGTGGCAGCAGGCGACGGGCTGGATCAATCTGGGTCATCCCGCCGAGGGCTGCACATTGGACGAGAGTTGGGGCGACGCGTGGAGCGTAAGTGGCGATGGCTCAATTGTCGTTGGGCTGGCGTGGTACTGCCCGGGCGCCGAAGGATTCAAGTGGACACAACAAGGCGGCATGGTGGGACTTGGGCATCCGGCGAATGCGAGCAGCCGTGCCACCAATATTTCTGCCGATGGATCGACGATCGTGGGCTTCTATGAAGATCCAACGCAGGGCTTTCGCCGTCCGGTGCGCTGGATCAATGGCGCCACCGATCTTTTTTTGGGCGACGTACCGGGCGAGGCCATTGGAGTGAGTACAGATGGAAAGCAGATCGTCGGGCAGGCTCCGGACAGTACCGGGAATGGCCGTGCGTTCTATTACACAGACGCGGCAGGCCTGGTTCCGCTGGGCGTGCTGACGGGGAACACGACCGATCAGAGCGTGGCGATTGGAGTCTCGGATGCCGGCGTCGTGATTGGTGCGAGCATCAATCCTTTCACCTGGACGAGCCAGCCGTTTATCTGGAGCCAGAAGACGGGTATGCGCTGGCTGCGGGCTGCGCTGGTGCGCAACGGAGCGGTCATTCCCAGCGGGACGGTTCTGAGCGGCATACTGGCGATTTCTGCGGACGGCTCAACCCTCGTGGGGTCCTGGTACGACGCCAGCTTCAATCAGGGAGTGTGGATGGCAAACCTGCATGGCAAAAGTTCGCTGTTGAAGTAAGGGTCATGGGCTCGAGTGGTTCCCGCACTCAGACTGGTGACCGCAGTCACAGACTATTTCCAATCAGCCGGCATACGATCTAGTCGCACAGAGTAGTAGGCACGCGACGGCCTTCTATTACTTCCTGTCAACCCTTCTGTCATGGCTGTCATGGCAACGAGGAGGTCATATGCCGCTGACCAAGCTTCGTGAATTCCTCGACTCACACCGAGTCAAATATCTGGTAATTTCTCATTCGCTGGCATACACCGCCCAAGGAGTTGCCGCGATCGTTCACCTTTCGGGCAGAAAGCTGGCCAAGACTGTAATCGTCAAGATTGACGGAGTGCTGGCGATGGTGGTGGTTCCAGCATCGTGTCATGTGGATCTGGAGCGAGTGAAGCATCTGACCGGCGCACGTACGGTAGAGATTGCGGCAGAGAGCGAGTTCAAAGACGCCTTTCCCGATTGCGAAACCGGCGCCATCCCTCCCTTTGGCAATCTCTACGACATGCCCGTCTATGCCGACGCCAGCCTCGCAGAATATGAAGAAATCACCTTCAGCGCGGGCTCGCATCGCGAGTTGATGCGCATGAACTGGTACGACATGGAGCGGCTGGTAAACCCGATGGTCGATCAATTCGCGTACCACCCGGCTGCGGTCTCAGCCGCCTAGATGTTCTCGGCGCAGCCCGAGAATCTGCGTTGATCGCCGTCGGGTGGCCTCGCTCGTTATGCTACTTTTCGGCCGATGGCCATGATGTGCGAGCTGGCGCCCAGCACGGATGGCTCGCGCTCTACTTTCCTCACTGCCGCCAGCAGGCGCTCGCGCTGCGCGGGATCATTCCACAGGCGGTCGAAGTCTCGCGCCAGCCAGGCGGGGCCTTCGATGGCTGCGATCTCTAATACCTGAAATCCAGCGGCGAGGAATTCGCGCGAAAGTTCGCCGGGGCGATGAAAGTAGGCGTCGGTGAAATAGACGGGATTGCCAGTGGGATTGCGATGCTGACCGTCCTCGAGGTCGCGCGAGAGGATCGGTGCGAAGTGGGGATCATCGAAAAAGCAGTGCGAAAGCGAGTCCAGCAACGATGCGAAGCGGCTAATGCCGGCGCCCCAGACCAGGCCTGCGGGGCGGAGGATGCGCCGGGCCTCGCGAAGGCAAGCCAGTCGATCTTCTTTTTCAACGAGGTGATAAAGAGGGCCCAGGAGCAAAACTGCGTCAGCAGATGCGTCGTGGAAGCGAAGCTGGCGGGCGTCACCGATCTCGGCTGAGGCAAGTGGGTGATCGGGCTGCGTACCGGATGCGGCTCGCGCCTGTTCCACATGCTTGGGCACGGGATCGATGAGGTGAACCTGATATCCGCGGGCTGCGAGCCAGGCCGCGTAGGCGCCACCACCGCCTCCGGCGTCGATGATGGTGGCCGGCGCGGCCGGCAGGTGGCGGAGAATCAACTCCTGCGTGCGGGCGTGTTCGAGCCGGAACCATCCGGACCGGAGGCGGGAGGCTTCGTCGGCGTCTCCGTAGTACTGGACAATTTCGCGAGTGGAATCGTGGTTGGTCATTGCTGATCAGGAAGCCAGCGCATGATCATCTGGCGCGAGTACCGCCAGAACGCGGAAACAGACTACCCGCTGACGTTCCGCCGCGGAGCGCGGTAGCCGAGTTGCATCGAAACATGCCTTGCCGCATCTTTTAATGCGTCCACGATGCGGGCCATGGTCTGGGGATTTACCTGGTTCACGGTTCCACTCAGGCCGACTGCGGCCTCGATCTGCCCGTGCTGGTTGAAAACGGGCGCGCCCACGCAGCGTGCGCCGATATTGTTCTCTTCGTCGTCGACCGCATAGCCTTGCGTGCGAACCTTCTCTAATTCCTTGAGCAGTTTTGGCTGGGTGGTAATCGTCTTGGCCGTGCGCTTCTCCATACCGCTCTCAGAAAGAATCCGCTCCAGTCTCTCTTGCGGAATGTGCGCAACCAGGGCCTTGCCGACGCTCGTGGCGTGCACGCGCATGCGGCGGCCGACCCACGTATCCATGCGGATGAAGCCCGGCGGTTCGACCTTTTCGATATAGACGGCGTCGGGCCCGTCCAGAATGGCCAGGTGGCAGGTGAGACTCGTCTTCTCCATCAGGTGCCGCATGATGGGCAGCGCGACCTCGCGCACGTCGAGGCCGCTGAGCGCTCCACGGCTCAAGCTGAGAATCTTCAGGCCGACGCGATATCTGCCAGTCGCCTCCTCCCGGTTGAGGTAGTGCTGAGCTTCCAGCGTGCGCAGGATGTAGCTGGCGGAACTCTTTGGAATCTGAAGCTTGCGGCTAATCGTTGCGTTGGAGAGGCCGTCCGGTTCCTGCGCCACAGCCTCGAGAATGGCGAGGGCGCGCTCGACTGAGACCGAAGGGGATTCCGTGCGGGAAGTCATGCCGAATCGTTATGGTAGCAAAACCTTACATGTCCAACAAAGCGAATGCATGTTCCGCTTATTGAACACGAATCTTGACCTCCGCTGTGGGCTGGCCTAGCATCGCACAGCATGGTGAATTAGTGTTCGATATATTGAACATGCGATTCTCTCTCCCTGGGAGCCCACGATGTCTTCGATCTTTACCCTTGCGGCGGAAGCCGGCACTCTGGCCAATCCGCGGAACGCCGCGCCGGATGATTTCGATCCCTTCCGCGACCTGCCCGCGGGATTCATGGATTTCTTTCTTCCCCTGCACCGCCGGTTCACGCCGCGGCAGCGGAAACTGGCGACACGACGACTCGAGGTGTTGCAGGAGTCGCTGGAGGGTAACAAGCCCGCACATCACTTTCCTTCCGACGCGGTGCGCAACGGATGGAAAGTTACGCTGCCGGAGTGGTGCCGCGACCAGCGCAATCAGATGACCGGACCGGCCGATGACGGCGAATTGTGTGTCAAGATGCTGAACTCCGGGGCGCCGGGCGTGATGCTCGATCTGGAGGATTCCTGCGTGAATGAGTGGTCGCACCTCGAAGCAGGAATCGCAAACGTTCTGGCGTGCCTGCGCGGGCAACTCAACTATTTCGACGAAAAGCGCAACCGCACAGTTTCGATTCAACCGGGAAGCACGGTGATTTTCACGCGGCCCCGGGGACTGCATTTGAATCAGGCCGGCTTGATTCCCGGCGAACTGGTTTCGGCGTCACTCTTTGACGTGGCGCGGGTCTTCTATGGCGTCGATCCTGCGGAGTTGAGCCATCCTCTCTGCTTCTATATTCCAAAGTCGGAGTCGGCTGATGATGCGCTTTGGTGGCGCGATCTGTTCCAGGCGTTGGCGGCGTGGCGCGGCCTGCCCCATGACTACATCAAGTGCATGGCTCTGGTGGAGTCGCACCCGCTCGCGTTTCAGATGGAGGAGTTCGCCTACAACCTGCGCGAGCACATCCTCGGGCTAAATCTGGGCCGCTGGGATTACATGGCCAGCCTGATCCATTTCAACCTCGACGATCCGGATTGGGTGCTGCCCGACCGCAACACGATTCCGTTCAACGTGGCGTTCTTTCAGAACCTGCGCGAGTTCATGGCGGAGATCTGCCACCGGCGCGGAATTCTGGCGATCGGGGGAATGACCGCGCTCTATCCCAGCCGCGAAGATGCGGAGTTGAACGCGCGGGCGTTGGCGGTTCTCGAAAAGGACAAGAAGAACGAAGCCGACTGCCTGATGGATGGCGCGTGGACGGGACACCCGGATCAGAATGCAATCGCCGTAGCGCAGTTCCCTTACCCAAATCAGTTGTTATCCAGACCGGCGAGCGCCAGCCGCTATCCGAATCTGCGGCCGCTCTCGACGGAGGTCGGGACACGCACCATGCAAGGCACCCGCGCGGCGGTGCGAACCGTCATTCGTTACCGCCATGGCGTGCTGAGCGGACGGGGCGCGAGTCTGCTCGACGGATACATGGAAGACCTCGCGACCGACCGAATCTACCGCCTGATGATCGCGCAGCGCGTCCTGCATCGCGACTTCGTGCGGATCGAAGACGAGCAAGGGCACAACGTGAAGCATACGCCCCAATTCATCACGCAAATGTTCGACGAAGAACTGGGTCGCTTGCTGGCCGAACTTCCCGCAGACGTGTCGCCGGATGAAATCGACCGCTATCGGCGAGCCCGCGAGATCAGCGAGACGATGATTGTGAACGGAGAGTTCAACCCGGCTTGGCGTCGCGATCTTGCCCAGCCACAGCGAAAGTCCGCAGATTGATCGAAGCCTTTACGGCGCAAAGCAACAAAATGCTCATGTGCGGACACTCGCCCGATCTACTTCGTTGGTGTGGCTAGAAACGCGTGCGCTTCCGCGGCGTTTACTTTCAGCCGGCCGACGCCGACGACCTGTCCGCTGCGGTTCACCCCGTTCGCCATCAGCAGAATAATTGATGAATTGACGGTTAGCGTATTCAGATCGTGCACGGTTGTCGGATTCGGCCATATCGTCGCGCGCTGCTGGGCACTTTGGTTCACAACGAACCCGACAATCACGCCCCTCGAACTGACGGCATTCGCCGTCGCATCGACGCTCTTGGCGGGAGACGGCAAGCCGCGCATACCGCCTTGGGGCGTCCACAGATAAGCAACTGTGGTGTTGGGAAGGGCCTCGCTTCGGCCGACGACCTCCCCATAAGAATTGATGCTTCCCGCCGTGGCGTACGGCTGGCCGAGATTGCCGAGGTCTGTCCGCCCGCTGGATTGGGTCCACAAAAAGGCATGGTAGCCGGTGTGGCTGTCGTAGTAGGTTCCGACCGCTTCTCCACTATCGTTGATTGAAGCTCCGACTGTGTTCGAGGAAGCGGGCACGTCGATATCCTGCATGCCGGTCGAAGCGCTCCAGACGAAAACATGGGAGCCTACGTCATTGTTCACGCCTGTTACTCCGATCACTTGGCCGCTATCGTTAATGCCGAACGCGCAGCTGCTCCCACCCAGGCTGCCCAGGTCCCGCATGCCGTCGGATTGCGTCCACAGAAATGCGTGCGAGGTCGAGGAGTTGAGGTCAGCACAGCCCACAACCTGACCGGCATTGTTGATGCCCTCAGCGAAACTGTTGTGTCCACCCAGAGTCCCGAGGTCTTTCATGCCGCCGGTCGACGTCCAGAGAAAAGCGTGATACACGCTGGTCTGCTTGTTGATGTACGAGCCACCGACAACCTGCCCCGAGTCGTTAATGGCAACGGCGTTGCTGATATTTCCGGCCAGGACTCCCAGATCGGTAACTGTATATTTCTGTGCGCTTGCGCCGGCAGCAGTCAGAACGAGCAGCGCGCATGAGAGGGAAAGGGCCCAAGGGATTTTCATAGCGATCTCCTTCGCGTTCCGGATATCCCGGCATCGCATATCCGGCTAGTACAGGATGCGTCAGGGTCGTTCCCGCGCGAGCAGAGCAATTTTCGTCTCGAGGCTAGGGCGGGTCAAGGTGCACGAATGTTCACTACCACAAGACGCGCCGGCGAGGTCCGATTTTCCCTTTTGCTATAATTAGGAAGCTGTCTGGCAGCATCGATTTGACTTGCGGAAGTGGTGGAACTGGCAGACACACCATCTTGAGGGGGTGGCGCCGAAAGGCGTGGGGGTTCAAATCCCCCCTTCCGCACCATGAATTTCCCCTTCCTAGTGGACCAAACACACCACAGGAACTTGAAACTGGCAATCAGAACGGCTCGGACGCGCGTTTAGGGTGATTTCACTTCTATGATTTATCTGGTCACGACCATTCACATTATCGTTTGTTTCTTCATCATCGTTGTTGTGCTGCTGCAGAGCGGTAAGAGCGGCGACATCTCTGCGGCCTTTGGCGGCCAGGGTAGCCAGACGGCATTCGGTCCGCGCGGCGCGGCCAGCGCTCTTTCCAAGGCAACCACATGGTCGGCGGTAGCGTTCATGCTGACGTCGATTACGCTCTCGATCTACGCCTCCAGGCGCACGGGACCATCGTCCGTGTTGTCGGGGATAAAATCGCAGCCGGTGAAGACCCAGCCGGCGCCGGCACAGACTCCGGTGACCCCAGCCGCACCACAAAAATAAGCGGATAACGCCACAACTCTTTGGATTGAGTTGTGTGAATTGGACTGTCTCCTCGATCTGAGAGAATAGACGAACGATTGGCGCATAGAGAAGATCGGCCATGAGTTCGACTACTCCTTGAATCGGTCTTCAGGCTGCGTGCTATACTTCAGCGCCACTGAGTTGCAGAAACTCTCGTCGTTCTCCCCTAAAAATAGCTGATGGAGGTAGGTGTTATGCGCCGTGGAAAGATCACGTCTGCGATGGTGTTTGCCGTCCTGCTGGTTGTTTCAAGCCTCTCACTGACCAACTGGACAGCCGCACAGATCAAGACTCAAATCGTACACACGTTCGATCCCCAGGCTACCGGTTTTCCCGCGTCTGGGTTGACGCCGGATCAGCACGGCAATCTTTACGGCGTCACGGGGGGTTCGGTGTACCAACTCACGCCCGCAAAGGGCGGAGTCTGGAACTATCACGTCATCAAGTTCCTTCCCGGCGGACGTGGCGCGTTTGCGGCCGGCAAACTGGCCATCGATGCGGCCGGCAATCTCTACGGAGCAACCTGGCAAGACGGAACCTATAGCTGCGGTTACGTATACGAAGTCTCACCGCCATCCTCGGGTTATCTTTGGAATTTAAGCATCCTGCATGAGTTCGACTGCACCGACGGCGCTGGCGCATCCTATGGATTGACTTTCGACGCGGCGGGTAACCTGTACGGCGGCACGCACAACGGTGGTTCGTTCAGTGAGGGCGTCGCTTACGAGCTCAGTCCGAGCGCCAGCGGCTGGACGTACACTATTCTCCATGAGTTCTCCAACGCCGAAGGCAACGGGCCGCAAACTGCCATGGTCTTCGACAAGAACGGAAATCTTTTCGGAGGCAATGAGACTTCGATCTACGAGCTGTCTCCGAACGGAGATGGAACTTGGACTTTCAGCACGGCGTTTGCCTTTACGGACGCCACCGGCTTCAATCCCCTGGGAGACCCGTTCTTTGATGCGGCGGGAAATCTTTACGACACAAACCAGGCCGCGGGCCTGTACCACAGCGGCGCAGCCTTCATGCTCACCAATACGAGCGGGGTATGGAATGCCACGGTGCTGCACAGCTTTAATTCCCAGAACACCAACGACGGCTACTATCCAGAAGGGGCGCTAGCCATGGACACATCCGGAAATCTCTACGGCACAACTCAGAGTGGCGGAGGCAAGAACAATTCCGGCATCGTGTTCGAGTTGTCTCCGACCAGCAGTGGCGAGTGGACGGAGACGGTCCTGCATCGCTTTGGCGCCTTTGGAAGTTCCGGCGGCACCTCGCCTGGGAATGCGCTGTACCTGGATCCAGCGGGCAATATTTACGGAACGGCAGCAGCGGGCGGGGACACCGCGTGCCTCCCCTCGACCGGAGGTTGCGGCGTCATCTACAAATTATTGCGCTAGGTTGTTACGCCTGGTGTAGCGCGCTGCCGGTAGAATTCGATCCCTCAATCGGGATGCGGTATCCCCTGCTCCCGTATACCCATTCCGCTGTAATTGTATTTCCCTCATCGTGGGTGCTACCATCCGAGTTGGGCACTTCTAACGTGCGGAGGTCTAAACATGTCAGACCATGATGGCAATAGTTTTGTTTGGTTTTTGGCGGGCTTGGGATTGGGTGCGTTGGCTGGAGTTCTCTATGCCCCGCGTTCGGGCAGCGAAACCCGCGAGGTGTTACGGGCACGCGCCGAAGAAGGCCGCGACTACGTGCGCAATCGCGCACGGGAAGCGCGCGATCAAGCGTCGCAGTGGGCCGAGCGTGGCCGAGACGTGGTGAATCAACAGAAGGAGCAGTTCCGGGCTGCGTATGAAGCCGGGCGGCAGGCTTACCAGGAGCGCACGGCCGAGACGACCGCGCCTAAGAATCTGTAGAAGATTTTCGGCGCCGGGCTCGCCGGGTTTGGTCCGAGCAAGGCGTTCGCTGTGGCAGGGTGGACCACGCGTATGGACAAGCTGACGGTGTTCATTGCTTTAACTGGGATTGCGATCTCGCTGCAGGCAGCAATTCTGCTGGCGATGTATATCACAATGCGCAAAAGCGGGGAGCGCATCGAGGCGCTCGCCGCGGAAGTGAAAACGAAAGTACTCCCAACGGTCGAACAGGCTCAGGAACTCCTGGGCGAAGTTCGGCCCAACCTTGAGACCATCGTCGAAAATCTGGCGGAGTCGACCACAACGCTGCGTTCGCAGGTACAGCGCGTGGATGCCACGGTGAGCGATGCAGTCGATCGGGCGCGGCTGCAAGTGATTCGCGCCGACGACCTGCTCACGCGCACGCTGGATCGGGTCGAGCAGACTTCGGACCTGGTGCACAAAACAGTCGTCTCGCCAGTGCGGCAGATTTCCGGCTTGATGCAGGGAATCACCGTGGGACTGGAGTTCCTGTTCGCCGGGCGCGGACGCCGCAACGGCGATCGCCGCGACGAGCGGCGAGCCGTGCAACAAGACGAAATGTTCATCTGATCGTCTGGCTTGGCCACGTCTTTCGCCCCACGTATTCGTATCGTGGCGCTGTTCCTTCCTTTGCGGTACGCTTTTCCGATGTCCCCGAATATGTTCCGCATTTCGAAGATGCGCCGCCCACTCGTATATTCCCTGCCAGCCTTGCTGATGTGCGCAGCGTTATTCGCGCAAGACAAGATTGTATGGAGCGATCAGGAAAAGCCGATCGTCGAGCAGATTCGCGGCCTGCGGAAACTGGATGACGCCACGCGAGCCCGCGCGAACAAGGACCTGGCGCTCCGCATCCGCGCCCTGCCGGCAGTGCCCAATAAACTGAATCTGGCTGAGGCTTTGGCCAACCTTTCAACTGAGGGCGACTTCGGCCGCGACACACTGCAGGAAGTCACGACTACGCTGGCGATGGCGCTGCGCGAGCAGCCTCCCGCGGGAAAGCCGGGGCAACCGGATGGCAAGTATGTGGAACTTGCCTCGCTGGTGAAATACGAGCACATGGATGCGACTTCGGACAATCCGCAGTTCGCTGAGGCGATGGCCAAGTTGAATGCAGACGACGCCAAGCGCCAATCGGCCGACTTTACGCTCACCGATCTGCAAGGCAAGGAATGGCATCTGCACGACCTGCAAGGGAAAGTAGTGCTGGTGAATTTCTGGGCGACGTGGTGCCCGCCCTGCCGCAAAGAAATGCCCGACCTGCAGGCGCTCTACGACAAGTACAAAGATCAGGGATTTGTGGTTCTCTCCATTTCCGACGAAGAGATGGCAAAGGTCGCGCCATTTATCAGCGAGCGCAAGATCAGTTATCCAGTGCTGCTCGATCCCGGGAGAAAGGTAAACGACGAATTCATTGTCGAGGGAATTCCCAAGAGCTTTGTCTATAACCGCGAGGGCAAACTGGTGGCGCAGTCGATCGACATGCGCACGCGCGGGCAATTTGCCGCGATGCTGGCTGAGGCCGGGTTACAGTAAGAGACGCGTTGCAATACCTGACGCGCGTGCGCGTGAGGCCGAGAGGCGAGGCGCCTCTTGCAGCGAAGGACGTGCTCACCCCCCCCCGCCAAACTGCACAGTTCTTTGGCCCGCGAAGAACGCGGGCCTCGGGATGACGATTTCACGAATGGCGTTCACTATCTCCTAAACGTCTTTAGGCGGCCAGTTGATCGTTTCTATACCGAACTGCTTGGCATACTCCGCGTGCAGCCCCTGCCAGCCGAACTTCATGGCGTCGGGGCCGGCGATGCGGCCGAGGGGAACTCCGCTGAGCAGGTGATCGAGAACATCGAAACAAATGTGCCAGCCGGCAGCACCCATTGCGATAAAGCGGTGACCGATGTTGGTCCACAACGTCAGGCGCGTGCCGCCACCCAAGTCTTCGAGTTTCCACCGCATATCGAACGTACCCCACTTATATTCAAGCACCTCGGGAGAGTCGGCTCGCGTCACGGTTGTTTCGGTAATGCGCGGCGCGGGCGCTCCAACCGTGGTGAGCTTCACCGTGGCTCCGGCCGTGCCCAGGCTCCCATCCGCGTCGAAGGGCGCCCACTCCCGCAGATGCGCCGGGTCGGTTATCGCCTCCCAGACTTTTTCCGGCGAGTGGCGCAGTTCTTTGACGAGAACGAGAATCCACTTCTCTTCCCCGTTCTGTCCCTTTTCCTTTCGTATCTGAGCCATGTTTGCCGGACCCGGCGTGTACTGCTGAAGATCGGTCATTTTCTTCTCCTTGTCTGAAGACCGTGCCAGCTGGTGAGCTAAACTCGACGATCCTCACGAGCGAGCGCTCCGTTGCGTACGATTGTTGCCGCTGTACCCACGTCGGACTCAGATCAAGTTGATCACGGTCCGAACCACATTGGGCACAATGGCATGGAGTAGGGCGGGAGCCACAAACCGTGCAATCGGATACGCAATCAGCACCACAGTAGTGGCCGCCAGCGCCCAGGTGTTGGCCGACAGGTGGCGTTCGAGAGCATCCACATGCGCGGACCACAACTGGTAGAACTGCACGGCACTGGCCGGACCCGGTGTGTACCGCTCGTGATAGTTCATCTTCTTCTCCTACTGAACATCCGCCCTACCAGCGCTTCATCTGGGTGAGCTGGATGAGGTTGCCGCAGCTGTCTTTCAGCATCGCAATGGTCGAGCCGGTCACTTCAGTAGGCGGCATCGTGAACTCGGCGCCGCGGGCCTTGATCCGCTCATAGTCGCCCTTGACGTCGTCGGTAAAAAAGTTAGCCGCGGGCTGGCCCTGTTGAAAGATCGCCTGTTGATACGCTTTGGCCGCAGGGTTGTTATTCAGCGCCAGCTGCAGCTCAGTGCCGTCGGGCTCCTCAGGCGAGGCCACGGTCAGCCAGCGATACGGGCCGTTACTGAAATCGCTCTTCTTGGCGAAGCCCAATACCTCCGTATAGAAGCGCAGGGCGCCGTCTTGGTTGTCGACGTATAAGCTGGTCACTTTGATTTTCATTTCGTTTCTCCTTTGTTAGCGTCGCGGTTTGGGCCGCGTCGGTCTCTCGGTCATCTTCCTTTTCCTTGGTGTTGACTGATTCTCGCTCGATTGCCCCATGCGGTCGAGGTAGCGTTCCAGAGCATCCACGTGAGTGGACCAGAACCGACGGAACTGAGACAGCCAGGCATCCATCTCCTGAAATGGTTCGGGTTTCAGCCGGTAGAGACGGCGCTGAGCGTCCACCGTGGATTCCACGAAACCGGCCTCGCGCAGCACCCGCAGGTGCTTGGACACGGTCGGCTGCGACATCCGAAGCTGACGCTCGATCTCTCCCACCGATTGTTGGGACAGGACCAGGAGGCTCAATATCGCGCGTCGGTTCGGCTCGGCAACGATTTCGAATACGGATTCCACGCTCTTTATATACCTCTTATGGCATATACGTGTCAAGGTATATTTGTGGGGGAGTTCAGGTTTTGATTAGAGACGGTGAACGGGTCATCCGCAGACGGCGATTGTACGAGGCGCCTCGATTTAGAAGTTGCAAAGCTTCTGCACGCTGTTTCGGCGATACTCTTCGAACTTCCCTGCCCCCGGATTTCCCGTCCAGGTCCCCTAAGAGGACAGCGGGGTTAAGCGCCACTGACTTGCGAGTGACAATCCTCCGCTTCCGATTTAGTGTGTTGCGGTGAATTTCTTCCGGCCTTCCCTGCTCCTCGTCGCCCTCGCATCCACACTGTTTCTGGCCGCACAGGCCGGTCCGTCGTCCACGACTCCGTATCAATCTCCTGGGACAAAGAAAATGGCAGCGTTGCTCGAGCAGATTTTTCACGAGCAGGACTGGAAGACCGATCCCAACAAGAGTGACGTGAGGGCTGCTCGTTTGCGAGAAGATCTGGCCCACAATCCGGATTTGCGCGACGAGTTGAAGATGCGCGAAGTGCTAGCCGAGAACCTGCTCAAGGCAGGAGACAGCGCAGGCGCGGTCGACGAGTTGGAAAAGATTCGCTCGCTATGCGCACAGCGAAGCCTCGTGTTGACTCCCTCGTTCGACAGACTGGTGCGCGACAATCTGGCGATTGCCTATCTCCGCATGGGCGAGCAGGAGAATTGCCTGCACTATCACGGCCAGGATTCCTGCCTCTATCCGATCAAGGGCGGCGGAGTTCATGTGGCCAAAAAGGGCGCGGAAGGCGCGTTTCGCGAGCTGACGGCGGCGCTGGAAAAAGATCCGAACGATTTGAAGTCGCGCTGGCTGCTCAATATTGCGGCTATGACGCTGGGGAAATATCCCGACGACGTGCCCGAGAAGTGGCGCGTGCCGGCAGACACATTCAAGTCGGAGTATGACATTGGGCGGTTCTACGATGTCGCGACCGATGTGGGCTTGATTATCAACAATCACTCCGGCGGCGCCATTATGGAGGATTTTGACGGCGATGGTCTGCTGGACCTGATGGTGTCTGGATCGAATCCGCATGATCAGTTGCGTTTCTTCCACAACAACGGCGATGGAAGTTTCTCCGACCGCACTCGTGAGGCCGGGCTAATCGGCGAGACCGGCGGACTCAACATCGTGGAGACCGATTACAACAACGACGGGCATCCCGATGTGCTGGTGCTGCGCGGCGGATGGTGGGGACAGAACGGAAAGTATCCCATGTCGCTCTTGCGTAACAACGGCAACGGCACGTTCGATGACGTGACCGAAGCAGCAGGGCTGATGTCACTGCATCCCTCCCAGACGGCTGCGTGGGCTGACTATGACAACGACGGCTGGCTCGACTTATATGTGGGCCACGAGGCTAACACCACGGAGAATCATTTGTCGCAGTTATTTCATAACAACCACGACGGAACGTTTACAGAAGTAGCCGCGCCGAACGGACTCGCCGACATGGGATTCGTGAAGGGTGTGGCTTGGGGCGATTTCAACAATGACGGGCGCCCGGACTTGTATGTGTCCGTAAAAGGCGCGGGAAACCGCTTATTTCGCAATGATGGGCCGGCCGACCCAAAGAATCCGCAGCCGGATAACTGGAAGTTTACCGACGTAACAGCGCAGGCTGGCGTTGCCGACCCCATTCACAGTTTCGCAACCTGGTTCTTCGATTACGACAACGATGGCTGGCCCGACATCTACGTCTCCGGATTTTACGTTGAGTCTCCGAGCGACATGGCCGCGTTTCAACTCGGCCTGCCGAGCAAAGCAGAGACGCCACGGCTCTATCGCAATAATCATGACGGCACGTTTACCGATGTAGCAAAGCAGATGAAGCTCGACCGCGCCATTCTAGTGATGGGCTCGAATTTTGGCGATTTGGATAACGACGGCTGGCTGGATGTTTATCTGGGAACCGGAGACGTGCCCTATGAATCTTTGCTGCCGAACCGCATGTTTCGCAACCGCGAGGGCAAAGTCTTTCAGGATGTGACTACCTCGGGCGACTTCGGGCATCTGCAGAAGGGCCATGCCGTGGCCTTTGGCGACGTCGATAACGATGGCGATGAAGATGTTTTCGAAGAGATGGGGGGCGCAGCACCGGGAGACAACTATCCCAGCGTGCTGTACGAAAATCCGGGACACGGAAATCATTGGATAACTTTGGAACTCGAGGGCGCGAGGACGAATCGGGCGGCGTTTGGGGCGCGTATCAACGTCGCCGTCAAGAGTGCCAGCGGCCTGCGGCATATTTACCGAACGGTTGGCTATGGATCGAGCTTCGGGGGAAACCCGCTGCGGCAGCATATTGGCGTGGGCAAAGCGCAGAGGATCGCAGAAATCGAAGTCACTTGGCCAACTTCAAAGCTCGTACAGAAATTCCGCGATATGCCGGTGGATCATGCGTTTCATCTGCGCGAAGGTGCTTCGGCGCTCGCGCCAGTTGAGTACAAAAAGTTTCAACTGCGTCATCTTCCTGCCGGAACGCATCAGCACTGAGTGCGGAGTTCAATTTGGGGGCGTCTCCCGAACGGAAAAACTGATACTTTCGAGGATCACAGGGCAAAAATACGGCTGGACGATCACGGCAAGTAGTCTAGAATCGAACAAGGCTGAATCCTATGAAACGAATCGCCATTCTTCTGCTGCTCTCCGCTTGCCTATTCCCTGCCTCCGCTCTAGCGCACAGCAACAATCCCGCATACAACCAGGACAAGGCATCTCTCAAGGCCCAGAAGAAACAACTGAAGGCACAGAAAAAGTATCTGAAAGCACAGCGCAAGGCGCAGAACAAGATGTTCAAAAACAGCCAGAAGAAAAGCTACTACAAGCAGAAAGCCCACTAAACCCCCTGCTAGGTGATCCAACCCCCGCCCACCACCACATCTCCATCGTAGAAGACAGCGGCTTGCCCGGGCGTAACTGCTCGCTGCGGCTCATCGAAGGTCACGACTATTTCATCTCCATCGCGCTCGAGCTTGGCCGGCGCCGGCTCGTGCCGATGGCGAATCTTTACCGTCACCCGCATCGGCTCGAGCAGATCGTCGACTGAAATCAGGTTCACGCGCTTCGCCCTTAGCGTGCGCGAGTAGAGCTGCTCTTCCCCGCCAACGGTTACCTGCTTTTGCGCGCCGTTGATCTGGATGACGTAGAGCGGCGAGCCAGTGGCCACGCCCAGCCCCTTCCGCTGTCCGACGGTGAAGTTGTGAATGCCGGCGTGTTCGCCGAGAACCTCGCCATTCGTCGTGACGAGTTCTCCCGCTGTGTCGGGCAAGGACTCGCCCTGCTCGGCAAGGTAGGCATCGATGAAGCGCTTGTAGTCGCCGCCAGGGACGAAGCAGATTTCCTGCGAGTCGGGCTTTTCGGCGATGGCAAGTCCGTGACGGTGCGCCAGCTCGCGGACCTGAGGCTTCGTCATGCCGCCCAGCGGGAAGAGCGTACGGCTCAGCTGCTCCTGCGTGAGGCCAAAGAGAAAATACGTCTGATCCTTACTGAGGTCAGCAGGACGCTTCAACAGCCAGCGACCGCGCGCTTCATCAAACGCGACGCGTGCGTAATGGCCGGTGGCGACGCGCTCAGCGCCGATCTGGCGCGCGACAATCAGCAACTGGTCGAACTTCAAATGATTGTTGCAGAGGCTGCATGGGATGGGAGTGCGTCCGGAGAGATACTCTTCAACAAACGGCCGCACTACATCGCGCTCGAAGCGCTCTTCGTGATTCACGACGTAATAGGGAATGCCGATCTGGCGTGCGACCCGGCGCGCATCGTAGACGTCGTCGAGCGAACAGCAACGTCCGGTCACCTGCTCGGGCATGCCTTCGCGGCCGGCGAGGCGACGCTGATTCCATAGTTGCATGGTCAGGCCAACGATTTCATGGCCTTCGGCGCGCAGCATGGCCGCGACGGTGGAAGAATCCACACCGCCCGACATGGCTACGGCGATGGTGTCTGGAGTTGGCATTAGTCCGGCTTAAATTCGACCGTACTCACAATTCTTTCATAGAAGTCACTACCCGCTGAAAGTGGGGCTCAGTTCGCGCAAGCGCGCCACCGTCTCCGGCACCAACGCCAGCGCGGCGTCGATATCCTCTTCGGTCGTCTGTTTGCCCAGGCTGAAGCGGATGCTGGCTCTGGCCTTTTCGCCGTGCAGCCCCATCGCTACCAGCACGTGCGAGGGTTCGGTTGCACCGGAGGAACATGCGGCGCCGCCGGAGACCGCCAGTCCCTTCAAATCGAGTGCGATCACGATCGCTTCGCTATCGATGTGGTCGAAATAAATGTTGGTCGTGTTGGGCACGCGCGGAGCACCATCGCCGTTCACGCCAGAATCTTCGATCCGCGTCAGGATCTCACGCTGCAGGCGATCCCGCATCGTGGCAAGTTTCTTATCGTCGCCGCGATCAAAACCTTCCTTCGCGAGTTGCGCCGCTGCGCCAAGGCCCACGATTCCCGGAACATTTTCCGTGCCCGCGCGCCGCGAACGCTCATGGCGCCCGCCATAAAACAGTGGCTTGAGTTTCGTCCCCTTCCGCACGTAGAGCGCCCCGACACCCTGCGGCGCGTGAATCTTGTGACCGGAGATGGAGAGCGCATGGCACCCGATGCGCGCAACATCGATCGGAACTTTGCCGGCAGCCTGGACTGCGTCGGTGTGAAAGTAAATTCCTGCTTCCGCCGCGATCTTGCCGATTTCCTCGACCGGCTGTAACACTCCAGTTTCGTTATTGGCCATCATCACCGAGATCAGCTTCGTGCTGGGACGAATCGCGCGGCGCACGTCATCGGGATCAAGCAGGCTCCGGCCGTCGACCGGAACATATGTCACTTCGATTTCCGACTCTTCGAGATGCTTGCACGCAAGCAACACCGCATGGTGTTCGATGCTCGAGGTGATCACGTGGTCGCCCTTGCTCACCAATCCAGAGATTGCAAGGTTGTCGGCCTCAGTACCGCCGCTCGTGAAAACGATCTCTGAGGAGTGGCAGCCCAGCAGCGCCGCGACTTGCGCGCGCGCATCTTCCACCGCCGCGCGAGCCTGCTGCCCGTTGTAGTGGATCGACGAAGCATTGCCGAACTGCTCCCCGAACCAGGGACGGATCGCATCTAACACCTGCGGCAGGATGGGCGTCGTCGCGTTATTGTCGAGGTAAAAGCGGCGCATAAACACCAGTTTCTATTCTACGGGATTCACGCATAGAGACGAAGCCTACCGAGGCTCAGAGTGGTGGGCTCGGGTGTCATTCCGAGGGCCAGCGTCTCTACCGGCGGGTGCGAGGAGCAGCCTTACCGCTGCTCGATCGGCACATAACGATTGGGATATTGAGGTCCAAGATATTCAGCGCGGGGGCGGATCAGCCGATTATCGTCTAGCTGCTCGATCACGTGGGCGGCCCAGCCGCTGATGCGCGAAACGGCGAACACAGGTGTGAACAGATCAACATCGATGCCGAGCACGTGATACGTCGAAGCCGAATAAAAATCCACATTGGCATTCAGCTTCTTCTCTGCCTTCACGAACTGTTCGATCTTCTGCGACATCTCAAACCACTTGGGCTGGCCGCTTGATTTTCCAAGATCCTCCGACATTTTGCGCAGGTGCGTAGCGCGCGGATCCTCCGTCCGATACACGCGGTGGCCGAAGCCCGGCACCTTCTTTTTCTGGGCGAGCATTCCTTTCACGAACTCGACTGGGTCAAGGCCTTTGCTATCGATTTCTTTCAAGATGCGGAACACCGCCTCATTAGCGCCGCCGTGTAGAGGTCCCTTCAGTGCGCCGATGGCAGATGTGATGGCGGAATGCATGTCGGATAAAGTAGCCGCCGTTACACGCGCAGCAAAGGTCGATGCGTTCAGTTCGTGGTCGGCGTGGAGAATCAGTGCAATATCCAGTGCTCGCTCGGCTGTCGGCGACGGCTTCTTGCCAGTCAGCATGAGCAAGAAATTCGCGGCATGCGAGAGCGAAGCGTCCGGATTGACCACCGGCTGCCCTTTGCGAATGCGATCGTAAGCGGCAACGATCATCGCGATCTGGGAGGTCAGGCGGATCGCTTTGGCGACGTTGGCGTCGTGATCGTTCTTCTTTTCGTCGGCGTCGTAATAGGAAAGAGCTGAAACCGTAGTGCGCAACGCGTCCATCGGAAGCGCCGCCGACGGCACACTGCGCAGCATCTCAAGGATGGCCGGGTCGAGTTTGCGCGCCTCCGCCAACCGTCGCTGCAGGTCGGCTAGCTCGCTTTGCGTCGGCAATCTGCCGAACCAGAGCAGGTAGCAGGTTTCTTCAAAGCTCGAGTGTTCGGCCAGTTCATGAATGTCGATGCCGCCGTAGGCAAGAACGCCCTCATCGCCGTCGATGAAGCAAATTTTGGAATTGGTGGCGACAATGCCCTCAAGCCCTTTAGGGGCGTGCGTCGTGCTTACGCTGGACATGAACCTCTCACAGTTCGATGGAATGTCGTTGCCGGGCCGCGCAGCGGAGGGACGCGAAAAACCCCACCCCTTGTTTTATACCTGAAAGACGGTGAAGTTCCAACCGGCGCAGCCCGCTCAGGCAACCAATCGTTTCTCATGGATCGCCCGTCTGCTGGCGGATTTCAGGGGCAATCGGCACTCCACGCTTTTGCAACCCGCATCCGGCACGGCGTATATTGAAGAGTGAGTCTCAGGCTTTCTACCTACCCTGCCGTTTTTCTTCGTGTTGATTCCTGGAGGAAATCTTGCCATGAAACGCCTTTTTTCTGCCGTGCTCGCATTTGCATTCTTTTTCTCAACAATCGCCACCGCCGACGAAGGCATGTGGCTCTATAACGCTCCGCCCAAAGATCAAGTCAAAGCAAAGTATGGATTTCAGCTCACTCAGGAGTGGCTCGATCACGTGCGGCTGTCTTCGGTGCGATTCAACAATGGAGGGTCTGGCTCGTTCGTCTCGCCCGACGGACTCACATTCACCAACCATCACGTCGGTGCGGCCTGCGTGCAGCAACTCTCCACCGAGGGCCATGACTACATCAAGACCGGCTTCTACGCGAAGACCCAGGCAGACGAGGCGAAGTGCCCCAATCTCGAACTGAACGAGCTCGTCGGTATCGAGGACGTCACCGAACAGATCAACCAGGCCCTCAAGACCTCCATGAACGCGGCGGAAGCCGGCCAGGCACAGCGCGCAGCCATGTCAAAGGTGGAAAAAGACTGTGCTACGTCGACCGGCCTGCGGTGTGACGTCGTAACCTTCTACTCCGGCCAGGTTTACAACCTCTACAAATATAAGAAGTACACCGATGTGCGGCTGGTTTTCGCGCCCGAGTTCGGCATCGCGTTTTTCGGCGGCGACCCCGACAACTTCACTTATCCGCGCTACGATCTCGACATCACTTTCTTCCGCGTCTACGAAAATGGCAAGCCGGCGCATCTCGATCACTATCTGCGCTGGTCGCGCGACGGTGTGAAGAATGGAGAACTGATCTTCGTCTCCGGACACCCCGGAAACACCGGCCGGCTGCTCACGATGGCACAACTGGAGTTCCTGCGCGACTTCCAATATCCCTCGACTCTGAAATTCCTGGCCCATCGTGTCGCGCTGCTGCAGGATTTCAGCAAGCAGTCCGAGGAGAATTCGCGCATTGCCAAGGAAGACATCTTCGGGTTGCAAAACTCGCTGAAGGCGATCACCGGCTACCAGTCTGGACTGCTCGACAAGTCGATTATGGATTCGAAAGCTGCCGACGAACTCAAGCTGCGCACGGCTTTCAAGGCTGATCCCAAAAACGCCAATGCCAGCGACCCCTGGCAGGAGATCGCGGACGCGATGAACACGCAGAAGGAGGTCTATCCGAACCTGCTTTATCTCGAGCGCATGCGGGGCGTCGCCGGCCACCTGCCACAACTCGCGCGCTCGCTGGTGCGCGTCGCCGCGGAAAAACCCAAGCCCAATGGCGAACGCATGCGTGAATTCCGCGACTCCGCCCTGCCCTCTTTTGAGCAAGGATTGTTCTCCAAAGAACCCATCTACAAATCGCTCGAGACGGCGATTCTGACCGATTCCCTCACTGAAATGCAGGAGGCCCTGGGAAAGGACAATCCGGACGTGCAAAAAGTCCTCCAGGGAAAGTCCCCGGCCGACGCGGCAAAAGAGTTGATCGCCGGCACCAAACTCGACGACGTGGCCGTGCGCAAGCAACTCTATGAAGGCGGACAGGAATCGGTGAACGCGAGCACCGATCCTCTAATTGTTGCCATGCGGGCCATCGATCCCAGCGCGCGGGCGGCGCGAAAGGAGTTTGAGGACAAGGTAGAGTCAGTCGTGCGCCGCGACGGTGCCGAGGTAGCCAAGGCTCGCTTCGCGCAAAGTGGCTTCAGCCAGCCGCCCGATGCGACTTTCACGCTCCGTCTGAGCTACGGAACCGTGAAGGGATACCAGGAAAACGGCGAGGCTATTCCCTTCGACACCAACATCGGCGGCGCCTACGAGCATGCCGCCGCGCACAACAACGAACTTCCGTACCAGTTGCCCGACAGCTGGATGAAGGCAAAGACGAACCTTGATTTGAAGACTCCACTGAATTTTGTTTCGACCGCCGACATCATCGGAGGCAATTCCGGTTCGCCGACCGTGAACAAGCAAGGCGAAGTAGTCGGAATTATCTTCGACGGCAACATTCAATCGCTGCCCTGGAACTTCGCTTACAGCGACGCACAGGGCCGCGCCGTCTCCGTCGACTCGCGCGGCATTCAGGAAGCTCTGCGCAGAGTCTACGGCGCGACCGCGCTGGCAGATGAGTTGATGGGTAGTAAGGCTGCCGCTGCGAAGGTCGGGAACTGAACGCTTCGAATCTGCTGTCCGTTAAAACAAAGCAGGTTCCTCACCTCCGCTTCGCGACGGTTCGGAATGACATCGAATAGAAAGAAATATCAGGACTACCAAAACATCCATGTCATTCCGAACCGGTCTGAAAGACCGGTGAGGAACCTGCTTTATGCCGGCCAGATCGACAACGCAGTTTTTGTCAGAATCTGCTGTTGCACTTCTGCACTCAGCGGTAAAGAGCGAAATTCATCCAGATTCTTCGTGATGTCCGGTACCCCCGGACCCGGCCAGTCGGTGCCGAAGAGAGTTTTGTTGGCGATCTCCTCCAGCCGCGGAAAATATTTGAGCAGCGTCTTGGGCGGAATGCCGCTGATGTCGAGATACACATTCGGATGGCGGCGCACCAGAAAAAACGCGGTCTGCATCCAGAGCGGACGCCCGCCGTGTGCCAGAAGAATTTTCAGCTTGGGAAAGTCGACGGCTACGTCATCCAGATAAATCGGGTCGCCGTACTTGTTGCGTGCTCCGGGAAAAATCGAAGTCCCGGTATGAAACATTACCGGAATGCCGTTGGCTTCGGCTGCGCGATAGATGATTTCAAGTTCCTTCACACCACTCAGGTAATCATTGGGAAACAGCAACTGGTGCGGCGGATGAATCTTGATCATCTTCAATTCGAGCCGCAGGATCTGTTCGACATCAGCCAGAACGTTCGTCGTGTGGCGCGGGTGCAGACTGCCGCACGAGAGCAGGCGCTTCGAATCTGCTTTCACGTAATCGGCCACAAATTGATTTACGCCATTAGTGAAGCCGATCACTTCGGGCGCCACGTAGTTGATCAGCATGGCGCGGTCGATGCCGCTGGCGTCGAGAAATTTGAGAAACGCTTTGGGCGAACGGCAGAACTCGACGATTTGGTCGAAGTTCGGCCGCTTCTGTTTCATTAGCTCCAGCGCGTGTGGCTTGAACATCTCCATCGGCTGGATATGAATGTGGCAGTCAGTGATCATTCAGCAGGCGCAAAGAGAATATCAGACGAGTTAGTTCGTCGCGGCGGCAAGCACGGCGCGTTTGGTAAACACACGAATCATCTCGCGCCGGTACTCGGGAGTGAGCGCTGAGGTTGTCAGTGGCTTGGCAGTGCGCGCCGCGAGATCGCCCGCGGCTTCGGCAAGTGATTCGTCGCAGGCCTTGCCAACCAGCAACTCGCCCACGCCATTCACTAGCAGAGGCTCCGGATTTACGGCTGTAATTCCGATCCGTGCATCAGTAACGTGGCCGTTGCCATTCCCGTTCGACGCTCGCTTCATGACGACGGCCACTCCGGCCAAAGGGTAATCGATCGATCCGCGAATGCGCAGCTTGCGGTAGATGCCGCTGTATCCAGCTGTGCTCGCGGGCAGAAAAACCCGCGTGACAATTTCATTCGCTTGCAGTTTGCGGTAGGTGTCGCCCAACCCCGTGTAGAACTCGCTCAGGGGCATGCGGCGAACTCCAACTGCACTCGCGATTTCAATTTCCGCATTCAGGCAAAGCAGCGCGGGCGGAGTATCCGCTGAAAACGCCGCCCAGCACTTTGTGCCGCCGGGCGCAACGTGGCACAGATCGCCATCTTTCTTAATGCAGAAACCGCAACCTTTACGCCAAGTGAGCGACTGGTTGTACCAGAGGCAACGCGTATCCAGGCAGATATTTCCGCCGATAGTGCCCATATTCCGCAGCACCGGAGAAGCGACGGTCGCCGCAGCTTCCGTGAGTACAGAATAATTTCGACGCAGCAATTCGGAATGTTCGATCGCGCGCAGCGTGGTGAGGGCTCCGATTTCCACTCCGCCGTCCGCGAGCGGCTTGATGCCTCGCATCGCGGCGATTCCGCGCAGATCGAGCACACACTCCGGCTCGAAAAGCTTCTGACGCATAGATGGAATCAAATCCGTACCGCCCGCAATGATTCGCATCGGATTGTCCGGAGAAGACGAACCATGTAGGGACAGCCGACCCCGGCTGTCCGGCCCGCGCGGTGTTTGCGCGGGCGAGTCGCCCGCGACCACACGGGTATATTTCGCCAGATGTGCGACGGCTTCGTCGACCGATCGCGGCCGCAGCAGCTTGAACTGAGGCAGGCTCAATCCGCCCCTCCCGCAGAAACTTCGCGCCGCGCCGGATCGAGCGCATGCCGCTCCGGTCCTTTGCCTTTGAACCACAGCGAGCCACCGTGTTCGCGGAAGCGCTCCGGCGAAGTCGGATCGACGCCTTCCGTCATGCGAATCGCTTTCGCATTTTTCTTCGCGCGCAACGCCGCCAGCACACGCTCCGGCGTGAACGGCGATTCATGCAACCGCACGCCGACCGCATCGTAGATCGCGTTGGCGATAGCGGGAATCGTAGCCGCCAGCGATCCCTCGCTGCACTCTTTCGCACCGAAAGGCCCCTCGGGATCGACACTCTCGACGATAATCGGTTCTACTGCCGGCGATTCAACCGATGAAGGACTGCGATATTCGAGCAAGCCGGGATTCATGAGCATGCCGTCTTTCCAGACCATTTCTTCAGTCAGCGCCTGCCCCATGCCCATCCACACTGAGCCGACAATCTGTCCTTCGACAGAAACAGGATTCAGAGCGCGCCCGCAGTCGTGCGCCGCCCAGACTTTGTGGACGGTGACTTCACCTGTTTCTTCGTCGACGCTGACTTCGGCCACTTGCGCCGAATACGAATATGCCGGAGACGGTCCGACTCCCGCGCCTTTGTGCTTGCCGCCGCGAGCTTCAAGCGGCGGCGCGTAGGAACCCGTGCCTGTGAGTGCGCCGTGAAAATCAATCGCTGCCACGACCGCCTCTTCAAATGTCATCGCGTCTTTCGGGCCCTCGTCTTTGCGCTTCTGCTGCAATGACCCGCGCAGAATCTGCCCCTCGACGCGGCCGGCGACCGTAGCCTCGCCGGATGTGGAGCGGGCGAACTCGCCCGCGAATTTCGACTCTGGAAGCGACGCCGTGCTTTGTCGAAACACCACATCTCCCCGGAATATGAGATCTTCCGCGGCACATCCCATCTTCTTCGCCGCCGCGGCAGCAATCAGCTTCTTCACTTCCTGCGCCGCGCGCAACGTCGCATTCCCGGCCATAAAAGTGACGCGGCTGGAATAAGAACCAATGTCGATCGGCGTGAGGTCAGTGTCGGCAGCGATGACCCGCACCCGCGGCAGAGAGCACCCGAGTACTTCGGCGGCGATCTGCGCTGTCATGGTATCGGAGCCCTGTCCGATCTCCGACGCGCCGGTGTAAACAACCACGCCGCCGTCGCGATCGATCTTGATGTTCACCGTGGAATGCGGCATATCGCTGCGAATAATCGAATTCGCCGCACCGCTCACATAGTGGCTGCACGCCATCCCTAAACCCCGCCCCTTGGGCAGTTTGCCTTTGCGCTGCTTCCATCCGGACCGATCAATCGTCTTCTCAATGCACTCCGGCAAACCATAGCTCTGCACGCGCAGCCCATTCACCGTGATGCACGGCGGTTGCAGCAAATTTCGCTGACGAATCTCCGCCGGATCCATGCCGATCTTTTCCGCCAGTTCATCGAGTTGCGACTCGAAGGCAAACCTCACGTTTACGGTGCCGTGTCCGCGCATCGCGCCGCACGCAGGCTTATTCGTAAGCACGCGGTAGCCGTCATACTGAATGTTGGGGATGTCGTAGAGCGCGCCCAACAATGCACCGGAGTAAAGAATCGTGACCACGCCATAGGAGCAGTACGCGCCGCCATCCTGCACCACCCGCGCTTTGACAGCCGTAATGCGACCGTCATTCTTCACGCCGGTCTTCAGGTCGATGATCGTGCGCGGGCGTCCGCGATGCGCCCAGAAAACTTCCTCGCGTGTGTATGTGATCTTGACTGGAGCCTTGGCCTTGCGAGCTGTGATCGCCGCAATGATTTCAAGCGGAATCACTTCGCTCTTGCCGCCGAAGCCTCCACCCACCAGCGGCTTAATCACGCGAATCTGCTGCATCGGCATCTCGAGCACGAGCGAGAGCTTGTGCTGCAAGTAATACGGCACCTGTGTCGACGACCAGACGGTCAGCCTGCCGAGTTTGCCGGTGTGCGGATCGAGTTCGAACGAGGCCAACGTGGAGTGCGGTTCCATCGCTGCATGCGTCACTTCATTTGCCATGAAGCGTGCTTCGGCGATTTCATCGGCCTCTGAAAACCCCTTGTCTGGATCACCGAACACATGGTGATAATCCTTCTCCGTGTTGTGCGGCTTATTGTCGTGAATCAGATCAGACTCAGCCTTCATCGATTCTTCGGGATCGAAGTACGCTGGCAGAAGCTCGTATTCAACGTCAATGAGTTCGAGGGCCTCTTCGGCGATAGCCTCAGAAACAGCCGCGACGCAAGCCACGTTGTCGCCCACGTAGCGAACCGTGTCGAGCGCCAGCGCATGCTCGTCGTGACCAACAGGGAGAATTCCGAAGGGATTCGGCGCGTCCTTGCCGACTGCAACAGCAACGACGCCGTCAAGCTTCTCAGCACGACTAACATCAATGCGCTTGATGCGCGCGTGCGGATACGGCGAGTGCAGAATCTTGCCGATCAGCATACCTGGAATGTGCAGGTCGTCGGTGTATTTGCCGGCGCCGGTGGTCTTCTCCGCCGCGTCGACCATAGCAGTCGCCTTGCCGATAATAGAAAAACCGTTGTTCATCTCATCTCTGAAATGCGCAAACACCCTTGTCATTCCGAACTCGGTCTGAAAGACCGGTGAGGAACCTGCTTCTAGCTTGCAGCGCTCGTCACTTCGCAACCGGTTCGCTTTTTCGCTCCGCCGCAATCGCCGACCGAATCGCCTCATACATCTGGTTGTAACCCGTACACCGGCACAAATTGCTGCTCAGCGCAGCCCGCACGTCCGCCTCGGACGGATCGGGATTCTCCGCCAGGAGCGATTTCACCGTCATGATGAAGCCCGGTGTGCAGTATCCACACTGTGCTCCACCCCAGTCGCCGTAAGCCTTCTGAATCGCCGCCAGACTGCCGTGCTCGCTGACGCCTTCAATCGTAGTGATCTCCTGCCCTTCGCAACTGGCGGCCAGCAGCGTGCACGACATCATCGCAACGCCGTCGACCAGCACCGTGCACGCCCCGCAAGAAGAATCGTCGCAGCCGCGCTTGGAGCCCGTCAGTTCAAGCTCCTGCCGCAACACATCGAGCAAGAGCGCGCTTGGCTCGATAGCCAGATCCTGTGTGCGTCCGTTAACGCGAAGCGAGATGAGTTCTTTTTTCACAGAAGCTCGTAGCTTTTGGTTCGTAGCTATTGGCTAACAGCCAAGAGCCAAAGGCCAAAAGCGTCTTCAGTACACCGGCACTTTCTGATCCACCCGCCGTGACCACGCATCGATGCCGCCCCGCATGGATTGCGCCTTCTCGAATCCCTGCTGCCGCAACCAGACCGTAACGTTCATCGAGCGCACGCCGTGATGGCAGACGACCACGATCGAGTCGTCCGGATCGAGCTCCTGGTGCGCTCGCGACGGCACCTCGCCCATCGGCATCAGTTTGGCCCCGGTAATCTTCGCCGTTTCAAATTCCCACGGCTCGCGAACATCAAGCAGCGTGAAAGCATCGTGCTGATCGAGCTTAGCCTTCACGTCCTCGAGCGTGATTTCATAATCCATTGGATTGCTCGCCGGCTTTGGCTCACCACTTACGACTCGCCGCTCCCAGTTACTTCCCTGTCCACTTCGGCTCGCGCTTTTCCATGAACGACCGAATGCCTTCGTGCGAGTCTGCCGTTTTCATCAGTTCGTCGAAATAGATTTTTTCCGCGCGGGCCAGACCTTTGTCGAAATGCATGGAATCCCACGCGTAGGAAGCTTTCTTCGCGATGGCAAGCGCCGCCGGACTGAGCCTGCTCAAATGCGCCACACATTCGTTGACCGTGGCTGTGAGTGCGCTGTCCGGCACGGCGCGATTCGCGAGTCCAATCTCAGCGGCCTCGTGGCCGGTGATTGTCTTTCCCGTAAGAATCAACTCCGCCGCGCACTTCTGCCCGACCAATGCGGCGAGCGCCGTACACGCCACCGGCGGATAACAACCCAGCTTAATTTCAGGAAATCCCCATTGCGCCGATTCCCTAGTGAACGCCATGTCGCAAACCATGGCCAGTTCTGCGCCGCCACCCAGGCAATGGCCGTGCACCGCCGCGATCGTGACTTTCTTCGTTGCGACGAGCGCCCGCACCACTAGGTGGAACTTCGACAACATTCCTTCGACTTTATCCGGAGTGTGCGCGGCCACGTCCACACCGGCGGAGAATGCCTTGCCTGCTCCACTGAAAACGACAGCCGAAATGTCGTGCCGAGCGTCGATCTCCGAAAGCGCGGACGACAACTCCTCCATCATGGCCAGCGTGATCACATTCAACGGAGGCTGCCGCAACTCAATTCGCGCGACACGTTCGCCGATATCTACGCTAATGGTGTTGAATTGAGCTGCCACCACTCCCATGTTTTCCTCTGTGATCCTCTGTGGTGAATTCTCTACAAATTAATAGCCGACTTGCGCACTTCGCCAATCGCCGCCAGCGGATCTCGCGCCCCGGTCTTCTCGGCAATCCACTTCTTCTCGTTGGCAATGATCTCCAGCAGCAACTTCTTGTCTTCTGCGGATGGCATGTAATCCTTCACATGCTCTTCGTACGTGCGATCATCGAGCGCTTCGCCGGTCTGCGCATGGAACTTCTGCCTCGCCCATCTCCCAATCGCGCGATTGAACTTGATATGCGGCGCATACAACTTCGGCTCACCCGGCTTCAACACATGATTGAAACGCTCGATCAATCCGGCAACTTCATCGCGATAAAGCTGGCGGTTGTAATCATTCAGATCGTCAAGATCGGGAGTCGTGTCGTTTTTCGGCTCATCGTAGCGACCCTTCACTCCCCACACATACGCCCAATGCGCCGACGAAGAATGATCCGTTCCGAACAGGTCATACGAACTCGAAATCCACTTATTCAGATATTTCTGGATCAGCCACGCCGGAACAATACCCGCCTCGACCACGCGCCGTATGCCATCGTTGCCGGTCCCCATGTGAAACGCCTCTTCGCGCAGCATGTATGACATGGAGCGGCCCAAAGGCGCGAAAGCGGAATACTTCAGCATCTGCAGCTGAAATTTTCCGTCGCGATCGACGAAGTCGGTGTACGTGAAAAAGTCCATCCAGTTATCGACGTCGACGTTGAAAGCGCCCAGCAGCCGCTGGTTTTCGAATGCTCGGCGCTCCAGCATCTTCTGCGATTCCACTTTTCCTGAGTAACCGAAGTGGTCGATCAGCAGCGCGCACATCTGCCAGCCATGGCGCATCTCTTCAATCATGACTCGCGCAATCGCGCGGCGGTCCCAATCCGTGGGTGCGTTGTCGAGCAGGTTGCGCTGCTGTTCCACGCTGGCGAACTCGGTGTCGCCCTGGTAGACGATCATGTTCATCAGCGCGTCGCGCATCTGCTGTGTGGGAATCTGGCGCAAGTTCTCCCACTTGCGGCGCCCCTTGTAATGTCCGAATTCGATGTCGTCTGTGTCGATCGCACCATACAGCGTGTCGAAGTGGAATCCTTCGATCTCGCTGGTGTTGACGCCGATCTCCTTGCGCCAATCGTTGAACAGTCCAATCCAATCACTAAAAGTTCCAATTTTTGCGACTTTGCCCGGCATGATTCAAACCTCATAACCACAGAGGACACAGAGAATATTGAGAGAATTTCACTTGTGCGCCTCTGTGTCCTCTGTGGTGAATTCTGTCATCCAAGATTCATCCAAACTGTTTTGAGTTCTGTGTAGTGTTCCATCGCGTGCGCTCCAAGTTCACGGCCGAAACCGGAACTCTTGTACCCGCCGAAGGGCAGCGACGCATCCATCAGCCCGTACGTGTTGATCCAAACCGTTCCTGCCTTCAGGCGCCGCGAAACCGTATGCGCCTTCTTGACATCTTTGGTCCAAACCGCCGCTGCAAGTCCATACGGATTGTTGTTCGCCTGCTCGATGACTTCGTCGACGTCATCGAACGTCAGCACCGAAAGCACGGGCCCAAAAATTTCTTCCCGCGCGATCTTCATGTCGTTCTTTACGTCGCTGAAAATCGTGGGCTCGATAAAGAATCCCTTGTCTCCGTTCACCGCCACGCGGTTGCCGCCAGCGACCAACTTCGCTCCATCTTTCTTCCCTGCCTCGATGAAGCTCAGCAGGGTTTGCATCTGCTCCCGGCTGACGATCGCTCCCAGCCGCGTCTTGGGATCAAGCGGATCTGCCGGCCGCATCTTCGACGCGCGCGCCATCAGCTTTTCGGTGAACTCGTCTTTCAACTTGTTTTCGAGGAATAGCCGCGAACCGGCGTTACAAACTTCCCCCTTGCCGTAAAAAATGCCGTTGATCGCGCCTTTCACCGCGCCATCGATGTCGGCGTCAGAAAAAACAATATTGGGCGACTTTCCGCCGAGCTCCAACGTGACCCGCTTCAGCGTGTCGGCCGCGCCGCGCATGATTCCTTTCCCGACGGCAGTCGATCCCGTAAACGCAATCTTGTCGATGCCGGGATGCGCCACAATCGCCTTACCCGTCTCCGGCCCGCCGGTAAGAATGTTCACCACCCCGGCGGGAAATCCGGCCTCGACGATCAGTTCACCAAGCTTCAAAGTGGTAAGCGGCGTCTGTTCCGCAGGCTTGAGAATCACCGCGTTGCCGCAAGCCAGCGCCGGACCAAGCTTCCACGACGCCAGCAACAAAGGAAAATTCCACGGCACGATCAGCCCGACCACTCCGACCGGCTCGCGCAGCGTATAGGTGAAGGCCGTCTCGAACGTGTTGACCGTCTCGCCGTGAATCTTAGTCGCCAGTCCGGCGTAGTAGCGCAGAACGTCGATGACCATCGGCATATCGACATAGCGCGATTCGAAGATCGGCTTGCCGTTGTCGAGCGTCTCCAGCTCGGCGAGCTCGTCGATATTTTTTTCAACCAGATCGGCCAATTTCCAGATCAGCCGCCCGCGCTCGCTGGCCGAAAGCTTGCGCCACGCGCCGCCGCGGTCCTCGAAGGCACGCCGCGCCGCAGCAACCGCACGGTCCACGTCAGCCGCAGAAGCCTCCGCAATCTGCGTCAACACTTCGCCGGTAGCAGGATTGATCGTGTCGAACTTTTTCCCGCCCTCAACCCACTGCCCGTCGATCAGCAGTTGGCCAGGTTTCAGGTTCACTTTGGTGGCAGCAAGCATCCGTAATCCTTCATTCCGCTCGTGGACTGGGCGGACGCGTTCGTCCGCCCGCCGCTAAGCCGCAGCTATTTCGCCTTAAACGCCGCCGGCCGCTTCTCTACATAGGCAGCCAAGCCTTCCTTCGCATCTTCACTCTGGAAGAGCAACTGCTGATTCTCGCGCTCTACGGCAAGAGCCGATTCCATCGGGATCTCCCAGCCCGTCTGCACTGCGCGCTTGATCCGTCCCACAGCCTTCGACGCTTTGTTCGGCGGACAGAACTGCTTGGCATACTCCATGATATTTTCCATAAAGCCATCGCGCTCGAAAATGTCGTTCACGATGCCAAGTTCCTGCGCCTCTTCGAACGAAAATGTATTGCCGGTCACCATCAGTTCGATAGCCTTGCTCTTTCCCACCATGCGCGACAACCGTTGCGTACCGCCAGTTCCGGGGAGGACGCCAAGGTTCACCTCGGGCAGACCAATCTTTCCCGCATCCTTGCGCGCGATCCGGATGTCTGCAGCCATCGCGATTTCGAGCCCACCGCCCACGCAGTGGCCATTGATCGCCGCGATCACCAGCTTGGGCGTGTGTTCCAGGCGCAGCAGCGTTTCGTTGGCATGCAGGCAGAAGTAATATTTGAAAGTCGGATCGACCGTCGACAGCATCTTGATGTTAGCGCCCGCCGAGAAAAACTTATCGCCCACGCCCGTGAGGACGATGACGTAGACGTCGTTGTCCATGCGCGCCCTCAGGATGGCTTCATCCAGTTGGCGGTTCATTTCATAGGTGTACGTGTTGGCAGGCGGATCGGCCATTTCAATCACGGCCACGCCGCCGTCAGTGCGGTAGTTGATAAGTTGTTTCGTCGTTTCGCCGGCTGCCGGCTGCAGTGTGGTCGCCATAATCTAATCTCTCCTTAGACAAACTTCAGAGTTTCGATATCCGAGGAACCTTGTCATTCCGAGCAACGCGAGGAACCTGCTTTTTTCTCGCGTTCAAACTGAAACTACTCCGCGCGCCGGCGCCCCGCCATCACTCCGCGCAAAAACAAATCGCCCATCTCACGCGCCATCGCTGCTGCATCAGCATCCACCCGCGGATTGTGCCACGTGTAAATCCAGTTCATCATGCCGAACAAGCTCAGCACAGCGATACGTGTAGAAAACTGCAGGCCGCGTTCGCGTTTCAAGTTATCGAGCAAGCCGACGCAAATGCGGTAATACTCGCGCTTGATGGCCGCCACTTCCGCGCCGAATCCATTCTTCAGCACCTCGTCCTCATGCGACAGTACCTTCATCGCAGCCTGGTTGGCCAGAAAGTATTCGAGGTGGTTCAGGATGAAAATCCGGATGCGCTCTTCGGAATCGTCAACACCTTCCAGGCGAGCCTTCAGCCGCTCCACAATTGTCGTGAAAGTATGCTTCTGGATGAGATAGAGCAACCGCTCCTTCGATTCGAAATAGTAGTAAAGCCCAGCCAGCGACATCCCGGTGGCACGCGACAGGTCCCGCATCGAGGCGCCTTCGTACCCTTTCCTGCAGAATACGTCGGTCGCGTGCGAAAGGATCTCAGCCAGCCGCCGATCGTAGCGGCTCGCCGGCTCTGGCGCCGCATGTCGACGGCGTCTGGCGGGAATTCGCGTTGCAGTCGAGGCGCTGCCCATAGCCTGCAAAAAAGATTGGGATAATTCGAACGTTCGTTCGAATCTAAGTATACGCCGGGTGTGATCCAAATCACAAGGGTTACGAGCGGAATTTCCTCCGCATGGGCCAATTCCTCCCGGCCGCGTCATACGCCAGCCCAAGCCAATCGAGCGCAGCATGCAGGTCCGCACCCGAACTCAATGGATACAAGAACCATCGTGCCTTGTGCATCTCCATTGATCCCAACTGGGAGCACGAGTCCAACCTCTTGCGAACCGCCGGGGATGGATTCTCAATCTTGAAGGCAATGCAATTCGCCGCATGCAGCGCGCGCGTGCGGGGCAGCAAACCAAAGATTTTCTGTTGGCGGTAGAGTGCGGTAAATCCGAAAAACGATCGCGCCTCAACCTGCGGCCAGGTCGCCACTTCGTCGGCCAGCGCCGATGACCACGCCTTCATCTGCTCGGAAACTAGGTGAAAACTGCGCGGCTTCTGGCTCACGGGTTGTCGCCGGACGGCTGCCGTTGCACAAAGAGAATGCGCTTGATCTGGTTGCGCTCGAGGTGCTGATCGCTTCCTCCAACTTTCACCACGACCTCCATCCCCGACACTGAAACAAGATCGCCGCTGAGCACGCTGCCGTCACGCAGTTCAACCGTGTCATGCGCCGAAGTGCCCAACTCGAAGCTGACGCTTCCGCCGGAAGCGTCATCCGGTCCAATCTCAAAGGGAAACTTGCCCGGATTGAATCCTTCTTTCGTGAACTCCAGAACGTGCTTCCCTGCCCCCACCTGCACAATTTTTGGGGTGGTACCGACTTCAGCGCCATCAAGCTTTGCCACCGCGCCCTGCGGCACGGTGTTCACCGTAATGGACACCAGGCGCGTTGGTGCTACCGGCCCAAGCTCTTTAGGCAGATACGTTGCCACGACTGACAACGACGCTGGCGGCCCTGATGAAGCAAGCGTTATCTGAAACTTGATCGTCTCGCCTGGAGCCACGTTGCTGACCGTCAGCTGCGCCTCGGCGATCCGAGTTTTATTCTTGTCGTACAAATAAAGCCTGAAGTTCGCATCGACGATCTTCTTCGTCCACAGATTTTCCGCCGTTGTATCCGTGACATAAGTTCGTTGGCTCCCCAGCGAGCCAACTTCTTTGAATTTACCGAAGCTGAAACGAACCACCGGGGTTCCAGTCTCAGGCCAGTTGACCACCTGAACCGGCTGATCCTTCGCTGGCGAAACTGGAACGATGCAAACCAGCAGCAGTGATAGCCAGGAGAGCATTCGCCGCGATGGATACTTGCGCATAAGAGGTTCTCTCTTTGATTTCTATTTTGCGATTTCTATTTTGTATTTGACGGCTGATGGCCCGTGGTCTGCTCGCTGATTCGCTCCACGAGAATAATCTTGCTCACCAGGTTTCGATCGATTTTCTGTTCCTTTCCCTCAACCCGCACGGTAACAGACGTCATCGACATCGAGAGCACATCTCCGAGTATGCTGCTTCCATCGCGCAACAAAACCGTGTCTTTCGATTGCCCGCCAAGCTCAAAGCTGATGCCGCCTCCCTCAACCTCATCACCTGTAACCTCCAGCGGCGAAGTTGCAATAGCGTAGCCCTCTTTGGCTAGCTCGACTGTATGCATCCCGATCGTAAAGTCGACCACGCGGGGCGTAGTTCCTGCTTCATGGCCATCCACCTTGAGTGCTGCTCCTGGCGGTCTGGACGAAATTTTCAATGGAACAGTGCGGCCTACCAGTACACTCGCAGCGGACGGAGTTCCTGCAGTCGAAAATTGAAGCTGCGCTTTTTCTGTGCCCTTTGCATGAAGCTCGGGGAATCTGAGCAAGCCGCGGCCGATACGGACGTTATCCTTGTCATAAACAAAAATCGTGAATACTGATTTCGGTAGCGGTTGATCGGAGAGGTTCTGCACCTCGACTTCACACGTAAAAATCGACTGCCCGTTATAGAGACCGGCCGCTTGTAGCCTCCCGAGAGAAAACTTCAATGTGGGATTGTCGCGCGCCGGCCAGGAAAGAACGCCGGGAAAACCCGTGACAGCAGCAACGCTCTGGCCGTGCAGGGAAGCGCTTGAGCCACAGGCCAGAAGGACACTCAGCAGAATCACAACTCGTTTCATTTGGCCAGAAATTGTGGCATGGAAGGACTGCCGGCGCAATGCAAGCCGTGGTACTGCCTAGTCAGGTACAGCCTAGTTAGATGCAGCCTAGTGATAGGACAGGCAAACCCAAAGATAGGGTTCAGAAGATAAAAGTCTAATTCCGAATGTCCGCCATCAACTTCTCAATCTCGCTTTTTACATCCGCAGTGAGCGGCAGCAGCGGCAACCGCGCCGGCCCCCCAAAATAGCCGTTGAAATCCATCGCATGCTTGATACCGGGAGTGCCGAGATCGCCGCCCACCCGTATCGCCGCCTGCGAGATGCGTTCCTGCTTCAGCCGCGCCAGCTCCGCATCACCTTCTTTCCATGCGGCGTAGATTTCGTAGCACGCCGTCGGCGCAGGATCGGCGAATGCCAGAATTCCTCCAACCGCACCGACATCGAGCGAGGGATGCAGCTTCTGCGCCGCCCCGACCAGCACCTGGAATCCAACTTCTTTCTGCCGCGTCTTCATCTTGCCCAGGACGGTTACCGCCGATGAAGAAGGCTTCACCGACTCTCCCGATAACAAGCCAACCGGGACCAATTGCCCTCCATCGTCCGACGCGGCCGCCGCGGCCAGCATCCGAGGAGTAACCGCTTCAAACATTTCCGTCACCGTCGCGCTCCGCTTGATGTGCGCCGTCCCCGCAACCATCCTGCGCACTTTCTCCACATCGCCGCTCGATTCCTTAATTCCAATAATGTTCGAGTGCTCCGCCAGCTCGATCACCAGTTCCGCGGCAATATCGTAAGCAGTAAAGACCGGCACGTTATAAATGAGCACCGGCAAGGGCGACCGGTCCGCGACCGTGCGATAAAAAGCGAGCAAATTCGCAGGCTGCATCTGCTTGCGGTAAAAATGCGGTGTGCGAATCAATGCAACATCATAGCCAACCTCAGCGGCATATTCGGTCAGCTTCAGGGTCTCAACCGCCGACTCCACACCGGTTCCCGCAATCAGAACTTTGTTCGGCGACGCCGCCTCCCGCGCAGTCTTCAGCACCTCGCGCCGTTCCTGATCCGACAGCATGATCGATTCGCCGGTCGATCCGAGCACAACCAAGCCCGAAACCGGCGTCCGCGAATAGCGGTCGACATTCGCTTCCAACTTTTTGAAGTAGACGTTTCCGTCGGGATAAAACGGCGTAGTGACGGGAGGAAAAATGCCGTGCAGGAGCATGGTCGGACTCAGCGTTATACCGTCTTGCTCTTTCTGATAGGTCGGCGCATATCTTTTTCCAACAGGTTCACAACAACCCGGCTCATCGACAAGCCGGTCACTCGCGAAATTTCCCGAATACGATCGATCAAATGTTGGGCAAACGTACGTTAAGTTTCCGGAGCGTCATACGCGCTTCACTTCCCGTTCCGCGTGCAACTGCTGCAGCGCCCGTACGTTCACTTCCCCGCGCTGCAGAGCGGCAATGCCCTCGGCAGCCGCGCGTGCAGCGGCAAGCGTCGTAATCGTAGGAATGCGCGCCGTAACGGCCGCCCGGCGAATCGCCTTCTCATCGAACCACGGCTCCAACCCGGTAGGTGTGTTCACGATCAACTGGATTTTCTGGCCCTTGATGAAGTCGACCACGTTCGGCCGTCCTTCTTTCACTTTGTAGACGCGCTCCACGTTCATCCCGGCCGACTCAATCACATCGGCGGTTCCAGCGGTCGCAACCAGCTTGAATCCCATGTCGACAAACTTGCGCGCCACTGGAACCACGTGACGTTTATCGTTGTCCGTCACGCTGAGGAACACGGTGCCCTTCGTCGGCAGCTTCTGTCCCGCCGCAAGCTGTGCCTTGGCGAAAGCCTCGCCGAAATTGTCGGCGACGCCCATGACCTCGCCGGTCGATTTCATCTCCGGTCCAAGCACGGTGTCGACGCCGGGAAATTTATTCCACGGAAACACTGGCGACTTCACGTAATAGCAACTGCCGGTATCAAGATCGGCGCGCCGCTTGATGAACTCCGGCAAAAACTCGCGCAGCTTGCGCCCGGTCATCAGCCGCGCGGCAATCTTCGCCATCGGAATGCCTGTCGCCTTCGAAACATACGGCACGGTACGCGAGGCCCGCGGATTCACCTCCAGCACATAAACCTTCCCGCCTTCCGCCCCATTTCCGCTCATGCTCGCTCCGCTGCGCGGAATCGCGAATTGAATATTCATCAGCCCCACCACCTTCAGCGCCTTCGCGAGCTTGAAGGTATAGTCGCGCATGCGGTCCAGGAGATGCTGCGGAATGTCCACCGCCGGCAGCACGCACGACGAATCACCGGAGTGAATCCCGGCCTCTTCGATGTGCTGCATAATTCCGCCGATCACCACATCTTCGCCATCCGAGAGCGCATCGACGTCTACTTCAATCGCATCTTCCAGGAAATGATCGATCAGCACCGGCCGGTCGTGCGAATACTCGACCGCTTCTTTCATGTAGCGCACGATCGATTCTTCGTCGTACGCAATGACCATGGCCCGCCCGCCGAGCACATACGAAGGCCGCACCAGCACGGGATATCCGATTTTCCTCGCGCCTTCGATCGCTTCGTCGATCGAAGTCGCCATCACACCCGGCGCCTGCGGAATCTGAAGATCTTCGAGCAGTTTGTTGAAGTGCTTGCGGTCTTCCGCCAGATCGATCGACTCCGGCGACGTGCCGATAATATGCACGCCCGCCTTCTTCAGCGGCAGCGCCAGGTTCAGCGGCGTCTGCCCGCCAAACTGCACGATCACGCCCACCGGCGCGCCCTTCGAAGTTTCATGCTGATAAATCGCCCAGACGTCCTCAAACGTCAGCGGCTCGAAGTAGAGCCGGTCACTGGTGTCGTAATCAGTCGAGACGGTCTCCGGATTGCAATTGATCATGATCGTCTCGTAGCCGTCGTCGCGCAGTGCAAACGACGCGTGGCAGCACGCGTAATCGAACTCGATTCCCTGCCCGATGCGGTTTGGCCCGCTGCCCAGAATAATGACTTTTTTCCTGTCGGTCGGTGCGGCCTCGTCTTCTTCTTCGTAGGTCGAATACAGATACGGCGTGTAGCTCTCGAATTCCGCCGCGCAAGTATCGACGCGCTTGTACACCGGCATCACGCCATGTTTCTTGCGCAGATGGCGAACTTTTTCCTGCCCCTCAAGCCGCCACACCTGCGCCAACCGCCCGTCGGAAAATCCCATGCGCTTCGACTCGCGAAGCACCTCAGTGGGAACCGAATCGATCGGGTGTTTTTCCAATTCAAGCTGCTGGTCGTTGATCTCTTTCAACTGATACAGGAACCACGGATCCATCGAGGTCATCTTCGCGACCTGCTTCACCGTGTGTCCCTGGCGCAGCGCGTATTGCACATACGCCAGCCGCTCGGGATGCGGCGTGACCAACCGCTGCGTCAGAATCTTCGGCTCAAGTTTCCCGCCACCCACGCGCTTGCCGGTATCGAGCGAGCGGATACCCTTCATCAGCGCTTCTTTAAACGTGCGCCCAATAGCCATGACTTCGCCGACCGACTTCATCTGCGGCCCCAGCGTGTCATCAGCGCCGGGGAATTTCTCGAACTGCCACTTCGGAATCTTCACGACGACATAGTCGAGCGTCGGCTCAAAGCAGGCCGGAGTCTTGCGCGTAATGTCGTTAGGAATTTCATCGAGCGTGTAGCCGACCGCAAGTTTCGCCGCGATCTTCGCAATCGGAAATCCCGTCGCCTTCGAGGCCAGCGCCGACGACCGCGACACGCGCGGATTCATCTCAATCACCACCATGCGCCCGGTATTCGGATCGACGCCAAACTGAATGTTCGATCCGCCAGTATCGACGCCGATCTCGCGAATCACATTAATCGACGCGTCGCGCATCGCCTGGTACTCGCGGTCGGTAAGCGTCTGCGCCGGAGCAACGGTGATCGAATCACCGGTGTGCACGCCCATCGGGTCGAAATTTTCGATCGAGCAGATGATGATGACGTTGTCCTTCGTGTCGCGCATCACCTCGAGCTCGTACTCTTTCCAACCCAAAACCGATTCCTCAATCAGCGCCTCGTGCACCGGAGAGAAATCCAGCCCGCGTCCCAGCACTTCCGACATCTCTTCACGATTGAAGGCGATGCCGCCGCCCGATCCGCCCAGCGTAAACGACGGCCGGATGATCACCGGGAATCCAATCTTCCCCGCGAACTCGAGCCCATCTTTAATGTTGTTGACCAACGCCGACTTAGGCACGTCGAGGCCGATCTTCTGCATCGCGTCTTTGAAGAACAGTCGGTCTTCGGCCTTCTTGATCGCAGCAACGTTCGCACCAATCAAGGTCACGTTGTACTTGTCGAGCACGCCGCCGTCAGAAAGTTCAATCGCAAGATTGAGCGCGGTCTGTCCGCCGACAGTAGGCAGCACGGCAAATCCCGCGCCCGGCGACATGTCGCGCTCGATGCGAATGATTTCCTCGAGATACTCCAGCGTGAGCGGCTCAATATAAGTGCGGTCCGCCGATTCGGGATCGGTCATGATCGTCGCCGGGTTCGAGTTGGCCAGCACAACTTCATAGCCCTCAGACTTGAGCGCCTTGCAGGCCTGCGTGCCCGAGTAGTCAAACTCCGCCGACTGCCCAATGATGATGGGCCCGGAGCCAAGTACGAGAATCTTCTTTATGTCAGTGCGTTTTGGCATTTATGAAATCGGTAATCAGTGGCCGGTGGCCAGTTGTCAGTTAAACCGAACCGGGTTCAAGATTTTCTCTCGATAAATTCATTACAGCCTGTGCAATCCGGGTGAATAGGCGAGGCATCGATCGTGATATCTTTTGTCGTCCTTACCGCGTCAGTAATCTCAACGTCAAACCACGCTCCCATTCGATCGGAATCCTTAACTCCGACATGCAAGGAATAATGACCTTTGGGAATTGATCCAAAATCAAAATAACCTTTGCTGTCCGCCTGAATGATCGCAATCCTCTTTCGGTCTTCGAGTCTTGCCTGTGCACGGTACTCATATAGCGCGAGCGTCGCATCATTCACGCTGAACGACTGACGGAGCCAGCGAAATCGCGCCCAGCTACTGCCTACAACCCTTCCCCGGATGGCCGTCACCTGGTGGAAATGGCCCTCCGCTAGGCTGCACGCTTCGCACAAGCAACCCAACATCACCAGCACAACGACAATGCGCCGCAAGTGCGTCATCGCGTACGCCGCTTCAGACTGGCCACTAACCACTGGCCACTGACCACTAACCTACCCCTTCCACTCCTCCATCATCTTGGTGAACTCTTTGAACAGATAATGCGAGTCATGCGGCCCCGGCGCCGCCTCCGGGTGATACTGCACGCTAAACAGCGGCAAATTGCGATGCCGCAATCCCTCCAGCGTCTGATCATTCAAATCAATGTGAGTGAGTTCGACTTCGCTCTCCGGCAGCGAATCCGGATCAACTGCAAAGTTGTGGTTATGCGCCGTGATCTCGATCTTCCCCGTCTTCAACTGCTGCACCGGATGATTCCCGCCGTGATGCCCAAACTTCAGCTTGAAAGTTTTCCCGCCCAAAGCAATCCCCGTCAGTTGATGGCCCAAACAAATTCCAAAAATCGGCTGCCGCCCCATCAACCGGCGAATCGCATCCACCGCGTAAGTGCAAGGCTCAGGATCGCCCGGGCCGTTCGACAAAAACACTCCATCGGGCTTTAAACCCAGCACATCTTCCGCCGGGGTCTGCGCCGGGACGACGGTAACTTTGCATCCCTCACCGCGCAGCTTGCGCAAAATGTTCTGCTTGATGCCAAAGTCGTAGGCGACCACATGAAACCGCGGCGGCTCATCTTTCACTCCCACCACAGCCACCGGCTCGTGCGAGCGCTCGCCGACTTCCCATACATAAGGCCGCTTGGTACACACCACTTTTGCGAGATCGGTCCCATCCATCTTCGGAATCGACCGCGCCTTCGCAACCAGCTTCTCGGCGTCGTGCTCCAGCGTTGAAACCACGCCGCGCATCACGCCGTGATCGCGCAAATGCCGCACCAGCGCCCGCGTGTCGATATCCGACAGCACCGGCACCTTGAACTGCTCCAGATATTCTTCGGCGACCTGCTGCGAGCGCCAGTTCGAACTGACGCGCGAAAACTCGCGCACGATCAGCCCTTCGATCCAGGGCTTGGTCGCTTCGTTGTCTTCCTGGTTGGTGCCGTAATTTCCGATTTCTGGGTTGGTCAGGACAACAATCTGCCCTGAATACGATGGGTCGGTGAAAATTTCCTGGTAGCCGGTGATGGAAGTATTAAAAACTACTTCCCCGTAACATTCGCCTTTGGCGCCGTAGCCTTTGCCTCGGAAGACTCGGCCGTCTTCCAGCGCAAGGATTGCCTGCATTGTCGCTCCGGGGAGTGGATTTTGTAGATTTTATCAGGGAAACCCGCAGCCACCAAGAGTCGATGTGGAAATCAGCGAAGAAATTCCTCTCTGCGAAGAAAGTTGCAACCAGAATACTTCCTTTCCGCGGATAAACGCCGATCAGCGCGGATAAATGAAATGCAATCTCACCTTAATCCGCGAAATCCGCGTGCATCAGCGGAAAAGAAGTTACCTTGAGGTGAAAATCGGACTACCGCACCCGCCCCAGCTTATCCATGGGCCAATACCCAAACACAGCCTTGCCATAGATAAATCCCTGATCAACCGGCCCGAAATCGCGGCTGTCATTCGACATCGACCTATGATCGCCCAGCACAAAATAAGCATGCTGCGGCACGATCAACTCCCGCATCGAGCGCGCATCGGTGTACGCGGGCGGAACGTAGTCCTCATCCAGCGCCTGATCGTTCACATAAACCTGCCCGCCATCGATGCGGATTCGGTCCCCGGCAGTGCCAATCACCCGCTTGATGTAACTCTTCGACGGATCGCGCGGGTAACGGAACACAACCACATCCCCGCGCTCAATTGGTTCCAGCCGGTAAACGAACTTGTTCACGAAGATGCGTTCCTGGTCCTCGAGCGAAGGCATCATGCTGGTACCCTCGACCTTCACCGGCTGGTAGAGGAAGACGATGATAAAGGCGGAGATCGCCAGGGAGATGATCAGATCCCGCACCCACACGCCAAAGCCGGCGAGGCGGCGCGCCGTTGAAGCCGGCTGCGAGGTGGCGGCTTCAGCTGGGCTATTCATTCCGGTTACTGCATTCGGGTCAGGACCAATGCCCGGCATGTCCGTCCATTGTATACAGAAAGCTCCCGGGGCCGCAGCAGACCTCTGGGTGGAGTCTACTCAGTAGTACGACTCCATAAGCATGACTCCATACTTTCAGGTGCATGCTTTCGGCCCGCTTCCGGCTGCTCCGGAATACGGGTTACAATAGCACCCGCAGGGGGATCCTATGAGCCGTCTTCACCGGAACAAATTCGCCTATCGTGGCCTGACGCTGGCCTTCCTTTTCCTTGTAACTTTGAGCCTTACGGCCGTTTGGGCCGCTCCCCAGGAACCCGAGGCCAAAATTCCGGCCTACAACGCCGCGCCTCCCGCCAAAGGCACCAAGCTGCCCCCGCTGCTAACCAAGGCCGATCTCTGGGGTGCTGACGCTCAGAATCCTTACCAAACCCACGCCTACGAACTGGCAGCCAAAATTCCAGACGTAATCCACCAGCAGCCCTGCTACTGCTACTGCGACCGCATGGGCCACAACAGCCTCCACAGCTGCTTCGAGGGCACCCACGGCGCGCAGTGCTCGGTCTGCCTGAAAGAGCTCTACTACTCCTACGAGCAGCACCAAAAGGGCAAGACTGCAGCCCAGATTCGCGCCGGCATCATCAAAGGCGAATGGCGCCAGATCGACTTGCAGACGGCAGCCACGATCAACTAGGCAACAAAGGAAACCAACTGCTCACCTCGAAGGCGTCATTCCGAAGGACCGCGTTTTCACTAGCGGTCCGAGGAATCTCCTCACGGTGCACCGTGGGTGTAATAGCCATGGGTGTGACTGACATGAGCCTTTCCACGCAAGGCCTCTGAGCCAAACGCATATCCCAAGGAACCGTCCCCGGCTTTACCTCCACCCACTCTTTAGGTGATACTTTACTGCTCACTCAACTCTAGGACGCCGCAAGGAGTCTCCCATTACCAAGAGCACAGGAAGAGTTTTGCACATGGCACAGAAACCTACCGCGAAGAAGCCGATGGCGGAAGATCCGCGCTACACCCAGGCTTTGCAAAGCTACGAAGCCGGCCTGCGCGCCATGCAGGAACATAAATACGACAAAGCCAAGCCGCACTTCCAAAAAGTCGTAGCCGGAGCGGTGCGCGAGCTGATCGACCGCGCCAACGTCCATCTCAACACCTGCAACCAGCATCTCGAGCGCTCCACTACGACTCAATTCAAAACGCAGGAAGAGCATTTTGATTACGCCGTCTCGCTCATGAACGTCGGCGATTATGTAACCGCGCGCGAGCATCTCGACAAGCTGCTCAAGCAGAACGCGAAAGCGGACTACGTCATCTACGGTCTGGCCGCGCTCGATTGCCTGACCGGCCACGTCGAGGATTCGCTGCGCCGGCTCGATGAAGCCCTGCAATTGAACGCGCAGCTTCGCTTTCAAGCGCGCAACGACTCCGATTTCCAGAACCTCGCCGAAGATCCGCGCTTTACCGAGCTACTCTATCCGGACCCCGGCGCAGACCTCGATTCCTCTGAAGGCAGCCCCGAAGAAGAACCCATGTAGTTGGTTCGCGTATTGTCGTGCGCAGGTTTGGGCGTGTTTACCGCAGCGAAGACATCCTCGATGGAAACCAGGACGGCAACCGACCCAGCATCTCCGGAGAAGACCGCGCGGGAGCGCGGTCTGCGCGTCGTCGCCATCGGCGGCGGCACCGGACTTTCCACGCTGCTCAAGGGATTGAAGCGGTTCGTTCTCTCACCCGCCGAAGTGCCGGCCACTCTGCCGGATTCGCCTTTCATCCGCGATCTCTGCGCCGTAGTCACGGTCAGCGACGACGGCGGATCGAGCGGTCGCCTGCGCAAGGAGCTCAACATGCTGCCCCCGGGCGACATTCGCAACTGCATCGTCGCCCTCAGCGAAGACGAAGCCCTGCTCTCCAAACTCTTCCGCCACCGCTTTGAAAAAGGCTCCGGCCTTGAAGGCCACAGCTTCGGCAATTTGTTTCTGGCCGCACTCACTTCCCTCACCGCGGATTTTTCCGAGGCCGTGCGACTCTCTTCGGAAATTCTTCTCACTCGCGGCCACATCTATCCGGCGACCACCTCGAACATCGAACTCGAAGCCCTGATGGAAGACGGCTCGCGCGTACTCGGCGAAACCAAGATCACCGCCAGCAAAGAGCGCATCAAGGAACTCTTTCTCGTTCCCCCCGATGTCAACCCCATGCCGCAAACGCTGGAGGCGATCGCTTACGCTGACATCATCACCATCGGTCCCGGCTCGCTTTTCACCAGCCTGATTCCCAATCTGCTCGTTCGCGGAATCTCCGAGGCGATCGTCGCCTCGCGCGCCACCAAGGTCTACATCTGCAATCTTATGACGCAGGCCAACGAAAGCCTTGGCCTCACCGCCGCTGACCACATCCGCGCCCTGAACCGCCACGCCCAGAAGCAGATTTTCGATTACGCCCTCATCAATCGCGCACCCATCTCCGATCAGTTGAAGGCCAAGTATGCCCTCGAAGGCGCTTGCCAGATCATCAATGATCTCGACGCCATAGAGGCGCTGGGTGTGATTCCGGTTCTAGGCGATTATCTGGAAGAAGCGGGCGTGGCCCGCCACGCAACTGCGCGAGTGGCCCATGACCTGATGACTCTGGTCGCCCAACGCCACGAACACGACCGGTAAAAAGATCGCCGGCGGCATCCACGATTGCTGCGTCATCCCGAAGACTCGCGTTTTTTCCAGCGAGTCGAGGGATCTCCCACTCCACGGATCCTGAGGGTCGAAGATCACTTGCCGACGCAATTTGTTTGCCTTGTGAACTTCCTGTATCGTGAGCACTCCCTCGCGAATGGTACTCGGGCGTCGCGAGCGTTTCACTCTATGCGCGCTTCACTTTTCGCAATTCTGCTTGTCTCTCTCTCGTCCGCGCTTACACTCGCCCAAACCGCGCCCGAAAAAGGCGGACACGAAGTAGAGTTGTGGGCGGGCGGCGGACACTCGGTCTCAGGTGGACGCGGCGACACCGGCGCCTTCAACGCCGGCCTGCGCTATGGATGGATTCTCACAGGCGAGCACCTGCCCGGCTTTCTTCGCGGACGATTCGAATACGCGGTCGATGCGGTCCCTCTTTTTTTCGCCTTCCAACCCGTGAACACCGCCTACGGCGTAGCCTTCGATCCACTAGGCTTGAAGTGGAACTTTAAACGCCACCGACGCCTCTCGCCCTATCTCGAACTTACCGGCGGGGCGCTCTTCACCAACCACGATGTTCCCACGGGAACAAACACAGTCAACTTCATGGACCAGGCCGCTTTGGGCACGCATATCCTCGGCGCGAAATACAACTGGAGCCTGGAACTGCGCTACATGCACATCTCCAACGCAGGCTTGGCCACGCCGAATCCGGGAGTGAATACCGTGCAGGTGCGGTTCGGGATTGGGCGATTTTTCGCCCCACGGCATTGAACTGACCGGCCCAAGTTTCGAAGATTTATTTGCTGCGCAAACTGCTCGGATACAACCTGCGCCGGGAATGCACTGAAAATAGTGCAGCGGAGCACAAGCTCCTTCTTCTCAATCGCTTCCAGCGATATACGACTGTTGAAGGAACAAGCCGTAAGTCTATTTAAATCAACGATATAAATTCGCAAGTTAAACCGATTTAACACGCCGCTACGTCGCGGGATTTTGGCCATGCATCCAAGCTTGACTCGGCCTCCGATCGTCCGCGTGCGCCGCAGCAAATGCCAAGAACAACCACTTCTGCTGGGCAGCAGATCCTCCACTCCGAAAAGCTGATGGCTGACTCATGGGGATGAGTCAAACGCATCGCGTAGTCAGCGCACCAAGTTGCGGCTTGTTACCGCATCCCGTTATTCTCTTCCCTTATGTCCACGCTGGTTGAATGTGTTCCGAATTTTTCTGAAGGACGCGATCCCGCCAAAGTTGACGCCATCATCGACGCCATGAAGATGCCCGGCGTCTATCTGCTGGACCGCGAGATGGATTACGACCACAACCGCTGCGTCATCACGCTGGTGGGAGAGCGCGAGGCGATTCAGGAGGCGGCGATTCGCGGTGTGGGCAAAGCAGCGGAACTGATTGATTTGAATGTGCATGAGGGCGCGCATCCGCGCATGGGCGCAGCTGACGTCGTGCCCTTCATTCCGATCGACGGGGTCACGATTGAAGATTGCGTGGCCATGGCCAACCACGTCGGCGAGGAAATATGGAAACGCTTTCAGATTCCGGTCTATCTCTATGAATCGGCGGCGCGAATCCCGGAGCGGCAGGGACTGGAGAATATTCGCCGAGGACAGTTTGAGGGCATTCGCGCTGAGATCGAAACCAATCCGGCGCGGCGGCCCGATATTGGCGAAGCACGCGTGCATCGTACAGCGGGCGCGACCGTTGTGGGTGCGCGCAAGTTCCTGATCGCATACAACGTTTTCCTCAACACACCCGACGTCGATATCGCGAAGAAGATCGCCAAGGCGGTGCGCTTTTCGAGCGGCGGCATGCGCTTCGTGAAGGGCGCGGGCTTTCTGGTGCGGGGCCTCGCGCAGGTCTCGATGAACCTGACCGATTTCGAGCAGACGCCGGTGCATCGTGTTTTTGAAATGGTCAAGCGCGAGGCGGCGCGATATGGGGTGATGCCGCTTGCGAGCGAGATCGTCGGACTCATCCCGAAGAAAGCACTGGAGCAGGCTGCCGAGTGGTTCCTGCAAGTGGAGAATTTTGATTCTTCGCTGATTCTGGAAAATCGACTGGCCGCAGTCATGGGCGGAAAGATGGCGGTCGGCGGATTGCGGGCCGGCGTTGAGCCGTTTGTCGAGCAGTTGGCGGCTCCCACCGCGACTCCGGGAGGCGGCAGCGCGTCGGCCGCGGCCGGAGCGATGGCCGCGGGACTGGCGGCGATGGTGGCCTCGAGGTCGCGCGGGAAGAAAGCGTATTTGCAGTACGAAACGCAGTTGAGTGCCGCAATCGCCCGTCTGACGCCGCTGCGCGAAGAATTGAAGGCAGCCATCGACGCGGATGCGGAATCCTATAACGCCGTCATGAAGGCCTATAAGCAGGCCAAGGCCGTGGGCGAGAAGGAAGCGGAAGCACTGATCGAAGCGGCTTTGAAGGAAGCCACCTCGGTTCCGCTGGGAGTGGCCGAGAAGGCGCGGGAAGTGGGCATGATTGCGGCGTCGCTCGAAGGCATTACCAATCCGAATATGAAGTCGGATTTAACTACGGCTTCGGCGCTGGCGGCTGCCGCCGTGACGGGCGCGCTCGCGAATGTGGAAATCAACCTGGCGTCGCTGAAGGATCAGGCGTTTGCGTCTGCAGTACGAAAGCGCGCGCAGTTGGCCTAGATGCGAGCCGATGCGGTTGTGGTTCCAGGCTAAAAGCTTCTGACCGCAGAGGACGCAGAGACACGCAGAGAACGCGGGGAACGCGGGGAAAAGCATTCTGCGCGGGATGCGGCACGGTTCAGGATGACAGGCAAGCGTGCGGCTCTTACGCCGATGCGCACAAAATGCTTTGTTCGACCGAGTGGAAAAATAGAATTTCGGGTTCCTGCTAGATTGTATTCACTCTTGATTCCTCTGCAAGGAATGCGACAGTCATGAGCCAGGCCCCTTCGTGGCGTACTCTCATCGTTGCTCTTCTCATCACTCTTCTTGTTTTGCTGTCGGCCTGCGGGGGTGGAAGCGGCACGCCCGTGCTGCGTCCGGCATATAGCCTTTCGGCGGGAGCGCCCAACCCGGCGTCGGTGAATGCCGGCGCGACCGCGGCTTCCACCATCACGGTGACGCCCGTGAATGCGTATACGGGAACAGTTACGCTCTCGTGCGGCACTCCCTCCGGTGGTGGCACACCTGCGCCGACCTGTTCGTTTGGAACGAATCCCGTAGTAGTGAGCGGTGGGGCGGCGACCTCGACGCTGACACTGACGGCGGCGAACGGGACACCGAACGCGAATTACAAAATCAGCGTGACCGGAAGCGACGGCCAGAATGCGGGCCCCAGCAACGGAGCGCAGAACGTGACGCTGACGACTATAGGAAAGATCCAGCACATTGTCGTGATCTTTCAGGAGAACCGGACGCCCGACAACCTGTTTCACGATACGAACCTGAAGGGCGCTGACATCGCCAACAGCGGAGTGAATTCGTCGGGCCAAACGATCACACTCGCACCAACCACGCTCGGGCAAGACTATGACCAGAGCCACACGCATCTGGCGTTCACGCAGATGTGCGATCTGGATACGTCGACCAACACGTGCAAGATGGACGGTGCCGACCTGATTCAGATTACGTGCTCGAAGGGCGCGATGAACTGCCCGCCGGCCAATCCGAATTTCATGTATGTGCAGCAGTCGGACGTGCAACCGTATTTCGATATGGCGGAGCAGTACACGTTCGGCGACCGGATGTTTCAGACCAACCAGGGGCCAAGTTTCCCGGCGCACCAGTTCATTATTGCGGGGACCTCGGAACCTTCCAATTCCAGCCCGCTGTTCGTCGCCGAAAATCCGATTGGCATACCGAATTCCAGCGCCGACACCGGCTGTATTTCGTCAAACTTGGCCCTGGAAACCGTCTCCGTCATCGATCAATCTGGCAACGAGTCCAGTACCATCGAGCCCTGCTTCGACCATCCGAGCCTCACCGATGAACTGAACACCGCGGGGATCTCCTGGCGCTATTACGCACCGCTGGCGGGATCGATCTGGACCGCCCCCAATGCGATTCAGCACATGTGCGTGCCGGTTACGCAAAGTGATGGCTCGGTGACCTGCACGGGCAGCGACTGGGTCAACAATGTCAGCCTGCAGACTCAGCAGAACATGGCGCCGGTCCTTACGGAAATTGCGGCGGGCCAACTCCGACAGGTGAGCTGGGTCATTCCGAACGGACCTAACTCGGATCACTCGGGGATGCCGACGACCACCGGCGGGCCCTCATGGGTGGCGTCGATTGTCAACGCGATCGGGAACAGTTCTTACTGGCAGAACACCGCGATCGTCGTGGTGTGGGACGATTGGGGCGGCTGGTACGACCATGTGCCGCCCCCGCAGGTGATCGATGACGGCACGAGCTGGGGATCGGGCTATGTGTATGGCTTCCGCGTGCCGCTGATCGTGATTGCGCCGTACGCCAAGGCAGCCTATATATCGCACAATCAACACGATTTCGGCAGCATTTTGAATTTTATCGAGAACAATTTCGGCGTGACGCAGATGGGTTTTGCCGACACCCACGCCAGCGATGATTTGTCGGATTGCTTCAATTTCGACCAGAATGCGATCACGTTCAAGACGATCAATGCGCCGTTGAAGGCAGATTTCTTTATTCATGATAAGAGGTCGCCGAGCGGGCCTGATGACGACTAGCAACGGGGCGCTTTATTCCCTTCCCGTGGTCATCCCGAGAGCCTCTGAAGAACGGCTCCGCTCGGGGTGACGCCCCAGGCTGGCCCTACATGATGACTAACGGAATCATTCGGGGGCAGTCGGAGTGGAAATTTTCGCGTCGTGCGGGCATGCTGAAGTAACCGGGTGTACAACCGGTTACGGGGCGTGTCCTTTTGTTTCTCGGGTCCGGGGTGCAAGTGCACTAGAATTATGCGATCTGATAACGGAAGGGATCATTCGTGCATCCAAGCTAGAAAGCACGCGATTCCCTTTTAATCGTATTTCGACCTTCGAGGCGCTATGAAATTTGTGAAGATGTGCGCAGTTTGTCTTGTGTTGGCCAGTGCGGCCTACGCGATTCCGCTGAATTCGTCGGCGCGCTCGTGCGTTCCGGCGGATTTGCTGCAGTTGATTTCGGTGGATTACCGCTCGCTGAAAGACTCGCCGACGGCGATGGCGCTGAAGCAGCAGTTGCTGCCCGACAATATCAAGCAGTTCGAGACGGCGCTCAAGGGCATCGGACTCGATCCGGAAAAAGACGTGGACACGCTGACGTTTGCCTCGTTTCGCAGCGGCAAGCAGGGCGTAAAGACGGTGGGCGCGGCCAGCGGCCCGTTCAACATGAAAGCCGTCTTAAAGAAAATGAAGCTGCAAAAGTTCGTTCCCAAGAAGTATGGGACGTCGGACATTTATCCGATGGACGGCGGCTTCGTGATGACGTTCCTTGACGACAGCACGTTGCTGTTCGGCGACTCGACGGCGCTGCACGCCGCGCTCGACACCAAAGACGGCAAGACGCTGGCGCTCGATACCAACGGCAATATGGCCGACATGATGGCCAGCGTGGATTCAGCCGCGGTGTGGAGCATTCTCGATCAGCAGGGCACGCAAAACGCGCTGCATGCGGCGATGGGTGAGGCCTCGAAGGTTGCCGACTATGAGAGCGTGAAGAAACGCCTGTTGGGCTCGCGCTATGCCATGAACTTTTCGAGCGGCGTGACATTTGACATGACAGTGGTTACTTCAGACTCGACGACGGCTGCTAGTGTTTCGTCACTGCTCAAGGGATATATGCTCTACAAGAAAATGAGCGCCACAGCCGCGGAGAAAGTTGCGGTCGAGAACACGGGCGTGGACTCGGACGGCTCAAATGTTCTGGTGCGCTTCAAGGCCAGCGACTCACAGTTCCAGTCGCTGATGCATTCGCAGCTGTTTGCTGCGGTTACGCACTGAACGGTTTGCCGGCAAAACTCAAGGGCACCGTCCTCAGGCGCGGTGCCCTTTCTCTTTTGCTGAATCTTTCTCGTTCCCTGAATTTCAGGAACCCAACTATTGCTTCATCGTCATCTCGCCCTTTGTCGCCGCCGCTTTGGCCGCGACTTTCGGCGGACCCAGCGGGATCATCGCGTGCTCATAGGGCGTACCGGCCCACATCGTGTAAGGCGCCGAGGGGTCCGCGTCGGCTGCGGAAGCCAGGCCGAGAGACTTAGTCCCGGGTCCGACGATCATTATGTGTGGGCCCGTCACCACCCAGTGATTGTCAGCTGTCTTCGCCGTGGCAAACGGGTCCGTGTTGCTGGCACCGTCGTCGCCACCCAGCATGTAAGTCACTCCCATCTTGTCGGGCGGAGTCTGGTGTTTCATCCAGGCATCGAAAAAGGCCATGCTGTTGGCATCGGCGCACATCTTTTCGCCGCTGACCACCATGCAGGTGAAGCCGTTTTTGCCGGACCTTAACGTGGCCATCTTCCCATCCGCATCCATGCGAACCACAGTTGCATCCTTGGCCACAGCCTTGGGAGCTGCCGATAACGCTTGCGCAATGTATTGGGCATCCGACGAAGCTGCCTTCTTCTGCGCCGAAGCAGATCCTGCAATTGCCACGAGCGAAACGACTACGATCAGGCTCGTCCCTGTCTTCTTCATGTTCGCCTCCTGATTTTTGACTGACCGGGGAAAAACAGCAGCATTCTATACCCGCTCGCAAGAAAAGCGAGGCAAGAAGGTGGCTTACTTCGAGCGCTCGGAGCGCTTCGCCTTGACCCAGCCTTCTTTCACGGTCTGCCGGGCTCGGCCCAGGGCGAGGGCGTCTTCCGGAACATCTTCGGTGATGCAGGACGCGGCGGCTACGTATGCGCCTTTGCCGACTCGCAGGGGAGCTACCAGCGTGCTGTCGCTGCCGATGAAGACGTGATCGTCAATGATGGTTTTGTGTTTGTGGACGCCGTCGTAGTTGCAGGTGATCGTTCCTGCGCCGATGTTGACGCCCGCGCCGATTTCGGCATCGCCGAGATAGGTGAGGTGGTTGGCTTTCGATCCCTTGCCCAGCTTGATTTTCTTGGTCTCGACGAAATTTCCGACATGCGCGCCCTCGCCGATTTCACTTCCCGGCCGAAGATGAGAGTAAGGCCCGAGCGTGGCTCCGGGGCCGATGCGCGAGTCTTCCATTACGCAGCCGGGGCGAATGAGCACGCCGTCTCCGATTTCAGTATCGCGAATCACCGAGAAGGAGCGGATGCGGCAGGCAGTGCCGACGCGCGTTTTGCCGAGAAGCTGGACGTAGGGTTCGATCACTGTGTCCGGCGCGATCTCAACGTCGAAGTCGATGACGCAAGTTGCTGGATAAAAGATCGTGACGCCGCTGGCCATCAACTGGCGGCACTTCGACAGGCGAAGTTGCTGGTCGATGTCGGCCAGTTCGGCGCGCGTGTTGCCGCCGAGAATTTCCGCTGGCTGCGGAGTGGGCCACGCGACTACGCGCTGCCGCGCTCGACTCAGGATCTCTGCCATATCGGTGAGGTAGTACTCTCCGTGGGCGTTGGCCGTGGAAAGCTTTTCGATGTTGGCGTTGAGAGCTGGCACGGAGAAGACGTAGAAGCCGGAGTTGATCTCGCGAATTTTTTTCTGCGCAGCGCTGGCGGACTTTTCCTCGACGATGGCACGGACTTCCGGGCTGCGCGCGCTTTTGTGAAGGACACGGCCGTATCCGGTCGGGTTGTCGAGTTCGGCGCTGAGCAAGGTCATGGCTGCCTGCTCTTCGAGATGGAAGTTGCGCAGATGGCCAATGGTTTCGGGCGTGATCATGGGAGCGTCGCCGGAGAGGACGATGACGTGGTCGTATCCGGCTAGCGCATTGCGGGCTGCCATGAGGGCGTGGCCGGTGCCGCGCTGCTCGGCTTGCAGCACGAAATTCACTCCGGTGTGCTGCATGGCGGCACGGACGCGGTCGGCCTCGAAGCCGATAATGGCGTAGACATCCTTCGCGGGGACTACGCGTGCGGCGGCGCGAATAACGTGCTCGAGCAGCGGCTTGCCGCCGACTTCGTGCAGAACTTTTGGAAGCTGCGAGTTGAGCCGCGTGCCTTTCCCCGCAGCCATGATGGCAACGGCAACGTGTGGGGAAGAGTTGCGTGAAGTCGCGCGGGCGACCGCTCCGCCGGGGGACTTGCGCCTGGATTTTTTCATTCGCCTCAATATACCGCGCAGCCTTCGCCAATAGCTATTTGGCCCGAGTTTGCAGCACTAACACGTGGACGGTTCGCACTCCGGCTCATTACGACAATCCCAGCCCGCCATCGACCGAGAGAATCTGCCCGGTGATGAACTGCGGCGCTGTGGCGAAGAACAATACGGCGGCTGCGACGTCGTCGCCGCGTCCGTTACGCTGCATGGGCGTCTGGCTGGCCATTCGTTTGAGGAAGGCGACTCCTGATTTCGTTTCCCCTCCCAGATCGATCATGCCCGGAGCAACTGCGTTTACGGCGATCTCAGGCGCCAGCGCTTTGGCCATGACTTTCGTCAGCATGTGCAATGCGGCTTTTGACGAGCAGTAGTGTGCGTTGTTGGCCCAGGGCTTCAATCCGCCGAGTGAGCCCATGTTGATGACTTTGGCTTCCACCGGACCCTTGCCTCGTTTTCTTCTCAACCATTTCAGCGCTTCGCGCGTCACGAGGAAGGCGCCGCGTGTGTTGGAGGCGAAGATGGCGTCCCACTGTTTCGCGGTGAGTTTCTCGAATTCGACGGCTTCGTAGTTGGCGGCGTTGTTGACCAGAATGTCGATGCGGCCGAGTTCGCGGCCGGCTTCTTTCATCATCGCGCGAATGCTGGCTTCGTCGGTAATGTCGCACTGCAAGGCGAAAGACCGCACGCCGAGAGCTGAGAGGTCGACCACGAGATCGCGGGCATCGCGAGCCGAGTTGCGGAATGTGATGGCAACATCGGCGCCGGCATGGGCGAGGGCGAGTGCGAAGGCGCGTCCGAGACGGCGGGCCGCACCGGTGATCAGCGCAGTTTTCCCCTGGAGGGGTTTAGGCCGAAGATCTGGCATGAGAAGATCTGGCATGAAGGGATTCTAACCGCAGAGCGGGCCGAGGGATTATTGGCGGACATGTGGCGGGCTGAGAAGTCCGTCGAGCACGGTGAGTAGGCAAGAGTAATCCTCGGGCTTGGGGACCACGGCATCGGCCAACGAGGAAAGGACTGGTACATCCTCTTGAGCTGCAACGATGACAACGGGGAGCGGATGGTGCTGGCGCTTTAGCGCTCCGGCGATCAGCGCGTTTTCAGCTTCGTCGGAGTTCAGATCCAGGACGACGACGTCAACCGGCGAATGGGCGATGCTCTGCAGGCCAGCATAGGCATTGCCCGAGCCCTTGACAGACCATCGGTGCTCTCTCAGGAATTGACACCGGCGATTTAGTCCGACGGGTTCGTCGCCAATGCACAGAACCCTCCGAAGAGGAAACATGCACACCCCCAAAGCGCCAGCCGGAAACAGTCCTGATCAGTTTCCACAAATGGAAGCACGCCGTCAGTGATTGCAATCACGCTGGCTGACAATTCTTCGTCATGGCTGGATGGGAGAGTGATCCGGGCGAACATCGGCGTAGGAGAGATGCAGTAACGATATGGCAGGACGCGGATGAGCCGGGGAGCGACTTTTTCTGGAAAATTGCCAGGCTGTCGCGCTAGAATCCCGCCGATGCCAGAGGCACGCAGCGTCGTGGTCTACTCGCGGAAAGGCTGCCACCTGTGCGAGGTAGTGAAGGAAAGCCTCTCGAAGCTCTCGCGGCGCGGCGGATTTACCTGGAGTGAAATCGATGTGGACGCCGATCCCACATTGCGGCGCCAGTTCAATGACGAAGTTCCCGTGGTATTTATCGATGGGCGCAAGGCCTTCAAATACCACATGGACGAGCGTGAGTTCATGCGCAAGCTGGTGAGCTGAGGTCGGCTCACACTCCGGAGTTATCGCCTGCCGGCTCCTCGAAGTGCCCCTCTTGAACAGCGTCCGTTTTGACCACGACGTGCCAACCAAATGTCAGGCCGTGGCTCATCGAACCGCGAGGGTGTATCCGAGGTTCATTTTTGGAATGTCGTAGACGCCGAAATCGCAACTGAAGACGGTCCACGCTTCGCTCGTATCGGAGGCATCAGTCGTGGATGTCCAGTAGTATTCGAACGCGATCATGTTGGTGAAAATCGGCGACCGATAAAGCGTCTGGCTGGCCTTCCAGGTGTAGGTCTGGTCAAAAAAGTCGGCGTGATTGTTTTCCATGCGGTCGGACAGACTCTGCATTTCGTTCCGGTTGGGCATTCTCCAACTGCCCGCGACGGAGCCATCCGTCAGTCCGCACTGACCGCTGGCCAGCGCGTTGACCGCTGCAACAGCGGCAGACCACGGCTGCCTGATGCAGTCAGCCATTTTCAGCCAGATCAAACCTGTGACGGTGTCGGTGACGGTGCCATTTCCGTTGTCGTTCCAGCGCGGATAAGTTGCGGGCACTCCGGCCTGGAAGCTTCCATCGTCTCCGCTAGTGAAAACATCGTACATTCCCGTGGCTTGCAGCTTGATACTTCCTCCACCGCTGCCTTTGACCGCCCAGACTGCGTTGTTCGAGGTCGCTTTTACGTTACTGCTGGAATCATTCATGTAACGCCCGTCGCCGAAACGTATGCTCCAGGCATCTGGAGACCCCGTTTCGCCGCCAAAGTAGCTGGTCGAGGACCAGTAGATCGCCGTCGATACATTCGTGAAAGGGTTTCCCGCAGGCAGGGCAGGATTACTGGCAGAAACATCCACCAGGCTTTCCAATTCATTGAGGTTGGGCAGGCGCCATTGTCCCGCGCTGGATCCGTCGGTCAGTCCGCAGGAACCGCTGGCCAGTTGGCTGATCTCCGTCACGGCATTGGACCAGAGCGTGGGGCTAAAGCAGCCGGCATTCTTTAGCCAGACCAGGCCGGTCAGGTTATCAGCGACGGTTCCATCCTGATTGTCGACGAAACGAGTTCCGGGCCAGGCGACTCCCTTGTGCTGCGAACCGTCGTCTCCGTTCGCGTAGCTTGCAATCTGACCCGTGCTGGCAAGAGTCACCAGGGGGTTGCTTCCCTCGTAAGCAGTGAAATTCGCGCCGGACAGCGGGGCATCAGGCAAGGCTATGTAATCGATGACCGTAAAGTAAATTGCGATATCAGTAACACCGTTCCCCACGAACTGGCCGGTGTAGTCGAACCTCGTGATTTTGGCGCCGCTGCCAACGGAGGGATAGAACCCGTAGTCCGTTTTGTTGGCAAATAACTGGTAGTCCGTGGGCACGTTGCCCGAGGTGCCTAGCCCGGAGAAGCTGAAGTTGCCATTGGCATCCGTGGTCGCTACCTGGTGGATGGTGTTCCAGTTGGTATCGAAGAGGGTGACGGCAGTTCCGGGCAGTGGCGCTCCTTTAAATGTGACGGTGCCGGAAATGGTGTCAGTCGGCAGCGGAACGGGGGGATCGGTTTCACCTGCGCTGCCAGTGCCACCACCACAGGCAGTGAGCATGGCCAGACCAACCATTGCCAGTAACAACTTCATAGGGCCCATTGCGTTTCTCCGCGCGAAGCAATCAGAAGCACGAGGCAACAGAGGAAGATCGGCAAATTGCGCGAAATCTTCAGCGCACACGGGGATGCGGCGCGCGTTTTCCGCTACAATCTTTCCCGTCCATGCTGCGCACTGAGCTGTACGCGGATTACCGCGGCGTTTTTCTCCACGATGTCATCCTCGATTCCTGCCGACGCAATGCGCCGAAGACTGCTCTGGTCGATACGTCGTGCGGCAGGCGCTTCACCTTCGCCGAATATGGAGAGACGGTCGAGGCGGTTGCGCGCGGGCTGATTGCCGCTGGAGTCCGTTCGGGCGAAGTCGTCGCGATCTTCCTGGCGAACTCGTGGGAGTTTGCCGTGACGTTTCATGCGGCGCAACTCGCGGGAGCAATTCCGACACTGCTTAACCCCACCTACCGGCAGCGGGAAGTTTGCTATCAACTGGGAAATTCCGGCGCGGTGGTGCTCATCACAGATGGAGCCAGTGCGGAAGGAATCGATCTGAGCGGCTTGCCCAACTTGCGACGTGTTTATGCTACGCGGCAGCCAGTGGGCGGAAGCGAGCCGTTCGCGAGGTTGATGGAGTCTGGGAAGCAAGCCTTTCCGCGGCCAAGCGAATCCTCCGAGAAAACATTGGCGGCACTTCCCTACTCGAGCGGCACGACCGGCTTGCCCAAGGGCGTGATGCTTTCGCATTCGAACCTGGTTTCGAATGTGTACCAACTGCTGGGCAAGAATGGCGCTCCATTAGTTCCAACGGAGCGAATACTCTGCTGTCTGCCGCTGTATCACATTTATGGGCTGAACGTGATTTTGAATCCCTCGTTGATTCTGGGGACGACGATCTTCCTGTCACCGCGCTTCCAAATCCAGACCCTGGCGACGCTACTACCGGAGGAGGGCATTACGATGATGCCTTTGGTGCCACCGGCGATTAATGCGATCTGCCAGGCAGCGGAGGCCGGGCAATTTCCGCGCGAGCACTCGGTGCGCTGGGTGAAGTCCGGCGCGGCGCCGCTGGCTCCGGAGTTGGCGCGGCGATTCACGGCGCTGACGAATATTCTGGTCTGCCAGGGATACGGAATGACCGAGGCGTCTCCTGTAACGCACGTAGGATTTCTGCAGCCGGAGTTGTATCACCCAGATTCGATCGGGCACCCGATCGCTGAGACTGATTGCCGCGTGCTGGCGCAGTCGGAAATCGATCCGGCGGACCGGCCGGATGATTTGACGGAACCGCCGGCGGGACAGCCGGGTGAACTGGTGATGCGCGGTCCGCAGTTCATGCTGGGTTACTGGAAGGAGCCGCAGGCGACGGTGGCGGTGCTGCGCGATGGCTGGTACTGGTCGGGCGACATTGTGACGCGCGACCGCGAAGGCTTCTATCGCGTGGTCGACCGGCGCAAGGAGATGATCAAGTACAAGGGATTTCCGGTGGCGCCCGCGGAGGTGGAAGCGGTGCTGCTGGAGCATCCGGCGGTGAAGGAGTGTGGAGTGGTTGGGCGTCGCGATGATGCCGCGGGGGAGATTCCGGTGGCGTTTGTGGCGTTGCGGGATGGATTTGCCGACAGCGGAAAGCTGGGCGAGGAGCTGTGTTGCTTTGTCGCGGAGAGGCTTACGCACTACAAACAGCCGCGTGAGGTGCGGTTTGTGGATGCGGTGCCGAAGACGGCTTCCGGGAAAATCTTGCGGCGGGAGTTGAGGAAGGCGATGGAGTAATTTGGACGATTCGTGCTCGCCTTTTCTCTGACACCCGTAAAGCGGCGGAGCGGGAGATCTCTCGATAGTAGTTGTGATCACCGAAATGCGTCATCCCGAAGGACCGCGCGTTCTCCAGCGGTCCGAGGGATCTCCCCGCAAATGAACCTCGATGTTCATTCATCACAGACATGCACAACTACCTTTTGCTAAACGTGACTGATGCAGAGGCGCTTCTTCGTCTACATCATGACCAACTGCCCGATCGCAGCGGTTCTTTATATCGGCATCACGGGGGACTTGGTTCGTCGAGTGTGGCAGCACAAGAACAAGAGCGCGCCTGGTTTTACCGCGCGTTACAACCTTACGATGCTCGTGTACTACGAGGAATTCGTTTATCCCGACGCAGCGATTCGTCGGGAGAAGGAAATCAAAAGCTGGAGCCGCGCGAAAAAGATAAAGCTTATTAAGTCCGTGAATCCAAGATGGGAAGACCTTGCCAAAGAATGGCAAAACGTTTTCAAGCCCGATGGTTCTGTTGATCGGGAGATCCCTCACTCCGCCTGAAAAGCGGCTCCGTTCGGGATGACGTACTACCTAGGTTGTTGCGGCTTCTGGTCGTCTGCTGGTTTCTGGTCTGGCTTCTGGTCCTGCTTCTGATCACTGACAGGTTTCTGGTCGGCCGGTTTGGCGTCGTTGGGTGGGTTGGTCAGGTGGCGCTTTACCAGGAAACTCCAGATCACTTCGTTGGCGTTGAAATCCTGACTGGTCTTGCCGATCGTGTTCTCTGGCTCGTATTGCTCGCCGCCGGGCCAGGTGTTGCCTCCGCCCTTCACTGAATAGAGCGAGACTTCTGCGTTCTCCTGGCAGCTTCCGTAGGTATCGATTTTCGTTTCTAGTCCGCCCTTGGCTTTGTCGAGCTTGGAGTGCGCGGGCTTCTCTCCGCAGCGGTCGAGCTTGGCCCATTCTTTGGCTGAATCTTCTGCAGAGATCGTGGCGACGTGCCCATGCTTGCCGGTTCCGCCGTTGTACTTCACGACCGGGTCATCGGTGCCGGAGATCATAAGAACCGGTAACGGACGCGAGGGCACGCAGACCATGGTTTTCGGCATAGCGGCGCCTACGGTGGCGATCCCGGCTACGCGGTCGGTGAGACCGCAGCCAATTTTCATGGTCATGAAGCCGCCGTCGGAGAGTCCGGCGAAATAGATGCGCGAGGTGTCGACGGAAAAACGCGTCGACAGTTTGTCGAGCATGTGGTTGAAGAAGTCGATGTCGTCGGCGGGCTGCTGGCGGCGCCGTTCGCCCTGCTCGCGCGGCTGCGGCGGTGGATAACCTCCCGGATATCCCCAGCGGCGCCGCCCGTAAGGACCGCGGCGGTAGGGAGTGGGACGCGGCTCAACAATTCCGAAGTTCCAGCGGCCATGCAGCGCGCTGGGATAGACGGCGATGACACTGTCCTTGTCGGCGAGTTCGTTGAAGCGCGTAAGGCGCTCGATGTCGTCGGCTTCCTGGTTCTGCCCATGCAGCAGCACGACGACCGGGTAGTGTTGCTTTTCGTCATAGCCCTTGGGCAGGGTGAACGACATAGGAGCGGTCGACGTTTTCGACGGTGATTATCTCTTTCGTTTCCTGCGCGGCGGCGCGCGACGGCAACAAAGACACGCTAAGAAATGCGATTACCACTCCAACACAGCTTAAAGCCCCTGATTTCATGCTTTCTCCAGATTCAAAAATTATACCTAGCAGGCTTTAACCCCAGTTGGCGAGGCAGAGTTTCGCGGGGGCGTCCATCGCACGAAAGCTGGAACCGGGACGAGGCTGGCCGCGTATCTCTTACCAGAGATTAAATTCCGGCAGGCGCCACGCGCTGCGGAATAGGAGAAGGGTTATGGATGGAATTACTGGTCTTGCCGCAGTGGTCACGATCTTCGGGATGCCAACGGCGATCCTGGCGATGTACTTCTTTTACCGCGTGCGCAAACTGCGCAGCGACGAGCGGATGGCCGCGATCCAGCGCGGAGTGACGGTTCCGATGGAAGCAGAGCTCTCCGAAACGGCGCGTTCGCGGCGGAGTGGGATCCTGTTTATCGCGGGCGCGATTGGCTTCATGATGACATTTTCGATTATCGCCCGGAATGATCCCGACGCCTTGATAGTAGCGGCGTTTGGGGCGATTCCCTTCGCGCTGGGCTTAGGTTATTTGCTGGATTCGATGTTGATCCGGCGGGATGCCAAGTCGGTATAGCCTGGATTTTTGCGCTGCGAATGCCTCCGGGGTTTCCCTTTTGAAATCCCGGAGGCCATTTTGTTCTGGGGTTCGATAAAAAACTCGGCTTAAAGCTTTTGACCGCAGAGATCGCAGAGAAGAGCCGCAGAGGGCGCGGAGTAAAGCTTGATCAATCGCCAGTGAGGAACTTGAATTGGGCATCGTTCAGCGGCACTACGCTTAGCCTTCCCTGACGCACCAGTGGTGATTCCGAGAAAATATTGTTGGCCTTGGCTTGGGCGAGGGTTACCGGTTTCGTGTTGGGTTTGTCGACTTTGATCTTGACTTTCGGGTTGCGCGGATCGGAGTCGTCGACGGAAACGACGCTGGCAGTACCCACGGCGCTTTTCTCATCGCCGGTGTGATAGATCACGAGGCGCTCGCCGGGCTTCATGGAGCGCATGTTCTTGAGTGCGACCGGATTGGAGACGCCATCCCAGATCGTTGTTTTTTCACGCTGCAAATCGGCGAAGGAATAGGTGGAGGGTTCGGTTTTCAGCAGATAGTTCATTCCTGTTGATCCTTCTTGGAATCGGCGTTTTCACCCGCACGGAGCGGTCAGCGTCGCTAATTAGGTTTTTTTTGTTCGGGCGCAGTGTCGGTTTTTGGTGGCGAACTGGTGTTCGCATGATCGTCGTAAACAGAGAACTGAGTCTGCGGCCGCTTCAGCTTGATGGTGAATTCCATTTTTGGCTTGTCGACGTCGAAATCTTCGCCGTAGGTCTGAAAGCCCTGGGCCAGCACCTGGACGCGCAACTTGCCGTAAGGGATGCCGTCGAAGTTGCACTTCCCTTCTGTGTCGCTCTTCAACTCCATGCCGCCCTTCTGCTGCTTGCCGCGATCGCTGACAGGATGCATGATGACGGCGGCGTTGCGGACGGGCTTGCCGTTGTCTTCTTTGAGCACCACGAAATTGAGCCACGAGGTCGGTACGTCATCCTTGTCTTTTTGCGCGGCGGATGCGCCCGACATCGCCAGCACTGCCAGCATTGCCCCAATGAGAAAGTTCTTCATGGGAGCCATTTTAAGCAGCGGGGACGAGGATGTCACGCGTGTGTAGCGGGCGGGCCGTCGGGATGACGCCACCTCAATGAGGAGGCGATTGCAACACGGCCCCTTCCGAACGAGTCTTTTACAATGCAGGGGTGAAAACTTGGGACGTGATTGTTATCGGCGGAGGGATTATCGGGCTGTCGCTCGCGGTTGCCCTGCGCAAACGCGGTGCGAGCGTGCTGGTGGTGGAGCGTGGAGAGCCCGGGCGTGAAGCGTCCCATGCTGCAGGGGGAATGTTGGTGGAGTCGCCGCTGGAAACTCCTGCCGTGTTGCGGCCGCTGGCCTCGGCCAGTGCGCAAATGTATCCGGAATTTGCGCACGAGTTGGAAGTTGAGTCTGGGATGAAAGTGGACCTGCGGGATGCGGGAACGATTCTGTTGTCGCCTGAGTCCGAACTTCCCGCAGCATGTCATGCGACGCGCGCCAAAATCGCAGAACTGGAGCCGGCGCTGGGGAATACAGAGCTGAATGCGTTTTACATCAACGAACGAAGCGTCGATCCGCGCGGGCTCACGTATGCGGCAATCAAGACGGCGAAAAATCGCGGCGTGGATTTTTCTTCCGGGGATGAGGTCACGGCGGTTGAGGTGGCAGATGGACGCGCGAGCGGTGTGACGACGGTAAAAACTTCTTTCTCCGCGACGAGAATTGTCAATTGCGCGGGCGCGTGGTCGGGCGGGATTGGGCCCGTGGCGCTACCTACCCGTCCGGTGAAGGGTCAGATGCTTTGCCTGGCTATGCCATCACGCACGCTTCTCAAGCACGTGATCCGCTCGCCGCGAGCGTATCTGATTCCGCGCAGCGATGGCCGGCTGCTGGTGGGAGCAACGGTGGAGGAAGCGGGATTTGACAAGCGCGTCGATCCAGTGACCATCGAGAATTTTCACCGGGCCGCGATCGAACTGGTACCGAAGCTGGCCGAGGCGAAGATTTTGGAGGCGTGGACCGGCCTGCGGCCCGGGACGCCGGATGCGTTACCGATTTTGGGTGAGACCAGGACGCCTGGTTATTACATTGCCACGGGGCATTTCCGCGACGGGATTCTGCTGGCGCCGGTCACGGCACAGGTGATGGCTGATGTCGTCGAGAATAAGAAGCCGGAGTACGATCTGCAGGCGTTTTCGCCCTCACGGTTTCACTGAATTCACGGAACTTCTGTTGTGGGTGCTGCGTTACTCCACTGCGCGACTGCGCAGCGAGCCGGGAGATCCTCTTTGCAACTTGCGATTGAAAATGTAAGCAAGCGCTACGGCGGTGGGAACTGGGCGCTGAAAAACTTCAGCCTGCAACTCGGACCCGGTGTGCTCGGTTTGCTGGGTCCGAACGGCGCAGGCAAAACAACGCTCATGAGCATCCTGGCGACAATCACCCGCGCTACAGAGGGCCGCGTGATGTGGAACGGAGCCGATCTGGCGGCGAGTCCGGATACTTTGCGCGCAACGCTCGGCTATTTGCCGCAGGATTTCGGCGTGTATCCCAATCTGAATGCGGTGGAGTTTCTGGAATATCTTGCGGCGGTAAAAGGGCTCGACGGGGCCGCTTCGCGGCGGCGGATTGATGAGTTGTTGAATCTTGTGAACTTGGCGGACGTGCGCAAACGCCCGCTCGGCAGTTATTCCGGAGGCATGAAGCAACGCGTCGGGATCGCGCAGGCGTTGCTCAATGATCCGCAACTGCTGATCGTCGATGAACCGACGGCCGGACTCGATCCGGAAGAGCGCGTGCGCTTTCGCAATTTGCTCTCGGAACTTTCCGGCGAACGAATCGTGATTCTCTCCACCCACATCGTTTCGGATGTGGAAGCGACAGCCACCGATATCGCGCTGATTTCTGCGGGCTCACTCGTGGCGCACGCGTCGCCTGAGGACCTGCTGCGCAGAGTGGATGGAAGAGTGTGGGAGTGGGTTCTGCCCAGCGCCGAACTCACGGCCGCGCGGCAGCGATACTTGATCAGCAATACCGCACGCCGCGCCGATGGAGTGCACGCGCGCGTGCTTGGAGAATCCGCGCCGGACGGAGCGCAACCGGTGGTCCCGAATCTCGAGGATGCGTATCTCTACTGCCTCTCGCAGCATCGTGTCGGAGCGGCGGCATGAACGCGCCGCGTGTTCTGTTCCAGATGGTCCGCGCGGATTTTCTGGAACGGGTTCGACGCTACAGTTTTCTAGTGATCCTGGCGGCGGCGCTGTATCTCGCCTACGGCGTGGCGACAGAAAAAATATGGATGGTCGTGGGAAACGGATATCGCGGCGTCTACAACGCGGCGTGGATCGGCGCGCTGATGAGCGTTTGCTGCTCGACCTTCCTTTCGCTGGCCGGCTTCTACATCGTGAAGAATTCGGTGCAGCGCGACACTGACACGCGCGTGGGGCAGATTCTGGCGGCCACGCCCATGCGCAAGGATTTTTATACGATCGCCAAGACTCTGAGTAATTTTGCCGTGCTGGCCTGCATGGTTGCGGTTTTGATGGTCGCTGCCGTGGTGATGGAGGCGATGCATTCTGAAGGTCATTCACTTTCTTTGTGGAAGTTGTGGTCGCCGTTCATCCTTCTCGCGATTCCAGCGTTGTTGCTCACGGCCAGCCTGGCGCTGCTGTTCGAGACGATCCCCGTTCTTCGCGGCGGAGTAGGCAACGTCGTTTACTTTTTTGTGTGGACGGCCATGATAGCGATGGGCGCGACGGGCATAAACGATCCTTCAGGATTGCAGCTTCTTTATCAGAGCACACGCAAGGCGCTGCGAGCGGTCGATCCCAGCCAAGCGGAGAATTTCCATTTCAGCCTGACGATCGGCGGCGAGCACGCAGTTCGAACGTTTTTGTGGGATGGAATCGACTGGACTGCCAACGTGTTACTCATGCGCCTGTTCTGGATCGGCGCAGCGATTGCGCTGGCTCTGCTGGCGGCCGTCATCTTTCATCGCTTCGATCCTGCGCGCTCGTGGCGCAGACGGCGAACGCCGGCCATCGCCGATATTGTGGTAAAGGGCGAGCGTCAAACAGTAGGCACAGCGCCGGTTATGGCTGTGCATCTGACGCCTCTGGTTCGTGACACTGCTGCATCGCGCTTCCCGCAACTCGTTGCCTCCGAATTGCGGCTCATGCTGAAAGGCCAGCGCTGGTGGTGGTATGCGACTGCAGCCGGGCTGCTAGTGGGAGAAGTCGTTTCGCCCGACGCCGCTGTGCGGAGTGGATTCTTGCTCGCTGCCTGGATCTGGCCCATCTTCCGCTGGTCGCAGATGGGATGCCGCGAAGCGCGACACAATACTGGGCCGGTGCTGTTTTCTTCCGAGCGCAGCCTGACGCGGCAACTTCCCGCTCTGTGGACAGCCGGGTTCTGCGTTGCTCTGCTTACGGGAAGCGGCGTTGCCGTGCGGCTGCTGCTCGCGGGCGATATGCGCTCGCTCGCGGGATGGATCGCAGGAGCTTTGTTCATTCCGAGCTTCGCGCTGGCGCTGGGCACGTGGACCGGCAGCAGCAAGGCTTTCGAAGCCATCTATACCGTCTGGTGGTATGTCGGGCCGGCGCATCAGATTCCCGGGCTGGATTTTATGGCGACGACTCCGGCGTCGAGTTCGCCCGGCAGCTATGTGGTTGCGGCAGCCGTGTTGCTGGCGGCGGCGTACTGGCGGCGGCGACAGGCGCTTGGCTACGCGTAGCGGCGTTGCCGGTTGGTAGGCGCATACGCTTACGAATTTTTTGGCATTCTGAAGTCATCATTCGCGAGAGCGAGCAGATTGCAGAGATCCTTCGACTGCGGTTGCTCTTCGCGCCTTGCGCGAAGACCAATCCTCGCTCAGGATGACAAATTTCATGAGTAGCTCGTGGAGCGAAATCGTGCACTTCCCCTCTACGAGCAGCGCCGGGGCCTCATCGGCGCTATACTATTCCGTTTCCTCGGATTTCAGACCCGCGATCTTGCATCGTTCGCATCTTGCGTCGTCCACCGAGAGCCGCATCGCTGACTATAGAAAGGATTCGCCATGGCCTCTCCCGCCGTCGATTTTGCCCGCAATAATCAACAGCGTTTCTTGAACGAACTCAAAGACCTGCTCCGCATCCCGAGCGTCAGCACCCTCGACGAACATAAGCCCGACATTAAAAAAGCCGCCGACTATGTAGCCGCGGAACTCCGGCGTATCGGCATGGAGAATGTCGAGGTCATTCCGACCAAGGGGCATCCGCTGATTTATGCGGATTGGCTGCATGCTGCCGGAAAACCAACCGCACTTTGCTACGCGCACTATGACGTGCAGCCGGCGGAGCCGCTGGACGAATGGCACACGCCGCCGTTCGAGCCCACCGAGCGCAACAGCAATATTTACGCGCGCGGCGCGGTCGACGACAAAGGTCAGCTGTGGATGGAAGTGAAGGCTCTTGAAGCGCTCATGCAGACTGGCGGCGGAAAATTGCCGATCAACGTGAAGGTGATTTTTGAAGGTGAGGAAGAAGTTGGCGGCGAGTCGATTGCGGAGTACATCCGCAAGCAGAAAGCCAAGCTGAAGGCGGATTTTGCGCTGGTGTGCGACACGGAGTTGTTTGCGCCCGAACTTCCTACGTTGTGCGTGGGATTACGCGGCCTTGTCTATACCGAAATTGAAGCGCAGGGAGCGAAGACCGATCTGCACTCGGGCATGTACGGCGGAGCGGCGCCGAATCCGTTTTTTGCGCTCATCGAGATGATCAGCAAAATGAAAGACGCGAAAGGCAAGGTGCTGATCCCAGGATTTTATAAAGGCGTGAAAGCGCCGACCGCGGCAGAACTCAAGGCCTGGAAGCGGCTGCCCTTCAACGAAGAACACTATCGCAAGACTGAAGTTGGTTCGAAGGTACTGACGGGCGAGCCGGGTTATTCGGTTCTCTATCGCACGTGGGCTCGGCCGACGCTCGAAGTGCACGGCATGCCCGGAGGCTTCGTCGCGGACGGCGCCAAGACAGTCATTCCCGCCCGCGCCAAGGCGAAGGTCTCGATGCGCCTGGTTCCGAACCAGGATCCGGATGACGTTCTCAAGAAATATATGGCATACGTGAAGAAGCTCACACCGAAAGGGATCGAGACGAAAGTAAAAGTGTGGAGCAAGGGCCCGGCCTGCGTGGTCAGTACCGACAATCAGTTCATCGAAGCAGCGACGGCAGCGCTGCACGATACGTTCAAGAAAGACACCGTCTTCATTCGCAGCGGCGGATCGATTCCAATCGTCACCGACTTTCAGGATGTGCTGAAGGTTCCCAGCGTGATGATGGGCTTCGGCCTGCCCGACGACAACTTGCACGCTCCCAACGAAAAGTTTCACATCCCGAATTTCTATCGAGGGATTGAGACGATCTGCCGGTTTTTCGAGAAGTTGGGAGGATAACAAACGCGCTGAAAGTCAAATTTCGCCAATAAGCAGGGATCCCTCTGCATGATAAAATCGCGCTTGTGAAAGCAGCGCGCAAATTCACCGTCCTCATCGAACGCGATGAAGAGGGTTTCTTCGTGGCGACGGTGCCCGCCCTGCCGGGCTGCCATACGCAAGCAAAAAACCTTGACACCCTGATGAAGCGCGTTCGTGAAGTCGTGGAGTTGTGCCTGGAGGAGAACCACAACTCTTCCCCGCTTGAACTTGTTGGCATCCAGCAGATTTCTGTATGACCCGCCTTCCGCGCCTCAAGGGCAAGGAACTCATCCGCATTCTGGAAAAGTTTGGCTTTCAAGTCGCTCGAAGTCGTGGCAGCCACTTTGTACTTCGTCATAGTGACGGCAGAGTTACGACGGTTCCGGTTCATTCCGGTGAGGTACTCGGTCCCGGACTTCTTCGTGCAATCCTGCGCGACGTCGAGCTTAGCGTGGATGACTTAATGCGCAACTCCTAGGTTTCAAATCGAAATTAATCATAAGTATTGACAACTTTCCGTAACCGGCATACGCTCAGGCCGAGTTGGGTTCCGGGCTCCTCGCGCGTCCTCGTCACGACCGTCGAATTGTATTCTCTCGCCGAAAAAGGAGTTTCGTATGACATCCCTCACCAAAATTGGTTTCTTCTTTCTGGTCTTGCTGGCGACCACTTCCCTGATTGCTCAAGCCGGATCGACCTTCTATGTAGCGAAAAGCGGCAGCGATTCCAATTCGGGTAGCTTCACGGCGCCGTGGCTCACGATTCAGCACGCAGCGAATTCTGTAACCGCAGGCGCTACCGTTTACATTGAAACCGGAACGTACAACGAATCGGTAACCTTCCCGAATTCGGGGACGGCGGCGAATCCTATTACGTTTGCGAATTATGCCGGGCAGACCCCCACGATCGACGGTACGGGACTGAAAGTGAGTGGAGTGCAGGGGCTGATCAATATCGTGAATCAGAGCTATATCACAATCCGCGGATTTGAGATTCGCAACTACACAACGGCCAGCGCGAATCCCACGCCGACGGGAATCTGGGTGACAGGATCGGGCAGCGGCGTGCAGTTGCTGAACAACATTGTGCACAATATTACGACCACGTCGGAGAAGAATGGCAACGCCTTCGGCATTGCGGTCTACGGCACGGCGAGCACGCCGATCGATCACATTACGATCAGCGGCAACCAGGTTTACAACCTCAAGACGGGAAACAGCGAGTCACTCAATGTGGATGGCAACGTAACTAACTTCGCCATCACCAACAATGTTGTTCACGACAACGACAATATTGGGATCGACGCAATCGGCTTTGAGGGCGTGGGCCCGTCCGGCAGCGACCAGGCGAGAAATGGCGTCGTGAGCGGCAATACCGTGTACAACATCACTTCCTATGGCAATCCGGCGTACGGGAAACAGTACGCGGCCGACGGGCTTTACTGCGATGGATGCGCTTATGTCATCTTCGAGCGCAATACGGTTTACAACACTGACCTGAATATGGAAGCGGCCAGCGAACACAAAAATCACAACAGCAGCTACGTGACTATCCGGAACAATCTTTTTTACAACGCGAATGCCGTGGGTGTTTCGATCGGTGGCTATGCGAGCGGCGTGGGCGGCAGCGATCACGTGGTGATCGTGAACAACACGCTTTACGCCAATAACACGAAGAACCAGGGCGCGGAGTTTCAGATTCAATACCACTCCGGCACGACGAATGTTTTCGAAAACAACATCGTCTACGCGGGCAACCAGAACGTGTGGATTTACAGCTACGTGAGCGGATCGACGGCAACTGCAAACTGGAATCTCTACTACTCGACCGCCGGCTACGTGCAGGGCACATCGATCACGTGGGCGAGCAAATCGAACTACAAAACTTATGCTGCTTATCAGAGCGGGAGTGGCCAGGACAAGAATTCTCCGAATGCGAATCCGCTGTTCGACAATCTGAATTCCACTCCACCGAATCTTGATGTCGCGTCCAATTCGCCGGCGGTGAATGTGGGCGGCACGAGCCTGACTTGCAGTGCGGGATACTGCAATGGCCCTTCGATTTACGGCAGCACAGACTATGCCGGCAACCCGCGCGAGAACTCGAGCGGGCAGATCAATATTGGGGCTTACGAGCAATAGCGCAAAGCATTAGCCTGCCTTCGTTTTATTCGTAGCGCAAGGCCTCAATCGGATCGAGACGCGACGCGCGTATAGCGGGGATCATGCCGCTGACCAGCCCCACCAGCGCCAGGATGGTGGTCGCAACCAACACGCTAACCGGCGAAATAATCAGGCGGATGTCGCCGGCTTCCCCGTGCTGCGCCAGCGCGCTATAAAAGGTCAGATTCCCCATGGTAAACGAAATGATGTAGGCCAGCACGATACCCAAAAAGCCGCCGAAGAAAGTGATGGCCAGCGCTTCGGACAGGAACTGCACCAGCACATCAAAGCGGCGAGCGCCCAGCGCCTTCTCCACTCCGATTTCACGCGTGCGCTGCGTTACGCTCACCAGCATGATGTTCATCAGCCCCACACCGCCAATCCCAAGCGTCAGGGCTCCAATAATGGCAAGGAGCACCTGCAGAGCCACCGTGATGATGTGGAATTGCGAAAGCTGTTCCATCATGCTGAAGACGAAAAGAGCGCGCTTGTCGTCCGAACGAAAATTATGTTGTGCAGCCAGCGTATTGCGAACCGACATTTCGACCGCGCCATAGTTGTAGCCGAGAAAATCCAACCAGATCATGTCGATATAGTAGGTGCTGCGGAAATCGCTCATGGTTGGGAAGGGGATGTAGACGACGCGGTTAATGCTGTTCTCGGAGCCCTCCTGGGGTCTCGGCTTCAGCACCCCGATGACCTCATAAGGAATGCCGCTGATTCGAATCTTCTCCCCGAGCGGGAAACGGCCGGAAAACAGCTTCTCCCTGGACTCCGACCCGAGCACACAGACTCGTGCGCGCAGTTGCAAATCTCCCGCGTTGTAAAAGTGGCCTAGAACGAGTTGCAGGTTCTGAATTTCCTGGAGCGAGGGATTCGAGGCCTCAATCCTCCATACGTACGAACGACCCTCGTAGCTCACGGGCGCATCGTAGAACGATTCAGGAGTAATGCGGGTCACTTCGGGCACATTCACGACGACACGATCCACGTCATCTCGCGTCAACCGGATACTGGTGCCGGCCTTGTTTCCTCCGGCCTGCATTGAGGTGCGCCCGCCTGCGATGCCCATGGCCGCCGTGCTGGCGTAACTCCGGAAGATGTTCACGATAGCTGTGGAGAAGCCTGTGCCATAGGCCAGCAGAAGCACGACCGTGGCGATTCCCCACGCCATGCCGAGCATGGTAAGCGCAGTGCGCTGACGATTGCGTCTGAGCGATCCGTACGCTTCCGAGAACACATCTTTCGCGTGGATCATTTACTGCTCCTGACGAAGAGCTTCCACCGGTTGCAGTAAGGCGGCGCGCTGCGCGGGATAGAGTCCGGCGATAATGCCGGCCAAGGCAAGGCTGCCCATGGCGAGCGCAGCCGTCGCCGGATAGATGTGCGGCAATTCGAATCCATCGATTGGCGGGATTAGTCCGAATAGTTTCGTGGCCGTGTAGGCTGCTCCCACGCCAATGGCGCCGCTAATGCCCGTAATCATCAGCCCCTCGAGAAAGAACTGAAGCAGGATGTTGCGCCGGGTAGCGCCCAGCGCTTTTCGCAGGCCGATCTCTCGCGTGCGCTCGCTGACCGAGACCAGCATGATGTTGATGACGCCGATTGCGCCCAGCCCGAGTGTTACCAATCCCACCGCTCCCAGAAAAGTATCCATGGCATCGGAGATCTTGCCGACCATCTCGGCAGTGGCGACGGAGTCCCAATCGTCAAAAGCGTCGGGCGTCTCGGGATCAAAGCCATGGTTTTTGGCCACGATATTGCGCACGGCTTGCTTGGCTTGTGCGTGCTGCGCGCGCGTAATCGGCTGGTAGGCAACATACTTGATGGCTTTGGCGTTGCCGTCTCCCTGCATGGGGAAATATGTGGCCATGGTCGTATAAGGCATGATCAGGCGCATGTTCTGGCCGGTGTTGTTTCCGTGGCCAGTCTTTTCGATCGTTCCCACCACCTCAAACGGCACCCCATTGATGAGGATCGTGCTGCCTACCGGCGGCCGTCCGGGAAAAAGTATGCGAACAAATTCGCTTCCGATGATGCACACATTGCTGCGCGCGAGTTCGTCGCCCCAGGTCAACGAACGCCCTTGTTCGATGGGCTGGTGGCGAATGCTGGAGAACTGCGGTTCCGAGCCATCGACGTAACCGTTGCTGCTGCCGAACTCGCTCACCAGGCGAAGGTCGCCGCGGTAGATGATCGGCGTGGCATTGCGGACAAGCGGCGAGTTACGAATATCGAGATAGTCCTGGTAGTTCAGGTAGTACTGGCGGGATGAGAGCTGGCTGCCGCCGAGCGCCGGCACCCGTCCGTTGTAAATCTGCATGAAGTCTTCGCCGAAGTTCGCCAGATTCTTGTTGGTGCCGGCGCGAAAACCTTCGCCCAGTCCAACCAGCAGCAGCAGCGAACCTACTCCCCAGGCGATACCGAACATGGTGAGGAAGGAGCGAAGTTTGTGCGTCCACATGGCACGCAACACCTCGCCGAAGCTGGCGCCGAATCGCCTCATAACCGAAGCTGCGAACGCTCGACCAACCAGGTCTATTCACTGCGATGTTCGCGCTTAATCCATCAGGTTTGCCGTGATGCCGATCACAAGCAATGGCGCGTCATCGGGGGCGTACGAACGATGAGCTATGAGCGGAAGGGAGCCGCCTGCCTGACTAATCAGTTATCACGGAATCGATTTGTCCGTTGCGCGATACCTATCTAATAACAACTATCTCGTACCTGAACTCTGGTCTATAATGCCGCCGCCATTCCGGCATTGCCGAAAGGTAACTGCCCGGGGCACGCTGTTCTGCGACCCGAAAAGCAGGAAAAAGCTCAGGAGCCATCCATGACACAGACACGCAAGATATTGCGTTACAACGCAAGGATTCTGGCAGTTGTCGCAAGCTTCGTGTGGTCGGCTTCGGCGTTGACGAAAACATCCTCCACGTGCACGGCAGCCGCTGTCCAGTTAGCGGCTCCGTCCGGGATGACCATCACTCCGATCACAGATGGCAACCTACCGGCGGGTATTACCGAACAGAACTTGATCGATGGCGGCGGCGTAGTCCTTGTTCCGCCGAACACGAAGCTGGGGACTCCGGAGTTCTGCTTCGTGCAGGGCACAGTTGTCACGAACGCAGCGACAGGCAAGACCGCAAACTTCCAGGCAGCCCTTCCCACTGCCTGGAATGGAAAGTTCCTGTTCAAAGGCTGCATGGTCCTGTGCGGAGTTGTCGATGGCCCGGAGGTCGAATCCGTCCAGCACGGGTATGCTTCGGCGTCGACCGATGATGGTCACGTCGGCGATCCAGCCCTGGGAGGCACTTTCGACGGAAGCTGGGCCCTCAACCCGGATGGCACTCCGAACACCGACGCGGTCACGGATTACTACTATCGCGCAGTCCACACCGTTACCCAGGCGGGAAAGAAGCTGGCACAAGGTTTCTACTCGCAGAGTGTCAGCCGTTCCTATTTTGCAGGATGCTCCGATGGCGGGCGTGAGGCCATGGTGGAGGTATCGCGCTTCCCGGCGGACTTTGACGGCGTCATCGCCGGCGATCCCTTCTTTAACATAGGCGGGCAGGTCATGGACGCTTACACCGTATCAAAGGTCCAACTTGGCGCTACCGATGCCGCGGTGGTGCCTGCATCGCTGCTGCACATTTTGGACAAAGCAATAATGGCTCAATGCGACGCGGCAGACGGCGTGCAGGACGGGCTGATTCAGGATCCTGCTCTGTGCAACTACAATCCAAAAACCAAACTGCCCATCTGCTCTGGCAGCAAGACAACCAACTGTTTTACTCAGGATCAGGCGGATTCGGTGGCATCCTGGTTCACCGCGATCACCGACGCCGCAGGCGGCATCGCCTACCCTGGATATCCGCTGGCAGACACGGATGATCTCGTTGGCCCCAACTTAAGGGGACGGGCCATTCCTGCAAATAACCTTCCCCCACTCGACATCACCAGCGATCAGCCTTGGGGAGCGGAGACGGGCGCGCCTGGGTCGTGGTTATTTGCTGACAATGTATTGCTCTATCTGATCTTCCAGGATGCAAATTACAACAGCAATTCAGCTCCGGGTATGACCTTCAACGTCAAGGGAAAGATCCAAAACCTGCTGCCCGACGCGACCATTCAGACCATAAACAAAACGACTCTGCCGGGGAGAGGCGACATTCCAAAGAATGCTCTGCCCTTCCTTTCAGCAGGTCGGAAGTTAATCATGTATCACGGCTTCAGCGACGACATCATGACCCCCTACCACACCATGATGTACTACGAGGCGCTGGCCAAGTTGGAGGGTGGCTACCCTGCACTGCAGGCGAACGCGCGACTATTCATGGTCCCCGGCATGTTCCATTGCACCGGCGGGCCTGGACCGAATGTCTTCGACTCTCTGTCCGCACTCGAGAGCTGGGTGGAGAGCGGAATGGCTCCGGATGCGATTCCGGCCACAGGGGGAGTACAGCTTGATGAGCTCGGCAATCCACGGTCGATGCCTCTCTGCCAGTTTCCCGAGATGGCCAGTTACAGCGGCACGGGGGACGTCAACGATGCAGCAAACTGGAGCTGCTCGGCGACCGATCAGAGGCTCTTGCAGATTGGGCCAAACGGCAAGCAGGCAGGTCTGCACTGAAGACAGCTCGCCGCCCACGGCTGCGATTTCGCACCAGCTGCATGTCGCGACCACCACTATGTGAGCGGGTCGAAGGCCAATTGGGGATTCGCGGCGCGAGTTCCCCATCGCAGTCGAAGATTCGTAGCTTTTGTTTGAAGTGGGGCTCTTTGGAGTTTCTTTCACCCGTCAACGGGTGAAATCGGGCCTGACTACAACAGCTAAAGCCGATCCCACAAGCCGACTTCTGGCCAGCAAATAGTCTCCGGTCCAGTCTGGCAAATCTCAGCCAATCTTGGGAATTGCGTCGATTCGTCCTATGCAACTAAGCAAGAGTGTCGTTACATTCGTTACCTTTCCCGAAACTGCTTTCACCGAATAACCTGCGATGTAGTCACCCGGTTGCGGACCGGAGCAGCGTTTCATGCGAAGAACGGGCTGCGTTGCCGTCGCAAGCCTCTACTCATCGCACCAATCCAAGGGACGGGACAACATGAAAGCTCGAAGTCTTGTACTGCTTTTTCTCACTTTATGGGTTCTTTCGTTCAGCGGTTATGCACAGAGTGGAGCGACAGGGGCAATCGCTGGTGTCGTGGTCGACAGCGAAGGGAACCCAGTGTCCGGCGCACAGATCGACATCACTTTCGTCGGGACCACAGCAACCCGTGAAGTCTTCTCCGACGCCAGCGGTAATTTCACCGTGGCGTCGCTTCCCGTAGGTACCTATGACGTGGTGGTCAAGGCAGCAGGGTTCTCCAGCAGCAAATACAACAGCGTGACCGTCCGTTTGACCGAGACGACTCGACTGAATCCGTCTCTTGCTGCTTCGAGCGGCGAGAAAACTGAGGCGGCCACTCGGGCCGGCGAAGACACGGTCATGGTTGCCACGCCTCCCGTGGTCGCGGTGGAGACCGAAGACCCAGCGACCGGGCGCTCGGTGGAGGCCGATGTGATCGGCGCCTTGCCCCTGGCGACACAGAACTTCCACCAGTTGCTAACGCTCTCTGCCGGCGCTATTTCTGACTTGAACGCCTCGGCGCAACTGGGCCGCGGCGATGTCGGCATCCATGTGAACGGTCAACGCGAAGACAATAACAATTATCTTCTCGACGGAATCAGCGTCACCGACCTTCGCAACTCGGAGTTGTTCAATACACCCTTGCCGAGCCCGGATGCGGTACAGGAATTCAAGGTTCAGACCAGTCTTTATGACGCCACCGAAGGCCGCAACGGCGGCGGCAATATCAATGCTGTGCTGAAGAGCGGGACCCCGCACTGGCATGGGTCGGTATTCGAGTTCTTCCGTAACGACGTGCTCAACGCGAATGAATACTTCCAGAATCGAGAGGGACAGCCGCGGCCCGTCGTGAAACAGAATCTCTTCGGCGGTAGTCTTGGCGGTCCTTTGGGACACGATGCCGAAGGCGGTTATCTGTTTGTCAACTACCAGGGCACCCGGCAGATCAGCGGACTTTCTCCGGGGACCATCATCAGTACCGTACTTCCCGTGCTGCCCAGCGACCGTTCGGCCGCGTCGCTGTCGATGGCTGGGTTCGGCAACGCTTTTACGCCGATCGATCCCGTCATACTGGCTCTGCTCAACGTCCAGAGCAACCAGTTTGGGGGAGCGGGTGGCGGCTGGCTGATTCCCTCGCTGTCGCCCTCAAATCCTGCGAACCCAGCTGCGGGTGCGGCATTCAATCTGAGCACCCCGGGCAAGTTCAACGACGACCAGTTCACTACGGACTATGATCGCCAGTTCAAAGACGGCAGAGACAAGATTTCCGGGCGCTTCTTTTTCTCCAACTTCCGCTCCTATCTGCCATTCGGTGCCGGCGACGTACCCAGCACCCCCGGAGAGGATCTGACCTACGGCGACCTGAGTTTCCCGGTGGACTTGCCGGTGCGCAACCGCTTCCTGAGCGTGATGGAGACCCACATCTTTGGTCCGCGCGTAGTCAACGAGGCACGATTCGGATTCCTGGATCTACAGTTTCAGAACACGAATCAGCCGGTGGTGACCGCCGACCAGTTAGGCATTGTGCGTCCCAGCAACAACCTCACCACCGACACCTACCGCTTCACGTTGCTGGGGGTCAACATTGGGCCAAACGACAGTTACGACCTGAGCCAAAATCAGCACACCTTCACCTGGTCCGACACCGTCAGCTACTCTCTGGGTAGACATTTCGTGCGCTTCGGCGGACTGTTCACCCACACCGGCATGGACCGCGACTTTCCACAGAACTTTAACGGACTGGTGGGCTTCAACAGCCTGCAGGCATTCCTGCTCGGAATCCCTGCGTATGCCTTTGACTCCAGCGGAGCCTCGAACCACCACTTCCTGCTCAACGATTCCGCGGCTTACATTCAAGACGACTACAAAGTCACCCGAAATCTGACCGCCAACCTGGGACTGAGATGGGATCTGATCAGCGCTCCACAAGATAGCTTGCACCGCATCGCCAACGTCGATCCCAGTCTCTTGGCGCAGGGTCAAAGTCCCTTTGTCTACTCCAAATCGGTCGGTGCTCTGAATATCCCCGGCCTGGCGGGGACGGCAAGCGAGACTGGACGATCCAACAACTACGCTTCCAACTGGGGTCCACGCATCGGCTTCGCCTACGATGTGTTGGGCAAGCACACCACTTCCGTCCGCGGCGGCTATGCCATCTACTACGAACGGGAAAGCCTTGGAGTCGCCCAGCAATTGGCCAGTCAGGCACCTTTCGCTCCCAGTGTGACCGCATTTGGCACAACGCCTGGCCAGTTGGCAACGATGTTCAACGGTCTTCTTCCAGCGGCCGGCGCCATTGATCCAAGTTACATTCCTCAGCCTTCGTTCCTCGTGGGCTTCATCGATCCCACGACCGGTCAACCGACCAACGATCCGAACATGTACCCCATTTTCAGTGGCTCCACCTATGGTGAGACCGCCATGTCTGTGCCTCTCCGCTATGTTTCGCCCAGCACGCAGCAGTGGAACCTTACCGTGCAGCGAAGCCTGCCCAAGAGCTGGGTCATGGAGGTTGGCTACGTCGGCAGTAAAGCGACTCATCTTTCCGCCGCACTCGATCCGATGCAGGCCCTGCTTGCTAGTCCGCAGAATCCCATCACCGTGGAAGACGTTTTTGGCAACACCTACACCATCACCCAAAATACGCAGCTCAATGTTGGGGCGCGATCTCCGCAGCTCGGGCTGAACCCGCGTGGCTACTTCCAATTCGTCAATTCGGCCACTTCCCACTACAACTCGCTGCAGGCGACGCTGGCTCACCAATTTGCGAACGGCCTGCATTTCCAGGGCGCTTACACGATGTCCAGGTCTACCGATCCGGTTGTGACATCCGGCGCCGGCATCTACCAGTTCACGCTGAATGATCAGGCTGCTCTGGGTCCGCTGGCGCTGTCAGACTTTGATCGTACCCACCGCCTGGTTCTCAGTTACCGCTACGAACTGCCGTTCTTTGCCCGTGCCCATGGTCTGCAGAGCGCCGTCCTGGGGCATTGGTCGGTCGGCGGCGTGACTGTCTATCAGTCCGGGGTGCCCTTCCGGGTGTCCGACTCCACAGGTGGTTCCGCCTACGGCGCAGCGTTCCCGGACACAGCAACTCCCAGCCTGGCCCCGGGATATACCGTGTCCAGCGCTCTCACCACCGGGCCTATCGAACAACGCCTCACCACATACTTGAACCCTGCAGCCTTCGTCCCGGCGCCCGTCGTCGGAATCGACGGCTCCACGGGCTTCGGCACCTTGGGCCGCAATGTCTTCCGCGGGCCATTTCAGCAGAGCTGGGACATGTCTTTGGCAAAGTCTTGGACCGTCTCCGAAGCCCAGTCTCTAAAGTTCTCAGCCGATTTCTTTAACGTGTGGAACCATCCCGTCTTCGACAAGCCATCCATTACCGACATTGAGAATCCATCGTTCGGGCAAATCACCAACACGGTGGGAACGCCCAGGCTGGTGCAGCTCTCTCTGCGTTACGCATTCTGAGGAAAGACAGTGAAGATGCCGACGTTCGCTTCCCATGGGCTCAATCGCGTGTGCCACCGGTTTTTGCCTTTCGCAGCGGGCTTGTTGCTCGGGCTGTTCTGCTTTTGTTTTCTGACGCCTTCGGTAGCGCAGGAAACCTCGCGAAAAGTTACGGCCAAGACCGCTCCGACCTATCCCGAACTCGCCAAGAGAATGCATCTGACTGGCAAAGTCAAGGTGGAGGTACTGATCGCAGCAAATGGGTCGGTGAAATCCGCCAAGCTGGTCGGAGGAAATCCTGTCTTCGAAAAGAACGCGATTGAGGCCGTCCAGCAATGGAGATTCGAATCGGCTCAAACGGAAACGAAGACGGTTGTCGTCCTGGAATTCGCAGATCAGTGAGACAAGCAAATCGTCTCTTCTCGGTACGCAGCGCGTTTATTCGGTCAGGCGCAGCTGTCGCCAGTGCTCGATTTCGTCCGGCTACTCCGCGCGGAGCGCGACCATGGGGTCGACCTCCGCGGCCTTTCGGGCTGGGACGTAACTGGCCAGTAGTGCGACACTGACGAGAACGATAGATACCGCGAAGAATGTTGCGGCGTCATTGGGCCGCACGCCATAGAGCAACGCGGACATAAGGCGCGTCAGCGCCAGTGATGCGACGAGTCCGAGGGCGAGGCCCGAGCCCGCCCATATCATTCCCTGCCGGATCATGAGGCGCAGCACGTCTTCGCGCCGGGCGCCGAGAGCCATGCGAATTCCAATTTCCTGCCTGCGCTGCGAGACCGCGTACGCAACAATCGCATAGAGGCCGACCGAAGCAATCAGCAGCGCGATGCCGGCAAAGATACCAAGCAGAACCAGCGCAAGCCGAGCCGGACCCAGAGCATTGTCGGTCAACTCTTGCAGTGTCTGAACGTCGTAGACGGGTTGGCCTGCGTCGATGGCGCGCACCTGACGTCGCACGGGATCGGTTGCAGTAGTGGGATCCGAGGCTGTGCGCACGAGCAGGCCCAAATCTAGCGTGGCACCGGCATGCTGGTAGAGCGGGACAAATATTTCTGGCGACGGCGGAAGATAAAGATCACGCATCTCGCGCACCGCGACCTGCCTGGCATCTTTCACCACTCCGATAATCTGCACTGTCTCATCGGAGCGGTCTTCGGAAGCGGCCGTTTGCCGCGCGATCAGGCTGTGGAGCTGAATCTGTTTGCCGACCACATCTTCGTTGGGGAACCAGGTGTGCGCGAAATTCTCGTTGACGATGGCCACGCGCTGATTTGACGCATCGTCGCTCGAGTCGAAGAAGCGGCCTTCGATCAACGAGGTCCCCAGCGTCGAGAAATAATCGCTTGAAATCACGCGGTAGGCCGATGAGGCCCGGCCGGCGGACGCAGTCAGCGACCGGCCCGGAATTGAAAAGTCGCGGGAGACCACCGAGCCGTACATCGGCAAGTTTGAAGTCAAAGCTGCATTGCTCACACCCGGAAGAGCGCGAACGCGTTGCAGAAGTTCCCGAGAGAAGTTGGAAACGGCGGAGTCAGCCTTATATTTCGCTTCTGGCAGTGCGATGCGCAGCGTGAGCACGTGATCCGGGCGGAAGCCGAAATCCAGAGAGCCAAGCGCGCGATATGTACGGGCCATCAGGCCGGCCCCGGCTACCACGACAAACGCCAGAGCCATCTCGGACAGAACGAGCACGGAGCGTGCGCGGCCTCCGCGACGGTCGGTGACCGAGCGAGTGCGCCGGTTCGACAGGTTCTCAGTGACGCCGCGGCGCGTTACGAAGAAGACTGCAGCCAGACCGAAAATCACACTAAGCGTGAGAGCGACCCCAATGCTGACCAGAAAGGCGGACGCGCTGGCGTGAACATCGGCTTCCTCACCAATGTAGAAGTCTGGAATCAGGGCGAGCACTGGTTTGAGCGCAGCTACACCCAACCCAAAGCCGAGCACGCCAGAGACACCGCCGAGCAGCAGGCTCTCGGCGAGGAATTGTCGCGCCACACGAAGCGGTGAAGCTCCCAGGGCCAGACGCACGCCGATGTCGCCGGCCTTGGAGACGATGCGGGTCAACATCAGGCTGGCGATGTTGGTGGCGGCGATCAACAGGAGGAACGCCGCGGCCGCGAGCAGAACGTAGAGTGCAACCTTCAGGTCGCCTACAACGGCACTGCGTATGTCGAGCGGGACGTAGCTTAAGCCTCCGTATTCGGGATTGCTGCCGCCGTCCGTGGCTTCTACACGACTCGCTAGAACCTGCAACTCAGCGCGGGCCTGAGCGAGCGTAACCCCAGGCTTGGGAATGCCGGCGACGGTGAGAGTTCGCTCCGAACGATTCGCGCTGGCGGGATCGAGTTGCAGCGGAACCAACAGGTCAGCGCCCCACTGCTGAAAGCGACGCGGCGTGATGCCGATGATGGTGTAGGGCACGCCGTCGAGGCGAAGGGTTTGGCCGATGATGGCCGGATTACGTCCGAAACGGCTCGTCCACAAGCGATAGGTCACGACCGCAACCTTGTCGCCGCCGGGGAGGTCTTCCTCGGGCCGGACGACACGACCGTGGATCGCAGAGATTCCATACAGTTCGAAAATATTTGCCGTGGCGCGTATGGCCGGGATGCGCTCAGGATTCTCGGTTTGAACGATGGTCTCGTCCAAAGTCGGATTGAAGTGAATGAGCGCAAAGAAGCCGTCGAAGGTTCCATGCAGATTGCGAATGTCGAAGTATTCCGGCGCCGAGAAGCGCCAACTCTCCGACTTGAGGCGTGTGAACTGCTGCGTCAGGAGGATGGCGCGGTTGGCCTGCTCCGTCTGACCAAAGTGAATGTAGGCGCCATCGAGAATGCTGAAGAGGACAGCGCTGGCGCCAATGCCGAGAGATAAAGTGATCATCGCAGCGGCAGAGAAGCCCGAGGATTTCGACAGTCCCCTGACAGCGTGTCGCAGCGTTTGAAATAAATTTTCCACCGGTTAGTTCCTCGGTAGGCCTCGAACTTTGGGTTACTAGAGCAATTCCATTGCCTGGGCGCCGAGCGGCAAGTTTGTTGATCCTGCGGAGAAACTTCGACGCGCTTCGGTGTTTTCGCAGATCAATGGTGTCCGTCGCTCGAAATCGCTGTTCGCTTATGGACATGCGCGCATGCGGCCGCAGGATCGAGACAAAACAGTTCTTGTGCTCGGATTTGCAGTGCGCTAGCATGACACTGCTCTCGCGGTTCTCCCACCTCTTTCAACCTCTCCGTCACTAGAATGGTCGATTGCTGCAATGTCTGTGCAACTAAGAGCGGTCTCGGGCGACCCCACACTATATATAGTGTTATATTGCTTGACCCCGCCCCAATTTCACCGTTACAGTAGCTTAACTTTGTGCCTGCCCTACCCAGCCGGGGGTAAAAACGAGGACAGAGTGGACGACGCGAGCATCGAATTGCACGCGGCAGGAATCCGTCTAGTAAACAGCACGAGCCCCGGCTTCTGGCGCGAAGAACGAACGCCAGGATGGGCGTCCGGCAGCGATTTTCCCATGACTCGCAAATGCGACGCGACATGGGGCACCCAATTTCTGATTACTGGGAACGGGCCACTGACCACCGGCCACTGGAGTTAGCCATTTGCTCAAACTGAAGAAGCTTCAGATTCTCGGGTTCAAGTCGTTCTGCGACCGCACCGAACTCAAGTTCCACGGAGACGGTGTAGCGGCGATCATCGGCCCCAACGGATGCGGTAAGTCGAACATCTCCGACTCCATTTCATGGGTGCTGGGCGAGCAGTCGGCGAAGACGTTGCGCGGCGCGCGCATGGAAGACGTGATCTTTGCCGGAACGCGCGACCGCAAACCGACGGGCATGGCAGAAGTGTCGCTGACGCTCATCGACCCCGAGATTTACAAGGGAGCTGACGTCGGAGCAGTGACCGAAATCGACATTCAGGACGAGCTGCCGGAATCGGACGAGCGCCATGTGGCCGACGATTGGGACGAGGCGGCAATTCGCTCGCGCGCGGCGGACGATACCGAGCGCGCCGTGGAAGATGCCCAGCCGGGAAAGATGGAAGAGGTGGAAGTGCCGCGCTCGAAGGTAAATACGCTGGCGGTGGCCTTCCCCGATGACGAACCGATCTTTGCTTTGCCGGCGCACAACATTACAGCGCCTCCGACGGCGGCGGTGGGCACGGCCGCGCCGCATGTGGTGCTGAAGATTCGGCGGCGCAAGTTCAATCAGCAACAGTTTCATGCCGGAGAAATTGTAGTCACGCGGCGGCTGTTCCGGTCGGGCGACAGCGAATATTTGCTCAACGGCAAGCTCTGCCGTCTGCGCGATATTCAGGAACTCTTCATGGGCACAGGTCTGGGCCCCGAGTCGTATGCGTTGATCGAACAAGGGCGCATCGGGCAGATTCTGAGCAGCCGGCCGACGGACCGGCGCGCGATTCTGGAAGAGGCCGCTGGCATTACCAAATTCAAAACGAAGAAACGCCTCGCCGAAGCCCGCTTGGAAGATGCCAAGCTGAATCTGGCGCGCGTGAACGACATTTTTGAGGAAGTCACGCGGCAGATGAATTCGCTGAAGCGGCAGGCTTCGAAGGCGGAGCGCTACGCGAAGCTGCGCGAAGAAATGCGCGCCAAGTTGCGACTGGTGCTGGCTAGCAAATTCGCGGCGATCGAGCAGGAAGGAACCGAACTCGACGCCCAACTGAACACGCTGTCGGAAGAAATGCGCCATCGCGCCGAAGAAGTGCAGCACTTCGAGGCCGAGCATGCTGAGCGCACGCAGCGTGGGTATGCGATCGAAACCGAGTTGCGCGAGAATCACGACCGCGTGAACCAGATCGCGCTCGAAATCGACCGCGCACAGGCGCGGCGGCGACACAACGAAGAGCGCTGCTCGGAATTGGTCGTGCGCACGGCTTCCTCGCAGGCGGAGTTGGCGCAGGTGCAGCACCGGCTAGGCGGGCTCGAGTCCGAGCGGGAATCGAATCGCCAGATACTCGAATCTGCCGCTGCCGATCTGGCATCGGCGCAGAACGACCTGGCACTCGGCCAACAGGAAGCCGCGGCCGCCGCAGCTGGACTGGCGGAAGTGGAACGGCTGCAGGAAGAATCGCGGGTTGCAATCTTTGACGCCGTCTCGTCGGCGTCGCGTCTGCGCAACCAGCTGGCGCAGGCCGAAGAGCGACTCGCGGGCGCAGACCGCGAGGCACGCCGCCTCGAAGCCGAGATCGCGAGCGCGAATACACAGGTTGAGGCCTTCGGCGGGCAGCGTGGGCAACTCGCTCTCGAATTCGAAACGGTTACGCAGCGGGCGAACGGCATCAGTGAAGAGATCAGCCAGGTGCGCCGCCTGATCGAGACGAAGAAGCGCGACGAAACGCGTGCGAAGACGAATCTCGACGTTCTGCGCGCGGAGTATGCTACCGCGCTTGGGAAAAAGGGATCTCTCGAATCAGTCATCGCTGAACATGGCTACTCGACCGAATCGGTACGGCGCTTGTTCCAATCGGGCGTAATGCAGGGCGGACTCGCGCCAGTGGGCGTGCTTGCGGATTTTCTGGAAGTTGAGCCGCGATTTGAGCGCGTGGTCGAAGATTTTTTGCGCGACGAACTGAATTACATCGTGGTGAAGTCGTGGGATGCCGCCGATGAGGGCCTGCGGATGTTGCGCACCGATGTCGACGGCCGGGCGACATTTCTGGTTCACCCTGAGGATGCGCAGGCGAAGTTCTCCTTCATTCTGGACGAGGCCGCGCACTCGGCTCCGCCGGCGGCGCAGATTCTTCCGCTCAAGAACACGATTCGGGTGCTCGACGGATTCGGAAAGTCCCTGGAAGTCATTCTTCCGAAACTGCGCGACGGCTACATCGTGCCCGAAGCCGATGTCGCGCGCAGCCTGGCGCTGGAGAATCCGGATGCGTTTTTCCTCTCGCAGGCGGGCGAGTGTTTCCACAATGTGACCGTCACTGGCGGCAAACAACGCGCAGAAGGGCCGCTCTCGATGAAGCGGGAACTGCGCGATGTTCTCCGCCTGACGGACGACCTGGAGCGCGCCCTGCGCGACCAGGAGACAACCGTGCTCACGCTGGGGTATGAGATTCGAGATCTGTCGGCGTTGCTGGAACGGCTGGAGGGCGAGAAACGCGAGGCGGAACATCAGGTGCTGACGTCGAGTCACATGCTGCAGCAACTGGATTCCGAGATGACGCGCGTCAACGAGCGGCTGACGACCTCGGGATTCGAGCTGGCACGGCTGCGGGCAGAACGGAACGAGCAGGAAGGGATTCTCTGCGCGAAGCAGTCGGAAATCGAGGTGCTCGACCTGCGCCGCGTTGAATTGGAGCAGCAACTTGCGGCAGCGCAGGAGTCGCTGGCCGCGCTTCGCCAGCGGCGCGAAGAGTCGGCGCTGAACACTTCCCAAAGGGCAGCTCGAGTGGCGGCATTGGAAGAACGGCATCGCTCAGCGGCGTCAGTCCTCGATAGGATCGAGTCTCTGCTTTTTGAGATGGACGAGCGTGTGCACGCATTGACTTCTCAAATTGAAGCTGCCGCCGCCGAGAAGCTGCAGCGCGAGGCGGAGAACGAGCAACTGCTGCAAACTGCCACAGACTTGGAAGCGGAGCGAAATGCCGCTCAGGCCCGCGAGGGGCTATTGCAGTTTGAGACGGAACAACTCCGCGCCCGGCTAGCCGAAATTGAGGAACAGCTGCGCAATAGCCGGCTTCTGCTCGACCAGGCGCGCGACCGCCGCGGAGAGATTTCCGCCGCCGTGGCCAAGCTGCAGTCGGATGCGCAGTATATGTCGGAGACATGCCTGAACGAGCTGGGCATCGAACGCGCCGCTCTGATGGCAGACGCGACGATTGCTGCCGTCGCCGGCGAACAACTGGCGACGGAAGATCAACTCTACAAGGAAATGCGCGCCAAACTCGAGGCGATGGGCCCGGTCAACATGATGGCCCTGGAAGAGTACAAGGAAACGGCGGAGCGCCACGCGTTCCTGGAAACGCAGCGCAAAGATCTGATTTCTTCCATCGAGAACACGACAGCGACGATTAAGGAAATCGACCAGATTTCGCGACAGAAGTTTGAAGAGGCGTTCACCAAAATCAACGAGAACTTCCAGGCGACGTTTAAGAAGCTCTTCGGCGGTGGACATGCTTTCATGAAACTCACCGACGAAGAGAACAGCGCTGAAAGCGGCATCGACGTGGTCGCATCGCCTCCGGGAAAGCGGCTGCAAAGCGTGCTGCTGCTCTCTGGCGGCGAGAAGGCACTGACCGCGCTGGCGCTGCTGGTTGGCATCTTCCAGTTTGCGCCCAGCCCGTTCTGCATCCTGGACGAAGTTGACGCTCCGCTCGACGAGGCCAACATCGGCCGCTTCACCGAACTGGTCAGAGAGATGAGCGTGCAGACGCAGTTCGTGCTCATCACCCACAGCAAGAAGACGATGAGCATCGCGCCCGTGCTTTATGGCGTGACCATGCAAGAACCTGGCGTGTCAAAGCTGGTCTCGGTGCGGTTTGGGGCGCAGTAGCACCAAAGCCCAGCTGCTGCAGCCAATTTGGCGCGTTCAGTAGATCAGCGCAGCCATGCAATCTTCTCCATCCGGAGAACCCAGGCCCGTACAAGCATCCCAACCGAGGCCGGCGAAGTACGCTCCATTGTTGCCTTCCACAATGTCGCGAGTGACATCCGCTTGGACGATCAAGTTCTGGTAAAGATTCGGATTGATGAAGCCGACAGGGTCGACGAGTTGCTCGTTGATGAGAGCGATCAGGCCGGCCCAGAGCGGCGCAGCTGCGCTCGTACCTCCGACGACGCCTTCGACCCCGTCCACACGAATCAAATATCCCGTGTCGGGGTCGGCAACGGCAGCTACATCTGGAACACCGCGCCCAACGCGCCCTCCTGGATTGGCCGATGGCGGAATGTTCGCCTGCTGCTGCCATGAAGGCAAATCAAAGGCATCGCTGATGCCGCCGCCGGTTGCACCGTTCTGGCTCCAAGCCGTCTCGCTGGAGATTTCGCCATTGGCCGAAAGCAACGTGGTGCCGCCGCACCCCAGGGAAAACGGGCTGGATGCGGGAAAGTCAACGTGAGCCAATCCATCGCTGGTGAGATCTCGTGAACCGTCGTCTCCCGAAGCAACGCAGATCGTAATCCCCAGCGCGCCGCCTGCCTGGATCGCCTGATTCATAGCCTGCAGGCTCTGCGTTGTCCAGGACGACTCAGCGCCTCCCCAACTGATCGAGATAACCGACAGGTGGTTCACGGTATCAAAAACTGCGTCCGTAATCGCATCGATGAAGCCACGATCGCTATTCGGAGCAAAATACACAACAATGTTCGCGCCCGGCGCAACTCCGCCCGCGACTTCAATGTCGAGCATGACTTCGACGTCATCGCTATCCCCGGGACTATTGCCGCCTCCGTCGACTGAAAATGCGGTGACTCGAGGACTTGGCAGTTCGAGTTGCGAGAAGTATGCGTCCAGATCAGCCTGCACGAATCCGCCGCCCAATTCGATCAACCCAATGCATTGGCCTGTGCCGTCTCCATCTTCCGGAAAGTCGTAAAGGCCAGCGACTTGCGGTGGCGTGTAAACGGCGGTGCCCGGATCGGTATGCGGCCGGAAACGCACGTGCGGGTTGGCCTGCCTGCGATCGTCAAGACCATGAACGCTTTGAATTACGTCCGCCAAACCCGCCGGAATCTTGATCGCACCGCGCCTGCCTCGAAAAGCTTGCCCCGCCAACTTGTAGCGGCCGAGTTCCACACCGAACGCCTCGGCCACGGCCGATGCGCTCCCTGCCAGCACGACACGCCGCTTGGTCGGATCCGATTCGACTACCAGCAACCCGTGAGCTTTTGCAAAAGACTCGACTCCAGCAACATGCTCGGAACGCGCTCCATATTCCTCAGCATAACTTTTGCGAGTCATGCGCCTCGGCGCGCCGGACGGCATAAGATTTGTGGCAAGGCTCTTTCTCGGACGAAGGTACACGCTCACTTCAATTCGTTCGCCTGGCTCGACCGGTCCAACGTAAACGGCCTCAGCAGGAATCTTGCGCTCGCTTCCCTGCAGTTCGACAAGTGGATCCGTGGGTTTCATGATTTCGCACCTCGCCGTGGAAGAACACGCTATTTCGTGAGCGCAACTCGAATGATCGTTCCGTTGTGGTTGCCTTCCGGCAAGAAGTAGTCGATCAGCACGGTTAAGTCGTTTACGAAAGCATCGCGAAGCAAATCGAGCATGCCCTGGTGCGCAGGACGCTGCTTGTCGTTGCGCAATTCGAAGCCGAAACTCATCCCGGGTTGCGTGTTCAGTTGAACAATCGCTTCCACCTGGATGCTATCTCCGGCCGGCCCGAACGAGTCCCCGACCTCGTTTACCCGGAGAAAAGTCAACTGCCCCTCCGATTCCAACAACTCCATGGGTCGGAACACCGTGATCGATAGCGATTCATTCGAGAAACCAAGTCTCGGAGTTCCGGCCGAAATCACCGCCCGATAAACTCCAAATTGGCTTGCGACAAACCTAGGAGTCAACGTTGTTGAGCCTGATAACCCGCCCACCGCCACCTCGCTTCCGCCAGGCGGAGTAAAGAAAAGCGACCAGGTGAACGGCGTTGATCTTGTTCTGAGTTGGCAGTTCGGGCTGAGAATGAATTCCTCGGCTGTTCCAGTCAGCTGGACAGTGCCATTGATGGGAATCGTCGAAGGGCCAGAAATTGTCGCAGATGCGACGTCGGATGGCGAGCATGGATCTCCGCCATTTCCGTTGGGCAGGTGGGGCTTTGCTACGCCAATGACTTTGCCCTGGCCTGATTTCTTCTGTTTTTGTGGCATGGTGCCTCCATCGGGTCTATTGGAAGCTTTCCGGATGACCATTTCCGGATACTCGCTGGTATGGTGAAGAATCGTGCGGAATCGTTTCAAGGGAGAAAATGCGCGCCGATGGCGACCAGGCTGGCAAAAAACTTTGACTGTGCGGCCGGAACTAATGGTTCCGAGTTATCCACCTCCTTCCTCAGCTTTTCCACAACCGCTGAACACTGAAAACCCTTGTCCAAAGCCAGCTCTCGGGCGATCTCCCAACTGTCAATCTCTTTCCCGTAAACGGAGACCTGTTTGCTTCTCATCCTGTGATCAGAAACGTTGACAAAAATTTCTGAGCGGCTAGAATACGCCTCGCTTCTTACCTGTAAAATTTCAACATGAGCACTGAACTCCTCGACACCGTCCTCTTAAAAACTGATTTCCCCGACCTCAAACTTCGCGCCAGCGGCAAAGTGCGCGACGTTTACGACATTAACGACGACACGCTGCTTTTCGTCGCCAGCGACCGCATCTCCGCTTTCGACTATGTGCTGGCAACCGGCATTCCGCACAAGGGCCGCGTCCTCAGCCAGATTTCCTTGTTCTGGTTCGATTACCTTGCTGACATCGTGCCCAATCACCTGGTCACTGCCGATGTCGACAAATACCCGGCCAACGTTCGCAAATACGCCGACCAGCTTCGCGGACGCTCCATGCTCGTCCGCCGCGCAGAAATTTTCCCGGTCGAGTGCATCGTCCGCGGTTATATTTCCGGCTCCGCGTGGAAGGAATATAAGGCGACGGGAAAAGTCTCAGGCATCACGCTGCCCGCAGGGCTGAAAGAGTCGGATGCGTTTCCGGAACCGATCTTCACTCCGTCGACCAAGGCCACAACTGGCCACGACGAAAACATTTCATTCGATCAGATGTGCGAGATTGTCGGCGTCGAAACCGCGAGCCATCTACGCGACCTGACGCTGCGGGTGTATAAGAAAGCGGCGGCGTACGCGCTGAACCGCGGCATCATCATCGCCGACACCAAGTTTGAGTTCGGACGTACCCCCAAGGGGATCACGCTTGCCGATGAGGTCCTCACGCCCGACTCGTCCCGCTTCTGGCCCGCCGACAAATATGCGCCGGGCCGGGCGCAGGATTCGTACGACAAGCAGTACGTTCGGGATTATCTGGAAGAAATCCGCTGGAACAAGCAACCGCCGGCGCCGGCGCTTCCTGCCGACGTGGCACGACGCACCAGCGAGAAGTATCTGGAAGCCTACTTTCAGCTTACGGGGCACAAACTGGATGTGTAGGCGATGGACGCCGCAAGGGGCGTCTGGTAGCATCCTCTGCCGCAGGAGTAAAGCATGACCCCAGCGGACTGGATGATTTGCCTCATCGTGCTCCTCAACGTGGTCACCGCGGCCATGCACGGCTTCTTTTCTGAAGCTTTGACGATGGCGGGCCTGATCGTGGGATACCTGGTGGCTGCTTGGCAGTACCGGAACCTGGCAGAGTGGTTTGAAGGGTTTTTAAAGAACGACTGGCTGGCTGAGATTCTCGGCTTCCTCATCATCTTTTTTGCGGTGGTGCTCCTGTTCGGCATTGCGGCCAGGATTGCGCGCTGGGTGATGAAGAAATCCGGGCTCAGCGGCCTGGACCGCTTCCTGGGCGGATTGTTGGGACTGGCCAAGGGCGGCTTGATGGTGGCAGTGATCCTGATGTGCATGACGGCGTTTGCGCCGGCTTCAAAGCTGCTGGTGAATTCGCAGCTGGCGCCGTATTTCCTGGTTCTGGGACAGGCCGCCACGTGGCTTGCGCCAACCGAACTCAGGATGCGTTTTAATCAGGGTCTGGACCTGCTGCATCAGGCGCCGCAAAAGCTGTCTGGCGCTCCATCATCCCCGCACAAGTGAAAGCGGCGCAGTGAAAAATTCATGCGAGAGAAGAACATATCGTGAGAGACCAACTGGAATCCCTCGTCCTGCAGATGTACAAGAGCAACATCCTTTATGCCGAAGGCGTGCGCGAGTTCAAGAAGCGCTTCATCCTCACCGTGCTCCACGAAAATAAAGGCAACCAGTGCCGCGCCGCGCGCGAATTGGGCATGCACCGGAACACGCTCAGCCGCACCATCACCGAACTAAAGATCGATGTCCGCCAGCTGCGCGATGGCGCAAAGCGTCCGCCGCGCAGCGCGCGCCCCGTTTCCCTGGAAAAGAAAGTCGTCCGCTAGAGTCTTGCCGATAATGCCTCGTCGTGAGCTAGCAACGCTCGTGGAGCGGCGGTCGCATTCGTCTGCCCGGAGAGCATCGATGGCCTTGCGGTTCGGATTTGTGGGGCCTCGGACGAATGCGTCCGGGGCTCCATGTTTCTGTGGCAAGAATTAAGGCAGCCCTTGCGGGCTGCCTTTAGTTTTGGGGTTGAGGCTTGTCGCTATTGCGCGGCCGGCTTCTTGTGCGCGGCCGTTCCTGCAGCAGGCTTATGAGCTGGCGCGGCGGGCTTCGCATTGAGCAGCTTGGCCTTCTCCATGACCATTATGAATGGATTCGGCGTGTAGGATGCGGGCTCGCCCTGAAAGTCGAAGCTGGCGCCGTCCTTGGGGATCAGCCGGACGGGCACTTTCTCTTCGAACCGCAGCGTGATGTCCGCTTTCTTGGCATCGATGTCATCGGAACTGCCCGCGATCTGGAATTCCGTGGGCGTCGTGCTGATGATCGTACCGTTCATCTGTACGGGTTTGCCTTTGATTGCGTTCCACACGGCATCCTGATCTTCCTGCGCGCCGTTGGTCAGCACGAACTCCCACGTCGCGAAATCCATCTTGTCGGGAGTCGTGTCCTGGACCATCTTGTGTGCCTGTTCAGCGGGTGTTGGAGCAGGCTTCACCGGAACTTGTGGGCCACCCGCTTTGGCGGCTGCCAGAAATTCTGCCCAGCCGTCGTCGCCGGCGTGAAACTTCACGTATTGCGAACGCGCGTACTTTTCGATCTGCTGCACCGCCTGCGCGGGTGCAACCGCCGCGGCTCGAGCCGCGAACCAGATTCCGTTTTGATAATCCGGTGGGGTCTGTCCGAGGTATGCCAATGCGATTGGATAGACAAGACTGAAATCTTTTTGGGAGTCGGGATTGGCGTCGATTGCTGGCTTGAGGTTCTGAACGGCGCACGCGTTATCTTTGTCCTGCAGGCATGCGATGCCGATGACTGCGTGAAAAATGCCCGTCATCTGATCTTTCATCTTGACGATGTCAGCATCAGTTGCTTTCTGCAGGCAATCGAGGCCCTGCTGCCCGTACTTCTTGCCATCGATGAGCAACTGCTTCGCATTGGGATCGCCGCCCTGCGCGGACACGCGATCGAAGTACGCCAGCAATGTGAGGGCCCGAACATTACATGGGTCCGCCGCGACCAGCTTCGTACCCGTCTCCATCATCTTCTTCGCATTGTTGGTCGCCTGGTAGGTCTGCATCAGGATTTCCATGGCCTGATTCTTCATCACGCTGTTGGGATATTGCGTGATGAAAGCTTCCAACCCGCTGATCTTGGCGTTGGGATCGGTCGCCTGCACGGCAGCCACGTAAGCGTTGTACTCTGCCGGGTCTTTGATGACGGGCGCAGAAGACTGTGGCGCGGCTGGTGGTTGAGCGGCCGGCTGTTGGCCCGGTGCTGGCGCTGACGTTTGTGCCCCTGCCACTACAGCCACTCCAAGCACAACCGCGACCAAAATTCTTTTCATCAGTATGGCTCCTTGGATTCTCGGGAAATCGTTTCCTGGAATATCGATCTCTAATCTCGATGCAGCGACTGCATTCCGCCTGGACCGCTCGCCGTTCGGATCCTGCTTTGGAATGCTCGGCTTCCTGGCAGGGGCACCGGGATCAAGTGTCGCGCATCCGCACTTTTTTGTCGCTAGACTCTGTTTCCCGGTTGGCCGGATTATAAGTACCTCTCTTGCCGAAGGCAAGCGACTTCCCAATCATCCTCCCCTTTATTGCTAAGATGCATCTAGCGGACACGGCGGATGTTTCTTGTCTCCGCCACCTCCGTCTGCAGGAGGCGTATCTCTAATGGACACCGGACAGCCCCTTGTCGGGCAAGTGGCAGTCATCACCGGCGCCGGGCGCGGCATTGGAGCCGCTATTGCGCACAAGCTTGCGGCCATGGGGGCGACCGCGGTGCTCTGCGGACGGACCCAATCCACCCTGGAGTCCACGGCCCAGGCGATACGGGGAGCCGGCGGAAAAACCGAGGTCATTCCCTGCGACGTCACCGTATTGCATCAGGTGGAATACGCCGCTACCCGTGTGGACAGCACGTTTGGACGGGTTGACATCCTGGTGAACAACGCGGGCATTGGAGGCTTCAATGACGCGTTGCATGACCTGCTGCCGGAAGATTGGGACAACATTCTCAACACTAACCTGCGCGGTGTCTTCTACGCGATCCGGTGCTTCGCACCCACGATGATTCGGGCTTTTAGCGGACACATTATCAACATTTCATCGCTGGCCGGAAAAAATGCTCTGCCAAACGGTGCGGCGTATGCGGCCTCGAAGTGGGGATTGAATGGCCTCACCTATTCTGTGGCGGAGGAGCTGCGAAAGCATAACATTCGCGTCTCAGTTGTCTGTCCCGGGTCAGTCGACACGGAGTTGAGTCCGCATGCAGGAAAGGATCCGGCGAAGATGCTTCAACCGGACGACGTGGCGCACGCAGTCGCGATGCTTGTGACGCAAGCGCCCCAATCCTTTGCCAGCGAAATTCTGCTGCGGCCGACGCAGAAGCCATAAAGCGGGCGTCAGGCTTCGGGCGTCGGCCTTTTGGCTGCGCGAGCTCCGATCGTGATTCTGTTGGGAATCCGTTTGAGAAAACTTTGCAGTAAGCCCGACGCCTGAAGCCTGACGCCCGACTTTCTACTTCTTGAATAGATTTTCGAAGGCCTGGCGCGCGTCGCTCGGCTTCTGTGGCGCCGGGGTTGACGTTTGCTTCTCGCGGGAGACCCGAATCTCGTAGAACGAGCAATCGTTGCGCTGGTCTTTCTTCGCGATTCGCTCCTTCACCGGTTGCATGCACTCGAAGCGGGCGCCGGGATCAAAATACATACACTGCTTGCAGGAGTGGAGGGCAAAGCCGCACTTCGGGCATTGCCCGGTCGGCGGCATTCCCTGCAATACGGTGCCACATTGCGTACAACGTGAAACCGCATGCGTTCCCGGCAGGTTGACCGGCCGCGGTCCGAATGTGTTGTCCTTTTTTGGCGGTGCAGGTCCGGATTTTTCTGCGGACCCCTTCCGCGATTCGGCGTCGCTGTCCTGATACCCATGTTGACGGTATTTGGCCATACACATCCCCCAAGCTCGCAGTATTTTGCTCCCGATAGCTTCCCTGCGCAAGTGTTCTTCAATAACATCAGCGCATCGGCCGGCGTGGCCCGCTTGCGGTTCGCTAAGCAGCACGGGTGGAAGAAGGAGGGGTCGCCCGCTCAACGCCGGTTTTGCCTTGAGTGGGACAGTTTCAGCGCTGCACAAAAGCATTCCGTCTGGTTTCGTGCCCTCTATTCCCTGGTCGATCTCGACTTCTGTCGGGATGACAGAATTAAGGCAGTATGAACATTCCCACCTAAGCCAAACCCGGGCTTGGTAGGCCTTCTCTGTGCTTCACAAAAAACCAAAGCCCCGCTGAGAAAGGCGGGGCTTGGGAGTAGCTCTGCGTTGTCGCAACAAGCTCACTGGCCTTCGCAGGTCACGTTGTTGTTCCAGTCCACGAACGCCCCCTGTGGGTTATCGCGCCACGCCCACACGTGCAGTTCGAAGAAGTTCGCGAGGTTGAAACGGTTTGGCGCGGGCACGAACTGAAAGTCCTGGCCGTCGAGCGACGGCGGCGTGTTGTTATTGTTCGCCAGCCACGTCGCCGCGTCCACGATGTACTCCACGCCCACCAACCGCAGCTTCCCGCCGGATGGCTCATAAATCAGCGCTTCCGGCTTGTTCACGTCGATCAATCCGTCGCCCACCAGCGGGCCATTCACATAGTGAATACCCATCGCTCCATGATCCGGGCCGCTGACGCAACCGAACGCCGGGCCGTATCCCACCGCGGTGGCGTTGTTGACGTTCAGGAACTGCTGCGTAGCCTTGCGCACGTCCTGCACCAGCTGTGCCGGCGCGGGATGATTCATATGCGACATGTCCTGTGCCAGCATCGGCACCACGACCGTCGTGGCGAAAAAACTTCCCAACAGTGCCATCCGCAGAATGTTGGTAGTCGAGAATTGAACGAAGTTCGAGATTCTTGTCATATTGAGCTCCTTTTTCTTTGTCAGTAGGTTGAGATTTCGATTGGCGCCGTGCCCATGCCCCGCATCGGCACACTTGCGCGTCGTCGCAAAGCTGATCGCTTTGCCCTGGTTACTTCTCCGTTTGTCGTCCGATTCGGTCCGATTTACAGCCGTTCTGCTTTCACCGACACAGGCACACCGTTGGTCAGCGAGTCGAAGACCGGAGAGTGCTTCGTCCCCAGCTCAACAATTTCCTGCAAGCGCTCGTCCGGCACGTCAGCCTTGATCTTGAAGTTGACGCGAATGCCCTGGTACCCCTGACGAACGCTCTTGTCGAGCTCGAGAAATCCATGCAGGTCGATGTCGCCCTCGTAGGTCGACTCGACCTCTTCAATGTGGATCGCGCGCGCGGCCGCGTGATAGACCATCGAAGTGGTCAGGCACGCCGCCAGCGCGTGCAGCAGATACTCGACCGGATTCGCCGAGCGGTCCTTGCCCAGCAGAATCGCCGGCTCGTCCGACTCCAGCACAAAAGGCTGCGGCCGCGAGAGCGTCTGGCCGGCGCCGTAGAACTGGTCTACGGTCGAGTTGTTCTGACTGCCCGTCTCCCACTGATTGCGAATGCGAAAGTTGAATCTCGCGATGGCAGGCGTGGCCTTGACAGCGTCCACCGTGGCAAACAGCGCGTCCACATTGACGCCGTTGGTGATGGTTGGAAGTTTTTGAACGGTAGCCATTGGATGTCCCCTTATTTGCCCCAAGAATGAACTGCTCACATCGTGATCAGAAAATAAACGCAGATTTCACTTGCAACAAGATGGCAGATTTGCCATTCTACATAGGTGTTTACGCCAACCCCCGGTGGCTTTCAGCGAGGCACTTCAATGAGAGACATCACCGTTCTGCTTCTCGATCAAATGTTTTCTTCCACCGCAATCGGTCCGATGGAAGTTTTTCGCCACGCCGGTTCACTCTGGAACATTCTTACCGGAACTCCGCACGCGCCAAGTTTTCGCGTAACGACAGCATCCGCCGACGGCGCAGCGGTGAACTGCGACGGCGGAATCCAAATCAAACCCAATGTCGCGCTGAGTGATGTTGGGCGCAGCGACCTCATCTTCGTTCCTACCACAGGCCTCAGCGTCGATGACGTGGTCGAGCGCAATGCGACGATCGTTCCGTGGCTGAAGCGCCGCAGCACGCGCGGAGTCGCGATTGCGAGCGTGTGCTCCGGCGTGGGCCTGGTGGCCGCGGCCGGCCTGCTCGATGGCAAGCGCGCGACTACTCATTGGGGATTGGCAGAACGATTCCGCGAGAAATATCCGCGCGTGCAATGGATGCCGGAACTGATGGTCACCGAAGATCAAGGCTTCTACTGCGGCGGAGGCGTGAATGCGTCGCTCGACCTCAGCATTTATCTGGTCGAGCGCTTCTGCGGGCACGACATCGCCATGCAGACCGCGAAAGCACTTCTCATCGAAACTCCGCGCTCGTGGCAGTCGGGATTCGCGATCGTCCCGTTAAAAACCGATCACACCGACGACGCAATCCTCAACGCGCAAGACTGGATGCACAAGCACTTCGCCGACACCTTCCCGCTCGAAGATCCGGCGCGCCGCGTCGGCATGAGCGTGCGCAACTTTGTCCGCCGCTTCAAGCAGGCTACGGGAGACAGTCCGCTCATCTACATCCAGAAGCTGCGCGTGGCCGCCGCCAAGCGCATGCTGGAGAGCAATCACCGCAGCATGCAGGAAATCAGCGACGCTGTCGGATATCAGGACGTGGCGTTCTTCCGTTCCCTGTTCCAGCGTCACACTGGAGTAGCGCCAAGCGCGTATCGCGAAAGATTTGGAGTAGAGAAGTAACCGGCTGCCAATTCGGACGTAGATTATCGGTCTCAGCGTTGTAAGTGGCAAAGTGGCAAAGTGGCAAAGTGGAAACATGAAAACTCTTTTGAGCGAGCCCTTTCCGAGCGCAGAACTGTGCAACCCTAGTACCTTGTCACTTTGTCACTTTGCCACCTGTCACTTTGAAATCCGGTCAGAATTATTTCGTTACACCAGTGGAGAAATCATGAGCACAAAAGCATTAGATATCCGATCTGTCCAAAAGCCCCTAAAAGAACAATATCGCCGCGAACCCGGAAGCTCGCGCATCACGCTCACTGCCAAAGGCGGAGAGCAAGGCACGCCGCTCTCCTGCTCCGTCGACATCGGCCGCGCCATCTACCAGGCCGAAGCCCACAAAGGAGTCGGGGGCAGCGGCACAGCAGCCTGCTCCGGCGACCTGTTACTGGGCGCGCTAGCCGCCTGCGCGCAACTAACGTGTCAGCTGGTAGCGACAGCCATGGGCGTTCCCACGAAACACATCGCAGTCACAGTCGACGGCGACATGGATCTTGCAGGCACGCTGGGAATCTCCAAAGAAGTACCAGTCGGCTTCGAAGCCATCCGCGTAAAGTTCGCCATCGACGCGCCCCAAGCCACTCCCGACCAACTCAAAGCCCTGCAAGAAAAAACCGAACAGTACTGCGTGGTGATGCAGACGTTACTGCATCCCCCAAAAATCGAAAACCACTGGGGATAGGCAGTTCCCGAATTGGGGCTCCTGGGCGATTGCGGGGTATCCCCCTCCCCCCTCCCATCTTTGGAATGAGGGAGTTAGCACGAAATTCCCGGCAAAATACGTTTTTCAAAGAACTTAGATACTAAAATCCGTGAAACAAAGGACTTAGCGCCGCAGATTTTCGTGTTCTGCGTTTCGCGAGTATCACGGCCTCAGCCATGATTGCGAACTTTGCCTGTGGAAGACAAGGACATATGTCACAAGTAACGCGAGTGAGTTGTGGAAAACATTGGTGTCGTAGTGCCAGCTGAAAACTGCGTCCCGGAGGGACGATCCCGGCATCCCAACGCCGAGTGAGCGGCAAACAGAATCCACCCCGTTCCGTAGGGAGGTTGAAATCCCGCGGTACTGCGTTGTTTCAGTCCTGCTTCCGGCAGGGGTTCCTTCTTTTTTCCGCCATCCCGCCAGTGAAACTGGCGGGCTACTTTCAGTGGTGCCTCCGGCACCGGTTCTTCTATGCGCGCGGGAAATGGGGCATCCGGCGCATTGTTCGAAGTTGGGAACGTTGAGATATTTTTTGTCGTCCCTGCGGGACTTGTTCTTTTCTTTCGGGCTTACCCAGGGCTGCATTGTTCCGCCCCTTCGGGGCTCGGGTGGATTTTTTGGGCGGCTTATCGGCACGACTGAACGTCGCGCCCTTCCCGGTTTGCTGCGGTCTGAAGGTCAAAATCCCCACCCTAGTCGCAAAGGACGCGACTAGGATGGGCCACCCCGGCGGAGTTCGGCTGCAGGGGCTGGAATGGCTATGATGCACGCGGCACTGCGGTTCTCGCATGCCGCATCGGAGCTTGCTGCCTTCCGTAAGGTCCCTCCGAGAGCTATCGCTCTCGTCAGGATGACATCGTTATGGTTCGGGCTGAAAGCTGAGAGCTGACAGCTGATAGTTAAGGCGTTACGCCGCCGTATTTTTGCAGCCACTTCAGTTCTTCTCTTACTTTGATTTTTCCGTGCCAGGGATTTTTTGCTAGCGAGTGGCCTTCGCCTGGGAAGATCAGCAGCTTATTCGGAATTCCTAGCGAGTAGAGAGCGTGTTCTAGCAAGTAATCTTCGAGCACCGCGACGCGGATGTCGTCGGCGCCGGCGACCATGTGCGTGGGGGTTTTGACTTTGTCGATTTGGAAGATGGCGGCTTCGTCGTGGTAGCGCTGCTGGGCTTCCCACGGACGACCGCCCAAGAAGTAGGCGTCGTCGTAGGTGGTGTCGTCGTTGCCCCAGTTGCCGATGTGCTCGACTGCGCCCGCGCCGGTGACGGCGGCTTTGAAGCGCGTGGTCTGGGTGATGAGCCAGTTGGTCATGTATCCGCCGTAGCTGTAGCCGCCGATGGTGAGATGGTCGGCGTCGGCGATGCCGTCTTTCACCAGCGCGTCGACGCCCGCGAGAATGTCTTTGCCGGGGCGCGAGACGATTTGCGGAACGATCTGCATGAGGAACTTGTCGCCGTATCCGGTCGAGCCGCGGTAGTTGGGCTCGAAGACGAGCCATCCGTTGGTGGCGGCGAGCGCGGCCCACTGGTACCAGTCGGCCTCGAAGTGGTTGCCGTCGGCGTCGGCCGGGCCTCCGTGGATGAGCGTGAACATGGGCAAATGCTTGGCCTCAAATTTGCCGGGAGGATAGATGAGCATGCCTTCGACGGTGGTGCCGTCGTCGGACTTCCATTGGTAGGGCTTGCCCTGCGGGAGATCGCGCTCGGTGAAGAGCTTATTGAATTGCGTGACGGGACGCGCTTGATCGAGTTTGTCGGCAGAGTCGGCTAGGTAGATTTCGTCGGGCTTGGTGAGAGTCGAATAGATGAAGGCAACTTTTGGCGAGTGCTGCGCGACGGAGATAGTCGAGTAAGTTCCGGGCCAGTTGGAGATTCTGTGGAGCGAGTCTGCGGGCTTGGCTGCGGAGTAGAGTTGGACTTCGGTTCCGATGCGAGCTGAGGCGAGTATGTTACCGGGCGCGACAACATAGTGCTCGATGGGTCCAATGAAATCTTTGGACCATTGCTCGATTTTGCTGTCTTCGGTATCGACGGAGTAGAGATGCGGTTGGAGGTCGCGGTAGGGACCGGAGACGTCGCCGACTTCGACGCTGAAGAAAATGTGGCGGCTGTCGTTGGCCCAGTGCGGGCGGACTTCCTCGGCTTCGTTGCGGGTGATGCGGCGAGGTTCGAGTAGCTTTTTATCGCGCGCGGGCGAGTCGCCCGCGGCCACACTTGTATCGATTAGGTAGAGTTCGACGTCTGCGTATTTTTCCTGGCGCTGGTTGATGGCGTTTGATAGGAATGCGAGCTTTTTGCCGTCAGGCGACGCTAGCAAGTGATCGACGCGGAGCGTGGTTTGCGAGATGGCGTGGGCGCCGGGAGTCAGATCTGGGTCTTCTTCGGGCTCGCCTTCTTTCTTTACTGCTTTTGCTGGTTCGGCGGCGTGGCGGGCGATCGCATCGGCCATCTGAAGAGCGAAGATCATGTCGCCCCGTTCGGCGGTGCGGTACTGGACGACATCCTTCCAATCTTTTTTGTAGTCGTCTTTTTGCAACTTGGTCCACGGTTGGCGCGTCGCGAAGTAGATCGTCTGCGAATCGGCGGACCATGCGAAGGCGTGGACGTCTTCGGCGCCCTGCGTGATGGGGAAGGCTTCGCCGCCGTTGGGAGAAATTAGATAAATCTGGCTGGCGCCTTCGTCTTTATCGGACGAACTGGAGTCGGAGTCCGCGTCGGAATCGGAGTCTCCGCTTTTATCGGCGGAAGTTTTGCGTTCGGAGACGAAGGCGATCCATTTGCCGTCGGGCGACCACTTGGGCTCGGAGTCGTGGCCGGACTGCGTCAATTGGATGAGCGATCTGGAGTCGTCGCGATAGAGGAAAAGATCGGTGCGGAAGATGCGCTGGTCCCAGTCGGCACGCTCGGTTTCGATGACGACGGAGTTGCCGTCGGGCGAAATTTCAAGCGAGGGAAAGCCGACGGAGTTGAAAAATTCATCAAGCGTCAGTTTGGGTTTGGATTGGGCTACGGCGATGCTGGAGACGAGCGCGAGAAGGACGGCGAATTTTCGGATTGGCATAGGTCCCGTGGAAGAAGCGTTTATACAACGCGGGATTCGATGGAAGCAAGTTTGTGACCGCGGGTTGCGTATGGGAATGCGAAAACCCTTTAACCACAGAGGTCACAGAGGACACCGAGAAATTGCGCGATCACTGTTGAACTACGTGGCGCCTGGTTTGCTGGAGCATGCGCCAGAGTATTGCGGCGAAGGCAACAACCGAGAGTTGCAGGTGCGTGGAGCGCGAGATTGGGCCGAAGAGCGGGAGCAGGAAAGCGAGGTAAATGAGGATGGGCATTGCGGGGATGCGGCGAGTGTTGGCGACGGTCCAGTCGGCTAGGAGCAATAAGGCCGGCGCGAGGGCCAGTAGGTCGTAGATGAACAGATGCGGGTTGGCGAGGGTCGCCGCGAGGATCAGAGAGGAGAAGCGGAGAGCTAGCGGCAGTGACGATTTCCAGATGAGGGTTGCGATGATAACTGTTGCGACGGCGCTTAGCAGATAGAGAACGAGCGAGACTTGCGGCCACGGAATCATCGAAGACCAGAAGGCACGGAGCGAGTGCATCTGAATATCTGCGTGAGTTAGTTCGGCGGATTGGAGCCAACTGGAAGGATGAAGCATGGTGTCAATGTATGCGTTCATCACCACGGGGCCGAAGAAGGCGCGAGCGAGAGCGAGTTGCGCGGCGGCGCTTAGGATGAGGCCGAGCAGCGGACTCCAGGCGCGAGAGAGAAGGAAGATTAGCGGAATCGCTACTAGAAATTGGGGTTTGAAGATTAAGAACCCGAGGGCGACGCCGGCTAGCCATTCATGCTCCGCTCGAAAGGCGAACCAGGCGGAGGTGAAGCAGGCTAGGACGAGAGCTGAGTTTTGTCCGCGAACGAATAAATGGAAGAGCGGCGGAAAGGCGAGGGCGCACAGAGCGACGGTTCCGGGATAGGGCGCGAGATTCGGGCATGTTCTCCAGAGGAGATAGATACAGGCGAAGAATGAGATTAGGCTGAGCCCTGCCCAGATGCGCACCGCGGTGGTGAATGAAAATCGCGAGAGTGGAGAGAAGAAGAGGGCGACCTGCGGTCCGTAGAGATAGGGGACGCGGACTTGAGTTGGACGGCCGACGATTTTCTCGACTTCGCTCTGGATTAGTTGCTGGTTGTACAGATCTACGGCTCGGCCCTGCGTGACCAGGCGTGCGGAGATATAGAAGGGGAGAAAATCCTGGAATTTGATATTGGCGGCGCGGTCGAACAGTCCGGGCGTTGCGAAGTCGATTGCGCAAACTGCCCACAGACCGATCGCGAGAATTGTGGCGTGGGAGCGGATGCGGCGCAGCGTGAGCCAATTTGTGAGGTGATTGAACACGGGCGAAGAAGTGGAGTTGGCCTTCGCCGAATCAGGGCTGGTCACGGAGCGGGCTCGGCGTTTTTCAGTGCATCGTCGAGATTTTGCGGCGGCTGGGGCGAGCTTTGCACGATGCGCCAGCCGTCATCGTATTCGCGGAAGCGGACGGTGGAGCGGTAGTGCACGTCTCCGGAATAGAGCGCCGCACCGATTTCGTTGAGCGGAACCCACTTCCAGGTGAAGTCGATGTCCGCGACGATTCCCTGCTTGCTGATTCCGGTCACGGCGATGAGTTGGCGCTTTGCGACCGGAAGGGCGAAGGTGGCGCGATTGGGCTCTTCTGGAGCAATAACGGCGCGAACGGTCTCAACACCAGAGGGTGTGAGGATTACGTCCCAACAGGGCGGCGGGCCGAGACCTTGAGAGCAATTGGCGGCGGAGGCGGAGATCCATCCGTGGTGCTGGAGGACGAGGTATTCGGGGGAGACGTAGTCTTTGTTGGCGAGAATGCCGGTTTGCAGCGTGTATTGCTGCGTGGTCTTGAAGGCATCGGAGGCCGCGATCAGGTCGGCGGCGAGGCGGCGGGAGAGGATGTCGCGGGGGGAACAGGCGGTGAGGAATAGGATGATCGACAAGCCTGCTATTGATTTCTGCTTCATAGCGTTCCGTTCAGTCTTTACTGTTCCCACGTCTCGCAAAGGAGGCGAGACGTGGGCACCCGCGTTCGCTGCAATTTCGAGAAATAGCAGGTTCCTCACCGCCGCTTCGCGCCGGTTCGGAATGACATCCCTAGTGAGTTTGCAACTCTCTCAATCACATCCCTAGTGAGCAAAGTTATTAGCGACTTGTGATTGTAAATAAACGGGAGAGCGGAATTGTCGAATTTTTGTGGGGGCTGAAGGGGCGGTCGGTGATTTGTTTTTCAAAATGAGACGCCCAGCGTCCGGGAAGTGGAGTGGCGCAGCGCGGGCAGCGGCCTTCTGGAGTGAGGCGATAGTCGCGGATCAGGTATCCGTAGCGGCGGATTAGAGTTTCATTGCATTGGGCGCAGCGCGTGTCTTCCCACTGCCCTACTCTGCCGGGTAGATTGCCGGCGTAGATGTAGCGCAGGCCGGATTCGCGGCCGATTTCCACGGCGCGCAGCAGGTCTTCGACACTGGTGTCGCGCTGGCCTTCGCCTTGCATTTTGTAGTCGGTGTGGAAGGCGGTAACGTGCCAGGGGATGTCGGGCGAGACTCCGGCGATGAATTCTGTGAGTTGACGCAACTCGTCGTTGGAGTCGTTGAAGTCTGGGATGAGGAGCGTGACGATTTCGAGCCACAATCCCATCGAATGGATGCGGCGGATGGATTCGAGGATGGGGCCGATGCGTCCGCCGAGCTCGTGGTAGTGGCGATCGTCAAAACTTTTGAGATCTACTTTGTAGAGATCGAGCCACGGGCGCAGATATTCGAGGACCTGCGGCGTGCCGTTGCCGTTGGAGACGAATCCGGTGACGAGGCCGGCGGCTCTGGCTTCTTTGAAAACCGCGACGGCCCATTCGCTGGTGATCAGTGGCTCGTTGTAGGTGCTGACCAGAATCTTCGCGCCCTGGTCGATGGCGTCGCGCACTAGCATTTCGGGAGTGGCATCGAGCGGAGGAGAGATGGCGTTGGGATCGCGCAGGGCTTGCGATGTCACCCAGTTCTGGCAATAGCCGCAGTGCAGGTCGCACCCTAACATGCCGAAGCTGTAGGCCAAGCCGCCCGGATAAGCGTGAAAGAAAGGCTTCTTCTCGACGGGATCGCATTGCAGTCCCGCGGTGTATCCCCAGGGAACGTAGAGTTTGCCGCCGCGATTGAAGCGCACCTTGCAGACGCCCGCTTGGCCTTCGGGGATGGGACAGCAGTGTCCACAGGAAAAGCAACGGGCGCGTTGATGCCCGAGATCTTCGACGAGGGAGGGGTCGGCCTCGTGGACGCGCTCTTCGAGGATGGTGCGCAGGGTGGGCACGGCGTATATAGATATTTTAGAACAGAGTGGCAGTGGGCAGTGGTCGGTGGCCAGTCTTTGTCGTCAGGGCTGCTGCGCAGACGCGGCTCTTTGGCAGCGGCTTTCAGCCGCTTATGTTGATTTTCCTGGACCCTTAGCGGCACGACTGAAGTCGTGCCCTTCCCGATAGTGGTGGACCCCGAAGTCTTCAGCGACTTCCTTCTTCGGCGAGTTCTATAGGTGCCCCTGCCTACGTGCGATTCGTGAGGTGGATTCTGAGCACTGGCCACTGACTACTTCATTCCGGCTGGGGGTTTGCGGCTTTCGGCTTCGGTGGCTAGAGATTTTTTTGGATCGCCGTGGCGCTGCGACCATTGCTGGGCTTCGCGCTCGATGACTCCGGCTTGATCGCGTGTAAGCTGATTGCGCAGAACCTGAGTCAGATCTTTGGAGAGAAAGACCGCGGGATCGTCGATCGGGTCGCCTGCGTGGCTACAGGCGATGGTCGTCCAGAGATATGCCTTGCTCAAATCTTTTGGGACACCGCGGCCGCTCCAGTAGAGGAATCCCAGCTTGGATTGTGCGGCGACGCTGCCGTGCTCGGCGGCGGAGATGAACCAGTGCGCAGCTTCCCTCTCATCCTGTGGAATGCCTGACTTCAAATCTCCCTGAAAATAGCGCAGTCCCAGGGCATTTTCTGCGGCGGGACTTCCCTTGGCGGCCAGTTGGCGGAGCTGATCGACGCTGGAGTTTTCGAGCGAAGTGGGGGACGCCTCAGCGGGAACGGGGTCGGCCTTTGGCGGCTGCGTCGACGCGAGAACGGTTTGCAGTTGGCCCGCGCCCTGCTTTTCAAGACGAGCCTGAATCATTGGGGCGAGCAGATAGCCGAGGACGACAAAAATCATAGCCGCACAACAGAAGAGCAAGAGCAGGTGCTTGCGCGGCAGGCTGATTCCTCCGGATGCTTTTGTTTCGTAGTCCTTTTCGCTCTCGCGTACTTCGGGGGAAGCGGATTTAAAGAGCACGCTTCCTGGCACCGGAGCGAATCGGTTGACGTGCTGATCAACGGGCGACTCGGGCGACTTGTCAAAGCGGGAAACGCGATTAACAGCGGCGAGCACGGTTTCGGCGAGGCGCTGCAGGACGCGGCTGTCGTTTTCAGAAAAGTTGTTGGGCTGCGGCGAGAAAGCTTCGAGAATGCCGATGGATTTCTCGCCCATGCGAATCGGCACTGCGAGGATGGAGCGGATGCCGAGGGCGCGGCAACTTTCACGATCGACGCGGGGATCGAGTTCGGTATCGTCGCAACGCAGCAGGCGTCCGGTGCGCACGCACTCGCCGGAGAATCCGGAGCCGACTTGCAGGCGCGCGCCAACTGGGGGCGCGTCGGATCCGGCGCTAGCGCGGCATTCCATGAAATTGTGATCGGCGGTGGCAAGCGCGATGGCGGCGCCGGTGGCGCGAACCAGAGACTGCGCGCGCGTGGCAACTACTTGCAAGGCGCCGGAGAGATCGGAACCGAAGGCCTCGGCTTCGCGCTGCACGGCGGTGACGGCCTCGAGCGTGTCAGTGTAGTTGGGACGCGGGGGAACATTTTGCGAGAGAGCAGCCGCGAGAGCGGATTCGTCGGCGTTGGCGACGGCGGCCATCGCGTTGAGAAAGAGCCACTCGCGTAAGCGGAAGAGCGAACCATGCGGCAGCTCGGAAAAACGCACGCCGACGCGTCCGGTGACGTTGGACCAGATGACTCTTCCCGAGGTGTAGATGGGCTCAGGACATTCGGCGAGATCAAGACAAAGGTCGAGATGGCTATTGGTGGGAAGCGGAGTCGGGCACTGAATGGCGAGACCCTCCTCGCTGATGTCGACGATCTCGTAGAGATCGAGCGTCGCGAGTTGTGAATCGCCGGTGAAGCTGGCGTAAGCGGGAGTCTGAATTTTATGCCGCACACGGCGACGACGATTCGGCACGGGGGGGCGGGGCACTGACGATGTCAAAGCCGACATGGGAGAAGGGCCCTATTTATTGATGGTCGCACCATATTAGCGCGGGATCGAGAAAATGTATGCAAGAAGTCGCAGGCGAGAGCGAGATTTGGCGGGCTGGAGATGGAAAGGCCCCAGTTTTCGGGCTCAGGATGTACTTCCCATTTCGGTAAGAATGGCTATCGGGTAAAGACCTGAGACACGTTTTGGCAACCTGGACCGCGGGCTTCGATTCCTATGGAGTACGCCTTGGGGAATCCTACAGGAGGTGGTTGCGTGAAGAGAACTGTGTCGATTTGTTGTGGAGCGACGTTTGGGGCGACGGGACGGTTCGCCGTCTGCTTGTGCGGGCTGGTGTTTTGTGGGCTTCCGTTGAATTTGTTTGCAGTGTTGGGCGGCAGCGAGGCGTCGGTGCAAACAGACCAGGCGCACATGCAGGCCAGCCTGAAGAGTTCGAACACGGGGCCGTACCGCGTGCACGAAATGCAGACAGCGAGCGGGATCGTGGTGAGGGAATATGCGGCGGGCGGGACCGTGTTTGGCGTGGCGTGGGAAGGGCCGTGGCGGCCGGACATGCAGCAGCTTCTGGGAAGTTATTTCGAGGCGTATCAGCAGGCGCTGGAGGCGCAGAGTGGCGTGAGGCATGGCAGAACACCAGTGCACATCGCGCTGCCGGGTCTGGTGGTGAATATGGGGGGGCATATGCGTTCGTTTCGCGGGAACGCATATATTCCCGACATGTTGCCGCAGGGAGTGGCTGAGAAGGAGATCCGATGACGGCCATACAAAAATGTCTGGTGGTTGCGGCGGCGGGGCTTTCGATGCTGGGCGTGGGATGCGGCGGGAGCAGCAGCGGTTCGAAGAGTGTGATCACTACGACCGGGCAGAATGTGGCGGCGATTGCGGTGAATGCTGGTCCTGACGGCAGTTACGTGAATGGAGCATTCGTCAGCGTTACGGTGTGCGCGCCGTCGAGTTCGACCTGCCAGACGGTGCCGGACATATTGGTGGATACGGGATCTTCAGGGCTGCGCATCTTGAGTTCGGCGCTGACGGTTTCGCTGCCGCAGCAGAATGGATCTTCGGGTCCGGTGGCGGAGTGCCTGCCGTTTGTTAGCGGATTTACCTGGGGCGCGGTTCAGACTGCGGATGTGCAGATTGGGAGCGAGAACGCTAGTGGCGTTCCGATTCAGGTGATCGGCGAAACGACGTTTCCGGTGCCCAACGGTTGCCGCAGCAACGGCCAGTCTCTAGACACGCTTCAGGCGCTGGGGGCGAATGGACTGCTGGGCGTGGGAGAGTTCGCGGCGGATTGCGGTCCGGCTTGTGCTGCGACGGGCGGGGGAAATCCGGGACTTTATTATCAGTGTCCGTCAGCGGGATGCGTGGTCGCCGCGGAGGCGGTGGCGGATCAGGTGGTGAACCCGGTGGCGCTGTTTGCGACCGACAACAATGGCGTGATTGTGGAATTGCCTACTGTGAACGGGTCGGCGGGGACGCTGAGTGGGTCGCTGGTGTTTGGCATTGGGACGCAATCGAATAATGCGCTGGGAAATGCAACAGTCTATACGGTGGATGATTTCGGAAACTTCACGACGACTTATAAAGGACAGAATTATCCGGGGAGTTTTATCGATAGCGGGTCGAACGGATATTTCTTCCTCGACAGCGCGACGACGGGGATTCCGAATTGCACGAATGCGACGGGATTTTATTGTCCGACCAGTACGCAGAATCTGACAGCCACCAATCAGGGCACGAATGGAGCGAGTGGAACAGTCAATTTCAGCGTAGGGAATGCCGAGACGCTTTTTCTGAATCTGAATGACTCGGTGTTCGGCGATCTGGGCGGGCCGGGGCAAGACTTCGATTGGGGCTTGCCGTTTTTCTATGGGCGGAATGTGTTTGTGGCGATCGAGGGGAAGAGTACGCCGGGCGGGACGGGGCCTTATTGGGCTTATTGATCGGACGAGCTTCATTGGCCGCTGATTTACGCGGATTAACGCTGATCAATGCGAGGGGAAAATCTCTCTGTTCACCGGCTGCGTTTTGAGGGAGATCTCTCGGCGCGCTGGTGAAAGCGCGCGCCTTCGAGATGACGCTGCGCGTCAACTGACCTTAAACTCTGATTGGCTAGCTGGCTTCGCGCAGGGCGTTGGTGCGACGGATGCTGGAGATGCGGGAAATGGCGGCGACCATCATGCTGGAGAGAAGCTGCATGGTGGCGACGTCTTTTTCGTCGAAGGCGCCGGGAGAAGACGAGAGCACTTCGAAGATTCCGAGTGTGCGGCGGTAGTGGCGCAGGGGCGAAACCAGAATCGAGCGAACGCCCAAGCGGCGGCAGCTAGCGAGATCGACGCGCGGATTGCGCTCGGCGTCGTGGCAGAGCATGACTTCGCCGGAGCGGACGGCCTCGGCAGAAATTCCGGCATCGGTTTGGAGGCGAACGCCGAGGTCGGGAGCGGTGCGGCCAGCGCGGGCGCGGCAAACGATTTCGTCTCCGGCGCGCAGGGCGATGGCGGCGCCGGTTGCGCCAGTGAGATGCTGCGCGCGATCGGTGATGGCGCTGATAGCGGGTTCCAGATCGAGTTCCGCGGCGTGAATTTCGTAATCTTCGTTCAGCGTTACAGCTTGAAAACCGGCGGCTGGATGCGCTGCATTGGCGACTCGGAGTTGGCTACGCAGAGCGAGCGATGGAATACGGGAGTGATCGGAGGCGCTTTGCGCGACGGGATCGGGGACGGTGCGGAGCAGATCGCGCACGAGGCTGTCGAGTTCGGAGTCGGTAATGAGGTGCGCGGTCTGCTGATGGCGGAGCGAGCCGCCGAGAACGCGGGAGAGCCCGAGCAGAGCGGTGCTGCCACAGGCAAGACAATACGGCCGGTTGCTGGCGCTGATCAGCTCACACTGCACGCAAAAAGTGGCGGCCTGTAAAGGTACGAAGTTGACGTCCTTAAAAGTTGAGCCGTAGACCGAATTGCCAAACATGATGCCGTTCCTCGCTTCTTCTTTTGGCTTTGGTGCTTGCGTTTAATGAATAGGTGCCAACGAAGGTAAATAGCGAGAAGGCAAGGAGTAAGTAACGGCGCGGGTTCCGGGTGTGGAAAAACCGACGAAAAATCAGGAGTGTGCAGAATGTTGCAGAACCCGCAAAAAAATGCAACCTCAAATCGCGCTTCGGGCGTCAAATGCTTGAGTGCCGCGCCTTTTCGCGGAATTATTTTTGGACAGCGAGTATTGATTTCGCGGAACGGCTAGGCTATGCTAAACGAACGTTCGGGGCTGAAACGCCGGAACGACTTCCTGGGGGTTTTCATCATGCAATGGACTGCACCCGCTTTTGAAGAAGTTTGCCTGAACTGCGAAATCAACTCATACGCCAGCGCGAAGCTGTAAACCAGACAGCTCCCCCCAAAACCCTTTCACCGAGCCGGGCGTCGCAGAATAATTTCTGCGATGCGCTCGGCGGCGTGTCCATCCCACAGGGGCACGCGATTTAGGTCCGGTTTCCTTTCCAATTCTTTTTCCAGCGCTGCATTGCCTAGCAGAATTGTCGCTGCGGCGCGCCGCAACTGCTGCAGGTCTCTTCCCACTAATTGATTGGTCCCGCGCGAAAGCGTGATGGGGCGTTCGGTGTTCTCGCGCACTGTGAGGCATGGTACGCCTAGGAACGTGGTTTCTTCCTGGATTCCTCCGGAGTCTGTGATGACCATCGCGGCGCGCTGTTGTAACGCGAGAAATTCGAGATAAGGCAGCGGCTCAACGAGGCTTAAGCGCGGGCTGTTCCCGTTGGCAAGGCCGAGATCATGAAAGCGCTGACGCGTGCGCGGATGGACGGGAAAAATGACGCTCATCCGGCTGCTGAGATCGGTGAGCGTCGCCAGCAGTTCACCGAGCCACGGGAGATCGTCCACGTTCGAGGGGCGGTGCAAAGTGACCAGCGCGTAGGGCTGAGCAATGCCTTGCGGAAAATGTGGTGCTGCCTGGGGCAGAAGACGGAGCAGCGTGTCGATCATGACGTTGCCGACGAGATGGATTTTCGACGCGTCGATGCCTTCGCGGAGCAGGTTGTCGTTGCCATCTTGCGACGGAGTGAAGAGCAGCTCGGAGAGTTGATCGGTCAGGATGCGATTGATTTCTTCGGGCATCGTGCGGTCGCCTGAGCGTAGTCCGGCCTCAACGTGGGCGACGGGGGCTCCTAGCTTCGAGCAGACAAGGGCTGCGGCGACGGTGGAGTTGACATCTCCGTAGACGAGGACGAGGTCGGGCTTGCGTTCCGCTACGACCGGTTCGAATGCCAACATGACTTTCGCGGTCTGCTCGGCGTGGGTGCCGGAGCCGACTTCGAGGTTGCAGTCCGGAGCGGGCATTTCGAGTTGCTGAAAGAAGACGCCGGACATGGCGGCGTCGTAGTGCTGGCCGGTGTGGACGAGGGTCTGGTGCACATGGGCGTGCGCCTTCAGTGCGCGCAGGACGGGCGCGGCTTTCATGAAGTTTGGGCGGGCGCCTACTACGTGGAGGATGTGCATGGGTCGAGGTGATTGTAAATGGGTTCGGCCCGGAAGGTCGTATGGAGGGCAGGGATCCTTCGACTGCGGATGACAGAACCCTTTGGGCGCGGTGAACTATGGGTTAGTGCGCGTGAGTTGACTATCCGGCCTGGGCGGCGATCAACGACGAATCCTGTTCGGGCAGCGGGATTACCTGGGCCGAGTGCACCAGGATGCGGTCCAGCGCATCTGCCAGGGCGGTTGGGAATGCGCCCGTCAGGAGATTGATATCGAGTTGCAGGTCACGCGTGGAGTAGAGACGGTGCACGCGCAAAGTGCCGCGGCGGCGGTTGGATGAACTTAGCAGGTCGAGAGTAATGGACCACGCCGAGGAATTGTCGACTGACCGGGAAAGCCCGGGTTTGGTCCAGCGAAAGGCTGCGCCGGGGCGACGTGCGGACTTGTCGATATTCTCGAACGGAGGCGTCTCGCCCGGCAATAATTCCAAGGCCAGATCGAGACTGTCGAAGTCGTTTGTGCCGAAGGCAGCAAGGAGAATGCGGCGAACCTGGTCGTAGTCACGAGCGACTTTTAACTCTTCCGTCGCGCGGCGGATGGCGAGGTTATTGACGAAAATCTGGGGCTGGTCGAGGGTGCGATGGGCGACGCGGGCCAGTTCACCGAATTCCAGATAGCCGAGATGCTGGACGCCGATCCAGATGCCGAGGCCGAGTACGGCGAGAACCAGTCCAAGCGAACTTCCCGTCGGCCACAAAAGGAAGAGACTGAGCATGGCGAAAACTGCGGAGACGCCGTACAGAAGGATCACGACCTGGCGATGGGTCATGCCATGCTGCAGCAGCTTGTGGTGGATGTGTTCGCGATCGGCGGTGAAGACGGGGCGGCCACCGATGAGGCGACGAACGATCGAGAGCGCTGTTTCAAGAATCGGCAGACCGAACGAGACGACCGGAATCGCAACCGCGACGATGGTGGGGGCTTTCTGCGCACCGGCAAGCGCCATGGCGCTCAATACGAATCCGATGAACAGACTTCCGGAATCGCCGAGAAAGATCGTGGCGGGATTGAAGTTGAAGCGCAGAAAGCCCAGGATGGCGCCCGCCAAAGCGATGGCTGTGATCGTAATCAGCGTGTGACCATAGAGCAGGGCTACGACGAACGCCACCATGGTCGAGAAGAGGGCCGAGCCGGCCGCCAGACCATCGAGGCCGTCGATGAGATTGAAGGCGTTGGTGATGGCCAGCACCCACATGATCGTGAGGGCTAGTCCCACGAACCAGGGTAATTCGTGCTCCCCAAAAATGACAGGGATGTTCACGATGCGGAGGCCGCCAGCGTAGAGCATGGCTGCGGCTATGCCCTGCACGGAGAACTTTACGTAGGGTCCGACGCCGCGAATGTCATCGTAGACGCCGAGCAGGAATACCAGGGTCGCGGGCGCAAGGATTGTGGCCAGAATCCTAAGGGAGAAGACCGAGTGCAGGTGGACGTGGTAGACCGCCCAGAGTGCAGCCAATCCCATGCAGGCGACGAAAGAGAGGAAGATGGCAACGCCGCCGAGACGGGGAAGCGGAGAGGAATGCAGGTGACGTTCCTGATTTGGAGCTGCGACCCAGCCTCGTTTGTTGGCGATGTCGCGCACGTAGCGCGTAAGTACGAACGAGGACAGAAGCGATATAACAAAAATCGCGAGAAAAATAACGGTCAACTGCTCCACCTCAGCCTGGGAGCGCGCTCGAACGCAGGCTCTTTGGCTCTCTCAAAGTATTGCAGCAATAGCCGGTGCTCGGAAGTTCTCGAACAGATTCCTGTTGACGGAGCGGTGCATGAAACTCTACCAGCCGCGATTCGGAGGCGCAATCTCCGGGGCTGAAAAAGCTGTGGAAAACTAACGGCCCCCCGCGTAGTTCGCGGGTCTCTAAAGTACATCGACGTGCTAAACTGCTGGGAAATTCTCAATGAATCCTTCAGGGGTCTTTCGGATGAAGTTGGGCCTATCGCAACTTGCCTGCAAGCCTGCGGTTATCTCGATGTTGTTCGCTTTGTGCCTCGCTTTGTGCTTTATGGCGAGTGCGGCAGCACAGGAGCCGGGGAACGCCAACCAACCTGGCACTCCGGGAGAAGTTCCCCCGGCGGCACCGGTGTCGCAGGCGGCGGAGAATGCATCGAGCGGGCAGACGAAGACTACTGAGCCTGCCAAGCAGCCTGATCTGACTCCGCAAGCGGCCCAGGCAAAGGACTCGCCTGATCAACATTCTGGCGATCAACATTCCGACGATCAGTCTGGAATGGTGAAACTCGGACCCGGCGATTTGATCGAAGTTGCGGTTTACAACGTACCGGAACTGGCCACGAAGGCGCGCGTCAGCAACTCCGGCGACGTTTACCTGCCTCTGATCGACTACGTCCATGTCGAAGGTCTGACGCAGGAGGAGGCGCAGACCGTCATCGAGAAGCGCCTGGAGAGTGGCGGATTCGTGCGCAGCCCACACGTCACCATCTTCGTGGATGAGGCCAACTCGCAGGGCGTAACTGTGCTGGGAGAGGTGGGAAAACCGGGAATCTATCCGGACCCGGTGGATCGCAAGCTCTACCAAATTATTTCTGAGGCCGGCGGATTCACTCCCAGCGCATCGCGCAAGATCGCGATTATCCGGCACAACCAGACGGAAGCGATTCACATTGATCTTCCGCGCAACCTGGCCGATGACATCAGCGGCAATGTGGATGTGTTGCCGGGAGACACCGTCATGGTGCCCAAGGCTCCGATTGTGTATGTGGTAGGAGACGTCGGGCGGCCGAGCGGATTCCTTGTGGACAATGGCACGCTGACCGTGCTGCAAGCACTGGCTCTGGCTGGGGGAACCAACCACACGGCGAAGATGGGGGCGGCGAGGATTATCCGCAAAACACCCACCGGCATGACGGAGACCAACGTTCAGCTGAAGAAGATGCTCGAAGCCAAAGTGCCGGACGTGACGTTACAGGCGGACGACATTCTGTTTGTTCCGGTCAGTGGGGCGCGGGTTGTGGCGACGCGGTCTTTCGAGGCTGCCATGTCACTGACGACCGCGGTTGGAATCTACGCGCTGCATCCGTAGCCGGGATTTCGTTTTGACCTATGTTTTCCTCGGTATTCTCTCGAGAACTTCGAGGTATTTCTCCGCGGTGCCGCTGCGGGAAAAGAACTGCTGGATGTATTCCCTTCCCTTTTTTCCCATCGATTCGCCGAGTTGACGATTTTCGGCAAGGCGTTTGATCGCATTCGCCAATTCCATGGCATTTTCTGGCTCGATCACGATGCCGGCTTCCGCCTGCTCGAGGATGGTACGCGCCTGGCCGTCGACACCGAGGATTACGGGACGAGCGCACGACATGAACTCGAGCATTTTGGTCGGAATGACGGTCTTGAAGACGTCGGTTTTTTTCAGGAGGACCAGGCAGACGTCGGACGCGGAGATGTAGGCGGGAATCTTTTCGCGCAGTTGCTGATCGAGAAAGAGAACGTTGGACAGAACGCGGGAGTGGGCGAGCGACTTGATGCGGTCTTTTTCAGCGCCTTCGCCGATTAAAAGAAAAAGCACATTGGGATTTTGGGCTTGCAGCTGGGCGGCGGCATCGAGCAGAGTCTCGAGGCCGTGAGCGTTGCCCATGGTACCGATGTAGCTGGCGATGAATTTGCCGTTGGCACCGAGCGTTTGGCGAAGATTGTTGATTGTGCTGCGTGGCTGAGGCGCGAACAGTTCGGTTTCAACTCCGTTTTCGATGATCGCGATCTTTTCTGCGGGGACGCGCCAGTCTTCGATCAGTCGATCTTCGAATGCGGGAGTTACGACGACGATCTTGTTGGCGCGTTCGTAGAGAAATTTCGCAACGGCAGCCAGCGTGTGGTGAAGCAGAGAATCTTCGCTGCCGACGCCGACGGCGGTCAGCGATTCGGGCCAGAGATCGCGGACTTCGAAGACGAATGGGATTTGCCGCGAAAATGATAGCCACCATCCGGTAAGGCCGACCAGGAGTTGCGGCGAGGTGGCGATGATGACGTCTGGACGCGGAAGAGTCAGTCCGCGTAACGACGCTGACAGGCAAAACGAAGAATAGTTGCGAATGCGTTCGTGCGATTTGCGATTGGGCAGGGGCCAGAGCCAGGTGCGGTAGACGTCGGCGTTGCCGAATTTTTCGTGGTAGATCAGCCTGCGCAGGCGAGGCTGCCATTCGGGCGGGACTTGTCCTGTGGGGTGGTTGGGAAATCCGGTGAGGATGGAGACTTCGTGCCCGGCGTCGGACCAGTGGCGGGCGAGTTCGGCGGCGCGGGCGGCCGGCGCGCCCATTTCCGGCGGAAAGTATTGGGAAACGTAGAGGATCTTCACGCGAAGTTAGAGGCTACCGCAGAAGCGGGATTTGGGGTAGGGTGGCTAGTTTCGCGGCCTAGATCATAGAACAGTTTTGCGGAGATCCCTCGCATGATGGGTAAGGATTTTTACCGCAGAGGACGCAGAGAAATGCCGCAGAGAGCGCGGAGAACGGCCTTGCCCCGAGTCGCAGCATCTGTCCCGATCACTTCTTCTCCGATCACTTCTTCGGTGGGAGTTTGCAGTGTTGGATGATGTCGTTGGCCACTTGCTGCGCTCCGGGGACGGTGTCTTCCACTACGTGGCCGACACCTGCGAGACACGTCGTCGAGTTCTGACTGGTGATTGCGCTTTGATAGAGCAATCCCTGGCGGATGGCGCTGGTTGTGTCCTGGCTGCCGAAGACGAAATTTATGAATGTGTTGGGATAATTCACCACGCCATCTGGAGAGGTGATGGAGTCGTTGAGGAATTGCGCCTGATGCTGCGTGGAGTGGGTGTTGTAGGCGGAGGAGCACCATGCGCCGGGATACGCGGGATCGATGAACTTCATGGACGTTCCGGGGAGAACTCCGAGGCCGATGGTCTTACCGGAACAGGGCGAAGTGATGGCGGCCTGATTATTTTCGCAGGCGTAGTCGATGCGCCCGAAGGGCGGGCCGCTGCTGAGTTCGGCGAAGGCGAGAATGTCGCCGGCGCCGTAGTGAGCGAGGCTCTCGCCGATCTGCTGGGCTCCGGCAGAGTTGCCGGCGGCGCAGAGGGGCGTGTCGGCGTCGAGATAATTGTCGTGCACCCACTGCAACACGGTGGCGAAGCGGCAGATCGCCGCGCGGATTCCGGCGCCGTTGGCGTTGGTCTGCCATCCTTTCTCGTTCAGGTTGAAAGGAAAGCCGTAGGTGAGTTCGACGGAACGATAGCCGGCCTTGAGAACTTTCTGCATGGCTAGCGGACCGAAGTAGAGTTTTTCGAGGAGGTCGGTTCCGTCGCCTCCGGTGGTGAAGAGGACGGTGCCGACCACCGGGACTGTGGGCTCGAAAATTTTCACGTAGGCGGTGTAGTCCGGGAGGCTGGGACAGGTGATGTCGAGGGCGAAACAAGTTCCGCCGGAGAGATGGCCTTCGCAGGTTGTGCTGGACGCCTGAATCGTGCCGAGGGCGTCGGGCTGGGCTTGGGTTTGTGACTGGGCTGATGCCGCGACGCACATGGTTACGAGGAAGAGCGCTATCCAGATCGCGAGTGATTTCATACGGGCCACCTCATCTTTGCGGCCGACGTTTGTGCGCGGACTTTTTCGCGCTACGACGCATCTGCAAACTCGAGCGGAGAACTGCAGGGGAGTTACTTGCAGCATCAGGGGCTGCAACGGCAGAACTGGGGTTGAATGTATCGCGGAGGGTGCGGGCTGGTCAATCGGGCGAATGCTTGGGCTTGCTACTTTATACCCACAGAGCACCGGCGCGGAGATCCCTCGCCCCGCCGAAGAAAACGCGGGGCTTCGGGATGACGCCTTCTCTTAGAACGCAGGCATCACAAGGAAATTTCAGTAGTAGCAGAGCTTGAAGGCGCTTTTGTAAACGAGCGCGCGCGTGCAGTTGCTGCGGTTGCTGGCGTATTCTTCCCAGCGGTCGGCGACGCGAGCGAATTCAGGTTCGCTGGTGAGTTGGTGCATCACGCGCAGCTGCACGATGTGGAGGCGGTGATAAAAATTGCTGGCTACCATGGGCAGGCTTGTGCCGGATTGCTCGTAGAGCGACCAGAATCCGAGGTCGTAGCGGTCAAGGTTGTGCAGCAGGGTTTGAACGGCTCGGTCGAAAAGTTTTTGGGCGCCAGCGTCTTTGGTGGCGAGCGCGTAGTCGTAGATGCCCCAGGCGGCCCAGATGAATCCGTTGAGGATGTGCGTGGGCGGCGAGACGATGTATTCCTCGAACCAGAGATCGCCGCGATCGTCGGTGAAGGCGACTCCGCCTTCGGAGGTTGGTTTGTGGAACACGGCGACGGCTCGCTGCGCGGCCTCGAGGTAACGCGCGTCGCCGGATTCCTTGTGGGCGCGCAGCAGCACGGAGATTCCCTGCCCTTGCGCTAGTGCTGAGTACCATGGCGCTTTGAGCGTTTCGCGATATTCCCAGTTGAAGTGGTGGTTCCAGACGGAGAGTCCGGCGGAGTTTTTTTCGAGATTCGCGCAGAGCCAGTCGGCTACTAGAGAGAATTTTTGTTGGCGGCTGGGGTCGGATGTTTGACGCCAGAGGTTGTAGTTGCCCAGGCCATATTGCGCGATGGCGATTGGGTTGTACTGCAGGCCGATTTTGCCGTGGTAGTCGAGTTGCGGAATTCCGCTTGGATCGTAGGCGCCTTTGTAGTCGGCTTTTTCGGCGAAGAGCATGTAGTACTCGCCTAGTTCCTGTCGGCTGGCGCGAGGATTTTGCGCGGGCGTTTCGTGCCAGAACGTGAGGTGGCTCTTTCCGCCGAGCAGATAGGCGCTGAAGATGCGGCGGTAGTAACTGAGGCTGGGCATGGAGCGGACTTCATATTACGGCATCGGGCGTCGGCCATTGGGCGACGATGGGCTCGATTTGCTGGTTGAGCTTACTCTTTGGGTCAGGCATGTATTCCCATGATGCAGTTCAGTGGGCAGGGATCCTTCGACTGCATTGCCGTTCGCTTCGCGAGCGGCAACTTCGCTCAGGATGACAATTTCGAAAAGCGTCTATCCAACTTTTGCAGCTTTTAACGCGGCGCTGAAGCGCCGCTCTTCCACTGGTAGAGCGATGTTGCCATGTCGTCGTTGGTGACGGCAATCGTTGAGAGCGCCAGAAATTCCGTGTTGTTGTTTCCGTCGGGAAGGAATGCGTTGCCGTATTGGAAGTAGCGTTGGGGCCATCGATCTTTTTCCCACGCTAATAGTGGGAACCACTCTTCATTCGAGCGCCCGCCGTAGATTCTGACGTTTTGATCGGGATTGGCTTTGCTTGGCTCGACCATGGTGGAAAAAAATATTTCATTTCCGGCGCGACAGCCGTAGATGGAAGAACTACTGATGGGCGCCAGGCGCGTAAGGTTTCCGGTTCGTTCGAGACGGTAGATGAAGTTGGATTCGAGCGGCGTATCCGTCGAGAAATAGAGCGCATCTTCGGCGGGAACTAGCGCAACGGCGCGGGTCTGCTGATTGCCTTGCAAGAGCGGTTCGACCTCGCGCAGGTTGAGGGAGGCGCGGAGGATGCGGCATTCGTCGCCGTAGTCGCCGGTGAGAATCCAGAGGCAGTTGGCCCACGGGTCGTGGACGGTGTTGTGGACGTGGCGGATTGCGACTTTGGGGAATGTGTAGGCTACGTTCCAGCTTTGTCCGCTGTCGGTTGAGGCGTAGATGTGGACTTCGTCGCGGTGAGGGTTGTCGAAATATTCTCCCCAATAAACGGCGCCGCCGGGAACGGCGGTGATGTGCAGCGGGCGCGTGCCGCGGGTGATTGCGTGCGTGATGCAGAAATCTTTTTCGCCGGGGCGGAGTGTGATGATTGCGCCGGGAACGGCTGCGACTAGGCTGCCATCGGTGAGCGTGGCTAGTGCGTGGAAACCGTCGCGGAAGAGGCGGGCGGTGAGATTGGTGGCTACGGATAGTTTTCTTCGAAATGGAGGATGGAAGGCGCCGACTGGCTGCCAGTTGATTTCTGCGGGATTCTTTATCTGGGCGCACAGTAGTTGGTAGCCGCGTGCGGCGTAGAGTTGGTCGCCGTTCCATGCTAGCGCGCGGAGATTCGGGAAGCGGGCGATGCAAGTCAGACTCTGGTTCGTGTGGGAAGGAGGCGAGGCAGGGAGTGCGGTCATCGCTTTGATGTTCGGAATCTTATACCCACAGAGTTTGTTAGATGGAGATCCCTCCGCCCGCTGGTGAGAACGCGGGCGTTCGGGATGACGCCTTTTCAATTGCCCGGTTGAATGTATTTCCCATTCGCATCAAAAAGCTTCTAAGAGCCGTGGCCGGTGCAGTGGAGCACGCCTAGATAGGCCTCCCAAGGGCCTACGGCTTCTGCGTATTGGTGCGCCATGACGCGGGAAATCTGGTGGACGTGCGTGAGGTCGTGAACGGCCCACGTGGCCAGCAATTGCCCGAGCGTTACGACTCCAAGTTCAGGATGCTTGCCTTTGCGGGCGAGATCGGCGGGCTGGAGATTCAGCGCACGCAGGTCGCGGAGATTATTGGCACGCAAGCGGGCGAACTCATCGAGTAGCTGGCCTAGAGATTTGCCCTGGCTTTCGCGCTCGTGCGCCAGGCGATCGAATTTGTCGAAGGCGCGGTTCTCGCCGTGTGCGAGGATGATGCGGGCGCGGGGCATCCAGTCGGTGAGTTCGCCATGAATGAGGTGGCCGACGATTTCGTATGGGCTCCAGGTTTTGTTGCCTTCGTTTTGCTGGGTCCATACGTCGGGCAGATCGCGAAGCAGGGCGTTTAATGACACTGGCGTGCGGGTGAGGATGGCAACGGTTTGATCGAGATTGTGTTGCATGAGTCTCCTTGCTTCCAGAGGAGCAGAGTCAACTTCCCCACCCTCTTTCGTAAAAAACGCGAAAGAAGGGTGGAGCACCCTTTAAGAGCAGGCGGACGAATGCGTCCGCCGCTCCACTTCATCAGTCGGGAAGGAACATCTTCATGCAGAAGCAGCTGCCGCCGGCTTTTTCGAATTCGGAGGTGTCGATGACAACCGGCGTCAGGCCTTCGCGGTGAAGAATTTCTTCCAGCTGAGGCGTGACATAGGGTGTGATGTAGTTGCCCCCCGCAACGATTCCATTTCCCATGAAACGGTGAGCCTCTTCGACAGTGAGCAGGTGCAGGCGCGGCCAGAATGTGTGCAGAGCTTTGAGCGCATCGGTGGAGTACGCGCCGGGAAAGATCAATGCCGATTCGTTGTTGAGCGGACAGAGGCAGGTATCGAGGTGATAGCAGAAGCGGTCGACCAGTTCGAGCGGCACGACGGGGATTCCCATTTTGGCCATCTCGGCTACAAATTTTTCGACACCCCCTAGCGTGCTGCGGAATCCATATGCAGCATAGATGCGGGAACCGTCGGGATGCCAGATGAGGTCGCCATGACCCTCGAGGAAGTCGTTGCCGTAAGGGAGCTCGATGATCTGGTAATCGTGGCGGCGAAACCAGTCGGTGAAATACGGCACTTCGCGCTGGCGGGATGGGTAGACCATGCGGCTGGGGACGGAGAATTTTCCGTATCCATTTTTCGCACCGACGAAAGTTTGGTTGGCGGCGAAGACCATGTCTTCGAGATCGGCAACCGGATCGATGGTTTCGATTTCGCATCCACTCTGTTGCAAAACGTTACAGAGTGCATCCCATTGTTGGCGTGCGACGGTGCGATCGACCGGAGAATTTCGCGTCATGTACGGATTTTTTTGATCAACGACATCGAAATAATCCGGTGGACAGAGCAGCACCCTTGGCATGTTAATCATGTTAGCGGTCGAGGCGAGCAGTCGGCAAATGGCCGAGGAACATGGCATTTCGGCAGTGAATTGCCGAGCGGTCGGCAGGAAGTTCGAAGCGAAGGGTGACGGCGGAAGTTTTCTGCGCGTACTTTCTTGAGAGTGACTTAAGACGCGCATGGCAGCAAACCTGCTCATAGTGCTGGTCCGGCGAAAATCTCGATGGGCCAGGGGCACGAAAGTTATGTTGAGTCAATGCGCCAATGTGCAATGTTCCAAACCGTTTCTCCGGCTTCGGGAGGGAAAGCTGTTTGTGGTGGAGACGGATCGGAAGAGCCCGCGAGGCCCGGCAATAACTGCCCGCTCACGTCAAGCTCAACGGCAGATCGAACATTACTGGCTTTGCGAAGAATGCGCGCAGCGGTGGACGTTGATTTATGACCATGAGCGCGGGGTCGCTCTGACTCCGCTGCGGCGGCAGGCGATGACGGCGTCTGATGCCGCGGAGAGTGGTGTGGCCTAGCGAACAGCGCGCAGCTATCGGCATCTTCCGCGAAGACGCCGCCAAAAATCCTTACTTGTAGCCGTCTTTTCTCCAGACTTTCCAGTCGGATTGAACCGCTTGCACCATTTGTTCGGTGGCGCGGTGCAGCCACTTTGTTTTTTGAGCCTGCAAATGGCGGAGGATGAGTTTGCGGGCGGGTTTGCTTCCCATGTGGATGTTGGCGGTCTCCCATCCCATGGCATGAAGCAGACGTAACTCTTCGCCTTGCGCCTTCAGCGTGGCCAGTTCGATGCGCGAGCAATGCGGACTGAGACGGCGCACAATCCAGCGGCCGCGAAGCTGAACGAACGGATCGAGGCAGCGGACCGCGCGGGTCATGATGGTCTGGTAGAGGATGTCGGGCGGGCCATCCTGATCTTTGGCCCAGTAGCATGCAGAGGAAACCAGAGCTTTTGCTTCACGGGCGATGCGGCCTCCATTCCAGTCTGCCAGGGCGACGAAGCGGGCGTGTCCGAGGCTGCCGAGCCCGGCGACGCGATGGACCAGCCGGTAGCTCAAGTCTCTGGCGGGCATGAGGTGCTCAACGGCATCGATAGCGCTGACGGGCACAGCGCCCTTAAATGTGGGCAGAGCGTCCATCTTGGCCCAGAAATGCACGGGATCCCGCAACTCGCTAACTGCGATCCGGCGCAACCATTCATTTCTCTCTTCCAGAACAAACGGCAAGCCTTGCTCGGCGAGGCCGTCACGATAGCCCTCAAGAATGGCCGTGCACAGATCTTTTCCCTTGAGCGGCAAGTGGCGGGCCTCGGCAGCGAGATGAGCGCTCACGGCGAGGCGCACGAGATCATTGGTGTAGGCGAGGGAATGCGCCTCGTCAAAATCGTTGACACCCCAAATCAGGCGCCCATCGACATCGCGCCAGGTGCCGAAATTTTCAACGTGCAGGTCGCCGACTGCTAGCACGTGCGGCGCTTTGGCGAGTTCTGGACAAACATCCGGCCAGATTTGCGCCCAGCGATAGTACGTCGCGCGCAAGAACGGAAAGACTGCGGCCTTCATGTTGGCGTGCTTGAGGTGAAGGTCTTTTTTGACGACTTGCGTGTGGCGGCCTAGCCACTCTTCAAAGTGGCGGGTGGCCTTAACAACGTTCATGGCGGGGTAAACGATATGTCGGAAGGGGATGGAAGTCAACGAACGGCGCGGAAGCGGCTACCTTTGTGTTTTGATCCAGTGGCACTGCCGGGTTCGCTATCGGCCTCTTGGTCAAGAAGGAATCTTTCCAGCCAGCGCGGGATTCCCTTGGACGATAAAGCCCCCTCTTGACCGCGATTGCGAACCGAGTGAATGACGGAGTACACAGCCAGGGCGAGAATGACTAACATCCCCAGGACGTACCAGGCGGTGTCCAACCACGCATACCGCCTGCCCAAGCCGATTGATGTGGCAAAAAGTATCCAGAAGGCCGCTGGAGCAATCCACCGCGACTGGCGCGTCACGGTCTGCAACTTATATCCCTCCTATTGCGGACGACACTCGTGCATTAGAGATCAGTTCTGGTAGAAAGCCGCATTCTTCTCGATGAATTCCTTCTTGTCTTCCGGGACATCGTCCAAGGCATGAATCGAGTCAGAGGTGCAGACCGGAACGCACGCGCCGCAGTCTATGCAGCCGTCAGGATCGACGTACATCTGAGTCGCGGCCGCGAACGCCGACTCATCTTGTTTGGGATGAATGCAGTCGGTGGGGCAGACATCAACGCAAAGAGAGTCTTTAATGCAGGTATCGGTAATTACGTAAGCCATAAGAAATCGATCTCCAGGATGAGTGAGGTTGATGACCCCGCTCAAAGACGAATCTAGCGAAACTACGTAACTGGAGGCGGTGATCGTAATCACGTCAGAGCCCTTCAGAGATCTAATGGGTCCAACGAACGTGGAAACGGGAGCAACGAGCCGCGGATGGTTGATGAAAGCCTGTTGATGAAAATCACGGTGAGATGTGACGCACATCACTGATTTGCACAGGGGGTGGATTGTAGATTAAGCACAATTGAACTAGGCCTTCTAGTCATAGGATCGCCCGGCCCCACCCCACAGAACCCCACAAGCCGTTACCCCAGACGGCAAGGGGCCGGGCGCTTGAAGGCAGCGCAAGTCCTCCCCTCCCTTCCATTCATCGGTTCACGCGCTTCGCGGGTGTGTCCGCGGAGACACAGCGTGGGCGTGCGCACACCATTTTCCACGCTCTACACGCACTAACCTACCTAGTTCCATATAGATACATTTAGGAACCCCTCCTGCTTTCTATTGAAACGCAAGTCAGAAGGGGGCAGCGATGGGAGCGACGAGTTCCAAGGCGACCGCAAGGCATGCACGGGTTCTAATCATCATTCTTGTCGTGCTGGTTGCGGCAGTTCCCTCGCTCGGACAGACGCCTTCGACGGCCCCTGCTCAGAAAGATCCTTCTGCCACACGCCTTGCTTCGAAAGAGCTTGGCAAGCGAACGCTGCTGATCAGCATTCCAGACCGCAAACTCGCCGTGATCGAAGCTGGGGATGTAATTGCGACTTTTCTGATAGCGGTCGGGGCGGGTTCCACCCCCAGTCCGAAGGGCGAGTTTCAGATCGTTAATCGCGTCGAGAACCCCACCTACTACCACTCCGGTAAGGTCATTCCGACTGGTAAGGACAATCCGCTGGGCACGCGCTGGCTGGGATTAAGCGAGAAGGGCTACGGCATTCACGGAACGAATGTGCCGAAGTCGGTGGGACATGCCGCGTCGCATGGATGCATCCGACTGCGCAATCGGGATGCGGAGCGTTTGTTCACGATGGTACGCGTCGGAGACGTGGTGCAGATTCGCGCCGAGCGCGACGAACAAATTGCCGAGATCTTCGGCGACGGAGATGAAGTGGCGGATGCGGCGAGTGTGGCTGGGGCGGCTGGTGAAGAGTGAACTGTGTCAGTGGTCAGTGGTTAGTGGTTAGTGGTTAGTGGTCAGTGGTTAGTGGCCAGTGGTAGTGGCCAGTGGTAGTGGCCAGTGGTCTAAGGTCTGAGGTCTGAGGTCTGATTTTTGAGGAGGGATTATGCAGATGGCAATCACATTCATGGCAGTGGTGGGCGGCCTGATTTTTTCATTGGCGATCGCGCTGTTGGCGGAAGAGTTGATCTTTGGGCAGGTGTTCCGCTTGTTCTTTGCTCCGGCAAAGCTGGCGCAGGAAGCGGTTGCTGTGAAGTCGGGGCAGAAGCGGTGAGTTCGTGAAATTCATTCGACGAGAACGGAAAGGAGAACGACGATGTTGGCGTTGCGCTCGTTGCTGATAGCCGGTGGCCTGGGGATGATTCTCCTGGCTGTGACCCTTTTGCTGTATGACCTGTATCACGAAGTTTTATACCGCCGGGCGCTGGCGGCGCCGGCCGGCGAAGTCGTGGTGCCGCCGCGTCCGGAGTGGAGGTGGAGAACGTCACTGGCGCTGGCTCTGCTGGCGTGGGGGCCGATGCTGATCGCGCTCAGCATTGTTGTGGTGCCGAGCGGCATGGCCGGAATTCGCGTGAGCCAGACGAGCGGGACAGTGCCGGGAACGCTTTATCCGGGTGTGCATTTTGTTGTGCCGCTGGTTGAGGATGTATCGCTGTTCGATACGCGCGACCAGATTTTCACGACTGGTGCGACGGAAGACGGAAAGACTGCCGCGGCGAATGTAGCGTCGAGATCGCAACTGCTCAACGTGCAGGCCAAAGAGGGTCTGACGCTAGGGTTGGCGATCACGGTGCGTTACCGTCTGGATTCGAAGCATCTCGACTACATTCAGAGCAACTTGCCGCGGCCCGTGGAGAAAGAAATTGTTCCACCGGTGGTGGCGAGCGTGTGGCGCGAGTTGGTTCCGAATTACACGGTACGCGACGTGTTTTCCGCCAAGCGCGAGGAAGTGCGGCAGCGGGCGACGGTAATGATCACGCAGAAACTGGCGGCGGATGGGATCGTGGTGAAGGAAGTGATGCTGCGTGACATTCAACTGCCTGAGGAATACGCGAAGGGACTGGAAAACCTTCTGCTCAAGGAACAGGAAAACGACCAGATGGGAGTCGAGACCGAGTTGAAGCAGAAGCAGGTTCGCATATCGGAGCTTGAGGCGGAGGCGACGAAGGTTCAGCAGATCAAGCAGGCGGAGGGCGAAGCTCAGGTGCACGTGCTGCAGGCGAAGGGCGAAGCCGACGCTATGCAGTACACGCTGCCGCTGAAAGAAAAGCAGATTCAACAGAGCCGGCTGGAAGCTGAGGCGCGAAAAGAGGCGACGATTCAGAATGCCGAGGCGTCGGCGCAGGCGAAGGTGATCGATAGTAAGGCGGAAACCGAGCGGCGCAAGTTGCTGGCGGAGGCGGAAGCCGATCGCATCCGGGTGACGGCGGCAGCGGATGCCGAGCGGTTGCAGAGCGAGGCCGCGATCTTAAAACAGAATCCGCTGCTGATTAATAAGATTGTCGCCGAGCGGCTATCGGACAAGCTGCAGATCATGATGGTGCCCGCGGATGGAAAGTTCTTCTTCGCCAATGATGTGTTGCGCAGCATGAACGTGGCGAATCAGGCGGGGCAGGCGGAGCCACAGGAGGAGCAGAGATAGGCGCTGTTGGTTCCATGCTCGCCGCTAAGAACGCGGCTTGGTGGGACATAAAACGACATGTGTTGATGCCTGGAGTTCCCACGTCTCGCAACGGCGGCGAGACGTGGGGCACCCCCTAGTTCTCTAGTTCTTCAGATCACGCTTGCCGGTGTCTACAGAGTACAGAGGGATCGCGAGGCGGCATGCGCATTGCGGTTTATAATTCGGCCATCCCAGACGTTACTGCGAATACGGTGCCACGCGCGACGCGCTCGATTCTTCCTTTCATATTTCGGCTGTGCTTTTTCCTGATCGTGGTGTCATGCCTGGCGGCTGCGACGGACTGGAGCGTCCCCGAACAACAACTGGCGCGCAAGATTGTGGCGATCACCGGGCCCGGTGCCGTGTCGTTGAGCGTGGAAAACCGTTCCTCGCTCAGCCGGCGAGACAACGATATCGTGCAGAACGGATTGCGCAGTGCGCTCGAAGGGACGGGACTGCGCTTCGTGAAACCAGAGCAGTCTGCTGCAAACTTAACGATTTTTCTCTCTGAGAATGCAAGTTCCTATGTGTGGGTGGCGCAGATTCAGCAAGGAGGAGGTGCGGAGCTGGCCGTTGTTATTGTTTCGACGCCTCGGGCCGCGGGAGGAAGTTCCGCGGGGGAAGCCGTGCCGCTGAGTCTGCGAAAAACTCCGCTGTGGGCGCAAGAGAGCCCGATACTCGACGTCGCTGTACTCGAGGAAGGCGCAACACCGGTACACTTGGCCGTCCTCGATGCCGAACGCGTCTCGCTTTACAGAATGCAGGGCGGAAGGTGGCAACAGGAGCAGGCGATGGAAATTAGTCATGCTCGTCCCTGGCCGCGCGATTTGCGCGGACGGCTTATTCCCGGAAGAGATCATCTGCTCGACGTTTATCTTCCTGGCGTGCTGTGCCATACGGCGGGATCGCCGCCGGCATTGAGCTGTCGCGAGAGTGACGATCCGTGGCCACTTGTTTCTGGAGCAACCGGCGGAAATGATCTTGCTGTGTTTCCTAGCGCGGGGTTGGCGAATGGCGCGTCAACAGTGGTTCCACGCACCGCGGCGTTTTTCGCTCCGACGAGAAATTTTTTCACGGGAGTTCTGACGCCTGCCGTGGGCAAGTTCGCGATTGTGCCGCATTTTTACTCTGCTGCATTGGTGCCCCGCGAGAAATATTCGCTGTGGCTCTTCGCCACTACCGACGGGCAAGTGCACATGGTGGACGGGATCAGCGACCAGACGTCGAAGTTTGGCTGGGGAAGCGACATCGCGAACCTGAAGACGTCATGCGGGGCGGGCTGGCAGGTGCTGGCGACCGGACCGGGAATATCCGCAGATTCGGTGCGAGCTCATGAATTCCCCGATCGCGATCCGGTTGCGGTGAGTTCGGCGGTAGAGTTTCCGGGAGCCGTCACCGCACTCTGGACTGAAGCCCGTAGCGACTCGGCAGTGGCTGTAGTGAGAAATCGAGAAACAGGAAGCTATGAAGCGTATCGGCTGGCTGTGGCTTGTAGTCAGTAGCGCGCTGTTGGCGTCGCTGGCGGCGGAGACTCGGCCGCAATACGGCGGAACTCTGCATGTCGCGATGCGGACGGCGGTCTCGTCGCTGGATCCGGCAGACACGGGCGGAGTGGATTCGTTTGCACGGCGCAGCCTGATGCGCTTGATGTTCGACACGCTGGTCACGATGGACGAAAGCGGCCGTGTGCAGGGATGGCTGGCGACTTCATGGCAGGCATCCGGCCCGCAGCGATTGCAGTTGCGCTTGCGGCGCGGGATTACGTTTCATGATGGAAACGCCCTCACCGCGGAGGCTGTCGCGGCATCGTTGAGATCGGCAAATCCGTCGTGGAACATTTCGGTGGACAGCGACTCAGTGACGATCGAGCACGACAACTCCGATTCTCTTCTGCTTGCTGAGTTGGCGCTGGCGCGAAATGCGATCGAGAAGAAAATGTCTGACGGCAAGCCGAGCGGTACGGGGCCGTTTCAAATTGCGGAATGGCAGCCCGGAAAGAAGTTGACTTTGACGACCGCGGAGTCGTGCTGGCGTGGACGTCCGTTTCTGGACGCGATTGAAATTGAGATGGGAAAAAATTATCGCGATCAGATGCTGGCGCTGGAGTCGGGCAAGGCTGAATTTATTGAGGTAGCGGCGGAGCAGTTCCATCGAGTGTCAGTGGATGGGCGGGAGATCGCGAGTTCTGCTCCGATGGAACTGACAGCGTTGCTGTTCTCGCGCGAGGCGACGTCGCCCGATGACAAAGCTCTTCGCGAAGCCTTGGCCTACAGTGTGGAGCGAAATTCGATTCGCAGCGTCCTGCTGCAGGGTGCGGGACAGCCTGCGGGCAGTCTGCTGCCGAACTGGATGACGGGCTACGCGTTCACGTTTTCCGCCGAAGCCGATTTGAACCGCGCACGCCATGCGCACGCACAGACGCGATCCAATCCCACCTGGACTCTGGCGTACGATCCAAATGACACCGTGGCACGACTACTGGCGGAACGCATTGCGCTGAACGCCAGAGACGCGGGCGTGACGCTGCAGCCCAGCACGAATGCTACTGCCGATTTGCGTCTGGTTCGCATCCCACTGGCCTCGGCGAATCCATCCCTTGCTTTGACAGCCTTGGCGAGCGCGACAGGACTATCTGTCGCGAAAACGAAGAGCGACAGCGTGGAGGCACTGTATGCAAGCGAGCAGGCGCTGCTGGCGACGCGACAGATTGTTCCGCTGTTTCATCTGCCCGCTTCCTACGCGGCGTCTGCAAGAGTGAAGGGTTGGACTGTGAACCGCGATGGAAGCTGGAGTCTGGCGGACGCCTGGCTGGAGAACAGGCAGCCATGATCTTTCGGCGCAAGCTGCTGGCCGTCTTCGCGCTGACGGTTTTTCTCTCCGTCGGCGGGGTCGCCACATTGGTGCTGATCATGACGCGCCGCGCCTTCGAGCAAAATGAAGAGCAACGGACCGCGGCGCTGGTGGCGCAATTTCAACGTGAGTTCACGCGGCAGGGGGACGACATCGCCAGGCGCGTGGGCGAGATTGCAGCGTCTGACGCGGTGAGTCGGATGGCGAGCGCCGTTGCTGGCCCAACTCCTGACTTGGCGGGCTATTTCGATGCGGCGAAGTCTCTGGCGGAGAGCCGGCAGCTTGACTTCCTCGATCTGGTCGACGCCCATGGAACGATTATTTCGTCGTTTCAGTCGCCGGCGAAGTTTGGGTATCCGGAGAGCGGTTTCGAGAATCTTTCGGCTGCCGCCGAGCAGCGCGCATTTCTGGCGCAAGAGGAATCGACAGACTCGACGGCGCTCGGGCTTTTTGCGGTGCGCGCCACGCGTGGCTTCGAGCACCCGGTTTACGCAATCGGCGGCCGACGACTCGACAGCACATTTCTTTCCACGCTCGATCTGCCTGCCGATATGCGCGCTCTTCTCTATCATAATCACGGAGATCGATTTTCGCGTGAATGGCTGATCGGTCCGCAGGCGGGAAACTCACCGGATGCGCATCCGGCAGATCGATTCGAGCCGCTGGTGGACGCCGTGCGGAAATCAAATCAGGAGATGACATTCAAGATTTCATGGTCGTCCGATCAGGCGGACGATGAACTGTTTCGCGCCATTCCTCTGCGCGGATTGGGCAAGGAGCGGCCGCTGCTGGGAATTTTGCTGATCGGGGCATCACAGCGTTCGTACGTCGAACTGAAAAGGCACATACGCGCCTCTGCCTTGCTGGTGGGTGGTGGAGGCATCGTGCTAGCGATTCTGCTGAGCAGTTGGGCCGCCGCGCGCGTCACGCGGCCGGTGGAGCAGTTGGCTCGCGCCGCGCAGGAAGTGGCCAACGGAAACTGGGACACGCGAGTCGAAGTTCCCGGATACGACGAAGTATCGCAGCTGGCAGACTCGTTCAATCGCATGACCAGCGAATTGCTCTCGCACCGGGAGCGCCTGGTTCAAGCGGAGCGCGTGGCGGCTTGGCGCGAGCTGGCGCGGCGGCTGGCGCATGAATTGAAGAATCCGCTGTTTCCGTTGCAGCTCACCGTCGAGAACCTCGTCCGCGCCCGCGAGCAGAGTCCGGAGCAGTTCGACGAGGTTTTTGGCGAGAGTGCGAGAACGTTGCTGGCGGAAATTTCGAATCTGAAGTCGATCATTGGCCGCTTCAGCGAATTCTCGAAGATGCCGCAACCGCAGTTACAAGCCTTGCAGCTGAATGAGACAATCGCGAACGTTGCTCAGCTGTTTCATGCACAGTTGCAGGCTCCGGGGCGGCCGCCTATTGAGTGCCGTCTTGAGTTGGATCCACAACTTCCTCTCGTAGATGCAGATCCTGAGTTGTTGCATAAGGCTATCTCCAACCTCGTGCTCAATGCGATGGATGCGATGCCCCTGGGCGGAACGCTCACATTGCGGAGCCGGCGCGAAGACGGGCATGCTGTCGTGGAGGTTGGGGATACTGGAACAGGGTTGACTCGGGAGGAGCGCGAGCGCATCTTCACCCCTTATTACACAAGCAAACAGCACGGGACCGGCCTCGGACTGGCGATTGTGCAATCTGTGGTGAGCGATCATAAGGGACGAATCAGCGTACAGAGTGAATCCGGACGCGGCACCACGTTCATGATTGAATTGCCGAGCAGCGTAAGGGATGCACGACTGGGCAACTAGCGAAGAGCGATAACCGACGCAAAGCATGGAGGATGTTTGCCGAACAAAGCGCACCTTTTGATTGTGGACGATGAGGCCAACACCCTCGCCTCGCTGTCGCGCGCCTTTCGACTGGCGGGGCACGAGGCCACGGTCTGCGATAACGCTGCGAAGGCGCTCGGACTTGCAAAGTCGCAGCACTTCGATGTGATTCTGTCGGATGTGGTCATGCCCGGCAAAGATGGACTCACTCTTCTAGAAGAATTGAAGCAGCAGGGCGTGGCTGCGCCTGTTGTAATGATGTCTGGGCAGGCGCACATCGAGATGGCGGTGAGGGCGACGCGCTTGGGTGCGCTTGATTTTCTGGAGAAGCCGATCTCAACCGACAAGCTGCTGCTTACTGTTGAGAACGCGGTCAAGTTGCAGCGGCTCGAAAATGAAAATCGGCAATTGAAGCAGCGGCTGGGAAAGCACGAAATCGTCTGGAAGGGTGATGCCATGAAGCGCGTCATGGCGCAGGTGGAGCGGGTGGCCGCGAGCGAGTCGCGAGTTTGCGTGCTGGGCGAAACCGGGACCGGCAAGGAACTTGTCGCGCGCACCATTCACGAGCAGAGTCCGCGCTCGGGCGGACCGTTTGTGACGCTGAATTGCGCAGCGGTGCCCGCAGAGTTGATTGAGTCCGAATTGTTCGGCCACGAAAAAGGATCGTTCACGGGCGCATCCGGCCGGCACATTGGAAAATTTGAGCAGGCCGATCAGGGGACGATTTTTCTCGACGAGATCGGCGACATGCCGCTGCAGATGCAGACGAAGTTGTTGCGTGTGCTCGAAGAGGGCGAAGTCGAGCGCATCGGCGGCGATAAACCAGTCAGCGTGAACGTGCGTGTGGTTGTGGCGACGCATCGCGATCTGGAAGCCCGCGTACGCGAAGAGAAGTTTCGGCAGGATCTTTTTCACCGCATCTATGTTTTCCCGCTCGTGCTGCCGCCACTGCGCGAACGCCGTGAAGATATTCCAGCGCTAGTCGAGCACTTTGCCGCGCAGGTCTGCGCGCAGAATGGATGGAAGCCGATACCGTTCACGCGCGACGCTATGGACGCTCTGCAGTCGCATCCGTGGCCGGGGAACGTGCGTGAGTTGCGAAACATGGTCGAGCGTTTGATGCTGCTTGCGACCGAGGGTCAGGTTGATCTGCCGACGGTTCAGTTGGCTCTGCCGAAGGCTTCTTCATCAGGTAGCGCCAGCACGATTGTGGCAGGGACCGGGCCTCTCGCCGAGCGAGTGCAAGCCTTTGAGCGCGATGTGATTCTGGCGGAACTCAAGCGCAGCCATCACAACATGAGTTTGGCCGCTAAAACGCTTGGCCTGGAGCGCAGTCACCTGTATAAGAAAGCCGAGCAGCTCGGCATTGATCTACGCGCTTTGCGTCGCGAGCAAGATGCGACGGAGTGATCAAGAACCGATCAGCAATTATCAATTTTCTATCGGCCTTTCTGGAGATATATTGTTCAAACTTTTTCGAACCCTCGGCGTCGTTTGCTTGCTCTCGCTCTGCTCCGCCGCGACAGAGCCTCCTTCCCCGCCGACGTATGGCGTGCGCATGGAGAAGACATGGATTCCGATGAAAGATGGCGTGCGCCTCGCGGCGACGCTTTACATACCGGATGGCGCCAAGCCGGGAGAGAAGTTCCCTGCCTTGCTTGAATATCTGCCTTATCGAAAAGATGACGGGACGGCGGCGGGCGATTATCCCAAGCACGCTTATTTTGCGCGCCGCGGATATGTGAGTGTGCGCGTCGATATTCGCGGCTTTGGCGCGAGTGAGGGGACGCCGCCGGAGCGCGAATATTCCGAGCAGGAGCAGCAGGATGGAGAGCAGGTCATCGCCTGGCTGGCGCATCAGCCGTGGTCGAATGGCAACGTGGGAATGTTTGGGATTTCGTGGGGCGGATTCACGGCCATGCAAATGGCCATGCGGCACGCGCCGGGACTGAAGGCGATTGTCGCACTGCACGCCACCGGAGAGTTGTTTCATGACGATGTGCATTACGTCGACGGCATCGCGCACATCGACGAATTCGAACTAAACATGGATATGGCCGAGGGATGGGTTGGTGCGCCGGACTACTCTCTCGATCAAAAAATGCTGGCGCGCTTCGATTCGCCGCCATGGTCGCTGTTGTATTTGAAGCATCAGCATGACGGTCCGTTCTGGCGCGATCGCGTACGCCCGCTGAGCGAAATCACGACACCGAGCCTGCTGATCGGCGGCTTGCAAGATGGTTATCGCGACAACGTGACTGACATGCTGATGAAATCGAAGGCTCCGATCAAGGCGATCGTGGGGCCGTGGAATCATTCATACCCGAACGACGCGGATTTTGGGCCGAAAGTCGAGTGGCGCGATCAGGCCGTGCGCTGGTTTGACTATTGGCTAAAAGGGCGCGACACGGGCGTCACAAACGATCCGCGGCTGGTGATTTTCATGCAGCATTGGCGGCCGCCGGATCCGAATCTGCATGAAGTGCCGGGAGACTGGCGTCGAGAAGATGTGTGGCCACCAAAAGAGGCTCGCGACTCGATTTTTTTCCTTCAGGAGAATCACACGCTCGCGGCAAGTGCCGCCGCGACTGTTGAGCAAAAATTGAAATACGTGCCGACGATCGGCGTCGAGGCCGGCTTCTGGTGGGGAGAACTACTTAGCGATCCGAGGCCCGTCGACGCGTACAGCCTGGTTTACGATTCAGCGCCGCTGGAAGAAGACGTGGCGATTCTCGGCCGTCCGCGAGCTATGTTGCAGGCATCTGCGAGTGCGCCGCTGGCGAACTGGTTTGCGCGGCTTTCTGATGTTGCTCCCGACGGCACGGTGACACAAATTACTGGGGCCGGCATCAACGGGGCGCAGCGGGAGTCGATGAGTGAGCCTCGCGATTTGGAACCGGGCCAGGTCTATCCGATCAATATTGAAATGCACCTTACTTCGTGGGTCTTTCCGAAGGGTCATCGAATCCGCGTCGCGATTTCGAATGCGCTATGGCCGATGATACTTCCCACGCCGTATTCGATGACAACTTCGCTGGAACTTGGCGGCGAGAGAGGATCGCGATTGGTGCTGCCGATTGTTCCGGTTCACGGTGAGGCTGCGCCGGAATTTTCTCCGCCGCAGCCGTCGGAAGAAAGAAAGGACATCAAGAGCGAGGGATTCCCCTGGCCTGGCGAATGGACCGTGGAACGCGACGAGGCGCGACAGAAAACCGTCGTTCACTGGAAGGGAATGGATAACTACGTTTATCCGTGGGGCAAGCAGGATGATTTCGAAAGCCTGACGTATGAAGGGGACGACGCGCATCCCGAGACCTGCGCGGTGCACGGCGAGGCTGAGAGCATTTTCGCGCTGAAAGGCCGAACGCTCACGTGGCGCGGGCATCTGCTGGTCACGACTGACCAAAAGAATTTCTACTATTCGTATACGCGCGAGCTGTCGAAAGATGGAAAGATGCTGAAAACGAAAACTTGGAAAGAGACGATTCCGCGGGACCACCAGTAAGTCGTTCTACTGCTTGTAGACTTTGCCCTCTTTCATCACGAACTTCACGTTCTCAAGCACGCGGATATCGGCGAGCGGATCACCTTCTACCGCGATGATGTCTGCGAACTTGCCCGCCTTAATCGATCCAAACTCATTCGAATGCCCGAGCAAGTCGGCCGCATTGCTGGTCGCAGCCTGAATCGCCTGCATCGGCGTCATACCGTACTTCACCATGAAGGCAAACTGTTTCGCGCTGGTGCCATAGGCACAAATTCCAGCATCGGTGCCGAATGACATCTTCACACCTGCTGCCACGGCTTTGTGGAAGTTCTGGCGCTGGGCTTCGCCAAGTTGCGCGTCGTGCGCAAGGAAGTCCTTCGGGATGGTGCCGTTGCGGCCTTGTTCCTGAATGCACTCTTCGTCGTAGATATCCATGTCGAGATAGGTGCCGTGCTGCTTGGCGAGAGCTATGCCTTCGTCGTCTATGAGGGTGGCGTGCTCGACCGAGGCGACGCCGGCGCGAATCGCATTCTTGATACCTTCGGGAGAATGCGCGTGCGCCGCCACACGCAGGCCAAATGATTTTGCCTCATCGACTGCTGCCTGCAATTCTTCAGGCGTGAATTCGCGAGAGTTGGGATTGCTGTTGTGCGTGAGCACTGCGCCGCTGGAAAGAATCTTGATGTGATCGGCGCCGTCGTGCGCCAGTTGCCGGACAACTTTGCGAACTTCCCAGGGGCTATCGGCGATGCCATAGCGGAGGTCCCACGGCAGAGTGATATCGGGGGCGAAACCGGTCATCGCGCCTGCGCCGCCCGTGATCGTGACGTAGGCCCCTGCGACGAACATGCGCGGTCCGGGAATGTCGCCGCGATTGATCGCATCGCGCAGCGCGACGTCGGTGAGTGCGCGATAGGCGCCGACGTCGCGGACAGTCGTGAAGCCGGACTCGAGCATGGATCGCGCATTGGGAATGGATTCAAGTGCAAGCTGAGCCGCAGTTTTCCGCGCGTGGTTGATGGGCTCCGGATCATGCGCTCCATCGGCCAGGTGAGTGTGGCAGTCAACCAGACCGGGGAGCACAGTCATATTGCTCAGATCGATGACCTTCGCACCGGAGGGAATCTCGATTCCCTTTCCAACTTTTTCGATCTTCGTATCGCGAACGAGAACAGTCTGGTCCGAAAGTACGGAGCCGGAATCGGGATCGATGAGTTTGCCCGCGCGAATGGCCGTGACTTGCCCGACCGCGATGTTGGCAAACAGGGCAAGACTTACCCCGAGCAAAAGCAGACGGCGATTCACGATATTTTTTCTCGCTGGAATGAGATTAGTCGGCGGCCGTCAGTATCGGCGCGGGCATGCCCTTCAGATCGGCAGCCAGCAAACGATGGAACAGTTGCTCGCCGGCTTCCCGGCGCACAGAAAGGCGGCCGGCTCCATAGGCGCGCGATTTCAATCCCCGCTGTACGTCTTCGCAGATGCCGAGATCTTCGTCTTGCACGCGGTTGCCGACGTTGACCGACTCGGTGTTGTAGGCGCGCTGTGCCTCGCTGACATCGCTGAAATAGAAATCGAAGATCACGGAGCAATGATCGGCGTCGATGGGGATCACATAGTTCGTGTCCATGTATCCCTCGTAACAATTGATCATCAAGTTTGGATACTGCCAGAAATACCAGGCGCGATCGCCCTTTCTCGTAGCGCCGGTTGCCGCGTCTTCGTCAGAGGCGACCATTGGGCTCGACTGCAGGCAGTAGCGATCTTCGTTTTCGATCGTGTACGACTTGTAATCGAGAACGGAACTCAATCCCTTGTGCAGATGGGGAACGTGGTAGCCGCCATCGAGATAGTTGTCGACGTAGACCTTCCAATTGCAGTTGATGGGATAGGTGCGGCGGTCGAAGTAATGCAGCTTGTTGATTCCCAGAGGCGCAACGCGCTTCACCAGTCCGCCGAGAAAGTCGTGCAGCGGCTCGGCATCCGGATCGAGGTTCACGAAGACGAAGCACTCCCAGATTTCGACGCGAATCGGCACGAGACCGTTTTCGGCGCGGTCGAAATTCTGCACGCCCTCGAACTCCGGCATGCCCTTGAGCGCGCCGTCGAGTCCGTATTTCCAGCCGTGATAGGGGCACTGCAGGATTTGAGCCTGCCCGCAAGGTTGCGTGACGACCGCTGCGGCATGGTGACGGCAAACGTTGTAAAAACCGCGCAGAATGCCGTCTGAGCCTCGAACGACGACGATGGGTTCGCCTGCCAGGCGTGTGGTCACGAAGTCACCCGCCTTCTCGAGTTGGCTGGTGCGGGCCACGAGCTGCCAAGTCCTCAAAAAAACATTTTGCCGCTCGAGTTCGGCGATTCGCGGATCGACATACCAGGGAGCCGGGATCGTCGAGGCTTGAGACAGTGGAGCGTCCGCGTTATAGCTGGAGAGAATTTCTTCAATGGGTGCCGGCATAAGGTGATCCTGATTCATTTGCGGTTCGAAAAAGCGTTCACTGATTCGTTCGCAACCATTCTACCTGCGATGATCGCGGGCCGGCTGACGAAGGGGCGGCGCCCCGTTGACTGTAGCGGCTCCGATCGCGCGCTGCATCACGGCGAGGAACTGCTGAATCCTCGCTTCCTTTTTCTCCGGCAGTTCGCCCTGGCGGCGGAACAGGCCGGGATCCAGTTCCGCCGTGAGCAGCGCGTCCTGGAAGCGTTCCATCATCCAGTCGAGGATGGAGACGATCATTTCCATGTCCATGTCTTTGCGCAGTTCGCGGCGCTCGACGCCGAAACGGACAAAGCTCACCGTGCCGTAGGGATCTTCAGTGATGAGAAAGCGATTAATTTCGCGCTTCAGGACAAGATCGGTGCCGTAGTTCCCCAGCAGAGAAATTCGGTACGGAATCCAATCCTCACTCAGCAGGTGTTCGGTTCGCACCAGCCAATAACGGAGCACCTCGAAAAATCCGGTCGTGCGAACGTCGGCGGGGGCGTCGAGATATTTGGCGAAGGAACGAACGGCCTTTTTGTAGACCTCGAAGAACAATCCATCCTTACTTCCGAAATGTTGAAAGATGGACCCCTTGGCAATGTCGAGTGCTGCGGCAATGTCGCCCACCCGCGCAGCGTGGTATCCGTGCTCGGCGAAGTGCAGTGTCGCGGCTTCAATGATGCGCGCGCGCTTGGCTTCGGAGCGCGGACGCGAGGCCGGTTGGCGATGATACGTCGGTGGAGCGGCGCGATTGCTGGAAATTCCGGGCATGGCCAAATGACTAACGGTCACGAGAGAATACAGCAGGCGATGATCGATTTCAATTCATTTCTACTGCTATCTGCGATAGTGTTGTGTGTCTCAGGATCGTTTTGTGACCGTAAGTCAACACGCAAAATCCTCCCCGAAAATCTACGACGCGATCGTCGTGGGCGCTGGACACAATGGATTGACGGCGGCAGCTTATCTGGCCCGCGCCGGACTTTCCACTCTGGTTCTGGAGCGGCGCGAAATTGTGGGCGGATGTTGCGTGACGGAAGAGATTGCGCCGGGCTGCCGCGTTTCCACGACCTCTTATATCGCCAGCATGCTGCGGCCCGAGGTGATTGCGGAGTTGCATCTCGCCGACCATGGCCTGCGCATGATTCCTTGCGATCCGGCGATCCAGGTTCCCTTCCCTGACGGCCACGTCGTGCCGTGGTGGGCTGATCGAGAACGGGCGCGCGAGGAATTTTCTAAGATTTCCGCAAAAGATGCAGCGCGCTTTGTGCAAGTCGACGATCGGCTGAAAAAATTGGCCCGCTACTTGCAGCCATTTTTTCTTGAGCCTCCGCCAGAAGTGGACACGTCGACCGTGAAAGGATGGGGCGACCTGCTTCGCGTGGGCAAGCGCTTTCGCGGTATCTCCAGCGCGGAAATTTCTCAGCTCATTTCGTTTCTTACTGGAAGTCTCGGCGAATTTCTCGATCACAACTATGAGTCGGAAAAAATCAAGACGATGTTCCTCGCGAACAACGTCTACGGCAAACATGGCGGGCCCTATCAGCCCGGGACTGCCATTGGCCTGCTGTTTCATCTGCTGAGCGGAGGTGAGCACGAGTTGCAGGGCTTTTATGGACACGTGATGGGCGGCATGGGATCGATCACGCAAGCGATGGCCGCTGCCGGCCGGAAACTGGGAGTCGAGATACGGACCTCGGCATCGGTTGCTCGCATCGAAGTCCGCCATGGGCGGGGGCGTAGCGTGGTCCTCGAAGATGGAACCGAGTTGCGCAGCCGCATCGTACTGTCAAACGCCGATCCCAAGCGGACGTTTCTCCGCTTGGTGGACGCCAACGAATTGCCGGGAGATTTTCTGGACTCGGTGCGCGCCATCAAGATGGACGGACCATGTGCCAAGGTCAACCTCGTACTGGCCGAAGAGCCGCGATTCACCGGCACGTCTCCGACGGCAACTGCTCTCGAACGCACGTTCTACACTCTCGTGCCGTCGCTAGAATTTGCCGAACGTTGCTATGACATCGCCAAATTCGGCGAAATTCCTGCGGAGCTTTGGGTCGATTGTGTCGTTTCTTCGAATGCGGATGCTTCGCTCGCACCACCGGGCAAACACATTCTGACTTGCTTCGTGCAATATGTTCCCTATCGCCTGCGCGAGGGCAATTGGGACAACAAACGCGAACTCCTGGGCGATCGCGTCGTCAAGAAGATTGCCGAATATGCGCCCAACGTGCCCGGATCGATTCTCGCTCGTCAGGTGTTGACGCCTCTCGATCTTGAGCGCACCTACGGATTGACCGAAGGCAACATTTTCCACGGCGATCTAAGGCTCGAACAATTGTTTTTTATGCGGCCGGTCCCCGGGTGGGCGCAATATCGCACGCCGGTTACCGGTCTTTATTTATGCGGTGCAGGGGCGCATCCGGGTGGCGGAGTGACCGGGGCGCCGGGACGCAATGCGGCACATCAGGCGCTGCGCGATTGGAAAAAAGGACATCTGCGAAAGGCAGCGTAGGAGTTCGGAAGAAACATCGACGTTTGGAGCGAACATGAAGAAAAAAGGAATTCTCGAACGCTTGAAAGAAGGCCCGGTGTTGGGCGATGGCGGCTATTTGCTGGAGTTGGAGAAGCGCGGATGGGTTCGGGCAGGTCCGTTCACTCCCGAGGTGGCGCTTACCTATCCTGAGGCTCTGCGCGAATTGCATGTGGAATTTCGCGAGGCCGGAGCGGAAGTCCTGCAGGCGCTCACTTTTTACGCGAGCCGTGACAAACTGGCGACGGTCGGGCTGGAAAACCGGCTGGAAGAATTGAACCGGTCTGCGGTTCGCGTGGCACGCGAGGTTGCCGGCGATCAATGCCTGGTCGCGGGAAACCTGAGCTTGACTTGGATGTATGAACCTGGCAGCGCTGCCGCGGCTGATCGCGTCCGCCAAACCTTCGATGAGCAGCTCGCGGTGCAGGTCGAAGAAGGAGTTGACTTCATCATCGGCGAAACTTTTTCCTGGCTGGGCGAAGCGTTGCTGGCGGTGGAGCGCGCGAAGAAAACCGGCCTGCCGACGATGGTGACCATCTGCTTCGAGAACAAAGATGAAACCGCCGAGGGCAAGAGTGCAGCCGAAGCCGCCAAGACGCTGTTGGATGCGGGCGCGGACATTGTCGGAATGAATTGCCTGCGGCCGCCGCAACATATTCTGGGCCCGATGGAAGACATGCGTCGCGCCGTTTCTGGTTATCTGGCATGCCAACCGGTGGCCTATCGCACGCCGAAAGAAAAACCGGATTTCACCAGCCTGCCGGAGTTTCCTTACGCGTTGGATCCATTGCAACTCACGCGCAAGGAAATGGCGGACTATGCAGTACAAGCGCGCGATCTGGGCATCAACTACATCGGCGCCTGTTGCGGTACGGTCGCCATGCACATTCGCGAGATGGCGCGTGTGCTCGGCAAACTGCCGCAAGACTCGCGCATCTGGAAAAAGGGCGGAGCCAAGCCGATGTCAGCCTATGAGTACTACGATCACGACAACTTGACTGTCACGAAATCCAGCTAACTGGGGAAAAAAAACAAAAACTGCTGGCCGGTCATGGATCACGCGGCCCGCAGTTTTTTGCTGAAAAAAGAATCGGCGTTATCCGGCTTTTCTCATGCCGGGGTCCTGCGCGAGCACTAGCGGCATCTCGGCCAAGTGCTCGCTCAGAAACCACACCTGCAATTCGTTCGTCCGCAGAACATCGCTGATAACCATGTCGTTGGTGCCGTCATCTCCGAGTTCATCGGCGCGCTGACCGAGCGTGCGGCAATGCGTGATGATGATCTGGTGCGCGTCGAGCAGACGCGAGATTTGCACCGGCACCTCTTCCCTGCCGCGCGGCGGGCGCTCGATCCGCGTGGTCTCGGCAACATCAGCCGCCATAGCCAAGGAGATTCCCCCCAGCAACTGAATCCGTTCGGCGATCGTGTCGACTATCTCCACCTGCTCGTCGAAGTGTTTATCAAAAAGAAGATGCAGTTGATAAAACGTGGGCCCGGCGACCTGCCAATGGCTCTTCTTGTATAGATCCCGGAGCGTCATCGTGTCGGCGAGCAGCAGATTCAGTTGCTCGGTCATCTCCAAGCGAACCGGCTCTTCCAGATCGAGCGGCAATACATGCGAGACAGTTCCGTAGCTCTGGATTTCGGGGGCGCGCTGATGAAGGCGAGGCTGAGCGTTGATGGTGTTCTGGCGGTTAGTGGCTTCCTTCTTCGGCATGACTACCTCCTGTGTTTCTGATTCTGAACTGTATCCGATGGTACGGCGGAATCATGGGTGGCACAACGCGTTGACGTGTCTTGGATGCCGGATCGAGCGATAATGATCGGAAATATCTGAATCTGGCGGACCGATGCAGCGGGATGCCCTTAAACACAGCGGGCGCGGCAATCAGTCCCTCTTCGCCACGGCTGATCACGACGCGAATCGATCCGTGCGACCTGACTGAACTGCGACTGGGAATAGACGCCGCGGTAGCGAAGCGTTCGATCTAGAGTGGTTTAGAAGCGTTGGACGCAGCCACCGGCAGCCCCAGAGTGCCCAAAGGCTCACCGAACTTTTCAGCACGCACACTCATCTCGGGTGAAGTGCGTGTGTAGCCAGTGAATTGAGGATCTTGCTGTCCGGGAGAGAAGAGCCTCCTTCTCCGCGACTTCATCACCCTATGACGAGGAGAATTCCGGTCCCGCTCAGAATGGCTTCTCGATCATCAACGGCACGGTACCGGCATCTGTCCGCCACGTTTGACGGGTATTCGAACGGTTGTTATGATCAACCTGCGGGGTGGAGCAGTCTGGTAGCTCGTTGGGCTCATAACCCAAAGGTCGGTGGTTCAAATCCACCCCCCGCAACCAACCTTAAGCTCCACAAAACTCAAGCTTTTCCACAGAGCGCTCCCGAAACTGAATGAAAACTGAATGAAGGATTTTGCTAGACTCTGCGAAATTGAGAGTTCGGCTGAGCGAATGGCCGTTTGTCAGATTCGGCTCATCGCGTTACAAAAAGCTGCTCTCTGAACTCAGTCGTGGAGTTGAGTCGATGGGGTCCCATCCGATCGGTCTAGAAGCAGCGGCGGAAACCAATCCAGCGGCGTCGCTTTCCACTCAAACCGTTACCGTCTACACGCGCCACCAAGAATCCTGCCCCAAGAACGGCGAACCGTACTGGAAACGCTGTCACTGCATGAAGTACCTCTACGTTTACAGGGAGAATACTTCGCGGCAGGTCAGTGCAAAGACGCGTAGTTGGGAAAAGGCAGAAGAGCGCGCGCAGGAAATCCGTGATTCGTGGAGTCCCGTCAAAGCCCTTCAGCGCGAACTGGAAGCAAGGGTCCGGAAGAGCGAGGCACGCGAGGTACTGATCTCGGATGCTGTTGCGCTCTTCTTGAAAGAAGTGGAACGTCTGAACCGGGAAGAAGCCACCCGAGCAAAATATCGTCTGACTCTTGAAGATCGGCTCTTGAACTGGTGTACACAACAGAAGCCCCCGGTCGCTCGCCTTTCCGAGTTGGACGTCGAAACCATGCGTCGGTGGATCCACTCGTGGCCCGGTGCGCCCACTACGCGGCACAATCAGCACCAGCGAGCTATCACTTTCTTCTTCTTTTGCATGGAACAAGGATGGATCAAAGAGAATCCCGCTAGGAAGATCAAGAAGGTTGCTCCGGAGCAGGATGAGACGCAGCCTTTTACCCGCGAACAATATGACGCGCTGATTCAAGCGACGTGGCTCTATGACAATCGCGAAGGAAAGAAGAATGGCGATACAGTGAACGCTCGCCGCGCGCGCACCTATCTAAAGCTTTTGCGCTGGAGCGGCTTAAGGGCCGGAGACGCTGCGTGTTTATCCAGGGACAAGCTGCGGGATGATAATTCCCTCTTCCTGTATCAGAAGAAAGTTAAGGGCAAAGCAAGTTCTGCTGTCTACGGTTTACTGCCACACGATGTGGCCGAAGAACTGCGGCACGTGCCGCGCAGCGCCTACACACATCCGAGCTATTTCTTCTGGAGTGGGCGCAGCAAACGTAAGAGCGAAGTCTCGAATTGGATCAAAATCTTTGGGAAGATTCTGGTTAAGGCTACCGAGGTGTATCCCAAGCTGTTTCTGGAGGTTGATGGCAGCTCCAGGCCAGCACATCTTCATATGCTCCGAGACACTTTTGCGGTCGAATATCTCCTTGCGGGCATGCCGTTGGAGGAGGTTTCTCGTTTGCTGGGTCACTCCAGCGTTTTGATTACGCAGAAGCACTATGCTCCGTGGGTTCTTGAGCGGCAACAGAGGCTGGCGACGAGCGTGCGGACGGCATGGTCCACGATGGGTCTAAACGCCGCGGCTCCAGTAATCAATATAGCGGATGGGCGCTCCGGCAAAGTCGTGAGACGCGCCGTCCGTTCTTAGAGAAAAAGTTTTACGGGGTACCAGTTCCGCTGTTCGTGCTGCGTACTTGTCACCACCCATTCTGTGGTCACAGCGAATTGAAGCTACCAACGCCACCGACGGGCTAA
>Ga0335077_10000008_pt1 | contig 280097 bp, 261 predicted proteins | sample Lox_Sample_31_FD_207151 | JGI IMG/M metagenome (GOLD analysis project Ga0335077, IMG submission 207151) | Soil microbial communities from Loxahatchee National Wildlife Refuge, Florida, United States - Lox_Sample_3.1 | ecosystem: Environmental > Terrestrial > Soil > Wetlands | place: USA... | reverse complement strand
CGATCTACACGGTGATGACCTCGCCGTCCGAAACGCCCGGCACCGCCAACGTCGACCTCGTGATTTTTCCGGAGCGCTGGCAAGTCGCGGAGAACACGTTCCGCCCACCCTGGTATCACCGCAACATTATGTCTGAATTCATGGGGCTGGTTTACGGCGTCTATGACGCTAAGCCCGAGGGCTTTGTTCCCGGCGGCATGAGCCTGCACAACCAGATGCTGCCGCACGGACCCGACAGCGACGCCTTCGCGCATGCCAGTGCCACGGAACTGAAACCGGTGAAGCTGACCAATACACTCGCCTTCATGTTCGAGACCCGTTTCCGCCAGCACGTCACCAAGTTCGCGGCCGAACTCCCGACCCGGCAGGACGACTACGTCGACTGCTGGAGCGGGCTGAAGAAAAATTTCAACCGCAGGCAACGCAAGCCCAAATGAAACTCGCATCCCTGAAACACGGCCGCGATGGGCGGCTGGTCGTGGTCTCGCGCGATCTCAAGCGCGCCGCCGATGCCGCCGCTGTTGCGCCCACGCTGCAAGCCGCGCTCGACGACTGGGACGGTGCCGCGCCGCGGCTGACCGAGATCGCCGACGCCCTCGAGGCCGGCCGCATCGCGCACATGCCGTTCGACGAAGGCAAATGCGCCGCCCCGCTGCCGCGCAGCTACGGCTGGGCCGACGGCTCGGCCTACGTCAATCACGTGGCGCTCGTGCGCCGCGCGCGCGGCGCCGAATTGCCGGAGTCGTTCTGGACCGATCCGTTGATGTATCGCGGAGGGTCTGACGGTTTCCTCGGGCCGCGCGATCCCGTCCCGGTGTCCGACCTCGCCTGGGGCGTTGACCTCGAAGCCGAGGTCGCGGTGATCGTCGGCGACGTCCCGCAAGGCGCGAGCCCGCAGGAGTCCGCGCCGCTGATCCGGCTGCTGATGCTGCTCAACGACGTGAGCCTGCGCAATCTGATCGCGCCCGAATTGGCCAAAGGCTTCGGCTTTCTGCAGAGCAAGGGCCAGACCGCGTTCTCGCCGGTTGCGGTGACGCCCGACGAGCTCGGCACGGCTTTCGACGGCGGCAAAATTTCCCTCCCGCTGGTCAGCCACGTCAATGACGCGCCGTTCGGCAAGCCCAATGCCGGCATCGACATGACCTTCGATTTTCCCACGCTGATTTCGCATGCGGTGAAGACGCGGCCGCTCGCGGCCGGCGCGATCATCGGATCGGGCACGGTGTCGAACCGCGACGCCGATGGCGGTCCCGGCAAGCCGGTGGCCGAAGGCGGCGTCGGCTATTCCTGCATCGCCGAATTGCGCTCGGTCGAGACCATCCGCTACGGCGCGCCCAAGACGCCGTTTCTGAAATTCGGCGACCGCGTGCGCATCGAAATGTTCGATCGCGCTGGACGCTCGATCTTCGGCGCCATCGATCAGAAAGTGGTAATGTCGTGTTGACGTCTGACGCGCGTCTACCGTCCGCATTCGATGGCGACGAATTCGTCGCACTTGCGGCCGGCGCAGGCATAGGCGTCGAGCGGCACCGCGCCGGTGATCTCGCCGCGGTGGACTTTATGGAATGAAACCGCGCGCTTGAAGTCTCGGATCTTGCAGAAATGCGTCGCCATCGCCTGGCCGCATTTTTCGCCCTTGGCCAGACAGCGGTCGACGCCGTAGCCATCCGCATTATTGGCGATGATGAAGATACGCCTCTCGGCCTGCGCGGGAGCGAACCCACCGATCAGCACAAGCGCAACGACGCACGAAACAAGCAGCGACCGCATGGGATCACTCCTCTGTTTCCGGTCCGCATCAACCCGGCCCCAACTGGAGACAATGTGAACGAAATACTTAACAGTTTGATAACCGCCCAAATATGCAGCCTGGCGCCGCGGCAGGCAAGGCTGAAAGAGATGGCGGCGGACTTGACCCTGTCGTCGGAGTGCCGCATTGTGCGGGACATGCACGGCCTTAAGCAAATTTGCATTTGCCCGGAGATTATTGGCTAGCGATCACGCTGGCTCGGCCGTCTTTTCTCATATTGAGACACGATAGACGCCCCGGCCAGCAGGTCAGGGGAACCGATGGAATTGCGCCTGTACGATACGCTCACGCGCGAGAAGCGGGTTTTTAATCCGCTCGATACGAAGCGCGTGCGCATGTACGTGTGCGGGCCGACCGTTTACGACTTCGCCCATATCGGCAACGCGCGGCCGGTGATCGTGTTCGACGTGCTGTTCCGCCTGCTGCGGCATCTCTACGGCGCGGAGCACGTCACCTACGTGCGCAACATCACCGACGTCGACGACAAGATCAACGCGCGCGCAGCGGAGCGCGGCATTCCGATCCGCGAGCTGACGGAAGAGACCTACAAGAATTTCAAGGAGGACGTCGCGGCGCTCGGCTGCCTGCCGCCGACCTTTGAGCCGCGGGCAACGGAATATGTAAGCAATGCCCGGGCGCCGATCGACATGATCCGCCTGATCGACAGGCTGATCGCCAACGGCAATGCTTACGTTGCCGAAGGCCACGTGCTGTTTTCGGTCTCGACGATGCCGGATTACGGCAAGCTTTCAAAGCGCTCGCTCGACGAAATGGAGGCGGGCGCGCGTGTCGAGGTCGCGCCCTACAAGCGCGATCCGATGGATTTTGTGCTGTGGAAGCCGTCGGCCCCTGAACTGCCCGGCTGGGAGAGTCCCTGGGGACGCGGTCGCCCCGGCTGGCACATCGAATGCTCGGCGATGTCGGCGGCGCTGCTCGGCGAGACGTTCGACATCCACGGCGGCGGCATTGATCTGGTCTTTCCGCACCACGAAAACGAAATCGCCCAATCGCGCTGCGCCTTCCACACGCCGGTGATGGCGAATTTCTGGATGCACAACGGATTCCTGCAGGTAGAAGGCGAGAAGATGTCGAAGTCGCTCGGCAACTTTTTCATTATTCGCGATCAACTGAAGGAGTGGCCGGGCGAAGTGATCAGGCTTACGATGCTGCAAACGCATTACCGACAGCCGATCAACTGGACGGAAACCGGCCTACGTGAGTCAAAGCGTACACTTGACCATTGGTACCAACTCACCGCCGATGTCGCGCCGAAGATGTTGTGCGCGGATGCCGTGGATGCATTGAGCGACGATCTCAATACGCCAAAATCGCTTGCTGCGTTGCATGAACTTCGCAGCGAAGCGGCCAAAGGCGCGACTGGCGCCGCCTCTTGCTTAAAAGCAAGCGCGCAATACCTCGGCTTGTTGCAGCAAGATGCGGCGGCGTGGACCGCTTGGCGTCCAGCATCTCTTGCGCTCGATGATGCGCATATAAAAGATGCGATTAGTGTTCGAAATGCAGCGCGCGCTCGCAAGGATTGGAAAGAATCCGATCGCATTCGCGACGAGCTCGCCAAAATGGGCGTCGTGCTGAAGGACACCAAGGACGGCACCACCTGGGAGATCGCGCGATGAATTTGACTCGCATGAGTCTCGCCGCACTCAAACCTGCTCCCTCCCCCCTTGAGGGGGAGGGGTGGGGAGGGGGGTGTCTTTCCTGCACGCAAATAAAATTACCCCCCTCCCGACCGCTTTCGCGCGTTGCGCTCAAGCGGTCGACCTCCCCCTCAAGGGGGGAGGTGACAAATGAAAACGCGCGCTGCGCTGCGCGCGGGCACCCCTCTCCCACAAGGGGAGAGGGAAAACGAGGGACATCGCGATGATGGCTCGCGCAAACCCGCGCTTCGCGCTGCGCCCATTCCTGCCGCGCGACGCCGAGATCGTGGCCGCGATCTTCCGCGCCAGCATCGAGGAATTGACCGAAGACGATTACAATCCATCGCAGCAGGACGCCTGGGCCTCGGTCGCCGATGACGCGGCGGCCTTTGCCGAGCGGCTTGGGAAAAACCTCACGCTGCTGGCGACGCTCGAAGGCTCGCCCGTAGGCTTTGGCGCGCTCGCGGACAACAAGACCATCGACATGCTCTATGTGCATCCGGCGGTCGCGGAGCAGGGCGTGGGCTCGATGCTCTACGATGCGCTCGAAAAGCTTGCCGTCGCCCGCGGCGTGTCCCAGCTGACGGTCGAAGCCAGCGACACCGCGCGCGAATTCTTTGCGCGCCAAGGCTTTACCGCCGAGCAGCGCAACACCATATCGGTCGGCAACGAGTGGCTCACCAACACCACCATGAAGAAGAAGCTGACCCAGCAAAGGAGCGCCTGATGGACAAGCCCGAAACCCCGTTCCCGCGCCACTGGCTCTATTACATCGCGCTCAAATACGTGGTCATCGCCGCCGCCATCCTGCTGGCGCTCTATCTCTTCTACAGCCTGTCGTGAGGCGCCGAGCAAAGATGGTCAAGGAACGCCTCTATCTCTTCGACACCACGCTGCGCGACGGCGCGCAGACCAATGGCGTCGATTTTACGCTGCACGACAAGCTCGCCATCGCCGCCATGCTCGACGACCTCGGCATCGACTACGTCGAGGGCGGATATCCCGGCGCGAATCCGACCGACACGAAGCTCTTCGCCGAACCGCGCAAGCTGCGCAGCACGTTGACCGCTTTCGGCATGGTGCGCCGTCCCGGCCGTTCGACCTCCAACGATCCTGGTCTCGCCGATCTGCTCAACGCCAAGGCAAAGGCAATCTGTTTTGTCGCAAAATCCTGGGACTATCATGTGCGCGTCGCGCTCAACACGACGCTCGAGGACAATCTCACCGCGGTCAAGGAAAGCGTCCGCGCCGCGAAAGCCAAAGGCCGCGAGGTGCTGCTCGACTGCGAGCATTTCTTCGACGGCTACAAGGCCAACCCGCAATATGCGCTGGCCGTCGCCAAGGCCGCCTACGACGAAGGCGCGCGCTGGGTCGTCTTATGCGACACCAATGGCGGCGCGCTGCCGCATGAGGTCGAGACAATCGTCGGTGAAGTCGTGAGGGTCATTCCCGGCACGCATGTCGGCATCCACGCCCATAACGACACCGAGCAGGCCGTGGCCAATTCGCTCGCCGCGGTCCGCGCCGGCGCGCGCCAGATCCAGGGCACGCTCAACGGCCTCGGCGAGCGCTGCGGCAACGCCAACCTCGTCTCCATCATCCCGACGCTGAAGCTCAAGAAGGAATATTCCGAGCGCTTTGACATCGGGATTTCCGAGCAGCAGCTCAAGAACCTCAAGCATGCCTCGCATGCGCTCGACGAAATCCTCAATCGCGCGCCCAATCGCCACGCGCCCTATGTTGGCGACAGCGCGTTCGCCACCAAGGCCGGCATCCACGCCTCCGCCATCATGAAGGAGCCCGCCACCTACGAGCACGTCGCGCCGGAAGCGGTCGGCAACCGCCGCCGGCTGCTGGTGTCGGAGCAGTCGGGCAAATCCAACGTGCTGGCCGAACTCGACCGCATCGGCCTCAAGGTGGACAAGGACGACCCGCGCATCTCGCGCCTGCTCGAAGTGGTCAAGGAGCGCGAGGCGATCGGTTATGCCTACGAAGCCGCCGATGCGTCGTTCGAATTGCTCGCGCGGCGCATCCTGGGCACCGTGCCGAATTTCTTTGACGTCACCTATTTCGACGTCAAGGTCGAGCAGCGCGGCCAGAACGGCAAGGGCAGCGAGACGCTCACCACGGCTGTCGTGAAGGTCAAGATCGGCAACGAGATGCTGATCAACGCCGCCGAAGGCAACGGTCCGGTCAATGCGCTCGACATCGCGCTGCGCAAGGATCTCGGCAAGTACCAGAAATTCATCCGCGGCCTCAAACTCACCGATTACCGCGTGCGTATCCTCAACGCCGGTACCGAGGCCGTCACCCGCGTGCTGATCGAAAGCGAGGACGAAAGCGGCGACCACTGGGCCACCGTCGGCGTCTCGCCCAATATCATCGACGCCTCGTTTCAAGCCCTGATGGATTCGATCGTGTACAAGCTGGTGAAGGAAAACGCCCCGGCATAATGACTTCACCCTCCCCACCGCTCGCTGCGTGAGAGAGGGGATTTTGCGTCATGCGCGGAGAAAATCATGATCGATCACATCTCCATCGAAGTCAGCGATCTCGCCCGCGCCACGAAGTTCTATGAATCAGTGCTCGGCACCCTTGGCATGACGAAGCTGCGGACGTGGCCGACCGCCAGCGGCTTCGGCAAGGTCTATCCCGAGTTCTGGCTCAACGCGCGTCCGGAAATGCCGAAAACGCGCGACGACAGCGGCATTCACATCTGCCTGCGCGCCCGCGGCAAGGATGCGGTCGATGCGTTTTTCGCCGCCGCCTTGCGCGAAGGCGCCACATCCGACGGCCGGCCCGGCCTGCGGCCCGAATACAACGATCGGTACTACGCCGCCTTCATCCGCGACCTTGACGGAAACCGGATCGAGGCGGTTACCTTCCTGTCCGAAGCGGAATGATGCGGTCGCGGCCTTGACGGCTCAGGGCAGATTTTGGAAACACACGGCAACGCCCAGCCGGTCGCACAACGCATGCTGTTTCAGACGCAATTCTACGTGCTCGTGTTTCTGCCGGCGGTCACGCTGCTCTATTACGCCGTCGCTGGATCGACCGTCGCGCGGCAATGGGTGCTGATCGCCGCCTCGCTGATCTTCTACGGCTGGTGGGATCCGCGCTTCGTCATCCTGCCCGTGGCGCAGATCATGGCCACCTGGCTGCTGGCGCGCGTGCACGAGCGCAGCGGAAGCTCGACGCCGCTGGCGTTGGGCGTCGTGCTCAACCTGGCCTCGCTCGCGACATTCAAATACTTGGATTTTCTGCTCGCTTCGTTCGAGGGCGTCAGCGGCGTGACCCTGCCGCGCGCCCACATCATCCTGCCCATCGGCATCAGCTTTTTTTCGTTCCAGCTGATCTCATACCTGGTCGATCGTATGCGCGGCGCGGCGCCGATTTATCCGCTGCGGCCCTTCGCGCTGTTCGTGCTGCTCTATCCCCATCTCATCGCCGGCCCGATCGTGCGTCACAACGAGCTCGTGCCGCAGTTCGCCGACGATCCGCGCCGCGAAGGCATGTGGATGCGCATCGGCGTCGGTCTGGTCATCTTCACCGTCGGCTTCGCCAAGAAGGTCCTGCTCGCCGATCGCCTCGCGCTGCTCGCCGATCCTCTGTTTTCGCAGGCAACCGTGCGCGCGCTCGGTTTCGGCGAATCCTGGACCGCGGTGCTTGCCTTCTCGCTCCAGCTTTTTCTTGATTTCTCGGCCTACACCGAGATGGCGATCGGCAGCGCGCTCATCTTTGGCGTCATCCTGCCGGAGAATTTTCGCCGGCCCTATCTAGCCACCGACATCCGCGACTTCTGGCGACGCTGGCACATTTCGCTGTCGAACTTCCTGCGCGATTATCTCTACATTCCGCTCGGCGGCAGCCGCCACGGCCCATGGCGTTACATCCTTGCCACCATGGGCACCATGGGTCTGTGCGGACTTTGGCACGGCGCCGGCTGGACCTACGTGGTGTGGGGCCTCTGGCACGGGCTCGGTCTGGTCGTCTGCCGCGGCTGGCAGGCGCTGCACCGGCCGCTGCCGACCTTCGTCGGCTGGGCGCTGACCATGCTGTTCGTGCTGGCCGGCTGGGTGGTGTTTCGCGCACCGGGCTTTGCCGCTGCCGGCTCGATCCTCGAATCGCTCGTGGGCGGGGCGGGATTGCAGGGTGGCATCGCCAATCCTGGATTGATTGCCGCCGCTGCCCTCGTCAGCGTGCTGGTTCCCTCCGCGCATGAATTGAAGGACGCCGTGCTGCGCCCGCACGCGCTCATCGGGGCTGCAGCCGCGGCGGTGGCGGTGGCCTGTATCTTCGAAGTCGGCAACGGTCCGCCGATCAATTTCATTTATTTCCAGTTTTGAGGCCCGCCGGTGTGGCCGAAATTCGTCAAGGTGTTTTTGACCATATTCGTGCTCGGCACTGTCAGCCTGTACGGCTTCATCCTCCTGATCGATCCCTATGACAGCGGCCGGTTTGGCACCCGCTCGATTGCGGGCATAGTCGACGAGGATCCGCGCACCGCAGACGTCAGCCGCGGCCGCGATCCACGCTTCGATTCAGCCGTCATCGGCAACTCCCACGGCCAGTTGCTCGATCCGAACCGTCTCTCCGCAGCCAGCGGAAAACATTTCGTGCAGCTCACGATTCCCGGTACCGGCCCGCGCGAGCAGCTGACGCTTCTGCATTGGTTCATCCGCCATCACGCCCGCATCGGCGCAATCGTGCTCGTCGCGGATCCGACTTGGTGCACGCTCGATTCCTCGCTGCCGATCAGCAATGCTTTCCCGTTCTGGCTCTATGGCGACAGCAATTTCGAATATGCCTTTCATGCGCTCAGGACTGCCGCGCTCGATCGCGGCTGGCGGCGCATTCTGCTCGCGCTCGGCCTGCGGCAGCCGAGCGATCCAGCGGGCTATTGGGACTATGAGCTCGGCCGCGTATGGGCATTCGCGCCGACCATTCCAGAAGGCTTTACGCCGGCGGCCGCCGTGCGCGAGCCAAAACAGCTATTTCCCGCGATCGAACGGCTGCGCGGTGTGCTCTCCGAACACGCCATCCCGTTCGTCATCGTGTTTCCTCCGGCGTTCGTGACCGAATTGCCGGCCGCCAGCAGTCAAGCGGCGGAAATCACGGCCGAATGCAAAGGCGCATTCGCGCATCTGGCCGAAAGCCACTCCGGATTTATCGATTTTGCGGTGGACGGGGAATTGGCCCGCGATCCAAGAAACTTCATGGATGCTACGCATTATCGCGCCGGTGTTGCCCGTCAAATCGAGGCGCGGATCGTCGCCGCCCTGGCGCACACTGAACGCTGAGCAATTACAGTTTCTCGATCGAGGGTTCCATGGCTGAAACTTCGCCGTTCGGCGCCGCGCGCGCCGCCTGCATCAGCTTCGGCAAAATGTCCTCGACCCGGTCCACCACGCTATAGCGCACGGAGAGCCCGGGGCGGATGAATTTCAACCCCGCCATGTGATCGAGCAGCGTGCAGAGCGGATCCCAGAAGCGGTTGATGTTCGCGAGCAGGATCGGCTTCTTATGACGGCCGAGCTGCGCCCACGTCATCTGCTCGACCAGTTCCTCGAGCGTGCCGATCCCGCCTGGCAGCGCGACAAAAGCATCCGCGCGATCGAACATGATCTGCTTGCGCTCATGCAGGCTGCGCGTGACGATCATCTCCTGCACTTCCATCAATGCGAGTTCGCGCTCCTTGAGAAATTCCGGGATGACGCCGGTCACCTCGCCGCCGTGATCGATCACCGATTTTCCGAGCGCGCCCATCAACCCGATTGAGCCGCCGCCGTAGACCAGGCGCACCCGGTTCTCCGCTAAAATCCTGCCGAACAGGCGCGCAGCCGCGACAAAGGCCGGGTCCGCCCCCGGGCCTGACCCGCAAAACACGCAAACGCTTCGAATATGGCTCATGAATTTCGATATGACCTGGACTTATGACCGAATTTGGCGCCCCGTACTGAGCGCCATGATTTAACGCCAGCAGGGCTTTAAAATTCGCCTTACTGGACCTTCCCACCCTCTATGTAAGCATTGCCGCGGTAAAAAACTCCTATATGAAGGGCGTGCGACGGTCCCCCGCCACGTGGGCCCGTCCGCAGTTTTTTACGGGCCATCTATGAGCGAAATGCACGTCCGATCGCCTCACGCCATGCGGCGGGAGATCTCCACGGGAGGCGGGGCGTTGTTCACGACACTCGCGCGGCTGTGGCCTTATATCTGGCCCGCCGAACGGCGCGACCTTCAAATCCGCGTTCTGCTTTCCGCGCTGCTGCTGTTTGTCGCCAAGCTCGCCACCGTCGCCGTGCCTTTCACCTTCAAATGGGCGACCGACGCGCTGGTCGGGCAGGGCACTGCGCCGTTCGCGGCGGATTCATGGTTGAGCTCCTGGCTGACCTGGGTGATCGCCGCGCCCATTTTGATGACCGTCGCCTACGCCGGCATGCGCATCGCCATGGCGGCGATTACCCAGCTGCGCGACGGCCTGTTTGCCAAGGTGGCGATGCACGCGGTGCGCCGCCTTGCGATTCTGACGTTCGAGCACATGCACCTTCTGTCGCTGCGTTTTCATCTCGAACGCAAGACCGGGGGCTTGACGCGCGTGCTCGAGCGCGGCCGTAACGGCATCGAAACCATCGTGCGCATGGTGATCCTGCAGCTCGCGCCGACCATCGTCGAGCTCGCGCTCATTGTGTTCGTCTTGCTTTATCAATTCGACTGGCGCTACGTCGCGGTGATCGTCGCCACCGTCGCGGTCTACATGTGCTACACGTATTTCGCCACCGAATGGCGCATCGCCATCCGCCGCAAGATGAACGAAAGCGACAGCGACGCCAACACCAAGGCCATCGACTCGCTGCTCAATTACGAAACGGTGAAATATTTCTCCGCCGAGGATCGCGAGCGTGCGCGCTATGACCGCTCCATGGCGCGCTACGAGGACGCGAGCATCAAGGCTTATACCTCGCTCGCTGTGCTCAACGCCGGCCAGGCGGTGATTTTTACCATCGGGCTCGGCGCCGCCATGGTGATGTGCGCCTACGGCATCCGCGCCGGCACCAATACGATCGGCGATTTCGTCATGATCAATGCCATGATGATCCAGCTCTATCAGCCGCTGAATTTCATGGGCATGATCTACCGCGAGATCAAGCAGGCCACCATCGACATCGAGATCATGTTCGCGATCTTGAAACGCAAGCCCGAGATCGAGGACGGCCCAGGCGCAAAGCCGCTGAAAGTCACGACCGGTGTCATCCGCTTCGAAAACGTCAGCTTCGCCTACGAGCCCGCGCGGCAGATTCTCAAGGGCGTGAGCTTCGACGTTCCGGCCGGCAAGACGGTCGCGATCGTCGGCCCCTCCGGCGCCGGCAAATCCACCATTTCGCGGCTGCTGTTCCGGTTCTATGATCTGACCGGCGGTCGCATTCTCATTGATGGTCAAGACATCCGCGACGTGACGCAGAAATCCCTGCGTGCTTCCATCGGCATGGTTCCGCAGGACACCGTGCTGTTCAACGACACCATCCGCTACAACATCCGTTATGGCCGCTGGGAAGCGAATGACGCCGAGGTCGAAGAGGCGGCGCGGCTTGCACAAATCGATACCTTCATCCGGCTCTCGCCGCACGGTTACGAGACCGAGGTCGGCGAGCGCGGGCTGAAGCTTTCCGGCGGCGAGAAGCAGCGTGTCGCCATCGCCCGCACCATCCTCAAAGCCCCGCCGATCCTGGTGCTCGACGAAGCCACCTCCGCCCTCGACAGCCATACCGAGAAGGAAATCCAGGACGCGCTTGTGCGCGTGTCGAAGAACCGCACGACGCTGGTCATCGCGCACCGGCTCTCGACCATCGTCGGCGCCGATGAGATCATCGTGCTCGACGCCGGTGTGATCGTCGAGCGCGGCACGCATCACCAGCTGCTCGCAAAAGGCGGCCTCTATGCCAGCATGTGGAACCGTCAGCGCGAGGCCGAGGAGGCGCGCGAGAAGCTGGCGCTCGTCGAGGACGACGTCGTTGCCCCCAATCGCAACCCGCCGCCGGTCGACGAAGTTCTTGCTCCCCCCGAGCCTGTCGCGCCCGCCGACGCCGCGGAGTAAATCAAGCTCGACCAAATCATGTCCATCGCCGATTCCATCCGCGCGCAGCTCGTGCCCATCCATGCCGAAGGCTACCCGTTCATCGGCGGGTTCGCGCTCGCGAGTCTCGTGCTGTTCTGGCTGTGGCCGCCGCTCGGTTGGATCGGCACGCTGCTGACCGCCTGGTGCGCCTATTTCTTCCGCGATCCACCGCGCGTCACCCCGGTGCGTGACGGCCTCATCATCGCACCCGCAGACGGTCGCATCAGCCAGATCGTGATGGCGCTGCCGCCCGCCGAGCTGAATTTGAGCCAGCAGCCGCTGCCGCGCGTGTCGATTTTCATGAGCGTGTTCGACTGCCACGTCAACCGCAGCCCCTTTGCCGGCAAGATCGAACGCATGGCCTATCATCCCGGTGCTTTCTTCAACGCCGACCTCGACAAGGCGAGCGAGGCCAACGAGCGCAACGGTTTTGTCATTGCGACACCCGCGGTGCGCATCGGCGTTGTGCAGATCGCCGGCCTGATTGCGCGTCGCATCGTGCCGTTCGTGCGTGAAGGCCAGGACATTGCGGCCGGCGAACGCATCGGCATGATCCGCTTCGGCTCGCGCGTCGATGTTTATTTGCCGACCGCAATCGTGCCGCTCGTGTCCGAAGGCCAGCAGGCGGTTGCAGGCGAGACAGTGCTTGCCGACCTGCGTCCGGCCGATGTCATTCGCAGCTTCCGGACCGGCTGAAATGACCGTGCTCGCTGCCGCGGCCGCCGCCATGACAACGGCGTAATTTCGCTGCTACAATACCGCCATGCTTTTCTCGCCCTTCGAACCGGACCGCATCGAAGCCCACCGCAGACGCTTGCGCGCCATTCCGGTACGCACGCTGTTGCCCAATCTCATCACCCTGCTCGCGCTCTGCGCCGGGCTTACCGCGATCCGCCTCGCAAGCGAGCAAAGGTTCGAGTGGGCGTTGTATGCGATCGTGTTCGCCGCGTTGCTCGACGGCATGGACGGCCGGCTCGCACGCATGCTGAAGGGCACTTCGCGCTTCGGTGCCGAGCTCGACAGTCTCGCCGATTTCGTCAATTTCGGCGTTGCGCCCGCATTGATCCTCTATCAATGGGGCCTCAACGAATTCAAATCCGTCGGCTGGATCGCGGCGCTGGTGTTCGCGCTCTGCGCCGCGCTGCGGCTTGCCCGGTTCAACGTGCTGGCGGAAGACCCGAACCGGCCGGCCTGGGCGGCGAATTTCTTCGTCGGCATCCCGGCGCCCGCCGGCGCCATCACCGTGCTGTTGCCGCTCTATCTGGAACTATTGTTTCCCAATCTGCCGCATTACGTCCTGGTGATGCCGCTGGCATTCATCTACACGCTCTTCATCGCGTTCCTGATGATTTCGCGCCTGCCGGTGTTTTCCGGCAAACGCGTCGGCAAGCGCGTGCCGCCCGAAATGGTGCTGCCGGTGTTCGGCGCGGTGGTAGTTTTTTTCGCCTTGCTCATCAGCTACCCGTGGGAAGTGCTGACCATCGGCACGCTCGCTTATCTGGCCTGCCTGCCGCTCGGTCTGATGTCGTACCGCGAGCAGGAGCGCAAAGCCGCGGCGGTCGCCGCCGCCTCGAACACGATGCCGGAAGGCGAGTCCGCGCCCGCGCTCGCGCCCTCGGTGCCGGCGACCGACGGTCCCGAGCGTCCGGCCCGGCTCAACTGACATCGAAGCGCAGTCGCCATGCCGCGTGCCACGCAGGTTCTCAAATCGGCTGATCGCGCAGGTCGCCGGGTCATTGACACGCTCATCCTTCCGTTCGAGCGGCGCCAGGCCAAGAGCGGATTCGTATTCGGCGTGAACGGCACCTGCGTCGAATTCGATTTTGCCGAGCCGGTGCTGCTGCGCACCGACGACGCGCTCGCGCTCGATGACGGCAGTCTCGTCGAAGTTGTTGCTGAGCCCGAGCCCGTGCTGGAAGCGCGCCTTGATGACGGTGCGGCGCTGGCGCGGCTCGCCTGGCATCTCGGTGACCGCCATGTGCCGGTCGAGGTGAAGCAGAATCGGTTGCGCGTCCGCCGCGAGCCCGAACTCGAAGCGCTGTTGCAGTCGTTCGGCGCGAAGATCGTGGCCCTTGAAGCCCCGTTCGAGCCCGATGGCGGCGCCCATGCCGCGCATGGCGATCATCATCACGCTCACCACCATGACCATGGCCATGCGCACGGCCACGACCATCACCACCACGATCACCCCCACGATCACCCCCACGATCACAAACACCACCGCTGATCGATCCCGCGCGGCTTGAGCCGGTCGCGGTCGCGCGCTACCAAGGCATCATGGACCGCCTCAAGAATAAGATCGTGCTCATCACCGGCGCGGCCGGTGCGGTCGGCGCCGCGGTGGCGCAGGCTGTGAAAAAAGCCGGCGGTACCGCCATCGGCACCGACCTCGCCAAGCAGAACGGTATGGAGCACGCGCTCGATGTCACGGCCGAAGCCGACTGGCAGCGCATCATTTCCGCCATCGGCCGCAAGCATGATCGCCTGGATGGCCTGGTCAATGCTGCCGGCCTCGCCAAGCTCGGCAATATCGAGGATACCGATTTCTCGAGCTGGCGACAGATTCTCGCCGTCAATCTCGACGGCACGTTCCTCGGCTGCAAGCACGCCTTCCCGCTGCTCAAGAGAAAAGGCGGCGCCATCGTCAATCTCTCTTCGGTCTTGGGCCTGATCGGCGGGCAGAATTTCACCGCCTACAGCGCCTCGAAAGGCGGCGTACGCCTGCTCACGAAATCGATCGCACTGCACGGCGCGCGGCTCGATCCGCAGGTGCGCTGCAACTCGGTGCATCCGGCCTTTCTCGAAGGTCCGATGGTCGACAACATCCTTGCCGCCACCGAGCATCCCGGCGGCGCGCGCGCGCGCATTACCCGCGACATCCCGCTCGGCCGCTTCGGCACCGCCGCCGAGGTCGCCGACATGTGCGTCTATCTCTTGTCCGATGAATCACGCTTCGTCACCGGCGCCGAATTCACCATCGACGGCGGACTGACGGCGCGCTGAGTTGCATTTGTTCTGTGCCTCCGCCTCGGTTGAGGCGATCGAATAGCCGCAGCGGTTGCTCCCTTCATTGCAGCCGCCGGAAATATAGGCGCAGCCTTTGTTGAACGTACGGGCAATATTACATTTCCAATTTGGACTCTGATTGGTGTCCGACATGGCATTGGATAAGGCGTTCGATCTTGCCTCGCCTTGTGTGGCGCCGGAGCAAAAATCCGGTACTGACACCGCCCCCGCACGCACTGCCGTTGCCAGGATAGCAACAAGCGGCAAGGGCTCCCCATGTCTGCTCCGCGTCCGCTTGAATCGTTGAGAACGTCCACACCATGGCGATTGCTGCGGGCAGTAAAAATTTGGACGGGTCCATAAGATCTTCTTTCGAATTTTATATTTGTTAATTATACAAAACTACGACGGCGCAGGACTCACTTCAATGACCGACAAGACAAGGGAGCACGCGCATGATGTTTCGGCTTCCATCGCCGATGACTCAAACGCATGTCTGAGACTTGGGACCGCTGCAGTGCAAATTGGCCGACGAACCCTATTTTGCCGGTCGCGATTTCCTGCTTTTATTGTCCGAGGTGTGGCTGTGGTGTGGGGCCTCGGGCAATCGTGGCACTGTCAGACGTGATTGCCGCTGCAAAGCCGGTATGCGCCAAGCGTTAAAACTTCATCCCGACTCGCGTTCTGTGGCAGCCGTTCACGTCGAGGTGGACGTATCGCTTCCGCGTTCCGGCAATCTTGTGCTGCAGTATGTTGTAACCGGAAGGATGAGCGATCTACACATGCCGCCCGTGACCGCCTCTGCGCGTGCCGATGAACTTTGGCAGCATACCTGCTTCGAGGCATTCGTCCGTGCGCTGCCGGCGACCGCGTATTACGAGTTCAACTTCGCGCCCTCCACGCAATGGGCGGCATATCGGTTCAGCGGCTACCGCAAGGGCAAGAGCGTCGCGAGCGAGATCGGCGCGCCGCGCTTCACGGTGCAATCAGACGCCGAGCGCTACCAAATGCAAGCTTCGCTCGATTTGAATCATCTGTCGCACTTGCCCACCAATGCGGCATGGCGCCTCGGGCTCTCGGCGGTGATCGAAGAGACAAGCGGCCTTAAATCGTACTGGGCGTTGGCGCACCCGCCGGGCAAGCCTGATTTCCATCACTCCGATTGCTTCGCGCACGAGCTTCCAGCGGCGGATTTCGCATGAAATTTGGCATTGATCGACTGCTCGCCGAATCCGAATTGCGCGCGCCGCTCAAGGGCAGGCGCGTTGCTTTGCTCGCGCATCCGGCTTCAGTCACGAAAGACCTGGAACATTCGCTCGACGCTTTGGCTGTATGCGATGACATCAATCTCGTCGCCGCCATCGGCCCGCAGCATGGCCTGCGCGGAGACAAGCAAGACAACATGATCGAGTCGCCGGACTTCAACGATCCGGTTCACGGCATCCCGGTCTTCAGCTTGTACGGAGAAGTGCGCAAGCCGACCAAGGCGATGATGGATACATTCGACGTCGTCCTCGTCGATCTGCAATCCTTGGGCTGCCGGATTTATACGTTCATCACGACGCTTTGTTACGTGCTCGAAGCAGCGTCGAAAACCGGCAAAGCCGTGTGGGTGTTGGATCGCCCCAACCCTGTCGGCCGTCCGGTCGAAGGCCTGCTGCTGCGAAACGGCTGGGAAAGTTTTGTGGGAGCGGGACCGATGCCGATGCGTCACGGCATGACGCTCGGCGAGCTGGGCTTGTGGTTCATCGCTCAGCGCAACCTCGATGTCGAGTACCGCATAATCGAGATGCAAGGTTGGCAGCCCGATGCCGCCCCGGGGTTCGGCTGGCCGCTCGGTATGCGCACATGGATCAATCCCAGCCCCAACGCGCCGAATTTATGGATGGCGCGCGCCTATTCGGGCACGGTCATGCTGGAAGGCACGACGCTGTCCGAGGGCCGCGGGACCACGCGGCCGCTTGAATTGTTTGGCGCGCCCGACATCGATGCCCGGCGCCTCATCAAGGAAATGCACGCGCTCGCGCCGCGGTGGCTGGCCGGCTGCTGCCTGCGCGAAGCCTGGTTCGAGCCCACCTTCCACAAGCACGTCGGCAAGCTCTGCAACGGCGTGCAGATCCATGCGGAGGATCCTCACTACGATCACGAGACCTTTAGGCCTTGGCGCATCCAGGCGCTCGCCTTCAAGGCGATCCGGCGCCTCCATCCGGACTATCCGCTGTGGCGCGATTTTCCCTACGAATACGAGCACGGCAGGCTCGCCATTGATGTCATCAACGGCGGTCCATTGCTGCGGGAATGGGTCGATGATCCGGCTGCGACGCCGCGAGATTTGGACGAACTTACGTTGCCGGATGAAGCGGCCTGGCTGGACGAGCGACAAGCCTACTTGCGCTATGGCGTGACGACAGACGCAAACGGGACACCGCGCCGTTGATGCGACGATAACGCCTCATGCTTCGTCACCGGCGCCGAATTCATCATCATGAGGAACGGAAAAAAGCTGTCTATGGCTTCTTAAGAAAAGAACCCAGAACGTAGAGAAGGATCGCTGCGCTCGCGGCGACGTTGAGCGACTGGACGAAGCCGGAACCGGGGATCGTGACGATCTCATCGCACGCTTTGAGCGTCGCCTGGGGCAATCCACGCTCTTCGTTTCCGAGCACCAAGGCGAACGGCAGTTTGGCCCGGCGCAGCGCATCGATCGGTTGCCCGTTGTCGGCCGCGGTGCCGATCACGCGATAGCTCTGACGCAGCCGCTGCAGCGTGTGAGCAAACCTGATACCGCGGTGGAGCTCCACATATTCCAATCCTCCCTCGGCGACGCGGTAGCTCGCGTCCGATGGACCTGCCTGCGAGGGCTCGTCGGATATCACCATCCGGGGAAGCCCGAAGAAGGCGGCGGTCCTGGCGATCGCGCCGAGATTGTGCGGATTTCCAATGCCGTCGAGCAGCAGCAGCGGCTGTCCATCGCGGGCCCAGCCTGCGACCTTGGCGAGGTCGAGGACCGGCACCGGCTTCGGCTGCGCCAGCGCGACGACCCCGCCATGCATGATCGACCCCGCGATACGCTCGAGCTCGTCGGGCCCGACGAGGCGAAAGGGCTTGTGCGCACGCGCGAGTTCCGCACAGAAAGCGCCGACCAGCGCACTCGTATGCTGATCGAAGAACAGACGCTCCACGCGGTGCGGCGCCGTGGCGAACAGCGCGGACACTGCCGGCAAGCCGGCGACGCGTAGGAGCTTCTTCGTATTGCTCCGGAATTGCTCGCCGTGGCGAGATTGAGTCTGCTTGGCCATTCGGCTCACTCGCATGTCTCGCGGTGGATTCCGTTTCGCATGCCGCAACAGGTTCTCCGCGCGGCTGAAGGCGATTTCATCCGCCTTCCGACAGTCTAACCCAGGTCAGCTCGTGCTTGTTGTGGTGCAGGTGCAGGAGTTGCGATCCCGGGATGGCACCGAAGTTCCTCATCGCTTCGAAGTCGGTTGCCCCTTGGAACTTCAGCGTGCACACGAACCGGCGAACGGTGCCAGCCGCGAGCCATTTCTGCACCAGCGCCAGCAGCCGCTTCGGGTAGCATACGACGTCCGAAAACAGCCAATCGACCCGCCCCACGGCGCGCGGATCGAGCGCGAAGGCGCTTTCCTGCCGAATATCGATACCCGGGAGGCCGGCGACACGGGGATCGAGCGGCGCCTTGTCGACGCTCAGCACGCGCGCGCGGAGCTTTTGCAGCACCCAGCTCCAGCCGCCCGGACTGGCGCCGAGATCGACGCAGAATTCGCCCGGCTTCGGCCGCTCGCCGAGCAGCGTGAACAGTTCCCAAAGTTTGAGATAAGCGCGGCTGGGCGCGGTACGGTCCTCGACGAAACGCGCTTCACCGTTGGGGAACGGACTCGAACAGGAGGCGGAGGCCAGCACCATGTCGGGAGCGATGAGGGTCCAGGAGCCGAGTGGAGCGGTTGGCGCGGGCGCGCCGAACACGAGGGGCTTGGCCGAGACTTTCGGCAGCTTTTCCGCGATCAGCGCGGCGCGGCGGTGGTGGGCGAAGGAATAGAGGGCCCAGTTGCGCTGGATGGCGCGCAATTTCTTGGCCGCGTCGCTGATGGACGTGATCGGTAACGGCAAGGGATCGCGCCACACATTGGCGGTCCAGACCACAGGGCTCACCGGTTCCGTCGCCAGCACGAGGTTGCCGTAGGTCTCGCGGACGGCACCCCCGAGCTCCTTCCGGAGCTCGGCGAGAAATCCTTCAGGAGCCAGATAGCCAGTGAGCGCGGCCAATAAAGATTCTCATCGCACCGGAATCAAACAGCCCGGCCATATTATTGCAGGCGGAGGAGCCTGGGCAGGCGAGCACGTAATCATTTATGCCTTGAGCGGATATCCCGGCATCAGCTCGTACGGGTGCACCCATCGCGGCAGCGCCTTGATGCGGTCGAGCCAGGCGCTGATGTTCGGATAGGTCGCGCGGATGTCGAAGCCGAATTCCTCGGCCGGATAGTAGAGGTACGCGCAGAGCGAAATGTCGGCGATGGTCGGCCGCTCGCCCACGATGAAGGCGCGCCCTGCCAGCCGCTTGTCGACGATGGCCAAGCTTGCATCGATCCGTCCCTTGAGGAATTTCAACACTTCCGGCTCGGCCGCGGCTCGGGCGAAGTTTTTCAGGAAGCGAAACGGCCCAAGAAACCCGTTGACCTTCTGATTGTCGAAGATGATCCAGCGCAGCGCCTCGAGCCGTTCGTCCTCGCCCTGCGGCAGGAATTTTCCCGAGCGCTCGGCGAGGTAGACCAGGATCACGCCCGATTGACTGAGCTTCTTGTCCCCGTGAACGAGCACGGGCACTTCGCCCATTTCGTTGACTTCCGCGCGATATTTCGGCGTGCGTGTTTCCCCGCCCTTGAAGAAATCCACCCAGATCGGCGCCCAGTCCGCGCCGATCAGGTTGAGCATCAGCGCGCAGCGATAGGCGTTGCCGGACTGCGCAAAGCAGTAGAGCTGATATTCGGGCATGTGCCGTTCGCGTTATTGCCGCGCCAGCATGACGCGTTCACCGGTTGCCGCCTGTCCTTCGAACCAGATCGACCCGCCGGAGGTATTGCTGGGCGAAAGCTGGACCAGCTGCTCGCCGTTGTGATCCTTGATCACGATGGTGCCCTCGACCAGCGCCCAGGTGCGGCTGGTGAAGAAATTTCCTGGGCAGCCGCCTTCCGGCCGGATCGTGCCTTCAGTCGCCTTTGGCCCGCCGGAGAAATTCATGCCGCACTGACCACGATTGGGCGAGGTGAGCATCCAGCGGCCGGCCATGTTGATGGCCGACAATTTTTCTTTTTTCTCGTCGAAGCGGTCGCCGATGCAACCCGCCACCAGCATGACCATCGGCAGAAGTGCCAAGGTGTAAATCGCAGGTCTGAATGGTGCCATGGCCTCACTTCATGGTTGGAATGACGAATTCCGCGCCCTCTTTGACGCCCGAAGGCCAGCGCGCGGTCACGGTCTTCGTCTTGGTGTAGAAGCGGATCGAATCCGGCCCGTGCTGGTTGAGGTCGCCGAAGCCCGAGCGCTTCCAGCCGCCGAACGTGTGATAGGCGAGCGGCACCGGGATCGCGAAGTTCACCCCCACCATGCCGACCTGCACGCGGCTGACGAAATCGCGCGCGGTATCGCCGTCGCGCGTGAAAATCGCAACGCCGTTGCCATATTCATGTTCCGAAGGCAGCCCTACGGCCTCCTCGTAATCCTTGGCGCGCACCACGGAGAGTACCGGCCCGAAGATTTCTTCCTTGTAGATGCGCATGGTCGGTTTCACCTCGTCGAACAGGCATCCGCCCATGAAATTGCCGTTCTCGTAGCCCTGCAGTTTGAACCCGCGTCCGTCGACCACGAGCTTGGCGCCTTCTTTCACGCCGAGATCGACATAGTCCTTCACCTTGTTGAGATGCGTCCGCGTCACCAGCGGGCCGTAGTCGACCTGCGGATCGCTCGACGGCCCGATCTTCAGGCTCTCCACGCGCGGAATGAGCTTCTCGACCAGCGTGTCGGCGGTTTTCTTGCCGACCGGCACCGCGACCGACACCGCCATGCAGCGCTCGCCGGCCGAGCCGTAGCCCGCGCCGACCAACGCGTCGACGGCCTGATCCATGTCGGCGTCCGGCATCACGATCATGTGGTTTTTGGCGCCGCCGAAACACTGCACGCGCTTGCCGTGCGCGCAGCCGGTGGAATAGATGTATTCCGCAATCGCCGAGGAGCCGACGAAGCCCACCGCCTGGATGCGGCGGTCGGTCAATATCCCGTCGACCGCCTCCTTGTCGCCATTGACCACATTGAGCACGCCCGCCGGCAATCCGGCCTCGACCAAAAGCTCCGCAAGCCGCATCGGCACCGAGGGATCGCGCTCCGAGGGTTTCAGGATGAACGCATTGCCGCATGCCAGCGCCGGCGCGAATTTCCACATCGGGATCATGGCCGGGAAGTTGAACGGCGTGATGCCGGCGACCACCCCGAGCGGCTGGCGGATCGAGAACAGATCGATCCCGGGTCCGGCAGCTTCGGTGAACTCGCCTTTGAGCAGATGGGGAATCCCGCAGGCGAATTCCACCACCTCAAGGCCGCGCTGGATATCGCCCTTGGAGTCCGCGAAGGTCTTGCCATGTTCGGACGAGAGCAGCTTTGCCAGCGAATCGAATTCCTTCTGCACGAGTTCCAGAAATTTGAACAATACGCGCGCGCGCCGCTGCGGATTGGTGGTAGCCCACGCCGGCTGGGCGGCCGCGGCATTTGCGATAGCCTGCTCGACTTCCGCCTTCTTTGCGAACGCGACCTTGGCCTGAACTTCGCCGGTGTTGGGGTTGAATACGTCACCCGTCCGGCCGGATGCGCCCGCAACTTCCTTGCCGCCGATGAAATGACCAATCGCACGCATGCCGTCCTCCTGCGAACTGAAAAACGCGCCGCTTTCGGCGTCGTCAACCAATCCTTAATCAAATAGCGCAGGTTGACGCACCCGGAAAGCCCGCCCGCGGCCGTCCGATGCGCCGAGGCGAACCCATGCGCTCATTTCCTTTAGGTTCCATTAAGCATGAGCGGGCTACTTTCGCTGCCCATAGCGGATAACGCTTAGTCCGCCGCTCGGAGTCGTCCATGGATATCGCCACCGGCCTCGGTCTGCTTGCCGGAGCCTGTGTGCTCGTGACGCTCATTTTGATGGGCGGCGATTTGCGGATGTTCGTGGATGCGCATGCCGCGATCGTGATATTCGGCGGCTCGTTTGCCGCCACCCTCATCCGCTTCCCGCTCACCTCGATTTTCCACGGTCTGCCGCTCGGTGCGCGCTTTGCCTTCACCATGCGCCGCATCGGCCAGCGCGAGCTCGTCGATCAGATCGCCAACCTCGCTGAAATCGCGCGCAAGCAGGGACCCCTCGGGCTCGAGAAGGTCGAAGTCGAGGATTCATTTCTCGCCAAGGGCATCCGCTTCGTCGCCGACGGCTATGACGCCGATTTCATCCGCGACAATCTCGAACGCGACCGCGACAACTTCCTCACCCATCTCGACGAAGGCCAGAAAATCTACCGCGCCGTCGGCGATTGCGCCCCGGCCTTCGGCATGGTCGGCACGCTCATCGGCATGGTGCAGATGTTCGCCAACATGACCGACCCCTCAAAGCTCGGTCCCTACATGGCGGTTGCGCTGCTGGCGACGTTCTACGGCGCGGCGCTGGCGAACCTGTTGTGCCTGCCGATCGCCGACAAGCTGCATCTCAAGCTCGTCGATGAGGAAATCAACCGCACGCTCATCATCGACGGCATTCTGATGATCCGCGAATCCAAGAGCCCGACCCTCGTGCGCGAAATGCTGCTCGCCTATCTGCCGGAAAAACATCGGCACGCCGAAGTCGACGAGGAAGTGGAAACAGCGCCAGCGTAACGGTGGAGCCGGGCGGCCATGGCCAAGAAGAACAGAGGCGCAGCGCACGGCGGCGGTCACGGCTGGTTCGTCACCTTCGCCGATCTGATGGGCCTGCTGGTGGCGTTTTTCGTGATGCTAGTGGCTTTTTCCAGCCAGGACCAGGCCAAATTGCAGCTCGTCGCCGGCTCCATGCGCGAAGCCTTCGGCGTGCAGCCCTATACGCGTTATTCGGGCATCATCGAGGTCGACGGCATTCCCACGCGGCCGAAGCTGAAGAACGCCAAGCGAATCTCGCCCGAGGAATCCTCCGCGACGCCGAGTCCCGACGACAAGAGCCGCAACTTCGACCGCGGCACGCAGCTCGATAATGTCGGCGCCTTCGCGCTCGCTTCCGCGTCGTTGCGGCAGGCCTTGAACGAGATGCCTGAACTGCTCGAATTGTCGAAGCACGTCATGATCGAGGAGACCAAACAGGGGCTCAACATCGAGATCGTCGACCAGGACGGCCGCTCCATGTTTCCGGAAGGCTCGAAGGAGCCCTACGAGCGCACGCGGCGCCTCGTGCAGCGGCTTGCGAGTCAGTTCAAGACCATGCCGTACCGCATGACCATCGTTGGCCACACCGCCGCGAGCAAGGTGCCAAGCAGCGCGAACTACGGTCCGTGGGACCTGTCCGCCGATCGCGCCAATGTCGTGCGCAAAATCCTGGAAGATGAAGGCGTGCCGGAAAACCGCTTCTTCATGATCGCCGGCAAGGCCGACACCGATCCGCTATTCCCCGACGATCCCTATATTGCCTCCAACCGGCGCGTCACCATCACCCTGATGCATGAGGCCCCGCCGATCCCGCCGAATTTCAAGCCATGACCGGGGCTGATGTCCGCCGATAAAAACGGCCTGCAGCCGTCACGCCGCTACTACTGATTTAATTGATATAACCATGTCAAACCGGTTCAAGCATGGCTGCTCCGTGATGATCGGTTGCGGAACCAGTGTTTCCTAAACTTGTTGGTGCTATATACGCGATCCTCATTTGTTGCATTGCGGCAACGGCGTCATACCCTCAATGAACGAAATTTCGACGGCTCCTCATCGGAGCGATTTGCTGCCCAAAAGCAGCCACAGCGAAGCGCGCAACAGCGGTTTCTGGGCGCTCGCCCTCGGCAGCATCGGCGTCGTTTATGGCGACATCGGCACGAGCCCGCTGTATGCGCTGCGCGAGGCGGTCAACGCTGCCGTCGGCACCGGAGGCACCGCCACGCGCCCCGCCGTGCTCGGCGTACTCTCGCTCATCCTTTGGGCGCTCATTATTGTCGTCACGCTCAAGTACGTCCTGGTCCTCTTGCGCGCCGACAACCACGGCGAGGGTGGCACGCTCACGCTGATGGCTCTGGCGCAGCGCGCGGTCGGAAAGGGCGTCGCGGCCGTGGCGCTGTTTGGAATCATCAGCGCGGGTTTGTTTTATGGCGACGCCATCATCACGCCGGCGCTCTCGGTTCTTTCCGCCATCGAAGGCATGAAAGTCGCAACCCCGGCCTTCGATCCTTACATCGTGCCGCTGACCGTCGTAATCCTGCTCGTACTGTTTGCTGCGCAATCGCGAGGCACCGCCAAGGTCGCGGCCTTCTTTGGTCCGGTGACGTTGCTGTGGTTCGTTGCGATCGCCATCGCCGGACTGTGGCAGATCGCGCAGGATCCGAGCGTGTTTGCCGCTCTGAATCCTATCTATGGATTGAGCTTCCTCGCTAGCCATGGCGTGATCGGGCTGATCACTCTGGGCGCGGTGTTTCTCGCGGTGACCGGCGCGGAGGCGCTCTACGCTGATCTCGGCCACTTCGGCAGGAAGCCGATCCAGACCGCGTGGGTCGGCGTCGTGCTTCCTTCGCTTGCCATTAATTACCTCGGGCAGGGCTCACTCGTGCTGGCCAATCCCAAGGCCATCGAAAATCCGTTCTTCCTGCTCTACCCCGAATGGGCGCTGCTCCCGATGGTCGTGCTGGCCACCGCCGCAACCGTGATCGCGAGCCAGGCGGTTATCACCGGCGCCTATTCGCTGACGCGTCAGGCGATCCAACTCGGCCTCTTTCCGCGGCTGGAAATCCGTCACACGTCCGAAACGCAAGTCGGGCAAATCTACTTGCCGCGCGTCAATGTTTTGCTCTTGGTCGGCGTGCTCTTGCTGGTCGGCTTGTTCCGCTCATCGAGCGCGCTCGCGTCGGCTTATGGCATCGCGGTGAGCGGCACCATGGTGGTCACTGCCTGCATGGCTTTCGTGGTGATCGTGAAGGGCTGGCGCTGGTCGCTCTGGGCGGCTGCAGCGCTTATCGGCCCGTTCCTCATCATCGATCTGACGTTCTTCAGCGCCAACCTGCTGAAAGTTTTCGAGGGCGGCTGGGTTCCGCTCGTGCTCGGCGGGGTGGTGATGGCGGTGATGTACACCTGGCGGCGCGGCACCAAGCTTTTGTTCGACAAGACCCGCCGCCAGGAAACGCCGCTCGATCTGCTCGTGACCATGCTGGAGAAAAAGCCGCCGCAGCGCGTGCCCGGCACTGCGGTGTTTCTGACCAGCGACCCCACCAGCGCGCCGACCGCCCTCATGCACAGCCTCAAACACTACAAGGTGCTGCACGAGAAAAACGTGATCCTGACCATCGAGAACGCGCCAACCCCGCGCGTGCCGTTGGAGGAGCGCGTGCGCATCGAGCCCGTGGGCGAGACCTTCTCGCGCGTGCATCTCCGCTTCGGCTTCATGGAAACGCCGAACGTTCCCAAGGCGCTCGCGATTGCGCGCAAGCTCGGCTGGCATTTCGACATCATGTCGACGTCGTTCTTCCTGTCGCGCCGCCTGCTCAAACCCGCCGTCCATTCCGGCATGCCACGCTGGCAAGACCGGCTGTTTATAGCGCTGGCCCGCAGCGCCAACGACGCCACCGACTACTTCCAGATTCCGACCAACCGGGTGGTCGAAGTCGGCACGCAAGTGACGATTTAGCGCTCCTTCACCGTCTGGCGCGCACCGGTTGCCTCAACTAACATCCGCCGCACCAATTCCGCTCGACGGGGTGGGGTAACCTGCTTCACTGACGCCGTTTTAACCGGACCGGTATCATGCGAAGGCTGTTGGCTGCAGTATTGGCTGCATGCGGATTGATCACGGGCGCGGCTGCGCAGACCTACCCGTCGAAGCCGGTCACCATCGTCGTGGCCTTGCCGGCCGGCGGTGCGGTGGATGCGCTGGCGCGGGTGCTCGCCGAACACATGCGCGTCACGCTCGGCCAGCCGGTGATCATCGAAAACATGGCGGGCGCCGGCGGAACATTGTCGATGGCGCGCATCGTGCGTGCCGAGCCCGACGGCTACACCATCGGCATGGGAACCTTGAGCCAATATGTGGTGGCGGCTGCGGTCTATCATGTGCAGTTCGACGTTCTGAAAGACCTCGAGCCGGTCGCGCTGCTGCCGAGCGTGCCCTATTGGATGATCGGCAGGAAAAACCTGCCGGCGAACAATCTGCAAGAGGTTGTCGCACTGCTCAAAGCCAGTCCCAACAAATATTCCGCCTCCTCCGTTGGCACCGCCAGCCTCGCGCGGTTCTGCGGAATGTTTTTCCAGAAACAGACCGGCACCAACTTCCAATTCGTTCCCTATCGCGGCGGTGCGCCGGCGTTGCAGGATCTCGTCGCCGGCCAGATCGACTTCGGCTGCGATCTTGCGGCGAATTCGCTCGCGGCCTATCGCAACGGCAACATCAAAGCTTTCGCCATCGCGGCGAAGAAGCGCTGGTTCGCGACGCCGGATATTCCCACGACCGACGAGGCCGGCGTGCCCAACGTCTATGTCAGCACCTGGCACGGCCTCTGGACCCCGAAGGGAACGCCGGAAGCCATCGTTGCGAAAGTCAACGCCGCCGCCAACGCCGCCATGACCGATCCGGTCACGCAGAAACGCATAGCCGATCTCGGCATGGAGCTTCCCGCTCGCGAGCAGCAGACGCCTGCGGCCTTCGCTGCCTTTCATAAGGCCGAAGTCGAAAAATGGTTTCCCATCGTCAAGGCGGCCGGCGTCAAGGCCGATTGAGTCGCGTCCATGCAAAATGTGGACGAACCCTGCGTGACTTGCCAATATTGCCCGCGCTGCATTGAAGGGGAGCAATGTTCGAAGCGGCCTATCGCCAACGGCTCGAAGCCGATCTGACGCGCTGGCAGAATGACGGCGTGATCGCGCCGAGCGTCGGGGAGGCCATCCGCGCGCGGCTTGGTCCGGCGCCCACGGGCGTCAACATCCCGACCGTCGTCGCCATCGTCGGTGCGCTGCTGATCGCGGCGGCCTTTCTCGCCTTCGTCGCCGCGAACTGGACGGTGATTGCGCGGCCGGCGCGCTTTTCGCTTCTGCTCGCCGGCATCGCGATCTCCTATGCGTTGGCGGCATGGTTCGACCGTCAAGGCCGCCCCTATCTCGCCGATATAGGCGCGACCGTCGGCTCCCTCGTCTTCGGCGCCGCCATCGCGCTCACCGGTCAGATGTATCACTTGAGCGGCGATTTCTCCGCCGGCGTCTTGCTCTGGGCGGGCGGCGCACTGGTCGCGGCAGCGCTCACCGGCTCGCGCGGCGCGCTTGCAGTGGCGCTCGTGACCGGCTGTATGTGGAGCGGCATGCGTGTGATCGATTCCAACGACGTGCCGCATCTGCCGTTTATCCTGTTCTGGCTGATCACGGCCGTCATGGCGGTGGCGTGGAACGCGCCCATGGCGCGTCATCTTGTGGCGCTCGCAGCCCTCACCTGGTGGATTTTGACCGCAACCAGCTACGTCACGCTGTTCAATCTCAAGCCGCTCACCACTGCCGCCGCCGGTGCGGCGCTGATGCTCGGCGCCGGCCTCATGTTCGCGAACATCACCGCGAAAATTGCGCCCGATAGTCTGCGCTCGTTCGGCCGCACGCTCTCGAACTACGGTGCGCTGGCCTTCGTGATTATCGTCGCCATGATCATCGTCGGCATCCTCGGCGAGCCGCGTCACACCATGCCGCTGTGGATCTCTGCCAGCGCCATCATTGGTTTTCTGCTTGCGATCGTCGCCGCTGCCATCGGTCCGAGCATCGGCGCGGCCATGGCGGCGATCGCCATCGCCATTGGCGTCGCGCTTTCCGCCGGCCTGTTCGGCCCGATGCGCGCCCAGAACGATCCATGGCTCGCTTATGCGTTCGCGTTGATTGCGATGTTGTGCCTCGTGGTCTCCGGCATGCTGGACGACATGCGGCCGCGCGTGGTCGCGGGCTGGATCGGATTGGCCTCGGCAATCGCGGCGATTACCTGGGCGGTCGAGGGTTCGCTGCTCAAGCGCGCGGCATTTCTGGCAATCGCCGGCATCGTCGCCGTCGCGCTCGCAAGCCTGCTCGGCCGTCTCAAGTTGAAGCAGGCGCCCGCATGACGAAAATCGCCGCATATATCGCGCGCGTTCCGCGCCTTTGGCTCTATGCCTCCGCCGGGCTGCTTCAGCTTGCGCTGATCGGGCTGATGGTCGGCGACCGCATTCGCATCTTGCGCAGCGGCAGCGAGGTGATGCTGCAGACCCGCCCGATCGACCCGCGCGATTTCCTGCGCGGCGATTATGTGACGCTCGGCTACGACATTTCCACGATCCCCGCAGGCGAGCTTAAGGATCAGCCGGTCTCCGGCGAGAGCGCGTTCGTCTATGTCAAGCTCGCGCCCAAGCCCGACGGTTTTTATCAGGCCGTCTCGGTCCATCGCGAACCGGTACCGCTTGCCGCCGGCGAAGTGCTGATCCGCGGCCGCGCCGGGCGCGGTTCGATGTGTGGCAATACGAGCGGCCAACAGATCTTTTGCGACACGCTGCGGCTCGACTACGGCATCGAGAGCTTCTTCGTGCCGCAAGGCGAGGGCAGGGCGATCGAGAGCGCGCGCAACGCCGGCAAGGTCGCGATCGTCGCCGCGGTGACGCCCGGCGGCCGCGCCGCAATCAAACGGCTGTTGCTCGACGGCAAGCCGGTCTACGATGAACCCATGTTCTAGTATTGCCACCGTATTCGCTTACATAGATAGCCATGAACAATCCCGAAGCCCCAAAGGTACGCGATCTGACGCCGGCGGAAGTGGCCCGCGGCTTGATCGAAGGCAGCATGCTTTTGATCGACGTGCGCGAGCTGAAAGAGACCGAGGTCGAGCGCTATCCCGATGCGGCCATCGTGCCGCTGTCGAGCTTCGATCCGCGTGAGATACCGGATCCGCAAGGTCGCCAAGTCGTGTTCGCATGCCGCTCCGGCAGGCGGTCCGTCACCGCCTCGCAGGTCGCGCAGGCGCAAGGCTTTCCCTACGACAGCCATCTCGCCGGCGGCATGCTGGCCTGGAAGGCCGCCGGTCTTCCGACCGAAACTTGAGGTATTACGCGCCCTTCATCGGCACGACGCGCGCGCCGGTGTCGCTTTCGCCGGCCAGACGGCGTTCGAGGTATTCGATGAAATTGGCGGTCCGGTCGATCAGGATGTCGCGCTGCCGGTCGACCGTGACGATGTGGTAGCTGTCGTCGAGCACCACGCATTCGGCCAACCCGCCGAGCCGGCGCTGCAGATGAATCGCATTCGACAGATCGCTGATATCGTCCTCGCGCGGATGCACGATCAGCGCCGGCGTCTTGATGCCGCCCAGGCGCCGCAACACGTCGTGCACGAGTTCGTCGGCCTCGCGCAGCGCGCCGAGCGGCGTGCAGGTAAGCCCGGCTTCCGCTGCCTTGCCGGACAGCATCGCGCCCGCGACCACGGCGCGGATCGCTTCGTCCTTGATGCCGTAGGGCGGCCGTTCGGCGAAACGCATGCGCTTGAGCCATTTGGCCTTGAACGCCAGTTTGAGCATGAAGCGATACCATGGCACCGCCCAGCCGTCGTACCACAGCGTCGGCGCCAGCAGAATCGTGCCGTTGACGCGCTCCGGATTGAGTGCAGCGAGCCGCAGCGCCAGCACCGCGCCGATCGAAAGTCCGCCGACCACGATCGTGTCGCATTCATGTTCGAGCTCGGCCAGAGCGCGTTCGGCGCTGGCGAACCAATCGGCCCACCCGGTCTTGAGCAAATCGTCTTCCGTGCCGCAATGCCCGGCGAGCTGGCAGCAAGAGACGGTCGACCCGCGCGCCGCCAATCCGCGCGCCACCGCTTTCAATTCGAGTGGAGTTCCGCCCAGTCCATGGATCAGCAGGACGCCCGTGCGCCCGCGCGATGATCCGCGAAACAGGAGACTATGGTCTCCTCGCTGTTTACTCACGAACCGCCCCCGGTTCCCCACGACATGCGCCACATTATTATTATGCGGGGCAAATCAAGGTGTTGTCTATGCGACCATGCGCCCTATTGAACCCTCGAAAACAAACGATCGAGCAGCTTGAGAGCGAGATCCATTTCCTCCTGCGAAATTGTCAGCGCCGGCGCGAGCGTGATGACATTTTTGTAATAGCCGCCAATGTCGAGCACGAGGCCGTAGCGCTTGCCGTCAACCTCAAGGTCGGCTTTCAGCGCCTCGTCGACCAATCGCTCCGTGGTGGCCTTGTCCGGCGTAAATCCGTCGGCGGCGCAGATTTCGATCCGCAGCGCCATACCTAAGCCGTCCACATCGCCGATGATCTTGTGGCGACGCTGAAGATCTTTCAGGCCTTCGAGCAGATAGGCGCCTTTGGTCATCACGTTCGACTCGAAGTCTTCATCGTCCAGCATCTTGACGGTTTCGAGCGCGACCGCCGTGCCGAGCGGATTCGACGCGAACGTCGAATGGGTCGAGCCGGGCGGGAAAACTTTCGGGTTGATCAGCTCCTCGCGCGCCCAGATTCCGGAAAGTGGATTGAGCCCGTTGGTGATGGCTTTGCCGAACACCAGCACGTCAGGCGTGACACCGAAATGCTCGATCGACCACAGCTTGCCGGTGCGATAGACGCCCATCTGGATTTCATCCACCACCAGCAGAATGCCAAACTTGTCGAGCACCCTTTTCAGGTCGCTGAAGAAATTCTTCGGCGGGATCACATAGCCGCCGGTTCCCTGGATCGGCTCGACGAAGAACGCAGCAAACTCCGCTTCGCCCGCTTTTGCGTCCCACACGCCGTAATATTCGGTTTCGAACAGCCGCTCGAATTGCGCCACGCAATGCGCGCCGTATTCTTCCTTGCTCATGCCCTTTGGCCCGCGGAAGTGATACGGGAACGGCACGAACTGCGCGCGATCGAAATGCCCGTAACGGCGGCGATAGCGATAGGATGATGTGATCGCGGAAGCGCCGAGCGTGCGGCCGTGATAGCCGCCTTCGAACGCGAACATCAGTCCTTTGCCGCGCCGCGCGTTGCGCACGAGTTTCAGCGCATCCTCGACCGCCTGCGAGCCGCCGACGTTGAAATGCACGCGGCCCTTCTCGCCCCAGGTCGCCTCGGCGCGCCGCGCAATCCACGTGGCCAGTTCGATTTTCTCGCGGTGCAGATATTGGCTGGCAAGCTGCGGCAGCCGGTCGATCTGGCGTTTGAGCGCGGCGTTCAGGCGCGCATTGCCGTAGCCGAAATTGACCGCCGAATACCACATCTGCAGGTCGAGATAAGGCCGGCCTTCGCCGTCATAGAGGAACGAGCCTTCGCAGTGCTCGAAAATCTTCGGCGGCTCGCTGTAATGCACGGTGTCACCGTGCGAGCAGTACAGCCGTTCGAGTTCAAGCAGTTCGGCTTCGGTCAGCGCCTCCGCGCTGCTGGGGAACGGATTGCGCTCAAGCATGGAACGCTCCAGTCCCTTCGGCCGATGTCGGCTGCGCTTTTCGTGCCTTGCAGAATGCGCGCAGCGCCAGCATGGCATCGGAAAAACCTTCGACCCTGATATGGTCGATCGAGGAGCCCTTGCAGTGCGTCGCGAGCGATTTCTTGGCAAGCACCAGCAACGCCTGCGAGGCCGGGCAGAAATCCGAGCGGCCATCGCCGATCAGAATGTAGGGCGCCGGTGTCCCGCCGAAGATCGCGCATTTGCAATTGCCGCTTTGCGAGCGGCAGTCGCCGATGAAATGCGGGAATTCGGCGCGCCAACGGTTGCCGTCGATCGGTACCAGGCGATTGCTGAACACGGGCAGCTTCACGCCGACGCGCGCAAGCACGCGCGCTATCACGTGATCAAAGCCGTCCGAGCCGATAACCATGGGCAGCCCGATCTCCCGGCCTGTCGCGACGAAATCGACGAAGGCCGGATCAATCGCCACTTCATCGGCCAGCCGGTCGAGATCGGCGACGCTCGCGCGCACAAGATCGATTTGTCTGGAAAGGCATTCGCGCGAGCCGATACGGCCCGCCACCCATTCGGCCTCCACCTCGCGCCAGCGGGCGTCGGCGAAGCGTTCAAGAATGAGATCGGTGGTATCTTCGAGCGCTATTGTCCCGTCGAAGTCAATCAGAACGCTGGGTACCATTAAGTTCTCGCGTCATGCCCGGCACACGACGGTGCCCCCAGTTGAAGGGTAGGGTACCCGGCCTCGGGTTGCAGCATAAAATTTGGACAATTGTGGCAGATGGTGACCGAACAGGATTAATGCTAAGTCTCACCAGGAATGCGCTGCTGCTTTGCAGCAAGTCCATTGATATCATTTGACTTTAGCGTTGCTGCAATCAGCGCGCGTGGATGCGGGATAAAGTTGTGCCGATGTTGTTGGAACTGTCGTCGATGCGCCGCCTGCTCATTATTTCACTCGCCTGTGTTCTTCCCGCCACCATGGCCGGAATCACCGACAGCATCGCGCAGAACGCCAAGGAGCGAGTCGTCAACGTCTACAACTGGTCCGACTATATCGAGTCGAGCGTGCTCGAAGCATTCAAGAGCGAAACCGGCATCAAAGTCCGCTACGACACATTCGATTCGAACGACACGCTGGAAACGAAGCTTCTCGCCGGCAATTCGGGCTACGACATCGTGGTGCCGACCGCGTATTTTCTCGAGCGCCAGATCAAGGCCGGCGTGTTTCAGAAGCTCGACAAATCGAAACTACCGAACCTCGTCAACGTCTGGCCGGCGATCGCGCAGCGGCTGGCCGCCTACGATCCCGGCAACGCCTATGCCGTGAACTACATGTGGGGCACGACCGGGATCGGCTACAACGTCAAGAAAGCACGCGACATCCTCGGCGCAAACGCCGGGATCGACACCGCGATGGCGTCCTGGGACATGGTGTTCAAACCCGAGAACATTTCGAAATTCAAGGATTGCGGCGTCTATATGCTGGATTCGTCCGACGACATTATGCCGGCCGCGCTGCAGTATCTCGGGCTCGATCCGAACACCACCGCCGGCGCCGATCTGGAGAAGGCTGCGGCCCTCATCACCAAGGTGCGGCCCTTCGTCCGCAAATTCCATTCCTCGGAATATCTCGACGGCCTTGCGAGCGGCCGCATCTGTCTCGTCGTCGGCTGGTCGGGCGACATCAAGCAGGCGCAGAAGCGCGCGGCCGAAGCCAAATCCGGCATCGAAATCGCCTACGCCATTCCGAAGGGCGGCGCGCAGATGTGGTTTGACAACATCGCCATTCCGCGCGACGCGAAGAACGTCGCGGAAGCCCACGAATTCATCAACTACCTGCTGCGGCCCGCGGTGGCGGCGAAAAACACCAACTATCTGTCATACGCCAACGGCAATCTTGCGAGTCAGAAGCTGGTCGATCCCGCGATCCTCAATGACCGCACGGTCTATCCCGACGAGCAAACCATGAAGCAGCTCTACACCATCACCGCGCACGACCAGAAAACCCAGCGGCTGATGAACCGCCTGTGGACCAAAATCAAGACCGGACGATAGGTGCCGCGTAACGCATGCTGTCCAACCTCAAGCACAACGCCCTCTACGTCGCCTTCAAGGAGCGGCGCAAGGCGTTCAAACGCAAACTCAAGTTGCCGCAATATCTCGGAGACGCCCATTGCTGCCCGGTCTGCGGCACCAAGCTGCGCGCGTTCAAGCCGATCTGGAAATCGTTTCATCGCAACATCGAGCAGCACGGCTATATCTATCCGTTGTCCTCCATCGAGACCTTCAACATCTCCGCCTATTCCTGCCCGGCCTGCGATGCCTCCGACCGCGAGCGGCTCTACGTGCTCTATCTCGATCGAGCTTTTCGCGCGCTCGATCCCAAGCGGCGCTACCGCATGATCGAATTCGCGCCTTCCATGGCGCTGCACGAGAAGTTGAAGAGTTATCCCTTCATCGAATACCGCAGCGCCGATCTGTTTCGCAAAACCGTCGATGACCGCGTCGATATTTCCGACATGAAGCCCTATGCCGACGGCTCCGTCGACATTTTTCTCTGCTCGCACATCCTCGAACACGTGCCTGACGACCGCAGAGCCATGGCGGAGCTCTATCGCATCCTCAAACCCGGCGGTTTCGGCATCGTCATGGTGCCGCTGGTGCATGGGGTCGACGACACGCAGGAAAGTCCGGAAGTCAACACCGACGCGCTACGCTGGAAATACTACGGCTCGGGCGATCACCTGCGCCAATACGGCAAGCGCGATTTCGTGCAACGGCTCACCGCCGCCGGCTTCAAGGTCGATCAGCTCGGCATGGATTATTTCGGCGCGGAGGCGTTCCGCAGTGCCGGCATCGCCGCGGATTCCATTCTTTACGTGGTCCGCAAGCGCGTGCCCTAGCTCACCGCCAGCGCCGGTGTACCCACAGCCATTGCTCCGGGTATTCCCGCACCCAGCCTTCAACCACGTCGGTGATGACCTGCATGGTTTTCTGCACGTCGATCTGGCCATCGGCGTCACGCACGGGTGCGATCGCATCGGTCAACTCGGCGCGGAAGCGATGATGGGGTAGCCGGATCACGCGCGCGCCGTGGATCGGGCAGTCCACATGGCGCGCGAGCCGCGCCAGCAGCGGGTTGGCCTTGGTCTTGCGGCCGAAGAAATTCACCTCGATGCCCTGCACGTTGTATTGATCGACCAGCATGGCCACGTGGCCGCCGGCCTCCAGTGTCCGCTTCAGCTTGAACGGCGTGTCGAGGCCGGTGGCGACCAGGTTGCCCATGCTGCCCGCGCGAATTTTGATCACGGCATCGGCCACCGCACCGAGATTCGGTCGCCGATAGACGATGGCCGTATCAAGTTTATAATCGTGCGCGACCCGTCCAGTCAGCTCCCAGTTCGCCAGGTGCGCGGTGAATATGAGCGCCGGCTTGCCGTCGAGCCGCAAGCGATGAAAGCGGTCGAACGTCGCCTGGTCGTATTCGATGTCGAACGGACCGGGCCGGGCCGGATCGTAGGTCTTGAAGCGGTCGATATGGGCGAACTCGGCGGCAACGCGTCCGAGATTGTCCCACACGCCGCGCAGGATGGCTTCTATTTCCTCCGGCGATTTATCCGGAAATGCGGCCGTAAGATTGGCGCGGCCGACGCGATGCTCGGGTAACCACGGTCCGACCCGGCGCAAAAGCGCGCCGGTGAAATCGGCCATCACGTTGCGGTTAATCAACCGGATCGTCTTCAACGCGCCGACGGTCAGGAACCCAGCCGTTGCATTGATGGCAGGCCTAAGCCGCATTGAAAGACGTTGCGCCGAACGATCGGCCATCCGGCGTCCTGTTTCAGAAGTGCACGATGATTTTTCCGAACACCTGACGGCCTTCGAGCCGCTTAAGCCCGCGCTCGAACTCTGCGAGCGGAACTTCCATGTCGATCACCGGCAGCAGCCCCTTCGCCATCTTGGCCAGCCCGTCACGGATGTTGCGCATCGACGCGCCGAACGAGCCGAAAATCTTGTACTGCTGCTGGAAAAGCTGCATCAGGTTGAGCTGCACCGACGGCCCCGCGGTCGAACCGCAGGTCACGAGTCGTCCGCCGCGCTTGAGCACGAGCAGCGAGCCGTTAAAACCTTCGCCGCCTACGTGCTCGAATACGACATCGACGCCTTTCTTGTCGGTGAGCTTGCGCGTGATGGTCTCGAACCGCTCCTTGCGGTAATTGATCACGTGATCGGCGCCAATGGCTTTCGCCTTCGCCACTTTCTCGTCGTCGCCAATGGTGGTGATGACCGTGCAACCGAGCGCCTTCGCCATCTTGATCGCGACCGTGCCGATGCCGGAGCCGCCGGCCTGCACCAGGATGGTCTCGCCGGGTTTTAGTTTGGCATTGTCGAATAGCATGTGCTCGACCGTGGAAAATCCGATCGGCGCGCAGGCGGCATCGCGCAGGCTCACGCCCTTGGGCACCGGGATGACCAGCCGTGCCGCAAGGTTCAGACGGTCGCGCGCAAAGCCGTCGACGTGGAAGCCCATGATGCCGCCGACGTTTTCGCAGAGGTTGTCGCGCCCCTCGCGGCAGGCCGGACATGTGCCGCAGGTCAGCGCGCCGTACATGACCACCGGATCGCCGACCTTGAACCCGGTGACGCCCGCGCCGACCGCCGCGATTTCACCGGCAGCTTCCACGCCCACCACCACCGGCAGCTTGCGCTTGGCGAAGGCCATGCCGCGAAAGCCCCACAGATCCAGGTGATTGAGCGCGATCGCCTTGGTCGCGATCTGCACGTCGCCCGCGCCCGGCGGCGGTGGGGAGGGGGTATCGACAAGTTCGAGCTTGCGATCGCCTAGCAGCGTCAGCGCACGCATCAATTAAGGCTCGCGCCCCACGACCAGCGAGACATTTTGTCCGCCGAAGCCGAACGAATTCGAGATCGCGTGGCGCATTTTCGCGTCGCGTGCCTTGTTCGGCACCACGTCGAGCGGGATCGCAGGATCGGGAACTTGATAGTTGATCGTCGGCGGGATGCGCTGATGCAGGAGCGTGAGCAGCGTGAACACCGCCTCGACCGCGCCCGCCGCCGACAGCGTATGCCCGACCATCGATTTGTTCGACGAGATCGGCAGGCTCTTTGCGCGCTCGCCGAACACCGCCATCACGCCCATGGCTTCCATCTTGTCGTTCTCCGGCGTGCCGGTGCCGTGCGGGTTGACGTAGTCGATGTCGTCCGGGTTGAGTCCGGCGTCGACGATCGCCTGCTTGATGCAGCCGATGATCGGCTTGCCGTCCGGACTGGAGCGCGTGCGATGGAAAGCATCGGCCATCTCGCCGCAACCCTCCATGACGCCGAGAATTTTCGCCCCGCGCGCCTTGGCCGACGCCAGGCTTTCCAGCACGAGCGCGCCGGCGCCCTCGGCCATCACGAATCCGTCGCGATTTTTCGCGAACGGTTTAGCCGCCGATTGCGGCGGATCGTTCGAAGTCGAGAGCGCCGAGAGCAGCGAAAAGCGGATCAGCGACTCGGTATTAACCGAGCCGTCGGTGCCGATGCAAAGCGCGGCATCGGTCTCGCCCCGGCGGATTGCCTCGATGCCGAGCTGGATCGCGGTTGCGCCCGAGGCGCACGCGGTCGACAGCGAAATGGGCGAGCCTTTGGTCCCGAATTTTTCGGCCAGATAATCCGCCACCGATCCGAACAGGAAGCGCCGGTGATAGGAGGAGAACGAACCGGTCTCGCACGCGCGCAGGAGATCGTCGTAGCTGAGCGGACCATTGGAGCCGGACGCCTGCGCCAGGTTGCGCCGGTGCGGCCATTCCATCTCGATCGGCGGCACGGCGAGAAACAGCGGACCGGGAAAATCCCCGCGTGACCCGATGCCGGATTCGGAGATCGCTTCCTCGGCCACCATATCGGCGAGCCGCTCGGAGAGTTCGGGTGTCGAAACTTCCTCGAGCGGCACGAAATCCACGGTGCCCGCGACGCGTGTCTTCAATCCTTCGGTCGCAAACCGTGTGATGGTGTGGATACCGGATACGCCCGCGGTGAGCTTGCGCCAATTGTCGTCCTTGCCCGCGCCGAGCGAGGTGACGACGCCGACGCCCGTGGCCACAACGATCGGCCGGCCGGCTTTGTCATGCGTGGCAGCCATCTCGCTTCTCCTTCAGGCTGGCGTCTCGACCAGCGCGACCCCTTCGCCGCGCCAGTGGCCGACGCTGGTGACGACGACCTGCGTCAAGGGGCCGTCCATCGGCTTCTCAGCCCCGGATCGGTCGCCGGGCGGAAACAGCTTACCACGACTCACCGCGATTGCGGCGAGCGCCACATTCATGGGGAATTGCGGCTCCAGCGCATGACCGAGATAAGTACCGGTAGCGCGAACCGCAACATCCGGATGCTGGGCGAGGAACTTGCGCTCCTCGCCCGTGGCCGGTTCCGCGCCGGTCGCGCCGGAGATGATGGCAAGGCGCCCGGCTTTCAGTCGCGGCGAAATCTTCTCCCACATGCGGGCGAGCGTGCTGGTGATCTCGCCTGCCTCGCGGCGGCTGGCGCGGTCGGAAAGCACGATGGATAATCGTGCCAGCGGCTTTGCCCCGCGCGCCTCGGCGTGCTTGCGCTCCTCCAGTACGAGGAATGCGCCCATCGACCCGACCGCGAATCCGCCCTTCGGCCCGCGCTCCCAAACCGGCGCGAAGGCATCCTTGAGGTTGAATCCGCCGAACGCGTACATCGCCAGCAAGTCGGGCCGTTCCGCGTTACAGGAGCCGCCGACCAGCGCGATGTCGCTCGTGCCGGCGGCGATGCGCGAGAGCGAAATCCGCACCGCGTCGACGCCCGCGCCTTCCTCGCCCATGAACGTGCGCGACGAGCCGGTGACGCCGTGCACGATCGAAATATTTCCGGCCAGCAGATTCGAGAGCTGCGCGAGGAACAGCGTCGGTCGCAGATCGTTCATCAGACGCTCGTTGAGAAACGAGTCCGGCTTCTCGGCTTTCGGTAGCCCGGTCAGGATCGCGCTGTCGACCGCCACATCGCGTTCGCCGCCGCCTGCCGCGACGATCATGTCCATGTGCGACAGCACGTCGGTCTTGCCCTTCACGCCCGCGCAGTCGAGCGCGAGCCCCGCGGCGAATGTGCCGATCCGTTGCCAGGCTTCCATCTGCCGCTGGTCGCCCTTCTTCGGGATCTGCTTGTCGAGATCGATCGGTGCGATGGGATGCACGACATAAGGCGCGAAGGTGGTTGTATCGGCCTTCGGCTGTCCCGACTCCAGCGCGTGCCAATGCGCGTCCGGACCTTCGCCCAGACACGACACGATGCCAACGCCGGTGATCCACGCCTCGCGCGCATTCTCAGACATGACCGACGGTCTCCATCGGGAAGGCGATGCGCGCCGCAAACTCCTGCATGAAGTTGCGGAATTGCGGATTGGGGAACGGCACGATGCGGAACGTAATGGTCGCGTTGCATACGATCTTCCCTTTGACGCGGCCTTCGGCTTCGACGACCGCGAAGCCGGATCCGTCGTGTTCGAGCCTTGCTGAGAGCGCAAGCTCGTCGCCGGGGCTCACGAACGTGCGCAGCTTTACGTCTTTCAACGCGGCCAGGAACGGCATGCGCTCGAAATTGGTGAGCCCGATGATCAGCCAGCCTGAGGTCTGCGCCATGGATTCGATCAGCAACACGCCCGGCATCAGCGGATAGCCGGGGAAGTGACCCTCGAAAATCGTGCTGGTTTTTGGAACGATCGCCTCGGTGCGGATCGTCTTGTCGGCAAGATTAAGCGCGGTGATCCGGTCGATAAGTTGGAAATACTCGATCCGCATGCGCCCCCTGTGACGTCACGCTCCCTTGGCAGCAACCAGGCCGTCAATGCGGGTGCAGAGATTCTGCAGCACGAAATACTGCTCGGTCGTAGCCTTGCCGTCGTTGACTTCCTGCGTCCATTGCTCGAGCGGCAGTTTGATGCCGAACGCTTTGTCGATGGCGAATGCGATGTCGAGGAAATCGAGGCTGTCGATGCCGAGATCGTCGATCGCGTGACTTTCCGGCTTGATCGTGTCGCGCGGGATGTCGCAGGTCTCGGCGATGATATTGGCCACGGTGTCGAAGGTCGATGACATCGGCAACTCTCTGATGAATGTCGGTTATTCGGCGTCGGCCGGATATTCTTGTGTCGGTTCAAGGGCAAAGCGGATTGGCACGACGGCTCCCCGATAGACCTTTATCGCGCGTGGCCGGTCTAGCCAAGAGGTAATTCTAACGCCACACGAAGCACTTGTAGTGACACTTAACGCAACGGACTTGCGCCGCGGCGTCTGAGCTGGGCCGCACGTTGCGGCGCGATCATGCAACGCCGTCCAGGACGGAACGGTCCGGTCCTCCATCACGTCGCGCGGCGTCAAAGTCGATTCGGCATAGGACTGAATTCCTCATAATTTAGCCGCATTGTCCGGCCATCCGTTTGCAATCCCGCTTGGGCGGGAGCGGCTGGTGCGCAGGCTCGTACGACCCGCGCGGCAGAAGCCGCGGTGGAGCGCCGGGAGGCGCAGAGTCCCGGTCGCAAGGGGCTCGCGCGCCCCGCAGCAGGGTTCGCATCCTGCTTCGATATCCGGCGCGCAGGCAGGCCGATCGCAAGGCTCGCCTCAAGGGCGCCTCGCAAGCGCTCGGGCGCCTCCCGGCGCTCCATCCTCTCTTTCAGAGGACGGCAACAGGGATGGGCGCACCCGGCGCCGGCACAAACAATGCGGGGAGCGTAGTTTTGCCTGCGGTTCCTTTGCTAGCATGGTGAAACAAGGGCAATCGGAATGGCGACGCGATCGGAGCGCGGCAAAATTCCTGATCGTGTTTCGCCAAGGCCAACGAAAAACGGAGCGCAGAACAATGGCAAAGATCGTGTTCGGGGCAGGGACGTCTCACACGCCGATGCTGCTCGCATCGGACGAAACCTTGCCGCGTTTCGTGGAAACGGACCAGAAGATCAAGCATCGCGACAAGGAAGGCCGTCCCGTCACCTACGGCGATCTCCTGGAGAAGGCCGATCCCAAGCTTGCGCACATGGTGGCGCCCGAGAATCTCGTGGCCCGGCAGAACGTTGCCCGCGACGCTACCAAGCATCTGCGCAAGGCTATTTCCGCCGCCAAGCTCGATGCCCTCATCGTGCTCGGCGACGACCAGAACGAAAGCTATCTGGAGGATTGCCGGCCGGCGTTTGCGATCTACTACGGTGAGACCATTCGCAATGCCAGCACCCAGCACGCGACCTATTCCCATTTTCCTGATTGGTACATCAAGAACCGCGCCGGCTTCTTCGAGCAGGAAAAGCCGCGCGATTATCCGGTGCACGCGCCGCTTGCCGTGCATCTGCTCACGACGCTCACCCAGGCCGAATTCGATCTCGCCTCCTCCAAATGCCTGCGCGAAGGCGAGGGCGAGGGCCACGCCATGGCCTATGTCCATCGCCACGCACTCGATCCAGAAAATCCAGTGCCGGTGGTGCCGATTTTCCTCAACACCTACTACGAGCCCAACCGGCCTTGGCCCAAGCGGTGTTACCGCCTCGGGCAGGCCATCAAGTCAGCGGTCGAGAGTTTCCCCGCCAAAATCCGCGTCGGCGTGCTGGCATCCGGGGGCCTAAGCCACTTTCTGGTCGACGAGGAGCTCGACCGCGCCATTCTCAAGGCCTTGGCCGACAAGGACGCCGCCTTCCTGCAAAGCCTGCCATGGAACAAGCTGCATGCCGGTTCATCCGAAATCCTCAACTGGGTGGGGATTGCGGGCGCCTTGGAGGACCTTGAGCTCAACTGGTTCGAATATGTCCCCGGCTACCGCACGCCGGCGGGCACCGGCACCGGCCTGAGCTTCGCCACCTGGTCGTGACAATCATAATTCATCGGCAATGCCCAATTTGGCGCCACGCCGCGCAGAACACTTGGCCTATTTTCCGGTGCAAATCCCTATGGTCGCCCTACCGCAGCCGCAATTGACGCAACCAATAGTCTCGAATCGAATTATCGTGGGCGAAGTGTGAGGACGAGGAGGGTAGGGTGCGTAACGGGGTGATGACGGCCATCAGCGCCGCAGGCGTACTTCTTGTCGGCACCGCGTGTCTCAGTTTTGCAAGCGCAGATCCCGCAGCAAAGAAAATCAACACCGCTGCAAAGCCTGTGGCGGTACATGACAAAACGCGCACCGCAAACACTCACGCTGAAGAAGTGCGAGTCGCAAAGGCTGCCGCGCTTGCGCGAGCCATCGCGATCCAGGACAAGTTGAACCGGGCCATTGCCAACGCTTACCACGCGCACGCCCAAGCTTCGAAATCGGACGCCGAGCGCGCCAAGGCCGCAAGCGTTGCGCTCGCCAAACTCCAGTCGCCCCAGCGCCATGAAACCGTTCGCCCGTCGTCGATGGAAATCGGCCTCGCCTCGATCTATTGCTTCCGCAACGGCCCGACCGCGAGCGGCGAGCGTTCACGACCGGCTGTTTTGACCGCCGCACACAAGACGCTGCCGTTCAACACGCTGGTCGAGGTGACCAATCAAAACAACGGGCGTTCAATCGTTGTGCGGATCAACGACCGCGGGCCCTTCGTGGCCGGCCGCGTCATCGATCTCACGCCAGCGGGGGCACGCGCACTCAAGTTCGACGGCGTAACGAAAGTGAGCCTGCGCGTGCTCAACAACCGGCGCGACCAGAATCTGGTCGCCCGCGCATTCTGATCACCAGCGCGTCTGGACCGGGGCTTCGACCGGGGTGCAGCCGCGCCGTCCGGTGAGCACGCAATCCTGATTCTTGCGCATCTGCGCCATGGTGTCGGCGATCCACACGCCGCCGGCCACCAGCAGGATGGTGAACGCCAGGGCGGCGAGGTTCGTGATCATGCGATGCCGATAGTCGTCCGGGCCGGTATTGCCCTCGTACTTGCCGAGATCCTCAACCGGTGACGGCCGCGGCCGCGGGCGCACGAAGGCTGAACCGCGCGGCCGAAACTTCAGCACGCGCCCTTCCGATTGGTTCGTAGCCTGCTCTGCCATCCCTTCCGCCTTGGTATTCAACAATAATATATCACACTGCTGATCTGCGGTCAGATTATGACAGACATGAACCTATCGACGGTAAACGGCAATGCGCCTATAGAGGAATGATGTCCCGCATTGCGACCCGGCTAGTGGCGTTGATTGCGGCTTACGCGCTCGCGCTGCACGCCTTGATGTTCAGTCTGACCCTGCCCCTGCACTTCGCGGGCCATGGTTCTGCGACGCTGAGCCTCTTCTGCAGCAGTCTGCCGGATACAAACCGGCCGGGCGGCCAACCCGCCAGCGTACCGGACTGCTGCATCGCCGGCTGCCCGGAAGTCGCCTGGGTTCCTCCGGACACCGCGGTCATCGCGATCGTTGCGTCCGCCGAGACCCCCATTCCCGTGGCCTATGCCATCGCGCCTGTTCCGCGCGCGATCGTCAAGACGCCACAGATCCCGCGCGCTCCGCCGCTCGCCTGATCCGACGCAGTCAGTCCAACCAGGCATACCCGCGCGCAATCTGCGCGCTTAAGACACGGAGCAATTCGATGAAATTCGCATTCTTTCTCGCCGCCGTTCTTGCCTTCGCTGCAAGCACGGCTTCGGCTAACAACTACAAGGTCGGCTCACTCGAAATCGAAAATCCCTGGACGCGCGCAACGCCCAAGGGCGCGCCCGTTGCCAGCGGCTATCTGAAGATCACCAACAAGGGAACCGCCGCCGATCGTCTCATCAGCGGAACCGTCACGGCGGCGGACCATGTCGAAATTCACGAGATGGCGATGATGAGCGGCATGATGAAGATGCGCCCGGTCGCGGGCGGCCTTGAAATCAAGCCCGGCGAGACCGTCGAATTAAAACCCGGCTCCTACCACCTGATGTTCATGAGATTGAAACATCCGCTTGAAAAAGGCCAGCGCGTCAAAGGCACGCTCACTTTCGAGAAGGCCGGTCCGGTCGACGTCGAATTCGTCGTCAATGCCATTGGTGCGAAAGCGCCCGGCGAGCACATGACCCACGACAGCCCCATGGAGATGCACTGACCTTCAGGAGGCGCCTTCGCGGAACGGCAAAGGCGCCTCCTCCGGCACCTGCGCGTGGAACACGTTGAGCGTCATGGAAATGAGTACGTAGTAGCCGAGCGTGGCGACGAATTCGACCATGCCGGCGTCGCCCAAGATTTTGTGCGCGCGATCGTACGTGCGATCGCTCACGCGGCGCGCGCGATAGAGTTCCTTGATGAAATCGTAGAGCGCGCGCTCGTCCTTCGGCGCTGACTTCGGCACGCGTCCGGCCTTCAGGTCGGCGATGGTCTTGGGCAGAACGCCGGCGCGCTCCGCCATCGGCGCATGCGCGAACCATTCGTACTGCGCGCGCCAGAATTGCCCGGTGGTGAGAATGGCGAATTCGGAGAGTCGCGGCGGCAGCGATGTCTTGAAGCGCACATGCGCGCCGAGCGCCTGCGCCACCAGGCCGAGATGGGGTGCGTGCAGCCAGATCGCGAACGGCCCGTTGAGCTTCGGCCTTTTTCCTCGCGGTCCGGCGAAGATCGCATCGCGCAACGCGCGCTGCGGCTCGTTCATCTGCTCGTCGGGAATATCCTTGAGACGATAACGCGGGCGCTTGGCTTTGGCAGGCATGAATGTCCTCTTGCTGTGAAGAAGCCGGCGGGCGTTTACGTTCCGACCGACAGCGGGGCGTGCATCTTGCGCAAGGCCGCGATCACGGACAGCGCGACGTTCTTGCCGGTCTTGGGATTTTCCGAAGGGATATTCTCGATCGACATCGTGAATCGCGACGAATCGGAATCCACCGCGATGGTATGGCAGTTGCGCTCGACCTTCGGATCGGCCCAGATGTCGATCATGGTGCGGTCGGGGCCGATGCCGGCGAGCGACAGCGCGGCGGCAACGTTCACGTTGGCGGGAAATCCGGCTGCTGCCTCGCGCGCCGTTCCGGTGAACACCAGCTTGGCATCGTTGAGTCCTTCGACCGAAATTTTATTTTTCACGAGATAGGGTGCGCCCACAAGTCCGCTCGGCGGCTTGCGCGTGGTCATCCGCACCGAATGGATCGTGCCTTCGGCCGCGGCGGCGACCGCATCGAGCCCCAGCAATGCGCCGGTCGGCACCAGGATGCGCCCGCCCTTGGCCTTGGCGAGTTCCACGAGATCCGGCCGCGGCAATAGCGCGCCGCAGGAGAGCACCATGACCTGCTTGCCGGCTTCCAGCATCGGACGGCAGATGCGCTCCAGCATCGACGCCGGCGCGCATTCGATCGCCAGATCGGCCAGCATCGGAAACTGTTCCAACCCAACCAGTTGGCAATCGATCCGTTGTAGTTTGAGCCATTCGCGCGCCTTGGTTTCATCGCGCGCGGCGGCGCATGCCAGCGTAAGTCCTTCAATCCCATCCGCGAGACGCCGTGCCAGCACGCGTCCGATCGCGCCCAGGCCCGCGATGGCAACGCGCGTGACAGCCATGATAAAATCTCCACGCTCCACGTCATTTACCGCGCCGGGTATGTCTTGCGGCGGCTTGACCCAGGGTTGCTTGTAGCGCAAGTGTCCGCCGACACAACAGGAGATGTTCGATGTTCAAGGCAGTGACGGGTGCAGTTCTGGCTGGCGTATTTGCTCTAACGGGCGCCGCCTATGCGCAGGACTATCCGAACCGCAATATCACCATGGTGATCCCGTTTGCGGCCGGCGGCCCGACCGATGTGCTCGGCCGCGTTATGGGGGCGCGCATGAGCGAACTGCTGGGCCAACAGGTGATCATCGAGAATGCAACCGGCGCTGGCGGCATGACCGGCGCGCGGCGCGTCGCCGATGCCACGCCTGACGGCTACACCATGCTGCTCGGTACGGTCGGCACTCAGGCGCAGGGCCAGACGCTCTACAAGAAGCCCCTCTACAACGCGGTGACCGATTTCGTGCCGGTCGCGCTGATCGCCGAGGTGCCGCTCGTGATCATCGTGCGCAAGGATCTGCCGGTCGGCAACTTCAAGGAATTCGTGGCCTACGCCAAGGCCAACAGCGGAAAATTGAAATATGGCTCGGCCGGCGCCGGTTCAGCCACGCATCTCGGCTGCGTGCTGCTCGATTACGTGATCAAGGCAAATATGACGCACGTACCGTATCGCGGCACCGGCCCGGCGATGAACGATTTGATCAGTGGTCAAATCGATCTGCTTTGCGACGTCATCACCACGGCCAAGCCGCAGATCGAGGGCGGCAAGGTGAAGGGCATCGCAGTCATGGACAAGAGCCGCTCGCCGGCGCTGCCCGACTTGATGACCACGACCGAGCAGGGCACGCCCGGCCTTGAGGCCTATACCTGGAATGCGCTGTTCCTGCCGAAGGGCGCGCCCGCAGCGGTGGTGGCGAAACTCAACGCCGCAACGGTCGGCGCGATGAAAACGCCGGCGGTGCGCGACCGCCTGCAAGGACTGGGCGCACAGATCGTCTCCGACGACCGCGCAACGCCGCAATATCTTGCCGGCTTCCTCAAGAGCGAGATCGAGAAATGGGCGGCCCCGATCAAGGCGAGCGGCGTCTCGATCGACTGAGCCTTGCCGTTTCCGAAAAATGCATGGGGCCGTTCGCAGCGGTCCCTTTTTTCAGCTTAGCGATTCCAGCGGCTAGGCCTTGCCGAACACGCGTTTGAAGATCGTGTCGACCTGCTTGAAGTGGTAGCCGAGGTCGAAATTCGCCTCGAGTTCCTTCGGCTTGAGCAGTTTTCCGACCTTCCGATCGCCCCTGAGCAGCGAAAGGAAATCGGCCTCGCCGCGCCAGACTTTCATCGCGTGTTTCTGCACCAACCGATAGGCCTCCTCGCGCGGCATGCCCTTTTGCGTCAACGCGATCATCACGCGCTGCGAATGCACGAGCCCGCCGAGCCGGTCGAGGTTCTTCCGCATGGTTTTCGGATAGATCACGAGCTTGTCGATCACGCCCGCCAGCCGATTGAGCGCGAAGTCGAGCGTCACCGTCGCGTCGGGTCCGATCATACGCTCGACCGAGGAATGGGAAATATCGCGCTCGTGCCATAGCGCCACGTTCTCCATCGCAGGCGTCACATAGGCGCGCACCATGCGCGCGAGGCCGGTGAGATTCTCGGACAGCACCGGGTTTCGTTTGTGCGGCATGGCGGAGGAGCCCTTTTGCCCCTCGGAGAAATATTCTTCGGCCTCCAGCACTTCGGTACGCTGCAGGTGCCGGATTTCGGTGGCGAGCCGCTCGATCGACGAAGCCACGACGCCGAGCGTTGCGAAATACATGGCGTGGCGGTCGCGCGGAATGATTTGCGTCGAAATCGGTTCGACCGCGAGCCCCATGGCCTTCGCGACATGCGCTTCGACCCGCGGATCGACCTGCGCGAACGTGCCCACGGCGCCCGAAATCGCGCAAGTCGCGACCTCCTTGCGTGCGGCCAACAACCGCTCGCGCGCCCGTGAAAACTCCGCGTAAGCGACAGCGAGTTTCAGCCCGAACGTGGTCGGCTCGGCATGGATGCCGTGCGAACGGCCGATCGTGGGCGTCATCTTGTGCTCGTAGGCGCGGCGCTTGAGCGCCTTGAGCAGCTTGTCGGTATCGGCGATCAACAAATCCGCCGCGCGCACGAGCTGGACGTTGAAGCAGGTGTCGAGCACATCGGACGAGGTCATGCCGGAGTGCACGAAGCGCGCCTCCGGCCCGACGATCTCGGCCAGATGCGTCAGGAATGCGATGACGTCGTGCTTGACCTCGCGCTCGATCGCATCGATGCGCGCGATATCGAACCTGGCCTTGCGACCCTTGTCCCAGACCTTCTTCGCCGCCGCTTTTGGAATGATGCCGAGCGCGGCCATGGCATCGGCCGCATGCGCCTCGATCTCGAACCAGATGCGGAAGCGATTGTCCGGCGACCAGATCGCAACCATTTCAGGGCGGCTGTAGCGCGGAATGGTCACGCCGCTTCCCCGCGCGCCATGGCCGCCGCGTTGCGGATCGCGTCGATATTCGCGCGATAATTGGCCGGGCCGCCCTTGAACACAGCCGAACCTGCAACCAGCGCATTCGCCCCGGCGCGGGTCACGAGCGCGGTATTCTCCGGCGTGATCCCGCCGTCGATTTCGATGTCGATCGGGCGGCTGCCCACCAGCGCCGCGACGCGGCGGATTTTGTCTTCGGCGGCCGGAATGAACTTCTGCCCGCCGTAGCCGGGATTGACCGACATGATCAGCACGAGGTCCACGATGTCGATCACATGCTCTATGGTCTCGACCGGCGTTGCTGGATTGAGCGTGACACCTGCCTTCTTGCCGAGCGCGCGGATCGCCTGCAGCGAGCGGTGCACGTGCGGCCCCGATTCGACATGCACCGTGATGATGTCGGCGCCGGCCTTGGCGAAGGCTTCCAGATGCGGATCGCACGGCGCGATCATCAGGTGGACGTCGAGCGGTTTTTTGGTGATCGGGCGGATCGCCTTCACCACCTCGGGGCCGAACGAGATGACCGGCACGAAATGCCCGTCCATCACATCGAGGTGGATCCAGTCCGCGCCCGCCGCCTCGACCGCGCGCACTTCCTCGCCGAGCTTGGCGAAGTCGGACGCCAGGATCGATGGCGCGATGCGAAGCGGGCGGGGCATGGCAAGCCTCCGATTTAAGCGCTTTTCGCGTAACACGGGGCGCCGGTGGGAGCAATGTGGGCTTATCGGCACCACATCGATATCCACGCCAGGCCGATGGTGCTCGCCCTTTTCAGACCACATATAGTGACCCGTGATGATTCTCATTTCGCTCCCGGCTTCGGCCAGAAGCGCATGAGGATTGCGAGAGAATTCGATGGCCAAGACCGATGCGATCGTCCTCGGCGCCGGCATTGTCGGCACGTCGATCGCGCTTCATCTGCAAAAACGCGGACTTGCCGTGGCGCTGGTTGACCGGCGCGGACCCGGCGAGGGCACGTCCTACGGCAATGCCGGCGTGATCGAAGGCAACACGCTCTTTCCCCACGCCTTTCCCTCCGGTCTCATGCCGCTGCTGCGGGTCGCGCTCAAGCAGGCATCGGAAGCGAATTACCACCTCTCGTTTCTGCCTTGGGTCGCGCCGTGGCTCTGGGAATACCGCCAGAACACCCAGCTCGCCGGCCGCATGCAATTTGCCAAGCTGATGCGCCCGCTGTTCGAACGCGCTCTCGCCGAGCACGAGGAATTGATGGCCGAGAGCAAAGCCGAGCGCTACCTGCGCAAGACCGGCTGGCTCAAGCTCTACCGCACCGAGGCGGCCTTCGCCGACACCGCGCCGGAGCGCAAGCTCGCCACGCAATTGCAGCTTCCTCATCAGGTGCTCGACAGCGCAGGCGCACGCGCGCTCGAACCCGCGCTCGCGCCGGTATTTCATTGCGCCATTCATTGGTCGGGGGCCGCCAGCATCGGCAATCCGCTGGCGGTCACGCAAGCCTACGCCATGCGCTTTGTCGATCTGGGTGGCGCATTGTGCGACGGCAACGCGCGCACGCTGCGGCGCGCCGGAGAAAACTGGCGCGTCAACACCGACCGCGGCGAGATCGATGCACGTATGGCGATTGTTGCGCTCGGACCGTGGTCGCCGGACGTACTCGAGCCGCTCGGCATCAAGCTGCCGCTCGCGGTCAAGCGCGGCTATCACTGGCATTTTGAGCCGCGCGGCAATACTGGCCTGAACCGTCCGGTCGTCGACGTGGAGTTCGGCTATTGCGTTGCGCCCATGGAGCATGGCCTGCGCATTACCACCGGCGCGGAATTCGCGCGCCGCGATGCACCGCCGACGCCCGTGCAGTTCAACCGTTTGCTGCCGAAGGCGAATGAATTGTTCCCGCTCGGCGAGCCGCTCGAGCTGTCGCCCTGGCTCGGCGCGCGCCCGTGTTTTTCCGATTCACGCCCCGTCATCGGCCGCGCCCCGGCGCAGCGCGATCTCTGGCTCGCCTATGGCCACGCGCATTGGGGCCTGACCCTCGGGCCCGTGACCGGTCATTTGCTGGCGGACATGATCACCGGCGTGACGCCGTTCTGCGATCCGAAGCCGTTCGCCGCCGAGCGCTTTCACTAACTTCCGAATTTGTCTTTCCAGGCGGGCAGGGCGCCCGCGTACGGCAGCGCGCGTGCCTCATAGACGCCGCGCGCAATCGCGCGCGCCACCACGTCGGCGGCAAGCGCGCCAAGCTCGGCCAACGCCTGGATCGGATCGGCAATCGGCTTTGTCCCGGTGGCCGCCGCGAACACGATGTCGCCGTCGAGCGGGGTGTGCACCGGTCGGATGGCGCGCGCCAAACCGTCCTGCGCCATGATCGCCAGCCGCCGCACTTGCGGTTTGGTAAGGATGGCATCGGTCGCCACCACCACCAGCGCGGTGTTCTCTCCGGGTGCACCCTTGGTGCGGAACGTGAGCGCATCATTCGGCAGAGGCGACGGCAGGCCGCGGCCGCCGAATTCGCGCCCGCGCTCGTAGGGCGCTGCCCAGAAATGCGGGCCGCCCCCGATCACGACGCTGCCTGCCGCATTGACCGCAGCGATCGCGCCGACCGTCACGCCGGCGGCTGTCGCGGCCGACGCCGAACCCATGCCGCCCTTCAATCCAGCCGTGGTCGCGCCAAGCCCGGCGCCCACGCTGCCGAGCGCAAACTCGACTCCGGCCTTTGCCGCCGCGTCATAGCCAAGCTCGCGATAGGGCGGATAGCGGCCCCACTTCTTGTCGCCGCCATTGAGCAGGTCGAAGAGGATCGCACCGGGAACGATCGGCACGCGCGCCGTGCGCACTTGAAATCCGCGCCCCTGTTCGGCCAGCCAGGCCTGCGCCCCCGATGCCGCGTCGAGCCCGAAGGCCGAGCCGCCGGCCAACGCAATCGCATCGATGCGCTCGACCGTCATCGCCGGCTCCAGCAGGGCGCTTTCGCGCGTGCCGGGTCCGCCACCGCCGAGATCCGCAGCCGCGATGGCCGGTTGCTCGAACACCACCACGGTCACACCCGAGCCGAGCTTGGTGTCGTCGGCATGACCGACACGCACACCCGCCACATCCGAGATCAGATTTCTGCTGCTCACGATTGTCTTCCAAGCTCAAGCCCGCGCGCCGTCATCACCCGCCGCACATGGGCGGCAACCTCATCGAGCGATGCGGCATGCACGAAAAACGCGCGGTGCGCCGGCGAAAATGCCTCGATCGGACCGACCAGTATGGTGCGACGCTGCTCGCGTGGGCGCACGGCCTCGCCGAAATATTCGGCCGCCATGTCGAGTTCGTTATGTGTCCCTTCCTTGCCGGGCAATGCGACAATGGCGTCGGCGGTCAGCACATTGACGTGATTGCGCCCCGCTTCGCGGCGCCAATCGGGCACGAGCGCGGGTAAAGGTGTCATGATGGCGATTTCGACAAACGGGTTGGGATAGGGCTGGCCGGTCGGCTCGCGATTGGGCAGATCGAACGGTCCGTCCGGCTGACGCGGTACAATGCCGATCGACAGGCCCGCGCGGCCGGATACCGCAACGAACCCTGCCGCCGCCGCCTCCATGACGCCATAGCCGCCGCCCGTCAAAAGATGCGCGCCAAGTTCCGCCACCAGCGCACCAAGCTGTTGGGCAAGCCGGATTCGGTCGGCATCGATCGGCGTGCCCTGTCCGAATATGCCGACGATCGGCAGCTTGCTCAGCATTGCAAACATAAGTGAACCAACATAGCACCGCCGATCACTTCCCGGCGATGGCCGACTGCAGCGGCTTGCCTTACCCCGCGCCGCTATCGCATTTAGGCGGCCATGACGCCGGATGTCACCATCTTTGCAGCTCTGCTCGCGGGACTTGTGAGCTTTCTTTCGCCTTGCGTTCTGCCGCTGGTGCCGCCCTATTTGGTCTATCTCGCCGGCGCCTCGTTCGAGCGTCTGGCCGATGCCGAGCCGGAACCGGCGGTCCGGCGCGAGACGGTCATCGCCGCGCTGCTGTTTGTCGCCGGCTTCTCGACCGTATTCGTGTGTCTCGGTGTCGGCGCAAGCCTCGTCGGCAATATATTGTCCAAATATTCTCGCGAGCTCTCGATCCTGGCCGGTATCGTCATCATGGTCATGGGTCTGCATTTCCTCGGCCTCACGCCGATCGCGTTGCTCAAGCGCGAGAAGCGCTTCGCGGTCGAAAAGCCGATCGGGCTGTGGGGCGCTTACGTGATGGGACTGGCATTTGCATTCGGCTGGACGCCGTGCATCGGGCCGGTGCTGGGAACGATATTATTTCTGGCAGGCAGCGAGGCCACGGTATGGAAAGGGGCCGGATTGCTGACGCTCTATTCGGCGGGGCTCGGTGTCCCGTTCATTCTCGCCGCGATTGCGATCGAACCCTTTGCGGCGTTCCTCGTGCGCTTTCGCAAGTACATAGGAACGATTGAAAAATTCATGGGCGTGCTGCTGGTCTTGACCGGGATCGCCTTCCTGACCGGCTGGCTCAAGGACTTGGGAGCCTGGCTGCTGGACACCTTCCCGATTCTCAACGATCTCGTCTGGTGACAAAAAAGCCCGCACCGCGTGATTCGGTGCGGGCTTGGTCGGAGAACGAGTTCGTTACGACTTCGATTCGGCGGTCAATTCGTTGTAGTCGCCTTTATCGTTCCATTGGAAGATCGCCCAGTCGATCGCGGTGATGTCGCCCTTCTTGTTATAGGAAATGGTGCCGAGCACCGTATCCCATTTGCCGGAGCGGATCGTTTCGGCGACCTTCTTGGGGTCGATCGTTCCGGCTTTTTTCACGGCCTGCGACCAGACCTGGAAAGCGGCATAGGTGTAGAGCGTGTAGCCTTCCGGATCGATCCCCTTGGCCTTGAACTTTTTCACGATCGCCGCGGCGGTCGGCTTTTTGCGCGGATCCGGTCCGAAGGTGAACAGTGTGCCGGCCCCGGCCGCGCCGGTGATCGAGGCATATTCCTTGTCGGCGAGCGAGTCGCCCGCGATCAGCACCGTTTTCAGACCCTGATTGCGCATCGCGCGCAGGATCTGCCCGGCTTCCTTGTGGTACCCGCCGACGAAAATAATATCGATTTTGTGGAGTTTGAGTTTCGAGGCGAGCGCTGTGAAGTCGCTGTCGCCCTTGTTGTAGGAGTCGTTGAGCTTCTCTTTGACGCCGCCTTTGTTGATCGTCTTCTTGACTTCATCGGCGAGACCCGCGCCATAGGTGCTCTTGTCGTTGACGATCGCGATGTTCTTGTTCTTGTAATGCTTGATCAGATACGTGCCGATGAACGAACCCTGCTGGTCGTCACGGCCGCAGACGCGGAACGTGTTCCACATCCCGCGCTCGGTGAATTGCGGGTTGGTCGAGGCCGGCGTGATCTGCAGCACGTTGCCTTCGTTGTAGGCTTCGGAGGCCGGGATCGACGATGACGAGCAGTAATGCCCCGCGACGAACGGCACTTTCATGCTGGCGAATTTTTCGGCGACCGATTTCGCCTGCTTGGCGTCGCACACGTCGTCGCCGACTTCGAGCTTGAGCTGCTTGCCCAGTACGCCGCCCGCGGCATTGATGTCTGCGACCGCCTGCTCGGCGCCGTTTTTCAATTGCCGGCCGAAACTCGCCTCGTTGCCGGTCATCGGACCGGCCACGCCGACCGTAATCTCCTCCGCTGACGCCGCGCCGAAGAGCGTCACGCTCGTCACCAGCGCGAGTCCGATTTTCCACAGCCTGTTCATGCCGTTCTCCCTCGTAGCCAATCGTTCCCTATAGTCGCAGCAGGCGGGCAAACCGTCCAGGCGAGATTTTTATCAATTGTTCCAAGGAGTCAGGTTGGTTTCGCCTCGCTACCGCCACCATCGCGGACGCCCGGCACGCGCTCCCGCCAGGCCAACCAGCCGCTCCGCTCGTAGAGCCAGTAATATTGGATAACCATTTGATTTACACGGGTTATTCGCCACGATAGCGAGCCGGCCGCGAGCAGAAACAGTGTGTCGGACAGATACGAGGGCAATGACAGCAGCGTCGCCTCGAACAGCGCGAAATGCGCAAATCGCACCGCCGCGCCGAGCAGCGCCACATAAATGATCACCTGCCTGTACGGCCGCCATGTGCGCGCGATGGCGCGACCGGCGAGCCAAGCCGCGCCGCCGCCGAGCACGCCGGTGATCATGAGGATCTGCAGCAGCGATTCGTCGGTATAGAGCCCGTCCATCCTGCGCCCCTAATGTCTTCCGGCTTCGAGATACGCGGCGCGGACTTCCGGCCGTTCCAGCAGTTCGCGCCCGCTCCCGGTGAGCGTGATCAGACCATTGACGATCACATAGCCGCGGTGCGCGAGCTTGAGCGCCCGATACGCGTTCTGCTCGACCAGGAAGACCGTGAGCCGATCGCGCTCATTGAGTTCGCGGATGGCCGAAAAAATCTGTTTTGCCAGAAGCGGTGCCAGGCCGAGTGACGGCTCGTCCAGCAGCAGCAACCTGGGTCGGCTCATCAGCGCGCGGCTGATCGCCAGCATCTGCTGCTCGCCGCCCGACAGCGTGCCGCCACGCTGCGTCATGCGCTTCTCAAGGCGCGGAAACAGCGCGCAGACCCGCGCGAGATCATCCTTGAAATGAGCGGGATCTGCCACGGCTGCGCCCATCTGCAGATTCTCCAGCACCGTCATGCGGCTGAAAATGCGGCGGCCTTCCGGCGACTGCGCGATCCTGAGCTTGGCAATCTCGTAGGTCGACATTTTTGTGATGTCGCGTCCATCGAAGATGATCGATCCTTCGCGCGCGCGCGGATTGCCGAACGTCGTCATCATCAACGTCGATTTTCCCGCCCCGTTGGCGCCGATCAGCGTGACGATTTCGCCTTCGTTGATATGAAGGTCGACGCCCTTGAGCGCCATGATGTTGCCGTAGAACGATTTGACGCCGCGGATCGCAAGCAGGGGCTCGGTCATGATCCAACCTCGACGCCGGCCTGCTGGACTTCGTCCTCTTCGACCCCGAGATAGGCGCCGATCACCTTTGCATCGCTGCGGATGTCCGCCGGTGTGCCGTCGGCGATCTTCACGCCATAGTCCAGCACCACGATATGGTCGGATATTTCCATCACCACCGACATGTCGTGCTCGATCAGCAGGATCGACGTCGCATGTTCCGCGCGAATGAATAGCAGGAGTTCGTTGAGTTCCGCGCTTTCGCGATGGTTCAATCCGGCCGCCGGCTCGTCCAGGCACAACAACACCGGGTCCGTGCACATGGCGCGCGCGATTTCGAGCCGGCGCTGCTCGCCGTACGCAAGTTGCCCCGCGCTGTGGTCGGCGCGCGCAAGCAAATTGATGCGATCGAGCCAGTAACGCGCCTTGTCGACCGCCGTGCGCTCAGCCGTGCCATAAGCGCCGACCCCGATAAGACCCGCGAACGTATAGCCGGACGCGGCCATCAGGACGTTGTGCTGCGCCACCATCAGATTTTCCAGCACCGTCATGCCGGGAAACAGCCGGATATTCTGAAAGGTCCGCGCCACGCGGGCGAGACTGGAAATACGAAAATCGAGCAGCCGTTCCAGCAGGAATTCGCTGCCGTCGGGATGCACGAGCCGTATCATGCCAACGGTCGGTTTGTAGAAACCGGTGATGCAGTTGAACACCGTGGTCTTGCCGGCGCCATTCGGCCCGATCAGCGCGGTGACCTGGCCGCGCTGTGCGACAAAGCTCAGATTGTCGACCGCGACCAGACCGCCGAAGCGCATGGTCAGATGTTCCACCGTGAGGATCGGTTCAGGCGTTGCGTTCATTGCCGATCCTGTTGGTCGGAACGGGCCCGGCCTTCGACGGCGCGAGCGCGAGCGTGGGAGCACGCGTCGAAACAAGTCCGCGCGGTCGCCAGATCATGATGCCGACCATGGCGATGCCGAACACCAGCATGCGGTATTGCTCAAATCCGCGGAACAACTCGAAACCGCCGATCATCGCGAACGCCGCGATCGCGACGCCGAGTTGCGATCCCATGCCGCCGAGCACGACGATCGCGAGCACCAGGGCCGATTCGCCGAAGTTGAAGGATTCGGGGCTGATCGATCCCTGCTTGGTGGCAAAGAACGCGCCGGCAAATCCGCCGAACATCGCCCCCATGGCAAAGGCGGTGAGCTTGGTATTGGTGGTGTTGATGCCGAGCGAGCGGCAGGCGATCTCGTCCTCGCGCAGCGCTTCCCACGCCCGGCCGATCGGCAGCCGGCGCAGTCGCAGCGTTACCCAGTTGGTGAGCAACGCCATCGTCAGGATCACGTAGAACAGAAATACCACGCGGTGCGTGGGCGAAAACTCCAGTCCAAAGGTGGCCGCAAAGCCGCGGTCGCTGTCGACGAACGGGATGCCGAAGAATGACGGCCTCGGAATGCTCAAAATGCCGTTCGGTCCGCCGGTGACGCTGCGCCAGTTGATCAGGATCAGGCGGATGATCTCTCCGAAAGCGAGCGTCACGATCGCAAGATAGTCGCCGCGCAAACGCAGCACCGGAAATCCGAGCAGCATGCCCCAAAAGGACGCCAGGATGCCGGCGAGCGGCAGGCCGATCCAGAACGAAATGCCGAAGTTTTGCGCGAGCAAGGCGTAGGAATAGGCGCCGACCGCGTAGAAAGCGACATAGCCGAGGTCGAGCAGGCCGGCGAGCCCGACAACGATGTTGAGGCCCCATCCGAGCATCACATAGGTCAACATCAGGATGCCGAGATCGAGGATGTAGCGATTGTCGTAAAAGATCACCGGTACCGCAAAGGTGAATGCCAGCAATGCAGTGCCGACAACCAGGCCGATCCATTGCCTGATGAATTGAACAATCCGCTTGATCCACACCGCAACTGCACTCTGCTGCCATCCGGCGAGGCGAGGCGGCACAAGCGACGCGAATTGCCGCGAACAGAACGGCACGATCGAAGCTTCGCCAAAGAACAGCGAACGCAGAAAGGCGCCGCCGAAGACCGCGATCACCAATGCGGCAAGCGAATCGAAGCGAGTGTAGATGATGAGCCCGCCGGTCGGTCCTTGGTCGGTGCGAATCCCGATCAGCAGACTGAACAGACCGAGAGCCACCAGCGCCGCGAGCGCGGCATCCTTCAGCGCGAGGCCCAGGGCGGAAAAAAATGCGCGAGACGAGAGCTGCTTTTGCACGGATGGGTCCCGGCTCACACCTTCTCGACCTCAGGCCGGCCGAGAATCCCGGTCGGCAAAAAGATCAGCACGACGATCAGGATCGAGAACGCGGCAACATCCTTGTATTCGATCGAAAAATACGCCGACCAGAACGTCTCGATCAGACCGATCAACAGCCCCCCGAGCATGGCGCCGGGCAGCGAGCCGATGCCGCCGAGCACGGCCGCGGTGAACGCTTTCACCCCGGCGACGAAGCCGATGTAGAAATCGATCACGCCATAATAGAGCAAATACATGATCCCGGCGACCGACGCGAGCGCGGCGCCGATCACGAAGGTGAGCGAAATCGTCCGGTCGATGTTGACGCCGAGCAGTGAAGCCATTTTGAGATCCTGCTCGCAGGCGCGCATGTCGCGGCCGAGCCGGGTCTTGGCCACGATCCAGGAGAACGTCGCCATCAGCGCGAACGTGGTCAGCACCACGATGATCTGCACATTGGACAGTTCGACCGGAAAGGCTTCGCTGTCGATCAGCACATGGCCGCCCTCGATCAGCGGCGGCAGCGGCTTGACGCGCGCGCCCTGCGCGATCTGCACGTAATTCTGCAGGATGATCGACATGCCGATCGCCGATATGAGCGGCGCAAGCCGGAACGAATGCCGCAGCGGCCGGTAGGCCAGCCGTTCGACCGTCCAGCCATAGAGCGCCGTCAAACCCATCGCGATCAGCAGCACGATGAAAAGCGCCACCGGCACCGCGGTTAGCCCGATGGTGACGAGCGTTAGGAATGCAATCAGAGCGATGAACGCGCCGACCATGAAAATGTCGCCGTGCGCGAAGTTGATCATCCCGATGATGCCGTAAACCATCGTGTAGCCGATGGCGATCAGCCCATAAATCGAGCCGAGCGTGACGCCGTTGATGAGCTGCTGAACGAAATATTCCATGCGCCCGAAAGACCGGTTGGCATTCGCCCGCAATGCCGGTGAATTTTGACTTTAACGATTGCTCGCAACCCGATTTGATTTTTAGCAGGGGCGGTACCCTACGGGCAACGGCGCTTTATCGGCGCGGCCCGCTCGGATTAACCACGCACATGCGGAAACCGAAGCGGGTTCCCTCCCAAGCGCGGAATCCGGTAGACTGCGGCCATGAGTTGGATCGATCAACAGGCCGACGATGACATGGCGAGCGCCTTCGAGGCGGCGCGGCCCGAGCGGATCGTCAGCGTCGAAGCGGCGCAATTTCGCGAGGCCATGAGCCGGCTCGGAGCCGCGGTCCATGTGGTGACCACCGCCGGGCCTGCCGGAAAGACCGGATTCACCGCCACCGCTGTCTGCTCGGTGTCGGATCAGCCGCCGACGCTGCTTGTCTGCCTCAACCGGCGAAGCAACAGTGCGCCGATTCTTCGCAACAACGGCGTGCTTTGCGTCAACACGCTGCGTGCCGGCCAGGAAAACATCGCGGATGTGTTCGCCGGCCGCACCGGCGCGCAAGCCGCCGATCGTTTCGCTTCCGGCGACTGGACGACGCTGCAGACCGGCTCGCCGGTGCTGACCAGCGCCGTCGTGGCGCTCGACTGCCGCGTTGCCGAAGTGAAGACCGTGGCCTCGCACGACGTCTATTTCGCCGTGGTCGAAGCGATTCGTTCAGGCCTGCCGGGGCCCGCGCTGCTTTATCACGATCGCGCCTACAAGAAGGTGTGACCCGCGCGGCGCACGAATCCTCGGCTGCGATGATTACGTAACGGTTGGTTTGCAACAAATCGCATAAAAGAGAATTAAATCCACGATCGAGCGCGTCTGAAATACGATTTTGTACCACTTGCGTGGAACGAAACCGGTGTTATTGCGTTTTTGTAATGGCAGGGAGGCTTCATGCAGGAGAGTCACGCCATGAACCAGCAAAATCCGAATCGCGACCAGCAGCAAAATCAAAATCAGAACCAGAAACCGGGTCAGCAACAGCAGCAGCAGAATCGCCCGGACTGGAATCAGAAGCCCGGTCAGCAGCAGGGCGGCGGCGGTCAGAAGCCGGGTCAGCAGAGCCAGCATCCCGGCCAAGACCGCCCGGGCCAGCACAGCCAGAATCGCTGACGCGATTGCGATCTCAATGTTCGAGAGAAACCTCGCTCCGGCGAGGTTTCTCTTTTCGTGGCTTTTGAGCCGCGCGCATTTTTCCCCTGCGCTGACCAGCCTCTTCTTCGCGGCGTCCCGGGCGATGTAAGATGCGGCAATAGGCACGGGAGAACCACACGGGAGAACCATATGCCGGAAATCGTCGTATATGCCGTCGGAAACCGCACGCAGGATCAAAAGCGCGGCCTTTGCAAGGACATCACCGATGCCATGGTGAAGAACTACAACGTGCCCAAAGAAGCCGTTGTGATTACGCTCGTCGAGACGCCGAGGACCGACAAGTCGAAGGGCGGCGTTCTGTTCAGCGAAATGCCGCCGCGCTTGCCGAATTCAGCTTGGCGATCATTTTTGCGCGCGGGCTCGCACCCCGCACAGCGCCGTTTGCCGCGCCTTCAGCGCGTTGCACGCGGCATTGGTGAAATTTCACCACCCGCCGCGCCGTTTCCACGCTCAGCCGCTCGAATCGCTCAAAGGCGCGCGACAGCTCGTCCGGTGTTAGCTTGCGTTTGGCGGCGTTCATCTGGAGCAGCTTTCGCGCCGTGACCCAGGTGCAGCCGGCGGCCCTGGCCAGCAGCAGCGCCATGTCTTCGCCTTCATCGAGCAGAGCACGTTCCACGAGATCGACCGGGAACCGCCCGAGCTTGGCAAGAGCGAGAACGGTTTTTTCAAATTCCTGTGCCACGGCCGGGGCATAGACGTTTCGTTCGCTGACCGCCTGTCCATTGAAGCGTCGGTTCGCGTTGCGCGATGCGATTGCGTAATGACGCGACGCCGCGCGCGTTTCCTCCTGCAATGCAACGGCGACCCTGCCGACAGCGTCGCGGATCGTCGCGGCCATCTGCGGGTTAGCCTCCACCAGCTTCGCGCGCACGGACGCCGAGGCGTTTTCGAGCAGCTTTAGAAAATACTGCCGCGGGATGTCGCTGCGCTGCGCGATGGTGAGCGTCAGCTTGCGGTCGTAACGGGCGCGCGCCGTCAGCTTGCCGTAACCTGCAAGCGAGAACCGCGCGCCGCGATTGCCGGCGACCGTGTGCACGACCCGGGTGTCGCCGCGCTCGACCAGCACGTCCGTCACCTCTTCGCTCAGCCTCAGACGCTGCGCGATGGCATAGAGGTGATCCTGACTTTTCGTTGCGGCATTTTCCGTCAGATCCGCATCGCTGAGTTGCGGCGAATTGATCAGCACGGGTTCGGCCACCTCGATCGCATCGTCGAACGCAAACGCGCGAATCAGGCCGGGCGGAGCGGTGTCCATGTCGGCAAACCGGCACGCGAGCTTGGCGCGCGCCTTTGCCTCGATCTCGACGGCAAGCTGCTGCAGCACATCGTCGAACAGTGCGATTTGCTCGCGCGAGTAATGGCGCGAGCCGGCAACAAAGAGGTCGGTAATGCGCTGAACCACCCGCAGCCGGTGCTGGGCGGTTCCGTTGGCCACCGCGCCGATCAATTCATCGATCAGCGAGCGGCTTGTCGCGGAGGCGTTATCGGGCGGAGAGGACGCAATCATTGTTGCAAGGCTAAAATCGCGGTCATTGCGACTCGTACGGTGATTTTGACTTCCCGAGCAGGATAATTGAAATAAGCGAAAAATCGCTCCATGGCGTCCATTCAAACAAGCTAAATTTGTACGGGATCGCACAGCGCATCGTTAGGCATGCCGGCCACCTCATTTTTGAAATTCGATGCGTTTGTCGGGTCGCTCGAGGTCGACGTGGAGCGCTTCGCACAGTCGGTTGGAGTAGTTCCACATGCCGCAAAACACCGTCAGCTCGACGATCTGTTTTTCGCTGAAATGCTTCTTCATCGCCGCAAACGCCGCCTCATCGTCGCGCGCGGTCATCTTGGTGACCGCCTCCGCCCAGCGCACGGCCGCCTTTTCCCGCTCGCTGAGGTCCGGCGAATTCATGTAATCGTCGCCTTGCGCCGCCGCGATCTGCGCGTCCGACAGCCCGATTTTCCTACCCAACGGCACGTTATGCGACATGCAATAGGCGCTGGCGTTGAGCGCCGACGTCTTGATGATGACGAGTTGTTGAATCTTGACGTATTCCGGATCGGCCTTGACGTTCTTCAGCCGGATGCTCTCGTTCGGCAGCATCCAGCCGGCCAGCGCGGCCGGCTGATGAGCGAGCACCTGCGAGAAATTGCTCACCCGGCCCCATTGCCTGACGACGCCCTGGTACACTTTTTGGACTTCTTCATCCCTCGTATCGGGTGGAATCATTCGCACGCGCGCCACGTCGGCCTCCGATGTTCAAGTCTCACGACGAGAATAGAGCAGGGTGGCGCAAAGTGAAATCGCCATCGCGGCTATTTTGCTTGTGGCGCTGACCATGAAGGAGCAATATTGTATTTTATAATGCAATCGCGAGGCCTGCCATGAGTAACGCTCAAGTCGCCGTGGAATCGAAAACCCAAGACCCAAAAAACCAATACGTCGAATTCTGGAACAGCGTATTGGTGCCAAAATTCGTGCGCTGGAAGCACATCCTCGTCGATGGCCTCTCGCTGCACAGCGCCAAGATTTTCCCCACGCTTCGCGTAAGCAAGGGCGACAAGGCGGTCGATGCCGGTTGCGGCTTTGGCGATACCGCAATCGAGCTTGCACGTCTGGTAGGACCCGGCGGTTCAGTGCTGGCCATCGATTGCTGCGATGGTTTCCTGCAGTACGGCCGCAAGGACGCCAAGGCCGCCGGTGTCACGAATGTCACGTTCCTCGAAGCCGACGTGCAGACCTATCCCTTCAAACCGGTGCATGACTTCTGTTTCTCGCGCTTCGGCACGCAGTTTTTCGAGAACCCGGTGGCCGGCCTGCGCAACATGCGTGCGAGTCTCAGAGGCGGCGGCACCATGACGATGATCGTCTGGCGCGGGATCAACGACAACCCTTGGCTCGGTCATGCCAAGAAAGTGGTGCTGCAATTCCTGCCGCCGCCCGGCGAGAATGCCCAGACCTGCGGACCGGGACCGTTCTCAATGGCCGACACCGGCGTCGTGACCAAGCAGCTTGAGATCGCGGGCTATAGGGACATCGAATTCGAGCAGGTGGACGCGCAGGTCTTTGTCGGCAAGGATCTCGATGATGCTGTGGCCTTCCAGCTTGCCATCGGTCCGGCCGGTGAGGTTTATCGTGAGGCCGGCAAGCTCGCGGAGCAACGCCACGACGAGATCGCCGAGGCGCTGAAAGCGGAACTTGCCAAATATCAGCGCGCCGGCGGCATCTACATGGATTCCAGTTCCTGGAAGGTGACCGCCAGGAATCCCGGTTAGCGACGGCCGCATAAAAGCGAACGACGGCGCAACCCGGCGCCGTCGTTCGTATCCGGCTGTTAATGTTGATTATGTCAGCGCCAACGTCTCGCGCAGCGCCGCCGCCATTTGTTGCATGGTCCTGAATTCAGCGATCACGTCGTCACTTGCTGCCGGCGCGGTCGTTGTCGTCGCGGGAGTTTGCGGATTTTCCTTGTCCCGTTGCGCCTTCAGAAACTTGATATGATCATTGATCCCTTTTTCCACATCGTGCATCGCCTGCCTGAAATGGTCGGGACTGCCCTGCGTCGGCGTCGGAAATTTCGTGGCGCCGCTCAGCAGATTGTTCATGGCGTTCGCGCCCTTGTCGTTGATCGTGTTCGTGCATTCGGATGCCACGACGTCATCCATTCTGAAACCGCGATCGAACGACGACTCCTGGGTGAACGTACCGTAGTAATTCTTGATGCGACGGCCGGTGCTTTCACATCTGGTTTCACGCCCAATCTGGCTTCCGAGGTAGATCTGCTTGGGAAAGCGTTTGTCGATCATGTCTTTTTCGACTTCGTACCGTTCCGTCCAGCTCAATTGTCCGGTCGTCGGCGTGGTGGTGGGGGTCGTTCCGGTCTGCGCCGGTGCGGCAGCCGTCAGCGAAGCGCTCCGCAGCGCGAAATAGCTTTCGCACTCGCCGATCACCTTCATCGTGTAGGCGCGAGCCAGTATCGAGGAGGAGCCGCCCTGACTGTCCCTGATGCAGTACCGGATGAACTGGAAGGTCGCGTAGCCGCGTGCCATGGCGTAAAATGTATCGGGTCCCCAGGTCGCCAAATCACGGCCGGCCTTCAGCAGGTCTTCGGAGATCGAATGAAGCTGGTAGATCTTGGTCGGCGCCACTTTTCTGTTATCGAAGTCTCCCGGCGGACCGCTCAACAAATCGGTGAGAATCTCCTTCATCGAGTTGTTCTTGATGATGATGGACGACGCGATCTTCGATTTGTCCGGCGATGACAAACGTCGACCGTAAGGGTCCTTCTCGGAGTCGATGATGTCATCGGTCTTTTTGCGCATGTCGATGACGATGTTGACCGCCGTGTGCATCGCGCCCTGCTGCTCGAGCGCGTCTCTTAAGTCCTGTCTTGTATTGAGCTTGGATCGTGAATCGGCCGCAGAGATGCGGAGGTTGGCGATCCGGATATAAGAGTCGATCAGCGCTTTGGCGGCATCCTGGTGCGGTGTCCGACCGGTTTGGTCGATCTTCGCCATAATCTCTCGCGCCGCGTTTGGATTGGCCCTGATGATGGGCACGACCGGTTCTGCCTCAGCGAGCCTGAAGAAACTCGATCCGGCCAGCACGCCGGCCGGAAACATGGCGATCGCCTTGCGACGCGTGATCATTCGGTTACTCCCTCGCAAATATTTACACTTGTTAACAATTTTACCGCATTCATGAACACTGCCAAGAGTAAGTAAGGCTGCATGACAGCGACGGTTTGCCGCCAACCGAAGGAATTACCTCAAAGCTGCCGCAATTCAAAATCTTCGCTGCTGTGCGGCAAAAGCGCCAATCTGAGTGTCCGATCTTGGGACACCTATCGGCAATCTGAGGAGAATTTCTGCTGGCTCAGGTCGTGATATCGAGCACCAATCCGGTACCGGGCGTTTTGCGCGTGCGGAGCCGATCGCCGGAGTTCGACGCGTTCGCAGGATCAGATGGATTGGGTGCCGCGAGCAAGGTTTTCGGATCAGTGGGATCTTTGGGCTTGAGCTTGGCCTGCAAAAGCGCGTCGGGAGACTGGTTTTTCAAGAACTGCAGCAACGGCGAACTTGATCCGCAACAGCTACTCACGCCACACAACTCCCCTCAAAGCACGGGGAGACCATGCACGCGGAATGACAACGAAGCCTTAATGGCCGATGACAAGGCCGTGACGGAAAAGGGCGGGCCGACGATTGCGGCGTGTGCGTCGGGTCTTATTTCTGCTCGATCTTGACGCCGCCCGGCCCGACGTTGATCTGCACGCCGGTAGGTTCCTTCTTGACGTCGTAGAGCATGTATCCGAGCACGGCGACGACGACGACCAGCGCGCCGATAATGACGATGAGCGTATTACGGTTCATGCTGTCGGCCCCCACGATCGATCGCGCGCTTGGCGCAAGGTTCGCTTCATCATAAGAAGGACGTCGCAATATTCAACCGCGCCAGGTGAGTCATACAAGCAATGCCGGCTTTGGCTTACGTCACCGCCTTCACGCACCGCGGCCGCATACGCCCGCAGAACGAGGACACGATCGTCGTCGGCGATTGGGTTTCCGTGGTCGACATGGCTGGACCCGAACAATCGCGGCATGACCTTTCGGCGCCGCTCGTCTGCGCCGTCGCCGACGGCATGGGCGGTCATAACGCCGGAGAGGTGGCGAGCCGCTATGCGGCGCGGCGGCTGGCGGCCGAGCCCGAGCACCTGCTCGACGCGCGCGCCGCAACCGAGACGCTGCAGGCCATTGACACAGAGCTGTACAGCGCCATGGCTGCCGACCAGGACCTGCTCGGCATGGGGACGACCGTGGTGGGCCTCGTGCTGGCGCCGCGTCTCGTGTGGTTCAACGTCGGCGACAGCCGGCTCTACGATTTTGAAAACGGTACGCTCGGCCAATTGAGCATCGACGACACCCCGCCTGGCCCGCGCAGCGGGTTGATCACCCAATCGCTCGGCGGCTCGGTGATGCGCTCCGGCATCCTGCCGCATGTCGGCGAGTTGAAACTCGGCCCTGGCGCGCGCTTTCTCCTGTGCAGCGACGGGCTGACCGACATGCTCGACGAGGAGGCGATCGCGGAGTGCCTGCGACTGCCCGATTTCGACGCCGTGACACAGCTGTTCGACCGCGCCATGCGCGCCGGCGGTGCGGACAATATTTCGATCGTGATCGTCAGCGTGGAGTAGCGGCGGCCTATTTCAACGCTAGCACCACCGGCCCGGAGACCGGATCGGTGACGCCGAGGCCTCCACCGAGGTCCTCCAGCATGTGCCGGAAGGTGTCGAGCGTCTTGATCATGTGCGGCCGCGCGTTGGCGAGCGCATCCATGCTGTCCCATTCGGCGATGATGCAGTAGTTGCGGTCGCCGGTCTTGACCATGTTGACGTGGCGCAGGCCGGGCCAATCGGCTTGGATCTTTTTGTGCGCATCGAGGAATGCCTGGTCCTGTCCGGGCTTCACCCGAAATCGCACGGCGTTGAACGCGGTCATGGCTGCCTCCTTGCAATATCCGAAATTGACGATGCCGACTGGCGTTGCGGTCCGCAAGAGTAAAGCGTATCGCGTCCGATGATCAATTCTCCTTCAGGCTCGCCGCGCGCGATCCGTCGTATTCGTGCTATTCTTCGACCATGTCCGGCACCGTCGTCAAACCCAAAACCAGGATCAAGACCAAGACCGAGCGGCCGAAGCTCTACAAGGTCATCTTGCTCAATGACGATTTCACCCCGCGCGAATTCGTCGTGCAGGTGCTGAAGGCCGTATTCCGTATGAACCAGGAGCACGCCTACCGCGTGATGATGACCGCCCATCAGCGCGGCTCCTGCGTGATCGCGGTCTATACCCGCGATGTGGCCGAGACCAAGGCCAAGGAAGGCACCGAGCTCGGCAAGCAGAAAGGCTATCCGCTGTTCTTCACCACCGAGCCGGAGGAGTAGCCGCCCGCTCCGGCACGCCCGTCTGCTGGTCCGCGTAGGGGGCAAGCGGCGGCTGTGGCGCGCCGCGGGCAGCGCCGCGCGGCAGCGCCACCAGCACAAGGATGAGCAGGAGCACGAATACGACGAGTCCCGTGATCAGGCGCATGACGATCTCCTTCGACGCCATGAATAAAGTCTCATACGCCTGGCCGGCATTGATCCGGATCAAATCGCGCCGGGCGGCATTAACCAACCGCATCGATTGCGCGCGCGGATGATCTGGATCAACGCCCGCCGTCACGATTGGCGCCATGAAGGCGCATGGACGCTCACGCCCGCTTGACCGCCCCGCTTTGCCCGAACTGCGGCAAGCCGATGACCTTCGTCCGCTCCGTGCCGCGGGTGGGAGGCTTGCCGGAGCTGCGCAGCTACGAATGCAAGGCCTGCAGGGTCGCCTACACCGCGGCCGTCGACGAACGGCGGACCGATGGGACGGCCCCGCGCGAGTCGTGAACGGCCCGCGCATTTAGGGTCACAGCGTCTTCTGCTTGTGCCCGCATTCCTTGCACTTGAATTCGACGCGGGTCTGGCCCATGGGCGCCTTGACGCGATTGGGCGCGCCGCACTTGCCGCACACGGCCTCGATGCGCGTGTCGCCTTGCGTGACGGTGAGGCCCTTCTTCTCCACGGCCTCCTTGATCAGCCGCTCGGTTTCCTCGCGCATGGCTTGTTTCGAGATCGGGGGTGGTTTGGCCATGCCGCTTGTTAGCATTTTTCCGTAGCGGGCGGGCAAACGAAAAATGGCACGAATCGCGAGGCCCGCGCGCCCGCCGTGATCGTCGAACATGTCGATCGTTTCCGCCCGCGCGGGCAGCAAGGCGAAAAAAACGAAAAGCAGAAACAGCAGGCCGAGTTTCATGGAAACCTTCGGACAATCGCCGGCCGGGATTGGCGGGCGGGCGCAAAGAGCGGCCGTGCCAAGTTCGTCCGGGCGCGGCGGCGGTTACAAAGGAGCGCGATGAATTTTTGTGATGAGGGGTCGAGGATCTGAACACGTAGAAATCCCGCTCATTCCCGCGCAAGCGGGAATCCAGAAGCGACCTTCGGAAATTGTCGCCCTGGGTCCCCGCTTTCGCGGGGACGAGCGGTCATCGCATGCAGGTTCACCCAATCCGCTCATTCCCGCGTAAGCAGGGGTCCAGATTTGGCTAACGCGGCTGCTATTGTAGCGGGATGCCCGCTTCCGCGGGCATGAGCGGGTATTTTGTGCCACGAGACCAGCCCGATGCATTTCTACGTGTACATCCTTGCCAGCAAACGGAATGGCACGCTCTACGTGGGCATGACCGACAACCTCGCGCGGCGAGTTTGGGAGCACCGAACAAATGCGGTGCCGGGATTTACCCGCAGATACGGTGTGAAAACGCTGGTCTGGCACGAGGCTCATGAAACTCGCGAGTCGGCGTTCACGCGCGAGCGTCAGCTCAAGAAATGGAATCGCGCCTGGAAATTGCAGCTGATCGAGCAAACGAATCCGACTTGGCGCGATTTATTCGAGGATCTGAACACGTAGAAACTCCGCTCATTCCCGCGCAAGCGGGAATCCAGAAGCGACCTTCGGAAATTGTCGCCCTGGGTCCCCGCTTTCGCGGGGACGAGCGGTCATCGCATGCAGGTTCACCCAATCCGCTCATTCCCGCGTAAGCGGGAACTCAGCATGTAAGGGGCTGAGCGAAGCGAAGCACGTAGGGCGCAATAGCGAAGCGTATTGCGCCGTGGAAAAGGCGATTGGCGGAATACGCTGGCGCTATTCCGCCCTACGGTCCTCAACCTATCCTACGGGCTCAATAGCTTTGTGAGTGCGGGCAGGAACGGAGCAATGACCGTCATATGGTTCGCGGCGGATGACATGAAATCTTGATAGGCCTGCAAAAGCGCTGGACGATTTCCTACGCCTCTTTCCATTCTTTCGATCGCTGTCAGCAGCTTGCCGTGCTCCTCAACAGGAACGCTCTTTTCAATTGCAGTTTTGAGGTCTCCGAAAACGCTTCGATTAGCCACGATATTGTGGGAGTTGTCAGTTGAAGAAATATTTACTCGAGCGTTGGGACCACTTATATGGATGGTGAAATTGCCCCCTGTCCCTTTTGGAAATTCTCCTTTCCGCCGAATCTTTACCTGAAAATGTGCGGGTACTCCGTGCATCTTTTGATAAAAGACGGGATCGAGCACCTCGAAAACCTCCTCAGTTCCATTGGGCAATATGCGGCGAATCTCGTCACCTGTGTGAATGACAACATTGGGGTCAGGAATCGTCGCGAGTTTGCTGTCGATTATACCTTTGACTTTGTGACGAATGGTGCCGTCAGCGGCAACTATCGAGAGTTCAGATTGAGGAAAATTCTTGAACATGATGCGATCCTAATTATTAGCACGTAGGGCGCAATAGCGAAGCGTATTGCGCCGTGGAAAAGGCGATTGGCGGAATACGCTGGCGCTATTCCACCCTACGGTCCTTCGGCCTCATGGTGAGGAGCCCGCCGCAGTCCGATGGGCGAAGGCGGGCGTCTCGAACCATGAGGCCATCGCTCGGGTCGCCTCATCCTTCGAGACGCGCTTCGCTCCGCTCGCGCTCCTCAGGATGAGGTGGAGCTTACTTGCCGCCGGCCTGCATAAAGGTTTTGGTGCCGCGCTTGCGCACCACGAGCGCGCGGCCGGCGCGGTCGACGATCAAGCCGGCGGCGATGCGCTGCGCTCAACCATCCTACGCGCTTTTCCTATGTTTTTCGAATACGGCTGCCAAATCGCCCTTGAGTTTGGAGGCCACAATCGTTTCAAGAACGATATATGCAGGGTGATAAATTTCCACGATTGGAGTGCCGACTGCTACTTGCCACCTAATTACGTTCCCATCCTTGTCTTTGCGTCTTCCTTTTTCGAAAAAGTCTCTATACCGGAATGGCGAAATTCCCATGAAAGGGACGAATTTGACCTTCGTCACAACTTCGCTTCCTTCAACTTCAATTGAGTCGGAGTGCAACTCTTTTGCGTAGCTTTTTGGGTATGGCTCCAAGAAAACGACCTGGTCCAACCCTGCGGCAACAATGTGTTTCGCGCATATGTGGCAGGGGAACGTTGTGCAATACAGTGTAGAGCCAAGTGTCGGCAAACCAAGCCTCGCAGCATCCGCAATCGCGGACATTTCAGCATGAATTACACGGCCGAATTCGAGGATATCCATCAACTTTGAATCTCGAACGCCATCTTTTTCGTCTTTGAGTAGGGCGGCCATTATTTTTCGTGGAGCGCCAAGCTTTTCAAGCTCTTGGGCAAACCCTCTTCTTCTAAACAGTATTTCGATTAGTTCGTAGAGAATTTCTTTTTTGATTTTTTCGTTTTGATCGCCGCCAAGAGCAAAGTCGCGTCCGTCTGTTGAGTCGTTGCACCAATACGTTCCTCCAGGATATTTCGGCACCTCGTTGCATCCGAGTGAAATAACTTCTCCAGTGGCGCGGAAAATAGCAGCGCCTACTTGCCTGGACAGATCGCCGGACCTAAGGGCAGCTGATTTTGCCAAGTACATACCGTATTCGTTGTGGTCTGGCGTGATCGAGTTGTCGCCGAAAATCAAATTTACAAACCGTCGGATCATGATTTCGCAATTCTTGCGGTTAACACCGTCTACAAATACATCAGCCAACGGAAACGTCTCTCGGATTTTTTGCCCATATTGATGGCCCGATTCGGAATAGTCGACTGCAATTAGCTCGATCGCTTGGCTTCTGGCAGTACTCTCTTCAATCGCGCCGAAATGCGATTCCTTTATCTTGTTGCGCAAAAGCGCTTCGCGCTCGTCAGGAGAACTATATGCAGAAATCTGGAAGAATAACTTTCCGTAGACTTGGCGCATTAGTTGTATTTCACCGGGACGCTTGAATTGGCGAACGATAAACGCATGCGCAGATAGCGGAGCTTCAGCTTCCTTGTCGACAATTTCACGATTTTCTAATCTTGCCCGTTCTCTGTTTCGGCTATCGCGTTCTGCTCGAATTGCGCTGATTGTAATTGCGGCGAGTGCGTCCTGACGTTTCAACTGTTCGCAAATGTCATCTGCGTATTTTATTCTCGATATGATGCTTTCCACGTATGGCTCAGGAATTATTTCGATTGTTGACGGCACGTCCCTCATAATTGAGGTCACCCGAATCAAGCTTGCTGAATAACTTTGCTGATGCAGTTCGGAAGATAGAACCTCAGAAATCATGTCGAGGTTCACCCCGACGGGGCCAACCAATCCGAAGATGAGTTCTGGATAAGGTATCCGTGATACCGTCATGAACTTCGAGATTGCTTTGATAATACTTGATTAATCTTTTTCTGTTGTTCTTAACTCAACTAACCGCTTTAATAGTCTCAAGATTCGCGAATCAAATTGTAATTAACTCGTCGTGCAATTGGAAGTCGAAGGAGGTAGCCATGGCACAGAATGTTAAATTGGAGTCGGGTTGGCTCAGTCGTCAGGTCGATACTGCGTCCCAAAGAGCGAGAGAACTACCGCAGTGGCTAACGAGATCGAATGAGGATGCAAATCGTTCTGTTACGGCGAATTCCCGGCAGCAAAATTCGGAAAATGCGGAACGTAGCGAAAGTTAGTTTGTCCATTTAGATGTCTGAAAAAAGGGCGGCTTAAGCCGCCCTTTTTTGATGGGTCCCCTAACTGAACTGTACCCAAACCGTGCTCTAGGTGTCGCAAGTTTTGAAGGAACACCTGAGCACGGGACTCAACACGTAACCGAGCTTACGAACACCCCGTGGCGCTGCCGCACGGGTCGCACTTCAGGCACCTGCCGTTGCGTATCCTTTTTCCGCTATGGCCGGCCTTGTGTACCGGCCATCCACGTTTTGCCTTAGGCGCGTCCGTCAAAAAAACGTGGATGCGCGGGTCAAGCTGGCGCATGACACGATAGGCTTACGACACTCCCGCCGTGCTCATGCCGCGCCGGCCCGTACATGCGCACGCGCCGCTGCTTTCGGCTCGGCGGCGATGACTTCGAGATAAGCGCTGGCGGTTCGATCCGGCACGCTGCGCCCCTGTTCCCAATCCCGCAGCGTGCCGAGCGGAATACGATATCGAGCGGCGAACTCCTCCTGGCTGAGGCCAAGCGCGCGTCGAATAATTTTCGCGCGCGGCACTTTCTTCATGCGCGCGAAATCATGCCGCGTCAGCGGTCTTGCATCCGGATCGCCGAGCGCGGCGGCCAAAACTTGCCCGTCAGTCATCGCGCGGCGGCGATCGCCGTGTTTTCTTGTTTTCCCGTTCGTAGATGTCCTGCTCATGTCGCGTCGCTCGCCGGGCTGAAATAATGCGCAGCCGGTCGCCGCGCTCGGTGTACGCTACGAAGAGAAGCGGTCCATCGGCCAGGCCCAAAAGAACAAATCGCTCCTCGCCATAGTCTTCACGGTCGTCGAGTGCGGCGATCGCAAACGGGTCTTTGAAAGCGAGTTTCGCACGCTCGAAGGTGACGCCATGCTTGCGCGCATTGGCGCGGGCCTTGGCGTCATCCCATTCGAACTCTAGCACAGCAGACTACTGGTATCCAGTAGTTTGTTCATGATGCGCCTTTAGCTACACCCCGTCGTACTGCCGCAGGTGTCGCACTTCAGGCAGGTGCCGTTGCGCACCAGCGTGAAGTTGCCGCACTCGCCGCAGGCTTCGCCTTCGTAGCCCTTGGCGCGCGCCTCCGCACGTTTCTCCGCCGCCGCCGTCTTGGCGTGCGCACGCGCGTCGGTCTGCGCCAGCGCTTCGAGCGCCTGCGCGGGCGACAGCTTCAGCTCGGGCTCGGCCTTGAGCGCCGCCGTGCCGGAAACTTCGGCACGAACGGGCGTTGAGCGCAGGGCCGTGACCTTGCCCGACCCCCCTCCCTGACCCTCACCCGCAAGGGGGGAGGGAACAGGAGAAGCAGGGGAGGGTGAAACACCGCCACTCACCACCGACAGCTTGTCGGTCCTGGACCGTGTGAGCCCCTTGGAGACGTATTTCGACGCCGGGCCGCCGCCCACGGGCTTGCCTTCCTCGACCCCGCGCCCGAGCTGGTCGAAGCCGCCTTCGCTCGGCTCCACATGCGCGAGATCGAAGCGCGAGAGGTACGAGATCGCCAGCTCGCGGAACACGTAGTCGAGGATCGAGGTGGCGTATTTGATCGAGTCGTTGCCCTGCACCGGCCCTTGCGGCTCGAAGCGGGTGAACGTGAAGGCATCGACATATTCGTCGAGCGGCACGCCGTACTGCAGGCCGAGCGAGATCGCGATGGCGAAGTTGTTGAGCAGCGACCGCAGCGCGGCGCCCTCCTTGTGCATGTCGATGAAGATTTCGCCAAGCCGGCCGTCCTCGTATTCGCCGGTGCGCAGATAGACCTTGTGCCCGCCGACCACGGCCTTCTGCGTATAGCCCTTGCGCCGCTCGGGCAGCCGCTCGCGCTCGCGCAGCACCGTGATGCGCTCGACGATCTTCTCCACCACCTTCTCGGCCGCGGCCGCCGCGCGCGCCGCCGCCGGCTTCTCGAGGAAGGCCTCGACGGTTTCGTCCTCCTCCTCGTCGGCGATCAGCTGGCTTTGCAGCGGCTGGCTGAGCTTTGAGCCGTCACGGTAGAGCGCGTTGGCCTTGAGGCCGAGCTTCCACGACAGCAGATACGCCGCCTTGCAGTCCTCGACGGTCGCGTCGTTCGGCATGTTGATGGTCTTCGAGATCGCGCCCGAGATGAACGGCTGCGCCGCCGCCATCATGCGGATATGGCTCTCGACCGAGAGATAGCGCTTGCCGGTGCGCCCGCACGGATTGGCGCAGTCGAACACCGGATAGTGCTCGGGCTTCAAATGCGGCGCGCCTTCCACCGTCATGGCGCCGCACACGTGCACGTTCGCCGCCTCGATCTCGCGCTTGGTGAAGCCCAGGTGCGTCAGCAGGTCGAACGAAGGCTGAGCCAGCGCGTCGGCCGCAATGCCGAGCGTCTCGCGCAGGAAATCCTCGCCCAGCGTCCACTTGTTGAACGCGAACTTGATGTCGAACGCGGTCGGCAGCGCCTTCTCGACCTTCTCGATCGCCTCTTCGGTGAAGCCCTTGGTCTTCAGCGTGGTGTGGTTGATGCCCGGCGCCTGCGCCAGCGTGCCGTGACCGACGGCGTAAGCCTCGATCTCGGCGATTTCGCTTTCGCGATAGCCGAGCACGCGCAAGGCTTCCGGCACCGCGCGGTTGATGATCTTGAAATAGCCGCCGCCGGCGAGCTTCTTGAACTTCACCAGCGCGAAATCGGGCTCGATCCCGGTGGTGTCGCAATCCATCACGAGCCCGATCGTGCCGGTCGGCGCGATCACGCTCGCCTGCGCATTGCGGTAGCCGTGCGCCTCGCCGAGCGCGAGCGCGCGGTCCCACGCGCGCTTGGCGTGCTCGATCAGCTTCTTGCCATTGTCGCCCAGGATTTGGCAGGAGGCATGGTCGAGCCGCACCGGCGGCGTCGCCATCTTCTCGTAACCGGTCTTCTCGCCATAGGCCGCGCGGCGATGGTTGCGCATCACCCGCAGCATGTGGTCGCGGTTCTTCTTGTAGCCGGGGAAGGCGCCGAGCTCCTTGGCCATCTCGGCCGAGGTGGCGTAGCTGATGCCGGTCATGATCGCGCTGAGCGCGCCGCAGATCGCGCGCCCCGCCGCGCTGTCGTAGGGCGTCGCGATCGACATCAAGAGCCCGCCGACGTTGGCGTAGCCGAGGCCGAGCGTGCGGTATTCGTACGACAGCTGCGCGATCTGCTTGGACGGGAACTGCGCCATCAGCACCGAGATTTCCAGCACGATGGTCCAGAGGCGCACCGCGTGCTCGTAGCCTTCGATGTCGAACGCGTGCGTCTTCTCGTCGTGGAACGCGAGCAGGTTCATCGACGCCAGATTGCAGGCGGTGTCGTCGAGGAACATGTATTCCGAGCACGGATTGGAGGCGCGGATCGGCCCCGATGCCGGGCAGGTGTGCCAGTCGTTCACCGTGGTGTGGAACTGCAGGCCGGGATCGGCGCAGGCCCACGCGGCATGCCCGATCTTCTCCCACAGTTCGCGCGCCTTGACGGTTTTGGCGACCTTGTTGCGCGTGCGCCAAGTCAGGTCCCAGTCGCCGTTTGCCTCGACGGCTTTGAGGAATTCGTCGGTCACCCGCACCGAATTGTTGGAGTTCTGCCCGGAGACCGTCAGATAGGCCTCGCTGTCCCAGTCCGTGTCGTAGACCGGGAAGTCGATGTCGGTGTAGCCCTGCTTGGCAAACTGGATCACGCGCTTGATCATGGCGTCGGGCACGTAGGCGCGCCGCGCCGCCTTGATCTCGCGCTTGAGCACGGGATTTTTCTCGGGCTGGAAGCAGTCGTCGCCCGAGCCCTCGCAATTGACGCACGCCTTCAGGATCGCCTTGAGATGCTTCTGGTTGATCTTCGAGCCGGTCACCAGCGCCGCGACCTTCTGCTCCTCCTTCACCTTCCAGTCGATGAAGTCCTCGATGTCGGGGTGGTCGGTATCGACGATCACCATCTTGGCGGCGCGCCGCGTGGTGCCGCCCGACTTGATCGCACCCGCCGCGCGGTCGCCGATTTTCAGGAAGCTCATCAGCCCGGACGACTTGCCGCCGCCCGCGAGCTTTTCGCCTTCGCCGCGCAGGCGCGAGAAATTCGTGCCCGTGCCTGAGCCGTACTTGAACAGCCGCGCCTCGCGCACCCACAGGTCCATGATGCCGCCCTCGTTCACGAGGTCGTCGGCGATCGACTGGATGAAGCAGGCATGCGGCTGCGGATGCTCGTAGGCGGATTTGGATTTGGTCAGCTTGCCGGTTTCGAAATCGACGTAGAGGTGGCCCTGGCTCGGCCCGTCGATGCCGTAGGCCCAGTGCAGGCCGGTGTTGAACCATTGCGGCGAGTTGGGCGCCGCCATCTGCATGGCCAGCATGTAGCGCAGCTCGTCGTAGAACGCCTGCGCGTCGGCTTCGCTGTCGAAGTATTTGCCCTTCCAGCCCCAATAGGTCCACGTGCCCGCCAGCCGGTCGAACACCTGCTGCGACGACGTCTCGCCGACGGCGCGTTCGTTTTCGGGCAGTTCGGCGAGCGCCTTCTCGTCGGGGACCGAGCGCCACAGCCAGGAAGGAACGGTCTCTTCCTCGAATTTCTTCAAGCGCGCCGGCACGCCCGCCTTGCGGAAATATTTCTGCGCCAGCACGTCGGAGGCCACCTGCGACCAGAATTCCGGCACTTCCACGTCGTCAGCGTGGAACACCACCGAGCCGTCCGGGTTGCGGATCTCGCTCGTGGTCAGGCGGAACTTGATGTCCGCGTAGGGTGACTGGCCTTCTTTGGTGTAGCGCCGCGCTATTTTCATTTCTGCCCCATTTCCTCGGCGTTACCGCGCGACCTCGTCCTGAGGGCCTCAGTCCGCCGATATTTCATCCCTCGTCCGGCCTGATCTCAAGCCGTCCGCCCCGGTTCTCTGATTGACTTCATCCCTGTTACTTAAGCCCGGAACCGCGTTTGGGTACCGGTTGGCACTGAGCGGTGGCCCCGCTTTTGGCGACAGAACCTCCTGCACTCCCAGAACGTGAATCCGGGCGAGTGGTAGATCGCTACCGTTATTGGATCGCCCGGTCGGGACAAGAAACTCACCCACGCCGGACAGAAGTGAAGGCTATGACAGACCTGTATCACACGTCAAGAACTAGTCGCTAAAACTGAATCAAGCACTAAATGTTGTGGTTAACGCCGGTCTCGTTGGCGACTCACGAAACCGTGAGAAGTATCGGACAGATCGAGCGGATTCGGGAAGCGCAATCGCGTGTGTGATCCGTGGACAAGTGAAAAATATTTTTGTCTGGGCCGAGGGTAGCGCGCAGGGAGTAACATATTACCGCCGTGACTTGAACCCGCGCGCCGAGGCAATCCCGATAAAATCTGCATTTCCATTTTTCTCCCGCGCGCCGTCATTTTGTTGTCACGGCTTCCCGCGTCTGATGTTGGACTCGATTCTCAAAAGCACATCAGAGATTTATGCGCGACGCGCGCCTTGCCACATTCGTCAATCCGGCATCGTTTTGATGACGAAAAGCGCCGCCGCTCGCGACGAATGCAGACAGCGCCTTGACTCCTCTTGCTGCGAACTTTGGTGCAGTCGCTCAACGGCCGGCAAACGCGTATTTTCGTCAGGCGCCGCGCGATCGCCAAATGTCTCGCACCCCGGACTCCGGTTTTTTCGGCGCCCCGACGCTTTCCAGGCGGCCGTGCGGCAGGGCCTCGGGATGCTCGTGCGCCAGGAATGCGATCAGCTGCTCGCGCACCTCAGCACGCAAATCGAACGCGGAACCGGAATCGCGGGCGCTCACCAGGATGCGCAACTCGATCGAGCTCTCCTTGGTATCGGTGACCTGCAGCTTGGCGACATCGCCGTCCCACTTGTCGGACTTGGCCACGATCTCCTCGAGCTTCTTGCGCACGCGGTCGATCGGCACCGTATAGTCCGCGTAGATGAACACCGTGCCGATGACGGTCGCGCTTTCGCGGGTCCAGTTCTCGAAGGGCTTCTCGATGAAGTAGGACAGCGGCACCACCAGCCGCCTCAGATCCCAGAGTCGGATCACCACATAGGTCATGGTGATGTCCTCGATCCGGCCCCATTCCTTTTCGACCACCACCACGTCGTCCACGCGAATAGGCTGCGTTAGCGCCAGCTGAACGCCGGCCAAGAGATTGCTGAGCACCGGTCGCGCCGCCAGCCCCGCGACGATGCCCGCAATACCCGCCGATGCGAATAGACCAACCCCGATTTCCCGCACGGAATCGAAAGTCATCAGTGCGGCGCCGATCGTGATCACCACGATGATCGCGTTGAGCGCGCCTTTGAGCACGCGCACCTGTGTGAAATGCTTGCGCGCAAGCAGATTGTCCGGCGCCGTAATGTCGTAGCGCAGCAGGTAGAGAGCGGCCAAAATATTGGAACAAGCCAGCGCCATCCAGCCGAGCAGCGCGACGAACGTGAGCTGCAGTGCGCGCGACAGCACGAATTTCAATGTCGCTTCGAGCGGCGCTGCTCCGACCGCCATGGTGAGCGCAAACAGGATAAGCGCAAGCCGCAGCGGCCCTTCCATCTGAACCAGGAGGGATTTCAGGAACGGATGGTCATGCGTGATCGGTCTGCGCACCAGGGCCATGATGGCGTGATGTGCGATGAGCGCCGCCACAATCGCGATGACCGCCATGATGGCAGCGACAATGGCCGAACGCACGCCGTCGGGAATGAGAGTCAGAGCATCCTGCATTTCGGAAAGCGCGGAGTTGAGCAGGGACGCTTGCATTGACACCTCGTTGACATATGGCCCGGCGCCCGGCGCTGGAGCGGCCTGGACAATGCCGCCCCGGGGTGGCAAGAACGGCGCACCTTTTTGCCAACGCGTAGGGCCATGAAACAGTTCCTGCTTCGATTTTTCACGTGGTGGAATAGCCAGACGTTCGGCACCCAGTTCTGGACCTGGGCGTTCGGCGAATTCGTCGGAACCGACGAGTTCGGCAACCGCTACTACCGCACGCGCGGCCGCAAAGTTGATGCGACGCTGGCCATGGAACGCCGCTGGGTGATCTACAACGGTGTGGCCGAAGCCTCGATGGTGCCGCCGTCCTGGCACGGCTGGCTGCACCACACCGTGGACACGCCGCCGACCGACGAGAACTACCAAGCGCGGCCGTGGCAAAAACCGCACCGGCCGAACCTCACCGGCACGCCCGCCGCGCATCGCCCCTCCGGCTCCACTTTGGCCCAGGGCCGCCGTCCCAAAGCCACCGGCGACTACAAGGCCTGGACTCCGGGCCGCTAGTGCGGCCTCTGAATGTCATGCATCGGCGCGCCCTTTCGCTGCCGTATTCTCGGCGTTAATCGAATTCTCGGCGTTAATCGAACGCTCGCCTTCAGCGTGTTACCGTGCACCGCTTGCGCGGCACGGGGTATATTTTGACAATGGTCCGATTCTCTGCCGGTTTGCTGGGTGTGATCGCTGCCGCGTGGCTCGCTCCGTCGGCAGTTGCACAGTTTGGGCAAACCTTCGAATTGCCGCCGCGCCCGCCCGCCAGCATTCCCAATCGCCCCGACCTGCCGCCGCCGGCTCCGCCGCAGGTTGTCCCGCCGGACGTTCCGCCCGATCAGCCGAGACCGTCCGACGAAATTCAGTCGCAACCCTTGCCGCCGCCGCCATTGGCAAATCCGGCGCCGCCCACGAGCCGGCCGCAGGCGCCGACCGCGCAAGCGCCGCAGCCGGGCGTAACGCCGAATCCGGCTGCCCTGCCAAACCCCGGGGCTGCGCCCAATCCCGCCGCTGCGCCGCCACCGGTGGAAGAGGCCATTCCCGAGCCGCCGACGCCGAAGATTGCCAATCCGACCGCGGTATTTGCCGGCCTCGACAAGATCACCGGCCGGATCATTTCGTTCGACGTGGCGATCGACGAGACCGTCCGTTTCGGCGCGCTCGAAGTCACGCCGCGCGTCTGCTACACGCGCCCGCCGACCGAACTGCCGCAGACCGACGGTTTCGTCGAAGTCGACGAGCTCACGCTCAAAGGCGAATTGCGCCGCATTTTCACCGGCTGGATGTTCGCGGCGAGCCCCGGTCTGAATGCGGTCGAGCACCCGATCTACGATGTCTGGCTCACCGATTGTAAGGGCGGCAACCCGCCCGCCGTGGCGGCCGATGCGCCGCCGGTTGAGCCGGCCCCGCCGCCACGCGCGCCTGTGCGTCCACGGCCGCCGGCCCGCACCCAGGCGCAACCGCCGGCCGCCCCGGCGCCACGCTGATTTTTCGTCATGCTATTTTGAAACTGCCTGCGCGAGCGCTTCGGCGCCCGAAAGCTGTTTGTTTGCAATCAGCGCGCCGACATCGGCCTCGCCCACGAGCGCGGCTTCCAGCAGCTTGCTGTACTGCCGCCGGCCGACCTCGATCGCCCCGAACGTCTTCAAGTGATCCGTCACGAATTGCGTGTCCAAGAGCTTGAAGCCGCCGATCTTCAGCCGCGCCACCAGATGCACCAGTGCGACTTTTGAGGCGTCGCGCGCGCGATGGAACATGCTTTCGCCGAAGAACGCGCAGCCGAGGTTGACGCCATAGAGGCCGCCGACGAGTTCGTCGCCGACGTAGGCCTCCACGCTGTGACAATGGCCGATGTCGTGCAGCTTGCGATAAAGCGTGCGGATGCGCGCATTGATCCAGGTGCGCGTGCGGCCGGGCCGCGGTTCGGCGCAGCCGGCCAGCACCGCATTGAAATCGTGGTTGATGCGGATCGTGAACGTTTCCGCCCGCACGGTGCGCGCCAGCCGCGCCGGCACATGAAAGCGTTCGAGCGGAATGATGCCGCGCTGCTCCGGCTCGATCCAATAGAGCGTAGGATCCTCGGCGCTTTCCGCCATCGGAAAAATGCCGCAGGCATAGGCCTTCAGCAGCACCTCGGGGGTGATCTCGACAAGCGCGGATTCGCGGCCGGCCATGACGAATCCTCAACTGGCGCAATGCTGCGCGGGTACCAAAACCAATGTATCGTGATTTGTTCCGGCCGCGTATGAAAATTCCGCAATGCCCATCGCGCTATTTCGCCATCCCGCCCTTGGCCAAGAACTGTTCGAGCCAATGGATGTGGTAGTTGCCGTCGATGATGTCCGGGTTGCGCACCAGCGTGCGGAAGAGCGGCAAGGTGGTTTCGATGCCGTCGACCACGAATTCGTCGAGCGCGCGCTTGAGCCGCGCCACGCATTCGTTCCGCGTCTTGCCGTGCACGATCAATTTGCCCACCAGCGAGTCATAGAACGGCGGAATGTCGTAGCCTTGATAGACCGCCGAATCCACGCGCACGCCGAGTCCGCCGGGCGGATGGTAGGAGAGGATTTTCCCCGGCGACGGCCTGAAGTTGACCGGATTCTCGGCATTGATCCGGCACTCGATCGAATGGCCGTGGAACTTCACGTCCTTCTGCTTGAGCGGCAGGTCGTGTCCGTAGGCCGTGCGGATCTGCTCGAGGATGAGATCGATGTCGGTGATCATCTCGGTCACCGGATGCTCGACCTGGATGCGTGTATTCATTTCGATGAAGTAGAAGTGTCCGTCCTCGTAGAGGAACTCAACCGTTCCAACGCCGAGATATTTCAGCTCGCGCATGGCCTTCGCCACGGTCTCGCCGATCGTGTCGCGCGCCGCGGTGTTGAGTGCGGGGGAGGGGCCCTCCTCCCAGACTTTTTGATGGCGGCGTTGCAGTGAACAATCGCGCTCGCCGAGATGAATGACGCCGCCTTTGCCGTCGCCCAGCACCTGGATTTCGATGTGGCGCGGCCGCTCCAGGTATTTTTCGAGATAGAGCGCATCGTCGCCGAACGCGGCCTTCGACTCCGCGCGCGCGGTCGAAAGCGCCGTGCCAAGCTCGTCGGCCGTGAACGCGATCTTCATGCCGCGCCCGCCGCCGCCGGCGGCGGCCTTGACCAGCACCGGATAGCCGATGCTGTCCGCAATCGATCTCGCCTCCGCGTCCGACGACACCGCGCCCTCGGACCCCGGCACGACCGGAATGCCGAGTTTCTTGACCGTGCGCTTGGCTTCGATCTTGTCGCCCATCAGGCGGATATGCTTCGCGCTCGGGCCGATGAACTGCACGTTGTGCTCTTCGAGGATTTCGGCAAAACGCGCATTCTCCGAGAGAAATCCATAACCCGGATGCACGGCGTCGGCGCCGGTGATCTCGCAGGCCGCGAGCAGCGACGGCATGTTGAGGTAGCTGTCCTTCGCCGGCGGCGGTCCGATGCAGACGCTTTCGTCCGCCAGCCGCACATGCATGGCATCGGCGTCCGCGGTGGAATGCACGGCGACCGTCTGAATACCAAGCTCTTTGCAGGCGCGCAGCACGCGCAGCGCGATTTCGCCGCGGTTGGCAATGAGGATCTTGTCGAACATCACTCAATTATCATCAACGGCTCGCCGAATTCGACGGGCTGACCATCCTCGATCAGGATTTTCGTGACCGTGCCGGCACGCGGCGCCGGAATTTGGTTCATCGTCTTCATGGCTTCGATGATCAGCACGGTTGCGCCGGCCGCCACCTGGCTGCCGACGTCGACGAACGGCGTCGCACCCGGCTCCGGGCTGCGATAGGCGGTACCGACCATGGGCGAACTCACGAGGCCCGGATGAGTGATGACTTGCGCCGGGCCGGTCTCGCTCGGCGCCGGACTCATCGGCGGAGATTCCGCCACCGGCGGACGCGATGGTTGAGCCTGATCTTTGGCCTGCCGCGCCACCCGAACGCGCTGGCCGTCGCGCTCCACCTCGATCTCGCTCAATCCCGTCTCTTCGAGCAGCTGCGCGAGTTCGCGGATAAGGTTTGGATCGATCCCAGCCTTCTGCTTGGCCATTGTTTTGCTCGCAGGCGCCACGGGTTTATCGCTTCGATTTTGTTCCGATCCCGGCAAGCCCGGTGATCGCAAGCGCATAACCGGTAACGCCGAAGCCGCAAATCACGGCCTTGGCGACCGGCGAGACGTAGGAATCACGGCGAAAACTTTCGCGCGCATGAATGTTGCTGATGTGCACCTCGATCACCGGCACGCTCACCGCCTTGATCGCGTCGAGGATCGCGACCGATGTCGTGGTGTAACCGCCGGGATTGAGCACGATGCCCGCGGCTTTCTTCGCCTCGGCCTCCTGAATCCAGTCAACCAGCTCGCCTTCATGATTGGATTGCCGGAACTCGACCGCGAGCTTATGCGCTGCGGCGGTTTTGCGGCAGAGCGCTTCCACGTCTTTCAGCGTCGCCCGACCATAGATTTTCGGTTCGCGCCGGCCCAGCAAATTCAAGTTCGGTCCGTTGAGCACGTAGACGGTTTTTGCCATGCAGTCAGGGTGCCCGTGCCGATCATTAAAGTGTTAGGCGAACATTTTGCCAGCTGAGTCGCAACACGCATAAGCGTTATAGGGGCCCCATCCACAAAGGGAAAGCCTGTTGGCAGCGCGCCGGCCGTCCCTTTGCACTGTTAACAAATGGCCTCAACGCCGCCGCGCGGCGCCATGATCGCGCCCTGAATCCGCCGCTGCCGCTCCCAACGCCGGACAAACATCCTCGGCAGCTTTCGGCGTCCAAATCACGCCCAAGGAGGGAACGATGCATCGTAGATTGTTTGTTGGTCTTGCCGCCGTGTTGACGGCGTTTGGCTGGACCAGCCCATTGCTCGCTGAGGGATACCGCATCAGCGGACCGGTGGTTCACGCCAATCTTGCGCTCTATTTCATCCACGGCCACAGCGCGCCCGGCCCCGTCCCGCTCACGCTCGAAGAGGCACTCGCAAGGAATACGGTGAAGGTGCACGAGACCGGCGAGGTCAACACGCTATCGATCGAAAATTTGGGCGACACCGAGGTGTTCGTGCAGTCCGGCGATCTGGTCAAGGGCGGCAGGCAGGACCGCGCGCTCACGGTCAGCCTGCTGCTGCCCCCGCACTCCGGCCGCATTCCGATCGCGGCATTCTGCGTGGAGGAGGGGCGCTGGTCGGCGCGTGGCCGCGAGGATGCGCACACCTTCGCAAGCTCGGCGACGTCGCTCTATTCGCACGCCGCCAAGATGGCGATGAAATCGCCTGAGGCAGCCGCTCCGACGCCAAATGACCGGGTTGGCGTCCTGGCGTCCGACACCGGCTCGCGCCAGATGCAGATGTGGCGCGCCGTGAAAGCCGCGCAGGACGAGTTGTCCCGCAGTGTCGGCGCGCGTGTGCAGGCCTACGAATCCGCCAGCAGTCTTCAGCTCGCTTACGAAAACGAAAAGCTGCAAACGGCGCGCGAGGGCTATATCAAGGCGCTCAAGGCCGCGGGTGAAAAGGACAACGACATCGTCGGTTACGTCTTCGCCATCAACGGCAAAATCAACAGCGCCGATATCTATCCCTCCAACGGCCTGTTTCGCAAAATGTGGAACAAGATGCTTGCCGCCAACGCCACCGAGGCGATCGGCGAGCGTACCGGCGGCACCATCACCCAACCGACGGTTGACGCGGTGCGCGCCTTCCTTGACAGCGCCGAGCACGGCAAGGCGAGCGAGAAGGCCCTGCCGGTCAACGGTGTGTTGGAGACACGCGTGGCCGACGAGGCGCTCTATTTTGAAACCAAGCGTCCGCACGGCGGCTGGGTGCATAAAAATTATCTGATGAAGTAACGTCGCCGCACCTTCTCGCGCGCAAGGCAATCGCCGCGTGCGATCGGCCTCCGACATCGGGCACGATTGCACGCGACGGTACATCCTTGCGACCCTTCATCCTTACGTGCATGCTGATCGCGGGGGAGGCCGGTTTGGGGCGCGACGGGGTCTATGGCCGACCTGCGTGCCGAAGGGATGAATCATGTACCGTATGACGCTTGCTGCGGCGATCGTGTTGAGTGCAGCCGCCGCCATCCACGATGGCGCTGCACAGCCGCGCACGGAACGCGGACCGCTCACCCAGCTCGAGCTCCGGAATATAGAAATATTCCAGCGCGCATCGCCGTCGGTCGTCTATATCGCGGCCCGCAAGGGTTCGAGCGATGTGTTTTCGACCGAGGAAACTAACAGCACGATCCAGACTGGAACTGGATTCATCTGGGATGCTCAAGGCCACATCGTAACCAACGATCATGTCGTGGACGGGACCAATGCCATTGCCGTCCGCCTGGCCACCGGCGAAGTGTATACCGCCGTCATCGTCGGGCTTGCGCCGACCTACGACCTTGCGGTGATCGGCCTGCAAAAACCGCGGCAGCTTCCTCCTCCACTCGAAGTTGGCACTTCCGCCGATCTCAAAGTGGGCCAATTCACCTATGCGATCGGCAACCCCTACGGGCTGGAACAATCCTTGACCACGGGCGTCATCAGCGCGCTCAAGCGGCGATTGCCGACCAGCAGAAATCGCGAGCTCGCCAACGTCATCCAGACCGATGCGGCGATCAATCCGGGTAATTCCGGCGGTCCGTTGCTCGACTCCAGCGGGCGCCTGATCGGCGTCAACACGGCGATCTATTCGCAATCGGGCGGCAATACCGGCATTGGTTTTGCCATTCCGGTCGACATCGTCAGCCGGGTGGTGCCGGAGCTGATCAAAAACGGCCGCGTTCCGGTTCCAACCGTCGGCATTTTGCCGGCCGCGGAATCGGTGGCGACCAGGCTTGGCATCGAAGGGATCATCATCATGCGCGTCTTCGAGAACTCGCCCGCGGGCCGCGCCGGCGTGAAGGGCGTTGATCTGGCTGCCGGCGCGCTTGGCGACGTCATCGTGGCGGTGGACGGAAAGCGCGTCCATCGCATTCCGGATTTCACCGACGCGCTGGAGCAGATCGGCGTCGGTGGGCGCCTGCGGCTCACGCTGAAGCGTGACGACAAGGAATATTCTGTGGAACTCCCCGTGATCGATGCCGTTGGCAGGCGGGGACCGTCCCCAACCGTGACCGACAATTCATCGAAATCGCCGCCATAAGCGCGCCAGCCTTGAAAGAAGCACGGGCCGCCCCATCGGAGCGGCCCGTGCCATAGCGACGATAATCTCTCGCGCGATCTTCGGATTGGTGCCGGTGCCTCAGCAGGTTTCCTTGCCGCAGCGCGCGGTATTCACCTTTTGCCGCAAGGCATCAAGGCCGACTGCCCCCACCACGACATTCGGTCCGACCACATAGCTCGGCGTGCCATTGAGACCGATGGCCTCCGCCAGTTTCATGCTTTCATCCAGCGTGGCCTTGACCTCGGGGCTTGCCATGTCTTTTTCCAGCCGCGTCATGTCGAGACCGATGTCCTTGGCGACCGAAAGCGCTTTCGCACGATCGGCTTGCCCACGGCTGGTGAACATCTTCTGGTGAAATTCGAGATATTTCTTGCCGGTCTTGTCCTGCATGCGGACCGCCACGGCCACTTCCGCGGCCTCCCTGGAGCCCGGCCCGAGAACCGGGAACTCCTTGAGCACCACCTTCAGCTTGTTGTCCGACTTCATCAGGTCGAGCATGTCGCTCAGCGCTCGCCGGCAGTAGCCGCAGTTGTAGTCGAAGAATTCAACGAAGGTGACGTCGCCTTGCGGATTTCCCAGCACCACCTCGCGCGGCGAATTGAACAGCAGCTGCGCATTGTCCTTGACCGCGGCTGAATGTTTCTTGGCCTCCTCTTCCGCCATTCTCTGCTCGAGGACGGCCATCGCCTCTTGCAGCACTTCCGGATGCTGAAGCAGGTAATTGCGAACCACCCCCTCGATGCGCGCCTGATCGGGTGCGGTTGCCGCCTGCGGCGGAGTTGTCGCCTGCGGCGCGGTGCTACGGTCGGCCGGCGTCGCCAGCAATTTTTTGGCGTCCGGATCGTTGCGCAACGCGTCCACCACGGCGTCACGCACCACATCCTTGTTGTTCGCGAAGAAGTCACGCACGGCCTGCGCGATCGTCGCCTGGTCGGGTTGGGCCGTATCCTTCGGCTTCTTCACCGCCGCGTGCACTGTCTTCTTCGCCGCATACTTTATCTGCGCCGTCTTGGCGCGCTTGGTGCTTGCGGCATCGTCGCTACGCCCGCCAAAAATGTTCGACCAGATAGTCCCGGAGGAACCCGACCGTTCCGTCGGCGAGGGGGCGGCAATCGCAAAGGTCGCCATGCCGAGCAGGCACAGAGCACCGGCGGTAACGCGTGACAGGTTCGATTTCATTGCCTTGGTCCTTGTTGGTATTAATTCGGCCGCAGAGCGGTTTGTCTCGACGTGACGATATCATCTGCCTTGACCCAGCCCGGTGAGCCGATGGCAAAGCGAGTCTTAGCACGGGCCGCAAGCTCGCGCGCGGTCTTTAAGTCGCCCCGCGCCGCAGCGGCCTGGGCGGCGGCGAGCTGCGCCTGGGCGAGGTCGCCCTTGCGGCCATAGGCCATGCCGAGCTGCTCATAGCCATCCGGCACGTCGGGCTCCACCGCCAGCGCGACACGCAGGAGCGTGATGGCTTCGTCGGCGACCTCGCGCTTGTCGGTGGCGATCAGCGCTTTGGCGAGCAGCACCTTGATCAGCGCCGGCTGGGGGGCGAGCTGCACCGCTCGCCGCAGCGGCGCAATCGCCTCCGCCGGGTGGCCGCCTTCGAGCAGCGCCTGACCCTTGAGTTCGTGAAAATACGGATTGTTCGGCTGCGTCTGAATGAGCGAATCGATCTGCGCGATGGCGGAGCGCAGATCGAAATGCCGATAAGTTGAGATCGCACGGGCATAGCGCGCGGGCAGGCTTGTATTGCTCAGCGGATAGCGGCGCGCGACGGTGTCCGGCCGCTCCATGAATCCGGACAGCTTTGCGCGCATCATGTCGTGTCGCAATTGCAATTCGGGCGAGTCCTTCTTGTCCCAATACGGGCTGGTCTTCGCGATGACTTCGAGCGCCGCGACGCGTTCGGCCGGCATCGGGTGCGACTGCACATAGGGGTCGGCCTGAACCGCCGAGAACAGAATCTGATCGGCCAATCGCTTGAACGTGTCGTACATGCCCTTGGGCGACTGACCTGTCGCCGTCAGAAACTTCACGCCCGCGCGGTCGGCTTGCTCTTCCTGCGCGCGTTGATAGGACAGGAGCGAGCGCCTGATCGATTCCTGCGGCCCCGAGATGACAGCGGCGCCGGCCTGACCCATGTTGACGTTGCCACGTGCGCCGCCCGCGACCAGCGCGCCCATGCCGAGCAGCATGGCGACGATCGACTGCGTTTGCGCCGCCGCCAATTGCTCGCGCATCCGCGCCAGATGCCCGCCGGCGATGTGGCCGGTTTCGTGCGCGAGCACGCCGATGATCTCGTTCGGTGTCTTCGCGTCCATCAGCGCGCCGGCATTGATGAAAATGCGCTGACCATCCATCACGAACGCATTGAATGCGCGGTCGTTGATGATGGTGACGCGGATGTTCTGCTGTGCGAGCCCCGCCGCGCGCAGAATCGGTTGCGAATAGTCGCGCAGCAGTTGCTCGATTTCGGCGTCGCGGATAAGCGGCATGGCGCCCGCTTGCGCGCGCACCATCTGCGCCGGCCCAGCCGAGGCGGCAAGCGCCGCAGCCGTAACAAGCGCAAGCGCACGCACGGCTGGCGTCCGCAGCTGCGCCCTGATAGGTCTTCGGCTTTCGGTCATCTGCGCTGGAATGATACCAGAACTCCGTCGAAACTTAATGACGCCATAGGGCATGGTCAACGCGAGTCACGATCACATCTTGGCGCGAAGAACGCCTTAGTTAACGAGGGAATACGGCAAAGCCGGGGCGAAACGTTACGAGAAAGGCCGCAACACCATGCACGATGCCGCAAAACGGTTGCTCGCGGCCTCAAGACGTAGCGACGTACCGCCGTTCATGGTGATGGACGTGGTCGCGGCCGCCGCGCGAATCGAAGCCGCCGGCGGCCGCGTGATTCACATGGAGGTCGGGCAGCCCGCGGCGCCGGCACCGCAGGCCGCCATTGCCGCCGCGCGCGCGGCGCTCGGCGGCGCTCCGATCGGCTACACCGAGACGCTCGGCATACCGTCGCTGCGCGCGCGCATCGCGCGCCACTACGCGGAAAAATATCGCGTGACGATCGCGCCCGAACGAATTGTCGTCACCACCGGCTCATCGGCCGGCTTCATATTCGCATTTCTTGCATTGTTCGAGCCCGGCGACCGCGTCGCCGTGGCAACGCCCGGCTATCCGCCGTATCGGCATATCCTGAGCGCGCTCGGCTGCGAAAGCGTGCTGATCGAGACCACGCAGAATTCGCGCTGGGAGATTACGAGCGACATGCTGCTCGAAGCCCACGCCAAGAAACCGCTGCATGGCGTGCTGATTGCGAGCCCGGCCAACCCGACCGGCACCATCATGGAAGCGCGCGCGCTCGAAGCCTTGATCAGGACCGCCGACGCCAACGGCATTCGCGTGATTTCCGACGAGATCTATCACGGCCTCGACTACACCATGCCGGCCGAGACCGCAGCGCGCATGTCGGAGCGTGCCGTCATCATCAACTCGTTCTCGAAATATTTCTGCATGACCGGCTGGCGCATCGGCTGGATGGTCGTGCCGCCCGAACTGGTGCGGCCGATCGAGCGGTTGCAGCAGAATTTGGCGATCTCGGTACCGACGCTCTCGCAGATCGCGGCGCAAGCCGCGTTCGAAGGCCGCGACGAGATGGAAGCCGTCAAACATGGCTACGAGGAAAATCGCCGTATCCTGCTCGAAGGATTGCCGCGCGCCGGCCTCGATAAATTTCTGCCGGCCGATGGCGCGTTTTATCTTTACGCCAATGTCGGGGAGCTCACTGACGACAGCTTCGACTTCGCCAAACGCATGCTGGAAGAGGCGCATGTCGCGGCCACGCCGGGCGTCGATTTCGATCCCGTGCGCGGCAGGCATTTTCTGCGGTTTTGCTACGCGGGCTCCGCCGCCGACATGCGCGAGGCGGTGGCGCGCATCGGCCAATGGCTCAAGCCCTGAGCCGCGTCGCAACGCCCGTGTCGGTCCGGCGTTCCGACTTGAGCGACAAATAGATATCCAACGCTTCCTTCGGCTTGGCGTTCTTGTGTACGACCGCGTTGACCGCGGCGATCATCGCCTGCGGTGCGTCCGACTGGAAGATGTTGCGCCCCATGTCGACGCCCGCCGCGCCTTGTTGCACCGCGTTGTACGCCATGGTCAGCGCATCGAGTTCCGGCAGCTTCTTGCCGCCCGCCATCACGATCGGCACCGGGCATGAGGCGGTGACGCTCTCGAATCCGTCGTCCACATAGTAGGTCTTCACGTATTGCGCGCCGAGCTCGGCGATGATGCGGCAGGCGAGGCGGAAGTATTGCGCATCGCGCTTCATCTCCTTGCCGACCGCGGTGATGCCCATGACCGGAACGCCGAAGCGCAGGCCGGCATCGACGAGCCGCGTCATGTTATAGATCGATTGCGTCTCGAATTCGCTGCCGATGAAGACCTGCACCCCGACGCCGACCGCGTTGAGCCGCGCGGCGTCGTCCATGTCCATGGCGATCTGCTCGTTCGCGAGATCCTTCAAGATGCTCGGGCCGCCGCTGGCGCGCAGACAGATCGGCTTGGTGCAATCGGCCGGGATCAGCGAGCGCAATATGCCGCGCGTGCAGAACAGCGCGTCGCATTGCGGCAGCAGCGGCACGATCGAGAGATCGATGCGCTCGAGCCCCGTCGTCGGCCCCTGGATATAGCCGTGATCGACCGCCAGCATCACGGTCCGCCCGCTGGCGGGATTGAACGTCCGCGCGAGCCGGTTCTTCATGCCCCAGTCGAGCTGGTGCGAACCTTTCAGGAAAAATCCCGGCGTCGCCTGCGGCCGGTCGGCCTGGTAGCGTTCGCCTTCTTTGTCGGCTTCTGGCATGGGTCTCTCACTATGGCTTTATAGCTTTATGGCTTGGCGGGCGGCGGCGGCGGCGATTTTTCCTCCGCCATGCAGCGGGCGATGAAGGTCTTGCGCTTGGCGCCCTTGAGTTTTTGGTCGTCCGCGCCGAATTTGCAAGTCTCCATCTTCTGTTTGGCGGTGATCGCCGAGGCCGGCGCCGCCGACAGCAGGATTGCGAGCGCGGCGACAAGTGTGAGGGTCCGCAGCATCGTCGAATCTCCCTTGTTGTTATGGCCCGGCAGCAAGACAGCACACTTGTGCGAAATTTATGGCGTCAGCGCAACGCCGCCGCAATATTGCCCCCGTCGACCGTGGTGACATCGCCGGTGGTCTTCAACTCCAGCGCCTGATGCAGAAAGGCCTGCGCCACGTCGTCGGCGGTGACCTCGCGGCCGAGCAGATTGCCCGACATATACTCTTTTTCCGAGACGCCGCGCGCCTGCGAGCGTTGCTTGATGAAATCGTCGGTCAGCAGGCCCGAGCGGATGCGGTCGGCATTGACCGCATTGGCGCGAATGCCGTCGGCGCCGTAGTCCACCGCGTATTGCCGCACCAGGAACAGCGTCGCCGCTTTGGGCAAGCCGTAGGGACCGAAATTCGGCCCCGGATTCACCGCCTGCTTGGAGACATTGAACAGCAGGCACCCGCCGGTGCCCTGCGCCAGCATGATCTTCACCGCAGCCTGCGCCACGCGCTGATGGCCGAAGAAATTCAGTTCGAAGCTCTTGCGCAAGATCGCGTCGTCGACCTCGCCGATTTTTCCCTGCCAGGCCGCTCCGGCATTGGAAACCACAATATCGACGCCGCCGAACCAGGCAGCCAGACGTTCAAATGCATCCTGCACCGACTTGTCGTTTGTCACGTCGCAGTGGATTGCAACCGCACCGGTGCCGATGTCCTTGGCGAGATCGGATGCCGCCGCAAGGTTCACGTCGAACAGCCCTAGCGTCGCGCCGGCGGCCGCGAATGCCCGCGCGGTGGCCGCTCCGATCGCGCCAGCCGCACCGGTAATGGCGGCGATCTGTCCGGCGAGCGGCAATTCTTTCTGTTTGCCGAGCTTGGCCTGCTCAATCGGCCAATACTCGCAGTCGAACATGTCGGCTTCGGAGATTGAATCGAATGTGCCGATCGCCTCCGCGTCGGTGATGCAGGCGACCGTCTCTTCCGCCATATCGGCGGCGATGAGCGCGTCCTTCGCCGACCGCCCGAGCCCGTATAGCCCCAGACCCGGCACCAGTGCGACGCGGGGGAGGGGATCGAGCATGATCTTGCCGCCGCCGGCGCGCGCGTTGTTGCGCTCGAAATAGCCGCGGTAATCAACCATGAATTTTTCCGCCGCCGCGCGCGCCGCCTGTTTGAATTCGTTGAGCTTGCCGGCTTCCGGCGGCGGCACGATCAGCGGCCAGTTTTTGGTGCGGATCGTGATGTCGGGCGTGATCACGCCCTGCCGGGCATAGCGCGCAAGCTCCGCGCCGTTGACATAACGCAGAATATTGTCGCTCGTCCGGAATTCGAGGATCAACAGGCGATGCGCGCCTTCGCCATCGGCATCTCTCAGCGCGCAGGCGCCGCGCAGAATCGGCGCAACCTCCGCGCCGGGCGCGATGTTCTGCGGCATCGGCGCGGTCTTGAACACGGTCTTGCGGTTTGTCTGCAGCCGTTCCTCGGCGCGCGTGACCATCTCGATCATGCGCTCGTAGGATTCCTGCGCGCTGGCGCCGAACGTGAAAACGCCGTGCTTGGCGAGGATCAGCCCCGACACTTTCGGATTCTTCTCGAACACGTCGCCGGCTTTTTTCGCCAACCCGAAACCCGGCATCAGATACGGCACGTAGCCCATGCTGCCTTCATAGACCTCGCCGCAAAGTTTCTCGCCCTCCGGCTGGTCGATCAGGCTCAACACCGCTGTGGCGTGCGTGTGATCCACGAATTTATGCGGCATGAACGCGTGCAGCAGGAATTCCAGCGACGGCGTGGCCGTGAGCGGATCGAGCAGGGCGCCGCGCTGCACCCGCGCCATGTCGTCGTCGGAGAGTTTGTCGCGCGCGCGCAGTGCTTGCAGCGGCGCGAGCCGCACCGCCGGCATGCCGGCGGGCTCGATCGTCGCCATATCCGCGCCCGAACCCTTGACGCACATCGCCTCGGTTTCGCCGCCAAGCGGATCGCTCAGGCGCAGCTTTACCGACGTATTGCCGCCGCCGTGCAGCACGAGCTTGGGATCGCCGCCGAGTAACCGCGTGGTGTAGACGCGCAGCGCAAGGTCAGGAGCAACCCCTGCCTTGGCGTAGCGATCGACCGTCGCCTTTGCGTCGCGATCGACCCAGCGGCTCAGCATCGAAGCTAGTCCTTGCCACCCAAGAAACGTTTGGCCCACCAACCGGTGCGGCGCGGCTTGTTGGCGTCTTCGCCGCCGTTCGACCCTGCGGCGACGGCTTCTTCGGATGCGGCAGGCGCAAGGGGCGGTGGCGGGGTCTCTGCCGCGTGGCCACTGAACACCGGCGCTGGCTCACGCACCGTCGATCGCCGCCGCGGCGCTTCCGGCTCCGCTTGGGGCGGCGGCACGTTCGCGGGTTCGGCGGCGGCCGGCGCGGTTTCGGGGCGCGCCGGCTCAAAGGGCGGTGTGGAGGGCGGCTCGTTCATATCCGGCGCGGGCGGACGATAGTGTTCGCCGCGCTCGTTTCGATCGTTGCGTTGCTCACCGCGAAACTCGCCGCGCTGCTCGCCGCCGAAATCGCCGTAGTTCTCGCGATTGCGGCGATTGCGACGCCCGCCGCGGCGTCCGCGTCGGCGCCGGCGATGCTCGCCCTCGCCGCGACCTTCACCGCGTTCTTCGCCGCGGTCGTGGCCGGGCTGCTGCTGTCCATGCTGTTGCGGTTGCGGCGCGTAATCGCCTGGTCCGGGTTGGCCGCCGATTTCTTCGAAATCGTCCTCGTGGGCGACATTGTGCTCCGGCACGGTGTCATGCGTGAACTGCCCGTGAACGGGCTCAGGCCCGTGTTCGCGGCCGCCGCCGCCACGACCGCGCCGGCGCCGGCGGCGGCGGCGGTGACCGCCTTCCCGCTCGCCATCGAAATGCGGTGGCTGCGGACGCTCGTCCGCCGCTTCCGGCATCGACTCGTCCATTTCGCCGGTCGCTGCGAGCTCTTCTTCGCCCGCGAATTCCGGCTCCTCTTCTTCCTGAATGGGCGTGACGGCGGCCTCGGCTTGCGCGACCAGCGCGCGGGCCTGCTCGATGGTCATCACCTGCTCGCCGCGATCGATCGCGTAGGCGACCAGCCCGCCGATCTGCGGATCGGAGCTGATCGTGATCGTGATGTGGAAGCGTTCCTCCAGCGAGTTCAAATGCGAACGCTTTTGGTTGAGCACATAAAGCGCGATTTCCGGCCGCGTGCGTACGATCAGATTGTGCGTTGCGCCCTTGAGGATCGTTTCCTCGACCGCGCGCAGCAGCTGCAGCGCGACCGAAGACACCGAGCGTATATGGCCGGTTCCGCCGCAATGCGGGCATTTCTCGGTCGAGCTTTCGAGCACGCTGGTGCGGATGCGCTGGCGCGACATCTCCAGCAGGCCGAAATGCGAGATGCGGCCGACCTGGATACGGGCGCGGTCGTTGCGCAGCGCATCTTTCAGCCTGCGCTCGACCGTGCGGTTGTTGCGCTTCTCGTCCATGTCGATGAAATCGATGACGATCAAGCCGGCGAGATCGCGCAATCGCAGTTGCCGCGCGATTTCCTCCGCCGCTTCGATGTTGGTCTTGAGCGCGGTGTCTTCGATGTGATGCTCGCGCGTGGAGCGCCCGGAGTTCACGTCGATCGAAACCAGCGCTTCGGTCTGGTTGAGCACGATGTAGCCGCCGGACCGGAGTTGCACCACCGGCGAGAACATGGCGTCAAGCTGGCTCTCGATGCCGTAGCGCGTGAAGATCGGCTGGCCGTCGCGGTAGAGTTTGACGTTCTTCGCATGGCTCGGCATGAGCATGCGCATGAATTCCTTGGCTTCGTTGTAGCCGGCCTCGCCGGCCACAATGATTTCGTCGACATCCTTGCCGTAGAGATCGCGGATCGAACGCTTGATCAGCGAACCTTCCTCGTACACCAGAGTCGGCGCGGTCGATTTGAGCGTGAGGTCGCGCACCATCTCCCATTGCCGCAGCAGGTATTCGAAATCCCGCGTGACTTCGACGTTGCTGCGGTTGGCGCCGGCCGTGCGCAGGATCACGCCCATGCCGTCCGGCACTTCGAGCTCGTCGGCGATTTCGCGCAACTTCTTGCGGTCGTCGGCGCTGGTGATCTTGCGGCTGATCCCGCCGCCGCGCGCGGTATTCGGCATCAGCACGCAGTAGCGGCCGGCGAGCGAAAGATAGGTCGTGAGCGCCGCGCCTTTGGTGCCGCGCTCTTCCTTGACCACCTGCACCAGCATCACCTGCCGGCGTTTGATGACCTCTTGGATCTTGTACTGCCGCCGGTAGCGCGGCGCGCGGTCCGGCACCTCTTCCATCGCGTCGGCGCCGCCGACGGATTCGACGACCTCTTCCTCGGTGCCTTCCTCGCCGGGGCTGGTTTCGCTTGCGCCTTCTTGTGTCGGAGCGGCCTCCGCGGCGAGCGCAGAGGCCTCGTTCACGCCGGCTTCGGTGAGCAGAGCATCGCCGGCCGCGGCCCCTCCGCCGATGGACGCATCGTATTGGAGATCGCGTTGGGGATCGATCAACTCGATATCGAGGTTGTCCGGCTTCGGCTCCTCGGGTGGTGATTCATCGCCCGCGAAGTCGCGCGGCGCGGCGTCATCGGCTTGTGTATCGCCGACCGGCGTTTCGCTCAGGGGCGCATCGCCCAACATGGCTTCGCCGGCGGGAGTTTCGGCGGCCTCGTGCGCTGTCCCCTCAACGGCCTCAGCCGGGCGATGCTCCTCGCCGCTGCGGACCACCTCGTCCTGCCGTTCATGGCGGCGGACGTCGCGATGGCGGTGGCGGTCGCGCCGTCGTCCGCCACGCCGATCGTCGTCGTCCGCCGCCCGCGCCGCGCGCTCATCTTCGTCGAGCAGCGCCTGTCGGTCGGCGACAGGAATTTGATAGTAGTCCGGGTGGATTTCGGAAAACGCCAGAAAGCCGTGCCGATTGCCGCCGTATTCGACGAAGGCAGCTTGCAGCGATGGCTCTACGCGTGTGACCTTGGCGAGATAGATATTGCCCCGCAATTGCTTGCGATGGGCGGTTTCGAAATCGAATTCTTCAACCCGATTTCCGCGCAGCACGACCACCCGGGTTTCCTCCGGGTGCGTCGCGTCGATGAGCATCTTATTGGCCATTGAAATGTCTCTATGGGGGCGGACCGGGGCGCGGCGCCGGCATAAGGCGGCGCGAAACGCGGGCTGCCCGATTTGTGATGGATGGAATGGGTGGCGAAGCGGTCCCAAGCGCGGAAAGGCAAGCAATCGCGCGCGGTTGGTTCGCGGCGAACAGGCCTGACCTGGATATTTGCCTCGGGCATTACCTCGACCCGTGTTGCTTGACGGCAGAAGTGCGCCGTCGGTTGCTCACAGCTTGCGGCGAAGGCGTCTGACGCGCCGCCGCGCAGTCCGGCTGTCCTTTGGGGCCCGGGCTCCGATCACGCAACCGCCACAAGCGCCATGGGCGCGGCGACAGCTGCGGCATCTTTCGCTGGCCAGCCGGTCCCCCGAAGGGGAGCAAGTCGCTGGAAAGCGTGCCTTTTGGCCCCGAACGCGGCACAACCGGGAGCTCAACCGTGAGCGGCCCTTCTTTAGGGGTCTGGGCACGCGATAGCAAGCATGACCTTACGAAAGCCACCGCAATTCAGCGAAAAGCCTATATTATATGTGGGTTTCCCACTGGGAGTTTAAGTGCCGATTAACCGTGCTCTCCTTATGGAGTAGGAGTGATGTCGGAGGCTTGGGATTCGATGGCATTGCGCGCGACCAAGGTCGTCATCGCCCCTATCCTGGGACTGTTCGTTGCGGTCAGCGCCGCCGAAACGGCCGGCGCGGCCGACCGTGATGCCGCGCGTGCGGCCTACCCCGTCGTCCAGGACGCTCGCCTTGGCGGCGACGAAAAACAGACCCGTTTCATCGCCGATATCTCCCAGAAGGTGGAGCTGCGCGCCTTCACGCTGGCCGATCCCTATCGCGTGGTCGTCGACATGCCCCAGGTGACGTTCCGCCTGCCCCCCAAGGCCGGCGAAACCGGCCGCGGCCTGGTCAAGGCCTACCGCTACGGACTGATCATGCAGGGTGGATCGCGCATCGTGCTCGATCTCGCCGGTCCGGCGCGCATCGAGAAGGCGTTCGTGCTCGATGCGGTCGAAGGTCAGCCCGCTCGCATCGTGCTTGATCTGGTGGCGACCGACCGCGAGAGCTTTTTGCATACGCTGTCCGAGGTCAAGGCTGCCAAGCCGCCGGAAGCGGCGCGCAAGCCCGACCCGCCGAAACCGGAGGCCGCGATCAAGGCCGATCCGCGTCCCGTTATCGTGCTCGATCCTGGCCACGGCGGCATCGATTACGGCACGCGTGCGCCGAGCGGCGAGAGCGAAAAATCGCTGGTGCTCGATTTCGCGCTGCTGTTGCGCGCCCAGCTCGAGAAGACCGGCAAGTACCGCGTGGTCATGACGCGTGCGGATGACACTTTCGTGCCGCTTGCCGAGCGCGTTCAGATCGCGCGCACGCATCAGGCCGCTCTGTTCATCTCGATCCACGCCGATGCATTGAAGAAATCCGATGGCGAAGCGACCGGGGCGACCATCTACACCCTGTCCGATACCGCGTCCGATGCCGAAGCCGCTCATCTGGCCGAGGCCGAAAACCGCGCCGACGTGATTGCCGGTATCGATTTGTCGTCGGAGCCCAGCGACGTGGCCAATATCCTGATCGATTTCGCGCAACGCGAGACCAAGACGTTCTCGCTGCATTTTGCCAAGACGCTCGCATCCGAGCTCAAGAGCGTCGCGCGCCTGCACAAGCATCCGCTCAAATCCGCGGGCTTTAAGGTGCTTAAAGCCCCCGACGTGCCCTCGGTCCTGATCGAGCTTGGTTATGTCTCCAACCAGCAGGACCTCAAACAGCTGACATCCGGCGCCTGGCGCACGCGCACGGTGGCGACGACGGTGGCGGCGATCGACAAGTTCTTCGCAACGCGCCTGGCCGGTACGTCCGGAGGTGCCAACTGAACGAATCTGGGACAATAGGGCGGGGTAAGAGCCTCAGTTTGAACATAAAACCGCGCGACCACAGCCGCCGTGGAATGAGCTAGAATTGATTTTGGTCATTTGACGATGCGACGACTGCTTCGCTTCTTTGGATTTCTCTTCGCGCTGGGATCGATCCTGTTCCTGGTGGGCGTTGCCGCGGTCGCGGGCCTGCTTTGGCATTTCTCCAAGGACCTGCCCGACTACACGCAATTGCAGGACTACGAGCCGCCGGTCATGACGCGCGTTCATGCCAGCGACGGCTCGCTGGTCGCCGAATACGCCAACCAGCGTCGTCTCTATCTTCCGATCCAGGCCGTTCCGAAAATGGTGATCGAGGCCTTCATCGCGGCCGAGGACAAGAATTTCTACGACCACAACGGTCTCGACCTTGGCGGCATCCTGCGCGCTGGAATTTTCTATCTGCAGAACTACGGCCGCGGCCGCCGTCCGCAAGGCGCTTCAACCATCACGCAACAGGTGGCGAAGAACTTTCTGCTGACGCCGGAGCCGACCTTCCAGCGCAAGGTCAAGGAAGCGCTGCTCGCCCTCAAGATCGAACGCGCCTATTCCAAGGAGAAGATCCTCGAGCTCTATCTCAATGAAATCTATCTCGGGCTCGGCGCTTACGGAATTGCCGCGGCGTCGCTGCTCTATTTCGACAAATCGGTGCACGAATTGACCGTCGCGGAGGCGGCTTATCTCGCGGCCCTGCCCAAGGGGCCCAACAACTACAATCCCTTCCGCAAGCGCGACGAGGCGATCGCGCGGCGCAACTACGTGATCGACCGCATGGTCGAGGACGGCTACTTGAAGACGGCTGATGCGGAAAAAGCCAAGAAGGATCCGCTCAACGTCACCACGCGCCCGACCGGCGCGCACATTTTCGCCGCCGAGTACTTTGCCGAGGAAGTGCGGCGCTGGGTCTACGACAAATACGGCGAGAAGGCGCTCTACGAAGGCGGCCTTTCGGTCCGCACCACGCTCGATCCGAAGTTGCAGGTGATGGCGCGCAAGGCGTTGGTCGATGGCTTCACGCGCTTCGATGAGGCGCAAGGCTGGCGCGGCCCCGTCGCGAAGATTCCGCTCGCCGGTGATTGGGGCGTCAAACTGGCCGAGGTCAAACCGCTCTCCGACATCGCGCCCTGGCGTCTCGCCATGGTGCTGGATGTCAACGATCAGAGCGCGCGCATCGGTCTCTTCCCCGGCCGCGAGCCGGGCGGTGCGTTGTCCAAGGCGCGCCCGGTCGGGACGATAGCGCTCGACGGCGTCAAATGGGCCAAGGCGACCAGCGGCCCGACCAAGGGCAAGCCGCCGACCAAAGTGTCCCAGGTGCTTGAAGTGGGCGACGTGGTCTACGTCGAGCCGCTCAATGCCGAGTCCCAGCAGTTCCGTTTGCGCCAAATTCCCGAAGTCTCCGGCGCCATCGTCGTCATGGACCCGATGACCGGCCGCGTGCTCGCCATGGTCGGCGGGTTCTCCTATGACCAGAGCCAGTTCAACCGCGCGACGCAGGCGTTCCGCCAGCCCGGTTCCTCGTTCAAGCCGCTCGTTTATGCGACCGCGCTCGACAACGGCTATACGCCCTCGACGCTGGTGCTGGACGCGCCGGTCGAAATCGATCAAGGCCCCGGCCTGCCGCCCTGGCGTCCGGAAAACTACACCGCCGGAAAATATAACGGTCCATCGACGCTGCGTTACGGCATCGAGCAGTCGCGCAATACCATGACGGTGCGCCTTGCCCAGGATGTCGGCATGCCGCTGATCTCCGAATACGCCAATCGCTTCGGCGTCTACGACAACCTGCCGACCTATCTTTCGTATTCGCTCGGTGCCGGCGAGACCACGCTGCTCAAGATGGTCACCGCCTATTCCATGTTCGACAACGGCGGCAAGCGTATCATTTCGACCTTCATCGACCGCATTCAGGATCGCTACGGCCACACCATCTACAAGCACGACCAGCGCGAGTGCCAAGCCTGCAACGTGCGCCGCTGGGAAGGCCAGCAGGAGCCGTCGCTCGTCGACACGCGCGAGCAGGTGATCGACGCCATGACCGCCTATCAGATCACCTCGATCATGGAAGGCGTCGTGCAGCGCGGCACCGCCACGGTCGTACGCGAGGTCGGCAAGCCGATCGCCGGCAAGACCGGCACCACCAACGAAGAAAAGGATGCCTGGTTCATCGGCTATTCGCCCGATCTCGCTGTCGGCGTCTATATCGGCTACGACAAGCCGCGCCACATGTCGCTGGCCGGCGGCGCGACCGGCGGCCACGTCGCGGCCCCGGTGGTGCGCGATTTCCTCAAAGTCGCGCTCGCCGACAAGCCGCCGGTTCCCTTCCGCGTTCCGAGCGGCATCAAGCTGATCCGCGTCGATCCGAAGACCGGAATGCGCATCGCGCCCGGCGCCACCGGCCCCGTGATCCTCGAAGCCTTCAAGCCCGGCACCGCACCGCCCGACAATTTCACTGTCATCGGTGGGCCTGACGGCAACGCTGCCGCCACCGTTTCTCCCGACGCCGATCGCGCGCTGCGCGGCGGAACCGGCGGACTTTATTGACGGCATCGCCACGCTGCCTTTGGCGAAAATATCGCCGTCGCTTGTAGCTCCAACATTGAGGGACTATCATCGCCCGCGTGTGAATGAGGGGGCACACGATCGTATGTTGCGCGCGTTTGGACTCAATTCGCTTATCCGGAGCAACGCGATAAAGTCGGTCATCGTTCTGTTCGTATTTCCGCTTTTGTTGCCCGCGATCGTTTTTGTCATCGGTCTCATCGTTGGCCTGCTTCGCGGCGGCCGAGACGCTCGCGTGGTCGATGCGAGTTCATCCTCCGCTTTCACGGTTTTTCTGATCGTCGCCGTGATCATGTTGTTCTGGGTGCCGATCGCATACTTCATCAATCAATGGATCATCGATCGTGCGACCAATGCCCGCCCGCTCACCCGCGCCGAGGAGACGCGCGTCTGGAATCTTCTCGAGAACCTCTGCATCGGCTGCGGCATGCGAGTACCCGCGCTTCGGATCATCGAATCCGAAGCGTTGAATGCATTCGCCGGCGGGGTCAGCGAGTACAGCCATTCGATCACACTGACGCGCGGCCTGTTGAATAGCCTCACGGACGCCGAACTCGAAGGCGTACTCGCGCATGAATTGACGCACATCAGGAACCGCGATGTGCAGCTGCTGGTCGCGACAACAATCATCGCCGGTGCGGCACCGCTGGCCTGCGATCTGGTCGTTGTTCTGTTCCGCGGCCTGGTTGCCGTCGTGTTTGTGCCTTTGCACCTGGTCGGAGCCTGGTTGCCGGACTTCGGCCAGCGGGTATCGCCGTTGCAACGGCTGCAAAACGGAATAGTCGCGCTGGTCGGCTACGTCCTGCATCTGATCAGCGAATTTCTCTCGATGATTCTGAACCTGTTTCTGTCCCGCCGCCGGGAATTCACCGCCGATGCCGGCGCAGTTGAACTGACCAAGAATCCCGACGCTCTGATATCGGCGCTGCGCAAGGTTTCCGGGCATTCCGACATCCCGACCCGCGTCGCCGCGGTGCGCGAAATGTTTTTCGACAATCCGCACTTGAGCGGCCTCGAAGGTCTGATCGCGACGCACCCGCCGATCGAAAGACGCATCGATGCGCTGCTCAAGTCCGGCCGCAATCCCGCGCCCGCTACTGCGTCCGCTACCGAACCGAAAGTTCCGCAGCCGGTCCAGTGGCGGGCGGCTGCGTCGAAACTCGCCCCGCACGTTCTGCCCGAGACACAACCGGCATCGAAAACCTTCGCGCCGCCGAGCCCGCCTGAGCCTGAGCTTCGCGATATTGCGCCGCTGACGGCTTCGCCGCGCGGCCGTACCCGGCGGCTGACCGTGGACTACTATCCGCTGCTCTCGCGCGCGGTTTCGTTGATCGAGAACAATACGCCGGACGCGCGCAAACTGCTCTATGCCCGCGCACGGCTTTCGCTCGTGAGCCATCTGCGCCAGTCCGACCCGCCGTTCACCGATTCCGAGTTGAGCGCCGAACACGAGGCGCTCGACGACGCCATCGAGCGGATCGAGTCTCCGAATAACCGCGTCAAGACCGCCGCCAAGCCGGAAAGGCTTGCGCCGCACAGCAAGGAACGCGCCGTACGGCAGGGCAATCGTGTTCCCCTGCGTTATGCGGTTCCGCTCGCGGCTGCCGTGGCTCTGCTGGCGCTCGGCATCGCGGGCTACAAATTGATCGACATAACAACTGTGCGATTGACTGTCATGAGTTGGCTGCCGGGTCATTCGAACCCCGGCGCCATCACCAGCGTCGACTTCACCAACGCGACTCTCGACCTGAGCGGCACCTCTTGCGAAGAGATGACGCGCACCCGAAGCGTGACGCTCGTGCAAGGGAGTGCGCAAGTCGGCGATGTTTTCTTCAACCTCCGTGCCGTCTCCTATGGATCGATCACCGGCAAGGATCAAAACGAAGCCGCTGTCGTCATTAACTGCGGCAACAAGGCGCCCACCGACGTCCTTTTGCTGTATGTCATGAAAGCGGACCGGCCTGTTCGTCTGGCCGCGGTGGCGCTCGGCTCCGCCGCCTTCGGCGGCTTGCACGCGATGGCGGTGGCGGATGGCTCCGTCGTCGTTGCCCAATATGGCGGCGAAGCCCGCTGCTGTCCGACCGAAATTGTCGAGTCGCGCTGGAGTTGGAAGGACAGCCGATGGACGCAAGTGGGCGAGCCGGTCAAACGGCCATTTCCCGAAACGCCGCAGACCGGGAGCAAGCTTCCGCAGGCGATCGGCCAATGCGGCTTCACGACCGTCACGAGCGTCGGCGACCGGCTGCAGGGCGACCACAAGTCCGGCAGCTTGATCCGCTATGCCAACGGCGGCCACCAGGAATCGCTGAGTACGATGCCGGCGTTCGCGGCTTCCCGCGCCGGCGATGAGATCCGCCTGTGCCTCAACCAAGTTCCGAGCAATTGCCCGCGCGGCGATCGGCGCGGGCGCATTTACAACGCCACCAACATGCGGACGTTGCAGAGCTGGGAAGCTGCGGACTCGCTTCGCCAATGCGGTGGCGCTTGAAGTCCCTCAGCGCATTTTCTCCCACGTCATGGTACGCACGCTCATACGCCCGCTGATCGGGTCCGGCGTGGGCTTGGTGGAGAGATGCACGCGGTCGCCCTCGAACCGCGCGATGCGCGTCTGATGCGTGCCGGTCCAGCTCTCGTTCCAGGAACAGTCGACATGGTGGGTGACCACGTCGCCGTTGATCGTATAGGTGCCGGCATAGGCCAGCACGCTCTTGAACAGATCGATCGCTTCCTCGGGCGTCGGGCTCGCGCCTTTGGGCCGTTTCCTGTCGCTGCGGGCGTTGATCACGATCATCCGTCCGTCCGGCCCATAGTTGATGTAGCCGTCCGGGTTCGGGCCGAAAAAATCGCTTTTTTCGCCGGTGGCGACATCCTCGTTGACGACCGAGACGAGCTTCCAGGTCCCGATCAGGCGCGCGCGCGTGGCGTCGTTGTCCATGTGTATGCTTTTCCGTTCGTCCCCGCGAAAGCGGGGACCCAGAATTTGCCGCGAGCTCATCCGAAATAACAAGTCTGGATTCCCGCCTTCGCGGAATGAGCGGAGTGTGTGGGTTGCGCCGACCCCGCACAATCGCTACATCCTCGCGGCTGCCGGAATCGCCTGCGGCCGAACGGAAATCGTCATGCGCGCTGAAACGCAAACCATAGTCTCCGACATCAAGCAGTCGATCGGGCTGCTGAGGAGGCACCTTTGACTTCGACAAGGCCAAGGCGCGGCTCGCCGAGCTGAACAGGCAGGCGGAAGACCCCAACCTCTGGAACGACACCGCGCGCGCCCAGCGCATCATGCAGGAGCGCACCGCGCTCGAGGATCAGCTGTCCTCGATCTCGCGCATCCAGCAGGAGCTCGACGACCAGCTCACCATGATCGAGCTGGGCGAGGCCGAGAAGGACGATAAAGTCGTCGCGGAAGCCGAAGCCGCGCTCAAGAAGCTGAAGACCGAGACCCTCCGGCGCGAGCGCGAGGCGCTGCTTTCCGGCGAAGCCGACGCCAACGATTCCTATCTCGAAGTCCACGCCGGCGCCGGCGGCACCGAGAGCCAGGATTGGGCGAACATGCTCATGCGCATGTATACGCGCTGGGCCGAACAGCACCGCTACAAGGTGGAGTGGCTCGAAGAGAGCGAAGGTGAAAGCGCCGGCATCAAATCGGCCACCATCCGCATCAAGGGCCGCAATGCCTATGGCTGGCTGAAGACCGAAGCCGGCGTGCATCGCCTCGTGCGCATCTCGCCGTTCGACGCCAATGCGCGTCGGCACACCTCGTTTGCCAGCGTCCAGGTCTATCCGGTCATCGACGATCGCATCAAGGTCGACATCAAGGAATCTGACGTGCGTGTCGACACGTTGCGCGCCGGCGGCGCCGGCGGCCAACACGTCAACAAGACCGAGTCCGCCATCCGCCTGACCCACATCCCCACCAATATTGTCGTGTTTTGCCAGAACGACCGCTCGCAGCATCGTAACCGTGCGCAGGCCTGGGACATGCTGCGCGCGCGGCTCTACGAGTTGGAGATGCGCAGGCGCGAAGAGAAAGCCGCCGCCGAGCAAGCCGCCAAAACCGAAATCGGCTGGGGCCATCAGATCCGTTCGTACGTGCTGCAGCCCTATCAGATGGTCAAGGACCTGCGCACCGGCGTGACCTCGCCCACGCCCTCCGACGTGCTCGACGGCGATCTCGATCAGTTCATGGAAGCCGAACTGGCCCGCAAGGCGTTCGGCGGCGGGCCGGCGCAGGTTGAGGATGTCGAGTAGAGCAATAGGCTCGTAAAATTTAAATCGAATATTAACCCTGCCTGAAGTCAGGGCTTAACGTTCCTGAAATCGCCGGGTTTCTCGGCTCTGATCGCCTCAATTCGGCGGGAACCAAAGCGCCTCCGTCGGCATTGATTGGCGACGTCCGCCGTTCCTTCAACCGAACGGCCGGAGCAAAAACGGAGGAAAGGATCATGTGGCTCTCCTTTTTCTCGATCGTTGCTGCAGCTTCCATTGGCTTCAGTGTGGCAGCTCTCGTGGTCCAAGCCGTGGGCCAAGACGATTCACTGCACGGCTGACGATTTTGCGTACGACGCCCGGGAAGCGTCGTCAGGGGCGGCTCTCGCGGGCCGCTCCTTTCTTATTGGGACGCAGGCTGACGGACTACAGCGCGTTGCCGAGCCGCAGCCCGGCGCGCAGGAACTTCTGCGGGTCGACCGCCTCGCCGTCGATGCGCGTCTCGTAATGCAGATGCGGTCCGGTCGAGCGGCCGCTTGAGCCGACGAGACCCACGATCTGTCCGATCTTCACGGATTGTCCCGGCTTCACCAGGATTTCGGACAGGTGGCCATAGCGGGTGGCCAAGCCGTTGCCATGCTCGATCTCGACCATCCGGCCGTAACCGCCACTCCAGCCTGCCGTCGTCACCCGGCCGTTTGCGGTCGCGCGTACCGGGTCGCCCACGCTGCTGCGGAAGTCGATGCCGGTGTGCATGGCAGGCGCGTGCAGGAATGGATCGAGACGGACGCCGAAGCCCGATGAAAGATCGATTTCGCCGCTGATCGGTTTGCGCAATGGCACGGCATTCAAGGTGCGCGTCAGGCGGTCCGCATGGGCGCGCGCGACATTGATGCGATAGAGCTGCCGCTCGAACGCGCCGGAATCCTGTGTCAGCACGACCGGGACGAACGGTCCGCCGACGGCGTTGGATGGCGCGGGGATTTTGCCGGGATCGAGCCCGAGGTCTGCCAGCACGCGGCGCATGCGTTTGACCTTGTTTTCGTAACTGTCCTCGATGGCATTGAGCGTCGCGGCTTGTCTGGCCTCGATGCGGTTGAGCGCGTCCTGCAATCGCGCGAGCCTGTTTTCGTAGCCGTTGCCGGCGGCTTTCGTCGTGAGATGAGCCGCGGTCGCAACCGTCACCCCGCGTGACTCAAGCCGCGATTCACGATCGGGCGGGGTCGCCAGGATCACCGGGTCGCTGTTGGGCGAAGCCTTGAGAGTCGTTTCCGGCGGGACCTCGACTTGCGGCCCGCGCAGCGGTGCGGCCTTGATGGATCCCGTCGGGGCCGGGTCGGGCAGACCCAGCAGACTGGACGTGCGCGATTCCAGCGTCGATTGCCGCCGCAGCATCTGCTCGATCTTCTTCTCGATCTGCTCCTGGTCGAGCAATTGGCGGCTGGTGATGCGGTCGACCTGCGTTCGCAATTCGGCGATGCGATCCTCGTAGCCGACCTGCATGTCGGTTTGGCGCGCGATCATCCGCGTGATGACATCGTCGTGGAACGCGAAATAAGTTCCGGTCGCGAGCGACCAGCCGGCCATGATCACAAGGCTTCCGACCGCGATCCAGAAGCTAACCGGCCCAAGCCGGAACTGACGGCCGGCATGGCCGAGCGTATAGCCGCCGGCGCGCCGCGGGCTGCGCTGGGATGTGCGCGAATCGACGATTCGCCCGGAATCGGCTCGATAGACGCGAGATTTGAATCGATATGGCATCAACGCTTCCCCCACCGGTCCCCATTGTGTGGTCCCGGCGCATCAGGGGGCATTTTCAGCGGAGTGTAGTTAATAATTTCCGAACAGAACCAAGAAAATACCGCCGATGGGTAACGAAGGGTGGATGAAAAGTGCACGAAATATGAAGCGCTTGAATGCGTCTGTTGATTCAGAGCGCTTGGGCGGCTGCCAGCACCTCCTCGGCATGGCCGTCGACCTTCACGTTGTTCCAGATGCGCGCAATGCGTCCGTCCGGGCCGATCAGGAACGTGGTCCTTCGCACCCCCATGAAGGTCCTGCCGTACATGGATTTCTTGCCCCAAGCGCCATAGGCCGCGAGCGTTTTATGGCCCTCATCGGAGGCGAGCGGGATCGTCAGTTTGTGGTCGGCCTTGAAGGTATCCTGGGCCTTCACCGGATCGGCTGACACCCCCAGAATAGCCGCCCCGGCCTTGGTAAAAGCTGCGTTGAAGCGGGAAAAAGCAATGGCTTCCCGGGTACATCCGGGAGTATTGGCCCGTGGATAGAAGTAAAGCACGAGCTTTCGGCCGCTATAGTCTGCGAGCGAGACTTCGCCGCCCCCATCCGTGGGAAGCTTGAATGCCGGGGCTTTCGCGCCCACCGTCAATTTGCTGGCCATATGCCTTCCTTTCGTCGCTTTCATCACCACAATTGATGCTTACTTGATGGGGGGTAGCGGGCTGGCGGTCCGGCAGGGATTTATAAAGCTTCTCCGCGCCAGGTTAGTTGAATCGCCGGCTTTTTGCCGGCTGGTAATTCCGCGCACGAGGGAACAGCCGGTCCGGCATGACGATCAAGGATAATAGTGCGCGCGACGCTTTGCTTCGGAAATTGGAAGCATTCCTCCACTCGTATCGGCTGAGGCGCGCAAGATCCCGCGCGTCGGTGCGCGCCGACCGGGCGCGCCGCGCCCGCGCCCGCATCACGCGCGTGCTCTCCATCAATTTCCGTCGCCGCTTGCCGCTGCTGCGCAAGATTGCGATCGGCGCGGGCGCATTCGCCTGCATCGTGGCCGTGCTGATCGGCGGGCTGTGGTGGCGGCTCGCGAGCGGACCGATTGCCCTCGACATCGTCACCCCTTGGCTCACGTCTGCGATCGAACAGAATTTCGGCAGCCGGCATCACGTCGAGGTCGGCGGCACGGTACTCGAACGCGACGCCAACGGCCGCACGGCGTTGCGGCTGCGCGATATTGTCGTGCGCGATTCCGACGGCGAATTGGTCGCGACCGCGCCGCGCGCGGAAATCGGACTCTCCGGCGCGAGCTTGCTGCTGGGAAAACCCCGCGTTGCCAGCCTCCTTTTGGTCAACGCCAACATGGAAATACGGATCGAGCCCGACGGTCGCGTCAACGTATATGCCGGCGGGCCACGGCCGTTCCTGGTGATCTCGCCGATCAATGCGGTGCAAGGAGCAAAACCTGCCACCGCGATGTCGCTGAATGCCTTGACCGATCGCGGCATCGACCAGAACGTCTCCGCCTTGCTCGGCTGGGTCGACGGCCTCGGCGCGCTTGGGCGTGACGGCAATCCCGTCAACGTCAGCGGTCTCGACGGTCAGGAATTGATCGAAGTCGGCGTCAAGCACGGCAGCTTGATGGTCGATGATGCGCGCAACAGCCGGCAGTGGTCGTTCACCGAAATCACCATGAGCCTGACCAGGCCCGAGCAGGGTGGGGTGGCCTTCGCGGCCAGCTCCGAAAGTGAAGCCCGCTCCTGGTCGATCTCCGCCGCGCTGATGCCGATGAAGGATGGACATCGCTTGCTTCGCTTCGAAGCCAGCCACGTCATGCTCGACCACTTGCTGCTCGCGATGCAGCTTGGCGACGGCCAGCTTCACTCCACGCTGCCGATTTCCGCCGAGTTGCAAGCGGAGATTGCCGCCGATGGCATGCCGCAAGTGCTCAAGGGCCACATCATCGCCTCCGGCTACCTCGGCGACGAGAAGGACTCCGAAGGCTTCCTGCCGATCGATCTTGCCGAAATACGATTGGACTGGGACATCACGCGCGGAACGCTTCTGGTGCCGTTCCAGTTCGTCTCCGGCAGCAACCGGATGGCGCTTTTTGCTCAATTCACTCCGCCGGCGAGTCGCGACGGTGTCATGCTGTTGGCCTTGAGCGGCGGATCGGTCGTGCTCGGTCCCATTCCTCCCGAGAAGGATCCGCTCATTCTCAAGCGCATAATGGTGCGCATCCGCCACGATCTCGCGCAGAAGCGGATCACGCTCGAACAGGCCGACATCGGAACCGACGGCGACAAGAGCGTCGGTCTCGCGATCTCGGGCAATCTCGATTATTCGGGCGCCGAACCGCATCTTTCACTCGGCCTCGCCGGCACGCAGATGAGCGTGCCCGCGCTCAAGCGTCTTTGGCCGAGCTTCGTCGCGTCGCACGTGCGCTCCTGGGTCATGCAGCATGCGTACACCGGCACGGTGGAGCGCATCGATGTCGGGATCAACACGCCGCTCGCGACGCTGCCTGCGAACGGGCCGCCGATGGCCGATGACGGCCTGGCGATCGACATCGGCCTGAAAAACGCATCCCTGCGCCCGGTCGACGGATTGCCGCTGATCCGCGACGCCGACGTCACCGTACACGTCACCGGCCGTACTGCGACCGTCAAGCTCGGTCGTGGCACCGCTGAAATCTCCCCCGGCCGCCGGCTCGCGCTGTCGAATGCGATCTTCGAATTGCCCGACATGAATCAGAAGGCGCCCCCGGCCAAGGTGCGCTTCCGTCTCGACGGTCCGGTTCCGGCCGCCGCCGAGCTTCTGGCCAGCGAAAAATTGCGCGATTTTTCCGGCAGTCCGTTCGATCCGCTCGCCAGCCGCGGCACGATCGCGGCGCAAGTCTCGCTGATGCTGCCGCTCGCGCACGAGGTGCCCAAGGGTTCGGTCAATTTCAACGTCAATCTCGATCTCAGCAATTTCTCCGCTGACAAAATGCTGCTGGGTCAGAAGGTCGAGGCGGTTCTGTTAAAGATCGCCGCCACCAATCAGGCCTACCAGATCGCCGGCGACGTGAAGATCGGCGGCACGCCCGCGCGACTCGAATATCGCAAAGCCGCGGGCGAGCCTGACGCAGAAGTGCGCATTGCCGCAACGCTCGACGATGCCGCCCGCGCGAAGTTTGGCTTCGATCTTGGCAGCGCCGTCACCGGCCAGGTTCCCGTCAAGGTCAGCGGTCGCACCGCTGCGGCGGCCACGAATGACAAGGACAACAAATTCACCGTCGAAGCCGATCTGACCGCTGCCAAGATCGACAACCTGCTACCCGGCTGGGTCAAGCCGCCCGGTCGGCCGATGCGCGCCACCTTTACGCTCGTCAAGCAAGATCAGATCACGCGTTTCGATGAGATTTACGTCGATGGTTCCGGCGCCATGTTGCGCGGAACCATTGAAGTCGACGGCTCGAACGATCTGCAAACGGTAAATTTCCCGGTGTTCGTCCTGTCCGAGGGAGACAAGGCGACGCTCAAGGCGGATCGCGGCCCCGATGGGGCGCTGCGCGTCGTCATGCGCGGCGATGTTTTCGATGGACGGAATTTCGTCAAGGCGTCGATTTCGGGCTCGTCCCCGGATCAGAAGGCGAAGGCCCAGCGCGATCTCGACCTCGACATCAAAATCAGCACGGTGCTCGGCCACAATGGCGAGACCCTGCGCGGCGCTGAAATGAAAATGTCACGCCGTTCCGGTCAGCTTCGCGGCTTTACGCTTAACGGCAAGCTTGGTCGTGAAGCCTCGATCAAGGGCGATCTGCGCGAAATGCGCGACCTGCGCGATCCCCGCGGCCGCACCGGCAACGGCCAGGTGCTTTATCTCGATACCAATGATGCCGGATCGCTGTTCCGGTTTGCCGGGATTTATCCGCGCATGTCCGGCGGTCACTTGTGGGTGCTGATGGATCCGCCCAGCTCCGACCTGGTGCCGCAGGAGGGCGTCCTCAACATCCGTGACTTCGCGATCCGCAATGAACGCGAGCTGGAAGACGTGCTCGCCAATCCGCAAGTCAGCGCGCCGGCCACGGAGCGCGACAATGTCATGTTCACCTATTTGAACGTCGAATTCACCCGCACGCCGGGCAAACTCGCGGTCCGCGACGGAGTGGTTCGTGGTCCGATCATCGGCGCGACCATCGACGGCAACTTCGATTATCAACGCGATGAGGTGCAGCTGCGAGGCACGTTCGTGCCGCTCTACGCCATCAACAACATGCTGACGAAGATCCCGTTCATCGGGGCGCTGCTCAGTGGCGGCAACAGCAACTCCGGCGTATTCGGAATAACCTACGAGGTCGTCGGCCCGACCAACCAGCCGGTGCTGCGCATCAATCCGGCGTCCGGTCTGGCGCCCGGAATTTTACGCAAGTTCTTCGAGTTTCCGGCCAGTACTCCGAACAACATCAATGCGCCGGCCCTTGCGCCGGCCAATCCTGTCACCAGCACCAGCCGCGCAACGCCGATGGATTTGGCGCGCTGAGTTTCTAGGCCGGCTTGAGCAGGACGTGCCGCTTCCTGCCGAGCGAAAGCTTGATCACGCCCTCGGGCGTTACGTGCTGCAACGTGAGCACCATCTTCTCATCGGTCACGTTTGCGTCGTTCACTTTGAGCCCGCCGCCCTTGATCTGACGCCGCGCCTCGCTGTTTGACGGCACCAAGCCCGCGCGCACGAACGCGCTGAGCACGCCGATCCCGTTCTCGATCTCGGCGCGTGCGATTTCGACCGTCGGCAGGTTCTCCGACAGCTCGCCTTGCTCGAAGGTGGTGCGTGCGGTTTCGGCCGCCCGCACGGCGGCGTCGCGGCCGTGCACGAGGGCGGTTGCCTCCGTCGCCAGCACTTTCTTGGCCTCGTTGAGCTCCGCGCCCTTGAGCGCGGCGAGCCGGTCGATCTCCTCAAGCGGCAAGACCGTGAACAGCTTCAGGAAGCGCTCGACGTCGCCATCCTCGGTGTTGCGCCAATACTGCCAGTAGTCATAGGGCGAGAGCATGTCGGCGTTGAGCCACACCGCGCCGGCTGCGGTCTTCCCCATCTTGGCGCCGGCCGATGTGGTCAGTAGCGGAGAGGTGAGCGCGAACAATTGCGTGTTTGCCATGCGGCGACCGAGATCGATGCCGTTGACGATATTGCCCCATTGGTCCGATCCGCCCATCTGCAGCACGCATCCGTGACGCCTGTGGAGTTCGACGAAATCGTAGGCCTGCAGGATCATGTAGTTGAATTCGAGAAACGACAGCTCCTGCTGCCGGTCGAGCCTGAGCTTCACGGAGTCGAATGCCAGCATCCGGTTGACCGAAAAATGCCTGCCGACGTCGCGTAGAAAATCGATGTAGTTGAGCGTGTTGAGCCAGTCCGCGTTGTTCGCCATGATTGCGTCGCCGGGACCGCTGCCGAATTTCAGGAATTTGGAAAAAATCGCGCGGATGCCTCTGAGATTTTCTTCGATGATGTCATCCGTGATAACCTTGCGGCTTTCGTCCTTGCCGGACGGATCGCCAACCCGCGTGGTGCCGCCGCCCATGAGCGCGATGGGTTGATGGCCGGTCTGCTGCAACCAATGCAGCATCATGATCGGCACGAGCGAGCCGACATGCAGCGATGGCGCGGTGCAGTCGAACCCGATGTAAGCGGTGACGGCCTTGGATTTTGCCAACGCATCGAGCGCATCCGGTTCCGACACCTGATGGAGGAAACCGCGACTGGCCAGCGTATGCAGGAAGTCCGATTTATAAGCGCTCATTGGGTGGCGCTCATTGCGTTTACCTCGTTGTTACCGCTGGTGTAACATTTTCGCCGTCGGATTCAATACAAGCGGCGGCAGAGGCTTCAGTGTGGCGGTATTACGCGCAATCGGCCTGATGAGCGGAACCTCCTTGGACGGGGTCGACGCGGCCCTCATCGTCACCGACGGCGAGACAATCGAGAAATTCGGTCCCACGCTCCACCGGCCCTATAGCGAGCCGGAACGAGGCCTGTTGCGCCGCGCCTTGGCGGAAGCCCCCTCGCTGACCGAGCGCCATGCGCGCCCAGGCGTGCTGGCCGAAGCGGAACGACTGGTCACGCGCAGCCATGCCGAAGCGGTCGAGCGGCTGATCGCCAAGAATAATTTGCAGACGAAGGACATCGACGTCGTGGGGTTCCCGGGTCAGACGGTGCTTCATCGGCCGCAGAACAAACTCACCGTTCAGATCGGCGATGGATACGCGCTCGCAAAACGCCTCGGCGTGCCGGTGGTGCAGGATTTCCGCGCGGCTGACGTGGCCGCCGGCGGGCAGGGCGCTCCGCTCGTGCCGGTGTTCCATCGCGCGCTCGTCGCTTCGATCAAGCGGCCGCATCCTGTCGCCGTGCTCAACATTGGCGGCGTCGCAAACGTCACCTACCTCGACGGCGGACCAGCGCCTATCGCTTGCGATACCGGCCCGGGCAATGCGCTGCTCGACGATTTCATGCGCGCACGCACGGGCAAGCCCTACGATGACAACGGCGCCGCCGCCGCCGTCGGAATGCCCGACAAAGGCTTTATCGCGCACGTGCTGGAAAATCCGTTCTTCGACCGGCCGCCCCCGAAATCCCTCGATCGCAATGCGTTCGCTTTCGCGAACCCGGGGCTTCCGGAGTTTTCGGTCGCCGATGGCGCTGCGACGCTATCCGCCCTGACCGTGGCGGCAGTCGTGCGTATCGTCCCGCATCTGCCGCAACCGCCGCGCACCTGGATCGTCTCCGGCGGCGGCGCGCGCAACCGCGCGCTGATGCGCATGCTGGCCGCGGACCTTGCCCCTGCGACGGTCGAGACCGCGGACGAGGTCGGCTGGTCGGCGGACGCCATTGAGGCGCAGGCTTTTGCGTTCCTCGCGGTGCGTTGCTTGCGCGAACTGCCGATAACGTTCCCCACCACGAGCGGCGCGCCCAGGCCGATGCGCGGCGGCGTGCTGGCAAGACCTTGAAACGGCGCTCAGCGGTGCTTGATGAACGTGCCGTTGTTCAATTCGTTCACGGCCGTTTGCAATTCCGCCTTCGTGTTCATCACGATCGGACCGTACCAAGCCACCGGCTCCTCGATCGGCTTGCCCGAGACCAGCAGGAAGCGGATGCCTTCATCGCCGGCCTGCACGGTGACTTCGTCGCCGCGGTCGAACACCACGAGTGAACGGTTGCCGGTGCGCTCGCGCACCAGCGTCTCGCCGCTGGCCGTGTCTTTTTCCGTCAACACGCCGGATGGTTTTGAGGCGTCGGAAAACGTGCCGGAACCTTCGAACACATAGGCAAAGGCATGCCGGCCGACCTCCACCGGCAGCGTCTTGCGCTTGCCGGGCGGGACCCAGATGTCGAGGTAACGCGGGTCCGCGGCGACGCCTTCCACCGGTCCTGTCTGGCCCCAGAAGTCGCCGCACACCACGCGCACCCGCGTACTGTCGTCGTCGACCACCTCCGGTATCGCCTTGGCGGGAATGTCCTGGTAGCGCGGCGAGGTCATTTTCAGATGCGAAGGCAGGTTGGCCCAGAGCTGGAACCCATGCATGCGACCCTTCGAGTCGCCCTTCGGCATCTCTTGGTGAAGGATGCCGCTCCCGGCAGTCATCCATTGCACGTCGCCCGGGCCCATTTTGCCTGTGTTGCCGAGGCTGTCGCCGTGCTCCACCGCGCCGGCGAGCACATAGGTGATCGTCTCGATGCCGCGATGCGGATGCCATGGGAATCCCGCGAGGTAATCCTCCGGCCGGTCATTGCGAAAATCATCCAGCAGCAGAAACGGATCGAATTCGCTGGTCTCGCCGAAGCCGAAGGCGCGGCGCAGCTTGACACCCGCGCCTTCCAGCGTCGGCGTGGATTGAACAATGCGTTTGACGGGTCGAATGGACATGTTGCCTTACCCCTTTTCGCTCTTGTGCTATTTGGGGAGGCCAGTGCAGAAGTTCTAGACTGAGTCCTGCTGTGATGACGGCCGCGTGACACGCAAGCGCCGCCGATCCTCAGCGATGGTGTACGAAACCGCACCGCTCCGGGGATGTCACGCCGAACAGTTCAATAGGAGACCGGCGTCGTTGCCTGCTCGCGTAGACGATAGAATTGAACCGCCCTCTTCGCGGTATCTGTCTGCAACCGCGTAAAGCTCGCGAAATTCTGGTCAAGCTGCGGCTCGGCGCCACCTTCGCTATTCGCCTGCAGGAGCAGGATCGTTTTCGTCGTGCCCCATGACAGATTGATGGACTTGGCCAGCACCAGAAGCTGTTCCGACCAGTTCTGCTCGAAGGCGCGCTCGACCAGCCCGATCGGCAGATCGCACATCAGCGAGAGCGCGACCGCGGTCTCGTCGAACCGCCCTTCTTCCGCGAAGGCGGCGAGCCGCGCCTCGTTGAGCTGCCCGGTGCGCTGGAGATTTTCCACCGTGCGGTGCGCGTCCGCGTAACTGCTCGATTCTTCGCGCGTTTTCGTCTGAATCTTGTTCGACGCCTGCGCCACCATCTCGCGGATCAGTCGGCCCTTGCGCCGGTCATTGGCCTCCAGCGCCGCGCGAACGGATTCGGAGGCCTCCTCAAACAGCTTCAACAGATGCTGGCGCGGAATTTCGGGACGCGCCCACACGCACTGCGCGAGCCGGTCGTCGCCCTTCGACCGGCGCACCAGCGTCGAAAAGCCGTATTCGGAAAATGCCGCGCCCGGATTTCGTGCCGCGCTCAAGGCCACCTGCTGATTGCCGCGGTCGACCAGCACATCGGTGACTTTTTCCGGCAACACCTTGCGCCGCGAGATGGCCAGCAAATGATCCTGGCTCTTGGTTTTGGCGCTTTCGACGAGCGTGCCTTCGTCGACGAGTTCCGAATGCGTCAACACCGGACCGGAAACCTCGATCTCATCGTCGAGCGCGAGCTGGCGCATGACCTGGGGTGGCGCCTTGGAGTTTGTTGCCAGCCGATGGCCGAATGTCGCCCGTGCGGAGACTTCCACCTCCTGCAGCAGCCGGCTCATCACGTCGTCGAACAAGGTAATCTGGTCCCCGGAATACTTGGCCGATCCCAACACAAACAGGTCGGTCAGGCGCCTGAGCGTTTCGGCGCGATGCGTGAGATCCTTGTGCGAGATCGCGTCTTCGAGTTCTTCGATCAGTCCTTTCGTCACGGTCATGTTATCCCCGCCGCAAAACGCAATTATTCAGACTAGGCGACATTGGCGACCTTCTTGATCTCGATCGTGAAGTCGCGGTCGTAGACCCGGTCGAAATCGAGCTCGGTCACCGGCTTCGGCTGCGCGAACAGATTGCCCTGGACGAAATTAACGCCCGACACGCGCAACGACTGGAACTCCTGCCACGTCTCGACGCCTTCGGCTGTGGTTGCAATGTCGAGACTGCGTCCGAGCGATAGCACGGCCGCGATGATCGCGGCGCTCGCCGTATTTTTTGTCATGTTGAGCGTGAACGACTTGTCGATCTTGATCTTGTCGAACGGGAACATCGTCAGATAGCTCAGCGACGAATATCCGGTTCCGAAATCGTCGAGCGCGATCGAGATGCCCAGATTTTTGAGCTGATGCATCATCGTCACGTTGCGGCCCTCGTTCTCGAACAGCACCGATTCCGTGATCTCGAGTTCCAGCCGATGCGGTGGCAATCCGGTCTCCACCAGGAGACACAGGATGACGTCCAGCAGGCTGCCCTTGCGGAACTGCACCGGCGACAGATTGACAGCGACCTTGATATGCGAAGGCCAGTTGACGGCGTCTTTGCATGCCTGCTGCAGCACCCACTCTCCGAGCGGGACGATCAGGCCGGTTTCTTCCGAGAGCGGGATGAAATCGAGCGGGCTGACCAGTCCTTGTTTCGGATGCCGCCAGCGAACCAGGGCCTCCACCGCGCAGATTTTCTGTGTTTTGACGTCGATGACCGGCTGGTAGTGCAGCTCGAATTCCTCGTTCGAAATCGCTTTGCGCAGATCTCTCTCCAGATGATGGCGGGCATCCGCCTGGGCCGTCATCGCCGGATCGAAGAACGAGTAGCTGTTTCGTCCGTCGGCCTTGGCGCGGTAGAGCGCCATGTCGGATTTTTTCATCAACTCATCGGAATTGGTGCCGTCCTCCGGTGCCAATGAGATTCCGATGCTGGTGCCGATGCTCAGCTTGTGCCCTTCGATGTCGAACGGCTCGTTGAGGCTGTCGATAAGCCTGATGGCGAGCGCGATCGCGTTTTCCCGCTGGTCGCCATCGCCGGTTTGAATGATGGCAAACTCGTCTCCGCCCAGTCGCGCCAGCGTATCGGAATCCCGCAACGAGGAACGCAGGCGGTGCGCGGCCTCCTTCAACAGCTCGTCCCCCATGTGGTGTCCGAGCGAATCGTTGACGTCCTTGAAGCGATCGAGGTCGAGCATGAAGATCGAGAAGGTTTCGCCATGCTGCCGCAGGCGCTCGCCCGCTTCTTCGATTTTTTTCAGGAACAATGCGCGATTGACCAGCCCGGTCAGCAGGTCATGGTGCGCCATGAATGAAATTTGCGTTTCCGATTTCTTGCGGTTTGTCGAATCTTCGATCACCGCGATCAGGTATTGCGGTTGACCGGCGGCGTCGCACACCACGAGCCTGGTCGTGGTGAGAAAGCGCTGCCCCTTCGATGGTATATCGACGGCGAATTCCGCCGTGAGAAGCTGTTGCTTGGTTTGCAGGACCTCGGCGTCGCACTTTGCGATCACTGAGGCGTGCTCCTCCTGGTAAAAATCGTACACCGTGGAGCCGATCAGCTTCTCGCGCGGCATTCCGATGAACTCTTCATACGCCTTATTGACGAGAATGAATTTTTGCGACACCGGCTCCTTGACGACGATCGATACCGGAACGTGCTCGATGATCGTGTGCAGGAACCGTTTGGTTTGATCGAGTTCCTGTTCGGCGCGTTGCCGATCGGTGACGTCCTGATGGATGCCGACCCAGCCGCCGCCGCGCATCGGCTGATGATTGATCGCGTAGACCCGGCCGCCGCTGACCTCGATCAGAGTATTGTACGGCTGCGATTTCTCGATCTCGGCGATTCGATTTTCGACGTAATGCTGCTGCTCTTTCGGAATGTTGCCCGCGGCGGCCCGGGCCTGCAGAATCGAACGGATTGAGGTTCCCGGTTTCGCCTGCTCAGCCGTCAGGCCGTACATTTCTCGATAACGGCTGTTCGAGATGAGCAGCCGCCCGTCACGATCGAACATGCACAAACCGTGCGCCATGTTTTCGATCGCGGTGTGAAACCAAATATTGGCTTGTTCGAGCGACAGCTTTGAGCTTTCGAGCGCCGCCGACGCGGCCAGCAGCTTCATGCGCCGCAACGCGGCAATGCCGATCACGACCAGCACGAACGCGGTAAGGGCAAGACTGAACTGGTAGTACTGGTAGGCTTCCGCCCGCGGTTTCGCGAAAATGTCGTTCTCCGCCAAACCAACGGCCGCGATCAGCGGAAGTTCATCAATCACGCGATAGGAGATCAGTCGGTGAATTCCGGGGATGATCATGTTCCAGTAGGCCCCCGTGGGAGCCTCGCGATAAAGCTGGAAAACCTTCGCATTCGGAATTGCGCGGCCTCGGAGACCGCCCATGGTCGGCGATCCGCCGCTGTGCGCGCGCACCACGCCGTCAAATCCCAGTAGCGAGATGATGCCTTCCGAGCCTATGTTGATCGAGTTGTAGAATTGCTCGATCCGTTGGATATCGAGCGAGGCGATGACGATGCCGCCGAAGGAGCCATCGGGCGCGGTCAACCGGCGTGTCAGGTTGATTGACGTGATGCCGGAGACGCGGCCGACGATCGGCCGGCTGATGAAGAGCTCATCGGCGTTGGAATTCATGTGCACCAGGAAGTGCTCGCGGTCGCCGATATCCACCGGCGTGGTGATCGCCTTGACGGTGGAAAAGCGCACGAAGCCATCAGGGCCCGCGATCGCAAACTGTGCGGCAATATCGTTTTTGAATTTGGCGTCATTGATCCATTGCAGGAGATCGACGCCTTGCGGGTTCTTCTGATACAGCTCCCGCAGCATCAGCAGCTGGCTGTCCGTTCCCCTGATGATCCGCGAAATGTATTCCGCGAAAATGCGAGTCAGGTTGTTCCCCTGCCGCAACGCATTTTCGTAGGCGCTGTCGTGCTTCTCGTGTGCGAGAAAGGTCGCGCCCATCCAGATGACCGCGATCATCGCCACGCCGAAATAGGTCGTGGTTTGCGAACAAGCGCGAAGCCATTGAATAACGCGACCGTTTCGCATTCTGCGCCGGTACCCAACACTACAAGTCCGCTGGGTTATGCCTAAATTTGATTACTTTCTTGCTTACCGGTCGTGCATCGAAGGTGCGGTTCACGGGCGGCCGGTTTACTCACCGTTAACCAGCAGGCCGCTCGAAGCCCGTCCAGCCTGCGGCGCTGGAGAGCCGATCATGGCGGACGCCGGTGCGTCGAATTCGGGCATGTGGGCAGACGAAATGGCGCCCGCCGAACGAGACGGGAAGGGAAGGTCATGCGTGACCTTACCATCCGCAAAATATTTGCGACCTCGGACTCGAAGCGGTCGACATCACGCCGGAGGAATGAGCCTCTACCGTTCCAAAGTTGCGCTCTGGGCCAAGACGATCAAGAAAGCCGCATCAAGCCACGGAATGATTTTTGCGACGGGCACAGTGATGCCCAAATCCTGCCTTCAAATCCGCGCCGAGCCAGTTGATTGCCTTGTTTGTTGTGATCTAATCGCAGGCAGGGACTTGACCGGACTCTGATGAGGTAGCGCCATGAAGCCTGCACGGCTTTTACTTTGCGCCGGCGTGTTTGCCGTCATGACGGCAACATCTGCTTCCGCAAAGACTGGATACGCGGTTACAACTGTGAACCTGCGTTCGGGTCCAGCGACCACCAACGATATCGTGACGAAAATTCCCGGCGGCAGTCGTATCGAGGTGAACAATTGCACCAACGGTTGGTGCGAGGTGACCTATCAAGGCAAGAGCGGATTTGCGATCGAGACCGCGCTCGACACCAGCGGCCGCGTGCGGCGCGCGCCGCCCGGCTACTATCCTGGCGCACCGGTCTATTCCGGTCCGCCCGTCTACTACGGACCGCCGGCTTACTATTACGGTCCCGGACCTTATTATTACCGCTACGGCCCGTACTGGCGCCGGCGCTGGTGGTATTATTGATTTGAAGTCAGGCTTACTGTCGAACAGCTGATGCAGCCCGAAGCGCCGGGATGAATCTCAATCCCGGCGTTCGACCTTGATGCGCTTGTCGAGATAGGCGTTGACCGCCGCCATCAGCACATCGACCTTCCCGTCGAAGAAATGGTTGGCGCCGGGGATCACCTTCTGCTCGATCACGATTCCCTTTTGCGTCTTGAGCTTGTCGACCAGACCGGTGACGTCCTTGTACGGCACCACCGCGTCCTTGTCGCCATGAATGATCAGGCCGGATGACGGGCAGGGCGCAAGGAAAGAAAAATCGTAGAGGTTTGCCGGCGGCGCAACCGAAATGAATCCTTCGATCTCAGGTCGCCGCATCAAGAGCTGCATCCCGATCCACGCGCCGAAGGAAAAGCCCGCGATCCAGCAGCTGCGCGCTTCCGGATTGATCGACTGCGCCCAATCGAGCGCCGACGCGGCATCCGAGAGTTCGCCCTGACCGTGATCGAAGGTGCCCTGGCTGCGGCCGACGCCGCGGAAATTGAATCGGATCACCGCGAAGTGGCGGTGCACGAACGTGTAGTAGAGTTGATAGACGATCTGATGGTTCATCGTGCCGCCGAATTGCGGATGCGGATGCAGCACGATGGCGATCGGGGCGTTCTTCTGCGGCGCCGGATGATAGCGGCCTTCGATACGTCCGGCTGGACCGGTGAAGATGACCTCAGGCATGAATCTTGGACCTCGATCGGTTGGCGTGGTATGGCCGGAGCACTGTTGGCGATGGGGAATCGCGCGGCGCTGGATGCCAGAGACGCGAGTTAACTCATTGGATCGCTTAAGTAATTTCAGGAGCTCCGGTGCGCGATCAGCGCCAATAGCGCCCCGCAGGCGCGGGGAACGGCTGGGCGCGGCGGCGCGTTTTATCATGAGTGCAGGGGCTAAAAGCAAGGAAATTGAGTACACTTGGCGCCATTGGGCGCCTGCGAACGGCCCGGAAAATACCGAAACGAGATGAGACAGGCTTATTTCGATTGGAATGCGACGGCCCCGCTGCGCCCTGAGGCGCGCGCCGCCATGCTTGCGACCTTCGACGTGGTCGGCAATCCATCATCGGTCCATGCCGAAGGACGTGCGGCGCGCCGGATCGTCGAGCGGGCTCGCGAGCAGGTCGCCATGCTCGCTGGGGCCAAGCCAAGCGAGGTCGTTTTCACCTCGGGAGGCACCGAGTCCAACATGCTGGCGCTGACGCCTGCCATCGAGGTTGGCCAGGACAAAAGGCTGCGTGATGGCCTGCTGCTCTCCGCCGTTGAGCATCCGTCCGTCCACACTGGCGGCCGTTTCGCTCAAGACTCGGTCGAAAAGATTCCAGTCACCGGCAATGGGCTCTTGGATCTCGCTCAGCTTCAGCGCCGCCTCGATGAACTGAAAACATCAGGCGGTCGGCCCCTGGTATCGGTCATGCTGGCCAATAATGAGATCGGCATCGTCCAGCCCGTGAAGGCCGTGGCCGCCATGGTCCATGCCGCGGGAGGGCTGCTGCATGTCGACGCGGTTCAGGGACCGGGCAGGATGCCATGTGATATCAATATATTAGAAGCAGACCTTGAATCGCTTTCAGCGCACAAGATCGGCGGGCCAAAGGGCATCGGGGCGCTGATCGTCCGCGAGGGTTTGCATTTCGACGCGCAGATCAAGGGCGGCGGCCAGGAGCGCGGCCACCGCGCCGGGACTGAAAACGTAGCCGGCATCGCCGGATTTGGCGCAGCCGCCGAGGTTGTCAGCGCCAGTTGGCCTACGGAAGCCAGCCATATGGCGGCCATGCGGGACCGGCTCGAAGCCGGCATTCGCCAGGTGCATCCGGATGTCACCATTTTCGGCGCCGACGTGGACCGGCTGCCCAACACCACGTTGTTCGCGGCCCCGGGCATGAAGGCCGAAACCGCCGTCATTGCCTTTGATCTGGAGGGTGTGGCCGTTTCCGCCGGCGCCGCCTGTTCCTCCGGCAAGGTCGCCCCCTCCCATGTCCTTGCGGCCATGGGGGTTGCGCCCGCGCTGGCGCGCGGGGCCATTCGGGTTAGCCTCGGCTATGCCACGACAGAAAATGAGGTTTTGGCGTTTCTTGGTGCTTGGGCCAAGCTCGCGCAGGCCTTATATAAGGGACGGGAAATCGCCGCATGATGCGGCCGTGAATAGGTGAAACGCGATAGCAGCGACACAGAAGCGAAATTGAAGAATTCCAACCTGCGGTCCTTGAAACCGTAAGCGAGGGAAAAAATGCCGGCCGTGCAAGAGACGATCGAGCGGGTCCGCCGCATCGACGTCGATCAATACAAATATGGATTCGTCACCGATATCGAATCGGAAAAGGCGCCCAAGGGCCTTTCCGAGGACATCGTTCGTTTCATTTCCAATAAGAAAAATGAGCCGGAGTGGATGCTGGCATGGCGGCTCGAAGCCTACCGCCACTGGCTGACCATGCGCGAGCCGACCTGGGCGCGCGTGAAATACGGTCCGATCGACTACCAGGACATCTACTATTACGCCGCGCCGAAAAAGAAGACCGGCCCGAAATCGCTCGACGAGATCGACCCCGAAATCCTGCGCACCTACGAGAAGCTCGGCATTCCGCTGCGCGAACAGGAGATCCTCGCCGGCGTGCAGCGCGAGGACGGATCGCGCTCGCGCGTGGCGGTGGACGCGGTATTCGATTCCGTTTCGGTTGCGACCACCTTCAAGGAGGAACTCGCCAAGGCCGGCGTCATCTTCTGTCCGATTTCGGAAGCGATCCAGCAGCATCCGGAGCTGGTGAAGAAATATCTCGGCACGGTCGTGCCGACCGGCGACAATTTTTTTGCGGCGCTCAATTCCGCGGTGTTCTCCGACGGCTCGTTCGTCTACGTGCCGGCCGGCGTGCGCTGCCCCATGGAGCTTTCGACCTACTTCCGCATCAACGAGCGCAACACCGGGCAGTTCGAGCGCACGCTCATCATCGCCGACAAGGGCTCCTACGTGAGCTACCTCGAAGGCTGCACCGCGCCGCAGCGCGACGAGAACCAATTGCATGCCGCGGTGGTCGAGCTGATCACGCTCGACGACGCCGAAATCAAATATTCGACCATCCAGAACTGGTATCCCGGCGACGCCGCGGGCCGGGGCGGCATCTACAATTTCGTCACCAAGCGCGGCGACGCCCGCGGCAGGAATTCGAAAATCTCCTGGACCCAGGTCGAGACCGGCTCCGCCATCACCTGGAAATATCCGAGCTGCATCCTGCGCGGCGACAATTCGCGCGGTGAATTCTATTCGATTGCGATTTCCAACGGCCACCAGCAGGTGGATTCCGGCACCAAGATGCTGCATCTCGGCAAGAACACCACGAGCCGGATCATTTCCAAGGGCATCGCCGCCGGGCAATCCAACAACACCTATCGCGGCCGTGTCTTCGCGCACCGCCGCGCCAAAGGTGCGCGCAATTTCACCAATTGCGATTCTCTTCTGATCGGCGATCAGTGCGGCGCTCACACCGTGCCCTATATCGAGGCGAGCAATGCGTCGGCGGTGTTCGAGCACGAGGCCACTACCTCGAAAATCTCCGAGGACATGCTGTTCTACTGCATGCAGCGCGGCCTTTCCGAGGAGGAGGCGGTCGCGTTGGTGGTGAACGGCTTCGTCAAGGACGTGCTGCAGCAACTTCCCATGGAGTTCGCGGTCGAGGCGCAGAAGCTCATTTCGATCTCGCTTGAAGGCAGCGTCGGATGACCGAAAAAGTCGTCATCAACATCGACGACGTGTCGCTGCTCGAGCGCGGCAACGGCAAGAAATTCGCGGTCAAATGGGGCCGCGTCGCGCCGACGCTCGGCCTTAAGGGGTTGGGCTGCGCCATTCACGTCGTGCCGCCCGGCAAGGCGGCGTTTCCGTTCCATCGCCATCACGTCGCGGATGAGCTTTTCTTCATCATGTCCGGCAAGGGTGAATATCGCTACGGCGACGAAACATATCCGTTGCGCGCCGGCGATCTGGTGAGCGCGCCTGCCGGCGCCAAGCCGCACCAGATCATCAACACCGGCGGTGAGGATTTGCGCTATCTCGGCATATCGACCATGAGCGGCGTCGACATTGTCGATTATCCCGATTCCGGCAAGGTCGGGGTTGCCGCCGGCATTAAGAATGCCGATTTCAAAACCGCCACTTACGTCGCGATGGGCCGCATCACTGCGGCCGACTACTTCGATGGCGAATGAATTTTTGAGGAAGGTGAATGTCCGCACTGGACAAGGCTGTCAACGAACTCGAGGAGCAGCGCGCTAAGGAGAACGCGGAACGGAAAACGCGGCATCAGGCGGCCTGCGCGTTTCTCAAGGAGTTCTACGAATCCGATGTGGCACCGTCGAAGAAACTCAAGGCGCACGGCGTGCGCGCGGCCTTCGATGGCGCGCGCATCCTGCTGGAGAAGCCCGAAGTCGGTGTGTATGCGGACGGGATGATGATCGTGGTCGGCGAGCAGGGCGAGATCGACGTCAACGGCAAGTCGCTCGGTCCTGTGCGGCCGGACCACAGTGATACGAGGAAGAATGAGCTGATTGCCGAGATCATCTCGCATTTCAGTTTGTGAAATTTGAAAGGATTTCGCGCGTGCCAATGCTTGAAATCAAAAACCTGCACGTCACCGTCGACGGCAAGCAGATCCTCAATGGTGTCGATCTCGTCGTGAACAAGGGCGAGGTGCACGCCATCATGGGCCCGAACGGTTCGGGCAAATCCACGCTCGCTTATGTCATGGCCGGCAAGGAGGGCTATGCGGCGACGCAGGGCGAGATCATGCTCGACGGCGAAAACCTGCTCGGCATCGAGCCCGACGAGCGCGCGGCCAAGGGCCTGTTCCTGGCCTTCCAATACCCGCTCGAAATCCCCGGTGTCGCCACCATCAATTTCCTGCGCACCGCCATGAATGCATTGCGTAAGAAGCGCGGCCAACCCGAGCTGACGGTGCCGGAATTCCAAAAACGCCTGAACGAGGTTGCCGGTAAGCTGGAAATTGACCGCGACATGCTCCGCCGCGGCGTCAATGTCGGATTTTCCGGCGGCGAGAAGAAGCGCAACGAAATTTTGCAGATGGCGCTTCTGGAGCCGCGGCTCTGCGTGCTCGACGAGACCGATTCCGGCCTCGACATCGACGCGCTGAAGATCGTCGCCGACGGCGTCAACCGGTTGCGCTCGCCCGATCGCGCCTTCGTCGTCATCACCCACTATCAACGGCTGCTGAACCACATCGTGCCGGATGTTGTGCACGTGCTGTCGCGCGGCCGCATCGTCAAGACCGGCGGAAGCGAGCTTGCGCTCGAGCTCGAAGCCAAGGGTTATGCGCAGTACCAGGAAGAGGCCGCGTGACGATGAACGCGCCGCTGCACACCACCAGAACCGAAGCCGAGCTTGCGCTTGAGCGGGCCTTTGCGGCCGCCAGATCGAAGCTGCCCGGCGACGGCAAGATTCAGGCCTTGCGCGAGGACGCGATCCGCGCGTTCGATGCCGAAGGCTTGCCCGATCGCCGCCTCGAGGACTGGAAATACACCGACCTGCGCGCGCTCATGCGGGACGCCAAGCCGCTTGCGGGCATGCCTGGCGCGGACGCCAAAGCGCGCGCCAAGGATGCCGGCCGGTCGCTCGCCGATATGGACGCGCGCCGGATCGTTTTTGTCGACGGGAGTCTCGTTGCCGAACTGTCCGACCTCGCCGGCCTCGAAAAAGGACTCACCATCCGCTCCATGGCGCAGGCTTTGGCCGCTGGCGATCCGCTGATTGCCGCGCATCTCGGCAGCATTTCGCCGCCTGACGGGGATGGCACGCTCGCGCTCAATACCGCGCTTATGAGCGACGGCGTCGTTATCCATGTCGCCAGTGGCGCCACCGTCGAACGGCCGGTGCATCTCGTGTTCTCCGCCACCGGCGAGAAACCAGCCTCCGTGTTCACCCGCTCGCTGGTGGTGATCGAGCAGGGCGCCCGCGTCATGCTGGTCGAGAGCCATGAGTGCTTCAACGCCTATCAGGTGAACGCCGTGCTCGAGCTGATCGTCGGTGACAACGCCCACGTCGATCACATCAAGATTTTCGGCGGCGGGAACGACGTGCTGCATGTGTCCTCGCTGATGGCTTCACTCGGGGCGCGCGGCCGCTTCAACGATTTCAGCTTCACCACCGGCGGTGCCGTGGTGCGCAACCAGCTTTTCCTGCGTTTTGACGGCGAAGGCACGCTCGCGAGCATCCGCGGCGCCAGCCTGCTCAAGGGCAAGCAGCATGCCGACACCACGCTCGTCGCCGATCACAAGGCCGGCGGCTGCCAAAATCGCGAAATGTTCAAGAGCGTGCTCGATGGCGAAAGCCGCGGCGTCTTCCAGGGCAAGATCATCGTCCGACCCGGCGCGCAAAAAACCGACGCCAAGATGATGACCCAGGCGCTGCTGCTGTCCGAGCAGGCCGAGGCCGACAACAAGCCCGAGCTCGAAATCTACGCCGACGACGTGCAATGCGGACACGGCGCGACCACCGGCGCGCTCGACCAGGATCTCAAGTTCTATCTCATGGCACGCGGCATTCCCGCGAAGGAAGCCGAGGCGTTGCTGGTGCAGGCCTTTGTCGGCGAAGCGATCGAAGGCATCGAGCACGCGGGTCTGCGTGATGCATTGCTCGGCCATGTTGCGGCCTGGTTGAGCGCGAGGGAATGATGCATCCCGCGGTCACCAACGGCAGCTACGATGTGACGCGCATCCGCGCCGACTTCCCGATTCTGGCCAGGCAGGTCTACGGCAAGCCGCTGGTCTATCTCGACAACGCCGCCTCCGCGCAAAAGCCGCTGGCCGTGCTCGACCGGCTGCAGCAGGCCTACACGGAAGAATACGCCAACGTGCACCGCGGTCTGCATTTCCTCGCCAATGCCGCGACCGAAGCCTATGAAGGCGCGCGCGAAAAGGTGCGGGCCTTTCTCAACGCCGGCCGCGCGGAAGAAATCATCTTCACCCGCAACGCCACCGAGGCCATCAATCTCGTCGCCTACACCTTCGCGCGCGAGCGCATTCAGGCCGGCGACGAAATCGTGCTCTCGATCATGGAGCACCATTCCAATATTGTGCCGTGGCATTTCCTGCGCGAGCGGCAAGGCGCCGTGCTCAAATGGGCGCCGGTCGACGACGAGGGGAATTTCCTCGTCGACGAGTTCGAGAAGCTTCTGACCGGGCGCACCAAGCTCGTCGCCATCACCCACATGTCGAACATGCTGGGCACGCTCGTGCCGGTGAAGGAGGTCGTCCGCCTCGCGCATGCGCGCGGCATTCCGGTGCTGATCGACGGCGCGCAAGCCGCCGTGCACCTCGACGTCGACGTGCGCGACATCGATTGCGACTTCTACGCCATCACCGGCCACAAGCTCTACGGCCCGACCGGCATCGGCGCGCTTTATGGCAAATACGCGCATCTCGCCGCCATGCCGCCGTTCAATGGCGGCGGCGAGATGATCCGCGAGGTTTCCACCGATCGCGTCACCTATGGCGATCCGCCGCACAAATTCGAGGCCGGCACCCCTTCGATCGTGCAGGCCATCGGCCTTGGCGCCGCCGTCGACTACGTCAATTCGATCGGCAAGTCCCGCATCCGCACCCACGAGCACGGTCTCGTCAGCTTTGCCCATGAGCGTCTGCGCGAAATCAATTCGCTGCGTATCCTCGGCACGACCAAGAACAAGGGCCCGATCGTTTCGTTCGAGCTCAAGGGCGCGCACCCGCACGATGTGGCGACCGTCATTGACCGCGCCGGGGTTGCCGTGCGCGCCGGCACTCATTGCGTCATGCCGCTGCTCGCCCGATATGGAATGACGGCAAGCTGCCGCGCATCGTTCGCGCTCTACAACACGCGCGATGAAATCGACGTTCTGGCGCGCGCGCTGGTCAAGGCGCAGGATATTTTCGCATGAGCGACGATACCGAAAACAAGTCTGCAAATCCGATCGCGCCGAATGCGCCCGCGACCACGTCGGCTTTGCCCGAGGCCGAGCTGTCCCAGCTGACCGATGGCGTCGTGGCCGCGCTGAAAACCGTCTTCGATCCGGAAATTCCCGCCGACATTTACGAACTCGGCCTCATCTACAAAGTCGACATCGCCGACGACAAGATGGTGACGATCGACATGACGCTCACCACGCCGAACTGCCCGTCGGCGGCGGAGTTGCCGGTCATGGTGGAGAATGCAGTGGCCAGCGTGCCCGGGGTGAGCGGTGCCAAGGTAAACGTGGTCTGGGATCCGCCCTGGGATCAGAGTCGAATGTCGGACGAGGCCCGCGTGATGCTCAACATGTGGTGAGTTGCGCCAAGGACTTGGCCACCCTAGATAAATATTAAAGAAATGATGGCGATTTCTACGTTATAGTACGCCTCGAATCCGCCCGGCGCGCCGGGCGACAGGAGAATTGAAAATGGCCACGGGCCGGCCGAGACCTCAAGTGATGCGCCTGTCCGAGGCCGCGGCTGCGCGCATCAAGGAGATCATGGCGAAGACGGATCGCCCGTTCGCCGGCGTGCGCGTGGGCGTGAAGAACGGCGGTTGCGCCGGCATGTCCTACACCCTGGAATATGCCGAGAAGGCCAATCCGAACGACGAAGTGATCGAGGACAAGGGCATCAAGCTCTTGATCGATCCGAAGGCCGTGCTGTTCCTGCTCGGCACCGAGATGGACTACAAGGTCGACAAGCTCTCCGCGCAATTCGTGTTCAACAACCCGAACCAGACCTCGGCCTGCGGCTGCGGCGAGTCGGTATTGCTGACGCCCGCGCGCGGCGAATCCGCGGACGCGCATTGAACCGCGCGCTTAAGATCGCTCAGGGACAGGGATGACGCACGCCGTCGTAGCCGAGATAAGTCCCGCTGCTTGGATCGTATGATCTGAAGCGCTGCATGCAGTAAGCCGTTGCATCGCCATAGCCCGGACCGTAATACGCGGGGCCGGGATAATAATAGGGCCCAGGATAATACGGTCCCGGCGGGTAATAATAAGGCGACGCGAGTGCGCCGCCGATGATTGCGCCGCCGAGAAATCCGGCCCCGAACCCGTAGCCCCAACCGCGTCGCCACCGAACCTGTTCGATCTCGGTTGGCGCGTTGCGCTTGAACGCGAGGCTGTCGACGAGAGGGGTCGCCGAGGCAACGCCGGGAAGCGCGATGCTCAATCCAATCACGACCGTGGCCGCTGGGGCTTTGAAAAAATTTTGCATGAGGTTCACTCCGCGTTGGCTGTCCCGCAGGGTAATGAATCGATCGGGGCAACGATGACCTGGTGATGAAATCAAGGATGGACCTTTCCCCCGGCGCCGGCAATATCAATAGCCCGGCTTGGCCTCGATCGGCTCCAAACGTAACTCTTAACGTAATACGTATCAGGCTACCTTGGATTCAGCCTTGCTCAAATATTCCGGATCGGTTTCGCAAATCACCCGGTTGCGGCCGTTGTGCTTGGCCGCGTAGAGGCAGGCATCGGCCCGCCCGATCAGCGTTTGGTTGGAGTCGCCCTTCTGCAGGGTGGCGACGCCGACCGACACCGTGATCCGTCCCAGCTTCTCGCCGGTCGACCGCTTGACCAGCTCCTTCGACATGACCGCGCGCCGGATATGGTCGCCAACCGTGACCGCGGAGCGCAATCCCGTGTTGGGCAGCACCACCGCGAACTCCTCGCCGCCATAGCGGGCGGCGACATCTTGGCCCTTCACGTTCTGCTTGAGCGACGCCGCCACGAGGCGCAACACCTGGTCGCCGGTCAAATGACCGTAGGTATCGTTGAACGCCTTGAAGCGGTCGATGTCGACCATCAGCAACGAGAGCGGCTCGCCGCGCGCCATCGCGTCCGCGATCGCTTTCGTCAGCGAGTCATCCAGGAACTTGCGATTGGCGAGCCCGGTCATCGGATCGGTCAGGCTCTCGGTGCGCACCACCTCGAGGTTTTCCTGCAGCTGATTGATCTCCTGCTTCGAAGCGGTGAGCTTTTGCTCGAGCGCGCTGTTGTTTTGCCGCATCTCATCGGCGGTCTGCACCAGGCTTTCAACAATGGCACGCAGACCTTCCCGGTCCTTGGCGCCGCTGATTTTCTGGCTCATGCCGGCGAGGCTCTCGCTGTAGTTCGAAGCGGAGCCCGCGGCGGCATCGATCATCGCCATGACCTGGCCGATCTCATCGGCAACGCGCGAGCCCACCTTGTCGATGTGGTCGGTGATGCGCGAGGGCGAAAAATACGTGTCGTAGATTTGCTTGAGATCGTCCTCGGTCAGATTGTTTTGACGGGCGAGAATCTCATTGATGGCCTGATTCAGCGAAGGGTTGTAGCCGGTTGCATATGAATACCAGATCTCGAAATTGCGCGGAGTGGCCGGTTGGCGCAGCGACTTGATCTGTCCAAGCGCAATTTGCGCAAACGCCATGGTGCGATCGTGCTCATCGCCTTGCGACTTCATGACTTTGGCTCCGAACCAGCCACCGCGAATCGCGATGGCCCCCTGTCACAGTCAATACGTCCTCCACTGGAAAATCCCAGCGGAAACCCAATAAAAATGAGTATTATTCACCGCTGATAAATCTTGCGTAAATCGCCCCGCCGAGAGTAGCGCCGACTCACACCTTGGCGGGAATCGGGCGCAGCAGGAACGCCGGCATGTGCGAGTCGCTCTCCTCGCGACGCCCGTGATCGGCCGAGCGTTGCGGCCGGGGCTGCGCCGGACGCTTGGTCTCGGCGAGCGGTGAATTCGGCGAGCGGTGAGGTGAATTGCGCGGCTCGCGTGAATGGCTGCGCTGACGCTTGCCGTGATGCCGATTGCGGTGACGGTCGGTACGCTGTTCGGCCTCTTCCGGGCGTGGCGGTTCGCCGGCCCAGGCGATGCTCTGTCCGATCAGTTTTTCGATTGCGGCCACCGCCTTATGATCCCCCGGCGCGACGATGGTGATGGCGGTGCCGTGTTTGCCGGCTCGTCCGGTACGGCCGATTCGGTGCACATAGTCGTCCGGCTGGTGCGGCACATCGAAATTGAAAACGTGACTGACTTCCGGGATGTCCAGACCGCGCGCGGCGACATCGGAAGCAATGAGCAGGGTGACTTCGCCCTTGCGGAAGGATTCCAGCGCGGCCATGCGCGCCGGCTGATCCATGTCGCCGTGCAGCGCCGCGGCATTAAACCCGTGCCGCAGCAGCGAGCGGTAGAGCTGCGCGACTTCGATTTTCCTGTTGCAGAAGACGATCGCGTTCTTGAAACCATCAGCCGTGCGGATCAGGCGGCGCAGCGTGTCGCGTTTTTCGTGCGGCTCACGGCCGGTCTTGACCAGGAGCTGCACGGTCGTGGCCACCGTCGTTGCCGGTTTGGCCACTTCCACCCGGACTGGGTTGTGCAGGAACTGCTCGGTGATGCGCCGGATTTCCGGCGGCATGGTGGCGGTGAAGAACAACGTCTGACGCGTGAACGGCACCAATTTGCAGATCCGCTCGATGTCGGGGATGAACCCCATGTCGAGCATCCGATCCGCCTCATCGATGACAAGCAATTCCACGCCGGTGAGCAGAAGCCGCCCGCGCTCGAAATGGTCGAGCAGGCGGCCGGGCGTAGCGATCAGCACATCGACGCCGCGCGTGAGCTTTGCGTCCTGATCGTCGAACGATACGCCGCCGATGAGCAGCGCCACGTTCAGTTTGTGGTTGATGCCATATTTGGCAAAGCTGTCCTCGACCTGCGCCGCGAGTTCGCGCGTTGGTTCCAGGATCAGCGTACGCGGCATGCGCGCGCGCGCCCGCCCGCTCTCCAGCATGGTGAGCATTGGTAGAACGAACGCGGCGGTTTTGCCGGTGCCGGTTTGCGCTATTCCCAACACATCGCGCCGTTCGAGCACGTGCGGGATAGCCTGTTGTTGGATGGGAGTGGGGGAGGTGTAGCCAGCCGCCGCAACGGCCGAGAGAACCTTGTCGGACAAGCCGAGCGTAGAAAAAGCCATAAACCCTCGAATCAGGATCACCCCGGAACCGCGCCGGACAAATAGCTATCGATGATGCGCGGAGGATGATCGAATCTGCATACAACGCTATTTGCGTTGCAACATAGGGACGAAACGCTGAAAGTCAACCGGCCCCGCTATAATAATCTAAATTAACTGCTTCATATTACATCAAAAATCTGGTCTTGCGGTGATTGGCTTGAAGGGTCGCATGAGATGACGGCGTTTCTCATCATCTGGCTTTCGACCCAGGCCGTCTCCGTGGTTCTGGTTTGGATATTCACCATCGGCCTCGGCCGTCCGGTGCATCTTCGCGAAACGCCGCGCGTCGCCGTAATCGTCGCAGTGAAGGGTCATCACGAGGAATTCGACCGCTTTCTCGAACATCTGTTCGCGCAGGACTATCCGTTCTTCCGCGTCATTTTTGCTGTTGAAGCGCCCGATGATCCGGCCGTGGTGCCGATCGAGGCCTGGTCCGCAAAATATCCCGGCCGTGTCTCGCTCGCTGTCGCGGGACTTTCGCAGGACGAAGGCCAAAAAGTCGCCAATCTGCGAGCCGCGCTCGCGCAGATCACGGATGCCGATGAGATTGTCGTATTTACCGACTCCGACATCCGACCGCTGCGCGATTGGCTCGCGCGCCTTGTCGCTCCGCTTCTCTGCAAGGAGATGGATATCGTGTCCGGCTTCGCCTGGCTCGTGGTGAAAGATCAATCGCTGTCGTCGTTCGTCATGGCCTCGATGGCGGCGACCATGATCACCGTGCCGCGGCTGCCGTTCCTCAACGCAGCATGGGGCGGCTCGATTGCCATGTGGAACGGGCGCCTCAAATCGCTCGATCTTGTCCGCGCCTGGCGCGGCTCGCTGTGCGACGACCTGCACCTCACCGCACTCGCGCAGCGTGCGGGGCTCAGGATCGCGGCGCCGCGCGAAATCCTGCCGCGGCTCTTCGTATCGACGCGAGGCTTCGACGAGGTTGCCTCCGATGCGCTGCGCTGGCTGATGTTTTTCCGCATCTATACGCCGGCGACCTTTTATCTTGCATGGGTCGGAACGACGTTCGCCGCCGCCGGATGGGTTGTCGCCTTGTTCGGAGCTTTGGCGATGCAGACCGCGCCGCTCGGGATATTGATCGCGGCATTCGCGCTGGCATTTCTGCGCACCGCTGGCCGCCGGGTCATCGTTGCACGGCTGTGGGGCGGGCCTGGCTTGGAGGACAATCGCCTGTTCCTGCGCCTCGATCCATTCCTCACGCCCGTCGCCGCCGTTCTCAACGCCATCTGCGGCTGGGCCGCGCTGTTTATGCGGCGCACTACCTGGGCGGGCATCACCTATGAAATTTCCGGTCCCACTCAGGTCAAAGTGCTGGCGCGTCGTCCCACCATGTGATCCCGCCGTATGACCTGCCATGTGATGGTGTGTCGCACGTCATGCCGGCGCGGCATTCGACTTTCGACAAAAGTTCGCTAAACTTGCGGCCACGAATGATGGCGCTTTGCCCGCAATAGATTGGCAAGCCAAGGGAGGATGACGATGATCAAGTTTGGCCGCGCTCTGATAAGCGTGCTCGCGCTGTCTGCCGCCGTGGCAGCTGCCCCCAATGCCGCGACGGCGCAGGCCGATTATCCCAGCAAGCCGGTCCGTGTCATCATTCCGTTCGCCGCCGGCGGCGGCAATGACATATTTGCGCGCATCATCGGCGATAAGTTCGCCAAATTGACCGGTCAGCAATTCATCATCGAGAACAAGCCGGGCGCCGGCGGCCGCATCGCCGCCGAGTTCGTCATGGGCCAGCCGGCCGACGGCTATACGGTATTCGTCGGTGCGAGCGGCGTGATGTCGGTTGCCGCGGCGGCCTATCCGAAGCTCTCCTATCATCCGACCAAAACATTCATTCCGCTGACCATGACGGCCAGTTTCCCGCTCATCCTTGTGTCGCCGATCAACAACCCGGCCAAGACGGTGAAGGAACTGGTCGAATGGGCCAAGGCCAATCCCAACAAATCGAACTACGGCGCCACCTCGCCGGCGTTCATCATCGCGAGCGAGCTCCTGAAGCTGAAGAGCGGCATGCCGGGGCAGATGATCCCCTACAAGAGCAGCAACGAAATGGTGTTGAGCGTCATCCAAGGGCAGACGCTGTTTGTGATGTCCGACGGTCCGCCGGCGGTTCCGCAGGTCAAGGGCGGCAAGGTCCGCGCGCTCGCGGTCACCGGATCGGAGCGCATCCCGGAGCTGCCGGACGTGCCGAGCATGACCGAGGCCGGTTATCCGGGTGTCGACACCCACCTGTGGAGCGGCTGGTTTGTGGCCGCGAATACGCCGCCCGCGATTGCGAGCAAGCTTGAATCCACGCTGCGCGCGGCCATCGCCGATCCGGAAGTCAACGCCAAGCTGAAAGCGCTGGCGGTCAAGCCGGGCGGCGGCTCCTCGGCCGATTTCCGCAAGATGATCGATGCCGACATCGAAAATTACACGGCGGTGATCAAGGCGGCGAACCTGAAATTCGAAAATTAGCCTTTTCAGCCGGCGCTGCCGCTCTCTATAAAGGCACGGCGTTGAGCTAGAGCGGTATGCGAACACAGGTCGGCATTGTCGGCGCGGGACCGGCGGGATTGATGCTATCGCATCTCCTGCATCTGGCCGGCATTCGTTCCATCATCGTTGAAAATCGCAGCCGCGCCTATTGCGAGGCGCGCGTGCGCGCCGGCCTGATGGAAGACTGGGTCGCCAAACTCTTGATAGCGACCGGCGTCGGCGCGCGCATGCAGCGCGAAGCCATGGTGCATGACGGCATCTATATCGCGTTCAACGGCGAGGCGCGCCACATCGACTTTCACAAGCTGATCGACAAGCAGGTCTTCATTTACGACCAGAAGGAAGTGGTGACCGATCTGATTGCGCAGCGGCTGGCCGACGGCGGAGAAATCCATTTTGAGGTCGAGGATACCAGCATCCATGACTTCGCGACCGACAAACCGAAGATCCGCTTCCGCCATCAAGGCAAGGCGGAGCAGATCGACTGCGACATCATCGCCGGCTGCGACGGATTTCATGGCATCTGCCGACCGAGCATTCCCGCCAATGCCTGGCGTGGCTACGACCGCGTCTATCCGTTCGGCTGGCTCGGTATTTTGTCCGAAGCGCCGCCGCCCGACAAGGAATTGATCTACTGCTTCCATGAACGCGGCTTTGCGCTGTTCTCCATGCGCGGGCCGCAGATAGGGCGGCTCTACCTGCAATGCACGCCCGAGGAGGACCTCGAGAAATGGCCGGACGCGCGCATCTGGGATGAACTGGAAACGCGACTCGGCGGCGTGCGCCCGCTCAAGCGCGGGAAGGTTCTGCAGAAGGGCGTGACGCCCATGCGCAGCTACGTCACCGAGCCGATGCAGTCGGGCCGGCTGTTTCTCGCCGGCGACGCCGCGCACATCGTGCCGCCGACCGGCGCCAAGGGCATGAACCTCGCCATGGCCGACGTGCGCGTGCTCTCCCGCGCGATCGAGGCGTTCTTCAAATCCAAACGCAACGATCTCCTGGAGAATTATTCAAAAACCTGCCTCAACCGCGTCTGGAAGGGCCAGCGCTTCTCCTGGTGGATGACGCAGATGCTGCATCGCTATCACGGTATCGGTGAATTCGAGGACTTCGACATGAAGCGCCAGATCGCCGAGATCAACTACGTCACCGGCTCGGTGGCGGCGATGACCTCGCTGGCGGAGAACTACGCCGGCCTGCCGATGGCGTAACGGCTGGTGTCCATCGAGTATGGCATTGCGGGTTCTTTTAAATATCCAAGGCTTCTTCCTTCGCGAACTCCGCCCGCTCCTGGATGAATTCGAACCGCGCCTCGGCCTTGGTACCCATCAGCCGCTCGACCGATTTGTCGGTCTGCTTCTTTTCCTCGGGCTTGAGCTGCACGCGCAGCAGCGTGCGCTTCCTCGGGTCCATGGTGGTTTCCCTGAGCTGCCCGGCCATCATCTCGCCCAGACCCTTGAAGCGGCCGATCTCCACATGGGCGTTGGCGTGGAATTCCTTCTTGAGCAGATCGGCCTTGTGCTTGTCGTCGCGCGCGTAGAACGTCTTGCCGCCGTACGAGAGGCGATAAAGCGGCGGCACCGCGAGATAAAGATGCCCGCGCTCGATCAGCTCCGGCATCTGCGTGTAGAAGAACGTGATCAAGAGCGACGCAATGTGCGCGCCGTCGACATCGGCGTCGGTCATCACGATGACCTTCTCGTACCGCAACTGATCTTCGCGATAATGCGGGCGGGTCCCGCAGCCGAGCGCCTGCACCAGATCGGCAAGCTGCGTGTTCGCCGCGAGCTTGTCGCGGCCGGCTGATTGCACGTTCAATATCTTGCCGCGCAGCGGCAGCACGGCTTGGCTGGCGCGGTCGCGCGCCTGCTTGGCCGAGCCGCCCGCGGAATCGCCTTCCACGATGAAAATCTCCGAGCCCTCCGCCGCGCTGTTGGTGCAGTCGGCGAGCTTGCCCGGCAGCCGCAGCTTGCGCACGGCGCTCTTGCGCGAGATTTCCTTTTCCTGCCGCCGCCGAATGCGTTCCTCGGCGCGCTCGATCACGAATTCGAGGAGCTTGTTGGCCTGCGCCGGATTGGCCGCCAGCCAATGGTCGAACGGATCCTTGATCGCGTTCTCGACGATCCGCTGCGCTTCCGCGGTGGCGAGGCGGTCCTTGGTCTGCCCCTGGAATTCCGGCTCGCGGATGAACACCGAGATCATGCAGGCCGCGCCCGACATCACGTCGTCGCTGCTCACCGGCGCGGCGGCCTTGCCCTGGCCGACGCGCTCGGCATGGTCCTTCAGGCCGCGCAGTAGCGCGCTGCGCAGGCCGGATTCATGCGTGCCGCCGTCCGGCGTCGGAATGGTGTTGCAATAGGACGACAGAAAGCCGTCGGCGTCCGCCACCCACGCCACCGCCCATTGCACCGAGCCGCGCGCGCCCGCCTTGCCCGAACTGCCGGTGAAAATATCCGGATGCACGAGCGTCGCGTCGCCGATTTGGGCGGCGAGATAATCTTTCAATCCCTCGGCGAAATGGAACGTCGCTTTTTCCGGAACGCCTTCCACGCCGCGCAACAGTTCCTTCGCGCACGACCAGCGGATCTCCACGCCGCCGAACAGATAGGCTTTCGAGCGCGCCATCTTGAACACGCGTTCCGGCATGAAATGCGCCTTCGGCCCGAAAATCTCCGGATCGGGCTTGAAGCGCACTTTCGTGCCGCGCCGGTTCGGCGCCTTGCCGGCGTTGATGAGCTTGGTCTTCGGCTTGCCGCGCTCGAACGCCATCGTGTAGAGCCGCTGTCCGCGCGCGACCTCGACTTCCATGCGTTCCGACAGCGCGTTGGCGACCGACACGCCCACGCCATGCAGTCCGCCGGATGTTTCGTAAACCTTGGAGTCGAACTTGCCGCCCGCGTGCAGCATGCACATGATCACTTCGAGCGCGGACTTGTTCTTGAACTTCGGATGCGGATCGACCGGAATACCGCGACCGTTGTCGGTGACGGAGACAAATCCGTTCGCCTCCATCTCGACTTCGATCCAGTCGGCATGGCCGGCCAGCGCCTCGTCCATGGCATTGTCGATCACCTCGGCGAAGAGATGATGCAGCGCCTTCTCGTCGGTGCCGCCGATATACATGCCCGGCCGCCGCCGCACCGGTTCGAGCCCCTCCAGGACCTCGATGTGCTTGGCGGTGTAATCCGCCTCGCCGGCGCCGGGTCTCGCGCGCGCGGAACTTGACCGCGCTTCGCCCTTGCCGCGGCGCGCAGCCTTTTTGCCGGCGTGCTCGAACAGGTCGCCGGTTTCAGGCGTTTTCGGTTTTTTCGAAGTCTTGGCCATGGATCGCTGATAAGGGTCGCGAATCAATTGGGCACGACTATGCCATGCCGCAAGCAGGTGAGGGGAGTGACCGGCCGGCCTCGCCATTGAACTGGTGCGATGGCAAAGGGCGCGTTAAGTCTCTCACGGTTTCACGTCACACGGCGCGCGATGAATATCGAAGCCTATATAAATTCCTTGGCCGAATTCGTGCGCGCGCACGAACTATGGGCGGCTCCGATCATGTTCGGGCTCGCCTTCGCTGAATCGCTTGCGTTCATATCGCTGCTCATCCCGGCCTGGAGCTTTCTGGTGGCGCTCGGCGCCTTGATCGGGACGAGCGGCATCAGCTTCTGGCCGGTTTGGATCGCGGGTTCCTTGGGCGCGGCCTGCGGCGACTGGTTGTCCTACTGGATCGGTTTCAAGATTGAAAATAAAGTTTATCACATGTGGCCGCTGTCGCGGCACCCGGACTTGATCCCCAAGGGCGAAGCGTTCGTGCAGAAATGGGGCGTGCTCGGGATTTTCGTCGGCCGCTTCTCCGGCCCATTGCGCGCCTCGGTGCCGTTGGTGGCGGGAGTTTTTTGCATGCCCTATTGGCGTTTTCAGCTCGCCAATTTCACGTCCGCCTTTGTCTGGGCGGGCACACTTCTGTTGCTCGGGGATGTCATCGCGATCGTCGTCGCCTGGATCAGGAACATATTCTAAAAAACTGCGCGCCGATGGCTCGGCGCCCTGGCCGGGTTCATCAAGGTTTCCTTCTTGAGAATCATTCGCAACAGAGATCGGCAATCCGCAGGATTTGGAATAATCGCCGTTCACAGACGTTTGCATGGAGATTAGCATTCACCGGCTGAAACAAAGCCAGCTCGAATAATCTTAGGGAGGTTCTCATGATTCAATTGACGCGCCGACAGGCGCTGCTTGGCACGGCTGCCGCGAGCGTCGCGACGGCGCTCACACCGATTGCCAATTCTCAACGGGCTTATGCCGCCGCGCCGCCTGCCGGCGCGCAGGCGCCCGGCTTCTATCGCTACAAGGTCGGTAGCTTCGAATGCACCTCGATCAACGATGGCGCGCGCAGCTTTCCGATGCCCGATGGCTGGGTGAAGAATGTGCCAAAGGACAAGGCGCTCGAAGCCGCCAAAGCGGCTTACATGCCCGACGGCATGGTGACGGTGCCGTTCAATCCGCAACTCATCAACACCGGCTCGAAGCTTGTGCTGATCGACTGCGGCACCGGCGTCGGAAGTTTCAACGCCACTAAAGGCCAGATTGGCCGCACCTTGCAGACCGTTCAAGCCGCCGGCGTCGATCCGAAGAACGTCGATGTCGTTTTGATGTCCCACCTGCATCCCGACCACACCAACGGCATCCGGCTGCCCGATGGCGGCATGGCGTTCCCGAATGCCGAGATCATGGTGCCGGCGAAAGACTGGGAGTTCTGGATGAGCGCGGACAACGCCGCCAAGGCGGAATCCAACAAGATGATGAAGGACTACTTCGACAACGTGAAGAAGGTCTATCACGGCATCGAAAACAAGGTCACGAAGTATGACTGGGGCAAGGAAATCATCCCTGGCATCACCAGCGTGGCGACACCGGGCCATACGCCGGGCCACACCTCCTTCGTCGTCGCGTCAGGCCCCTCGAAAATCCTGATCCAGTCGGATGTCACCAACATTCCGGAATTTTTCCTGATCAATCCGGATTGGCACGTGACCTACGATATCGACCCGGACATGGCGCAGCAGACCCGCCACAAGTTCTACGACATGGCCTCGGCGGAAAAAGCGCTGGTGGTCGGCTTCCACTTCTCGTTTCCGTCCATGGGGCATGTCGAGAAGAACGGCGCCGGTTATCGCCTCATTCCGATTGCCTGGAATCCGGTGATCTGAGCGAGCCGGCCGGCTTTGGGCATGCTTGACGTCGTGGCGCGCGGTAGCTATATCGCGCGCCAATGACGACGAATTCGACCATCTTCCGCCGCCGCCGCCGCGCCCACTCGGGCACGGTGTACGGTCGCATGTGATCGTCGTCGTGCCGCCGGACCAGGCTCCGCGGCGCTCATCCTTACATTTCCGCGGTGTTCGAAATCCGGTCGCCAAACGCGAGCGGTAAGTTTCGATCGCGGAAAGGATTGAGCCATGACTGCGCAAACCAATAGGGCCAGGGTCGGCGTGCTCGGCGCGTCCGGCTACACCGGCGGCGAGCTGGTGCGGCTCCTGCTGCGTCATCCGCACGTGGAGATTGTGCTGCTGACCGCCGATCGCCGCGCCGGCCAGGAGATGCGCGCGGTGTTTCCGCAATTCTCGCCGTTCCCGCTGCCGAAGCTGGTCGCGATCGAAAGCGTCGATTGGAAAAGCGCTGGGCTCGATCTCGCGTTCTGCGCGCTGCCGCATGCGACGACGCAGAAGGTGGTGAATGATCTCCTTGCCAAGGCGCCGGATACCAAAGTCGTCGATCTGTCCGCCGATTTCCGGCTCGCCGACACCGCCGCCTACGCGCGCTGGTATGGCCACGAGCACCATGCGCCGAAACTCCAGAAGGAAGCGGTTTATGGCTTGGTCGAGGTCCACCGCGATGCCATCAGGAAGGCGCGCCTCGTCGCCAACCCCGGCTGCTACACCACCGGCGCGCAACTGCCACTCGTGCCGCTGATCAAGGCGAAGTCAATTGATCTCGACGAGATCGTGATCGACTCCAAATCTGGCATGACCGGAGCGGGCAGGGCAGCCAAGGAGGAAATGCTGTTCGCCGAAGTGTCGGAAGGCTTCCATGCCTACGGCGTCGGCCATCACCGCCACATGGCCGAGCTCGATCAGGAATTCTCGCTCGCCGCCGGCCGCGAGGTGATCGTGACGTTCACGCCGCATCTGGTGCCGATGAACCGCGGCATACTTTCCACCATTTACGTCCGTGGCGCGGGCGGTAAAACGCCTGAAGAGCTGCATGCGATCCTGGCGAAGGCTTATGCCGGCGAGCCGTTCGTGCACGTGCTGCCGTTCGGCGAAGTGCCGCACACCCGCCACGTGCGTGGCTCGAACATGACCTTCATCGGGGTCGCCAAGGACCGCGTGCCCGGCCGCGCCATCGTCATCTCGGCGCTCGACAACCTCACCAAGGGCGCCTCCGGCCAGGCCGTGCAGAATATGAATTTGATGCTCGGCTATCCGGAAACTCTGGGCCTCGAGCAGGTCGCGTTGTTTCCGTAACGCGAAGTCAGTCGCGGACCCTCACGTAACTTCCGGGTGCGTCCTCGATCGGCTTGAGCTGACCGCTGCCGACCGTGCGCGCCGGCACGGTTTCGTCGTCGTGTGATTTGAGCCACGCGAGCCAGTCCGGCCACCACGAGCCCGGGTGTTGCTCCGCTTCGTCGATCCATGTCGCCAGCGTTTCGTGGCTGGGCTTCGGCCCGGCCCAATACTGATATTTGTGCTTGTCTGGCGGATTGATGACGCCGGCGATGTGGCCGGAGCCGGACAGCACGAATCTCATCGGTCCGCCAAAATCCTTTGCGCCGCGAAACACCGAGTCCGCCGGCGCGATGTGGTCCTCGCGCGTTGCGAGATTGTAGATGGGCACCGTGATCTTTTTCAGATCGAGTTTCACCCCGTCCACCACCATCATGCCTTTGGCCAGCGCGTTCTCCAGGTAGCATTTGCGCAGGTAGAAGGCGTGATTGGCCGCCGGCAGGCGCGTGGAATCGGAATTCCAGTAGAGCAGATCGAAAGGCACCGGCGCTTGGCCCTTGAGGTAATTGTTGATCACATAGGGCCAGATCAGGTCGTTTGAGCGCAGCAGGTTGAACGCTGTGGCCATCTTTTTGGATTCGAGATAGCCGCGTTCCGCCATGCGCCGTTCGAGCGCCTCGAGTTGCTCCTCGTCGACAAATACCTTCAAATCGCCCGCGTGGGTGAAATCCACCTGGGCGGCGAAGAGCGTGGCCGAAGCGATGCGCGTATCGTTTTTCTTTGCCATGTAGGCGAGAGTGACGGCCAGCAGCGTGCCCCCGACGCAGTAGCCGATCGCGTCGACGTCTTTTTCCTCCGTCGCTTTCTCGATCGCATCAAGCGCCGCGAGCGGCCCGAGCGTCATGTATTGCTCAAAACCCATGCGGGCGAGTTTTTCGTCCGGATTGACCCACGAAATCACGAACACCGTGAGCCCCTGATCGACGCACCATTTGATGAAGGATTTGTCGGGCGTCAGATCGAGCACGTAAAACTTGTTGATCCACGGCGGCACGATCAGCAACGGACGTTTGCGCACGGTTTCGGTCGTGGGTGCGTACTGGATCAATTGCATGAGCGCGTTCTGGAAGATCACCTTGCCGGGCGAGAGCGCCAGGTTGCGGCCGACCTCGAATGCGGTCGCGTCCGACTGACGGATTTTGATGTCGCCGCCGCCGGCCACGATGTCCTCCGCCAGCATGTGCATGCCGCGCGCAAGATTTTCCGCATTCGATCCTAGCGTCTCGCGCAGCAGTTCCGGATTGGTGAGCACGAAATTCGACGGCGAGGCGGCATTGATGAACTGCCGTACGTAGAATTCGGCCTTCTGCTTGGTGTGCGTGTCGAGCCCCTTGGTGTTCTTGACCAGATTTTCGGCCCAGTGGGCGCTCAACAGGTACGCCTGCTTGAGAAAATCGAAGAACTGGTTCGACGACCATTCGGGATCGGCGAAGCGCTTGTCGTTCGTTTCGGCGCGGGCGACCGGCTTATAGTCCTTCCCGGCCATCCGCTTGACCGCGCTGCCCCATAGATCGAGATAGGCGTGGCCGAGTTTGGTTTGCAGCTCGAGTGACCGCTTCGGATCGGACAGCCAATACTCGGCGACGGCACCAAAGGTTTTCACGATATCGGTGACTTCGTCGGAAAGACCGTCGTTGATCTGGCCTTCCTCGCGCGGCTTCATATAGGCCGCCAGCGCCTTGCCGCCTTCATCGATCACGCGGGCAAGATTTTTCGCAAACTGCTCGATATCGAGCGCGCTGATCTTGCTCGGTGTCTGTCGGGTATCGTCCTTCATCGCCGCTACGCCCGCACTCGCATACGCCGTTACGCCAGCGTTAAGCCCCTCGCTGCAATCACCTTCGTACCCGCAGCCACCTGATGCAAGAGCGACACATTAACCTTGGCAAATAATCCGAGGTTGCCGTTTTCATCCTTTCGACATATTACCGGGTTAGCGTTCATCCTTCATCAATCTGTTGAAATTACGTGGATTTTCCTGGCTCTCGACGAAACCATATGACTTTCTCGTGACTTTGGTGAAACAGCGCATCCGTATGATTTTGAAACGACTCGTCCGATTGCAAGGCCTCCTGCTCGCGTGCTGTTGCGCCGCCGTCCTGGCCGCCTGCTCATCCTCTTTGGGCAATAAGATCGCGGACAGCGTGCCCGGCTCCGTTGGCCTTCCGGAAGGAACGCCGGACCGTCCGGCTGAGCCCGTCGCCTTTCCGGCGGTTCACGACATGCCGCCGCCGCGCGCGAATTCGACCTTGAGCGCCGAGGAGCAGATCCAGCTTGAGGACGACCTGGTTGCCGTGCGGTCGCACCAGGAAGCCGCGAGCGGCACCGCACCGGCGAGCACCGCACGGACCGCAAAGAAGCGTCCGGCGCCCGCACCGCGCCTCATTCCCGCCTCCAGCTCCAGCCTCAATACGCTCTATTAGCGCCGGCCGTAAAACCGTGATAAAAGAGAGGCTTGGTACCCGCCACCGGCACGGCGGCTCAAGGCAAAGACGTTGACGATGGAAGAATTCTACCGCATCCGCCGCCTGCCTCCCTATGTGTTTGAGGTGGTCAACCGCGCCAAGGCCGCGGCCCGCAACGCCGGCGCGGATATCATCGATCTCGGCATGGGCAACCCGGACCTCCCGGCACCGGAGCATGTCATCGAGAAGCTGAAAGAAGTGCTCGGCAAGCCGCGCACCGATCGTTACTCGGCGTCCAAGGGAATCCCAGGCCTGCGGCGCGCCCAGGCCGCCTATTACGCGCGCCGCTTCAACGTGAAGCTCAATCCTGAGACCCAAATCGTCACCACGCTGGGCTCCAAGGAAGGCTTCGCCAACGTCGCTCAGGCAATCACCGCGCCCGGCGATGTGGTGCTGGTGCCGGATCCGAGTTATCCGATCCATGCCTTTGGCTTCCTGATGGCGGGCGGCGTGATCCGCTCTGTCCCTTCCGAGCCGACGCCGGCGTTCTTCACCACGCTCGAACATGCGATCGCGCGCTCGATCCCGAAGCCGATCGCGGTCGTCGTTTGCTATCCGTCCAATCCGACCGCTTACGTTGCCGATCTCGATTTCTATAAGGAGCTCGTGCCGTTCGCGAAAAAGCACGGCATCTTCGTGCTGTCCGATCTCGCCTATGCCGAAGTCTATTTCAACGACAACCCACCGCCGTCGGTCCTGCAAGTTCCCGGTGCAATGGATGTCGCGGTGGAATTTACCTCGATGTCGAAGACCTATTCGATGCCCGGCTGGCGCATCGGCTTTGCCGTCGGCAACGAACGCATCATAGCGGCGCTGGCGCGCGTGAAATCCTATCTCGATTACGGCGCCTTCACGCCCATTCAGGTGGCCGCGACGGCCGCGCTCAACGGTCCCGACGATTGCATCAAGGCCATGCGCGAGACTTACAAGCGCCGGCGCGACGCGCTGGTGGACAGCTTCGGCCGCGCCGGCTGGCACGTGCCGCCTCCGCTCGCGTCGATGTTTGCTTGGGCGCCGATCCCGGAGCCTTTCCTGCCGCTCGGCAGCGTGGAATTTTCGAAACTGCTGGTGGAAAAGGCCGAGCTAGCGGTGTCGCCCGGCACCGGCTTCGGCGAGCGCGGCGAGGGTTTTGTTCGCATTGCGCTGGTGGAAAACGAGCAACGAATCCGCCAGGCCGCCCGCAACGTCCGCCGCTTCCTTGAAAGCGCGCCGGAAAAGTTGCACAACGTCGTTCCACTCGCCACGCGGCGCTGAGCCGCACAGAGCGTAATCCCGAAAAGTGGGAACCGGTTTTCGGCAATGATTATGCTCTAACTAAGAGTTTGCGGCTGTCATGGTTTCCCCATTGAAAGTGGGTATTGCCGGACTTGGCACGGTCGGCTCCGCCGTCGTCGCGATGATTTTTCGCGCTCGCGACGAGCTGAGCGCCCGCGCCGGCCGTCCGATCGAACTGGTGGCCTATTCGTCCAAGGATCCCCCGAAGGATAGGACGCTCGATCTGTCCAAGCTGCGCCAGGTCGCCGATCCGGTCGCGCTCGCGCGCGACTCCGGCATCGACGTGTTCGTTGAACTGATGGGCGGGGAGAGCGATCCGGCCAAGAGCTCGGTCGAGGCGGCGCTCGCTGCCGGCCGGTCTGTGGTCACCGCCAACAAAGCGCTGCTGGCGCGCCACGGCATCGCGCTTGCGCGGCTCGCTGAAAAGCACAACGCAGCGCTCAATTTCGAGGCGGCGGTCGCCGGCGGCATCCCGATCGTGAAGACCCTGCGTGAAGGCCTCGGCGGCAGCCGTATTGCGCGCGTCTACGGCATTCTCAACGGCACCTGCAACTACATCCTCACCCGCATGTACAAGGAGCGCATGTCGTTTGCCGACTGCCTCAAGGAGGCGCAGCGGCTCGGCTACGCCGAGGCCGATCCGACTTTCGATGTCGGTGGCTTCGACACCGCGCACAAGCTCGCGATCCTCACCAGCCTCGCATTCGGCACGGAAGTCGACGCGCAGGCGGTGCATGTCGAGGGCATTCAGTCGATCGCGCTCGCCGATCTCGAAGCCGCCGACGAACTCGGCTACCGCGTAAAACTTCTCGGTGTCGCGCAGCGCACCGAGGCCGGCATCGAGCAGCGCGTGCATCCGACCATGGTCCCGCAGGGCACCGTGATCGCTGAAATCGACGGCGTGTTGAACGCGGTCGCGATCGACTCCGATGCCATGCCGCTGACGCTCATGGGCCCCGGTGCGGGCGGGCCGGCGACGTCCTCCGCGGTGGTGGCCGATCTCATGGACCTGGCCGCCGGACGCCGTGTGCCGTCGTTCGGCCGGCCGGTTGCGAGCCTCGTCAAACCCGTGCGCGCGCCGATTCAGCGCCATGAAGGCGGATACTACATCCGGCTGGCCGCGCTCGACCGTCCGGGCAGCGCTGCCGCCATTGCGCGCCGCATGGCTGACGAGAACATCTCGCTTGAATCGATCATGCAGCGCGGTCGCGACCGTCGGCCGCACGGTGGCGAGGACCCGCGCCGGGCCGATAAGCCGGCGCCGGTCGCGCTTGTCACCTATGCCACTTCGGAAGACGCTGTTCGGCGCGCGCTGTCCGCCATCGAGAAGGACGGCGTGATCGCGGAAAAGCCGCAAGTCATACGCATCGAGAAGAGCTGAGCTGGCGCGAGCGCAACGATGATTACGGGAGAACGCGAGGTCATGTCATCGATCACCATCCAGCCACATCAGGTCCTCGAGCGGATTCTCTCGCTCGAAATCGTGCGGGTGACCGAACGCGCGGCGGTGTCGGCGGCGCGATTGCGCGGACGCGGCAACGAGAAAGCGGCCGATCAGGCCGCCGTCGACGCCATGCGACGCGAGCTCAACAATCTACCGATCGACGGCACCGTGGTGATCGGGGAGGGCGAGCTCGATGAGGCGCCCATGCTGTTCATCGGTGAAAAGGTCGGCACCAAGAAAGGCACCAAGGTCGATATCGCAGTCGATCCGCTCGAAGGCACAACGTTGTGCGCCAAGAACATGCCCGGCGCGATCGCGACCGTTGCCATGGCCGAGGCCGGCACGCTGCTGCACGCGCCCGATGTTTACATGGACAAGATCGCCATCGGCCCCGGCTACCCGAAAGGCATTATCGATCTCGATGCGCCCCCGGACGAGAACATCCGCAAGCTGGCCAAGGCCAAAGGCGTGCAGACCGGTGAGATTACGGCGCTCCTGCTGGACCGTCCGCGCCACGCCGATACGATTGCCGCGATACGCAAGGCCGGCGCCGCGGTGCGCCTGATTACCGACGGCGATGTCGCCGGTGTGATCCACACTGCGGAACCGGATTCGACCGGCATCGATATCTATCTCGGCATCGGCGGTGCGCCTGAGGGAGTGTTGGCCGCCGCCGCCTTACGCTGCATCGGCGGCCAAATGCAGACCCGTCTCGTGCTTGATACCGAAGAGCGCCGCGAACGTGCCGCGAAAATGGGCATCAAGGACCCGCGCAAGATTTACCAGATCGAGGACATGTGCCGGGGTGACTGTCTGTTTGCCGCAACCGGCGTGACCGATGGTGCCATGCTGCGCGGCGTGAAATTTCGCAAGGACGTGATCGAGACTGAAACCGTTGTCATGCGTTCGGTCACCGGCACCGTGCGTTGGATCAAGGCCGAGCACCGTCAGTTCGAAAAATTTCATTTGGGCTGAATAAGAAGCCCTGGCATTCGCTTGCAATGTTGAACTTGCCGCCGCTCCGGAAGCTGATAAAATTAAATTGATCGGCGTTACGGGTTGCACCGCAAGACACGGAATGCAAAACCGGGGCCGACGTCTAGACTTCCCACCACTCACCTTTCTCCACACATCCAAATCGTGGCAGACGCCACTCAATCAGGGAGGACTTGTTGATGCGTACGTTGAAGTTTGTTGTTGCCGCTGCGATCGGCGCCGTGATGGCCTGCGGTTCGGCCGGCGCCGCCGATCGCGCGACCAAGGAGGAGGCGGTCGCGATGGTCAAGAAGGCGGTCGCCGCCATCAAGGCTGACAGTGCCAAGGCCTATGCCGATATCACCAAGAAGCCCGGTCCGTTCACCGACCGCGACCTCTACATCGTCGTCTACAAGCTCGACGGTGTCGTGCTCGCCCACGGCCAGAATGAGAAGCTCGTCAATACGAACCAGAAGGATGCAAAGGATCCCGATGGCAAGGCGTTCGTGCAGGAGCGCATTGAACTCGCGAAGAAGGGGCAGCCATTCTGGCAGGATTACAAGTTCATGGACCCGCTCACCAAGAAGCCCGAGCCGAAGCAGATGTACTGCGAACCGTTGAACGACACGGCGGTTTGCGGCGGCGTCTATAAGATCTGATACCCGGAATAAATCGGCCTTTGTCTTGCGGGCGGCGAAATAGCTTCGCCGCCCGTATTGTTTTCGGCGGCTCGACAGCGCTCCGTGAATTGCGGCATGATTTACGGTTTCGATAGCTGATTCGTGATGGGTACCATGACGTTCGCCTTGGCGACGACACAAAGGGCGCCAGCGCGGCTGTTTCTCGACGTTGCGCGTTCGGTCCGCGGTCGGCCGTGGCATGACCGCCTCGACGAGCGGGGCACCGGCCGCGCGCTCGCGATCGCCCAACAACATGAAGCTCCCGAACTGCTTGCGCGCATCCTCGCCGGTCGTGGCGTCGACGTGCACGAAGTCGCGGAATTCCTCGATCCCACCGTGAAGCGCCTGATGCCTGACCCGCACGTGGTCACCGGCATGGCGGAAACAGCAACACGCCTGGCGGGCGCGATTGTGCGCGGCGAGCGTATCGCCATTTTCGGCGATTATGATGTCGACGGCGCGACGTCGTCCGCATTGTTGGCGCGCTTCCTGCGCGGCTGCGGGCTCGACCCGATCGTCTACATTCCCGATCGCATCTTCGAGGGTTATGGCCCGAATGTCGAAGCCATCCGCGCGCTCGCCGAGCGCGGCGCAAAGCTCCTGATCACCGTCGACTGCGGCACCACCAGCCACGAACCGATCGCCGAAGCTCACCGCCTCGGCCTTGATGTCATTGTCATCGACCATCATCAGGCGGACGAAAGCTTGCCCGAGGCTTTGATCGTCAATCCCAACCGGCTCGATGACCTCTCCAAGCTCGGCCATCTGGCCGCGGTCGGTCTCGTGTTCCTCACGCTGGTGGCGGTCAATCGCGTCTTGCGCACGCGCGGTTTCTGGAACGGGCCGCGGCCCGAACCCGATCTGCTGTCGTACCTCGATATCGTTGCGCTCGGCACGATTGCCGATGTCGTGCCGCTCAAAGGTCTCAACCGCGCTTTCGTAGCCAAGGGGCTGATCGCCATGCGCCGGCGCGAAAATGTCGGCCTCACGGCACTGATGGATGCCGCACGCCTGAGCGGCCCGCCGGAACCTTGGCATCTCGGCTTTCTGCTTGGGCCCCGCATCAACGCCGGCGGCCGCATCGGCCGTGCCGATCTCGGCGCACGCCTCCTGCTGGAAGATGACCCGACCGAAGCCGCCCGTATTGCGGCCGAGCTCGATCGGCTCAATCGCGAGCGGCAGACGATCGAACAGGCGATGCTTGCCGAAGCGGAAGCCGAAGCCATGGCCGCGCTTGGTCTCGAAGAAAAGGGCGCCGTCGTCGTGACCGCTGCCGCTGGCTGGCATCCCGGCGTGGTCGGATTGATTGCGGCGCGGCTCAAGGAGCGCTTCGGACGTCCGGCGTTCGCGATTGCTCTCGAGCCGGGCGGACTCGGCACCGGCTCAGGCCGCTCGATTGCAGGCATCGATCTTGGCCAGGTGGTCCGGCGCGCGGTTTCCTTGGGCCTGCTGGTCAAGGGCGGCGGTCACGCCATGGCGGCCGGAGTGACGATCAAGCACGATGCGCTTGCGGCGTTCCGCGCCTTCTTGGAGGAGCAACTGGCCAGCGCCGTCGATGCCGCCCGTGCGGACGATGCGCTGCTGATCGATGGCGCGGTGACGGCTGCCGGCGCAAACGCGGCATTGATCGCGGCCCTGGCGCAGGCGGGGCCATTCGGCGCCGGCAATCCCGAGCCGGTCATCGCGCTGCCGGCCCACACGATCGCTTATGCCGAGGAAGTCGGTCAGGCCCATGTCCGGGTGCGGCTCAAATCCGGCGACGGCACCTTCATCAATGCAATTGCGTTTCGCGCCTCAAATCAGCCGCTCGGCCAGGCCCTGCTGAAATACCGCGGTCGGTCGGTGCATGCCGCCGGAACACTCGCGCTTGATCGATGGAACGGCGGCGAATTCGTCCAGCTCCGGCTACTCGACATCGCGCCCGTCGGTCCGCCATCACCGATCAATTGAAGTTCTGTACGAGCTGCCCTACCGGCAGGCTCGCGCTGCGGGTGCGACTGGCGCCACCCCCGTCGCGGCATCGGCGGCCTGCAGCATCGCGTCGAGGCCGGTTTCCTTCATCGCGGTTGCGAAATCCTTGGTTTTGTCGGTCCAGGCCATCGCCATGATATCCAGGTCCGTGCGGAACAGGCCTCCCACGATCTTGGCATCGGCCAAGGACAGCGACGCGGTTCCGCTGCCATTGAAATCGATCATCGGCCAATTGCATTCGTTGTTATCGACCACGCCGTCGCCATTCAAATCCTCGGTGAAAGCCGTGCCGTTTTTGCGATTATCCCCGATCGCCGTCATCTGCTTCATGAATATCTTCATGTCTTCGATGTCGACCTTGCCATCACGATTGAGATCGGTCAGCAGCACGAGATTGTTCGGCGAAAGTTTCAAAACCGCTTCGAGCGCATCGAGTCGCGGCGCGCCAGGAGGGGCCGGCGGTCCGCCTGGCACCACGATCGGCTTGATCGCCGACGCCTTGAGCACGTTCACGATGTCGGCGGGTTTCTTCGTCGGATCCAATTCGAACAGCATCGCAGCGACGCCTGCCACATGCGGTGCCGCCTGAGAGGTTCCCATGCATGCGCCGTACGGGGTGTTGCCCGGCCAGAGCGTGCTGAGGATGTCGACTCCGGGGGCGGCGATCGTTCCCCCGACATTGGAAAAACTGGCTCGTTGTCCGCTGCGGTCGGTTGCTTCGACGATGAGGATGTTCTTGGGCCGGCGGGAAGCTGGCAACTGCGTTGCCGCCCAGACGATCGGCGACGACCATTTCGCATCGAAGGGAACAGCACGGTCGTTGGAGTCGTTGCCTGCCGAGGTCACAAACAAGATCCGGTCCTCGTATCTTTGTGCGACCCGCGCGAACATGACCGCCTGCCCTAGGATGGTGTCCTTCAACCCTGGGATCGTCGCGGGGTCGCCCTCGGCAACCGGTGCCGCACCGAAATTGAATCCGAGGCTGACGTTGATGACCTTGAGTTCGGATTGACCGTAAGTATCCACGTAGTTCATGAGCGCGATAAGCGCATCGGAGAAATACGTCACCCGCGTGTCTTCGGTGGTCGGATCCTGCTCGTCGCCTTTGATCGGAAGGTTGTCCCAAGGGACGACGTCGATTTTGGCGCGCGGCACGACGCCGTCGATGCCGATTCCGTTGCCGTGGATAGCGCCGATGATTCCTGCCACATGGTTGCCGTGCGCGCTGGTGCAATCGGCGCCAATGCTGGAAGACACTCCTGACACCGGACTGTCAGTTAAGTTGGCGATCAGATTGAAGTTCAGATCGTCGTGCTTGGCAAAGCCGCTGTCGATGATCGCCACCTTCGGCTGGACGCTGTTGGGTTTGAGCTCGCGGTAGCGTTGCAGCACCGTCCACACCGGCGGCAATCGGATCGCCTTTAAGCCCCAATTCCCGTCCTGCGGCAATGCCGGCGCGCTGGCGGTCAGCCCTGCCGAGATCGTTGTCGGGACCACCGCTCCGCCCCAGTTCCAATTGATAATCGTGCCACCGCTGTCGACTTTGGTGTCGCTTGCCTTCGGGATCGAATGGCCTCTTACGGTTGAGTCCACGGTGACTGAAGCGACGATCGGTTCCCGGCGCAGCTGCGTGACGATCTGCTGGTTGAGGACATCGCTCAATTTCTGGACTTCGGCGGCATTGGGGCCGGTCACGTCGCGCACCACGCGGATGAGACCGAAGCTGCCGCTGCCCCTTTCAATCGTGAGGTGATACTTGGCGAGCAAGGCGTCGAGCTGCGGACCGGTTGTATTGGGTTTCAGCATGATGACGTAGGTGTTGCGTTTCGCCACGACTTGGGCGAGCTGCAATCTTCCATCCGAAGCCCCCGGCCGGATCGCGTCGCTTTGTACGGTCGCGTCCCTGGGATCGCGGCGATCGGCGATGCGAGAAAGCAATGAGCGCGCGGTCAGGTCGCCGACAAAACGCTTGGCGCGCAAATCGGCCAGCCCGATATTGACGCGCGGTGTGTCGAAACCCTGCTTGTCCGGAGGCGTCGGTGATTTTTGTTTCGACGGAAGGATGTAGAGATCCTTCTTGTCGACCGAGGATGGTTTCTGCGTCGTGTCTTTTTTTGGAAGATATTTTTCGTCGAGCAATTTCTTCAGCCGGTCGTAGTTCGGCTGCTTCGTTTCGGCAAGGCTGTTCGCTATGAATGGCGGCGACATCGGCGCCAATAACGCGGCGATCACCACGAATAAAATCCGACGCGACATGGCTGCAACTCCCTGTCCACCGGACTGCAAGCATGTCCGCTTTTTGTGGCAGCGGCAAGACGGCCAACCCGTTGCCGCAACGCGAAAAATACTTCCAATGCCGCGGAATATCGGGGGACGGCTGCGCGAACGCGCCGATATCGATGGCCGTTCGCCGATGTCCGTCCACCGACTTGGCTGAAACCCCGTCAGTGGGAGTGAAACCTTTCAGTCCTTACGGCTGTTGTTCCAGCAGGGTGATGAGTTTCGTCAGGATCTCGGGTGGCGTGCTCGCGTCAACGCGCAGAACGCGGCCATTCTTCAGCACGATCTCGATCGTCGATTTCGATGAAAGCGTCTCCGCGGAATTCTTGGCAATTTCAGCATTGGTTCTGCCGCCTTCTGCGGTCGATGGCGGGGCAGGCGCAATGGTGGCGGCGGTGCTGTCCGTCGGCGTCACGCTTGCGACCTTTGGTTCCTTCGCCGGCTCGGGGGGCGCAGTGGATGCGCCATCCGCCGGCGTCGTGGCCGTCGGACTTGAATCCGTTGGCTTCGTGGCGGTGCTGTCGGTCGGCGTCACGCTCGCGACCTTTGGTTCTTTCTCCGGCTCGGGGGGCGCAGTGGACGCGCTATCCGTCGGCGTCGTGGCCGTCGGAGATGAATCCGTCGGCTTGGCGGCGGTACTATCCGTCGGCGTGATGCTCGCCGCTTTCGGCTCTTCCGGAGGCCCGCTCGGCGCAGTCGTAGTGCCGTCCTTCGGGGCGCTGCTCGGCGCATTATCCGTTGCTTTGGATTTTGTATCGTCTGTCAGCGGAACGCTGGCGACTTGTGGTTCCTTCGGCGGCTCGCTCGGCGTCGTCGTAGCGCCGTCCTTCGGCGCAGTGGTGGCAGTGGTCGTATCGGTCGGTTTGGCCGGAGCGCTATCCGTCGGCGGGACGTTGGCGGCCTTTGGTTCCGTCGACGGCTCCGTGCTCGGAGAAGCAGTTGTCGCATTGGCGTCAGTCGGTTTGGCGGTCGTGCTGTCCGTCGGTGGGGCACTGGCAACTTGCGGCGCCTTCGGTCGCTCGCTCGGCGCCGCCGGAGCGCCATCCGCCGGACCGTTCGTTGCATGATCCGTGGACTTGGCTGGAGCTTCGGGCGGTGGGGCGGTGATGCCATCCGCGTCGGGCATGATGGCGACTTGCGGGTTTTTGGGCTCGGTCGAGGGAACCGTACCGCCTCCGGTTGGTGCTGGGGGCTGAGGCAATTCCGTTGGTTTGATGACGGTGTTGTCCGGCGCCGGACCGCTTGCCACCTGCGGCTGTTTTGGCGGCTCGCTTGGCGTGACAGCGCCGCCGGTCGGCGGGTTGGTCGCCTCGGCCTTATCCGTCGGCTTGGCGCCTTCGGTTGGCGTCGGAGTGGCAACCTGCGGTTCTTTTGCGGGTTCCGTGGGCGTGACAACAGCATCGGCAGTCGGCGGCTGAGGCGCCACAGGAGAATCGGACGGCTTTGGTGTGGTGTTTGGCGGCGCTTCGGCCAGTTGTGGGGGCTTCTGTGTATCCTGCGGTGGCGTTGTCGCGTTCCCCGTAGCGGTGCCGCCGGGTGTGGCCGTGGTGTCGCCTGGTGTGGCGGACGGTGTCGGAGCGGGTGCGGGCAGCGGCGGGGTCTTGTTGACGACGACGATCGACGACGAGATCCCCATCGCCAGTTTGAGATCGTCCGTCGATCCTGGGAAAATATTGACGTCCCACCGCTCGACACTCGGGTCCGCCGGATTGCGAATTCCCGCCTTGGTCAGGTCGCCCATGTTGGTGAATTGCCAAAGCTTCCAATCCCATTTGCTCGACCAGCCGCCCTTGGTCCCCGGCTGTTCCACGCGCAGATCGGCGTCTTCCATCGCCGAGATCCAAATCGGATAGGGCTTCAATTGGTCGAGCTTCTTTTCGTCGTGGATACGTTCCATCCACCACGCCCGGCTGGTGTAGACGACCGGAACGCGCCCGCTCTCCTTTTCGACGATGTGGAGCCATGTCAGCGCGCGTTTGAGAATTTCGTCCGCTGAAAGATTGCTCCAATGATCGTCGCCCGTCTTCGGCTGCCAATTTCGTCCGCCGGGATAGATATCCCACTCCAGATCGAGCACCGGCGGCAGATCGTTGGCCTGCAGCTTGCCCATTTTTTCGAGGAAAACTTTGGCCTGTGTTTCCGGGTCCACATCGGCGCGCATGAAGTGGTAGGCGCCGCGGAGAATCTTGGGCTGCTTCGCCAGCGCCCGCCAGTGACCGTCGAACGTCGGGTCGCGATATGCGATTCCTTCGGACGCCTTCACATAGACGAACGCGACTTTCTGGTCGGCGACGCGATCCCAGTCGATCTGGCATCGGCAATTGTCGATGTTGTGGTGCGAAACGTCGATGCCGAAAATCGCGTCAGCCCGCGTCGACGGAAAACTGAACGTCTTTGCCAGCGCGGACGAGAGCGCGCTCGGTCCGAGTTCCTTGAGCGCCTCTTTCTGGACGAGTCGGAAACGTTGTCCGCGCGAAAGACCGTCGCCTTCGACCACAGGTGTCGTCTCGCTGGGCGCCACCGTGGGCGCCTGCTTGGGAGGCGTCTCGGCGACCGGGCCTGGTGTTGTCTTCGGTAGTGCGGCGTCGGGGCTCGGCTTAGGGGGCGCTTCGGCGACCCGCGATCTCTTGCTGCGCGGCCGTGAGGATTTCTGCTCCACGGGCGGCGGCGCGACCGCGCGCGGCTCTGTTGGAAGCTGTGCGGACGGCCGCTGTTCCACGGGCAACTGCACCACGGCTTTGGGGGCGGGAGCCGTCTCCAATTTTGCCGGGGCAACGATGGCGGGTTCCACCGAAGCCGACGGACGCAGCAATAGGGCTGGGAGTAGAACCGCTGCAGCAACGAGGGCCGCACTTCCAAGGATCATCAATCCCGGTTCAAGATCCCGATCCATCGCGTCCCCACGCCTTCACAAAGCAGCTTGTCGGCCTGCAACCCCGGCTCTCGCACTGTATAGCGCAATTTTTATCGCTAGGCCGAAATGATGTTCGATTTTTGATCGAGCAGCCCAGCTATCATGACGCGCCGTGGTGTCCGACGTGACTTTCCCGGCACCGCGGCCGATACGCTATTGTCCTCTAAAACAAGCAGAATTCACTTAAACTGCCTTGGACAAGGCTGACCGGCCGGGCTAACAAGCACGGCTACTGCTTTAGGATAATGATGAAATGTCAAAGCTCGAACTCTCGATCGCGATCGGCGACTACGACCGCAACCGGCCCCTGATCGATGGCGCGGTGGCGATCGACGGCGTCGATCCCGTTTTCATGGCGCTTCCGCCCGAAGAGATTTTTTTCCGCGCCTTCCGCACGCAAGACTTCGACATTTGCGAATGCTCGCTGTCGAGTTTTTCCGTCCGGACCGCGTCCGGACAATGCCCCTATGTGGGCGTGCCGGCCTTCGTCTCCCGCATGTTTCGCCATACCTCGATCTACGTGCGCACTGACCGCATCAGGCGGCCGGCTGATCTCAAGGGCCGCAAGGTCGGCGTGCCGGAGTACCAATTGACCGCCAACGTCTGGGCCCGCGCCATCCTGCAGGATGAGTTCGGCGTTGCGCCGAGCGACATTCATTGGATTCGCGGCGGCATCGAGCACGCCGGGCGGCCTGAGAAGATCACCATCAAACTGCCCGCGGGCGTGCGTCTCGACAATGCGCCCGAGGGCGTGACGATTTCCGAATTGCTCGCGCGCGGCGAAATCGACGGATTCATCGCGCCGCGCCCGCCGACAACCGCCGGCGAGAAGAGTATCGGCTGGCTGTTTGCCGATCCGGTCGCGGCAGCGAAGGACTACTTCAAGCGCACCGGCATTTTTCCCATCATGCATCTGATCGGCGTGCGCCGCACGCTGGCCGAGCGGCACCCATGGCTGCCGGCGGCGGTGCTCAAGGCCTTCGAGCAGTCGAAGACAATGGCGCTCGCGCATCTTGCCGATCCTTCGGCAACCAAAGTCACGCTGCCGTTTGTCGAGGAGCGTTTGCGCGAGGCGCGCGAATTCATGGGCGATGATTTCTGGTCCTATGGTTTGGCGCCCAACCGCACGACGCTGGAGACCTTTTTGCGCCATCATCATTCCCAGGGTCTCTCGTCGCGGTTGCTCAAGGCCGAGGAACTGTTTCATCCTTCGACGTATGAAAGTTTTAAAATCTAGCGCTGCGCGCTTATCTGCAGGTCCACGATGATCCAGGCGCGCCGGCTAGGCCATGCGAGTTTCGAGACGCCCGATCTTGACCAGGCGATCGCCTATTACACCGAAGTGAACGGTCTTGTGGTCGCGGCGCGCGAGAAAGACCGCGCTTTCCTCGCCACGAAAATCGGGCAGCTCGTCGTCGCGCTTGCGCGCGGCACTCACGCCCGCTGTACCAAAATCTCGTTCGAGATCGCCCCCGATGCTGGCTTCGCTGCGCTTCGCCGCGCGCTCTCGCGCGACGGGATCGAGAGCGAAACGCAGAGCGACTCCGTTCCGGGCTTGCCGCAGGTCCTCGCTTTCCGTGATCCGAAGGGCACCACGATCGAATTATTCTCGCGCTGGAGCTTCGTGTCCGGCCAGTCCGCGGCCGGCGCAGGCCCGCTCAAGCTCGGTCACGTGGCGTTTGTCGTGCAAGATCCGAAAGCGATGGCGGATTTCTATCAGACAATTCTCGGCTTTCGAATTTCGGATTGGATCGAGGACTTTTTCGTATTTTTGCGCTGCAACGCCGATCATCACGCGGTCAACTTCATCAAAGGCCGCAATATCAAGCTGCACCACTTTGCGTTCGGGCTGAAGGATTTCGCCCACCTGCAGGGCGCATGCGACTGGCTCGGCGCACGCAGGGTTCCGATCATTTGGGGCCCTGTGCGGCTGGGGCCCGGCCACAATGTCGCGATCTTCCACCGCAACGCCGACGATCAGGTAGTCGAATTTTACGCCGAGCTCGACCAGATGACCGACGAGGTGCTTGGTTATTTCGAGCCGCGGCCCTGGCACCGCGACCATCCGCAGCGGCCGAAGGTTTGGAGCCGCAACGAGGGCAGCATTTGGGGCCCGCCCCCGACCGCGGATTTTTTCCGCGACCGCGAGTAGCGCGCCGGCGTGACGGATTTTACGACTCTTTGTATGTTTCGCGCCAATATTGCAGCCAGCCGGAGGAAGCATCATGGCTCGGCTCTATTCGCGCTCGGGGTTCGTTGCGATTTTGTTCGCGACAATGGTTGGATTTGATCGACCGGCCGCGGCCGATGACTGGGAGACCTGCGCCAAAGCCTCAGGGAACGACGCCATTACCGCCTGCACCCGTGAAATTACATCCGGCCGATACAGTGGACGCGATCTTGCCACGCTCTACGAGAATCGCGGCGCCGAGTACATCATCAGACGCGATTACGATCGCGCCATTGCCGACCATAATCAGGCGATCAAACTCAGGCCCGATCAGGCCGAGGCTTTCAACAATCGCGGACTCGCGTACTACTATCAGGGACATTACGATCGCGCGATTGCCGACTACGACGAGTCGATCCGGCTCAATCCGAATTATGCCGACGCATTTTATGGCCGCGGCCTCGCCTACTACTACAAGGCCAACTACGACCGCGCGATCGCCGATTACGATCAGGCGATCCGCCTCAGGCCCGACTATGCGGAGGCCTTCAACAATCGCGGCATTGCTTACGCGAACAAGGGCCAGGCCGAACGCGCCATGGCCGACTACGACGAGGCGATCCGGCTAAACCCCAATCATTGGAATGCCCATCGCAACCGAGGCATCGGCCATTACCTCGCAGGAAACTTTGAACGGGCCATTGACGACTACGACGCGCTTCTGCGGCTCGATCCCAAGTCGGCGGATGGCCTCTACGGCCGCGGCCTTGCGAAGGTGAAGAAGGGTGCCGCCGCTGACGGCAACGCCGACATTGTGGCCGCCAAAGCGGTCGAGCGCGGCATCGCCGAGCGGTTCGCGGGCTACGGCGTTCGTCCCTGAACCGCAAACCTGCGCGGCGCGGGCGAATGCCGAAGGCGGTGAAGATCACGGCCCCTGCCGCAGGCGCGTAAGAAGTTTCAGCCCGGCATAGCCGTCCACCGGCTCGAGCTTCGCCTTGCGCTGAAAGGCCAAAATGGCTTGCGTGGTTTCCAGCCCGATGCGGCCGTTGGGTGGGCCCGCGTCGTAGCCGTGTTCGGTCAATCGACGCTGGATTTCCTGCACTTCTGCCACCGTAGGCGTGCGCTCGCCGCCGGGAAATAATTTCGAGAGCGGTCCGTCGCCGCGGATGCGATCACCGAGCAGCACGACCGCGAGCGCGTAACTCGTCGATGGGTTGTAGCTTTTCACCGCATCGAAATTCCTGCTCAGCAGGAATCGGGGGCCGCCGGACACCGGCGTCCACAAACGTGCCGAAACATGGGGCGCGTCATACGGCTGTCCGTTTGCGCGCACCACGCCGGATTTTTCCCAAGTGGCGTATGTGCGATTGCCGCCGTCACCGATTCCGTTCGCGACCTTGACCTCGTAGCCCCAGGGTTCGCCGCGCCGATAGCCGCCGCGCTTGACCAGATACTGCGCGGTTCCGGCGAACGCATCGTCCGGCTTGCCGAATGGCGATATGCGGCCGTCGCCGTCATAATCGACCCCGACACTGAGCCAAACCTCCGGCATCCATTGGGTATGCCCCATGGCGCCGGCCCACGAGCCGTTCATTTCGTCGGGCGTGCTCCAGCCGCGCTCGATGATGACGAGCGCATTGAGCAGCTCCTTTTCCCAATAGGCGCGGCGGCGCGGCTCGCCCCAGGCGAGCGCCGTCAGGGCAGGCATCACCGGCCGCATGAATTTCTTCTGCACCTGCGGATCGCCGAACGCCGACTCGTTGCCCCACAGGCCCATCATCACCCACCGATCGACGCCGTAGTCCTTTTCGATGCGCTCAAGCAGCGGGGAGACTTCCTTTGCATGCTGTTGGCCGGCCATGACACGCCAATCTGAAACCCGGCGATTGAGGTATTGCCAAAGCTCTTCGCGGAATTCCGGTTGCGCGCGGTCGAGCGCATAGACGCTCGTATCCGGTTTCAGGCTCGCCATCACGCGTTCGTAGGTTTTCTCCGATATGCCGCGGGCAAGCGCGCGCGGTTTGAACGCGGAGACCCATTGCGGAAAGGTTCCGCGCGGCGCCGGCGCCTGCGCGCCGCTCGGCCCATGGCTGAGCGCGAGCGCGCTGGCGGCGAGCGTGCCTTTGAGAAGTGCGCGGCGGGTTTGATCGAAACTCATAGTTCAACTCTACTGATCGCGCGCGTGCCGGCCAACGGCGCTGCCAGCGCAATCATCATTGGCCGACTATTCAATGGGAATCTTGTGCGGTTCGTTAACGCCCGCCTGATTCTTCGGGCTATGCTTGCTGTCGTCCGGTCGCAGCTTCGGGCGCGTTTCGAGAGGGGCGCTGACCGGCTGGGCGGTGGGCGGCACTTGCGCGGCCCGAAAATCTCTCTCCATCGCTTGCGCGGCCTGCGGCTGATCCACGATCTCCACGCCTCGCCCGCCGATGAGCCGCTCGTAGCCGACCACCAGCGTCATGTAAGGACTGACGAACGCCCATCCGTTTCGGGTCGGCACCTGCACGTCGAAATGCAAATGGTAGCTCGTGCCATTTTCCTTCTGGCTGAAATTGCTGACCTGCCCGATCACCTCGCCCTCGCGCACCTCGCGCCCGCTGAGCAGATTGTTCTCGTCCATCTTGCGCGGTTCCATGTGCAGATAGCGGAAGCGGATGTGCTCGTTGGCGTTGTTGACCACGATATAGGCCGCTTCCTGTTTCGGATTTCGCATGATCGCGCCGTCGCGCACCGCGACGACGTCATGGGCCGGCTCGCAGCGCTCATTGCCGAGCGGGGCGGCGCACGGCGCCGGCCGGATGTCCTGGCCCTGATGACCGATGCCGGCCGGACATTGCCCGACCGTGAAACCGCGCCGCTCGCAGAAATTGTCGCGCCATGGATAGGAATATTCCGGCGAGTTAAAGACATCTTTCGGCGCGGTCTTCGATTTCGTGCGCTCGCGATAGACCTGGGAATTTGCGTAGGCCGGCGCGGCGGCGAGCGGAAAGCGGATCTGCGCCCACACGGTGTAGTCGACGCGCCCGCCGGCATCGCGGAAGCCCGAGCCCGGAAAGATTTTCCCCGGCCCATGATACTTGAAAACTGGATCCGTGGTTGTCTCCCGCTCGACCACGGGCGGCTCGATCGTGTGCGCCCTTTGCGGCGTGCCGCCTGCGATGCGCAGCTGGCTCAGGAAATGCACCGCGATGCGGTCGGCTTGCGTGCAGATCAGTCGTAGCAGTCGCGGCCGGCCCTCGAAGCAGTCGATCGCCAGGACGTAGGGCACGCCGTATTGCACGAAACTGTAACGAACATAGCCTTCGTAGATGAAGCGACGGATTCCGGGAAACTTTGCTTCCAACGCCGGTACCGGTATCGGGTGTAAATCGGCGATCGCGCCATCGAGCTCATAGGTGAAAGCAAACCCGGAAAAATGGATGTCGACCGGATCCGGGATGCTGATATCCGCCAGCTCCTTGATGTCGGAGGTCAGGATTGTGAAGGTCGAGTCAAAGCCGCCGGGGCCGGCAAGGAAGAACCGCGGGAAATGATAGCCCGAAAAATAGACGTCGCTGCTGGCGGCAAAACCTTCTTCCTTGGCAGCCGGCTTGTCGCGCAGGATGCCGGCGACATCGATCGGCAGCAGCACCGGTACCGGGCTGGTCGCGATGGTGGGCAGAAGCCGGCCCGTCGCCTCGTTCAACTGCGCGAGCGCCTCGGTTTTTGCCGCCGCCTGAAGCCCTTCATATTGCGTGACCGCCGCCGCTGCCGCCGGCCATTCGACGACTGTTGCGGCCACGCGCGGGCGCGCAATGTCCGGCGCCGAATGCGCCACGCCACTCACCAGCAAAAGCAGCCCCACAAGCAGGCCAAGTCTCAAGGACGCTTCCTTCGGCTGATAAGCCGGATGGTTTTGGACCGACAGAGTATCGGATGATTCGACTTATGAACCAGCCAACATGAATACAAGGCAACCGGCGGGGTGGCCGCCTCGACAGGATTCGAACCTGCAACCCCCAGAGTCGAAGTCTGGTGCTCTATCCAGTTGAGCTACGAGGCGAAATGACGCATTCAGTGCTTACTGCCAGGACCTGCGCGCGCTCAAGAGGGGGACGGCTTGCCTGCCGCTCAAAAGGCACAATTGATTCCGGGTCCGGGCTGTTCGTACTTTATTAGCATTATCTGGAAAATGCTTCGGGAGGGTGAGGTGTCCTTGCAGCCTGAATGCGACCGAACGGCCAGAGCGTCGTTCATGGGCACAATGATGACTGTGGCGATAGTGGCGGCCGTGATGGCCGGCTGCAGCAGTGACAAGAATGCATCGACGCCGGCGATCGAACCCAATGTCATGCCGACCAATTACCGTAAGGCCATGCTCGAATTTCTCCAGGGCCAGCTGATCGATCCGGTCGGCGTGCGTGACGCCTACATCACCGAACCGAAACTTCAGGCGATCGGTACGGAAAACCGCTACATCGTCTGCGTTCGATACAATACGAAGGACAGCTACGGCCAATACATCGGCATCCGCGATAACGTCGCGATCTATTTTAACGGCAGGCTCAATCAATACCTTCCAGCAAGGGGCGACATTTGCCTCAATGCGGCGTACCAGCGCTTCCCCGAGCTTGAGACGCTGAAAAGGCCATCGTCCTGAAAGCGAACCCCGGCCGCACGGCTGCACAGCCCCGCCAATCGCGAAAGCACGCTATGACACAACGCCGCGTACGCAGGGACGGCGGATAATTGTACGTTATAGTGGTAACGGGGGAATTCGGCCGCTACGTCATCCGGTCAAAGTCATGGAGGGATAGATGAGACCACTGTCCGCGCTCATGCGCTCGGTCACCTGCGCCCTGGCAACGTTTGCCTGCGCACTCGTGACGCCGGCGCCGGCATCAGCCCAGACCAAAGTCACCATCGTCGTATTCGGCTTCCCCTCGCTCGGTGCCTTCATGCCGCCGGTGATCAAGGCGCAAAAGCTCGACGCGGCCCAAGGGCTCGATATCGAATTCGTCGAGCGGCCGCCCGATGCCTACACCACCCAGTTCAATTCGGGGGAATTCAAAGTCGGCGGCAGCGCCGCGCTGCTGACGGTCGGCCTCGCCGAAAACCGCGGCGTGAAGGTGAAATACCTGTTCAACCTGTTCGACTTCTGGGGCACCGTCGTGACCTCGCGTCCTGGAATAAAGTCGCTGAAGGATCTCGAAGGCAAACAGCTCGCCGCCGCCCGTTCGACCACGAATTACGTGATGTTCGAATTCTTCGCCAAGAAACTGGGCGTGGACGTGTCCAAGATCGAGGTGGTGAACACCGCGCCGCCCGGCCTCGTCGGCTATGCGCTCGCCGACCGGGCCGATGCCGTGCAGCTGTGGGAGCCGGCCTACACCCTGCTCAAGGCCAAGAAACCCGATATCCGCACCCTCGACACCAGCATGGACAAGACCTGGAGCGCGTTTGCCGGCGGCGCGCGCATCCCCTATCTCGGCGTCGCCGCGCATACCGACTGGATCGAGCAGAACCAGGCCGTGGTTGCAAAGCTCTACGCCACCTATAAGGCGGCCGGCGAGTTCATCGCGCGTCATCCGGAGGAAGCCGCGGCAATGATCTCCGCCAAGGCAACGCCCGAGGATCGCGCGGCGCTCGTGGCCCTGATCAAGGCCAATGACCGTCTCGGCATGAGCGTCGTGCCGGCCGCCGACGTCGCAAAGCAGATCGAAGCGGTCTACAAGGTCGGCATCGACGTAGGCTACTTCAAATCATTGCCGACCGGCGACACAATCTACGACAAGCCGATGAAATGATGACGTCGCGCGCGATACGGGTGGTGCAGGCCGCCTCCGGGATGGTGGCGCTGGCCCTGGCCTGGCAGGTGCTGTCTTACTTCTTCCCCCACTATTTGTTCCCCCCGGTCCCGGAAATCCTCTCGCGCACCATTGAGGTGCTGATCACCGGCTCGCTCCTGATTGACGTGCTGCTGACCGCGGCGCGCATTTTCGGGGGTCTGCTTGGCGCTTTCATCCTGGGCGGTCTGCTCGCGCTCCTCATCGGCCGCTCCAAGGCCGCGGAGAATTTCATCGCCCCGGTGCTGACCTTCTTCCAGGGCATTCCGGCACTGTCCTGGGTGGTATTTGCCATCATCTGGTTCCACGGCATCGAATTCCGCGTGCTGTTCATCATGGTGATGACCACGCTTCCGGCCTTCACCTTCCAGATACTCGACGCCTTTCGCTCGATGTCGAAGGACCTGTTCGAGATGACCATGTCGTTCCGGCCAAGCCGCTGGAAACTGTTCCGCTACCTGATCGTGCCCACCATTGTCCCGGGCATCCTGACCGCCTGGAAGGTCAATCTCGGCAATGCCGCCCGCGTCGTGGTGGTGGCCGAGCTCGTGGGCGCGACCGGCGGGGTCGGCTATCAGCTGCTGCGCCAGCAGCAGCTCTTCGACATGGCCGGCGCCATGGCCTGGACGCTGCAGCTCGTGCTGTTCGTGCTGGTCGTGCAGCAGACCATCACGGCCATCGAGACCTGGGCCTTGCGCTATCGCGCCGTGTCGGAACGGACGATATAGCGCCTATGAGCGGCCCCGATCCGGTCATCCGGTTCAAGGACGTGAGCAAGGTTTTCCGCCGGCCTGATGGCCGTGGCGATCTCGTCGCCATCGAAAGCCTGTCGTTCGAGATCGCCAAGGGCGAAATCGTCGCCGTCCTGGGCAAGACCGGCTGCGGTAAATCCACCATGTTCAACATCGTCGCCGGCCTGATCGAGCCGACCTCCGGCGAGGTCACGGTGGTCGGCCACGATCCTTTTCGCGAATTCGCCCATTTCCGCGGCAAGGTTGGCATTGTGTTCCAGGGCGACCGCCTGATGCCCTGGCGGACCGCGCTCGACAACGTGCTGCTCGGCCTGCAGATCCTCAATGTTGATCCCAAGGAGGCCGAGCGGACCGCCCGCGGCTGGCTGGCGCGGCTTGGCCTGTCTGGTCATGAGAATGACTACCCCCATGCGTTGTCTGGCGGGATGCGCCAGCGCGTCTCGATCGCCCGGGCCTTTGCGGTCAACCCGGAAATCCTTTTGTGCGACGAGCCGTTCTCCTCGCTCGACGAAATGACGGCGCGCGACCTGCGCGCCGAATTCGTCCGGCTGGTGCGTCAGAACAACAAGACCGCCGTGTTCATTACCCACCAGATCAACGAGGCGACCGAAATCGGCGATCGCGTTCTGGTATTCCACCGCCCCGCGCGGATCGCCAACGAATCGCGTCTGACCGCCGGGATGAGCGAGGCGGACCGCCGCAAGGTGCAAGACGAAATCCTGCGCGTGCTTTCGCTCGAACACGCGCCCAAGCAGGCGCTCGCGTGAAACGCGCGCCTGAATCGCCCGACGATTGGATGAGATGGCGCGCCCAAGGGGACTCGAACCCCTGTTTTCGCCGTGAAAGGGCGACGTCCTAGGCCACTAGACGATGGGCGCAACCGGGCCTTATGGCCGGCGACGTATAGAGAGCTTTGGCCGGACCAGCAATCCTTCAAACCGAACGGCCGGGGCGATCACCCTGGCGGGCAGGTCACCACTTGCCGGTGTTCGGCATGGAGGCCCACGGCTCCTTCGGCGGCAGCGGCTTGCCCTTTTGCAGGATTTCGATCGAGTGCTTGTCGGGCGAGCGCACGAAAGCCATCATGCCGTCGCGCGGCGGCCGGTTGATCGTGACCCCGGCCTTCATCAGCCGCTCGCACAGGTCGTAAATGTCATCGACCTCATAGGCGAGGTGGCCGAAGTAGCGCGCCTCGCCATAGTCCTCGGTATCCCAATTGTAGGTCAGCTCGACGCAGGGTGAATCCCGGCGGCCGGCTTCGAGCGCCGCCTTGGCCGCGGAGGCGTCTTCGGGTGCCGCCAGGAACACCAGCGTGTAGCGCCCCTTCTCGTCGACCCGCCGCCGGACCTCCTGCAGCCCGAGCTGCTTTACGTAAAACTCCAGCGCCGCATCGAGATTGCGTACGCGCAACATGGTGTGCAGAAATCGCATGGTGACCTCGTGATCTCGGCCGACCTTGGGCCGGGCTTGAAGGACCTTACATGATTGCCCCGGATCTTAAGACCGCGATTGAGCGCCTTCAGCAACTGGTTGCGGAGGCGACCTTCGTCCTACCCTTCACCGGGGCGGGGATATCCACCGAATGCGGCATCCCCGATTTTCGCTCGCCGGGCGGCATCTGGACCAAGATGCGGCCGATCGACTTCGAGGACTTCCTCAGCCGCCAGGACCTGCGCGACGAAAGCTGGAGGCGCCGGTTTGCCATGGAGGAGCAGTTCGGTGGCGCCAAGCCCGGTCGCGGCCATCTGGCTCTGGCCAGCCTCTACAAGGCCGGCAAGGTCCGCGCCGTGGTGACTCAGAACATCGACAACCTGCACCAGGACTCCGGAATCGATGCCGCCGACATCGTGGAGCTGCACGGCAACACCACCTACGCCACCTGTCTCGACTGCGCCAAGCGCTATGAACTGTCCTGGGTCAAGGCGAAGTTCACGGCCTCCGGCGGCCGCTCGCCCGACTGTCCCGACTGCGGGGGCTATATCAAGACCGCGACCATATCCTTCGGCCAATCCATGCCCGAGGCCGCCATGCGGCAGGCCCACGAGCTGGCGGAGGCCTGCGATCTCTTCATCGCGATCGGCTCTTCGCTCGTTGTTTGGCCGGCTGCCGGCTTTCCGATGCTGGCCAAACGCAATGGCGCGAAACTCGTGATTATCAATCGCGAAGAAACCGATTTCGACAATATCGCTGACCTCGTCGTGCGCCAGGACATTGGCGCGGTGCTTGCGCCTTTCATCGCACATTGATTCGCACGAACATTTGATTCGCGATATCCCAACGATATGCACAGGTGATGGGAACACCATTGCGCAGAAACATTTTATTCTCTCTGATGGTGGAGTGATGTTATGTTCGTAACAGATTCGGCGAAGCGTCCATCAAGAGACGCCTAAATGCGGTGGGTGCGCGGCCTTCATGGTTGCGGAGATTGGATCAAAGGGGCCAGAATCCGATTTAGCAATTGAGCTGAATCGAGTTGGCGATGTCACCGACGAAACGGCTGCGAGCGTTATCGAGTTGACGGGTGTCATCAAGTGGTTCGATGTCGCCAAGGGTTACGGCTTCATCGTCCCCGACAACGGACTGCCGGATATTCTCCTGCATGTCACCTGCTTGCGGCGCGATGGGTTCCAGACCGCGTACGAAGGCGCGCGCATCGTCTGCGAAGTCTCCCAGCGGCCGAAAGGTCTGCAAGCCTTCCGCGTTCTCTCCATGGATGACTCCACGGCCATCCACCCGGCGCAACTGCCGCCCGCGCGCACGCATGTCACCGTCACGCCGACCAGCGGCCTTGAGCGGGCCCAGGTCAAATGGTTTAACCGCCTGCGCGGCTTTGGTTTTCTGACCCGCGGCGAGGGCACCCCCGACATTTTCGTGCACATGGAGACGCTGCGCCGCTACGGCCTCGCCGAACTTCGGCCCGGCCAGACCGTGCTGGTGCGCTACGGACCCGGCCCCAAAGGGCTGATGGCCGCGGAAGTGCGGCCCGACGGCGGGCCGCTTGGATTGGCCTCCCACTAGGCCCATATCTGCTATCATCGCGCAGGTCTGATCGAGGCGTTGTAATGGGACGCCGGGTTTTCAGCTTTGTTGTTTTGTTGGTGTTCGGGCTGTCGCTCGCTGCGAGCTCCGGCCGGCTCTACGCCGTCGAACAGCAGACACTCGAGATCGTCAGCAAGCGGGGCGTACACGTCTTTTCCGTCGAGCTTGCGGTCACCGACGAAGAGCGCGCGCGCGGACTGATGTATCGCAAGGAGCTGCCCGAAGGCCGGGGCATGCTGTTCGATTTCAAGCAGGACCAGGATGTCTCGATGTGGATGAAGAATACCTTCATCCCGCTCGATATGATTTTCATCCAGCATGATGGACGCATCCTGCGGATCGCCGAGAACACCGAACCGCAATCCGAGCGCATCATCCCGTCCGGCGGGCAAGTTCGCGCAGTGCTTGAAGTCATTGCCGGAACCGCCAAGAAATTCGGGATTGCCCCGGGCGATCATGTGGCCCATCCGATCTTCGGCAAACGCTAACTCAAGCTTGTCGGCCTTTTGCGAAGCGTGTATCGAAAAGCCGGCCGGCCGGGGTATAGCGCAGCCTGGTAGCGCGGGAGTTTTGGGTACTCCAGGTCGCAGGTTCAAATCCTGCTGCCCCGACCAACCCCTCCGGCCGATCGAAAGCCAATGGTAACCGTTCGCAGGATAAATCCTTCACCATGACCGCCCGCATTTATCGGCCAGCGAAAACCGCCATGCAGTCCGGCCAGGCCAAGACCAAGGAGTGGGTGCTCGACTACGAGCCTGATCAGCCGCAGGTGGTCGAACCGCTCATGGGCTGGACCAGTTCGTCCGACATGAAACGGCAAATCACAATGCGTTTCGACACCAAGGAAGAGGCAGTGGCCTATTGCGAGCGCCACGGCATTCCCTATCAGCTGTTCGAGTCCAAGGTGTCCGCGCGTCGCGGACTATCCTACGCCGACAATTTCGCGCAATCGCGCCGGGGCGCCTGGACGCACTGACATCCGGGTCGCCGGGCAGGGCCCCGATCACCGATATTTCTTGTGGGCTGGCGCCGGTGCTTGCACCGCCTGTGAAGCCGCCCGTTGCTTGAGCAGGGCAACGAACCGCTCTTCAGCCATCGGCTGGCCGAGCAGGAAGCCCTGTCCGAGGTCGCAGCCCATGCCAATAAGTGCGGTCACGTCGGAAGCCTTCTCCAGTCCGATCCCAACCGCGACGCCGTCGAAACTATGGGCGGTATCAATGACAGTCTTGCAGATCGAGGCGTTGACCTTGTCCGCGCTGCAGTCGGTGACGAACAGGCGATCGAGCTTCATTTCGGCAAAGGGAATACCTTTGATCTTGACGAGCGAGGAGACCGCCCGTCCGAAATCGTCGATCGCAAGCTTGACGTTATGCTCTTGCAGTTGCTTCGCCATATCGGCGACGCGGTCCACGTTGGTCACGACCTGCTCTTCCGTGATGTCGATGATCAGGCCGGCCCAGGCCTTGGCGTCAGGTCGGAAGTTTTTCACGATGTCGCGCACGGGCAATCGGATCAGCGAATCCAGGCTCATGTTGATGGCGATGCGCAGATTGACGCCGAGTTGTGAAAAGGTCAGCCCCGATTTCATCACCTTGACCAGGGTCTGCTCGGCAAGCGTCAACAGCGTCGAGTCGTCCGAACCCGGCATGAATGCGCTTGGCGGCAGCACGCCGTAGTCAGGATGGCGGACGCGGGCGAACGCCTCGACGCCGGAGAGCTGCTTCTTCCGCAGATTGATCTTCGGTTGATACCAGGTCTCGATCCAGCCGGACTTGAGTGCGTCCTCGAGCCGGATGCGCGCGGCCACCGACGGCTGGTCCCCGAGCTTGTGCGCCTGCAGGATCTTCTTGATCGCGGTCACCTCGAATGGTTTCTTAAGCACGGGCAGTATGCGCAGACCATGTCCCTCGCCGATCCGCTTGACGTGCTCGAGTGTCACGAGGCCTTCCGCGCTCATCAACTGCACCACGCCGGAATAGCGCGCCTTTCCGAGCGCCTCGAGCACGGCGACCGCGTCGTTGCTGTTGGGACCGATGTTGAGGAATATCAGATCCGCCGGCCGTGGCGGCCGCTTCTTGCGGAAATCAGTGAAGTCGTGGAACTCATCCGCATCGACTCCCGCACCGTGCAGAATCAGCGACAGGAAATGCCGGATCCGCTGATCCGCGTCAAAGATGAAACACAATGGCGCGCGGGGCGCCGCAGTACCGACGCCCTCGTTCCCTGGCGGTAACGCTGCAGTGGGGTCGCTCGTTGCAGTCATGCAAACCGGCCAGCCGAAATCCCGGCGCACCGCGCCGTTCAAAGATTAAAATCTTACCGAAATTCATTAATTATCGGTTGTGGGCAAGTGCCGTTGCCGGCAGTTCGGCCAGCTGATACGCGCGATCGAGCCCCTATAATGCATGGACACGCGCTGCATGGTGCGGCGCCGTCATGCGAGCAGTATCGTCCATGCCCTCCAATCCGCGATTTCTCAATCCTGCCGCCATTCCCAAGCCCGGCGGTTACACCCACGTGGTCGAAGTCACGGGCCCAGGCCGCATCGTGTACATCGCCGGTCAGCTCGGCTTTGGCCACGACGGCAAGGCCGGCGATTTCCGCGCGCAAGCCGTGCAGGCGTTCGAGAATTTGAAGGCCGCGCTCGCGTCCGTCGGCGCGACCTTCGAGCACGTCGTCAAGCTCAACAACTATCTTGTCGATATCCGCAGGAACCTTTCGATCTATCGCGAGGTCCGCGACAAATACGTCAACACCGCCTCGCCGCCCGCGAGCACGACCATCGGCGTGCCGGCGCTCGCGCGCGAAGATGCCCTCTACGAGGTCGAAGCAATCGTGATGTTGCCGAAATAACGCTGACGGGAATCAGCCGACAGCGTTGAGCACCTTGCCGCCGGCGGTGACCGGCTTTGCGTCGATCAGCGCGAATGCGATGACGCACGGCTCCTTGCCCTTGTTGATCCAGTTGTGGATGGTGCCGCGCTGGACCAAAACGTCGCCGGCCTTCAAATGCACGACGGTGCCGTCGAGATCCATGTCGATCTCGCCCGACATGACCACCGCATAGTCGATCGAGTCGGTGCGATGGTTGCGCGGCGCGACGCCGGGCCCGAATTCGACCACGCGAAACACGCTGCCGCCGGGGAGGGTGGTTCCGGTCTTGCGGGTCGAGCCGTCGAAATCGCCGTCGTTGTTGGCGGGCTGCGTGTCGGTCGTCCACACCACGATGGCGGACTGGTTCGGCCGGCTGGAGGTGATGTTTTTCGCGATCTCGTCGATTTTGACCGTGGCTTTGCCGTTCGCATCATGGCCGGTGATCACCCGCCGTACCCGCAATGTCATGCTCATCTCCTTCGCTGGGCTCGCGTAAAACGCTAAAGGGTCGCCTGTGGGTTCGCAAGTCAGGCTCGGCGCGTGCGGCAGCGGATCGTGGTCGCGATGAGGCGCGCGCGGTCGGCGCTCGGACCGACGAGGATTTCAAACGCCCCCGGCTCGATCGTCGGCGCAAGATGTTTGTCAAGCAGGGCGAAATCCTGCGCGTATAGCTTGAAACTCACTTTCTGCCGCGCGCCGGGCGCGAGCTTGACCTTGGCGAAGCTTTTGAGCGCAAGCTCCGGCCGCGCGACGCTCGCGACCGGATCGCGCAGGAACAGAAACACCGTCTCCTCGCCCGCAACCTTGCCCTCGTTGCTGACGTCCGCCTCGACCGTCACGGCTTCGCCGGCAACGAATTCCGCGGGTGTTGCCTTGAGCGCCGTCACCGCGAAGCGCGTGAAGGACAAGCCGTGGCCGAAATGAAATTGCGGCGCGACCGGCAGATCGATGTGGCGGCTCGAATAGTGCACGTCATCCTTGCCGGGTCGGCCGGTCGGACGCTGCGAATGAAAGATCGGGATCTGGCCGACATCGACCGGCCAGGTGAGCGCAAGCCGGCCGCTTGGGTTCCAGGCGCCGGTCAGTACGTCGGCGATGCCGTGACCGGCCGCCGATCCGAGAAACCAGGTGGCGAGCACGGCATCCGCGCGCTCGAACAGCCAGGGAAGCGCCAGCGGCCGGCCGTGGCTGAGGATGGCGACCGTGGGCTTGCTGAGCGCGAGCACGGCCTCCGCCAGCGCGCGCTGCGAACCCGGCAGGTCGATATGGCCGCGGCTGTTGGCCTCTCCCGACAGCGTCTTCGGCTCGCCGAGCGAGAGGATCACGACCTCGGCAGCGCGGGCAATGGCGAGTGCCGCGGCAATGCCGCTCTCGTCCTTTTCCTCGATAGGAACGCCCGTGATGCATTGAATGCTGGCGTTCGGCAAAGCCGCGCGCAGTCCTTCGACGATGGTGGCGGATTCGAGACCGGCCGCCGCGAACCATGGTCCGAACATTTCCAAAGGCGCATCGGCGAGGGGGCCGATCAGCGCGACTCGTTGTACGCTTGGCGAGAGCGGCAGCAGGGCACGCTCATTCCTGAGCAGCACGACCGAACGGCGCGCTGCTTCGCGCGCCAGGGCTGTATGGTCAATCGGCGCCGAAGGCACGCGGACGAAGGGAGTCTCGAAAAGGCCAAGCTTGATCTTGAGCGTGAGCACGCGCCGCACCGCGCGCTCGATGTCCTCCATCCGCACCCGGCCATGCTCGAGGGCTGCCGGTAGGCCATGGACGTAGCACTGGCTCTGCATGTCGATGTCGACGCCGGCCTGAAGCGCCAGCACCGCGGCATCTTCGAGCGTCTCTGCGATGCCGTGCTTGATCAGTTCGAGGATCGAGTCGTAGTCGCTCACCACCACGCCATCGAAGCCCCAGCGGCCACGCAGGAGGCCATTCAAGATGTCGCCGTGGGCATTCATCGGCATCCCGGCAAGATCGTTTTGCGACGGCATGACGGCTGCGGTGCCGGCTTTCGCCGCGGCCTCGAACGGCGGCATGTAGACTTCCGCGAGCTGGCGCTCCGACACATCGACCGGCGCATAATCGCGGCCTGCCGCCACGGCGCCATAGGCGCCGATGTGCTTCGCCGTCGCCGCCACGCGTGTCGCCGAGAAGGTCGCGCCCTGGAAGCCGCGCACCTTGGCTTCGCCAAAGCGGCTGGTGACATGGGCATCGTCGCCCGGGCACTCGGCGATCCGGCCCCAACGCGGATCGCGGCAGACATCCAGCATCGGCGCGAAGGTGAGGCGGACGCCGTCGCGCGCGGCCTCCTCGGCCGCCGCCTGTGCAGTGCGCTCCCACAGGCCTGGATCGAACGCACAAGCTTCCGCCAGCGGAATCGGGAAGATGGTGCGGTGGCCGTGCAGCACGTCGAAGCCGAACAGCAACGGAATGTGCAGGCGGCTTTCCTCGACCGCGATCCGCTGCAACGCGTCCGTCGCCTCGGCGCCATGGATATTGAGGAGGCCGCCGATCGCGCCAGCGCGGATCTGCCGCTTCATCGCGTCGGTGCCGTCCCGCGGCGCGCCGGCGTCGATCATGTTGAGTTGCCCGAGCTTCTCCTCGAGCGTCATCCCAGCGAGCAGACGTTCGACGCGGTCGGGCACGGACGACACTCAGCCGGCCTTATAGCCCGACGCGTCGATGGTTTCCGGCGTGGCCCGATATTGCGCCGGCACGTCGCCGTTGCAATGCGCGCAGTACCACCGCCGCACCAGATAGTTGAACACGTTTTTGCGGGTGTCGCTGCGGCCTGCGCGCTGGCCCTTGGCCTTGAGGTCCTCGTCCTTGACGAACAATTTCGGACCGCCGGCAGTCTCCGCCATCAGCTGCAGTCGGCAGGCCTTCTCCAGCTTGATGGCGAGGAACACGGCTTCCTCGATGGTGCGTCCGGCGGTGACGATGCCGTGGTTGCGGAGCAATAAGGCACCATGGCCGCCGAGGCATTTCGCCACCGCTTTGCCGCGCGCCTGATCGACGATGAGGTCGGTGGTTTCGGAAAACACCGGAACGCCCTCGGCGAACACCACGCTGTCGTTGCTGATCGGTTTGAGCGGCACGCCGAGCGATGAGAACGCCACCGCATGGGCCGGGTGGGTGTGAATCACCGATTGGATATCGGGCCGCGCGCGAAGAACCTCGGAATGGATGTACACCTCGTTGTGGCGCGGCATGGTGCCGCCCACTTTTTCGCCCTCGATATTGACGGTGATGATGTTGTCGCGCGTCATTTCCTCAAGTCCGATGCAGGCCGCTTTCATCAGGAAGCGGTTCGGATCATCCGGCAGCCGCACCGTGATGTGGCCGGCGACATAGTCGCCCTGGTCCTCGCTCACCAGAACGCGGCCGGCTTCGATCAGTTTTTCGCGCAAAGCATCGGTCATGGGTATTTTCCTGGCTGATGTGTGATTTCGACGACGTTCGGTTTGTCTTGTACTTGCGCTCGGCTACCTGGAAATCGGCCAGGATTCCTGGCAACAAGGCTGTGGCGACTTTTACCGCAACCGGCGCAGTCGTAAAATGGTACGCTGGCTTCGAAAGCATGATCGGTCGCAGCATCCGAGGGAGACCTGCTATGAAAGAATGGATGAAGCTCATTCCAGAAGCGGATGTGCAGACCTATCTGCGCGGCGGCCTCCTGGCGGATATCAACTTCGGCAAGCGGCCGGCGCTCATCGTGGTGGATTGCATCTACGGCTTTACCGGATCGGAAGGTCTCACGCTCGAACAGGCCATCGCCGAGTTCTCCACCGCCTGCGGCCCGGTCTCCTGGGAGACGATCCCGCGCATCGCCCGCCTGATCGGCCTGTTCCGCGAGCTCAAACTGCCGATCGTTTTCACCAGGGGCGAGCTTTACGACACGCGTTATACCGGTCGCACCACCAAGCGGAAGCCGCGCGGCGTGGACGAGAACAAGTTCAACGAGTTCCCGCCCGCCATCGCGCCCCGGAGCGACGAATGGGTGCTGGAGAAAACCAAGGCGAGCGGATTTTTCCAGACTCCGCTCACGGCCTATCTCATCAAGCAAGGCGTGGACACTGCAGTGGTGTGCGGCGTCTCCACATCGGGTTGCGTGCGCGCGACGACGGTTGACGCCCATTCGCACGGGTTCACCACTTTCGTGATCGACGATTGCTGCTTCGATCGCTCCTATTTCGCGCATTGCGCGAATTTGTTCGACATGCAGGCGAAATACGCGGCCGTCATATCGCTCGATGAGTTGATGGCGCTGGTCAAACCCATGCGCAAAGCCAGCGCCGCGTGACGCCGATCAGGGGATCAACACGATCGAGCCCGTTGTCTTCCGCGCCTCGAGATCGCGGTGCGCCTGCGGAGCATCTTTCAGCGCATAGGTGTGATTGACTTCGATCCGCACCTTGCCGCTGCGAACCACTGCGAACAGATCGTTTGCTGTCTCAAGCAGCTCGGCGCGCGACACGATGTAATCGGGCAGGCTCGGGTGGGTGAGATAAACCGAACCGAGCAGGCCAAGCCTGCGCGGCGGTACCGGATCAGGGTCGCCGGAGGCTTCGCCATAGGAAGCCAGCACGCCGCGCCGCCGCAAGCAGCGCAGCGATCCCTCGAATGTCGCCTTGCCGACGGAGTCATAGACCACGGGGACGCCCTCGCCGGCCGTGAACGCACGCACCCGTTCGGCGAAATCCTCCCGCGTGTAGTCGATCACATGATCGCAGCCGTGGGCGCGCGCGATCGCAACCTTCTGCTGGCTTCCAGCTGTCCCGATCACCGTCGCGCCAAGGTGCTTCGCCCATTGGCAGAGGATGAGGCCGACCCCGCCGGCAGCAGCATGCACGACGATCGCATCGCCCGGCTTGACCCGGTATGTCTCGTGCAGCAGATAGCGCGCGGTCATTCCTTTGACCATCATCGCAGCCGCGCTGCGCGCGGCGATATCGTCCGGCAACTTGACCGCGCGCGCCGCCGGAACCACGCGGCTGTCCGCATAGGCGCTGTCGGGTCCGGCAACGCAGGCCACGCGATCGCCGATCGATAGGCCGCTCACATCCGCCCCGACGGCCTCGACCGTGCCGGCGCTTTCGATCCCCATCCCGGACGGAAAGCCGCGCACCGCATGCTGGCCGCGCCGCAAATAGATGTCGCGATAGTTCACCGCGATGGCCTCCTGCCGGATGCGGATTTCACCCGGTCCGGGCTGCGGCACGTCCACATCCTCGCACCGCAACACCTCTGGCCCGCCGTTTTCGTAGAAGCGAAATGCTTTCATGGCCGATCTCCCGTCCCAGTGATGGCATGCAGATGCCGAACGCAAAAGGGGTCAGCGATGCACCTTGCCCCCGCCGCGACGGCGAGGCAGCATGAGCGCGAAAGCGGAGACGCCCGATGGCAAGAACCAAAGCAAAATCGCGGACTATCGCAACGGCTGCACGCAAAAACGGCGCGCGCTCGCGCGCAAGGATCAAGGCAGCCGCAAAGCCCGCCGGGGCGCGGCCGCGGCACAAGTTCCTGGTCAAGCGTTTCGGTCCGACGGATTTCAAGGGCGACGGCCTGCGTACCTACGCGAGCTACCGCGACCTCGGTGTGAAAGACGCAACGCGCGGCATGGTGGTCGCGCATGTCATCCGCTTCGTCGAGCCCTGCGATCCGAAAGTCGTCTCCAAAGAGCACCTGCACGACACCGAATTCCAGATGATCTATGTGCTCAACGGTTCGATCACCTCCTGGTTCGAAGGCCAAGGTACGCACACGATGACGGCGGGTGATTGCTGGCTGCAGCCGCAACGGATCAGGCACAAGGTGCTCGATTATTCCGACGACTGCGAATTGCTTGAAATCGTCATGCCGGCTGACTTCAAGACGGTCGAATTAGAAAAATAATGCACAGTCCGCGTCAACAAGCGGTCCCCACGGCAGCCGATTTGATTGGCCGCGCCCGTGCGTTGATCCCGACGCTCGCGGCGCGGGCGGCGCAAGGCGAGCGCGATCGCCGGCTGCCGAAGGAAAACATCGCCGACATGCAGACCGCCGGCTTCTTCCACGTGCTGCGGCCGCAGCGCTGGGACGGCTACGAACTCGACCCCGCGGATTTTTTCGAAATCCAGATGGCGCTCGCCGAGGGCGACTTCTCGACCGCCTGGATCTATGGCGTGGTGGGCTTGCATCCCTGGCTGATGGGGCTGCTCGACCAGCGCGCCGCGCAGGATGTCTGGGGTAAGGACGCAAGCGCGCTGATTTGTTCCTCGCTGATGCCGGTCGGCGCTGCGACGCCGACGCAAGACGGCTTTCGCTTCACCGGCCATTGGCAGTATTCCAGCGGCTGCGAGCACTGCACCTGGGCGTTTCTCGGCGGCGCCATTGCGGCCGAGCCCGGCCGTCCGATCGAGCGCGCGTTGTTTCTCGTGCCGCGCAACGACTACGAGATCGTCGACACCTGGCACGTCGCCGGTCTGAAAGCGACCGGCAGCCAGGACATCGTCATCAAGGACGCGTTCGTACCCGCCTATCGCACCATCAGGCTGAGCGACACGTTTCAGGGCCACGGTGCCGGCCTTGCCGTGAACACCGGCACGCTCTACCGCTATTCGTTCGGCCAGATTTTCTTCCGCGGCGTCTCCGTCGGCGCGATCGGCGCCTTGCAGGGCATGTTCGACGCGTTCCTCGCCTATGGCCGTCGGCGCACGTCGCGCTACGGCAAGACCTCGCACGACCCTCATGTGCATCTCCTGTGCGCCGAGGTTGCCGTCGCCATCGACGAGATGAAGGCCGTGCTGCATCACAACTTGCGCAACCTGCGCAGCCATGCCGAGCGCGGCGAGATGCCGCCGCTGAGCGACCGTATCCGCTACAAGTTCCAATCGGCCGCGGTGGTTGAGCGCTGCCGCGATCTTGCAGCGCGCCTGTTCATGGCGACCGGCGGGCAGGGGCTCTTCGCCGATCAGCCCTTCGGTCGAATACTCGCGGATATCAACGCCGCGCGTCAGCATCTGTCGAACCAGTTCGAAGCGCTCGGCCGCAACTGGGGCGGCACGCTGTTCGGCCTCGAAGACAACAAGGATTTGGTGTTGTAACGTTCGCCCGGTTCCCGCCCGCCTTTCCCGACCGCATCACTGGAGTTGAGAATGAAGATCTGCCGCTATGACGATGATCGGCTCGGCGTCGTGATCGGCGACATGGTGCACGATGTCACGGCCGGGCAGAACGAGATCCGCGCATCCACGCCCTACATGGCGAAGGTCGATCCTGTCGTTGCCGCGTTGCCGGCATGGCGCGCGAGGTTGGAAAAGATGGCCGCATCCGCTCCGGGCAAGCCGATTTCGCAAGTCAAGCTGCTGTCGCCCGTGGCACGGCCGCCCAAAATTCTGGCTGCTCCCACCAACTACGCCAAGCACGTTCAGGAAATGCAGAAGTTCCGCGACACCGTGCCTGGCCTGTCGCGTTTTTCCCCCGACATCGAGAAGGCCGGCATCTTTCTGAAGGCCAACACCTCGCTGGTGGGGCCGTCGGAGGGCATTCCCATGCGCTTCCCCGACCGACGCAACGACCACGAAGTCGAGCTCGTGCTGATCATCGGCAAACAGGGCAGCGACATCCCGCGTGCGAAAGCCTACGAGCACATCGCCGCCTATTGCCTCGGGCTCGACATGACGGCGCGCGGCCAGGAGGATCGCAGCTTTCGCAAGTCGATCGACGGCTATTCCGTGCTCGGCCCCTGGATGGTGACGCCGGACGAAATTCCGAATCCGGCCGATGTGCCGCTCACGCTCTACGTCAACGACGAGAAGCGGCAGGACAGCAACACGAGTTTCCTGATCTTCGACATTCCGCGGCTGATCGAATTCGCCTCGCAATTCTACACGCTCTATCCCGGCGACGTTTATTACACCGGCACGCCCGAAGGCGTCGGGCCGGTCAAGCCCGGCGACTGGATTCGCTGCCGCTCCGCGCCCGCGCTCGGCGAGCTTCGCATTCAGGTGCGCGCGCACGAGATCGGACGCTGATTGACCCGGTTCTGCGGCATATCGCGAATCACAATTGTCGGCTAAGTTCGGTCTTTAACCTCAAGTGGCCGCGCTCCGATGCCTGAAATCATAATCATCATCTCCGCCATCATCTGCGCCGGTGCCGGCGTTGGCCTTTACTTCCTTCGTTCAAATCCCGCAGTGCTCGGCATCGCGATCATCAGTTTCATCGCGCTTCTGTACGGGATCGGGCAGTACGCCGCGCGTAACAACATTGAGACCGCCGGTTCGGGTATTGCCGGCGTCGCCGAGAAGCGGATGGTGGCGAATACCGTCAGCAGACCCGATGAGGAAACGCAGCGCCCGAAGGCCGAAGCAGCCGCGCGCGACAACCGTGCGGGCGAGGCGAGGGCGGTTCCGCAGCCGCTCAGCAGCGCGGAAAAGCTCGACGCAGTGGCGGTGCCGCAAGCAAGCGTGCCGGAAACGCCGGCCGGCCCCGTCACCATTTCGAATTTCGCCGCGCGCAAAGCCGCGCCGCGTTACGTGGAAATATCGGGCGTGCTCTCGAACAAGAACGAATTCGCGATCAAGAACGTCGTCGTCAAATGCGGCGACAAATCCTATGCGCGCGGCGACGTCAGCGCCATGCTCGACAATGTGGTGCCGGCGAAGTCCGATTTTCAAATTTCCGGTTTGCGCATGGGGCCGATCAGGCCGGAACTGCCGCCGACGGTGTGTCAGATCGTGAAATTCGATCGGGCGAATTGATCAGCCTGGATAGCAACGGCTAAGCGTCGCGAAAGGGAGCCCAGCGGAAGTGTCGCGCGCAGTGTCAAACCGGCGCGATCGACCCCGAACCGGCATGCGCAACCGGTCTTGCAGGGGAGCGAGCGACGCGCAACTATGTCTTAGGTACGTTCCGTCACCCATGTCTCCGGGCTGGACAATTATTAAATTGGCGACCCCGGGAGGATTCGAACCTCCGACCTTCAGCTTAGAAGGCTGCTGCTCTATCCCCTGAGCTACGGGGCCGTACGCGTTGTCGGCGCGCACAACGTCGCCGCCCATTTAACCGGATTGCCGCCTGCCGGATAGGGCCGGCGCGCCTGCGGCAAGCGGCCACGGCCGCGCACTAGCACGGATCATACTAAAGATATGTCCGTCGCGCCGTGCGAGGCCGATGGCCCCGCTTGATCAACGATTTAGACGGGGTTTGTTGAAACCAGTCGCGAACTGATGAAAATCCGCCTCTGCCGCAAATTCGCGCGACTGTGCACTGCAGCGACCACTGAACGGCCGTTCATGTGTCACGACCTCGACACGTTTTGGGATTGTGCTTGATAGTACCCCGCTCGCGTTCCGGGGAGGAGGATCCACCATGCTCGCGTCCGCCCGCGTCGGCCTGATCGCCGCGCTCATTGCCATTTCATGCGTCCCCGCCGTTGCCCAAAAAGCCTTCCAGCGTGACGACCTCAGCGAAGCCGTCATCAAGTTCGAAGCGCAGATCAAAACCGAATCAGGCCCCATCGCCAAATCGCTCGCCGAGCTGCGTCGCGACGCCGACATTGCGCTTCAGCGCAACGATCCGCGCAACGAAATCAAATCGCTCGGGCAGATCGTCGTCGTCGCGCCGAACGACAGCGCGAATTGGCTGCGGCTCTCCCGGGCGATCCTCAAGATCGGCAGCAATGTCGAAAGCGAGCGCCTGCGCCTGCTCGATCGCGCCGGCACTGCGGCCTATGCGGCCTACCAGCGGACGACCAACAAGAACGAGGAGGCCGACGCGCTCGTCATCCTCGGCCGCACGCTGGCCGATCGCAAGCAATGGCGCCCCGCACTCGACGCGCTGCGTTACGCGCTCGATCTGCGCGAGGTGGCCGACGTGCGCGGCCTCTATGAGCGGCTGCGCGAGGACCACGGGTTCCGCATGCTCGATTACACGGTCGATTCGGATTCGGCTTCGCCGCGGGCCTGCTTCCAGTTCTCGGAAGAATTGCCGGTCAAGCGCGTGGACTTTTCGCCTTATGTCGCCGTGCAAGGCATCGACAAGCCGGCGCTCAGCGCCGACGACAAGCAGCTCTGCGTCGAAGGGCTCAAGCACGGCGAACGTTACAACGTCACCCTGCGCGCGGGCTTGCCGTCGGTCGTGCGCGAGACGTTGCCGAAATCGTCGAGTTTCACGATCTATGTGCGCGACCGCAAACCCTCCGTGCGTTTTTCCGACAAGGCCTATTTGCTGCCGCGCACCGGACAGCGCGGAATTCCGATCATCAGCGTCAACACCAAATCCGTGTCGATCGAGATTTATCGCATCGGCGACCGCAGCCTCACCGACACGGTTTTCGGCCGCGACTTCCAGCGCAACCTCGGCCGCTATCAGATCGAGCGGTTGGCCGAAGTCCGCGGCGGCAAGGTGTGGCAGGGCGAGCTGACCGTCGAGCAGACGCTCAATGCCGACGTGACCACGGCCTTTCCGGTGGATCAGGCGGCCGGGAATCTCGCTCCCGGCGTCTATGTCATGGTGGCCCAGCCGACCGAATTGAAATCGCCGGACAACTACGACGCGCTCGCGACCCAATGGTTCATCGTTTCCGATCTCGGGCTGACGTCCTATTTCGGCAACGACGGAATCCACGTCTTCGTGCACTCGCTCGCGAGTGCGGAGCCCAAGGGGCAGGTTGAAGTCCGTCTGCTGTCGCGCGGCAACGAAGTTCTCGCGACCAAGCAGACGAATTCATCCGGCTATGTCCACTTCGAAGCCGGTTTGACCCGCGGCGAGGGCGCCATGTCGCCCGCCATGGTGGTCGCGACCGAAGCGCGCGGTAATGATTATGCCTTCTTGAGTCTCAAGACCTCCGCCTTCGATCTGTCGGATCGCGGCGTCGCCGGCCGCACCGTGCCCGCCGGTCTCGATGCCTTTGTCTACACCGAGCGCGGCGTCTACCGCTCCGGTGAGACCGTCTACGTGACCGCGCTCCTGCGCGACGCCCAAGGCATTGCCGCCACGAATGCGCCGCTGACGCTGGTCGTTGAGCGGCCCGACGGGCTTGAATACCGCCGCGTGCTGGTCGCCGATCAAGGCGTCGGCGGCCGCTCGCTCAGCGTGCCGATCAGCGCCAATTCCTCCACCGGCACCTGGCGCGTGCGCGCCTATACCGATCCCAAGCGTCCCGCTGTCGGCGAAACGAGCTTCATGGTCGAGGATTATGTTCCCGACCGGCTCGAATTCGACCTCGCCTCGCCGACCGGCAAGCTCGCGCAAGGCTCGCCGGCCGATGTGACGGTCGACGGCCGCTATCTCTATGGCGCGCCCGCGGCGGGCCTCGAGCTCGAAGGTGAGATCGTCTACAGCGCCGCCAAGGAACGCACCGGCTTTGCCGGCTATTTGTTCGGCCCTGCCGATGAGGAGGTTGCCGCCAGTCGTCAACCGCTCACCGACCTGCCGCAGACCGATCAGAACGGCAAAGCCCGTTTCAAGGTCACGGCGTTGAAGGTGCCGGCATCGACCCGTCCGCTCGAAGCCCAGGTGGTCGTTCGCATGGCCGAGGCCGGAGGCCGGGCCGTCGAGCGCAAAATCGTGCTGCCGATCACCCCGAACAGCAACATGATCGGCGTCAAGCCGCTGTTTTCCGGCCGCTCATTGGCCGACGGCGCCGCCGCAACCTTCGACGTCCAGTTGGTCGCACCCGATGGCAAAAGCGTCGCCCGCAAGGGCGCGCACTATGAACTGTTGCGGGTAGAGACACACTATCAATGGTACCGCCGCGATGGTTCATGGGACTGGGAATCGATCAAGTCCACGCGCCGCATCGCCGATGGCAAGATCGATCTCGTTGCCGGCAAGCCGACGCGCATCTCGGTCCCCGTGCAATGGGGCCGCTACCGGCTTGAGGTCTCCACCGGCGAGCCGAGCGTTCCCGTCACCACGGTGAGCTTCGATGCCGGCTGGTACACGGAAGCTTCCGCCGATACGCCGGACATGCTCGAAATCGCCCTCGACAAGCCGGAATACAAGCCGGGCGAATCCATGACGGTTGCCGTCACCGCCCGCACCGCCGGGAAGGTGACGCTTGACGTCATCGGCGACAAGCTTGCGACCTCCATGACGCAGGATGTTCAGCCCGGCACGGCTCGCATCAAGCTCGATGTCGGCAAGGACTGGGGCAACGGCGCCTATGTGGTTGCCACTTTGCGGCGTCCGCTCGACGCCAAGGCCCAGCGCATGCCGGGCCGCGCCATTGGCGTGCAATGGTTTGCCATCGATCGCAAAGCGCACACGCTCGCGCTCGATATGAAGATGCCGCAACTGACGCGCCCGAACGGCAAGCTCGTCATTCCGCTCAAGGTCGACGGCTTGGCCGCGGGCGAGGATGCCCGCGTGGTGGTTGCCGCCGTGGACGTCGGCATCCTCAACCTCACCAATTACAAGCCGCCCGCGCCCGATGACTACTATCTCGGTCAGCGGCGGCTCACCGCCGAAATCCGCGATCTCTACGGCCAGCTCATCGACGGCATGCAGGGCACGCGCGGCGCGATCAAAACCGGCGGCGACAGCGCCGGCGCCGAACTGAGCGGCAGTCCGCCGACACAAGCCCCGCTCGCGCTCTATTCCGGGCTGATCACCGTCAAGCCAGACGGTACGGCGGAAGTGTCCTTCGATATTCCGGCCTTCGCCGGTACCGTGCGCGTGATGGCGGTGGCCTGGAGTAAGGATAAGGTCGGCCGCGCCAACGGCGATGTTGTCGTACGCGACCCCGTCGTGTTGACGGCGACCTTGCCGCGCTTCCTGCTGACCGGAGATCGCGGCACCTTGCATCTCGACTTCGACAACGTCGAAGGCCCGGCCGGCGATTACAACGTCACCGTCAAGGCGGATGGCGCAATCTCCGTTGGCGACAACGCGACCCAGACGGTGAAGCTCGCGGCCAAGAAGCGCGAAGCCATCACCATGCCGCTTAACGCCGCGGCCGCGGGAATTGCCAATGTCAGCATCAAGGTGGCCGGACCGGGCGGCTTCATGCTCGAACGCAGCTATCCGATGACGGTCAGGCCGGCGACGCAGATCCTCACGCGCCGTTTGGTGAAGCCGATCGCGAAAGGCGAAAGTCTCACGCTGTCGAACGACTTGTTTGCCGATCTCGTTCCCGGCACCGGCTCGGTCGCGATCTCGGTCGGAATGTCGACTGCGCTCGACGCCGCCACCCTGCTGAAATCGCTCGACCGTTATCCGTTCGGCTGTTCCGAACAGATCACCAGCCGTGCGATGCCGTTGCTCTACGTCAACGAACTCGCAGCCGAGGCGCATCTGGCGCTCGACACCGCGATCGATCAGCGCATCCGCGACGCCATTGACCGTGTTCTGGCGCGTCAGGGTTCGAACGGATCGTTCGGCCTCTGGGGTCTCGGCGGCGACGATATTTGGCTCGATTCCTACGTCACCGACTTCCTCACGCGCGCACGCGAACGCGGGTTCACCGTACCCGACACCGCATTCAAACTCGCGCTCGATCGTCTGCGCAATTTCGTCGGCAATGAGTCGGAGACCAACAAGAACGGCGGGCGCGAACTCGCCTATGCGCTCTATGTGCTGGCGCGAAACGGCGCGGCTCCGCTCGGCGATCTGCGCTATCTCGCCGACTCCAAGCTCGACAGTCTCACGACTCCCATTGCCAAGGCCCAGCTTGCAGCGGCGCTTGGATTGCTGGGCGACCGCGTGCGTGCGGAACGCGTCTATAACGCGGCTATTGCTTCGCTCGCGGCGCCGACGCAGCTCGATCTGTTCAGCCGCTCGGACTACGGCTCGACGCTTCGCGATGCAGCGGCCATGGTCACGCTGGTCAGCGAGACAAACGGCCCGCGGCCCGTGATCACGACGGCCGTCCAGCGCATCGAACAGGCGCGCGCCTACACGGTCTACACGTCGACGCAGGAGAACGCCTGGATGGTGCTCGCGGCGCGCGCCATATCGAAGGACGCCGCCAATGTCCTGCTTGATGTCGGCGGCGAGGCGCGCAAGGGCTCGTTCTACCGCAACGTCCGCGCGAGCGAGCTTGCCCAGCCGTTGAAGATCACGAACGCCAGCGCCGGCCCGCTGCAGGCGGTGGTCTCGGTCTCCGGCGCGCCGACCACGCCCGAGCCCGCAGCCGAGAAGGGCTTCAAGCTCGAGCGCAAGTATTACACCCTCGATGGCGACCCGGTCGACATTACCAAGGTCAAGCAGAACCAGCGCTTCGCCGTTGTGCTGAAGATCACCGAGCCGCAGCCGCAATACGGCCGTCTCATCCTCGCCGACTATTTGCCGGCGGGTTTTGAGATCGACAACCCGCGGCTCGTGTCCTCGGGCGACACCGGCACGCTGGGCTGGATCCCGGACGCCGTGGAACCGGTCTATTCCGAGTTCCGCGACGACCGTTTCAGTGCATCGTTCGAACGCAAGGCAGGCAATCCGGCCATATTCACGGTCGCCTATGTGGTGCGCGCGGTCTCCCCCGGCCGCTACATCCTCCCGCAGGCCTACATCGAGGATATGTACCGGCCCGATCGCTACGGCCGCACCGAAACCGGAACCGTGGAAATCCAACCGGCGAAATAGCGGCCTGGGCGATGACAGAACAATCGACCCCATTAACTCCTGTTCGGCGTCGCTGGCGCACTGCATTCGCTTTCGCGTTTGCAACAGTGCTGTTGGCGGTGACCGGAGCCGCCTGGTGGGTCGCCTCGCTTGGTCCGCTGCCGGATGTGAATGACATCGAATACTCCACGCTTGTGGTCGACCGCGATGGTCGGCTGTTGCGTCCCTACGCGACGGGGGACGGACGCTGGCGCCTGCCGGCCACGACCGAAAACGTCGACCCACGCTTCCTCGCAATGTTGTTGGCCTATGAGGATGGCCGTTACCGCAGCCACTTCGGCGTGGATCCATTCGCGCTCGGCCGCGCCGCCTATCAATGGATGCATCGTGGCCATATCGTTTCCGGCGGTTCGACCCTGAGCATGCAGGTGGCGCGGCTGCTCGAGCCGCGCACCGAGCGTAGCCTGCCGGCGAAGTTTCGGCAGATTGTCCGCGCCGTGGAGCTCGACTGGTCGCTCGGCAAGGACGAGGTGCTCGCGCTCTATCTCAGTCTCGCGCCCTACGGCGGCAACCTCGAAGGCGTACGCGCAGCCTCGCTCGCCTATTTCGGCAAGGAGCCACGTCGGCTGACGGTGTCCGAGGCCGCGCTTTTGGTCGCCTTGCCGCAATCGCCGGAAATGCGCCGGCCCGACCGCTCGGCCGCGGCGGCGCGCGCCGCGCGCGATCGCGTCCTCGATCGCATGGCAGCGGCCGGTGTCGTGCCGGCCGACGAGATCGCCCGCGCCAAGACTGAGGCGGTCCCCGCCGGCCGCAAGCCGATGCCGACGCTGGCTCCGCACGCTGCCGATCAGGCGGTCGCCGCCGCGCCCAAACAAAAGATTCACCGCCTGACCATCGACGCGGCGCTCCAAAAAAACTTGGAAGAGCTCGCGCGCGAACGCGCCCGTGCCCTGGGGCCCGACATCTCGGTAGCGATCGTCGTGCTCGACAATGCGACCGGCGAGGTGCTGGCGCGCGTGGCCTCGGCCGATTATTTCGACGAACGCCGCGCCGGTCAGGTCGATATGACGCAAGCGCTGCGTTCGCCGGGCTCCACGCTGAAACCCTTCATCTACGGCATCGCCTTCGAAGACGGTCTCGTCCACCCCGAGACCTTGATCGAGGATCGACCGGTGCGCTTCGGCGGTTACGCGCCGGAGAATTTCGATATGACTTTCCAGGGTACGGTGACCGTGCGGCGCGCCTTGCAAATGTCGCTCAACGTGCCTGCGGTGTCGCTGCTCGATAAGGTCGGCGCCAGCCGCTTGAGCGCGCGGCTCGCACAAGCCGGCGCACCGCTGGTGCTGCCGAAGAACGAAGCCCCCGGCCTCGCCATGGCGCTCGGGGGAGTCGGCGTGAAGCTCTCCGACTTGACCATGCTGTATGCCGGCCTTGCCCGGCTCGGCACCACGCTGCCGTCGACCGAACGCAAGGACGCCATCGTGCTCGCGATCCCGAACCGGCTGATCGAACCGGTCGCGGCCTGGTACGTCGGCAATGTGCTGCTCGGCACCCCGCCGCCCGAGAATGCCGTGGGCGGCCGCATCGCCTACAAGACCGGCACCTCCTACGGCTATCGCGATGCCTGGGCCATGGGCTTTGATGGCAAGCGCACCGTCGGCGTATGGGTTGGCCGACCCGATGGGGCTCCGGTGATTGGTCTTACAGGCAGGCTCGCCGCAGCGCCGATCCTGTTCGATGCCTTTGCACGCACTGACCAGTCCCCGGCTGCGCTGCCTCCGGCCCCTAAGGGCGTGCTGTTCGCGGCCAACGGCAAGCTGCCGGTGCCCTTGCGTCACTTCCGCGCCAGCGGCCTTCCGACCGAAGGCGATACGCCGCTGCGCATCATGTATCCCCCGAACGGCGCTCGTATCGAACTCGCCACCACCGACGGCAAGACCGACCCCGTGGCGCTCAAAGTGACCGGCGGCGTTGAGCCGCTGACCATGATGGTGAACGGCCTGCCGGTCGCTACGCCGGCCGGAACGCGTACGTTGTTCTTCGCACCCGATGGGCCGGGCTTCGTGCGGCTGACCGTGATGGACGCCAAAGGCGCGAGCGAAAGCGTCGTCGTGCGCCTGCAATAGGCCCAATATAAATATTTTACGGCATCCGGACTGCTTTTCCAATTTGCCGCTTTTCTCTATTCTCGCTGGGATTCCGGAACCCGGGACGATGACCACCACGAGCTCGAGCGACGCACGAATGTCGACGTCGGTCAAAGGAATGACCGCAATCGTGGATTACGCCGTCGGCTCGCACGCCCGTGCTGCGATCGTCCTGATAGCGGTGTCGCTTGTGGCTTTCCTGCCGGGGTTCTTTGCGCTTCCGCCGATTGATCGTGACGAGGCGCGGTTCGCCCAGGCCACGAAACAGATGATCGAGAGCGGAGATTACATCGACATCCGCTTCCAGGACGAGGTGCGTTACAAGAAGCCGGTGGGCATCTACTGGTTGCAGGCCGCGGTCGTGAATGCAGCGGAACTCGTTGCCGGTCCGCAGGCGCGGACGACGATCTGGCTCTATCGCATTCCCTCGCTGATCGGCGCCGTAACGTCCGTGTTGCTTTGCTACTGGGCTGCGTTGGCATTCGTGTCGCGTCGCGCGGCCGTGCTCGCCGCCATGATGTTGGCGACCTCGATTCTGCTTGGTGTCGAAGCGCGGCTGGCCAAGACTGACGCTTGCTTGCTCGCCACCGTCATCGCCGCCATGGGCGCGCTCGGGCGCGTCTATCAGGCCGCGCGCGGAGAGGGCCACGCCCGCCCGACCTGGCAGCTGCCCGCGATTTTCTGGACCGCCTTGGCGGTCGGCATGCTGCTCAAAGGTCCGCTGATCATCGCCTTCGTGGTGCTGACGGCCGGCTCGCTTTCGCTCCTGGATCGCTCCGGGCGCTGGCTGCTCGCCTTGCGGCCGCTGCCGGGCATCGCATGGTTCTGCCTGCTGGCGCTGCCCTGGTTCATTGCCATCGTGCTGCGCAGCGGCGACAGCTTCCTGACCCAATCCGTCGGTCAAGACATGCTGGCCAAGGTATTCAGCAGTCAGGAAGCGCATGGCGCGCCGCCGGGATTCTATTTTGCGCTGTTCTGGGTGACGTTCTGGCCGGGCGCGACGCTGGCCGCCATGGCGGCGCCGAGCGTCTGGGCCGCGCGCAACGAGCCGGGCGCTCGTTTTCTGCTTTGCTGGTTGATCCCATCCTGGATCATGTTCGAAGCGGTGATGACCAAGCTGCCGCACTACGTGCTGCCGCTCTATCCCGCGGTGGCGATCATGATCGCCGGCATCATCGATCCGCATGTGCTGGCGCGCGAGCGCTGGCTGGTGCGCGGCACCGGCTGGTGGTTCATCCTGGCCGTCATCCTTGCGGTGACCGCCATCGTCGGCAACATGGTGCTCGGCAAGCAGCTCGGACTGCTGGCTTGGCCGTTCGCCGCCGGTGCGATCATCCTGGGGCTGTTCGCTTGGCGGCTGTATGAGGCGGATGGACCGGAGCTATCTTTGCTTCGCGCCATGGCATCCTCGATTTTGATCGCGGTTTCGCTCTATTCATTGATTGCGCCATCGATTGCCGCGCTGTTTCCGAGCGTGGCGTTGGCGGAGGCCGTGCGCGAAAGCGGCTGTAAGCAGCCGCTCGCGGCCGCGGCCGGATATCACGAACCGAGCATGGTGTTTCTCGTCGGCACATCGATTCAACTGACTGATGGCGCTGGCGCCGCCGAATTCCTGCGCCAGGGTCCCTGCCGTTTCGCATTCGTTGAATCGCGGCAGGAGCGCAGCTTTGCCCAGCGCGCCGACGCGGTGGGTCTGCGCTATGCTCCGGGTCCGCGTATCGAGGGTATCAATATCAGCATCGGCCGGCCGATCACGATTGCGGTCTATCAGTCGAACGAGCAGCCATGAGTACCACGGGAGGCGTGGCCGCAGGCGGCGATCCGAAAGGATTGCGGCTGTTTGCAGCGAACTTCTCCGCCACGCTCGCCACCCTCGTGCGCAAGCCGCGCCTGATCGATGGCAGGCGGCCGTCCTGGCCGTCATCCGGCCGGCTGCTGATAGGGACGCTGATTGCGATGGCCGCTGTGGCGGCCGCGATGGCCTTTCTCGATGGCGGCGCGATCAGCGCAACGCGCAGCCTGCCGCCATGGTTTGTCGCTGCCTTCAACGAGATCACCGATTTCGGCAAATCAGGCTGGTTCCTGATTCCGGCCGGCGTGCTGCTGATCGCCATCGCGGCGCTGGTCACGCGGGAGCTGCCGCGCTTCACGCGCCTCGTGCTCGCATCGCTGTCGGTGCGGCTGGGATTCGTTTTTCTCGCCATCGGCGCGCCCGGCTTGTTCGTCACGATCCTGAAACGCTTGATCGGGCGGGCACGCCCCCTGGTTGCCGATGACGGCGGCTCCTTCGTGTTCATGCCGTTCGTGTGGCGGCCGGAATACGCCAGCATCCCTTCCGGCCATGGCACGACCGCATTCGCTGCCGCCATCGCGATCGGCGCACTATGGCCGTGCGCGCGGCCGTATATGTGGGTCTATGCCCTGCTGATCGCGCTCAGTCGCGTGGTGGTGACCGCGCACTATCCGAGCGACGTTATCGCCAGCGCGTTCTTCGGCATTCTCGGCGCTGTCCTGGTCCGCGACTGGTTTGCCGTCCGCCGGCTTGGCTTCAGGATCGATCATGCCGGCCACGTGCATGCTCTGCCGGGTCCGTCATGGCATCGCATCAAGGCAGTTGCCCGCCGGCTGCTCAGTGCCTAGAAACGCGCGACCATTGGTTTGCAATCACCTGGAACCATGAGCGAAACGAGCGCGCACACCTCCGGCCCGGCGGTTTCCGTCGTGATTCCGGTCCGCAACGAAGCCGGCAACATCGCGCCGCTCGTGGCCGAGATTGCCGCCGCATTGCAAGATCGCTGGGATTTCGAAGTGGTCTACGTCAACGATGGATCGGCCGACGGCACCGAAGCCGAGCTTAAGCGGCTCAAGGCGCAGTATCCCTGGCTGAGGCAAATCAAACATGCTCGCTCGTGCGGCCAATCGGCGGCCGTGCGCACAGGGGTCGCGGCGGCTCGCGCGCCAATCGTCGTCACGCTCGACGGCGACGGCCAGAACGACCCGGCCTTTCTCCCGGCGCTAATCGAGGCGCTCGCCGCGGGCGGCTCACCCATGGGATTGGTCGCTGGCCAGCGTGTGGGGCGCAAGGCCTCCAGCTTCAAGAAATTTCAATCACGCGTCGCCAACGGTGTGCGCGCAGCGATCCTGCGCGACGGCACCCGCGATACCGGCTGCGGTCTCAAGGCGTTCCACCGCGATCTCTTCTTGGCGCTGCCCTATTTCGATGGCTTGCACCGATTCCTGCCGGCGCTGGTCAAACGCGAGGGCCGCACCGTCGGCTATGTCGATGTCGTCGACCGGCCGCGCCGGAGCGGCCGGTCGAACTATGGCATGTGGGACCGGCTCTGGATCGGCATCCTCGACCTGGCCGGGGTATGGTGGCTGATCCGCCGCAAGAAGAACGTGCCCGAAATTTCGGAGGTTTGAATGTTGGTCGACCTGTCGCAAGCCGTCGGCAATTATTTCGGCGATGTATTTCACAAGCTGACTTGGATCGTGCTGCTCGGCTACGCCGGGCAAATCCTGTTCACCATGCGTTTCGTGGTGCAATGGATCGCGTCAGAGCGCGCGGGAAGAAGCGTCATCCCGCTGGCGTTCTGGTTCTTCTCGATCGGCGGCGGCCTCTTGCTGTTCGGCTATGCGCTCTACATCCGCGACCCGGTCTTCATCCTGGGGCAGGGGTTCGGCGTGTTCGTCTATATGCGCAATTTGTACTTCATCCGCCGCGACAAATCCGGCGCCGCGGTTGCCTAAAGCAAACTGCCAAGCTTCTTCCGAAGCTTGGCAGGCTGATCGGAGAATTCTCAAGCGTCTGGTTATTTCTTGTAGCCGACGTAGTAGATGCCGATAACCTTGCCTGATGCGTCTTTGATCGGCTCATAACCCGTGGTGTACATCGAGCCGAGAATGTCAACGTCGCCATAGAAGGCCTTGCCCGCGTTGATTTCAACGATGGCTTTGCCCTTCGGGTCCAGAATGGTTCCGGTCGCCCGGCCGTTGTCCTTTGGTACGTTCGTTGAAACGCGGACATATTCGTCCCCGGTCTTGGCGAACAACGTCGCAGTTCCGCCATTGGCCTTCACGACCGCATCAACGATCTCGAAATTGTTGTTGATCTTCGTTGTGCCGAAATACAAGGCAGCAGCAGGCTTGCCGCTGACGGGGTCCGTTCCTTCGAGTTTCGGCGCCCCTAATTTTGCAGTCATGGCCTTCAGATCGGCCATCGCCTTCGCGACTTTCGGGTCCGCTTGCGCGTTTGCGGTGTTTGACGTGACGAACGACGTGGCGACGAAACAACCAGCGGCCAATAGGCCGAAGAGAAAACTCTTGCGATTCATGTGTGTGATCTCCCTGAGACATGGCGTGCTTGATGCACGCATTTGTTTGATGCGATGGACGGAGCCCGTGTTCAGAGGCGTCAAGGGCGAGTGGCTCGGCTGAAAACCGAGCGAAATTGAGTTTCTTATTCTGATAGCTTTAGCCTATAAGATTAACGGGCACGCGCAAAGGCGGCAAACCCTCGTTCGAGATCCACGATCAAATCCCCGACATCTTCCAGCCCAATATGGAATCGTACGGTGGGGCCGCCCGGCGCCCATGTTGTTGCAGTGCGGTATCCGCTGCAATCGAACGGAATCGCGAGGCTTTCATAACCTCCCCACGACGCGCCCATGCCGAACAGGCGCAGCGTGTTGAGAAACGCGAACACCGCCTCGCGCGCGACCGGTTTGAATACGATGCTGAACAGCCCGCAGCCGCCGGAGAAATCGCGCTTCCAGATGGGGTGCCCTGGATGTGTGGGCAGCGCCGGATGCACCACGCGCAGAACCTCCGGCCGTTGCTCCAGCCAGCGCGCCACCGCAAGCCCGGATTGATAATGCCGGGCGAGCCGCACGCCCATGGTTCGGAGGCCGCGCATGCCCAAATACATGTCGTCGGGCCCGACGCAGAGTCCGCTGAGAAACACCATGTCTTTGACGAGCTGCGAGCCTGCTTCGTTCGCCGAGATGGTGCCGAGCATGACGTCGGAATGGCCGCCGATATATTTGGTGCCCGACAGGATCGCCAGGTCCACGCCCTTCTCGAGCGCGCGAAAATAGAGCGGACCCGCCCAGGTATTGTCCATCAGCACCAGCGCGCCCTGCGCATGCGCCGCGGCCGCGATGGCCGGCACATCCTGTACTTCGAACGATAGTGAGCCGGGCGACTCGACGAAAACCACGCGGGTATTTTTTTGCATCAGCCCGGCGATGCCGGCGCCGACGAGCGGATCGTAGTAGGTCGTGGTGATGCCAAGGCGCACGAGCACGTTGTCGCAGAACCTGCGCGTCGGTCCGTAGACACTGTCGGTGACCAGTACATGATCGCCGCTCCGCAACGCCGCAAGCAGCGCGGTCGAGATTGCCGCAAGACCCGACGGCAGCAGAGCCACGCTCGCGCACGTCTCGCCGTCGAGTTGGCGGATCGCCGATTCCAAGGCTTCGGATGTCGGTGTGCCGCGCCGGCCGTACTGATAGCGTCCGCGATGGGCGAGATAATCTTCTGCCGTGCGATAGAGCAGCGTCGAGGCGTGGTAGACGGGCGTATTGACGTAGCCATGATGCGCGAACGGATCGCGCCCGCCGATGGAAAGACGCGTATCCGGTTTGTAGTCGGTCTTTTTCGCCTCGTCATCGCCAGATTCAGTCATCGATTCGTCCTCGTTTCGCGCCGCATTTACCGCGCCCTATGATGCGACCGTCAACCCCTTGACCTGCATGCCGCATCGTCCTGAGATGGCACGACTTTCGGGGGCGAGTGGCTCAACCGGCTACGCCTAAAGTCGTGCGCACGGTACTGACGATTGGCGCTAGGCACGCTATGGTGCTCCGGCGCGCGCGTTAACGTGCGCCTGAGCCGGTCCATTCGGGAGAAATTCAATCATGCCGCGTGTTGCCATCTGTCTTGCGGCTGTCGTGAGTATCGTTGCCACCGCGTCCTCGGCTCAAACCCTTAACGCCGTCAAAACGCGCGGCGTGCTCAATTGCGGCGCCAACGGCGAACTTGCCGGTTTCGGCATGCCGGACGCGCAAGGGCGCTGGACCGGCTTCGACGTCGATTATTGCCGCGCGATCGCCGCAGCGATCTTCAACGATCCCAACAAGGTGAAATTCACCAAGCTCACGGCTACCGATCGCTTTACGGCGCTGCAGTCGGGCGAAGTGGACGTCCTGGTACGCAACACCACATGGACAAGCTCGCGCGATACGACCCAAGGATTGAACTTCACCGGCGTGAATTACTATGACCACCAGGCCATCATGGTGCGCAAGTCGCTGCAGGTTAAATCGGTGCTCGAACTCAACGATGCCTCGGTCTGTGTCCAGCAGGGCACGACCACCGAGAAAAACCTCGCGGATTATTTTCGCGCCCGCAAGATGAAGCTCAAGACCGTGACGTTCCGCGGCGCGGATGAAGCCATCAAGGCCTACGATTCAAAGCGCTGCGACGCCTTCACCACGGACGCGTCGGGAATTCGCAGCGAAATGCGCAAGCTCGTCAATCCCGACGAACACGTGGTCCTGGACGATGTTGTTTCCAAGGAACCGCTTGGGCCGGTCGTGCGCCAGGGCGACGATCAATGGTTCGATATCGTCAAATGGGTGCACTTTGCCATGCTCATTGCCGAAGAATATGGCGTGACCAAAGCCAACGTTGACGAGATGCGAAAGTCCGACCTTCCCGAGGTGCGCCGTTTACTCGGCACCGAGGACAATGTGGGCGAGGGCCTTGGCCTGACCAGCGACTGGGCCTATCGGATCATCAAGCACGTCGGCAATTACGGCGAGGTGTTCGAGCGCAATATCGGGCAGGGCTCGCCGTTGAAGCTCCCGCGCGGCTTCAACGCGTTGTGGAACAAGGGCGGCCTGCAGTACGCCCCGCCGATCCGCTAGCCTCATGCATTTGATCCACGCGTTCGGGGAAACGTGATGGACGCCGCCCAATCGAGGCCCGCGGTTTCTCTCCTCCGCAATCCCAAGACACGCAGCGTCGTCTATCAGATCGCCCTGTGCGCGCTGGTCGGCTACCTCGCCTATCTCGCCATCAGCAACGCGGCCGAAAATCTTGCGCGCGCCCATATCGCTTTCGGCCGCGAGGGCTTTCGCTTTTGGGATCAGACCGCCGGCTTCGACATCAGTCAGACCCTGATCGATTATTCGATGAAATCGAGCTATGGCCGCGCGTTCTGGGTCGGATTGCTCAATACCTTGCTGGTGGCCGGTCTCGGCATCGTGTTCGCGACCATTCTCGGTTTTGCGATAGGCATTGCGCGCCTGTCGCGCAATTGGTTGGTTGCGCGTCTTGCCGGCCTCTATGTCGAGACCATCCGCAACATCCCGCTGCTGCTGCAATTGCTGTTCTGGTACAACGCCGTTCTCAAAGCGCTTCCCGAGCAGCTGGCGGACAGCATTCATGTCCCGGGTGGCGGCTATCTCAACCGTCGCGGTCTGTTCCTGCCGCAGCCCGTGTTCGGAGAAGGCATTGGCGCGGCGGTCCTGGCGTTCGTATTGGGGTTGGCCGCAGCGGTCGCGCTTCGCGTCTGGGCGAAGCGCCGACAGGAGCGCACGGGCGTGCGTCCGCCGATTGTCGGCGCCATCCTGGCACTTGTGATCGTGCCGCCGCTCATCATGCTTGCGGCCTCGGGCTTTCCCATCAGCTTTTCGTTTCCGCAGCCGGGACGCTTCAATATCCAGGGCGGGATCGAGGTCTTGCCCGAATTCATGGCGTTGCTGTTCGGGCTCGTGATCTACACTGCAGCGTTCATTGCCGAGGTCGTGCGCGCCGGTTTGGCCGCAGTGTCGCGCGGGCAGGTGGAAGCCGCCCATTCGCTCGGCCTGCGCCACTGGCCGACGCTCCGCCTCGTCGTCATCCCCCAGGCCATGCGCGTGATCATTCCGCCGCTCACGAGCCAGTACCTCAATCTGACCAAAAACTCCTCGCTCGCGGTGGCCATCGGATATCCGGACCTGGTTCAGGTATTCGCCGGCACGGTGCTCAATCAGACCGGTCAGGCCGTCGAGGTCATAACCTTGACCATGGCGGTTTACCTGACGATCAGCCTGTTCACGTCGCTGCTGATGAATGTCTACAACCGCCGTGTGGCGCTGGTGGAGCGTTAGGCCATGACCGCCGCCGCGCAAACCGCCTTCGTCGCCCCTGCTCCAAGTCCGGCTCTGCCACCGCCCGTCGCCGCATCAGGCCCAATCGGTTGGCTGCGCGCAAACCTGTTCTCCACCCCGTACAACGCCGCGCTGACGGTTATCTGCGGATTGCTGGTCATTTGGGTCGCGCAGTGGCTCACGAATTTTCTTTTGACTGACGCGGTGTGGGGTGGCGCCGACCGGCAAGCTTGCCTGGCCACGCCAGGGCGCCCTGAAGTCGGTGCCTGCTGGGCCTTCATCCGCACCTACATCAACTTCTTTCTCTACGGATCCTATCCCGTCGATGAGCGCTGGCGGGTCGACATTTTCTTCGCGGCCCTCGCGATCGGTATTGCCTGGCTGATGTGGCTTGATGCGCCGCGGCGCCAAATAGGTGGAGCGTATTTCTTTCTCTATTTTCCGTTCGTGTCCTTCTATTTGCTGGCCGGCGGAAGAATGGAGCGTTTTCTGATCGGGCGAACGGCTGCTCTGCTCGATGCGATCGCAAATCAAGTCACCGAATTCGGCGCCAACGCGCTTGGCCGCCTGCTTCACCTGGCTTTCTTGCCTGTGACCGCCCTTGCCGGTCTCATCTATTCGAGTCCGGCCCCGCTCTGGATCGATTTCGGACTGACCGGTCTCCTATGCGTATTTGCCGCGCGCCTGCTGGCAGGCCGCCGCGCGGCGCTCTATGCCATTGGTGCCTTCGCGGTCTTGGCGGTGACAATCAAAGTCTTTGCCCTTGATACGACCGGACTTCCGAAAGTAGACACGTCGCAATGGGGCGGACTGCTGGTCACGCTCGTGGTTGCGGCCGTCGGCATCGTGGCTTCCTTGCCGCTCGGAATAGTGCTGGCACTCGGCCGCCGATCCTCAATGCCGGCGGTGCGGATTCTCTCGGTGATTTTCATCGAATTCGTGCGCGGTGTGCCGCTGATCACCGTGCTGTTCATGGCAAGCGTGATGCTGCCCCTGTTCGTGCCCGAAAGCTGGTCGCCCGATAAACTGCTGCGGGCGCTCGTGGGTGTGGCGCTGTTCTCGGCCGCCTATATGGCCGAGGTCGTGCGTGCCGGCTTGCAGGCGATCCCGCGCGGCCAGTTCGAAGCCGCCATGGCCGTGGGCTTGAGCTACTGGCAATCCATGCGATTGGTGATTTTGCCGCAGGCGCTGAAAATCACCATTCCCAATATCGTCAACAGCGCGGTCGGCCTGTTCAAGGACACGACGCTGGTATTCATCGTGGGCATCGTCGATCTGCTCAAGGCTGTGGAGGTAGCCCGCGTCGATCCGCGATGGGCGACGCCGGTCACCAGTGCAACTGGTTACGCGTTCGTTGCGATGATTTATCTTCTGAGCTGTTATGGGATGTCGCGCTACGCGCGCTACGTCGATGCGCGGCTGGCGCGCGGAGAGGGGCGGTGAGGGCGATGAATCAAACGTCGAACGCGGTCGAGTCGATTCTCAAGCCGGCGCCGCTCGCAACCGACGTGGCCGTGGAAATGATCGGCGTGCACAAATGGTTCGGCGATTTCCACGTGCTGCGCGATATCAATTTGAAGATCATGGGCGGTGAACGCATCGTGATCTGCGGCCCGTCCGGTTCCGGAAAGTCGACGCTGATCCGCTGCATCAACCGGCTCGAGGAACACCAGCGCGGTCGCATTCTGGTCGATGGCTTGGAGCTGACCGACGACGTGAAGAAGATCGACGGGGTCAGACGCGAAATCGGCATGGTTTTTCAACAATTTAACTTGTTTCCGCACCTGACCGTGCTGGACAATCTGACGCTGGCCCCGATCCACGTTCAGCGCCTGCCCAAACGCGCGGCGGAGGACATCGCGCTGCATTATCTGCGGCGCGTGAAAATTCCCGAGCAGGCGGGAAAATATCCCGGCCAGCTATCCGGCGGCCAGCAGCAGCGCGTGGCCATCGCCCGCGCGCTCTGCATGAATCCGAAGATCATGTTGTTCGACGAGCCGACCTCCGCGCTTGATCCGGAGATGGTGAAGGAAGTGCTCGACGTGATGATCGGGCTCGCCAACGACGGCATGACGATGCTGGTGGTAAGTCACGAGATGGGTTTTGCGCGCCAGGTGGCAAGCCGCGTGGTATTCATGGACGAGGGCCAGATCATCGAGGTCAACGCGCCGCAAGAATTTTTCGCAAAACCGCAGCACGAGCGGACGAAATTGTTCCTGAGCCAAATCCTTAACTAGACGTAAATGTGTTAACCGATCGTAAATTGGTTAATAAAGCGTGTCTCGGTCAAAGACCTACTCGTTCGTTGACGCAGAAGGTCAATGACGGAGTAGTCCGCTGAATCAATCGCTCTATGACCGAGATCTCATTCAATGCATGAGGCGCTCGTTCAGTGCACCAGCGCGCCGCCGGCTTTTTTCCAGGCATCGATACCGCCCTGGATATGGCAGGCTGAAGTGAGCCCCGCATCCTGCGCGGCCTGTACCGCCATGGCCGAGCGTTCGCCGAACGCGCAGTAGAACAAAATCCGCTTGCTGGTCGATTTGGCGAGTTCATTCAACATGCCGCCGGCACGGATATTTTCCTGCAGGGTCGGGTAGGGGACATGCAGCGAGCCGGGGATGGTGCCGTATTTTTCGCGTTCGCTGCGTTCGCGCAGGTCGATCAGCGCCACGTCCGGCTGCTCCATCAAGGCGAGAGCCTGTTTCGCGTCGAAAGCCCAGCCGCGGCGCGCGATCTCCTCCTGCACCAGGCCGACTTTCATGTTGGCCGGCACGGCCACGTCCATCATTTTTGGATTGGGCAGGTTCAGCTTGCCCATCAGGTCGATATATTCGTCGACCGATTTCACCTGCAGGCGCGGGTTGAAGCGCTTCTCTTCGCCGATGGTCGAAACCGTGTCGCCTTTATAGTCGTGCGCCGGGAACACCAGCGTCTCGTCGGGTAGTTTGAGCAACCGGCCGAACAGCGATTCATACTGCTGCCGTGCGTTGCCGTTCTGGAAATCCGTTCGCCCCGTGCCGCGGATGAGCAGGGTGTCGCCGGTGAACACGCGATCGCCCATCAGGAAACTATAGGAATCGTCGGTGTGCCCGGGCGTGTACATGGCATCGAGCGACAGCCCCTCGATGGTGAGCTTGTCGCCGTCGGTGAGCCGCATCGAAACCACATCCGCCTTGGTCTGCTCGCCCATGACGGTGATGCAACGCGTGCGGTCGCGCAGCGCGCCGAGGCCGGTAATGTGGTCGGCATGCATGTGGGTGTCGACCGCTTTGACCAGCTGGAGGTCGAGCTCCTTGATCAACTGCAGATAGCGATCGACCTTTTCGATCACCGGATCGATGATCAGCGCCTCGCCGCCGCGCCGGCTCGCGAGCAGGTACGAATAGGTGCCGGAAACCTGGTCGAACAGCTGACGAAAGATCATGGTGTGTCTCCGCGGGCCGGAATTGGCGTCAACGCGTCGTCACGGCTCGTATATCATTTTCCGCGTCATCCCGCCATCAACCACGAAATTCGCGCCCGTGATGAAACCGGACCGTTCGCGTTCGAGGAGGAATGCGACGACTTCCGCGATGTCCTGCGGCTTGCCGACGCGGCCGACCGGATGTTGCGCATGGTCCTTTCGCCGCAATTTGCCATAGTCCCTCGTTTCGATCCAACCGGGGCTGATGCAATTGACGCGCACATCCGGCCCGAGACTGACGGCAAGGGCATGCGTGAGCGCGACCAGTCCGCCCTTCGTGGCCGCATAGGCTTCCGTATTCGGCTCCGACATCGATGCCCGCGTGGAGGCGATCGTGACGATCGCGCCACGATACTTCCGCAGCGCGCGTTCAGCCGCGCGTGCCAGCAGGAATGTGGCCGAAAGATTCGTGTCGATGACGCGGCGCCATTCCGCCGCCGACAGCCGGCGGATCGGCTTGCGGATCATGATTCCGGCATTCGAAACGAGGCCGTCGAGACGGCCGAATTTTTGGAGGGTTGCAGCCACGGCGCGGACCGCCGTGGCCTCATCGGTAACGTCGCCCACGATGAGCAGGGCCCGCCGCCCGCTTTTGCCAAACGTCCGTGCAAGACCGGACTTCGGCAGATCCACTGCGCCGACCATCCAGCCGATGTCGAGCAAATGGTGCGCGGTCGCCCGGCCAATGCCGTTGGCTGCCCCGGTGATCAGGGCGACGGGAGGGCGGAGCTTAGCCATGGATCAGTCTTTGGTCGCGATCGGTAAATCAGGACGGCTGGCCCATTCAGTCCAAGAACCGTCGTACAGCGCCTTGGGTTCCTTGCCGATGGCGTTGAGCGCGAACCACAGCGTCGCCGCCGTGACCCCTGAGCCGCAGCTCGTGATGATGGGTTTGTTCAAGTCCACGCCGCCGGCGGCGAATTTTTGCTTGATGCGTTCAGGCGAGATCAGCCGGCCATCTTCGACCAATTCCGAACTCGGCACGTTCAGCGCCCCCGGCATATGTCCGGACCGAACGCCCGGACGGGGTTCGGGCGCTTCACCGCGGAAACGATTGGCAGGCCGCGCATCAACCACCTGAGCGGACTGATCGGCCAGCGCCATCTGCACGTCGTCAACGCCCGCCACCACCGCAGTATTCAGCACGGCCTCGAATTTTCGCGGCGAACGTTTGGCCACGCCGGTCTCGAGCGGCCGTCCTTCCGACTTCCATTTCGGCAAGCCGCCGTCGAGGATGTAGACATTCTTTGCCCCGAAAATGCGAAACGTCCACCACACGCGCGGCGCGCCGCCTAACCCGACGCCGTCATAGACGACGATCGTGTCTTCCGTGGCTATGCCGAGTTTGCCGACGTCTTGCGAGAACTGTGTCGTTCCCGGCAGCATATGCGGCAGCTCGGTCGAATGATCGGCGATGGCATCGATATCGAAAAACGCCGCGCCCGGAATGTGGCCGGCGAGATACTCCGCCCTGGCGTCGCGCTTGAGCGTCGGCAGGTAGAACGAGCCGTCAACGATCGCGATATCCGGCTTGCCAAGTCGTGCTGCCAGCCAGTCGGTCGTGACCAGCCATTGGCTCGCGGGTGGAGACGTATTGGTCATCGTGGATCTTTCCGCACCTAACGATGAAATGGGGATGGGCAGTCGCGATTGCGAGATACGCGAAATGCCAAATGTCTTGGTTCGCTAGACGAATGCGAGCCGCACACGACGGTTCATCCTTCCCTTCTTCTCGACTTGCGTGACGGCGATCTTTCCGATCTCGCCGGTTCTGTGAACATGCGTTCCTCCGCAGGGCTGCAAATCGTATCCCACGATTTCCACCAGCCGCACCCGGCCGCTGCCGGTGGGAGGCTTGACCGACATGGTCTTGACCAGGCCGGGATTGGCCTCCAGTTCCTCGCTGGTAATCCAGCGCGTGCGCACTTCCGCGTTCGCCGCGATCATCTTGGCCAGTCGCTGCGTGATTGCGTCCTTGTCGAGGCCGGCATCCGGGATGTCGAAATCAAGCCGGCCCTCGGCTTCACCGACCGATCCGCCGGTCACCGGATAGTGCAGTACGGCCGAAAGTAGATGCAGCGCCGTGTGCATGCGCATGCGTGCATAGCGCAGCTCCCAGTCGATCATCGCATGTACCGGCTCTCCCACCGCGAGCGAATTGGCGGCGCCCTCGACCGGAATATGCGCGATCTCGGTTTTCGCCGGATCGGTAAAAATCGCGTTCGCGATCAGAATCGCGTCGCCGGATTTCGTCGTCAGCACACCCTGGTCGCCGGGCTGGCCTCCCGAGGTGGCGTAGAACACCGTGCGGTCGAGAATGATGCCGCCATCGGGCTTGAAGCCGACGACGGTCGCGCTGCATTCCTTCAAGTAGGAATCTTCACGAAAGAGGCAGTCGGTGGGCATCAGCAGTCTCGGATTGCCGGTGTGCTCAAACTTTCTCGAACGGCGGCTGTACGCTTGATTTGCGTTCAAGCCAAGTCGGCACGGGCAGATTTTTCGATCGTAGGAAATCCGGATTAAAAAGTTTCGACTGATACCGCGTGCCGTAATCGGCCAATATGGTCACGATCGTGTGACCCGGGCCAAGATCTTTCGCCAGCCTGATGGCGCCCGCAACATTGATGCCGGACGAGCCGCCAAGACACAGGCCTTCATGCTCGAGAATATCGAAGATGACCGGCACGGCTTCCTCATCGGGGATCAGGTAGGGCTTTTCGACTTTGAGACTTTCGATGATTGGTGTCACGCGTCCCAGCCCGATGCCTTCAGTGATTGAGCCGCCCTCGGAAGCCTTGGCCTGGCCGTGCGCGAACAGCTCGTACATTGCGGCTCCGCGCGGATCGGCGCATCCGATCACGATGTCCTTTTTCCTTTCGCGCAGATATTGCGACGTGCCGGCAAGCGAGCCGCCGGTGCCGATGGCGCAGATAAATCCGTCCACCTTTCCGCCGGTCTGCTCCCATATTTCCGGCCCGGTTGAAACGTAGTGCGCCTTGCGGTTGTCGAGATTGTTCCATTGATTTGCAAACAGCACGCCGTTCGGTTCGCGCTTGCGCAAATCGTCGGCCATGCGTCGCGCGATGTGCTGGTAGTTGTTCGGGTTGCTGTACGGAACCGCCGGCACTTCGACCAGCTCCGCGCCGCAAAGCCGCAGCATGTCCTTTTTCTCCTGGCTTTGCGTGTTGGGGATGACGATCAGCGTGCGGTATCCGCGCGCGTTTGCCACCAGCGCCAGTCCGATTCCGGTATTGCCCGCGGTGCCTTCGACCACGAGCCCGCCCTTCTTGATGTCGCCGCGCTTCTCCGCTTCCAGGATGATCTGGCGCGCGGGGCGGTCCTTCACCGAGCCGCCGGGATTCATGAACTCCGCCTTGCCGAGAATGGTGCAGCCCGTGCGCGCGGACGGCCGTTCGAGCTTGATCAGCGGTGTATTGCCGATGGTGGCGATGATCCCATCGCGAATCTGCATGGCCTCACCTTTGCGGGGAATTTGCGGACCCTAAATGACTGCCACTCTGGCGACAAGGGCGTGTAGTCGTTGGTTTCACACGCCCTCCGTTATGCCCCAAATTCGAGCATTTTCAGCAAAATTTTCCAACTTCGTTAGACCTTGAGGAATGGCGGAAAGGAAGTCGAAACCATACCGCCGTGACGATCCCGCGTACGTATCCGCATTCATCCATTTTTTCCCTCGCGCGGATAAGTAATTCACACACGACGGGACGTTTCCGCTTCGGGTGATTTGCGGGTCGCTAAAGAGATGGAACTCGACTTGAACACATTATTGCTGGTGACGGTTTATGTGGAAGCAATGCTTGGATTGCTTCTGCTTTTCGCATGGGTTCAGAACACTCAGATCGTCGCCGTCGCTTGGTGGGGGTTTGCGCATCTTCTGCGCTCCGCTTCAATCGTGCTGTTCGGTATGTACGGGACGGTGTCCGAGGCGATCTCGATCGACCTTGCCAACGCGATCCTCTTTACCGCCTTCGCCGTCACCTACACCGGCGCGCGCCTATTCGACGGCCGGAAGATTCAGCCAACCGCGCTCGTTGCAGGTGCAGTCGCCTGGATACTCGTGAGCCGTACACCGTTCGTGTCCGACTCGATGGACGTGCGCGTTCTCGTGTCCTCCGGCATCATCACTTGCTACACCTGGGCCACCGCCTACGAATTCTGGCGCGGTCGCGCCGAGCCGCTGGTGTCGCGCTGGCCGGCGATCTTCATGCTGTTCGCGCACGGCGCGTTGTTCCTGCTGCGCACGCCGCTCACTGCAATCCTGCCCTGGAGCAAGCAGGATCAAATCTACGCCAGCGTATGGCTGACGGTATTGAGTTTCGAGGCGCTGCTGTTCACGATTTCGATCGCCTTCATCCTGCTCGCCATGGCCAAGGAGCGCACCGAACTGCGCCACAAGACGGCCGCCTTGATCGATCCATTGACCGGCATCGCCAATCGTCGTGCATTTCTGGAAGCTGCCGCCGAGTTGTTCCTGCGCAACAACAACCGCCCGCGTCCGGCTGCCGTGCTCTTGATCGACCTCGACCATTTCAAATCGATCAACGACCGTTTCGGCCACGCGATCGGCGACAAAATTTTGCAGGTATTTGCCGAAACGACCAGCGCCAAGCTCGGCCCGCGCGACTTGATCGGTCGGTTGGGCGGCGAGGAATTCGCAATCGTTCTCCACGAGGCAAGCCGCGAACGGGCATTGGCGGCAGCCGAGGGGATCCGCACCAGCTTCGCCGAAGTTGCCAATTCGATAGACAACTGCCCGGTCCACAGCACCGTCAGCATCGGTGTCGTCATCGAACAGCACGCGGCCGTGGATATCACCGTGCTCCTGTCCCAGGCCGACCAGGCGCTCTATTACGCCAAGGCGCGCGGCCGCAACCGCGTCGAATTGGCCTCGCTTGATCTTGTGATCGACCGCGCCAAACTGCGCATGGCCCCGCCGTCTGCGCAGACGCAGACCGCGGCCTAGGCGGCTGGTCTTATTTCATGGGCGCCGGAATCCGGACCATCTCCGACACTTGCGCCGCGGTCAGCGGCTCGCGCAGGTATTTGAACGTCACGCCATCCTGCATCAGCGTATCGAGCCCGCTGACCTTGTCGGGCCATACCAGATTTTTCGGAAAGAACTCGTCACGCACGCGTTTGGCCAATTCGAATGAGATCTTTGCGAACGCCGCATAGGCCTTGAGCGCGTCGTCGCTCGAATACATCCAGTCGATGGTCTCCCGATAGCCTTGCACGAAGCGCCGCAAGGCGTCTGCCCGCGTATCCAGGACCGTGGCCGTCGTGACCAGAGAGCGGATCGTTTGGTTGCGGCCGACAGCGACATCGGAAGCCCGCGCTATGATCCGGATGCGGTTCTCCTTGAGCGCCTCGAGCCCGAACGGCGGCGCCGACCAGCCCACATCGACTTGCCCGGACATCACTTGCGTGAATGTCTGCGATGGTCCGCCGGTCGCGATCGGCTTGCCGGCGGCGCCGCCTGCCTTCAGAAAGGCGAGCACAAGCGTGTGGGTGGACGCGCCATTGGTGGAATAGGCGATGGTCTTGCCGTCGAGGTCCTTGATCGTCTTGATCGGGGAGTCCGCCTTCACGTACCAGAAATCCGCCGCCCCCGTGGCCTCCGCCGCGATGATCCGCAAGGGTGCGCCTTTCTGATAGGCGCCGAAGGCCGCGAGCGTGCCCGCAAGTCCGATATCGACGCTGCCGGAAATGACCGCCTGTTGGCTTTCTCCGGCGCCTTGTGTCCACAGAATCTCAAGCTCCAGCCCGCGTTTTTTGAAAATCCCCGCCTGTTGGCCAAGTTCGGCGATGGCGGTATCCCAGTTGCCCCGCTGGCCGAGCGCGAGTTTGAGCTTGTCCTGCGCCGAAGCTGCAACGTTGGTGAGGGCGAGGGCTGCCGCCATCGCCGTAAGGGCTGCAAATCTGATCACTCGCATTGCGCGCTCCTGCATATCGTCGGCTGCCATGCGGCAACAACATTTGCTATGAAATAGCATGATCGAAAAAATTGATATGGAAAAATGTACCGGCTGCGGCATCTGCGATCTCGTGTGCCCGGCCGACGTGATCCATATGGAACCCGCACAGGTTGCATCCGAAATCGCCGGGCTCAGCCAGGTCAAATTGCTTCCGGTCATCAAATTCCGCGAGCACTGCATCACCTGCTTCAGTTGCGAAATATTCTGCCCGGAGCGCATCGTCGACGTGCACCCGTCGGTGAAGAACCGACCGCGGCCTTGGTGAGCGGCATGGCCAAGCTTGCAGGCACATTGATCGACACCGACGTGCTGGTGATCGGTGCCGGGGCAGGGGGGCTGCTCGCGGCGCTCTCCGCCAAGCGCCACGGCCCGCCCGGCACGCGCGTGACGCTCGCCGACGCCTGGCTGATCGGCCGCACCGGCCATACGGCCTTTTCCAATGCCTGGAAGATCGTGGTCTGCCCCGAAGACGATCTCGACGGAATATTGCGCGAAATCATCGCCGGCAATGACGGCATTGCCGATCAGCCGCTCGTGCGCGAGGTGCTCGCCAATTCCTATGCGCGTCTCAAGGATTTCGAGGCGATCGGCATGAGCTTCGCGCGGAACGACGACGGCAGCTACAAGCGCCGGCCGACCCGCGGGCTCGATCTGGCGCGCGTGTTGTACCCAGAAGGCGGCGGACTTGATTTTGCCTGGAAACTGCGCCGCGCGCTCGAAGCCGAGGGCGTGCAACTGCTCGATCGGATCTTTATCACCGGCCTGCTCGGCGGCCGCTCGGGGCGCGTGACCGGCGCTGCCGGCATTCACAGTCGCACCGGTGAGTTTCACGCCATCAAGGCTCGCGCGACCGTTGTCGCGACCAACGCCATCACATTCCGCTCCGGCTTCGTGCGCGACATCACCGGTACCGGCACATTGCTGGCCTATAAGGCCGGTGCCAGCCTGCGCAACGCCGAATTCTCCTACGTGCGCCCGGGAACGCCGAAATTCTACTTCGAAGGCATCACTTTCGCGATCCAGGAAGGCGCGCACTTCGTCAATGCCAAGGGTGCACCCTTCATGCGCCAATACGAGCCGGACTGGGCGGACGAAGCCGACGTGCCGCGTATCGCGCGCGCCATGGCACTCGAGAACAAGAATGGAAACGCGCCGCTCTATCTCGATATGTCGGCGATCCCCGAGCACCTGCGGGACTATTTCATCCAGAGCAAGGTGAAATGGATGGACTATTTTTTCCGCAAGCTCGGCGACGAGGCGAAGACCGACATGTTCGGCAAGACGCCTTATTACGCCCTCAACCAGATGACCAAGATGGCTATCCGCACCGGTCCCGATTGCCGTTCCGACGTGCCCGGCCTGCTTGCCGCCGGACTGGCGCAGGCCGGCTGCGCCAATCATTTTGCTGGCTTCCACATCGGCTTGTGCGTCGGCAACGGCTGGATCGCGGGCCGCTCCGCAATCCAGGACCTCGACACGCTTTCGCCGCCGAAGCTCGACCCGGCGGAGGTGGGGGCGATGCACGCGCAGTCGACGCAGCCGCTGAACGCCTCGGCGGAAGCGGAATCCGACCGTATCCTGCGCGATCTGCAGACCGTGATGTTCGCCTATGATGTCGGAATCCTCAAACGCGCGGACCGCCTGCAACGGGCGTTCGACCGCGTCAAAGCGCTCGACGATGAATTCAAATCGCTGGCCGCGCCGCACACCCATGAGCTCGTACGCTTGAAGGAAACCGAGGCCATGCTGCTCGCGGCACGATTCATCCTGGGCGCTTCGCTATACCGCACCGAGTCGCGGCTTTCCCATTTCCGCGAGGATTTCGAGGCGCGCGACGATGAGAACTGGCTGGTTTGGGTTGACATGGCGAATTCGGCCGGCAATCCGAGCTTCAACAAGACGCCGGTACCGACGCCACTATGTCAGGTCACGCTGCCGGCGGGGCGACCGAAGCGGCTTGCCGCGCGTGAATCGGTCGGCGCGGTCTAGTACACTTTCCCGCAACCGCCGCCTGGCACTCTTGAGGAATTGCGATGCGTACTGGAAGATTGCAAGCCTTCAATTTCAAGAAATGGATCGACGAAAATCAGCATCTGCTGAAGCCTCCAGTTGGCAACAAGAAGGTATTCGAGGACGGCGAGATGACGGTCCAGGTCGTGGGAGGGCCGAACGAGCGTGTGGACTACCACGACGACCCGCTCGAGGAGTTCTTCTACCAGCTCAAGGGCGACATGGTGCTGAAAGTGGGCGACAACGGAAATTTCTACGACGTGCCGATCAGGGAGGGTGACGTTTTCCTGCTTCCCGCCCACGTGCGCCATTCACCGCAACGGCCTGCCGGTTCGATCGGACTCGTGGTCGAGCCCCGGCGCGGCGACGACCAGATGGACGGCTTCGAATGGTATTGCTTCGAATGCGGCGCGCTGGTCCACCGCATCGAGTTGAAAGTGAAGCACCTGGTCCACGATCTGCCGCCGCTTTACGAAGCATTTTATGCCGACGAGAAGGCGCGTAAATGCAAGAACTGCGGCGCCGTCCATCCCGGCAAGAAACCGCCGCCCGGCTGGGCGAAACTCTGAACGTTAGGCCGCAGCGTCCGCGACAACCGCGCGCAGATGAGGCGGAATATCGCTGCGCTGGCCAAGCAGCTCCGCAACCGCGTCGTCATTTTTTGCGCGCTCCGCTAACGCAACGGCACTCGTCTCGGAAATCTGCGCGCCGCGATTGTTTGCGACATAACGCGCAACGACGTCATCCCCACGCGCCACCAGTATGTCGACAATGCTGGAATCGAGTTTTGGCCGGCAGGCAATCGCGAGCAGATGCGTTTGCCTGGTTGTGCGCGCAATCTCGACGAGGGTGGAGTCCGCCACGCACGATGATCGCATCAGCACGGGCTCGGCGATGGTGATATCGTCATGGCGCGCGAGGGACTCGATGATCCCGGGTGGCGCACTGGCCATCCCTGCGATCCGCCGTGAGAAGCCCGCGACCTCCTCCCCATCGAGGCCAAGCGTCAATGGCCTGAACAGCCTGTCGAATATTTTGATTTGCGACGGCTTCAGACGCTCCGCCTGTTCGGCGAACAGCGCAAGCAGGGCTGCGAGCAGAGTGGCGCGTTGATCCGCCGGCAGACGCGACAGCCGTGTTTCTAGCTCCGACAGCGACAGGGTTTCAGTCACGATCGATTACTTTCGACGAGTCGTGGCAACTGTAGTCGAATTTCACCATCTCGAGAGGACCAATTCGGTCGCAAGCCGGGAATAATTGGAGGGTGCGAACCTACGTGTCCCGTCCGAAGGCCTTGCGAAGTTCTCCCTTCGCCCGCTGCAGCGTCCGCTTTTGCGAAGCCGGCAAGTTACGGCCGGCCCGATTGATGTAGAACGTGAGCATGGACAGTGCGGATCGATAGGGGTCGGCCTTGCGTCGCCGGCTCTCTTCCGCCGAGCGCTTGAGCGATCGCGCGATCCGTCTTGGGTCTTTGCTGGTGAATATGCCCGGTTCCAGATCCAGGGCGTTGCTGTACTTGGTCACGCGGGCCGACCATCGTTTCGCGTTTGCCATGAGCCTCTATCCTTTTGCGCTGCACACTGAGCGATGCCGATAAGACGCGGTGCTGGTATCGAGGTTGTTCGGAAGCCTTCGCCGCATTGACAGGCAGCCCAACTGCACGTGGAATCGTCCAAGATCGGGTGAAATCAACATGCGCAAATCCGTCCTCACCGTCCTTGCCGTGACGCTTGGCCTGCTGGCGAGCGCACAGGCTCAGAACTATCCCAATCGCCTGATCAAAATGATCCACGGATTTCCGCCCGGTGGCAACGTGGACATCATCGCGCGTCTGCTCGCCAACGAAATGCAAAAGAGTCTTGGCCAGAATATTGTCGTCGAACCCAAGCCGGGGCTAGCGGGCGCTCTTGCCGCGGAAACGGTCGCGCACGCTGATCCCGACGGTTACACGCTCTTCGTGCTGCCGAGCGCGCACCCGGCTATCGGGGCTCTGCAAAAGAATCTCAAATACAAAACCGTCGAGGATTTCGATTGGATTTCGACCGTGAGTTTTTATCCCTTCCTGATCTGCGTGCGTAAGGATTCGAAATACCAAACCCTTGGCGATCTGCTGAATGATGCCAAGGCGCGGCCTGGTGGGCTGAGCTACGGATCGGCCGGCGTCGGATCGATCCTGCACACCACCGTCGAACTCCTTGCCAACGTGACCAAGACGAAATTTGTGCACGTCCCCTATCGCGGAGAAGTTCCCGCCATCACCGGGCTGTTGAGCGGGGATTTCGACTTCATCGCCGCGACCACCGGCGCGACCGTGCCGCGGGTCAAATCCGGTGAACTCCGTGCCCTGGCAACCACCGGAACCGTGCGCTGGGCGCTATTACCCAACGTGCCCACTGTCAACGAGGCAGCCGGCCTCAAAAACTTCGAGGTGATTTCCTGGACCGGGCTTGCCACGACCGCAGGTGTGCCGAAACCCATCATCGATCGCCTGCATGCCGAGGTGCAGCGCGCGATCAATGTGCCGGACGTGCGCGACAAACTGCAAAACATGGGCGGAGAGGTGCGTGGCACCACGCCCACGGAAATGCGCGATCTTGTGGCCCGCCAGTTGGCTCTTTGGGAACGGGTTGTTCGCGAGCAAAATATCCAGACCCAATGATTGTGACGATAGTCACCATGCTTTTCCCGATCGCAGCGGTGCAATACAATGGCGCGTTACGCCACGTGGAGATCGCCCGATGCCTGTCAGCACAATGAATCATTTTACGCTGCTCACGAAGGATGTCGCTGCGACCGAGGAGTTTTACGGCGAACTCTTGGGCCTGAAATCCGGCTATCGCCCGCCGATCAGCCGGCCAGGCCTATGGCTCTATGCCGGCGACCATCCGATCCTCCACGTCATCGACCCGGTGAAGATGCCCGACCAAGCCCACGGCGTGCTCGATCACATGGCTTTCACCGCGACCGGCCTGAAAGACGTCGTCAGCAAGCTCAAGCGACGCGGCGTGAAATACGACCTTCGCCGGCAGGGTGAGACCGGCGCATGGCAGCTCTTCTTCCATGATCCTAACGGGGCCAAGGTCGAGCTTGATTTCAAGAAGGACGAGCCGGAAGCTGATGCCTTGAAGACCGCCTGATTTCGCGAATTACGGAGCAAACCATGACAGTCGTCGCCAAACAGACCCAAGCCACGCAGAAGATCCCTTTCGACGCTGCCTTGCTTGATCGCCTGATGGATGAAGCCGGCATCGACGTTCTGCTCGCGACCTCGAAGCACAACGTACAGTACCTGCTCGGCGGTCACCGCGCCTTTTTCTTCGACTACATGGATGCCATGGGGCTGAGCCGCTATTTGCCGATCTTGGTCTATCCCAGGGGCAAACCCGAGAAGGCCGGCTACTTCGGCCACCGCCTTGAAGGGTTTCAGCGCGAGAACAAGCCGTTCTGGACCACGGAGCAGCAGACCAGCGCGTCAGGCTCGGTCGACGTGATGCAGAAGGCGACCGATTACATGCGGCGTTCAGGCATCGACGCGCGGCGGATTGGCGCCGAGGTGGCATTCCTTCCGTTGGATTCCGCCAATGCTCTGCGCAAGGCTTTTCCCGACAGCGAAATTAAGGACGCGCTGTTCGCGCTCGAACGCCTGCGCGCCCGCAAGACGCCCGAGGAGCTGGCGAAGCTGAAAATCGCCTCTGAGGCCGTGATCGATTCCATGAAGGCGGTGATCGCCGATCACGGCCCCGGCACGACCAAGGCCGAAATAACCGAAGCGCTGCGCCGAGAAGAGACCAATCGCGGCCTGCATTTCGAATATTGTTTGATCACAGCCGGCACCAGCCTCAATCGCGCGCCGTCGGATCAGCCTTGGGGCAAGGATGATATCATGTCGATCGATTCCGGCGGAAACTACGAAGGCTACATCGGCGATCTGTGCCGCATGGCCATTCAAGGCGAGCCCGACGCTGAACTTGAAGATCTGCTTGCCGAAATCGAGCAAATCCAGCGCGCAGCTATGAAAGTGTGCAGGGCAGGCGTGATGGGCAGCGAAATCTATGCCATCGGCGAAAAGTTGCTCGCCAAATCCAAGCATCACAATCACATGCATTTCCTAGCCCACGGCATGGGACTGGTCAGCCACGAAGCCCCGCGGCTCACGGCTTCCGGCCCGGTACCCTACGACGACTATGACGCCAAACACCCGCTCGAATCCGGCATGGTGGTGTCGGTCGAAACCACGCTGCAGCACCCCAAGCGCGGCTTCATCAAGCTCGAGGATACGGTCGTGGTCACCGACAAAGGGCCGGAGATCTACGGCGAGGGTGCGCGCGGCTGGAATCGCGGTGGCACCGCGATCGGACGCTAGGCAAATAACCATCAATAAAGACTGTGATCCGATCTATGTTGGATCAGGGCCTTGAACTTACCACTCAGAAAACCAGTCGATGCACTTGTGTGGAGTTGCACACGTTCTGCATCGATGCCGACAATTGGGCAGCGGTCGGCTGATTTAGGAAGATGCCTTTTCCTGTCACGAGCTTCTGAAGAAAGGTGATCGAGGCGTTGGATGCGCTGCTGCCACATATATCATCGCCGCAGAAATACACGATCGAAATCGAAATATTGTCCTGGGACGCGGTTTGTGCGGCAGCAATCGCCGCGGCTTGAACTTGTGAGTCACTCGTGCAGCCGCTAGCGCCACCGGAGCAATTCGGCTCGCCGTCGGTGATGAGCACGATATTTTGAGAGCTTCCGTGCGGCGCCCCATTCGACGAAAGCGCTGAAATGGAAGTCGTGAGTGATGGGGCAAATTGACTACCGCTGCATTTCGGAATGTTCTTGCCGCCGGTTTGGCAGTCAGCAATGCTATTTATAGAATTTGTCAAATTGGTTTGGTTGGTAGAATTGTTGACCGCAAACATCCCGCTCGGATTTGACCCCGTTGCAGTGAAATTTGTACCAGTGCCGGTGCTCAGCGTCAGGCCGAGTTGAGAACCGGCGGGACTGTTCATCATACAATTCATCAGCGTTAGATCGGCGCATTGAACGGCTCCCATCTTTTTATTGCCGGCTGCTGGGCATGCGGTATTTGCTGAATATTCAGGTGCAAAAGACGCGGAAACGTCATTGATGATTTCCATGTTGAACGCGGCGCTGCCTGAGCCGACACCGTAGGTGGCAATGGCAGTGGCGCTGACATTGAAATTTGACCATCCAATCATCGAGGCAAAGAAGAGTTGCAGCGGATTGCCATTGGCCGTGGCCATGCGGGTGACGACTTTAACGGCATTGCAATTGGAGGTCGTGCAGCTCGCGGTGGGTATCGCGGTGAAGCAACTTAGAGTCGAAGGCGTGGCGCAGGTCGACGACCACAGTCCCAGAGTGACGTCAGAGGCCACTAGCACCGTTCCGTACTTCGATGTCGGCATGTTGTCTGTGGCATATTGCTGGGCGACCGTGACGGACGATGCGTTTGGCAAATTCCATGTGGCGGCAAGTGCAGCCGAATCGGCGGTAACCTGCAGCATGTTTTGCATCCGCAAGACATAGGACATGTCGATCGCTAATGTCATGAAGCCAACGATGACCGGCAGGTAGATTGTAGTAATGACCAGGATGGCTCCGCGTTGGTCGCGCAGTAGTTGCTTGAACGATCGAACGTAGTTCATGGCGATCTCACTTGTTTCAGCAATTGAAGAACCCCTAACACCCACTGGCTGGATTTACCGCTGTGTTGCACGAGCAAGTTGCTGTCGAGCCCACAGGTATGCAGGAACTTGCATTGGTGATTTCGCTCCGCATTGTCGCGCTCGCGCTAATGGTGCCCGCCCAACTATTGGCGGTGATGTTTCCGCCGCTGAAACCAAAGAAGGTATTGAACAGCGAAGCGGTCGCGGTGGGGACAGAAACCTGCACCTGCACGTCCGGGCAGGTGCTGGCAGACGCCACCGTGGTCGACTTGATCGTGAATGTCATACCTGAACCAGCCAAAAATTTGCAGGCATAGGTATTGGCGTTCGCCATGGTGCCGCCCTGTACCGCGGACGTGCGCGCGCCCTCGCGCGCCGCATTGGTCATGTTATTTTGAGTAAATATCATCGAGCCGAATTCGATGATCCCGAACAGGATCAGAAACAGCACCGGCATCAGGATCGTGAATTCAACCAGCGCCGCGCCGTCATCATCCGTCAACACACGGGACAATTTCGCGCGTTTGCCGAAACGCAAACGAGCAAGCCTAAAGATGGATCTTGTCATGCAGCCGCGAGTCGACATGGTCATTTTCCGCAATCTCTGGACTTGTCACTTTTGCCTCAATTTATATAGTGATCTACTAACGTCTCGCCGTCACAGCTCAAATGATTAAACAAGTTCTCAGTTAATCGGCTGAACGCGCGCTCTGGCGCAATTTCAAGAAACGGGAGTAACCCTTCACCATCTGCCAAGGTTAACAATTAACCCGCTGCGTGAGCGCATCGTGGCCGACCGAGGACATGGCTCGGCGCTCATCGCATGCCATTTTCCATTCCAATCATCGGCCTTTCGCTTGCGTCGATCGTAGGCCTCACCGTCATTGGGTCAGGATGGTTAATTGGAGACTCTGTTCACGCCGCCGTTGCGTCACAACCTGTTTGGTTACAGTTCGTCGAAGCGTTGCTGCTGGCCGACCTGGGATTTTATCTGGCGCACCGCGCCTTCCACGCCTTTCCTCCGTTGTGGAAATTTCACGCGGTCCATCACAGCATCGAGGAGCTGGATTGGCTGGCGGCCGCCCGTGTTCATCCAGTCGATCAGATCATCACCAAGGGCGTATCGTTTCTGCCGGTTTTCGCGCTCGGCTTCTCCGACATGGTGATCGCCGGCTGGATGCTCTCGGCCTATGTACTCATAGGGCTTGGTCGCGCGTTTAGCATCATGGCCCAGGCGCGCCGCCTGGTCACAACCGGTCCTTATGCCATCGTTCGTCATCCGCTCTATCTCAGTGAGGAAATAGCGATGATTGGCATAGCGCTTAGGCATTGGTCGCCCGGGGCTGCGTTGATCGTCTGCGTGCAATGGCTGTTTCAGTTGCGCCGCATGACCAACGAGGAAAACGTTTGCGTTCCACGTTCCCCGAATATGCGGTCTATGCTACCCGGACGCCAAAAGTCATTCCGCGTCTCTTTCCGAGGTTTAGCCTCGGACATGCGTAGGGCTTCGCAATTGATTGAATCTGTCGCAGTCGGAAATTAACGAATATTAACAACACAACAAGTGTAGAATTTGGCCTTCCCGACCAAAAATTTAACATTACAAGGCCAGAAAACACTTTGGCTTCAAGTTGACGAAGCCCTGTTGGGCCATCACAATTTAACCAATCACGAAGGCGCTATCGTCGGATGCTTCCGGAAACCGTTAAATCTGTGGCTTACCGGCTGAAATGATGAGACGGGGAGTTGCAATGCTGAAGATGCTTAGTGTGGTGAAGCGCTTTGCCGCCCATGAAGAAGGCGCATCATTGATTGAATATACGGTGCTCATAGGAATCTTATTGGTTGCGGTGATCACGACAATCTTGGCTGTCGGCAGCTGGGTCAACAACCAGTGGACCACGTTGAACACCACGATCGGCGCACACTGACCGCGATCCGGGGTGCTCTCGGGTTGCAAGAGCCCATGATCGATGCGCCGTAAAATCATAAGCCGGATCAGATAAGACCGGTTATCCATAAGTTTTCCACAGGAAGCCATCCGCCGACCTGTCCAGCCCGGGCATATCGCCTGTCGTGATACCGAGTCGAATTCCTGCATGATCGACGCTCTCGCCCCCAGCATTTGAAGGCGAGAGGGTGCGCTCGCTTTTGGCTGTTGCCTCGGATCCAGCAAACGATCATGTGTAAGGTTTGACAGTAAAAGGTCGGCGGAGAAGTTAAGCCTAATTGTATTCTTGCCAAATTCTTGGAATGCGCTTTCGCAACATCAGGAATATTTTGCTGGCAATAGGTCTTCGTGGAAATTCTACGATCCTCGCGATCCCAGAATTGGCGCGGATTCTGGAGCGATCGAACGGTCGCGTTGCGCGTCACATTCATTAAGATATGAGTATGTCGACAATCGCATTACTTGTTAAATCAGGCACGATTGGTTTGAAGCGTTGTGCAATTTGTGCAAAACGCCACGTACATTAATGCTAATAAGCGATTAAACTTCCGATATAATTGACCCGACTCAACTTAGCAGATAATTTTCGAACAAATGTGGCGCGCTGCTCCTAAGGAGTTGCTCGTCTCTAGCGTCGTGGAATTCGCCGCGGCCAAAATTGAGTAACTTAACTCGGTATAGGAGAGCTCGATGTCTAAAGTTGTGAATCTTGCCAAGCGTTTCGTGGCCGACGAGGAAGGGGCAGCGTTGATTGAGTACACCGTTCTGCTCGGCATCATGCTGGTGGCCGTGATCGGTACCATCGTGGGCGTCGGCAATTGGGTCAGCAACAAGTGGACCACGTTGAACACCACGATCGGCGCACACTAACCGCGGTTTGGGCGCAGCGCTTTTACTGTGTCAAATTGGTAAAAGAGCTTAGTGCCCAAGTCGTACATTGAAATATGGCCCCAACTGTAGAATACAGAATCTGGGGTCATTTTTTTCGACATGTTTCTTATCCATGTTTTTTTACTCACGATGTTATCCATATCTAATATCAATTATATGATTCGCGTGCCGATCTAAGATATAATCTCAAAAGACCTGTTCGATTCCGGTTTTACAAAGGGCCAGTCAAGTGCGCAGCAAAGGCAACATCATCATTCTATTGGTTGCGATTATCATGGGAACGATCGCCGCGTTTTTGGCGCGCTCGTATATCCAGCAGTCGCAATTATCGACCACTCCGACGGTTCGCACCGTCGTCGTCGCGGCGACAGCGGTCGATATGGGCATGGTTCTGACCGAAGACCACATCAAGGAAATCCAGTGGAACTCGGCGACGCTGCCCGAAGGCGCGTTCGGTTCGAAACAGGAGTTTCTCGAAGGCGGGCGTCGCTTCGCGCTCGTCCCGATTGCACGCAACGAGCCGGTGCTCCGCAGCAAGGTGGCCGAATCCGGCCACGGCGGGTTGCTTTCGGCCATGCTCGACAAGAACATGCGCGCTGTGACGGTGCGCGTCGACGACGTGAGCGGTGTTGCCGGCTTCATTCTGCCCGGCAGCCGGGTCGATGTCGCGCTCATTCGCACCGAGAATGACGGAAATGGGTCAACGACTTATTCCAATATCATCCTGCAGAACATCAAAGTGCTTGCGACCGACCAAGTCACGGGCGTGACGGTCGAGAAGGCGGCGATGGTTGCGCGCGCGGTGACCCTCGAAGTCACGCCTGAGGACGCACAAAAGGTGTTGATCGCCGAGAAGGTCGGCAAGCTCTCGATGATCCTTCGTCAAACCGGCGGCCCGACGGCTGACATGCAGCGTCGAATCACGGATCGCGAACTGCTCGATCTGCCGATCGGACCCGCGAAGGCCGAGGCAAAGGAAGTGGCCCCCGCGCCACGACGTAATGAAAATACGACGGTCATCATCGTTCGTGGTGCAAAGCCCGAAGAATACTCTGTGAAGAACGGGAATTGATCGGTAGCCACCACCTAGTTCGGAGAGTAAGTAGGATAATTTGGTGAAGTAGGGGGACTAAGGAGTTGGACGGTCTGCGATAACGCAACGATCTGCCCGGAAAAATATAAAGATCCGGAGCGGCTATAATACAAGCCGGCGAATCGTCGGTGACAGTGGGGGTTTTAAGTGAGGACGATCAAGGCGAGCAGGTTTGACGACAGCGGCACGCGCGGTCGTCCACAGGCATGGCCGCTAGCGACGCGACGGCGCGGCGGATATCTGACACTCGGAATTGCCGTTGCCGCGGCGGTTGGGTTCATGCTGACCAATCTGCAGCCGGGGCAGGCACAGTCCGCGCGGACACAAACCGCCGCACAGGCTCCGACCCAGGCTCAAATGTTTGCGCAGTCGCGCGCACAGGCGCAGGCGCAGACGCGCCGGATGGAAGAGCAGCGCGAAAATGACCTGGTTCGTAGAATAGCGGTCGTTGTCCACAAATCGCGTACCATTCGGCTGGATCAGCCGTTCGAAAAAGCCGTGGTCGGCGCTCCCGATATTGTCGATGCGCTGCCGACGAACAATCAGACGCTCTATGTCCAGGGCAAAAAGGCGGGGACGACCAACGTCTCCATCTTCGACAATACTGGTCGCCTGATGGAGGTGCTGGATATCGAGGTCACTCCCGATACCGCGAGCCTGCAGGAAAGAATTCGCGCTGGCGCCGGTAGCCGGGGCATTATCGTTTCAAACAGCGCCGGCAGCATTGTGTTAAGCGGCGTCGCCAGCGATGCGGCCGCGGCTGACCGCGCCGTTTCCCTCGCCAAAGCGCTCTCTCAGGATACGGTTGTCGTCAATGGGATGACGATCTCATCCGCGGCCTCCCAGCAGGTGATGTTGAAGGTCCAGTTCCTCGAGGCGAGCCGCGATGCCGGCCGCGCGCTGGGAGTGAACCTCTATGGGGCGAGTCCGCCGGGGTCCAGTCGTGGCTTCTCGACGGGGTTATCGACACCATCGCAGATTCAGGCTCTTCCTCCGACCAGCACCACTACAGCCACGCCCGGCGCCACACCCGTCCCCGTTACCGGAGTGCCGGTCTTCGGCACGATCGGCACCACGGCCGCGACCATGTTTGGCAGTTCGTCGGCGCCGTTTGGTGTTGTGCTCGCCAATCTCGTCAACCAAGGCACATCGGTTGACGTCATGATCACTGCCTTGGAAACCCAAGGATTGGTCCGCCGTCTGGCCGAGCCCACGCTGATCGCGCTGTCCGGCGATTCGGCGAGCTTCCTGGCCGGTGGCGAGATTCCGGTTCCGAGTCCGGCGGTTGCGGGCTCCTCACCGACGGTGGAATGGAAACCATTTGGCGTCCAATTGGCATTCCAGCCGACCGTGCTCTCCAATGGCATCATCAACCTGCGGCTCACACCTTCGGTCAGCGAGCTCGATTACGCCAACGCCGTGATCATTCAGGGCGCCACCGTCCCGGCTTTGACCAAGCGCGAAGCGCGCACGACCGTCGAATTGCGCGACGGCCAGGCCTTTGCCATCGCCGGCCTTCTACAGGCCAATAATCAGCGAAATATCGCGCAGGTGCCTTGGATTGGCTCAATCCCGGTGCTGGGTGCGTTGTTCAAGAGCTCGGCGTACCAGAACCACGAAACCGATCTGGTGGTCATCGTCACGCCGCATGTGGTCGCGCCTTCGACGCCCGATCTGCGGCTGGCCTCGCCACTCGATCAGCGGCTGCCCAGCAACGACCTCGATTTCTTCCTGCTTGGCCAGAGCGAGGTGCGCAAGCGTTATTCCGATTATGTCTCGAGCGGCGGCAGCCTCACCGGACCGTACGGCCACATGATCCGCGGCGAACAATAGGGAACTTTCCTCGTTCACGGGTGAATCCAGATGTCATCGATTAGCCGCCTGACCAGTCTTGCACTTCTGACTGCGCTTGCCGTCGTTCTCGCCGGATGCATGCATGCCGAGGATCCCATCACGCAGTACACGCAACGCGCCGATGCGATCACTCTGAGCGTCGGCAATGCCGCCGCCGCCAATGAGGCGATCCAGACGATCGATCCGTGGCCGCGCGCTTCGGCCAGTCGCAATATACCGGGCAATGGCGAGCGCATGGCGGGTGCATACGAGCGTTACCGCAATGTCGATAAGGTGCCGCCGCGGCCAATGCTCAATCCGCCGTACGTCGCTATTATGGGCGGTGCGATGGGCGGCGGCGCGGGAGCGACGCCAACGAAGTAATCGGCTGCCAGGGATGATTGCAGGCCGCGGCATTGCCGCGGCCTTTCATTTGATCCGACAAGCCGAGTGATCCGATAAGCCGAGCGCTTGCTCATTCGATATTTGCAATTTCCTCAATCCGTCGTTCCGATGTGGCGAGAGGCTGGCGCTGCTATCAATCGCTTCCCAATGCGGTTGTACGCATGGCAGTTCTAACAGGGGCAATTGTCTGCGACTTTGTGCCGGTCTGGCTACCTCGCGATTGGCCCACACAACAACAAATGCGCAGCGCTTATCCTAAGCTGTGATCGAGAAAAGAAATGGCCGGGACAAGCGCCCGGCCATGACCTTTGAATCCGCCTTTGCGGACTGCCTGGCTCACCAGACCAGCCGGTGCTTCAGGCCCGACGAGCAGGCCTTCTGCATATTCAGCTTGATGTCATCCGTCGTGGGCGCCCGCATGGCGAAGCCGTTGCCCTTCACCAATTTGGCCAGCCAGTTCGCGTCTGACGTGCTGCAGCCGTAGCATATGGTGTACACGTCGATGCCCTTGTTTCCGGCCGCCTGAGCTTGCGCCTCCGCATAGGTCAGAGGCGTCTGGCCGCTCGGGCATCCGCTGGAGCCGCAGCTGTTTGCCTCGCCGTCGGTCACAATCACGATGGCCTCGGTGGAGGTGGTGGTGCTGGGACACGTCCCGCCCGAACAGAGCACGCCCGTGGCGTCGGCAATGGCGCCGCCGATATTGGTCACGCCGCTGTTGCCACTCCCGGAACTGCTGCCGCAGTCGGGCATGCCGTTGCCGCCGCCAAGCCCACCGAAGGGGAATTCATTGCATACCGCGATGCTGTTGATCTTGCTTGCCAACGTGTCGTTGTTGTTGGTCGTCGTGGTGGTGGTCGTCGTATGCCCATGATGGGTCGTGGTCGTTGTCGTGGTCGTGGTGCCATTCACGGCGAGTTGCGATTGGTACATCAAATCGGATGTCGCGAACACGTCGAGGCCGAGCGTTGAGCCGTTCGCGGCGTTCTGCTTCATGCAATCCAGCAGCGCCTGATCGGCGTTCTGGGCGAGCTTGGTCGGGCTGGCGAGTTCCTGCCGGAACGACGGGGAAATATCCTGCAGCAGCGTGACGTTCCACGGCACCCCGGTGCCGCCATAGGTGGCAACGGCCACGGCCGGAACGTCGATCGTCGACCATCCGATCATCGACGCAAACGCCAGCGTCAGCGCATTGCCGTTGCTGCTCGCCATGCGCGTCGTCACTTTGACGGCATTGCATTGGATCCCGCAAGGGGAGGACGCGTCAGGCACGAAATTCGCCAACGAGCAGGTCTGGCCGGCCGCGCACGTCCACATGCCGATCACCACGTCGCTGCAGTCGGCGGAATTCTGCTTCAGCACATTCGCCGTCGCCCCGGTGTAGTTGTTCTTTTGCATGTTCTTGGTCGCCGAGTCCTTCGCGGTCGAACACGCCCTGGCGGCGTCCGGCAGTCCGTCCATCGTCGCCGCCAGCGCGGCGGCGTCCGCCGTCGCCTGCAGCAGGCTGCGCGTCCGGTACACGTACGACATGTCGACCGCCAGCGTGAAGAAGCCGACGATCACCGGCAGATAGACGGTCACGATGATCAGGACCGCCCCGCGTTGATCGCGCAGCAGGGTCTTGAGCAGGTTTTTAAGTCTGGTGAGCTGGGTCATGGTGTTCTCGGTTCGAATGCGAGGGTTCGGAGTTCCTTTAGTTGCAACTGAGCGTCCCGCCCGCCGTACTGCAGCTTGTCGGGCCGGGAGCTTCTGCCGCCGCGCAATTGTCCTCCTGCCGCATCGTCACGCTCGCCCCGATCTGGCCGCCCCAGGTGGAGGCGGTGAGATTTCCGCCGCTGAACGAGAAAAACGTGTTCATCAGCGAGGCGTCCGATTTGTTGACGACCACGTTGACGGTGACCTCGCCGACGCCGGTGGTCGCACCCGCCGGAATCGTGCACGCCCGCGTCGGTGTGATGGTGAAGGTCGGCCCGAGGCCCTGCAGACAGCCGCAGGCCGTGCTGGCCGCTTGCGCCGTCGTGCCGCCGCGCACCGCCGCCTTGCGGGCGCCTTCGCGCGCCGCGTTCGTCATGTCGTTCTGCATCCAGATCATCGAGCCGAATTCGATGATCCCGAACAGGATCAGAAACAGCACCGGCATCAGGATCGTGAATTCAACCAGCGCCGCGCCGCTCTCGCTTCGCTCCCGCGAGGCTGCAGTTGTCGGCCAAAACAATTCAGGCAGGCAAGAAGACCATCTTTCGGCAAAGGCTCTCGCGGACATGCCCAACCTTCTAAAATCCGCATGCTTAAAATTAACAGATAATAAAGTATTTCAATCAGCTAGTATTTTGTCAACGCGCGAGCTTTGCGTAATCACAATGATTTATTAACTAGTTAATTGCTGACAACTGTAAACGAAGCAGTACTGTTGTTAACCAAAGTTAATGGCCCCGATTCTAAGCTGACTCTGTTCCCATAGCACACTTGGCAAAACGGAAAGGGTTGCCCCATCATCGCGCAAGCGGGATTGGTGGCCGTTTTGCGTATGCAAAGTTACCCACTGATTCGCCTCTCCCAACCCTTCCGCGGCGGGGTCGACCCGGCCTTGCCGAGGTCTGACGATTCTGCGGAATTTTACAACGGTCGGACATGAGGGCTTGGGATTTTGGCCCCGGATAGCCGCACCTGGCCGGATAGGTGTCGACCGCATGATCGAATTATGAAATATACCATTTACAGCTTTCTTTCTTGGCACTCCGCCGCTGTTGATTAATAATATTGTTCGAGCGGCTTCCCCATATCCAACCAGCCTCTGTGTTCGTTCGTGATCGAAAATTAGAGCCATTCAATGCCGACATACTTCCTCAGCACGAACACGAGTCCCGAGCAAAGCTCGCTGATCGAGCGTAATCTCAAGACCACGATCCCCGATCTGATCAATATCGCCAATTTGGAGGAGATCGCGAAGGATATTTCGAGCCAGCAGAACGCGCCCGTTTATATTCTGGTGGCGGGGCCGGCCGACAATCCGGGTTACATCGACCGTTTCGTCGAAATTGCCACGCAACAGCGCGGACGGTTTTTCTTCATTCTCATCAGCGCCGATATTTCCACGGCCAACTACAAGCGTCTGGTGCGGACGGGCAGCGCCGATTGGGTTTCTGTCGCCGGCGCGCCGCAAGAGATTGCCGAGATTTTTGCGAAGCGTCGCAGCGCGCTCAATGTCGTCGACCGGGGTGCCGGCGAACCGGAAAAGCCAACGACCATTGCGTTTCTTCCCAGCGCCGGCGGCGTCGGCAACACCACCTTGTTGGCTGAAATCGGGGTCTGGCTGAAACTTCAGAAGGCCACCAAGGATCGCAGGATTTGCGTGGTCGATTTGGACTTCCAGACCAGCCACGTATGCGACTATCTCGACCTCGAACCGCGGCTGCAGATCCAGGAGATTGCGCAGGATCCGACCCGGCTCGACGCGCAATTGTTTGAAATATTCGTGAGCCATCATTCCAGCGGCCTCGATGTGTTCGCCGCTCCGCGCAGCAAATTCGACGTCTCCGAACTGAGCGTCGCCGCCCTCGATGCGCTGTTCGAAATGATCGCCAAGCGCTACGATTTGATCCTGATCGACCTTCCGGTCACCTGGTTCAACTGGACTGGCGAGGTCGTTGCAAACTCCAATGCCGTGGTCGTGACCGGCATCAACACGATTCCGTGCCTGCGGCAACTATCGCAGGCCATGGCCGCGGTGAGCGATGCCCGCCCGCATTCAAGCCCCGATTCGGTCGCTATCGTGATCAACCGTTGCGAGCGCACTCTCCTCGGCGGAGTGGAGCGGCGCCAGCACGTGGAGAGCGTGCTCAAAGATGAGGTGGTCTTCTATGTTGGCAGCGATCCAGCGGCCTTCGTAGAGGCCTCCAACACCGGCACGCCGCTCGCGCAGTCCGGCGCCTCCCGCAAGACCATCAAGGAAATCTCCGCGGTCGCTGACTTTTGCATGGGCGTCAAATCGGCGAAAGTTAAGGCCGCCTGAGTTATAGAGCTGATGTGAGTCGTGAATTCTTAAGTTCTGGCTACAACACATTAAGATTACCCACACAGCATTAAGATTACCCACAAGCAATTAAGTCTGATTGAAATAATAGCTCAACTTATAAGCCGATTCCGTATACATTTCACCGGGATCGAAGTGCGGTATTCTTCTGTGAACTGCGGAAGACATTCTGGTAGTTTGCGCTCTGATCCTTGAGAGTGACGAACGGGGTTATGCGCAGCGGCCAGTTCCACGGTGTCGTAAAGGCAAAATTTCCATGAGCATATTGTTCAGCAATTCGCGACCGACGAAACGCGCGACCGATCCGGCCGCTCCGGCCGAAGCGGCCAACGCCGACAGCGCGATGAATTTTTACCGCGAATTGATCGAGCGCCGGCCGATACTGCTCGATGAAAAAATCAAGCTGCACGCGCGCATCATCGACGAATTCAACCTGACGCTTCTGGAAAAGATGCCGCGCGAAGAGCTGCTCAAGCACGTGCGGACCTATGTCCAGGATTACGTGAACGCCGAAAAGATTTCGCTCAACCAGAAAGAGCTGACCGCGTTCACCGACGAAATCATCAACGAGATGACCGGCTTCGGTCCGATTGAGCCGCTGCTCAAGGACCCGACCATCAACGACATTCTGATCAACACCCACAAGCAATGCTTCGTCGAGCGCTTCGGCAAGCTCTATGAAACCACGGTGCACTTCAAGGACGAGGCGCACCTGCTCCGGATCATCAACCGGATCGTGGCCGGCATCGGTCGTCGCGTGGATGAATCCTCGCCGATGGTCGACGCGCGCCTGCCCGACGGCTCGCGCGTGAACATCGCCATCCGGCCGATCGCCGTCGATGGTCCATTGGTTTCCATCCGCAAATTCTCCGACAAGCCGTTCTCGATGGACCGCCTGCTGGAAGTGGGCACGCTCAAGCCGCAAATGAACGAAGTGCTGAAGGCCGCGGCCCAAGGGCGCATTTCGATGATCATCAGCGGCGGCACCGGCAGTGGCAAGACCACGATGCTCAACGCGCTGTCGAATTACATTCCGACCGGCGAGCGTCTGATCACGATCGAAGATGCCGCCGAACTCCAGTTGCAGCAGCCCCACGTCGGCCGGCTGGAAACCAGGCCGCAGAATACCGAGGGTAAGGGCGAAGTGCGCCAGCGCGATCTGGTCAAGAACGCCCTGCGTATGCGTCCGGACCGCATTATCATCGGCGAGTGCCGTGGCGATGAAGCCTTCGACATGTTGCAGGCCATGAACACCGGTCACGAAGGCTCGATGACGACCATTCATGCCAACAACCCGCGCGATGCCTTGAAGCGCCTCGAGCAGATGGTGAGCATGGCGGGAATGACCATACCGGCCGCGAGCATGCGCGCCCAGATCGCATCGGCCATCAGGGTCATCGTCCAACTGCAGCGCCTGCCTGACGGCAAGCGGCGCGTGATGAGCATCGGCGAGATCACCGGAATGGAAGGTGACGTCATCCAGATGCATGAAATCTATCGTTTCGTGAAAGAGCACACCGACGAAAAGGGCAACGTTCACGGAACTTTCCGCGCCACCGGCATCCGGCCGACTTTTCTTTCCGATCTTAAAGCCTACGGGATCGAACTGCCCGCCAGCTACTTCGAACCGTCTAAAGCGTTGTGAGTGGGAGTTAAGCCTTGGAAGAATTATGGCTGATCTACGCGCTGGTTTTCGGTGCCGCGATGTTCGGCATCCAGGCGGCCTATTGGCTGCTTTTTCGCGCGCGTAAGACCCAACAGACCATCAATCGCCGCCTGGCTCTGACCTCGCAGGGCGGTACCGCAACCGCCGTTTTGGAAACGCTGCGCAGCGAGCGCAAGTTTGCCAGCTTCGACAATCCGTTGCTCGACAAGCTGAGCACGTTCTGGACGCAGACCGGATTGCGGTTCGATACCAATACCTTCGTCTTGTCGGCCTTGGCGCTCTGCGCGTTTTTCTTCCTCGTCTTCAGCATGGCGTTTGGCTTCGGCATACTGGCGCTCTTGCTGACGCCGCTCGGCGCAATGGCGGCAATCTACTTGTTCCTCGCCCGCGTCCGCAGCCGACGTATCTTTAAGTTTTCCGAGCAGCTTCCGAACGCAGTGGACGTGATCGTTCGTGGCGTGAAGGTCGGCTATCCGTTCTCCAGCGCGATTTCTCTCGTGGCGCATGAAATGGCTGATCCGATCGGCACCGAATTCGGTATGACCGCCGACGAGATTGCCTTCGGCCTCGACGTTCGCACGGCGCTCGAGAATCTCTACCGCCGGGTAGGGCAGGAGGATCTGCTCTTCTTGGTGATCGCGATGAGTATCCAGACGCAAACCGGCGGCAAGCTGTCCGATCTGCTTTCACGCCTTTCTCAGACGCTGAGATTGCGCGCTACGCTTCGTCTCAAGGTGAGGGCGCTGACGGCGGAAGGCCGGTTGTCTGGAATCTTTCTTTCGCTCACCCCGTTCGTGCTCATCGGGATCATCAGTCTTCTTTCGCCGAATTATTTCACCAGCGTGCTCGGCAATCCGATTGTCATTCCTGCGGCCGTTATCGGACTGGCACTTCTTTTCATCGGGAATGTCATGATGTACCGCATGATCAATTTTAAATATTAGGCCGACGATCGCAATGACCCCCACCATAATCATTCTCCTCGCATTCTGCGCCGCCGCCGCCGCCGTCTTCGGCGTCGGTCGCTATATGACCCTCTACGTGCAGGTGCAGCGTCGTCTGCCGACCGCGGTCGGCAATGATTCGTTCACCACCAGATCCACCGCGCGTCTGCACAATTTCATCGCCAAGCATTTCGATGAGCGCCGTTTCGGCGTCGACAATACCTTGCGCGGAAAATTGCGCCGTGAACTGGTACGCGCCGGTTTCTTCCGCAACGACGCGCTCAACATCTACATTTTCTCGCGCATCGCGCTTGTCATTGCCCTGCCGTTGCTCGCCTATCTGCTGATACAGGCATTTTTTATCGACATTCCGCTGTTCCTCAAGTTCGCGGTGCTGCTGATTGCCTTGCTGATCGCAATCTTGGGTGCCGATGCCTATCTGGCCCGCCGGCAACGCATATTGGTCGAGGGCTATCGGCAGGTCTTCCCGGATTTTCTCGACCTGCTCACGGTGTGCGTGGACGCGGGCTTAAGCCTTGAGGCTTCGCTTGATCGCATCACCGATCACATCACCCAGCAAAACCGCGAGCTCGGCTTGAACCTGATGATGGTCACCGAAGAAATGCGGGCTGGCCGCAGTACGGTTGAGGCGCTCGAATCGCTTGCCGATCGTCTTGGCCTCGACGAAGCCCGCTCATTGGTGCTGGTGCTGCGTCAATCCGTTGAGCTGGGCAGCGACATTGGCGAGGCTTTGCACGTCTTTAGCGACGAAATGCGCAGTAAAAGGCTGCTTCGGGCCGAGGAAGCGGCCAACAAACTTCCTGTGAAAATGACCCTTCCAATGGGACTTTTCATTTTTCCCGTGATTCTTCTCGTTGTACTGTTACCGATCGGCATCAGACTGATGACGGTTGTATTCAAGTAGGGGGTGTAACAATCATGCTGATGTTCAAACGAGCGTTTGGAGCCGGGCCCGCCATGGCAACCGCGCTGGTGGCGCTTGCGCTTGGCGGCTGTGCGACGACCGACGATCCCGCATCCTCCTCGATGGCGCTCGCGACCACGGATACCGTTGTCGGTACCGAACCCGCAATCACCCCGACCTACCAAGAACCGGGCACCGTCAAATACTATCCATCCGACGAACCCCTCCGCCTCGCGCTGGAGCAGTTCAATCGGGGCAACTACGGCCTGGCCGAGCACTACTTCCGCGACGCCGTCGAACGAACCCCGCGCGACGCGACCGCCTGGATTGGTCTGGCGGCAAGCTATGATCGTCTTGCTCGCTTCGATCTTGCCGATCGCGCGTATCGTTATGCGACCAAGCTTGCTGGTGAGACCACGCAGATTTTGAACAACCGGGGCTATTCCTACATGCTGCGCGGAAACTATGCGAAAGCCCGCCAGATGCTGCTCAAGGCCCAGGCGCGTGAACCGAATAATCCGGTGATCGTCAACAATCTGCAGCTGTTGGACGGCAGCCGGCGTTTCGTGCAGCGTTCGGGCGAGTAAACTCGTTCGTCCTAGAAGCCGATCATTTTAAGCACGAAGATACCGATCAGGGCCGCCGCCACCGACGGCCCGAATGGTATTTGCGCACGTCCATCGACGCGCCGGATGGCGACCCATGCGAACTTCTCGGCCATGACGATATGGGAAACCGAGAAGAACATCAGTAACAGCGAAAACGGCAGGGCGTAGCGCAGCCCGACCCACAGAAATCCGACCGTCAGGATTTTGACGTCGCCGCCGCCAAGCCAGCCACACGCATAAAAAAACAGCGTGACCACGAACATGGCGAGCGCCAGCCCCACATGCGAAAGTGCATTCACCCACTCACCGCTCGCGTAGGCATAGAGGCCATAGAGACAAGCGAGGATGAGAACGACGTCATTGCGGATCTTGAATTCGCGCAAATCCGTCAACGCCGCATAAAATAAAAGGGTGGCGGTAATGACCAATAGGACGTGGGCAAGGAATTCTGACAATTCGATCACCCCCAGTGATCAGATGAAGATGTTGTCAGCTCTCACGCAAAACGCGAACATAGATGAGATGTGAAGCAACAAACGAAAGCAAGGTAGGGATCAGCAGTGCCGCGAACACGTAGACATGCGCGCCGGGAGTGAATTCGAACGATGAGGAACCCCACGCGCCGTTGAACCCGATGCCGCCAAGTGACGCGGCCCGCGATGCGGGCGTCTCGAAGCTGTACCACGCATAGGCCAGCATGAAGACATACGCGAGGCTCAGGTTGCTCGCGACCGCTGACAGGAGCCGGACCCTGAACGCAGCCCCGGCAGCGGCCAGAACGATGAGCGGAAGCCCGACGAACAGCAATTGCACGTAGGGCATGCTGATGTGATCGCTGAAAATATAGTGGCTGCGCTGAAACATTCTGAAAACGTTGAGATTGAGATACCAGGCGAGTTCCGAGGACGGATGCGATGCGAGCAAATAGGTCGCCAGTTCCTCGGTAGCGATCACCGCAGCCAGCACCAAAGGGCCGATCAACTGAAGCCTTGCGAGCCTACTCATGCTGCAAAGCACTAGGTCAAATAGCTGTCTGTTCCGTTAATGTCCGCGCTTCGCTGCGGGCAATCGTAGTTAAGCAAAGGTGATGTCGGTCGTGGACCTGACCGGCCTTTCAAGAGAAATCGGCATGTGAGTTGAGGGTTGGAGGCCACGGCCGGAATTGAACCGGCGTACCCGGTTTTGCAGACCGGTGCGTAACCACTCCGCCACGTGGCCTTCTAATGCACGTCCCCAGGGCCGTGCCGGGCCCCTTATAGGGCAAATTCAGACGAGCTGGGAACCCGGCCGGCTCAATTTTTTAAGCGCGGAAATGAGCGCAACCCGATGTTCAGCGGCGGACGTGGACGACGGCCGTGTCGTCGGCATAGATCCGCCGCCATGCGGGCGAGTGATCGAAGTAGTACGCGAATGTGGTATGGGGCCGCAGCAAAGTCCATGTGACCTTGTAGGCGTCGACCATCGCGTCGAGCCTCGGCAGATTTTGCAGTTGAGCGGCGTCGAAATAATCGACGGCGAACTTTTTGCCGAAGGGCAGGGTTCGGCCATCGATGAACGTCTTGATTCCGCGATAGATCAAATACCCGCCGAAATCGAAATCGTTGAATACCGGCCCGTTGACGTCGTGTTGCACGGCATAGTCGACGGCCGCTCGCGGGCTGATGCTGGCCGCAGGCTCAAGATTTGGCTGCAAGCGCATGTGTACGGTGCCGATGGCAACCACCGCGATGACCGCGGACGTTATGCCGATCAGGGCCGGTAGCAGTCTTCCAAACAGCGGACGGGGATCCGTCGTCGGCCGCAGAAAAGCAAACTGTGCCTGCAAGGGACCGGCCAGCATGAACGGCCAGCTCAGCGCGACCATCGGCAGTCCGCGCACGTGCCGCAAGCCCAGATGCAGGATGCCGACCACCAGCAGCGCGCGGGTAAATCTTATTTTTGCGCCGAACGTGACGGCCATCAGCAGAGCGACGAGCAGGATCGCTTCCTGAAGCCGATCGTTGTCGGCATCCATCGGCCGCCATTCGCTGTTTTGTTGCAGCACCGGCCCGAGGTCCATCACATTGAAGGTCTCAACAATGTATTGATAGCCGTACGGCGTGACGCATCCAGCGAGCACCGCGCCAATCCCAAATATCAACCAGTCGAACGTAAGTCGGAGGCGCGAAGCCGCCGGCGCGGAAACGACGGCATCCAATGCAAATCCGCCCGCCATCACGAGTCCGAGCGTGAAGGCGCCGTGCAGGTTGGCCCATAACGTCATGACGGGCAGCAGCCAAAAGCTCGGCCGCCGGCCTTCGTCGCAGGCCTTGGCGAGAAAGGCCACCCACACAACGATGATTGGAAACGAAAGCAAATGCGGCCGCGCGAGAAAATGCTTGTTGGCGAAGATCAATGCGATGACGGCGATGCCCAGTGCGACGGTCGCACGCAAGCGCCGCGCCAACAGCCGGTACATGAGCGTGAATGTCAGCGCTATGACGAAGGCGGCGAGCAGATAAGGCCCATGCCACCCGAGCAGTTCGTACGAGAAAAACAACAATATCTGCGACAGCCACTCCATATCGGTCCACGGCTGTCCGAACGCGGTATGCGAGAAGATTTCCGTTCTAGGAAATTGATGCTCGGTCCACATCCAGCGGCCGGTTTCGATGTGCCAATAAGTATCCGGATCCGACAGGAGCCGATCCGAATGGAAAAAAATCGAGAGGCAAAAAACCGCGACAATCAGGAACACCGCAACCAGGTCGGCCGGCAGCGCAAGGTCACTTTCTCTCTGGTCATGCGCCGGCGACATGGCCTTCATGGATGCGATCAGAATTCCGCTTCAGCTTGATGCAGCAACCGAAAAATATCTGATACCGGAAGAGACGGGCCGTAACCTACGGGCCCAGCATCGAAACAAAACGAATCGGACTGCGCGAAAATGTACCGGATGCTGGCTTTCTCCGGTAGCTTGCCTTTTGTCATGGCCTGCCGCAAAAGTCTCTCGTCCCGCTGCGCAAATGGGGAGACCGAATGCCTGATTTTTCTGCCTTGCGTCGAGCCATGGTCGACGGTCAGGTACGCACCAGCGACATTACGGATCATCGCTTGCTGACGGCCATGCTTGCGCTGCCGCGCGAGAGATTTGTTCCTCCTGAAAAGATGGAGCTCGCCTACCTCGATCGCGATATTCTGCTGAGTGCGCCCGGCCGCCCCGCGCGCTGCATGCTCAAACCAATGGTGCTCGCCAAGCTTATCCAGGCGGCTGACATCGCCGAGAACGACCGCGTGCTCGATATCGGTTGCGTTTCCGGCTATGCGGCGGCGCTGCTCGGCCGATTGGCCAATACCGTCATCGGCGTTGAAGAGGATGCGGCGCTCGCGCAGATGGCCATGAAAACGATTGCCGCTTTGGGGGCCATGAACCTGACGATCGTATCCGGGCCGCTTGCGGCTGGCTGGCCCGCCGGCGGGTCCTACGATGTGATCCTGCTGGAAGGCGCAACCGAGATCGTGCCCGAGGGATTGCTGGGGCAGCTCAAGGAGGACGGCCGGCTCGTCTGCGTGATGGGGCAGGGCCCAGCCGGCAAGGCCATGCTGTTTCGCGCCCAAGAAGGCGAGCTGAGCGGCCGCCCGCTGTTTGACGCGACCGCTCCACTTCTGCCCGGATTTGCGAAATCACCGGAATTTGTCTTCTGATCCGATAAAAATGCATGTCAAGCTCGCGAATGGGATGGTGTTGCCCCTGCGCAGCAGGCCGAGCATTCATGCACAAACACCATTCCCGGGGGTTTAACCACGCCTAGCCACCGCGTATTATTCATCTGATGTCGGGTTGTCGCGTTGTTTAAGGCGCCGATGAGCACTTGATACGTGCACAACGGAGGCGGCTGGGTGTGCGTTGTGGGGTAGGGATGCCGAGTGTTTGGCATGAGGGGCGCGTTCTCGTGGCAGTTGCAGGACTGCTGCCTTGTCTTGCCGTCGTCCCATCCGTTGCCTCAGCCGACACTTTGGAATGGGCGTTGGTTCAAGCCTATCAGAACAATCCTCAGATCAATTCGCAACGCGCCGCCGTCCGCGCCACCGACGAGAATATCCCGCAGGCGCTTTCGGGTTATCGGCCGCGAATTTCCCTCAGCGGCAGCGCCGGCGAGCAATATCTCGACGTCTTTTCAAAATCGTCGGGCTCGACCGGGCCCGCGACCTACTCGAGTGCGCACGGCTATAGCGCCGTCACCGGCTACGGCGTCACCAGCACGCAGACGATCCTCAACGGGTTCCAGACCGCCAACCGCACCCGGCAGGCCGAAAGCCAGGTTTCGGCCGCGCGGGAAAGTTTGCGCCTGAGCGAACATACCATCCTGCTGGCCGCCGTTACCGCCTATATGAACCTGATACGCGACGCGGCGATCCTCGAATTGCAACGCCGCAACGTCGAAGTGCTGAGCGAGCAGTTGCGGCAGACGCGCGATCGTTTCAACGTCGGCGAAGTCACCCGCACCGACGTCGCGCAGGCCGAATCGCGTTTGGCCGGCGGGCGCGCACAGGTGCTGAGCGCGGAATCCAATTATGTCACGTCGCGCTCCACCTATCGGCAAGTCATCGGCGTTGAACCGGGAAAACTTGCGCCCGCCTCGCCGGTCGACCGTCTTTCTCCGCGCACCTTGCAGGCCGCGGTGGTCGAGGCGCGCAGCCAGCACCCTTCGGTGACGGTTGCGATGTTCAACGTCGATGCCGCCCAACTGCAGGTGAAGATTGCCGAAGGCTCGCTCTACCCGACCCTGACGATTCAAGGAAATGCACAACAGAGCAACGGCTCGGCCAGCAACCTTGGGACGCTGCAGTCGTCGATTGCCAGCGTCACGGGCCAGTTGACCATTCCGCTCTATCAGGGTGGCGCCGAATATTCGCTCATTCGCCAGGCCAAGGAATTGCTGGGACAGCGCCGCATCGATCTCGACACCGCCCGCGAGCAGGCGCAACAAACCGTGGTGCAATCCTGGGGGCAACTGGAAGCGGCCAAGGCGCAGATCCAGGCCACGCAAGCTCAGGTCGCGGCTGCCGAGATCGCGCTCAACGGCGTGCGCGAGGAGGCCCGGGTTGGCCAACGCACCACGCTCGATGTGCTCAACGCGCAACAGGAACTGGTCACCGCCCGGGTCGCGCTGGTGACCGCGCAGCACGACCGCGTGGTTGCATCCTATACGCTGCTTGCGTCTGTCGGGGGTCTGTCCATCCCGGTGCTCGGGCTCAGAGTCCCGACCTACGATCCGATGGTGCACTACCAGCAGATCCGTGACAGCTGGATCGGGGTCCGCACGCCTGACGGCAGGTGAGTCGCAGGCAGGTTAGATTGGCAAATCTGGTCGCGGATGACCGGAAATTATGCCTATCCACATATGATTTTGGCGCGCTGCCTTTGGCCGTGGCATAATCGAATCACCATTGGATTCGTGCGGCGGCGGTTGGCGTTCAAGGCCGGTCAGGTCGGTGAGGACCGGCCGCGGCAATCAGGGTTGGCCCAAAACGCGTGTCGGTGCGCGTGTCCGTGTGCATGGATCGAGCCATGACGAAACACGTGGCGCCGTCGCAAGAATATCATGTGAACGCGGGATTGAGCTTCGGCATAAGGGTGAGGCAATGACGCAAGCGGCAAAAGCACAAGAACCGTCGATGGAGGAAATACTCGCCTCAATTCGTCGCATCATAGCGGACGATGACGCCAAACCGGCGGCCGCCGCACCAGCCCCGCAACCGGCCCCGGCTCCTCCGCCCCCAGCTCCGGCGCCGCCGCCGCGCCAGGCAGCCCCGCCACCGCCTCCACCCAGGTTCGAGCCGGAGAAAGCCGTCAAACAGGATGGCGTCGACCGCATATTGGACGACATTGCGCCGGCAAAACCCAAAGTCAGCGCCGAGGCGCCTCCCGACGTCCTCGACCTCACTGAATCCATGGTTGCGCCTAAGCCGCCCCCCGCCACGAGCTTCCAAACCATCGATGGCGAGCCGGATGTTGTCTTTCGGGATACCGAACCCGTACCGCCGCCGGCTCATGCCAAAGTCTTCGCCGAGCCGCCCCGTCCGGCTCCGCCGCCGCCCGAACGACCGCTGATTTCGAAGGAAACCGCAACGGCGGTGGATTCCGCCTTCAACACGCTCGCCCACACCGTGCTGGTGCAAAATGCCCGCACGCTTGAGGACCTCGTGCGCGAGATGCTGCGCCCCATGCTCAAAGGCTGGCTCGACGACAATTTGCCCAGCATCGTTGAGCGCCTGGTCAAGTCGGAAATCGACCGCGTATCCCGCGGCCGCAGCTGACCATTCGCTAGGCAATCCTTCAGCCAAGTCAAAATCCGTGCCTGAAGCGGTAATTGCGGGCCGTTGACAGGTCCAAGCGCGCTGGGCTTTCTAAACCCGAATGGCACGCGTGTTTCAGTGATGATCGACAAGACTTACCAGCCATCCGAAGTCGAAGGCCGCATTTATGCGAGTTGGGAAAAGGCCGGCGCTTTCCGCGCCGGCCGGCCCGAGCGCGCCAATGCCGCGCCCTATTGCATCGTAATACCTCCACCCAACGTGACCGGCTCGCTCCACATGGGGCACGCGCTCAATAATACGCTGCAGGACATCCTCTGCCGTTTCGAGCGCATGCGCGGCAAGGACGTTCTCTGGCAGCCCGGCACCGACCACGCCGGCATCGCGACGCAGATGGTGGTCGAGCGGCAGATGATGGAACGCCAGGAGAAGGGCAGGCGCGAGATCGGCCGCGCGAAGTTTCTCGAAAAGGTCTGGGCCTGGAAGGCGGAGTCCGGCGGCACCATCATCAACCAGCTCAAGCGTCTCGGCGCGTCCTGCGACTGGTCGCGCGAGCGCTTCACCATGGACGAGGGACTTTCGCGCGCGGTTCTTAAAGTTTTTGTGGAACTTTATAAGGCCGGCCTAATCTACAAGGATAAAAGGCTGGTCAACTGGGACCCGAAGCTGCTCACCGCCATCTCCGACCTCGAAGTGCAGCAGGTCGAGGTGAAGGGCCACCTCTGGCACATCCGCTACCCGCTCGAAGGCAAGACGTTTGATCCCAACGATCCGTCGACCTTCATCGTGGTGGCCACCACGCGGCCGGAGACCATGCTGGGCGACGTGGCGGTCGCGGTGCATCCCGACGACGAGCGCTACAAGGCACTGGTCGGCAAGTATGCGATCCTGCCGCTGGTCGGGCAAAGGATTCCAATCATCGCCGACGACTATTCCGATCCCGAGAAGGGCACCGGCGCGGTCAAGATCACGCCCGCGCACGACTTCAACGATTTCGAGGTTTGGCAACGGCACAAGGATGCTGAGTTGAGCGGGCACAGTCCGATCAATATTCTTAGTCCCGAGGCAGAGTTGTTCCTAAGAGGGAATTCCGTTTTCCTAGCGAGCGTCGATCGCGGGCGGAAACTGCACCGATTCATGCCCACAATTCAGCCACCGGATGCAGTTGCAGCACACTATCAAGCTATGAATTTTGAATTCCTGATGGATTTACATGGACTGCGTACTTCGGAGGCTAGAAAGAAAATAGTCGCGCGGCTTGAAGAGGTGAGTTTGGTCGAAAAGATCGAGCCTCACACGCATGCCGTTCCTCATGGCGACCGCTCGAACGCAGTTATCGAACCGTTCCTCACCGACCAATGGTACGTCAACGCCAAGAAGCTTGCCGAGCCTGCGATTGCAACTGTGCGCGAGGGCAAGACCAATTTCATTCCGAAGAACTGGGAAAAAACTTTCTTCGATTGGATGGAGAACATCCAGCCATGGTGCATCTCGCGCCAACTTTGGTGGGGCCACCAGATTCCGGCTTGGTATGGAAGAAATCCAGATCACGACAGCATTCAGGCGATGCTGGACGACCCAAAAATATTTGTTGCTGGGACTGAAGCCGAAGCCATGCACTTGGCTCGAAATCAATACGGTTGCGATGTCCGGGTCCTTTCATCAAAGCCGACAGGAGATGACTTACAGACGATTGTTACGGAAATGATCGCCGAAGAAAAAGCAGGCAAACTTAAGCGAGAGCCTATCTGGCGCGACGAGGACGTCCTCGACACTTGGTTTTCCTCCGCGCTCTGGCCGTTCTCCACCCTTGGCTGGCCGGATCAGACGCCCGAGCTCAAGCGTTATTATCCGACTTCTGCGCTGGTCACCGGCTTCGACATCATCTTCTTCTGGGTCGCGCGCATGATGATGATGGGGCTGCACTTCATGAAAGAAGTGCCGTTCCATACCGTCTACATCCACGCGCTCGTGCGCGACGCGAGCGGCGCGAAAATGTCGAAGTCCAAGGGCAACGTCATCGACCCGCTGCAGCTGATCGACGAATACGGCGCCGACGCGCTGCGCTTCACGCTTGCCGCCATGGCGGCGCAAGGGCGCGACATCAAGCTGTCGCCGCAGCGCGTCGAAGGCTACCGCAACTTCGCGACCAAGCTCTGGAATGCGGCGCGTTTCGCAGAGCTTAACGGCTGCGGCCGTAGGCAGGGCTTCGATCCGAAATCCGCCAAGGAGGTTCTCAACCGCTGGATCGCGCACGAGACGGCCAAAGCAACGCGCGAAATCACCGCCGCGATCGAGGCCTATCGCTTCAACGACGCCGCCGGCGCCGCTTATCGCTTCGTGTGGAACGTGTTCTGCGACTGGTATCTGGAGCTGGCAAAGCCGCTGCTGACAGGCGCCGACGGCCCGGCGAAATCGGAAACCCGCGCCATGACCGCCTGGGCGCTCGACGAGATCCTGAAACTGCTCCACCCCTTCATGCCTTTCATCACCGAGGAACTGTGGGCGGTAACGGCCGCGCAAGGCGCTCCGCGCGACCAACTCCTTGTGCTTACCAATTGGCCGCAGCACGCTGGTCTCTCTGACGACAAAGCCGAAGCCGAAATCGGCTGGCTCGTCGATCTGGTCACCGCCATTCGTTCGGTGCGCGCGGAAATGAGCATCCCGCCGGCCACGCTTTTTCCTCTCGTGCTGGCCGGCGCCTCGGCGGAGACAAAGGCGAGAGCGGGGCGCTGGGCCGAGTTTGTCAAACGCCTCGCCCGTGTCGCCGACATTTCATTCGCCGACGCGCCCCCCGCCGGCTCCGTGCAGCTTCTCGTGCGCGGCGAGATTGCGGCCCTGCCGCTCAAAGGCGTGATCGATCTCGCCGCCGAGCACGCGCGCCTGCAGAAGGAAATGGCCAAGGCCGAAGCCGACATCAAGCGCGTCGACGCCAAACTCGCCAATTCGGATTTCATCGCGCGCGCGCCGGAAGAGGTCGTGGACGGCGAGCGCGAGAAGCGCGAGGAGGCCGAAGCGCGCAAGGCAAAAATCCTCGAAGCACTCGCGCGCCTCAAAGGCGCGGCATGATCCGATGCGTGCTCTGGGTCGAGTTGCGTTGGTCTTGTTGAGCGCGATGGTAGCGCTGGCGATCGTTGGCTTCGTCACCGCGCGCCCGGGCGATCCCGCGGTTTGGCCTCCGGTCCCCGGCGGCGCCGTTGCCGAGGTCTACGTGGTCAATCACGGCTATCACACCGGCTTGGTGATGCTGCAACGCGCCACCGACGATCTCGCGCAGCGGCAAAAAAATGTCATTCTCCACGCAGTCATCCGGCGCTTTGCGACCTATCAATGGATCGAGATCGGCTGGGGCGACGATGCGTTCTATCGTTCGGCGCCGGATGCCTCGTCTGTGACGTGGGTGACGGCGGCGCTCGCGCTGTTGCGGCCCGGAAATCCATCAGTGCTGCACGTGGTCGGCTTGAAGAACGATCCGCGTCTGGCCTTTCCGAATTCCAAGATCATCCGGGTCAATCTGACGCTGGAGGGCTATTTGCGCCTGCTCGACTTCCTTGACGGCAGCTTCGCGACGTCCGGCGCCGACCCGATCCCGGAGGATCTCGGCACCGGCTTGCATGGACCGAGTCTGTTCTTCCGCGGCAGCGAGTCGTTCAACATGTTCAACGGCTGCAACCATTGGATCGCGCGCATGCTGTCGGTCGCCGGCGTGCCGACGACGCCGGTCCTGGCGACAACCTCGCAGGGTCTCTTTCTCGATCTCGAATGGCGCGCCGGCCTCCACCCGCTATCGCCGTTGCAGGTCGGGGACCGCGGATCATGAATATATTTCTCGCCGGCGCCTCGGGTGTCATCGGCCGCCGCCTGGTGCCGATGCTGCGTGATGCCGGACACCGCGTCACCGGCACGACGCGCTCGCCCGAAAAGGCCGCCGCACTCGAAACCCTCGGCGCGCAGGGTGTCGTCGTCGATGTTTTCGATGCGCGCGCCTTGCTCAAGGCCATGGATGCCGCGCATCCCGACGTGGTGATTCATCAACTGACGGACTTGCCGGACAGCAAAGATCCCAAGACCTATCCGGACGCCATCGCACGCAACGCCCGTGTGCGGATCGAAGGCACGCCCAATCTCGTCAAGGCAGCGCAGATGTCCGGCGCCCGCCGCTTGATCGCGCAGAGTGTGGCCTTCGCCTATGCGCCAGGCGACGAGCCTCATGTCGAAACCGCTTCGCTCGACCGCGCCGCCGAGGGTACGCGACGCGTCCTCGTTGATGCCATCACCGTCCTGGAAAGCTCGGTTGCCAAGGCGCCCGGTATCGACGCAATCATTCTCCGGTACGGCTATTTCTATGGTCCGGGGACCTGGGACATGGCCCCGAACGCCAAGCCCGCCGTTCATGTCGACGCCGCTGCACGCGCTGCGCTGCTGGCGGTGACCCGCGGCGCGCCCGGTATCTACAATATTGCCGAGGAGGATGGCCTCGTGGCTATCGATAAGGCGCGGAGCCAATTGGCTTTCGACCCAGCCTACCGGATGCAGTAAACTGCTGACCGGATTTCATGGGGGATATTTGACTTTGCTCGACCTCAACAACCGGCCCGGCGGCCCCAACCTGATCGTGACGGCCAAGACCGCCCACAAGGTGCATTTTCTCGACGCTGCAACGCTGCAAACCTCGCGCACGCTCGACATGCCGGGCTCGACCCACGAGCTTGCGCTCTCGGCCGATGGCCGCACCGCCTATGCCTCGATCTATGGCGACGGCATTTTCGGCAAAAACGTCAACCCCGACCGCCGCATCGCGGTGATCGATCTGCCGTCGCGATCGCTCACGCGCACCATCGATCTTGGCGGCGTGTTCGCACCGCATGGCGTGATGATGGATGCCGACGATGTCCTGTGGTGCACGGGCGAGCTCGGCAAATCGGTTTTTGCGCTCGATCCGAAAACCGAAAAAGCCGATCGGATCGAAATCGGCACCGCGCATTGGCTCGTCATCTGCCACAAACGCGATAAGGTCTTCGTGTCGGTCAAACGCGACGAGCTCGTGGTGATCGACCGCATCCGTCGCTCCGTGATCGATCGCATCAGGTTGCCGCAGACGATAGAAGGCATCGCCGTCACGCCCGACGGAGACGCCGTTTATGCCTGCGCGCAGACCGCGGCCGAATTTTACGCCATCGATACCGACACCCACGCACTCCGCCGCACCATTGCGATCGATGGCGCGAACGGCGCAGTGAAGCAGATGCGGCGCGTGCGCGTCTCCCCCGACAACAATTATGTCGTGGTCGCCTCACACGTGGACGGTCATGCCGCGATCTTCACGGCCGCCGATTTGAAACTGCTCGCGACCTTTGCGACCAGGAAGGCGCCGATGGGATTCGGTTTTGCCGCCGATGGCAAGCACGCCTACCTGTGCTGCCATGACGATGCGGTGGTGTTCGAATTCGAGCTCGCAAGCGGGAAGGTCACGCGCAATTTCGCCACCGCGGCCGGCTGCGAATTCATCCTGGCCTATCACTGAGAAACCATTCGCCGCGGGTGACCCTGCCGTCGTACTCGATACAGACCGAGCGGCAGAGCCATACGCGGCGAATGTCTTCATCCCGGCAACTGACGCACCGGGTACGCAACGAACACTCAGTAAACGGACTGACTAACCTGCTGATTTACATGGTTAGAATGTGATGAGGACGAGGCCACCTTTTCCGGGAACCGGTAGGTGTAGATGCGCGAGGCTGGGTAGTGCCCGACACCGACACGTTTATTGTGATTGCCGGAGATAACGATGATGCTGCCGTCGTCCGCGATCCCTGCGACCACGCCGACGTGGCCGCCGTTCCTGCCGCGCGTCATGACCGCAATGGAGCCGACCTGCGGTCCCCAGGCGCGCGAGCCATAGGATGCAAACGAGGAGGCTGCGTCGGAATTCGTACCCGCATAACCGGCGCGCTTGAGCACGAAGTTCATGAAGCGCGCGCACCAGACATGGCTCCAACCCGTCGGGTTGGTGCCGATCCAGCGACGAGCTTCGTTGACAAGATCGGAAGAGCTTTTTTCGACCGCCGCTTTTTTAGACGCGGCAGATGCGCTGTTGACGCTGACGCTGAGTGCAATGGCGGAAGAAGCAAGAACAGCCAGACACGCAAACGCGATACGACGCATTGTACGCTACCCCGTACTCGATCCATCGCCGCATCTGGCCCAACGTTAACCACGAAAATTGTCGTTCGGCATCCGTAAGGGGCGCCTCCGCCATCTTAATTATTTCGACTGTTGCACCGGCAACACATGGAATATCGCCGCGCTCGCGGGGTGAGACGCTGTTTACCGAGGTTAACGTCGCCGGATGACACGCCGCCCGCGCGAAAATTTTTGCATGCTAGCGGAATGGTTTGCTCACATACCTGGAACCGGCGAGACCATAGCGCCATGGCAGCTCCACGGCTTTCGTGATGCCGATCCGCACCCCGGTCGTAAGGGCGAAGTTATCCACAGGCAGGCGCAGCTCGAACGGCGGCCGATCAAGCGCCAAACCATTATGCGCTCCGGTAATTCCGAGGGCCTCGCATAATCGGCCCGGTCCGGAGCACAACAATCGGTTGTCTCCGTTCGCCAGGCCGCGTCTTCGGTGCATGCGAGCCAATCCATCGGTGGGCTCGATCGCGCGGATCAGCACGGCACTGGCGACGCCTGCGCGCTCGCAGACGAAATTCAAGCACCAGTGAATGCCGTAGGACCGGTAGACGTAAGCGTGACCCGGCGGTCCGAACATGACGGCATTGCGTTCGGTCATGCCGCGAAAGCTGTGCGCTGCCGGATCGGTTTGGTCATAGGCTTCGACCTCCACAATCTTGCCGCCCATCCCATTGAACAGCAGAGTTGCGCCGATCAGCTCGGGCGCCACCTCATGGACGCTGCGGTCGAAGAAAAGGCGACGTAGTTTGTGGGGCATTTGTTAGCCGTGATCCCTTTTTGGCGCGAAACGACCGATCGCTTTGGTGTGGCGCGCCAGCAACAGCCTTGAGACATTTATGTTATCCGGACCGATACCCAACACCGCGCCGTGATTTAGCCACACGCCTCCCTGAAACCAACCTCCAACCAGGCGAGCATTCAAGCCGTTGCGGCACTTCTGGTTTTTCACCGGAAGAGACGGTTGGAGCCGCCTGGAGGGGCCGAAAAACAGCAATGGACGCCAGGACAAAACTCAAAGCGAAGCTGCCAAGTCGACACGTTACCGAGGGCCCCGAACGGGCCCCGCATCGGTCCTACTATTACGCCATGGGGCTGACGCGGGCGCAGATCCACCAGCCCTTCGTTGGTGTCGCCACCTGCTGGAACGAAGCCGCTCCCTGCAACATTGCGCTCATGCGCCAGGCCCAGGCCGCCAAGAAAGGCGTCGCGGCCGCCGGCGGCACGCCGCGCGAGTTCTGCACCATTACGGTCACCGACGGCATCGCCATGGGGCACGAAGGCATGAAGTCTTCGTTGCCGTCGCGCGAAGTCATCGCGGACTCCGTCGAACTGACCATGCGCGGCCACGGCTATGACGCCCTGGTTGGTCTGGCAGGCTGCGATAAGTCGCTGCCGGGCATGATGATGGCCATGTGCCGGCTCAATGTGCCCTCCATTTTCATCTACGGCGGTTCGATCCTGCCTGGCACCTTCAAGGGCAAGCCGGTCACCGTACAGGATGTGTTCGAGGCGGTCGGCAAGCATTCCGTCGGCGCCATGACGGACGAGGATCTGGAAATTCTCGAACACGTGGCCTGTCCCTCCGCAGGAGCCTGCGGCGCGCAATTCACCGCCAACACCATGGCGACCGTCTCGGAGGCAATTGGACTGGCCTTGCCGTACTCGGCCGGCGCGCCGGCGCCCTACGAAATCCGCGATGCCTTCTGCGCCACCGCCGGTGAGCAGGTGATGAACCTGATCGTTGAAAACATCCGGCCGCGCGACATCGTCACCAAAAAGGCGCTCGAGAATGCGGCCGCCGTGGTCGCCGCCTCAGGCGGTTCGACCAATGCGGCGTTGCATCTTCCGGCCATCGCACACGAGTGTGGCATCGAGTTCTCGCTCTTTGACGTCGCCGAGGTCTTCAAGCGCACGCCTTACGTCGCCGACCTCAAGCCCGGCGGCCGTTATGTTGCCAAAGATATGTTCGAGGCTGGCGGCGTTCCGTTGCTGATGAAGACGCTGCTTGAGCATGGTTTCCTGCACGGAAACTGCATGACGGTGACCGGCCGCACCATCGCGCAAAATCTCAAGAGCGTGAAATGGAACCCGGATCAGGACGTGGTCCGTCCGGCCAATAAGCCGCTGTTGAAAACCGGTGGGGTGGTGGGGCTCAAGGGCAATCTCGCGCCCGACGGCGCGATCGTGAAAGTTGCCGGCATGACGGAATTGAAATTCTCTGGCCCCGCGCGCTGTTTCGACCGCGAAGAGGATGCGTTCGAAGCCGTCAAGAAGCGCAAGTACAAGGAAGGCGAAGTGCTGGTCATCCGCTACGAGGGCCCGAAGGGCGGCCCCGGCATGCGCGAGATGTTGGCAACGACGGCCGCACTTTACGGCCAAGGCATGGGCGGCAAGGTTGCCCTCATCACCGACGGCCGCTTTTCCGGCGCGACGCGTGGCTTCTGCATCGGCCATGTCGGCCCGGAAGCCGCAGTCGGAGGTCCGATCGCGCTCATCCGCGATGGCGATACCATCGAGATCGACGCCGTGAAAGGAACGCTCGAGGTCAAGCTGGCGCCACAAGAACTTTCCAAACGCAAACAGGCCTGGAAGCCGCGCGACAGCAACTTCGCCTCGGGCTATTTGTGGAAATACAGCCAGCAGGTCGGCCCTGCGTTATACGGCGCCGTGACGCATCCCGGTGGCGCCGCCGAGATATCGTGCTATGCGGACATCTAAGGGCCTCATAGTCGCAACTGCGGTCGGCCTCGCGCTCGGGCTGGTGCCGACGCTGCCGTTTGACGGATCCGGCTCGCCCGATCAGCAGCTGCGCGTGTCCCCGAATGATGCGTTGCGCTCGGGCATCGAGGAGCTGAAGGGCGGTAACAAGGCCAATGCCGCCATCTCGTTGCAATACGCCGCCGAGCACGGCAACGAATACGCGCTTTGGCAACTCGCGCACATGTACGCCAAGGGCGACGGCGTGCCGCTCGATAACTACCGCGCCTTCGAGTATTTCCAGAAATTCGCCGACGGAAATTCCAATATCAACCCGGCCGCACCGCGCGCGCGTTATGTCTCCGACGCGTTCATCGCGCTCGGAAATTATTATTTCACCGGCATTCCGAATTCGCCCGTGACGTCCAATCCCGAACTGGGCCAGCGCATGCTGATCCATGCGGCCTCCTACTTTGGCGATCCCGAGGCGCAGTATCAGCTGGCGCGCTTGTTGCTCGATGGCAAGCTTGTCAGCCCCGATCCCAAGCGCGCCGTCGCATGGCTCAATCAAGCCGCCTACAAACGGCATTACCAAGCGCAGGCGGTGCTCGGCCGCATTCTGTTTTATGGCGAGGCAGGTCAGCGCCCGCAGCGGGCGACCGGTCTGATGTGGCTCATCATTGCCAATGACGGGGCCGGCGCCAACGTGCCCTGGATCGCCGATCTTCGCGCCAACGCCCTCAAGGAAGCGACCGACAAAGAACGTAATGAGGCGCGCGAACTGCTGACGCGCTGGCTGCAAGGCCGGCCTCCGCGATAGGCGCAAACTTCAACGCGTCTTGATCGCAAGGTCTGCCCAAACCGGCACGTGGTCGGATGGCTTCTCCCAGGAACGCACGTGGCGGTCGATGCCGGCATCGGTGAGCCGATCCGCGGCTTGCGGCGACAGCAGAAGATGGTCGATCCGCAGGCCGTTGTTCTTCTGCCAAGCGCCCGCCTGATAATCCCAGAATGTATAGAGGCCGGGAGCATCGCTGCTGGCGCGGATGGCATCGGTCAGCCCAAGGTTCATCAGGGAGCGAAACTTCTCGCGCGTCTGCGGAAGGAACAGCGCATCATCTGTCCACGCAGCCGGGTCAAAGACATCGGCCGGAGCGGGAATGACGTTGTAATCGCCAGCCAGAATAAGCTTCTCTTCCAGACTCAATCTTTCACGCGCGTATTTCGCAAGCCGCTCCATCCACTTGAGCTTGTATGCATATTTTTCGGTCGCCGGTGGATTGCCATTCGGCAGGTAGATGGATGCGACCCGAATGCTTCCGTCCGCTGTCGAGATGGTCGCCTCGAGAAATCGCGCGTGATCGTCGGCGGTATCTCCCGGCAACCGTGGCGTCACCTCGTCGAACTTGGCTTTCGACAGAATGGCAACCCCATTGAAGGTCTTCTGGCCGTGGATCGCGACGTTGTAGCCGAGCGCTTCAAGCGGTTCTCGCGGAAAGCCATCGTCCACGCATTTCGTCTCTTGCAGGCACACCACGTCCGGCGTGCGGGCTTTGAGCCATGCAATCAGATTCTCGATTCGTTGCTTAATGGAATTGATATTCCAGGTGGCAAAACGCATGGTTTGAGGCCTCCGCCGCATTGAGAGCGGGTGAATATTGCTGAATTTTCACATGCCGAGCCCAAGAAGTGATCGATAAACTCTTCGATTCAATGGTAAATCAGCCTTCGACATAGGCACAATCAAGAGCGATATGCTAAAAGTATCCGTCTTTATAAGAAAAGCGTCTCAATGGCGCGCGGGAATGCGAGGGAGCCCAAGCCAGGTGATTGATTTCGCTCGGCATTTGCTGGCTACGCAGCGGCGATGGGTGCTTGGCGGCGCGGCGGTGTTCGCCTTGCTGCTCATTCTGGTTGTGCGCGGACTCTGGGGCGGCGCGGTCGCCCAATCCCAAACCGGCCAACGTCCGGTCTCCGTAGCCGTGGCCACGGCCACCATGAAGGATGTACGCGTTCGACTTGATGCGCTTGGCACTGTCACGACCATCGCCAGCGTTGCAATAAAAACCCGGGTCGATACCGAAATCGTCAAAGTTCATTTCGCCGACGGCGCCAAGGTCAACGAAGGCGATATCCTGTTCACGCTCGATAGCCGGACGATCGAAGCGCAAATCCGGCAAGCCGAAGGCATGGTCGCTCGCGATCAAGCGCAGCTCGACGGCGCGGAGCGGGACGTTCGCCGCTACACCGACCTCGTTGCCAAAGGCGCGACGCCGACGATCAATCTCGACAACGCCACGACGCAAGCTGAGACCTTCCGCGCCGCCATGAAGGCGGATCAGGCGGCGCTCGACAATCTTAAAGTTCAACTCAGTTACTGCGTCATCCATGCGCCGATTTCCGGCCGCATCAGCAGCGCCTCGGTGAAGGCCGGCAACTTTGTCAGGCAGGCCGATCTCGCTCCGCTCGCGACCATCAATCAGATGGCGCCGATCTATGTCTCGTTCTCGCTCCCTCAGCGCAATCTTCCCGATGTGAGAAGGGCTCTGACCGCCGAGACTGCGACCGTGGAAGCCGTGCTGCCTGTCACCGGCGAACGTGCCGCCGGCCAAGTCTCGATGATCGAGAATACGGTCGATGCTTCGACCGGCATGGTGACCATTCGTGCGATCATGCCGAACAAGGACGAACTGCTCTGGCCTGGCACGCTCGTGAATACGGAGTTGACGCTTCGGACGGAGCAGCGGATCACCATCCCGGCGAATGCATTGCAAAACAGTCAAACCGGCACCTTCGTGTTCGTGGTGAAGGATGGCGCGGCGCTTGTTCGCCCGGTCAAGGTCGAACGGACGGTCGACAACCAGGCAGCCATCGAATCGGGGCTCCAGGAAGGCGAGGTCGTCGTCACCGACGGCCAGCTCTCGCTCTCGAACGGAACCAAGGTGTCGCCGCGGACCGAGGGATCCTCCTGATATGACCATATCGGAGCTCTGCATCCGCAGACCGGTGATGACCACGCTCATCACCGCCTCGATCATCGTCTTCGGAATCTTTGCCTATCGTCTGCTGGCCGTGGCGGCGCTTCCGCGTGTGGATTTTCCGACCATTCAGGTCACCGCCAACCTGCCGGGCGCCAGCCCGGAGACCATGGCGGCCTCGGTCGCCGGCCCGATTGAGCGACAGTTCTCCACCATTTCCGGCATATCGTCGATGACGTCGCAATCGACGCTCGGCCAGACGCAAATCACCATTCAATTCGATCTCAACCGCGACATCGACGGCGCGGCACTCGACGTGCAGACCGCCTTGGCTGTTGCCGCGCGCCGATTGCCGGTTGAAATGACCACGCCGCCGTTCTTCCGCAAGGTCAACCCGGGCGATTTCCCGGTGCTCTATATCAGCCTGATCTCGCCGACGTTGCCGCTCTCCACCGTGGACGAGTACGGCGAGACAACGCTGGCGCAGCAGATTTCCCAGCTTCCGGGCGTTGCGCAGGTGCTGGTTTATGGCGCCCAAAAATTTGCCGTGCGGGTTCAGGTCGATCCCATTGCCGCCGCGGCACGCAATATATCGCTTGACGACATCCGCACCGTCTTGAGCAAGGCAAACTCCAACACGCCGGTCGGTACCCTGACGGGTCCCGAACGTGATGTGACTTTGCAGGCCACCAGCGCGATGCGCCACGCGTCGGACTACCGCAACGTCGTCGCGGCCTGGCGCAATGGCGCGCCGATCAAACTTCAAGAGATTGCCCGCGTCATCGACAGTGTCGAGAACGATAAAATCGCGAGCTGGTACAACAATGAACGCGCGATCGTGCTTGCGATCCAGCGCCAGCCTGACGCCAATACCGTTGAGGTCGTCGACCAGGTGCGCGCCAAACTGCCGTCATTCCGCGCCCAAATACCGCCCTCCATCCGCATGGAGCCGCTGCTCGATCGCTCGATCTCGATCCGGCAGGCGGTCGCCGACGTGCAGGAAACGCTCGCGATTGCGTTTTGCCTTGTCATCCTGGTCATCTTTCTGTTCCTCCGTTCGGCCTCAGCGACGATCATTCCCGGCCTGGCGGTTCCAATCTCTCTGATTGGCACCTGCGCGGCGATGTATGCGTTTGGGTTCTCCATCAACAATATGACCTTGCTGGCGTTGACGCTGTCCGTCGGCTTCGTGGTCGACGATGCGATCGTCATGCTTGAGAACATCGTTCGCCATATTGAAGGCGGCATGCGGCCCTTCGAGGCCGCGCTCAAGGGCGCCCGCGAGATCGGCTTCACGATCGTATCGATCACGTTCTCGCTGATCGCGGTATTCATTCCGGTGCTGCTGATGGGGGGCATCGTCGGCCGTGTCTTCCGCGAATTTGCGGTCACGATCGCGGTTGCCATCGTGCTCTCCGGTTTCGTCTCGCTCACCCTCACGCCGATGCTGTGCGCGCGCGTCCTGCGCGGCCATCACGAGGGCGACCGGCAGCAATTCTTCCTTTTGCGTATTTTCGAGCGGCTCTTTCAAACCTGGTTGAAATCCTACGAGTGGGCGCTCGACCGAGTTCTCGCCTATAAATCGATCACGCTGATGGTCACGATAGCCACGATCATCGGCACGGTCCTGCTGTACATCGTCGTGCCCAAGGGATTTTTCCCCACCGAAGATACCGGTTACATGCTGGCCATCACCGAGGCGCGGTCGGACATTTCTTTCGAAGCCATGATCGAACGCCAGCGCAAGGTCGCGGAGATCATCCGCAAGGATCCCGCAGTGCTCTACGTCAACTCGACGGTCGGCGTTGGCGGTCCGAATTCGACCGGCAATCAGGGCCGCATGCTCGTCGCGCTGAAGCCGAAATCCGAGCGCGGACCGTTAGCCCAGGTCACGGCACGGATGAAGCGCAATACCAGCGGCGTCACCGGCATGGCCGTGTTCTTCCAGATGATTCAGAACATCAATATCGGCGGGAAGATCCTGAAAAGCCAATACCAGTACACCTTGCAATCGAGCGATACCGACACGCTTTATACCCTCGCACCGGAGCTGCGCGACAAGATTGCCAAACTGGACGGCCTGCAGGACGTCACGACCGATCTCTATGTCACCAATCCGCAGGTGATGATCGATGTCGACCGCGAAAAGGCCGCGGTCTACGGCATCACCGTCGACCAGGTGCGGCAGGAGCTGTTCAACGCCTTTGGCACGCGTCAAGTAGCGACCATCTACACGCCGACCAACGACTATCAGGTCATACTCGAAGCCCAGCCCGAGTTCCGCACTGATCCTTCGAGCCTTTCGAAAATCTTCGTAAAGACCAATACGAGCGGGACGGCTCCCAGTGTACCCGGCGCGAGTTCGACACCGGGCTCCGGCGTGTCTGGTAACGGAATTCCGTCGGGGCAATCGATCCCGCTCTCCGCGGTGACGATGCCTGTCCAAAAGGTTGGGCCACTGCTGGTGAATCATCAGGGCCAGCAACCTTCGGTCACCATTTCGTTCAATCTTGCGCCCGGCTATTCGCTTGGCGATGCGGTGACGGCGATCCAGAAGCTCGAACGCGATTCAAATCTACCTGCGACGATCACAACCGGATTCCAAGGCACGGCGCAGGTGTTCCAGGAATCGTTGAAGGGCCAAGGCATTCTCATTTTGGCCGCCATTTTCGCGGCCTTCGTGGTGCTGGGCATTCTCTATGAAAGCTTCATCCATCCGATCACGATCATCTCCGGCCTGCCGTCCGCCGGCATCGGCGCGCTGCTGACGCTGTTGCTCTTCCGCATGGACCTCTCGGTCATCGCCATGATCGGCATCGTGATGCTGGTCGGCATTGTGAAGAAGAACGCCATCATGATGGTCGATTTCGCCATCGAACGCCGGCGCGTCGGTATGAGCGCCGAAGCCGCGATCCGCGAGGCATGCCTGCTGCGTTTCCGCCCGATCATGATGACGACATTTGCCGCGATTTTCGGCGCACTGCCGATCGCGCTGGGCAACGGCGAGGGCGCCGAATTGCGCCAACCGCTCGGCGTCGCAGTGGTTGGCGGACTTTGCCTGTCGCAACTGCTGACGTTATTCATCACTCCGGTAGTCTACCTCTATCTCGATCGCATCGATCGTCAGTTGAAGCGTCGGCTCGAGCCGCAGCTCGAAGAGGTGCCCGAACGGCCGAGCAAGCCGGCCGTCGCGGCGGAGTAGCGAGGTCTATGGGGGGAACCATGTTACGTCGTGTTACGTTGAGCCTGATCGTCGCCACCGCAGCGATCGGATCTGGCGTGCTCGCCTCTGGTTCGGCTTTGGCCGACGGCGCGCTGGCGATAGCCTTTCCGCCGGATATTTCGAAGGATGGCTTTGCGATCGGCTATACCTACAATTATGCCGACCCCGAAGAGGCGCGTAACCGCGCATTGGAAAGTTGCCGCACCTCCAAATCGGCGACGGAAAGCGTCAGAGAGCTCTGCATGGTCATCGCCACGTTCCGGAATGAGTGCTTTGCGTTCGCCATGGACCCCAATGCCGGCACGCCGGGGGTCGGCTTTTCGATTGCGTCGGACAAGGAAAAGGCTGAAATCCGCGCGCTCGCTTTCTGCGCAGCCACTGCGGGCAAGGAACGGCGGGAATTCTGCAAGATCGAGCGGTCGTATTGCGATACGACGAAATAATCAGATTGAGAAACTCGTGCCGCAGCCGCAGGACGCTTTGGCCTTCGGATTGTTGACCTTGAACGCGGCGCCGATGAGATCGTCGACGAAATCGATTTCGGCCCCCGCCATGTACTGCAGCGAGGTTGAGTCGATGAGCACCGTGGCGCCGTCCTGTCCGATGACGAAGTCGTCCGCCGCCTTGGATCGATCGACGTCGAATTTGTATTGAAAGCCCGAGCAGCCGCCGCCCTCGACGCTCACGCGCAATGCGGTTCCCGCCGGCTCGGCTTTGAGGATTTCCCCAATCCGCCGCGCCGCCCGTTCGGTCATGGTAACGCCTGTCGTCATCGATTCCCGCTTTGCGCCGTTGCAAGCCTGACAGGGTGATAGTTAAGTACGAGCAAGGCGCAGGTCAATTGAGCATATATCATGGCGGTCGAGGCGGCGGAACGCGCGCCCTATGCGTCCAACCCGAAGGCAAGCCGCGGTCGTCGTTTCGCCGAGCCGCCGAACTTAGCGCGCAGCGTCTTTCGCCGCGATTGCGATCGCATCATTCATGCCACGGCGTTTCGAAGGCTCGCGCACAAGACGCAAGTCTTCGTATTTCACGAAGGTGACCATTTTCGTACGCGCCTGACGCATACGTTGGAGGTCACCCAGATCGCGCGCTCGCTGGCGCGCGCACTTGGCCTCGACGAGGATCTGGCCGAAGGCTGCGCGCTGGCGCACGATCTTGGCCATCCGCCGTTTGGCCACGCCGGTGAGCGTGCGCTCGACGCCTGCCTCGCCGATTGCGGCGGTTTCGACCACAACGCCCAGACCCTGCGCGTCGTCACGGCGCTCGAGCGGCGATACGCTGATTTCGACGGACTGAATCTCAGCTGGGAAACGCTCGAAGGACTGGTCAAGCACAACGGTCCGCTCACGGACCGTGATGGCAAGGCGATCGGCCGCCATGCCGAGCGCGGCGTGCCCCGTGCGATCGCCGAATATTCCAAACTGCACGATCTCGAATTGTGGAGCCACACCAGCGCGGAAGCGCAGGCCGGCGCCATCGCCGACGACATTGCCTACGACGCGCACGATATCGACGATGGCCTGCGCGCCGAGCTCTTTACCCTGGCGGAAATCGCGAGTGTGCCCTTGATCGGCGATATCCTTGCCGAAATCGCCAAGCTGCACCCGCACATCGAGCCAGCACGCCGCGTGCACGAACTTATCCGCCGTCTGATTGCGCGGATGATCGAAGACGTCACCGCGCAATCCCGGCGCAACCTGCAGTCGCTTGCGCCGGGCTCGGTCGACGACGTGCGCAAGGCGAACGCGCCCGTCATCGCTTTTTCCGCCGCCATGGCGAACGTCGACCGCGCCATCAAAGGCTTCCTCTATCCGCGCATGTACCGCCATGAGCGGATCATGCGGATCATGGGCGAGGCGCAGGTGGTCATCAGTGATTTGTTTGCGCACTATGATGCGCGGCCGCTCGATTTGCCGCCGGAGTGGGGATATGACCCGAGCGATGATCGCGCCATCCGCGCCCGGCGCATCGCCGATTTCATTGCCGGCATGACCGACCGCTACGCGCTGGTCGAGCACGCGCGCCTCTTCACGTCGACGCCGGAATTGCGTTGAGAGCAATCCGCGGGTTAGAAGGTCTCGAAAATTCGATTTGAACCCGGGCTGCCATCAGAGCCGCATGAACGTCTTCTCCCGGATTACGGACCGTGTCCATTCCGCAGTCGAAGCGCTGGCGAAAGCCGGCGCATTTCCCGTTCCGCAGTCTCTGTCGCGCGTCACTGTTGAGCTGCCGCGCGAAGCCGGTCACGGCGAGCTCGCCACCAATGCCGCAATGGTCCTGACCAAGGAGGTGGGTTGGAAGCCGCGGGATTTGGCGGAGCGAATTGCGGCTGAGCTGCGAAAATGTTCCGAGGTGACAAAGGCCGAAATCGCCGGACCCGGTTTCATCAATTTGACGCTGGACGCCGGCGTCTGGCGAGCCGAGCTCAAAGCCGCCATCGAAGCCGGCGTGAATTACGGCCGCAGCGATCTCGGCCGATCCGAGAAGGTCAACGTCGAATACGTTTCGGCCAATCCAACCGGCCCGATGCATGTGGGCCATTGTCGCGGCGCGGTGTTCGGCGATGCGCTGGCCAACGTCCTCGCTTACGTCGGCTTCGCCGTAACGCGCGAGTATTATATCAACGATGCGGGCGCCCAGGTTGACGCGCTCGCGCGTTCGGCGTTTCTGCGCTATCGCGAAGCGCTCGGCGAGACCATCGGCGCAATTCCCGAGGGCCTTTATCCCGGCGATTACCTCAAACCCGTGGGCGCGGCATTGGTTGCCGAGTTCGGCAACAAGCTGCACAACCAGCCTGAATCACAGTGGCTGCCGGTTGTCCGCGCCAAGGCCATCGCCATGATGATGGACGAAATCCGCGACGACCTCGCCGCGCTCAACGTCAAGCATGAGGTATTCTTTTCCGAGCGCTCGCTGCTCGCAGGCAAGGACCAGGTCGCCGCCACCATCGAGGCCCTGCGGGCGCAGGGGCACATCTACGAGGGCCGCCTGCCACCTCCCAAGAGCGGCGCGATCGAGGATTGGGAAGACCGCGAGCAGACGCTGTTTCGCTCGACCGATTTTGGCGACGATGTCGATCGCCCGCTGAAGAAATCGGACGGCACCTACACTTACTTTGCGTCCGACATCGCCTATCACAAATCCAAGTTCGACCGCGGTTTCCGCAACATGATCGACGTCTGGGGCGCCGACCACGGCGGTTACGTCAAGCGCATGAAGGCCGCGGTCAAGGCCATCAGCCAAGACACCGCCGAACTCGACGTCAAGATCGTCCAGCTGGTGAAGCTCACGCGCGCCGGCATCGAGGTGAAGATGTCGAAGCGGGCAGGGGAGTTCGTGACGCTGCGCGACGTGGTCAATGAAGTCGGCCGCGATGCTGTCCGCTTCATGATGCTCTACCGCAAGAACGATGCGCTGCTCGATTTCGACCTCGCCAGAGTGATCGAGCAGTCACGCGACAACCCCGTGTTCTACGTCCAGTACGGCCACGCTCGCGGTCAGTCGGTGTTCCGCAATGCTGCGGCCGTGTTGCCCGAAATGCCGTCGGAACCGGTCGCTCGCGCCAACTGGCTTGCCGGCGCCGAGCTTTCGCGGCTGGACGATCCGGCCGAACTGGCATTGATGCGCAAGATTTCGCTCTACCCGCGCCTGCTCGAAGCCGCGGCGCTCGCGCATGAGCCCCATCGCATTGCCTTCTATCTCTATGAGCTTGCAAGCGAATTTCACACCCAATGGACGCGCGGTAACGATATGCCTCATTTACGCTTCATTATCCAAGATGATCCACTAATAACAACGGCACGACTGGCTCTGGTACAGGGCGTCGTGACCGTTCTTGCATCCGGGCTTGCATTGCTCGGTGTCGGGGCACCTGGGGAAATGCGATAGGCGCGCTCGGGACCGCCGGACATTTATCGACGGCACGCCAGTTGGCCCTCCGAGCGCTTACCTGAAGCAGTGTAGCGGTTGGTGTAGCAGCATGAGCGAAGACAATACGGAAAACCGTTTGAGCAACGCCCCCGTTCGGGGAAAAGCCCCAAGCGAGCAGACGACCGACCCGCTGGCCGAACTGGCTCGGCTGATTGGCCAGAACGATCCGTTCATAGAATTCGGGCGCGACAATCGCGCACAAGCGCAGCCTCCACAGCGAACCGTGCCAAACGGGCCCCAGCTCACCGGAAATCCGTTTCCTGATTTGCGCGAGCCGATGGTGACGAACGGCGCACATAACGTCGAACAGCAACCGCCAGCTTTCATCCAGGCAAACCGCGATGACGGCAGTTACCGCGATTCCATGTTTCGCAATGGCCATCACGGATCCGACGTCGATTTCTACGATGATGCGGAAACGGGCGGTGGCCGCCGCGCAACCAAGATCTTGGTGGTGATCGCGCTCGCCGTTGTTGGATCGGCCGGCGCCTTTGCCTATAAATTCATGTTCAGCGGCCCGTCGTCGAATGCGCCGCCGCCGATCATCCGCGCCAACACTGAGCCGACAAAGGTTCCGCCGCCGGTCGCCAGCGCAGATACTTCGTCGAACAAGCTGACCTATGATCGCGTCGGCGATCGCAGCCAAGACGAACGCGTGGTCCCCCGCGAGGAATCCCCGGTCGATCCGCGCGACTTGACGCGGCCAAGCGCGAGTCGCAATGCGGCCTCCACAGCAACCTCGCCATCCAATCAGTTGGCCCAGACCGGCGTTCCCGTTTCGCCGCCGAGTGCGGCCGCTTCGAACCCAGCCAGCGCCGCGACACTGATGACGACCGAACCGAAGAAAGTCCGCACCGTTCCCATACGTCCCGAAATGAACGAATCCGCCATGGCGCCGCCATCGCTGACGCCGCCCGGAGCCGCAACGCCCGCAGCGGTAGCGCCAACCCCGCGTCCAGCCGCCCCGGCCGCGTCGACCGCGACCGCTGCGGCGCCCGCTTCTGCTCCAATGCCCTCGCCAAGGGCAGCCGTAGCCGCTCCACAGTCGCCTCAACCCGCACAACGCCCTGCCAATGCGCCGCTTGTGCTCAACGACGATTCATCGCCAACCCTGCCGCGCTTGAACGCGCCAGCGCCTGCCCAACCTCGGCCGGCGCCGCAGGCAGCCCCGCGTCCCGCTCCGATGCCGCTGGCTGCCGCAACCCCGAAACCCGCGGGAGCGCCAGCCGCGGCGCCTGCGCCAAAGCCCGCAGCGACGACGAGCGGGGGAGCCGGCGGCTATCTCGTGCAGGTGTCCTCGCAGCGCAACGAGGCTGATGCCCAGGCGGCGCTGCGCACGGCGCAAACCAAATACCCGAACGTTTTGGGGGGCCAGAAGGTCACGATCCGGCGAGCCGATCTCGGCGAGCGCGGCACCTTCTATCGCGCCATGATCGGTCCCTTTGCCAGCCGTGAGCAGGCGACGCAGCTCTGCGGTAGCCTGAAGGCCGCAGGTGGCGATTGCATTGTCCAGGCGAACTGAAGCGGCGCTTGACCCTCGCCGGCCGCGCGGGCTAATCGGCGCCAATGGCGATTAGTGCTTTCATTACAGGCGTTTCTGGAACGACGCTCACCCAAAATGAGCGCGCCTTCATGCGCGACTCGAACCCTTGGGGCTTGATCGTCTTCAAGCGAAACATAAGTGACAAAGACCAAGTTACTAAATTAATTGCGGAATTTAAGTCATTGCTGGGCCGCTCGGAGGTTCCTGTGCTGGTCGATCAAGAGGGTGGCCGCGTTCAGCGCCTGGGGCCGCCGCATTGGCCCAAATATCCGCCCGGCGCGGCCTACGGCCGGCTCTACGATCGTGATCCGGCAGCAGGCCGGGCGGCAGCGCGCCTGGGCGCGCATTTGATCGCCGCCGACCTCCTACCGCTCGGTATCACCGTCGATTGCCTCCCGCTGGCCGATGTGCCGGTCGCAGGCGCCGATCAAGTGATCGGCGACCGGGCGTACGGAGACAATCCGTCGAAGGTTGCCGCTATTGCCGCCGCCGTTGCCGCAGGTCTTAACGATGGCGGCGTGTTGCCCGTGCTCAAGCACATCCCCGGTCACGGCCGCGCCACGGCCGACAGTCACGAACGCTTGCCGGTCGTTAACGCCGATCGCTCAACCCTTGAGCAAACTGACTTCGCTGCCTTTAAGCCGCTGAACCGGCTTCCGCTCGGCATGACCGCGCATGTGGTGTTCACGGCAATTGACCCCGTGTCACCGGCGACAACTTCGGTCAAAATGATCCGCGACGTGATTCGCGGTTTCATAGGATTCGATGGCTTGCTGATGAGCGACGACATTTCGATGGGCGCATTGTCGGGTTCGATCGCCGAACGCACGCGCGCGTCGATCACGGCCGGCTGTGACGTGGTTCTGCATTGCAACGGCAAGCTCGAGGAGATGCAGGCCGTCGCCGCCGCAGCGCCCGCTCTTGAAGGCGCAGCGGCCCGTCGCGCCGAAGCCGCGCTCAAAGCGCGCGGGAAACCGGCCGCCTTCGATCAGGCCGCAGCGCGCCAGGAGTTCAATGCGCTCTTGGCCGCGGGCGGTGCGGAGATCGTGGCATGAATACCCCCGAGCCGACGCTGTTCGAAGGCGAATTCGTCGAGCGCGCCAGCGATGAGCCGGCCTTGGTGGTCGACGTCGAGGGTTTTGAGGGACCGCTCGACCTGCTGCTGATGCTGGCGCGCCAGCAGAAGGTGGACTTGGCGAAGATCTCGATCCTCGCGCTGGCCGACCAGTATCTCGCCTTCATCGAAGCCGCGCGCAAATTGCGGCTAGAGCTGGCCGCCGACTATCTGGTGATGGCCGCATGGCTGGCCTATTTGAAGTCACGCCTGCTGCTGCCCGAAGCCGAAGAGCCGAACGGCATGAGCGCAGAGGACATGGCCAACGCGCTGGCCTGGCGCCTCAAGCGGCTCGAAGCCTTCCGCGAAGTGGCCTCCCGCCTGATGGGCCGCCCGCAGCTCGATCGCGACGTGTTTGCCCGCGGCGATCCCGAGCCGGTGGCGGACATCAAGCATCCGCAGTGGTCGGCAACGCTGTACGACTTGCTTTCGGCCTATGCGATGCAACGGCAAAAAAGCGCGCTGGCGCACCTGCGCTTCAAGCAGCGCTCGGTTTGGTCGCTGGCCGAAGCGCGGGCCGTGCTCGAGCGCATGGTCGGACATGCAGGCGATTGGAGCCGGCTCGACGAGTTCCTGATTTCCTATGTGGTCGAGCCAGCGATGCGCGCGACCGTGCTCGCCTCGAGCCTGGCGGCAACGCTTGAGCTGGTGCGTGAAGGCGCGATCGAGATGCATCAGCACACGGCCTTTGCGCCGATCTATGTGCGCAAGCGTCACGCCGCCGGCCAGGTTGCCGCGGCCGTGGGCACCAACACACCCAGCGGAATCGACTAGATCGGCTCAAGGAGACCGGAGGTATGGCGGTTTTGGCAGAGAGAAGGGTCATCCCCCACGACGAACTCAAGTCGCGATCCAAGCGCAAGGCCGAGGCGGCCAGCGAAGCGGATGCGGTCGCGGCCACGCCGCGGCCCGACGAACTGCGGCTGCTCGAAGCATTGCTGTTTGCCGCCTCCGAGCCGCTCGACGAAAAGACGCTCGCGGCGCGTCTGCCGTCCGAGGTCGATATCAAAGCCAGCCTGCGCGCGCTGCAGATCGAATATGCCGCGAAGGGCGTCAATCTGGTGCGCATCGCCGGCAAATGGACATTCCGCACGGCCAACGATCTGTCCTGGCTGCTCACCAAGGAAGCCACCGTTCCGCGAAAATTGTCGCGCGCCGCCATCGAGACGCTGGCCGTGATCGCCTATCACCAGCCGGTGACGCGGGTTGAGGTTGAAGAGATCCGTGGCGTCGTGATGTCGAAGGGCACCTTCGACGTGCTGATGGAAACCGGCTGGATCCGCCCGCGCGGTCGCCGCAAGACCCCCGGACGTCCGATCACCTACGGCACCACTGAGGCGTTCCTGTCCCATTTCGGATTGGAGGCGCTCGCCGATCTGCCGGGGCTTGAGGAACTCAAAGGCTCGGGCCTGCTCGACGGCCGCCTGCCGCCCGGCTTTAACGTTCCGACGCCGTCCGACGATCCCGGCTTGCGCGAGGATGAAGATCCGCTCGAACCCGGCGATTTGGACCTCGGCCTTGCCCCGCCGCCGGAGCGGATCGAGGAATAGCGCAGTACGGGCTTGGAATGCCTGCACTTTGAGGCAGTTAACGGATACGAAGCCCCCGAGCGCGGCAAATCGGCATCCTTGTTTTTGCCCTTCCGGGAGCCTAGGTTGCAATCAAAGCCTTCAAGCAGGGCGGAGTAGCGCCGAGGCGGAGGAATTCACATGGGTTCATTGAGCATTTGGCATTGGATCATCGTTCTCGCCGTGGTCCTGGTGCTGTTCGGCGGACGCGGGAAAATCTCCCAGCTCATGGGCGACTTCGCCCAGGGCATCAAAGCCTTCAAGAAGGGCATGTCCGACGAAGAGAAGGAAGTCGACGCCGAGCCTTCTGAAACCAAGCCCAAGATCATCGGCGATACCAAATCAGGCGATCAGCTCAAGCAGCATTCGCAGACCGAGCGCAAATTCGAGGGCACGACGTCCTGAAGTTTTCCGCGCTGTTGGGCGTCCACGATAGAAATTTGAGGGGCGCCGGCCGCGAGGCTTGCGCCCCTTGGAGTTAGAGGCACCATGTTCGATATCGGTTGGGGCGAGCTTCTCGTTATCGGCGTGGTCGCGTTGATCGCGATCGGGCCCAAGGAACTGCCCGGCGTTCTGCGCATGACCGGCCAGTGGATGGGCAAGATCCGCCGCATGGCGTCGGAGTTTCAGGACCAGTTCCGCGAAGCCATGCGCGAGGCCGAGATGGCCGACCTGAAGAAGCAGGTCGACGAAATGACCAGCACGGCCACCAGCTATACCAATTTTGATCCGATCGGCAGCGTGCGCCGGGAGGTCGAAAATCTGATCAAGGATGAGCCGGTGAAAAGCGCCGAACCGACGGTGGCGCCGGAACCAACGGCCGCCCCCGAGCCGAGCGTCTCGGGCGATACGCCGCAACCCGCCGCCGCCGCGGCGCCTCAGCCTCCGCCCGCGGACGGGCGCAAGGCCGGGGAGGGGGCATGAACGAACAGGCGAAAGTCCCCGAGGAAGACGAGATCGAGGCGAGCAAAGCGCCTTTGATGACACATCTGATCGAGCTGCGCTCGCGCTTGATCAAGGCGCTTGCCGCCTTTTTCATCGCCGCCATCGTCTGCTTTTTCTTCTCGGCGCAGATCTATAACATCCTCCTTTGGCCTTACGTACTCGTGGCAGGTGAGGGCTCGAAACTCATCTACACTGCGCTGCTCGAACTCTTCGTCACGCACCTGAAGCTTGCGCTGTTCGGCGCAGCTTTCATTTCGTTCCCTGTGGTCGCGACGCAGATTTACATGTTCGTCGCGCCTGGGCTCTATCGCCATGAGCGCAAGGCCTTCGTACCCTATCTGATCGCGACGCCGATTTTCTTCCTCCTTGGCGCCATGGTGGTCTATTTCGTCGTCATGCCCATGCTGGTGCGCTTCTCGCTCAGCATGCAGCAGGCGGGCGGCGAAGGTCGAGCGCAGATCGAACTCTTGCCCAAGGTCGGCGAATATCTGTCGCTGCTGATGGCGCTCATACTCGCCTTCGGCATCGCCTTCCAGCTGCCGGTGATATTGACGTTGCTCGGCCGCATCGGGATCGTCACCTCGCAGATGCTGAAGGAGAAGCGGCGCTATTTCATCGTGCTTGCCTTCATCATCGCGGCAGTACTCACCCCGCCCGACGTTCTGTCGCAGATGTCGCTCGCACTGCCGCTGCTGCTGCTCTACGAGGGCGCGATCTGGTCGGTGCGATTGGTGGAGAAGCAGGCGCAGGCCGGCAACACGCCCGGGTCGACGCAAGGCACCAACAAGACCTCGGAATGAAACCGTTTCGCGTCAGAGAAAATACGTGAAATAGATAAAGACGCCCGCCAACAGCGCGCCGAATCCCACCGGAAACAACAAAGCCAGCGCCAACGCTGATTTCGGACTTTGGGATTTTGCCGCGAGCAGGATGGCCGGAACCGCGGTCACCAGCGCCAATATCGGCACGGCCCAGATCAGGAACGTATCGAGCCCGAAGAAAGCCGGGTCGGCGTATTTCAAGATCACGGCCGTGACAGCGATCGCCACGACGACGTCGAGAATGCCGATGATGATCGTTGCAGCGCGCATGAGCCCCTCGTGAAGGCCGACGGAATCACGTCAGCAAGCCGCAATATAACGATCCCGGCGACGGGCGGAAAACGCTATAAGGCGCTATAACACCGCAACGATTCCTTGATTTGGCGGACCAATGCACGACATCAAATGGATTCGCGAGCACAAGGACGAGTTCGAGCGCGCCTTGCGGCGCCGCGGCCTTACGCCTGAAACCGAGAGTCTGCTTGCGCTCGACGAGCGCCGCCGCGCCGCGATCCTGAAAGCCGAACAGGCGCTGGCGCGCCGCAACGCCGCCTCGAAGGAAATCGGCCAGGCCAAGGCCAAGAAGGACGAAGCCGCGGCGCAGAAACTGATGGCCGAGGTCGGCGAGCTCAAGAACACCATCCCGCAGCTCGAAGCTGTCGTGAAAGCTGCCGAGGAGGAATTGAACAAGGTCCTGGCGCAGATCCCCAATCTGCCGCTCGCCGAAGTCCCGGACGGCGTGGACGAGAAGGCAAATGTCGAGCATCACAAGTTCGGTGCCAAGCGCGAATATAAATTTACGCCCAAGCAGCATTTCGAGCTCGGCGAAGCGCTCGGCCAGATGGATTTCGAGACCGCCGCGAAACTGTCGGGCGCACGCTTCGTCGTTCTGCAGAAAGGCCTAGCCCGCCTCGAACGCGCGCTCGCGCAATTCATGCTCGATGTGCACACCAGCGCGCCACACAATTATACTGAAGTATCACCACCAATCTTGGTGCGCGAAGAGGCAATGTTTGGCACTGCACAGCTGCCTAAATTTGCTGACGATCAATTTTTGGCTGCACGAAAGCTGAACTTAGAAGAGCGGAGAAAATTCTTTCAGCAGATTCAAGCTGAAGATTCACCGCCAGATAAAAGTGGCGATTCAAAATACTTTGAACTGATCGAACAATATCCAGGAAAAGAAATGCTTGTGTTCAGTGATGAGGGTTTAAAACGGTTGGAGGAGTTGAGAGATGAAGCTACTTCGAGTTGGCTCATCCCTACCGCCGAAGTTCCGCTGACCAATCTGGTCCGCGAGTCCATCCTCGACGAGGACAAGCTCCCGCTGCGCTTCACCGCCTGCACGCCGTGCTTCCGCGCCGAAGCCGGTGCGGCGGGAAAAGACACCCGCGGCATGATCCGCCAGCACCAGTTCACCAAGGTCGAGCTCGTCTCCATCACCACGCCGGAGCAAAGCAAGGACGAGCACGAACGCATGCTCGCCTGCGCCGAGGAAGTGCTGCGCCGGCTCGACCTGCACTACCGCGTGATCACGCTCTGCACCGGCGACATGGGCTTCGCCTCGCAGAAGACCTACGACATCGAGGTCTGGCTGCCCGGGCAGAACATGTACCGCGAAATTTCCTCCTGCTCGGTCTGCGGCGACTTCCAGGCCCGCCGCATGATGGCGCGCTACCGCCCGAAGGGCGGCAAGCACACCGAGTTCGTCCATACGCTCAACGGCTCCGGCGTGGCCGTGGGCCGCGCGCTGATCGCCGTGATGGAGACCTACCAGCAGGCAAACGGCGCGATCGCCGTGCCGGACGCGTTGGCGCCCTACATGGGTGGAATGAAGATGATCGAGTTGGCGAAGTGAAACGATCTTCGGACTGCGCGAATTTCAGTTCTCCTTCCCCCCTTGCGGGGGAGGGTTGGGGAGGGGGGTCGCTGTTGTTGTCGACGGCCTGGCTGTCCCTCACGATTCCCACCCCTGACCCCTCCCCGCAAGGGGGAGGGGAAAACCCGGCGCTTGGTTGGGGAGCCTAATGCGCATCCTCATCACCAACGACGACGGCATCCATTCCGAAGGCCTCGACACCTGCGCCGAGATCGCGCGCGCCCTCTCCGACGACGTCTGGATCGTGGCGCCGGAGTTCGACCAGAGCGGCGTCTCGCACTCGCTCTCGCTCAACGATCCCTTGCGCCTGCGCCAGGTCGAGGAGCGCCGCTTCGCCGTCAAGGGCACGCCGACCGACTGCATCATCATGGGCGCGCGCCACATCCTCAACGGCAAGGGCCCCGATCTCGTGCTCTCCGGCGTCAACCGCGGCCGCAATGCCGGCGAGGACGTGATCTATTCCGGTACGGTCGCGGGCGCCGTCGAAGGCACCATTCTCGGTATTCCGTCGCTTGCGCTTTCGCAGTCCTACAAATCTCGCAGCGGGAATCCGCCGCATTGGGACACGGCGACCAAATACGGCCCCGACATCATCCGCCGCGTGCTCGACGCCGGCATTCCGCGCGACGTGCTGATCAATGTGAATTTTCCCGACTGCCCACCCGGCGAGGTCAAGGGCATCGCGGTGACCACGCAGGGCCGCAACCGCCAGGAGCGCCTGCAGATCGATCAGCGTCACGACGGCCGCGGCAACGCCTATTACTGGATCGCCTATGTGCGCATGCGCGGCATCCCGCCTGCGCACGGCACCGACATTTCCGCGCTTGCCGACAATTGTATCGCGGTGACGCCGCTGCGCCTCGACATGACCGACGAGCCGTTCATGACCAAATTGGCGCAAACGTTGCGCTGATCAAGCGTGGTGGGATTTGGCGACGGAGGGCAAACGTGTCGCAACCGCCAAGCGACGAAAAAATCCAGCGCATGGAATTCATGCTGAGCCTGCGCCGTCGCGGCATCAGCGATCAGGCTGTCTTGCGCGCCATGGATGAAGTCCCGCGCGAGCATTTCGTTTCACCGGACGTTGCCGACGCCGCTTACGCCGACCAGGCGCTGCCGATCGCCTGCGGTCAGACCATCAGTCAGCCGTACGTGGTTGCCTTTATGACCGAGCGGCTCGACGTGCATCCGAACCATCGCGTGCTCGAAGTGGGCACCGGTTCGGGGTATCAGGCGGCGGTCCTTTCGCGGCTGGCGCGCGAGGTCGTCAGCATCGAGCGTTATCGCACGCTCGCCGACGAAGCGCGCATGCGGCTCAAGACCTTGGGCTACGACAATGTGCAGGTCGTCGTCGGCGATGGCTTGGCGGGCGTGCCGGAGCATGCGCCATATGATCGCATCCTCGTCACCGCCGCTGCCGAAAACCTTCCGCAAGCGCTCGTCGCGCAGCTCACCGAGGGCGGCGTCATGATCCTTCCGCTCGGTTCGCACGGTGGTTCGCAGGTTCTCGTCAAATTAACCAAAAACAAGGATCGCATTTCGCGCGAAGACTTGATCGCTGTGCGTTTTGTGCCGCTAGTGCCCGGAAAAGCCCGCGAATTGTAGGGTGTTGCAACGCCGACACGCTCAACGCACTGATTTTTCCGCTTAAAGTCTTGTTTACCCCAACGCTGTTTAAACTCATCGCGTAAATTCTTGTACGCGTGAGTAACCCTATGCGTTCTGCTGCGATTTTGCGCTCGCTTTCGTGCTTCCGCCTCGCGCTTCCGGCGGTTGTAGCACTTGGCTTCGCCGGCTGCAGTTCGGATACCACGCGCTTTTCCGACATGTCGTACACCGGCAGCACGCGCCCGAGCGGCGACATCGCGGCGCCTGCGACGACGCAACCGGCTCCGGCGATCAGCACGACGACGCTGCCACCACCGACATCAGCGCCGACCCCGCAGTCATCCCAACTGACGCCGCCGCCGCAACCGGCTCCGTCCGTCGCGGCGAATACTCCGCCGGCACCGCGCGTTGCCACCAGCGCGTCGTTCAAGCCCGCCCCGTCGCCCGTCGCGGCGGCGAAGAGCAAGACCGTGCACGTCGTCGCTGCCGGCGACACGCTGCATAAGATTGCGCGCAAGTATCAAGTGTCGGTCGCGGATTTACGGACCGCCAATAACATCGCGCCGCATACCAAGCTCAAGATCGGCGCCAAGATCGTCGTTCCCGGCGCGCATAGCGATCAACCGCAGCAAACCGTTCAAGTGGCGCCGCCGACGCAGGCGTCACAACCGACGCAAGCCTCGCCGGCGAAGCGGGTCTCCACCAATGCGAAGCCTAATCCGCCGCCGCCCGCGAACCTGCCGCGCACGTTGAAGCTGTCGCAGGCGCCGGATTCCGAGACCCAGGACCGTAGCACGGGGCTGTCGTTCCGATTGCCGGTCCACGGCCGGATTGTCGCCGGCTTCGGACCCAAGCCGAGCGGGTTGCACAACGACGGCATCAACATCGCAGTGCCGGAAGGCACGCCGGTGAAGGCCGCCGAAGACGGCGTGGTGATCTACGCCAACAACGAGCTCAAGACCTACGGCAATCTGGTGCTGATCAAGCATGCCGACGGCTTCGTCACCGCCTACGCCCATATGAGCGAAATCCTGGTCAAGCGCGACGACGTGGTCAAACGCGGTCAGGTCATCGCCAAATCCGGCCAGACCGGCAACGTGTCGACCCCGCAGCTCCACTTCCAGATCCGCAAGAACGCCACGCCGGTCGATCCCATGCCCTATCTCGACCGCAGCCCGCAGGCGTAGGGCGCGACCTCAGTCTTTGAGCCGCACGCCGAGCTTGCCCGCGATGTCCTGCACGTATTGCCAGGCCACGCGGCCCGAGCGCGCACCGCGAGTCGTCGCCCATTCCAGCGCCTCGTTGCGTAACGCCTCGCGTTTGATCGGGATGCGATAGTGCGCCACATAGGCTTCCACCATGGCGAGATATTCGTCCTGGCTGCAGCGGTGGAAGCCGAGCCAGAGCCCGAAACGGTCCGAGAGCGAGACCTTTTCCTCGACCGCCTCGCCGGGATTGATCGCGGTGGAGCGCTCGTTGTCGATCATGTCGCGCGACATCATGTGGCGGCGGTTCGATGTGGCGTAGAGGATCACGTTGTCGGGCCGGCCTTCGATGCCGCCTTCGAGCACGGCCTTCAACGATTTGTACGACGTGTCCTCGGCTTCGAACGACAGATCGTCGCAGAACACGATGAAGCGATGCGTGGCGCCCCGCAGCAGAGCCATGAGCTCGGGCAGGCTCTCGATGTCCTCGCGATGGATTTCGATGAGCTTCAGCGCACTCCGGGGATTGTTGCGCGCATGCGATGCATTCACCGCCGCATGAGCGGCCTTGACCAGCGATGATTTCCCCATGCCGCGCGCCCCCCACAGCAGGGCGTTATTGGCCGGCAAGCCGCGGGCAAATCGCTCGGTATTCTCCACCAATGTGTCGCGCATGCGGTCGATGCCCTTGAGCAGCGACATCTCCACCCGATTGACGTGCGCGACCGGCGCAAGCCGCGCGAATTGCGGATACCAGACGAACGCGTCGGCGGCGGCAAAGTCAGGCATGGCCGCGGGCGGTGGTGCCTGCCGCTCGATGGCATCCGCGATGCGATCGATCGGATCGCGCGCCGCTCCGCTCGATTGAGCTTTGCGCCCGGATTTCGATTTCGTACCTGATTTGGACTGTGCCATGGGAAGCTGTTCCGTCTGACCGCTCCCTTAGCGGGACCGCTTCCGCCTCGCAAGACGTGCCGCTGCCCCGCAAAGGCGGGGGACCCAACTGGGATGTTCCGCGGCACCGCGCGGCGTTGCAATTGGGCGCCCGCCCGTTATAGTCCGCGCCGATTTCGCGCGCTGAAAGCGGCCTGGCGGCCGCCCCCAATGCCCCATATCTGTAGCGCCGAATAAACAAGAGGCCGATTTATGCTGATTTCGCCCGCGTTCGCGCAGACGGTATTTGGCGGCGGCGAGAGCCCGCTGACGTCGTTCCTGATCCCGATGGTTCTGGTTTTCGTGATTTTCTATTTTCTCATGCTCCGACCCCAGCAAAAGCGCGTCAAACAGCATCAGGAAATGGTCAAGAACGTGCGCCGCGGCGATACCGTCGTGACGTCCGGCGGCCTGGTCGGCAAGGTCACCAAGGTGATCGACGACGACCAGATCGAGGTCGAAATTGCCGACGATGTGCGCGTGCGTCAGATGCGCTCGATGGTTGCCGATGTGCGCGCCAAGGGCGAGCCGGTCAAGGAGGAAACGACGTCGAGCTGATCGCCGCACGCGATCGCAAGGCGGACAGGGCATGTTTTATTCGCGCTTGAGTGCAATATCGATCCTTCTCACGGCGTTCGTCGTGTGCGCTTTCGCGTTTCCGAATTTCCTGCCCAAGGAGACAGTTCAGTCCTGGCCGAGTTGGGCGCAGCGCCACATCGTGCTCGGGCTCGATCTGCAGGGCGGCTCGCACATTCTGTTCGAAGTCGATACCGATGCGGTGCGCAAGGAGAAAATCGCATCGCTGCAGGATGACGTGCGCCGTGTCGTGCGCGACAACAAGCTCGGCAGTCCGTTCACGGTTGTCATTCGTGGCAATTCCGTCGAATTTCGCGTCGGCGAGCGGGTCGATCCGCAGTTCGCGTTGAGCAAGCTGCGCGAGCTCTCGCAACCTCTCGGTGGCATTCTCAGCGCGACCGGACAGCGCTCGATTGACGTCGTCGATGCCGGCGGCGGTCTGATCCGGCTCACCGTCACCGAACCGGCCATCCTTGAACGGATTCGTCAGGCGGTCGACCAGTCCATCGAAATCATCGAAAAGCGCGTCAACGCGATGGGACTGGTGGAACCGTCGATCCAGCGACAGGGTATCGATCGAATCCTGGTTCAAGTGCCCGGACTCGGCAATCCGCAGGAGCTGATCGACACCATTGGTAAGACCGCAAAACTGACGTTTCGCTTCGTCGATAATTCTATGTCGCCGCAACAGGCCTTGGAGACTCGCCCCCCTGCCGAATCCGAAGTTCTATACGGCACGAAGGCGGAGGGCGGCCGGCCATATCTCATTGAGAAGCGGGTTATCGTCGCCGGCGAGGATTTGACCGACGCGCAACCCGGTTTCGACGCACGCACGAGCCAGCCTATCGTCAATTTCAAGTTCAACCTCAGCGGCGCCCGGCGCTTTGGCACGGCGACGGTGGAGAATGTGGGGCGAGAATTCGCCATCGTCCTCGACAACGAGGTGATCTCGGCCCCGGTCATTCGCGAACCCATCACGCAAGGGCAGGGGCAGATTTCCGGCAATTTCACCGTCGAGTCCGCCAACAATCTCGCGATTCTGCTGCGCGCCGGCGCCTTGCCGGCCAAGCTCACTCCGATTGAGCAGCGCGTGGTCGGTCCAGGTCTGGGCCAGGATTCGATCACCAAGGGCAAGCTCGCCTCGTACGTGGGCGCCGCCATGGTCGTCATCTTCATGTTCGCCACCTATGGCCTGTTTGGCTTGTTCGCCAATATTGCGGTCGCGATCAACGTTGCGATGATCTTCGGCGTGCTGTCGATGTTGTCCGCGACGCTGACGCTGCCCGGCATCGCCGGTGTGGTGCTGACCGTCGGCATCGCCGTGGATTCCAACGTGCTGATCTACGAACGCATTCGCGAAGAACGAAGGGGCGGACGGACGACGATCAACGCCATCGATGCCGGCTTCAATCGCGCGCTCGCGACCATCCTCGATTCCAACATCACCACGTTCATCGCCGCCGCCGTCTTGTATTTCATCGGCACCGGCCCGGTGAGAGGGTTCGCCGTGACGCTCGGCATCGGTATTCTCACCACCGTTTTCACGGCATTCACGCTCACCAGGCTGATTGTCGCCTACTGGATAAAATGGCGACGGCCCAAGGTCGTGCCGATCTAACCAGCGCACCGACGGAATTTGAAATTCATGAGCGTGGTTCACATCGATCGCGACGACACCGGGACGCGGATATTTCTGTTCGGGATCCAGGTCTTTCCGCATCTCCGGATCGTTCCGGACGACACGCAATTCGACTTCATGCGCTTCCGGCGCGTGAGCTTTCCGATGTCGGCCATGCTGTCGATTATGGCGATCACGCTGTTTTTCACCCACGGCCTCAATTTCGGCATCGACTTCGTCGGCGGCACGCTCATGGAGGTGCGATCGACCACGGGGCCTGCGGATCTTGCCAAGATGCGCATCACGCTCAATGGCCTCGGCCTTGGCGAAGTGCAATTGCAACAATTCGGCACCGACACCGACGTTCTCATTCGCGTGGCCCAGCAGCCCGGCGGCGAAGCGGCCCAGCAGGCCGCGGTGACGAAGGTCCGCGAGGCGCTCGGCAATGACGTGGACTACCGGCGCGTCGAAGTGGTCGGCCCGCGCGTATCGACCGAACTGCTCGCCTACGGAACGCTCGGCCTCGTGCTCGCAATCGTGGCGATCCTCATTTACCTATGGTTCCGTTTCGAGTGGCAATTCGCGCTCGGCGCCATGATCGCCAACGTGCACGATCTGGTGCTGACGATCGGATTCATGTCGATCACCCAGATCGACTTCGATCTCACCAGCATCGCGGCCCTTCTCACCATCCTGGGCTACTCGCTCAACGACACCGTCGTGATCTACGATCGCATTCGCGAAAATCTGCGCAAGTATAAACGCCTGTCGATGCCGGATCTGCTCAACAGCTCGGTGAATTCCACGCTGTCGCGTTCGATCATCACCCACGTCACGGTCTCGCTCGCCTTACTCGCCCTACTTTTGTTCGGTGGGCAGGCGATCCACAGCTTTACCGCCACCATGATGTTCGGCGTGGTGCTGGTCGGTACCTATACGTCGGTGTTCATCGCCTCTCCGATCCTGATCTATCTCGGCGTGGGGACGGGCCGCGACTCGCTCACCAGCGAGTCATGACCGTGTCGGCAGCGGCGGAGAATCCGCATCTGCCGCGGCCCGCGCCGATCGACGGTTTTGGCAAGGGCGGATTTCGCTTCGCCGGCATGTCCCATCGTGGTTCGTTGCTATGCCTTCCGAACGGCATTTGGGCCTGGCCGGTCTCGCGCGCTGACGACATCGATGACACCGCGCTGACGCCTGTTTTTGAGGCAGCCGCCGACATCGGCTTGTTTCTGATCGGCACCGGCAGCGTCCCATGGATTCTGCCGCCTCCGTTGCAGATACGATTTCATGCGCTCAAACTGTCCGTCGAAGTCATGCGCACAGGGACGGCCGTCAGCACCTATAATATCCTGCTCGGCGAGAGGCGCCGGGTAGCCGCAGGCTTGATTGCGGTGGAATGACTTAAAAACGAATCCATCGCAAACCATGCCAGACGCCTTTACTTATTGTGAGCAGCACGTCCGCGAAGGCGACAAGGATCGCTATCTCGCGGCGCTGTTCGCGCCCGCCAAGTATCGCCGCGCGCTGTACGCACTCTATGCCTTCAATCTTGACGTTGCACGCGTGCGCGAGGCCGCGCGCGAGCCGATGGCGGGCGAGGTGCGGCTGCGATGGTGGACCGAGATGCTGACCGGAACCGCGCGCGGCGAGGTGACCGGCAATCCGGTGGCGGTCGCGCTGCGCGAAGTGGTCGTGCGCTATCGTCTCCCGCCGCAGATGCTCGCCGACCTGATCGACGCGCGTCGCTTTGATCTTTACGACGCTCCGATGGCGACCTTCGATGCGCTCGAACTCTACGGCGTGAAAACCTCGTCGGCCGTGATGGACCTTGCGGCACGCATCCTCAGCGATGGCCGCGATCCGGGTATCAGCCACATCAGCCGACACGCCGGCATTGCCTATTCCATCGCTGGTCTGCTGCGCGCCTTGCCGATTCATGCGGCGCGACGCCAGCTCTACATTCCGCTCGAAGTCATGCAGCGCCATCGCGCGCAGACCGAGGATGTATTCGCCGGCAATGCGACGGTCGAGGTGCGTGCCGCTCTCGCCGAAATGCGTCTGCGCGCCCGCCATCATCTCGCCGCCGCGCGCGGTCTCGTCAAGAACATGCCGTCGGCCGTGACGCCCGCGCTGCTGCCCGCGGTCCTGATACGGCCGGAATTGCAACGGATGGAACGGCGGTCCTATCGGCCGTTTCGTCTGCACGAACGTTCGCAGTGGCGGCGGCAGTGGACGTTGTGGCGCGCCGCGCGCGCCGGACTCGCCCGCAAGCTCTGATTTACTCCGCGGCGATACGGGCCGTGCCGTTGATCCATGCATCGAGGTCCGCCAGCGCCCGCGCCGTGAGCATGCGCTTTCGCGCAAGGCTCTTGGCGGTGCCGCGCAGCCGCTTGCCGTCCGGACCCTTGCCCGGCGCGCGATGGAGCGGCGGAAAGAGTCCGAAATTGACGTTCATCGGCTGGAACGAAGCCGGCCCTGCATCGATCCGCTCGATGTGTCCGCCTGTGATGTGCGCCAGCAGTGCGCCGAGGGCCGTGGTCGGCGGCGGCATCGAAGGAGTATCGCCCATCGCTTCGGCGGCCGCGCAGCGCCCAGCCAGCAATCCCATCGCCGCCGATTCCACATAGCCCTCGCACCCCGTGATCTGGCCGGCAAACCGCAGCCAGGGCACATCGGCGAGCCGCAACAGGGGATCGAGCACCTTTGGCGAATTGAGGAACGTATTGCGGTGCAGCCCGCCGAGCCGTGCGAACTCGGCCCGCTCCAGCCCCGGAATGCCGCGAAAGATGCGTAACTGCTCGCCGTGCCTGAGCTTGGTCTGGAAGCCAACCATGTTGAACAGCGTGCCGAGCCGATTGTCCTGGCGCAGTTGCACGATCGCATAGGGTTTGACCGCGGGCTGATGCGGGTTGGTCAAGCCGAACGGCTTCATCGGACCGTGCCGCAATGTCTCCGCTCCGCGCTTGGCCATCACTTCGATCGGCAGGCAGCCGTCGAAATACGGCGTGTCTTCCCACTCATGGAACGCCACCGTATCGCCGGCGAGCAGCGCGCCGACAAAGGTCTCATAGTGTTCGCGCGTGAGCGGGCAATTGATGTAATCGGCACCGGTGCCGCCCGGCCCGGCCTTGTCGTAGCGCGACTGGAACCACGCCACGTCGAGATCGATGCTGTCGCGATGAACGATCGGCGCGATCGCATCGAAGAACGCCAGCGCCTGTTCGCCGGTCAGCGCACGGATCGTGTCGGCCAGCGCAGGCGAGGTGAGGGGCCCGGTCGCGATGATGATGTTGTCCCACTCCTCCGGCAGCGTGATGACTTCCTCGCGCCGGATCTCGACCAAAGGATGTGCGGCAAGCGCCTGCGTGATGGCGGCTGAAAATCCATCTCGGTCGACCGCCAGCGCGCCGCCCGCCGGCACCTGGTTGCCGTCGGCGGCGCGCATCACCAGCGAGCCGAGCCGGCGCATTTCCTCATGCAGCAGGCCGACCGCATTGGTTTCTGAATCATCGGAGCGGAACGAATTCGAGCAGACCAGTTCCGCAAGCCCCTCGGTCTTGTGCACCGCCGTCGTGCAAATCGGGCGCATCTCATGCAGCACCACCGGCACGCCGCGCGCGGCGATCTGCCAGGCGGCCTCCGAACCGGCGAGCCCGCCGCCGACGATATGGACTGGTTGCGCTTGTGCCATTGCCTCTAATTAGGCCGCCGCCGAAAAAGCAGCAATGCTAATATCGCTGCAGCAACCGGCTGGCGGATCGCGCAAATCCAGGAGCATGTGATGCGCAGACTATTGCTGATTGCGAGCCTGCTTGCTTTGAGTGCCGGCACTGCGGGAGCTGCCGAAATCAAGGTCCTCACGGCCGGGGCTTACAAGCAGATCGTGCTCGCACTTCAACCCGATTTCGAGAAAAGGACAGGCCACACGCTCATCGTCGACAATGGCACCGTCGGTCAGTTGACCAAGCGCATCGAAGAGGGCGAAGCGTTCGACGTCGTGATTGCTTCCCCTGGCGCGCTCGATGGCCTCGCCAAGAAAGGTAAAATAGTCCCGGGCATCAGGGTTGTTCTCGCTCGCGTCGGGGTCGGTGTCATGGTCAGAGAGGGCGCCCCGAAACCGGACATTCCGACCGTCGAGGCATTTAAGAAATCGCTGCTGGCCGCAAAGTCGGTCGCCTACATCGACCCGGCTTCAGGCGGATCAAGCGGCATCTATCTTGCGGGTCTGTTTGAGAAGCTGGGGATTGCCGACCAATTGAAGCCGAAGGCCAAGCTGATTTTCGGCGGTCTTGTGGCCGAGCACGTCGCCAAGGGCGAGGCGGAGATCGGCATTCATCAGATGAGTGAGATCGTGCCGGTAAAAGGTGTGACGCTGGTCGGCGCTCTGCCGGCTGAAATCCAGAACTTTACGACCTATGCCGGCGGCCTCGGTGCAGCGACCGGCGTGGCCGAGCCGGCCAAAGATTTGATCAGGACGCTTGCCGGGCCGGCGGCCGCACCGGTGCTTAAGTCGAAGGGGATGGCGCCGGCTTTGTGACCGTCCGAGGTCGATGGGTCATCGGGTTTAGCGCTCGGAACTGTCCCACGCGACGCGTGGAATATCCGACCGGCTGATACCGATATCTGCGAGTTCGCGGTCGCCCAGCTGATTGAGCTCCCGGAGGTTCGAATTATAGCGCCGCCATTGTCGCAGGAAGCGCAGGATCTGAGACAGCAACATTGTAATCATCCTTTTGAATCTGAAGGGGGAATCCCCCGAGTTTGGGACTTGATATAAGTCCAACCTGTGCATTGCAAAAGTGTTTCTGCTGCGATGCAGCATTGCACTATCCGCATGACTCAAATCAGCAAAACGTTAAGGGGATTGGGGGTCGAGGGGCGAAAGGACTTCCGCCGAATTGCCTCAGAGGCAGGTTTCGTTCGGGGAAGTGGTGGCTCCCGCCGACCCGCACGGAATGCGCTTTTCCAGTCGCTGGATGCGCTTTTTCGCATCCGCTTGTGCCGCGATGTCGAAGATCGATCTTGGCGTCAATTCGATCGCCTTGCGCAGATCTGCGGCTGCCAGGTCGATCTTGCCCTGTTTTTCGTAGATCGCCGCGCGCGTGCGGTAGCTCTCGATGACATTGCCGTCGATTTCGATGGCCTGATCCAAATCGGCAAGGGCATGCTCGAGATCCGCCCTTTTGATCCATACCAGAGCGCGAGTCGTCAGCGCCTCGGCATTGCGCGGGTGGATCGCAAGTGCGCGGTCGAGATCGGCAAGCGCCGCATTCAATTCGTTTTTGGTGAAATTGGCCCGCGCCCGTTGCAAATAGATAAAGGCTTCGTCGCTGGATTTGTTCGCGAGGGCCAGATCGAAGGCGGCAATGGCGCGATCCGGCTGATTGGTGGCGAGCATGGCCAAGCCGCGGCCCAGAAATGCCTGCGCATTGTTCGGATCGACCTCGAGCGTGCGGTCGAAGTCCGCCGTAGCTTCGGTGAAGCGGCCTTTGAGGACCAAACAGATGCCTCGGTTCGCCAGCGCCTCGACAAATCGTGGATTGACCGAGAGCGCGCGGTCGAACTCCGCGATCGCTTTGTCGCATTGGTGTTGCATCTGATACACCCTGCCGCGTCCGGACAATGACGGTGCGTGCCTCGGGTTTATGGCTAGCGCGCGATCATATTCGGCCAGCGCCGCCGGGAGATCGTTCTTGAGGCGGAATATGATGGCGCGATCTGCCATCGCGTCGGTGTTTTTCGGATCGATCTCGATGACGCGGTCAAAGCTCGCGAGCGCCTCATCGAACCGTTTCATGGAAACGAGTACGAATCCCCGCAAAGTCAGCAGTAATGGATCGCGCTCCTTCAGCTTGATTGCCTGATCCAGGTCCGCCAGTGCTAGTTCATGCTGTTTGACTTGATTGCGGGACATGCCCCGCAGGCGCAGCGCCGCAATATTGTTCGGTTCCTTTTCCAAGGCAGAGCTGGCCGCGGCGATGGCCGCTTCGTATTGCTTGGTATTGAAAGCCCTGGCTGCCTCCTGGACCAAACGCACGACCTCCGGATTGGACGATATGGCCTGCGAGATCCCCGACGGTGCGCTCCCTATGGAAGGCGCGGCCGGATTGGCCGGACGGGTAGACGATCCAACGCGCTCGAGCTCTGCCTTGGTGGCGAGCGCAATCGCTCTTGCCTCATGCGCGTTTTTGTCGTTCGGTGAAATCGCCAACGCCGCATCGAGATCGGCAATAGCCCGGTCAAGGTCTCCCTTGGAACTGAAGATCTGAGCGCGGCCGACATAATAGACATATATCCTCGGCGCGATCGCGATGGCCCGGCTCATGTCGGACAGTGCGAGATCAAGCTTGCCGAGCCGCTGTTGCAGCAGGCCGCGATAATAGAATGCGTTTGCATTGTTGGCGCTGATCGCGATGGCCCGATCAAAGTCGGCGATCGCCCGCTCGTAATTGGCCATCTGCGTATGGATGAGGCCGCGCGTGGCATAGGCCGCCGAGTTATCGGGCCGCAGTTCGAGCGCACGGTCGTAGTCGCTCAGCGCGAGGGCCCATTCGCGTTTTTCGGCCTGCAGAGTCCCCCGTGAGGCATAGGCATTGAAATTCTTGGGATCGATCTCCAGTACGGTATTGAAATCCGCCAGCGCCAGATCCGGCTGTCTCTTGCGAAGATAGACTTCGCCGCGTACCAGCAATACTTCGACTGATCGTGGCGACCGCGCCAGCGCCTCATTCAGGTCGGCGAGGGCCTGCTCGACCAGTCCCTGACGAAAATATGAGCCTCCGCGATAGATATACGCCTTCGTCACATCGGCGGGACTGCGCGTGTTCTCGGTGATGATGTTGGTGCAGCCCGCTGCGATCTTCTTGATGTCGCGCGACAGGCAATCGTCCCACGCATCGGCAAACGACGGCGTGACAAAAGAAGCGAGCAATGCGACGGCCGCGCATGGCCTCAACAAAAAAGTTCGCTGGAACATCGAAGGCTCGTCGTATTTGACTAAAAAGAAAACGCTGTCGTGTTGCTCAAACCCACCCGAACGAACTGAGAGAGACATTATAACAGCGGTGAAAATAAGGACAATTTGTCAAACGGCCTTATTCAAAGCATGCTTATTCAAAGACCCCCTGGGTGATTACCGTTAATTGGCTCAGCTTCCATTTGTGCCGTGGATTTCCGGAAAGAAATAATCCTTCCAGCTGGCTGGCACGTCTTTCATCATCCCGTTCGTAACCATGAAGCGCGCAAACTTCATGGTGTTTTCGGGCGTCATGGTCCACCGCACCTGCGGACCGGAAACCACGCGATCGACGAAATCGAGCGAAAGTTTCGATTTGGAATCGCTGATCCAGAGCGCAGCAGCGGCGCGCCGATCCTTGTTGACGATATCGGTCGCTTCCTCCATGGCCGCATACAGCGCCTTGTAGAGCGCTGGATTGCCGTTGCGGAAACGCGCCGAGGTCCAGGCGACCGTGAATGTGTGCGGTCCTTCCATGACGTCATAGGAATTGAGCACGGTCGTGATGCCGGGTTTTTCGAGCTGCTGATTCTGGAACGGCGGCACGCTGAAAACGTTGTTGATCTCGCCGCCGCCGCTCAGCAGCGCGATGGTCGCATCCGGCGGCGTCATCGAAACGGTCAGCGTATCGAGCTTGCCGAAGTTGGCCGGTCCGAATGCCTTTGCCGCAGCCATCTGCAGCATGATGGCCTGGATCGAGACCTTCACGGCCGGCAGCGCGATCCGATCGGTATCCTTGAGATCCGCGATCGTCTTGATCGTCGGACTGCGGGTGTTCATGAGAAACGGCTGCGAACTCATCGCCGAAATGCCGCGCACTTCGTTCGGCGTACCCTTCGTCTTCGACCACAGCAGCAACAGCCCCGGCGTTCCACCCGATCCGACATCGATCTGTCCAGCCAGCAGCGCGTCGTTGATGGCGGCTGGGCCGTTGAACACGTGCCAGGACACTTTCACCTCGGGAATGCCTAAAGCCCTCGCATGTTTCTCGATGAGCTGCTGGTGCTCCATGACGTTGAACTGCAGGTAACCCATGGAAAATTGCCGAGCGAGCCGGATCTCCGGCACTTGCGCGTCGGCCGGAGCGGCCGCCAGCGCCAGGAGCGCCGCCAGCAGAATTTTTGCATTGCGAAAGACCATCGTCTTCCCCTGAGTGTGTTTGCGGCAAGGACACTAGCAGTTTCGATCCATGCCGCCTATTCCTGCATGGCTGCTGCCTCGTTAGCTTCGCTTTGATATATTTGGGGCAGATAGGTCGAGCCCATCAGAAGCGAGAGCGATGTCGGATCTGACGCCCATTCCCATCATCGACGTCCGGACCGGCGGCACGTTGCGCCATGCCCGCGAAGGCGAGGCGAGCGCGCGCGGCCTGCGTGACGCTTGCCTCGGATGGTTCCCTGCCGCGTGTCGGCCGATCTTGCCGCTGCTCGACCATTTCGCGAAGCGTTGGTTGATGCGCTCCCGCTCGCCCTATGTGGAGGAAATCGGCGCGATCGCAACTGTGCTTGGGATTCCTGGCGTCTGGTTTCTCAACGGCTCATATCAATGGTGCTGCACGGCACTGGCGTGCGAGCAGGGTCACGCGCCCTGGCTCGTCCGCACGCTTGACTGGCCATTTCCCGGTCTCGGCCGCTACGTGGAGATCGCGCATATGCGCGGACCCGCCGGCGATTTCTACAATGTCACATGGCCGGGTTACGTGGGCGCCTTGACCGCGCTTGCACCCGGACGTTTTGCCGCCGCCATCAATCAGGCGCCGATGAAACGCCGCACCCACGGCCGTCTGTTTCGCCTCTACGATTTTGCCGCCAATGCGCTCGACACAGCCATGCGCGTGCGCGAGATCCCGCCCGATCAGTTGCTGCGCCAGGCCCTGGAAACCTGCCGCGATTTTGCTGAAGCCAGACACCAATTGGAGATCACGCCGGTCGCGCGCCCGGTGATCTTCACGCTCGTTGGCTGCACGCCCGGTGAACGTTGCGTGATCGAACGCACCGAGCACGGCGCGCAGACGCGGCTGAACGAAACGTCGGCGGCTAACGACTGGCTCAACGTCTCGACCGAATGGGAAGCGCGTATCGGCGGTGGAAGGATTTTCGCCAGCACATTCGAAGAGGCCGCGCAGAACAGCCGCGACCGTCGTCAGGCGCTCGCCGCATGGTCCGGGCGCTTCGGGGATGACGGTTTTGCCTGGGTCACGCCGCCCGTGCTCAATCCGTTCACCCGCATTGCCGTTGAGATGTGCCCGGCCACTGGCGTGCTCCGTGCCGTCGGTTACGAGCCAATCCCGGGCCAGGAATTGCCGGAGCCGGTAACTTTGCCCTGCGAGGTGCAGGCCGCGCGGGTTGCTGCTTGATGGCCTGCCGTCCTAGAAGACGCTCGCCACATCGCTCGTCGTGCCGACGATCGAAGGCGTTGCATGGGCGGCTTCGCCGCTCGCCAGCGCGGCCTGGATCTTCTCGATCAGCGCGAGCGCGGACTCCCGCGAAATCTCGACCGCCACCCGCTCGCGCGCACCATCGGCCTCGCAGACGAAGTCGATTCCGAGCGCATGATCGAGCGGCGCGTGATAGGGATGATCGAAGTACACGTTGGCGGTGTCGATCTTCATCCAGCCGTTTGGACCTTTCGCGCTGCCGGTCAAACGAGCCTTTTCGACGATATACGAGCACATGATTGTCTCCCCTGATAGGCGGCTTCAGCCCGCGAGATGCTTTTTGAAAAACGCAAAGACCTTGTTCCAGCCGTCCGCCGCCTGTTCGGCGCGGTAGGCCGGCCGCGACGTATTGAAGAACGCGTGCCCGGCGCCGTCGTAGCGGTGAAACTCATAATTCTTCTTGAGCTGCTTGAGCTTTGCTTCCGTGCGGTTGACCTGATCGGCCGTGGGATTTTCGTCGTCGTTGCCGAAAATGCCGAGCAGCGGGCAGGCGAGCTTCTCGCTCAACTCGATCGGCGCCACCGGCCGCTTGGCATTCAAGGCTTTCGGATCGTCCACGATCACGTTGCCGCCCCAGCAATCGACCGCGGCATCGATGCCGGGCACCGTGCAGGCGGCGAGATAGCAATGCCGGCCGCCGGAACAAAAGCCGATCGCTCCAACTTTGCCATTCGCGTTCTTTTGTGCGCGCAGATAGGCGATGGAGCCCGCCACGTCCCCCATGATCTGCGCGTCGGGAACCCCGCCTGTCGCGCGCACGCGCGCGCCCACGTCGTCCGGCGTGCCTGGGCCTTCGCGGAAATAGAAATGCGGTGAGATCACGGCATAGCCGTGGTGCGCGAATTTGCGGACCACCTCCGTGATCCATTCATCCCATCCCGGCAAGTGATGGATCACCACCACGCCCGGAAAAGTTCCCGAACGGGTGGGCCGCGCATAATAGGCCTCACCCTGATCGCCATTGTAGCCGCGGAACGATACGGTTTCAGCAATCAGACCCTGATGCGACATTCATTCCCCCTCACGACCCATGCAATCGCGTGCAGCTTTTCTCTCGACAATTTCCGGACGCGCGACAATATGGAGCGGAGAAGTTATCCATGCCTATCCCAAAGGCTTTGTTCTTTGATGTGTTTGGCACGCTGGTGGACTGGCGAACCAGCATAGCGCGCGAAGCGCGATTGATCCTTGAACCGCTGGGCCACAAACTCGATTGGCTTGCCTTTGCCGACGCCTGGCGTGGCGAATACCAGCCGGCCATGGAAGAAATCCGGTCCGGCCGCCGGCCTTTCTGCAAGCTCGACGTTTTGCATCGGCGCAACCTGGAAACGATCCTCTCGCGCTTCAAGATTTCCGGACTGCCGGAAGCGACGCTGGTGAACCTCAATCTCGCCTGGCATCGCCTCGATGGCTGGCCGGATTCGGCGCCGGCCCTTGCGCGGCTCAAGCGCTCATACTGGCTGGCGCCGGTGTCCAACGGAAATATTGCGCTGATGGTGGATCTTGCGCGCCGCAACTCATTTCCGTGGGATGCCATCCTCGGCTCGGAGATCGCCGGCGATTTCAAGCCCAAGCCGCGCGTCTATCTTGCCGCCTGCGAAGCCTTCGCTCTTGCGCCGGGCGATTGCATGATGGTGGCCGCTCATTCCAACGATTTGGCGCATGCGGCGAAATGCGGGTTGCAGACCGCCCATATTGCGCGTCCGAACGAGCACGGCCCTGGCCGCGGCGAGACCGCTCCAACTGTACCGGTTGATTTTGCCGCCGCAGACCTCAAGGACCTCGCGGCAAAACTTGGCGCATGACGAACCTTCGATTCAACCGGCGGGGCGATCACGGTCACGTAAGTGGTGCGTCAACCCTCGCCATGCTACTCGCTTGTTCGCATGAGACATCCGCTGAAAGTCTGGCGCGACCCCGCCAACAATCTATCGCTGCTGCGAATTATCGCGCTGGCGTGTCTGCTTGCGCCGTTGCTCAAGGCCCTCTACGACGCCCATGAGATCCTCAATGGCGCGCGCCCCATCAACGACCTGATCCATCGCGCCGGCTTTTGGGCGATCGTCTTTCTGCTGGTCACGGTTTCGGTGTCGCCCTTGCGCCGGATCGCGCGCTTCAATCAGCTTCTCGATGTGCGGCGCATGCTCGGCGTCGGCACATTCACCTATGCCTTCGCGCATATCCTGCTGTTTGCGGCCGACAAGATGTTCAGCCTGACCATGGTGGTAGGCGAAATTTTGTTCCGCGTTTACCTGACCATCGGTTTCGTCGCCTTGCTTGGTCTGACCGCGCTCGCGGCGACATCAACCGACGGCATGGTGCGCTGGCTCGGCGTCAAGCGCTGGCAACGGCTGCATCAGGCGGTCTACCTGATTGCCATTTTGGCGCTGATCCATTTTTTCCAGCAGAACAAGGCCGATGTCTCGGTCCCGACCATCGCTGCCGGCCTGTTTGGCTGGCTGATCGGCTACCGGCTGCTGGTCAAATTTCGCAATACCCGAGCGGAACCGCCATCCTGGATGCTGCTCGCGCTCACCCTTGTGATGACCGTGCTCACCTTTATTTGCGAGGCGATCGGGATCGCAATTGTATTCCACGTATCGCCCATGCGGGTTCTGCAATCGGCATTTGATTTTGAATGGGACATGATACGGCCCGGCTGGTACGTGCTCGCCGTGGGTCTTGGTGTCGTGCTGCTCGATCTCGTGCGCGCACGATTTGCCAAGCCGAGGCGCGTGACCGGCGCGCCGAAGGCCACGCTCGCCACGCAAAAGCGCGCCGGTTGAATTACTTGTGGAAGTTGTCTCTGATCGCCGCGAAGTGACCGAATTGAGCGGTGTCTTTCGGCCCTTCATCCAACAGTGCGAGAATTTGCACGCAAGGGATCGCGCCCAGCGGCAAGACCAGACCGCTATCGTTGTCGAACGCCGAGCGTTGGCACACATCGCCGAAAAGCGGCGTGAAGATGATCGAGCCGACGCGCGACTGCCGTCCAAACACGAATTCCCCTTCGCGCGTGATTTGCTCGCTGCCGGTCGTGAAGTACAGGAGCGACGCTATGGCCCAAACAAAGATAGCGACCATGAGCGGGGCGCGCGAGAGATCGCGGCGGGCCGCTTTGGTTTTGGCATAGCGCGTTCTCTTGTGCGTGATCGATACCATGGACTTTCTTCCATCGAAACAACGGTACTTTAACCTCGCGCATCTTTCCGATCGATTTTCGAAATTGGGAAAATTGTCTGTAATGAGTTCAAGGCCCGTAATTTACCGACCGTTGACCACGTGCGGGGTGTCTCCCTCTGTCGACAACCGCCACGGCCATCCTGGTTCGAATGCGCGGCGTGTCTTGCGCAGGCGGCGGTAAATGAACGCCAGATGAACAGCAGAAAAATTATGCACGTTTCGTATGATTTAATTCGGTCAAAGTCTGCGCTATGAGTCTTGTCTCGGGGTGCACGGAGACGACTGCCGGCTTGGGGGGCGGCTCGGAGAGACCGCAACACACCTCGCTCATTCAGGAGAACTCAAGATGAAGAAGATTCTACTCGCCGCCGCCTTGGCACTCGCTACGACTTGCGCATACGCCGACGATACCTGCAAATCGAAAGCGGTTGACAAGGACGGCAAGGCGCTTGCAGGCGCAGCCCTCAAGAGCTTCATGACCAAGTGCCAAAAGGACGCGGCCGCGGCTTGTGCCAAAGACGCAGCCGACCAGAAGCTGAAAGGTGCCGCCAAGACGAGCCATATCAAGAAGTGCACCGCCGACAAGGTCGGAGCCTGACGCGATCGTCTCGAAGTCAAATGGGAGGAGGGCAGGTGCCTTCCTCCCATAATTATTTGTCTTGATGCCGAGCATGAATTGCCGGGCTCTCAAACGATCTTGAAATCCTTCGGATCCCAGTCGGACTTGGGATATTTCGGATTCATCTCCTCGAGCTTTGCCCGGACGATGGCCGCGATGGCGGCATTGCGCGCCCATTTGTGGTCGGATGGAATGACGTGCCAGGGCGCCCACGCGGTAGAGCAGCGGGTCACCATCACCTCGTAGGCGGTTTCGTATTGATCCCAAAGCTTGCGGTCGTCGAGATCTTCGGGATTGAACTTCCACCGGTGCCTGCGCTCGTCGAGCCGCGCCTGCAACCGCTCGCGCTGTTCCTTCTTCGAGACGTGCAACATGAATTTCAGGATCGTCGTGCCGTTCTCGCTCAGCGTCTTCTCGAACGCATTGATTTGCTCGTAGCGCTGCTCGATCATCTCCGCGGGCACGAGCTTCTTGACCCGTTCGATCAACACGCTCTCGTAGTGCGAGCGGTTGAAAATCCCGATATAGCCCCGGCGCGGGCAGCCGATATGCGCCCGCCACAGATAGTCATGCGCGAGTTCCACAGCGCTCGGGCGGCGGAAGGACGTCACCGTGACGCCGATCGGGCCGGTATGGTTGAACACGTGGCGGATGGTGCCGTCCTTGCCGGCCGTATCGAGCCCCTGCAGCACCACGAGCAGTGCGCGCGAGCCCTCGGCATAGAGCCGATCCTGCAGATCGTTGATGACGTAGCCGTCCTTCTCGCTCTGCTTCCTGGCGGCCTCCTTGTCGGGAAAAGCCGCATGGTCGGCCGGATCGCGTTTCTTCAGGCTCACGCGCTCGCCGGGCTTGATCCGAAACCGCGCACCGAAATCGTTCGCCATGACCACACCACTTGCCCGCTCTACCGCAACAGATCGCCGAACTCGGGATGCTTGGCAATATAGGCGGCGACGAACGGGCACTTCGCCACCACCTTGAGCCCCTGCGCTCGGGCATCCTGGAGCGCGCCGCGCACAAGCTGCGATGCGATGCCGCGGCCGCGCAGCGCCATGGGCGTCTCGGTATGGGTCAGCGTGATGACGCCCGGCGCCAGCGAATAATAGGCGACCGCCGTCTGCCCGTCGGCATCGAGCTCGTAGCGATGCCGCGCGGTGTTGTTGCGGATGTCGTCCATGGGGATTCTCAGCATCGTATCCTAGCCACTCGGGCGCTCTGCCGCTACGTTGCGCGCGGACACGGACAACGGGGAACCCATGGCCACTTTTGTCGTTTCGCACGGCGCCTGGTCGGCCGGCTGGGCGTGGAAGAAGATGCATCCGCTGATGGCCACGCGCGGGCATCGCTTCGTGACGCCGACCCACACCGGCCTCGGCGAACGCGCGCATCTCGCCCATCCCGGCATCGATCTCGACACCCACATCGCCGACATTCTCGCCGTGCTGGAGATGGAGGATTTGCGCGGCATCATCCTGATCGGCCATTCCTACGGCGGCATGGTCGCGACCGGCGTTGCGGCGCGCGCGCGCGACCGCGTGGCGAAGCTGATCTACGTCGATGCCTTTGCACCCAAGGACGGCGACAGCGTGCTCTCGCTCACGCCCGAGCGCGCGCAGGCCCTACGCGACAACGTCGCCAAGAACGGCGAAGGCTGGAAAATTCCTCCCAACCCCATGCCGCCCGACACGCCCGAGGCCGACAAAGCCTGGGCCGCGCCGCGCCGCAAGCCGCAGCCGCTGAAAACCTTCGAGCAGCCGGTCACGCTCCCCGGCGGCGAGCTGACTTTGCCGCGCCATTACGTCTATTGCGCGCGCCACCCGCCGAACGATCCGTTCCGGCAATTCCTCGAACGCGCGCGCCGCGAGGGCTGGGGCGTGAGCGAAATCGACGCCAGCCACAATCCGCATATCACCGTGCCCGACGTGTTGATGAAGGTGTTGGACAAAGCGGCGTCGTAGCTCCATCACACGAACCGCAGACTGATGTCTTCCAGCGCCGCGCCCTTGACCTGCGTGATCCAAGTCTCGCCCGATTTGACCGGCAGCGCGCGCGTCAGCGTACCGGTCGACACGATCTCGCCGGCCGCCAGCGGCGGGTTGTACGGGTCGTGCGCGAGCAGCTCGACCAGATGCCGCACCGCCGACAACGGCCCTTCGAGCACATTTGAGGCATGACCGCGGTCCATCAACACGCCGTCGCGATAAAGCGCGACCTCGAAATCGCCTAAAGTCCGCAGCCATTCGTCTTCCCGCCCGCGCCCGCGCACCTCGTGGCGCGGCCCGACCAGCAGCGCGCCGTGCAGCGCATCGGCCGCGACCGTGTCGGGCGGCGAAAATTTCCAATCGGGAAAAATCGACTGCACGATTTCGTAGCCGAGCGAGACCCAGGCGATGCATGACAGGAGCGCCGCGTCGTCCATGCCGGGCGCCGGCGCGGCCGAAAGCCCGAACATGATTTCCGGCTCGATCTTCGGATCGGAGTAGGGCGCAAGCGGCAGCGGCTCTGCCGGATCGTGCATCGTGCGGTCGTAGACGTAACCCCAGATCGGCGCGCGCACGCCGTATTCGTCCCACAGCCTGCGATTGGTGAAGCCGATCTTGCGCCCGCGCGGGTGGAAACCGCGCGCCGCGCGCATGGCGTTGGCGAGCGCGGTCACCCGATAGGCCGCGTCGAGCGTGAATCCCGGATGCCGCGCCGAAAACGATGGCACCTGCCGCCAGCCGGCGTTGAACGCATCGAACGCTTCCGCCGCGATCAGGCGCAACGCGGTCTCGTCCGTATCGGCCCCCGCCGCCTTCATTCCGGCTCCAGCGGCGGCTTCAGCGCCTTGGACATTGCAAAATCCTTCTCCGCCCCAGGCACGTCGCCGAGCGCTTCCTTGGCGATGCCGCGCCATTGCAGTGCGCCGCGCTGCCCGGGACTGAGCTGCAGCACCCGATCGAACCCCTCGAGCGCGCGCTCGTGCTCGCCTTTTTGCAGATAGGAAGCGGCGCGCGTGCACAGGATCGCCACGTCGCTCGGCTCGACCATGAGCGCGCGCGTGCAATCCGCGATCGCGCCGTCGAAATCGCGCAGGTTGTAGAGCTGCCTGGCGCGCGCCGCGAGCGCGCTCACGCAGAACGAGTCGAGCTCGAGCGCGCGGTCGAAATCCGCCATGGCGCGGTCGAATTGATGCGCGTCCTGCCAGACCAGGCCGCGCTGCACGTAGAGCTCGGGGTTTTCCGGCTCGCGCGCGATCAGATCGTCCAGACGGCGAATGGCCGATTCCGGGTATTCCATCGACGCTACTCCGCCGTTTCGGCGCGTGTCCGCGCCATGACCATCGTGGGAGGCCAGGCCTCGGAACCGGCAATCTACACCAGGAGGGCGAAGCTCCGCTCCCGTATTCTTTGGCCGCCGTTTGTCATGGCCGGGCTTGACCCGGCCATCCATGGGGCCGCGCCGCAAATTTAGACGTAAGGACTGCGCGTGCCGCACCTCATCATGGATGCGCGGGTCAAGCCTGCGCATGACAACTCGGATCGGCAAGCCCGTAGCCCGCATGAGCGCAGCGATATGCGGGAATGATCGCCCCCTAGGAACGAAGAATCCCGGATTTCGCGGAGTTTACCCTCGGGCCGGCGCAGCCGGTTCCGAGGGCTCATCCGGGCTACGCATGCTGTTCCACAGCAAGGAGCTCGATCGATTGGCGAGAAAATATAACAAGAAATAAACGGGGTGACGCTCGGTCTCATTTTCCCGCTCATTCCCGCGCAAGCGGGAATCCAGACTCTGGGTCCCCGCTTTCGCGGGGACGAACGGATAACGAGAGTACTCGTAGGGTGGGTTAGGCGCGTAGCGCCGTAACCCACC